>QWCF01000001.1_pt1 | contig 583952 bp, 531 predicted proteins | sample 1972521 | NCBI WGS metagenome assembly QWCF01 (sample SAMN09866715, study PRJNA288562) | Human oral metagenome isolate term4_saliva, whole genome shotgun sequencing...
CAAGTTATAAAAAATAAAATACATAAGAGTTTTGTTATTAAAAATAGTTAAAAACCGTATTAATAATATATTTTTCGGATTTTTTTTATTTTAAAATTAAATAATTTAAAAACTCTCCTTAAAATATTTAAAGAGAGTTTTTTTATAAAATTTAAAGAATGAAAAAGTGTTAATATATTATTTTAAAATTAGTTTTCGTGTTTCAGTAGCACCACCGAAAGATATTTTTAATAGATAGGTTCCTGATGGTAATCCTTGTAGATTGATATCTTTTTGGTAGAGACCACTTTGATTTTGCAGGGTTGTTTCATATACTTTTTTTCCAGAGAAGTCGTACAACTCGGCAGAACCATTGTTATCAGCCTTGTCTTTCACCTCAAAGAGGATGGTTGCCTTTTTATCTACGGTAGGGTTGGGATATACACCAAAATTTGCTTTTGAACCTACTTCTTTCACAGCTAATACATCAGTTACATTTTTGTATTTGAAGCGGAAAAATCCATCTTGATTTCCTGTTGCTCGTGTGAAATACATTCTGTAATAGGCTTTGTCTTTTTTGATGTAATATACAAAATTTTCATCTACGGAAAATCCACCGATATAGAAATCGTAGGATTTCCAGTCTCTACCGATGGTAGATATTACCTTAGAGTAGTCATTATTGTTAGGTTTTGGGAATGTTGCTACGGCTTGTTTTTCATCAGTTTTTTTTGCTACTGAGATACTTGGCCCTTGTAATACTCCGAATACTGGATAGTTCCCTTGGGAGGAATCTAAATATTGGGTAAAAACTATATCCCAATCAGTTTTGTTAGGTTCGTTGTCAGCAACGATTTTATTGTCTTTCAGACTGAAATAATTGAACAAGGTATTCCCATTTCCATCGGGGATAGTTGCTGTTTCTGTTTCTTCCCAAGATGAAGTGTCTTTATTCCAGAGGGCATATTTTATTTTGTAATTTTTGAATCTATCTTCTATCATAAACTTATAGAAAGCTGTGGGGCGTCCTTTTGCGAGGATAAAGATAGATTTCCCCCTATAGTGGTGTGTAGTGAAGTCGTACTTACCCCATTCTACTTGGTCGAAAGCTCCCTTGTGTAGTTCGGTAGCGGTATCAGGATTGGTTAGTCCATTTTTGGAAGCAATAGCGGTATTGGGGTTGGTTATATTATCCCAATCGTCAGGATTTTTACTTACCTCATACACATTCCAACTGTTAGAGTCGTTGATTCTTGTTCCTACTTCAAAGATGCTTGCTCTGTAAAAGGCTATATCCCAATTTAGAGCAGATTTATTGATGGTTTGTCCATTAGAGAAATTAAAGAAAACACGCTCTGCATAGCCAGGTTGAGCCTCAATATCCACTTCGGAATAGCCGTTGGTATCTACTTGTTGCCCAAAAGTATTAATGGAAGATATTACTGCGAATGCAGTAGAAAAAAATAGATTTAATTTCATACGCTAAAAAGATTAAGGTTTAATATTTTAATGGTTTTGTTTATATATTATTAAAAATAGCATTTTTTATAAGAAAAAACCCCTTTTAAAAAAGCACGAGACAAAGTTAAAATTTATTTAAATAAAATACAAATAATTTAACAAAAATTTTTATTAAAACTAAATAAAATGTTATATTTGTCAGAAAAAAATATGAAGGAAACCATTCTAAGCCTACTTACTTTTTCGGTAATGGGGATTTTTAGAGCACAAAAGGCGGATAGTATCGCTATGCAAAATATAGATGAGGTAGTGATTACGGGGCAGTATAACCCGCAGTCTATCAATAAATCTATCTATAAGGTGGAAGTGATAGGAGCTTCTCAAATCAAGAATATGGGAGCGACAACCGTGGCGGATGTACTTAGTCAAAATCTTAATATTATGATTGTCTCCGATACAGCAAATGGCAACGCATATGCTAATATTTTGGGGCTTGGAGGTGCCTATACGAAGGTATTGATAGATAATATTCCCGTAGTGAATGATGAGGGGCTGGGGAATCTCATAGACCTTAGTAAAATATCTGCAGATAATATTGAGAAAATAGAAATAGTGAGGGGCTCAATGGGAGTAGAGTATGGGAGCAATGCTATTGCAGGCGTGATTAACATCATCACGAAAAAGAATTTTCATAAAAAATTCACTGCAAATTTTACTTTACAAGAGGAGAGTGTAAGTAGTGGCTATAATTGGTACCAGAAAGGTAAGGGGCGACACATACAGAGTCTTAATCTAAACTATAAATTCTCTGATAAATTGCAGATGGGTTTTGATATTAATCATAATGATTTCAAAGGGTTTGATGGAGATAAAAAAGGATACCGATTTTTCGATGAAACTCTAAACGGACTTCGTGGGTATCAGTGGCAACCCAAAAATCAACTCAATGCTAATGCCTACCTAAGATATAGCAACGGTTCAACCACGCTATTTTATAAAGCAAATCTACTGAGTGAGGAGATTAATTATAGAACACCCGTTACCCAACAAATACTCTTGCATGGTGGAGAAAGGACTTTTGTGGCTCACGATAGAGATTTTACCACGAGAAGATGGCTACATCAATTTAATATTAATACTAATATAAATAAAATCAAATACTTAGGTGATTTTTCGTATCAAAAACAAGTGAAAAAACGCCAAAATTATATCTACGATATTCCGAATGCTTACGAGCAGTCGAGGGAGGAGGCTTTGGCCTATTATGATATTAACACAATGTATTCAAGAGGAGTATTTAGTAATTTTATGGATAGCCGAAAGTTTGATTTTCAAGTAGGTTACGAGCTAGATAGAACTCAAGGTTTTGCAGATGCTTCTACGGGATTATTCAGTGGAAATAATGTGAAGCGAACGATTTTTAATTATAATAATATGCTCTCAGCAGAGTGGTCGGTTACGGATAAATTGCATCTTCGTTCGGGAGCAAGGTTATCCCTCAGCGACCGATTTAGTAAGCAGGTAACTTATTCATTTGTAGCGAAGTATATATTTAGTCCTAGATTTGATATTCGTATTTCCAGTGGTTCGGCAAACCGATTCCCAACTTATGACGAACTTTTTACTTATATGGTTGATAGTAACCACGATATCAGAGGTAATGAAAATCTTACTCCTGAAAAAGGCTATACAATAGCATTATTTGCGGATTATAAGTCTTATAGAGAGAATAATAATTTTCAATTGAATTTCTCAGCAACTTACCTTAATGTGAAAAATAGAATAGAGTTAACCTATCTTGATATACTTTCTAGAAAGATGAAGTATATGAATCTTGATGATTATAAAACAATACTTTTTAATGCGGAAATGAAGACGAACTTTAATCATTTCGGAATTCATTCTGGTGTATCTTTGGTGGGGATTTCTCAGAACCTCAATGCGGTAAGTAATCAATCACCACATAAGTTTTTTTTCACACCAGAGTTTAATCTCACGGCAAATTATAACCTCCGAAAAACCAATACACTATTCACCCTAAACTATAAATATAGCGGACCTGTGCAGAAGTATAGATTAGACGGAATGGATTCGCAAGGCAATGGAGTTTTTGGACTTGGGAAGATGGACGGTTTCAACATGCTCAATGCTACCATTACCCAAAAGGTATTCAAGAAATTAGAAATAGCCATCGGAGCTAAAAATATTTTTGATATAAAAGATATCAACGATACCACTTCGGCACCATCGGGACATAGCAGTGCATCGACGATTAATCTTTTCTATGGTAGAAGTTATTTTTTACGCTTATTATATCAATTTTAAATAAAATCTAAAATGAAAAAAATTTTATTAGTCATTATCGGTACGATGATGTTCCAATCTTGCCTAAAAGATAGAGAGGAAAAAATTCCTGTGGCACCATTTGAAGGGGCTATTGTAGAACCCAATATTGGTGGATCGGCAGAACCTAACCAAGTATGGTTTGATTTAAGCACTAATACACACACAACTAACGAGCGTCCTAAATGGGATTTGGCATTCTATTCGGGCAAGGAATTTCGTGTTGGGATAAATTATTCTATAATGATGGCCGCAGGAAAAATAGAAGGAGCAACAGATATAGATAAGGTAACTTCGGAAATGGTTTCCGACCTAAAAGAAGATGTACAGGTAGCTACATTTACCACTGATAATGAGCGATATATAGACAATCCTGAAGGAAACTATATCAGTGGCCGTACAGCAATTGGCGAAATATCCGCTACGGAAAAAGATAATGCAATCTATCTCGTCAATATGGGGAAAGAAATCTATAAAGGAGACATAGAAAAAGGCTCTGTATCCACAGGAGGAGACGCCAGAGGTTGGATGAAAGTGCAAATCACTCGCGAGGGTAGTGCCTATAAATTAAAATATGCCAAACTTGATGATACCACCCACAAGGAGGTCATTATCCATAAAAATCCGCAGTATAATTTCACTTTTTTTAGCCTAAAAGATAATAAAGAGGTGAATATCCAGCCAGAGAAGAAGAATTGGGATTTGTGTTTCACTGTATTCACTAATGTGATACCAGGGGCAGGAAGCTATATCTATTCCGATTTCGTGTTAGTGAATAATCTTGGAAATGTAGGGGCTTATGTGATAAGTGTTCCTAATGGGCAAAACGCTACGGAGGTTTATAATAAATTAAGCAAAAAAGATATAGAAGAAAATAAACTTATCTATAATGACCAAAGAACTATCGGTGGCTCTTGGAGAGATGTTTTTAGTAAATCCGTCAATGCTAAAAATATTTACATCATAAAAGATAGTGATGGACTATACTATAAGTTGAGATTCACAAGATTAACAAATATCAAGGAAGAGAGAGGCTATCCTCAATTTGAATATAAAACATTATAAATACAAAAAAAATAAAAAACAAGATATATTCTGTATCTTGTTTTTTTATTTTTATACCCTCACTGCATCAGGAACCAACAAAGTATAATCCCCATTATGCCGAATAATTTCCCTCACAATACTACTACTAATGAATGATTTTCCTGATGAGGTGAGAAGGAAAACGGTCTCTATCTTCTTCCGAGCCAGAGTCCTATTCGTATGTGTGATGGCCTTTTCAAACTCAAAATCCGCAGGATTCCTTAACCCTCGGAGGATAAATTTAGCATCATTTTTAAGACAATAATCAATAGTAAGACCTTCGTAAAAATCTACCTCTACATTTTTGAAATGAGCAACCGATTTTTTGATAAATTCTATCCTTTTTTCTAATGGAAACATATATTTCTTATCAGAATTTTGTCCAATAGCAATAATAAGTTTATCAAAAAGAGGTACTGCTCGTTCTATAATATCATAATGCCCCAGAGTAATTGGGTCAAAAGAACCTGGGAAAACAGCAATTTTCATATTATATTATTTTTTTAAGGCTTTTTCTACCTCGTTGCCACACAAATCTTTAATGGAAATACCATAATGTCTAGCTTGCTGAGGCAAGATACTCGCCTCGGAGAACCCAGGGTTAGTGTTCATTTCTAATAGGTAAGGTATGCCGTCCATTATAATGTATTCGCTACGCGAGAAGCCCGTCATACCAAGAGATTTATAGGCTTTTATGGCTACTTCCTCTACTTTGGTGCGTATTTCATCGGAGAGCCTTGCTGGAGTAATTTCTTCCGAAAGACCTTCATATTTTGCTTCGTAATCAAAAAACTCCGTTTTAGGAATAATCTCTGTAATCCCTAAAACGATTATCTTTCCCTTGTAGTCTATTACTCCTACGGAGACCTCTGTGCCGTTTAGGAAACTTTCAATTAGCACTTCATCATCTTCTGTAAATGCTTTATCCAGAGCCTCATCAAATGTGGTAATATCTTTCACCTTAGAGATACCTAGCGAAGAGCCACTTTGGTTGGGCTTTACAAAGAATGGTAATCCAAGTTCGTCAGCAACTTGTTGAGCATCAATGTTAAAACCTTTTCTTAGATAGATGGATTTTGCTGAAGGAATACCATATTTTCCAAGTACAGCTAAGGTATCTTTTTTATTGAAGGTAAGGGCAGATTGATAGAAATTACACCCAGTGTATCGTACCCCGATAGTATCCCAGTAGGCTTGTAGCTCACCATTTTCACCAGGTTTCCCGTGTATGGTATTGAAACATACATCAAATTTTAGTCGGTTTCCATTACCTAAATTTACTGAAAAGTCTCCTTTCTCTATTGGGAGTTTTTCGTTATTTTCGTTGAGGTGATACCACTCATCTTTGAGAATCACTACTTTGAAAACATTATACAAATCTCTATCTAAGGAGTCAAAAATTAATTGACCACTTTTCAGTGATACTTCATATTCATCGGAATAGCCACCCATTACTACAGCTACATTCTTTTTTTCCATTGTAATTTTTTATTAAACTAAATATTTTGATATTTAGGCTTTTGTCTTTTTAGTTGTTTTCTTTTTTGCGACCTTGAAGGCATCTTTATCCTCCAATTCTATCCATTTTTTTACCTCATCAAGGGAAATTTTGGCAAGTTCTTCGTTGGTATATTTCTCGCCATCTTCCTTTTTTGGAATTTTGATATTTGCTTTCTTAAATTTGATAAAGGCTCCCCATCGTCCGTTTTCTATGGAGATTTTTTCGTCTTCCCATTGCTGGATATATCGGTTGGCTTCTTTTTCTAATTTATCTTCTATAAGTTGGACGATATCCTCGTGGCTAAGATTCTCAAAATCATATTTTTTTGGCACATTGATGAAGATATTTTTATACTTCAAGAATGGTCCAAATCGTCCAACTCCTTTGGTTATTGGTTCGTTATTATAGGAGTCAATAGGAGCGTCTGTTTTTTGCTTTTCACGAATGATTTCTTCTGCTCTTTCTTGATTTACGGAGAATGGGTCTTCGCCTTTTGGTAGGGAGATGTAGGTTTCGCCGAACTTCACATAAGGGCCAAATCTTCCCACTCCTACGGATACAGGTTTTCCTTCATAATCTTGTAAGTCAAATGGAATCTTGAATAGTTCCAAGGCTTCTTCTAAAGTGATTGTTACGATATTTTGATTTTTTAGAAGTGAGGCAAAGATTGGTTTGTCTTCATCGTCATTGTCGCCAATTTGTATCATAGCACCGAATCGGCCGATTCGTGCATAGACATTTTTGTTGGTATTAGGGTCTATACCGAGTAGCCTTTCGCCGTTTGCTCGTTTGGCATTTTTTTCTACATTGTCAATTTTTGGATGGAATTTTTGATAAAAATCCGCCATCATTTCTTTCCAAGACTCGTTTCCTTCGGCAATTTTATCAAAATCGTCTTCTACCTTTGCTGTAAATCCATAGTCTAAGATTTCGGAGAAGTTATTCATAAGAAACTCATTAACAACTTCGCCTATGTCGGTAGGTACGAATTTATTTTTATCACCTCCGAATTTTTCAATTATATTTTCTTCTTTGATAGATGATTTTTCTAATGTAAATTTTGCGATTTTTCTCTCCTGAGGGAGGATTTCTCTTTTATCTACATAGTTTCTGTTTTGTATAGTTTGTATGGTAGGGGCATAGGTAGAAGGCCTTCCGATGCCGAGTTCCTCTAATTTTTTTACTAATCCCGCTTCGGTGAATCGAGAGTTCGGTTTCGTAAATCGTTCTGTAGCAGTGATTTTTTTATAGGATAAATTTTCGTTGATATTTACTTTTGGGAGGATTTTTTCGTTGTTTTCTTCTTCATCGTTTTTGGCCAAGTCATACACTTTTAAGAATCCATCAAAAACGACCACTTCTCCCTGCACTTCGAAGTGAGTTGGGAGTGAGGTATCACCAATTTCAATGATGGTTTTCTCTATCTTGGCATTTTCCATCTGAGATGCCAATGTTCTTTTGTAGATGAGTTGATATAGTTTGTTTAGCTGGACATCGTCAATGGATTTAACTGCAAAATTTGTTGGGCGAATAGCTTCGTGGGCTTCCTGTGCCGATGCAGATTTCGTGGTATAATTTCTCGGTTTAGAGTATTGTTCCCCAAATTCATTGATGATATGGCTTTTCGCAGCTTCTATTGCCTCTTGGGATAGATTTACGGAGTCGGTTCTCATATAGGTGATGTATCCTTCTTCGTATAATCTCTGGGCTACTCTCATTGTGGTGGTTACACCGTATCCTAATTTTATAGATGCTTCTTGTTGGAGTGTAGAGGTTGTAAAGGGTGCTGATGCAGAGCGTGTTCCTGGCTTGGTTTCTACATTTAGCACTTTGAAGTTTGCCTCTTTTGAGAGTTTCAAGAATTGTTCTGCTTCTTGTTTATTGGTAAAGTCTTTTTTTAATTTTGCTGAGAGAGTTTGTTTATTTTCATTGATGAAAGTGCCCTCTACTTTGTAGGTTGCCGTTGGCTGGAAGTTTCTTATTTCTTCTTCTCGTTCTACGATAAGCCTCACGGCTACGGATTGCACACGCCCTGCGGAGAGACCTGTTTTTACTTTTTTCCAAAGTACGGGCGACATTTCAAATCCCACGATTCTGTCGAGTAATCTTCTTGCTTGTTGTGCATTTACAAGGTTTTGGTTTATCTCGCGTGGGTTTTTAATGGCTTTTAGGATTGCATTTTTTGTAATTTCGTGGAATGCAATTCGTTTGGTTTTTTCATTTTTTAGTTTTAGTTCTTGTGCCAAGTGCCATGCGATAGCCTCTCCTTCGCGGTCTTCATCGGAAGCGAGCCATACGATTTCAGCCTTTTTTACGGCTTCTTTCAGTTCGGTTACCAATTTGTTTTTATCCGAAGGGACTTGATAGTCTGGCGTAAAGGTTTCCAAATCTATTCCAATCCCTTTCTTTGGGAGGTCTCGTATGTGTCCGAAACTGGATTTTACGACAAAATCCTTCCCTAAATATTTTTGGATGGTTTTTGCTTTTGCAGGTGACTCAACGATAACTAAATTTTTAGACATCTTAATTTTTTTTACAAAAGTATTAATTTAGTTAAAATCTACCAATAATAACTCGTTATTAGTGATTTTTTGATATTCTATTTAATGGTGATAGGAATGGCCTTAATGTTAATATTTCTCGGCTTCGAAAACTTCTAAGAAGTATTTTTCAATTTTGTTTTTTACTTCGTTGGTGTCTATTTTGTGTCCTAATTCTCTTTCCAGAGATGCCACAGCTTTGTCTTTGATACCACATGGCACGATATACTCAAAGTATTTTAGGTCGGTATTCACATTGAGTGCAAATCCGTGTATAGTCACCCAGCGAGAGGCCTTTACTCCCATAGCACATATTTTGCGGGCATAGGGTTTTCCTACATCTAGCCAGACACCTGTTTCTCCTTTACTTCTTTCGCCTCGAAGTCCATAATCAGCAATGGTTTTGATGATTACTTCTTCTAAGTTTCTCATATAGAGGTGTATATCGGTTTTGAAATTATCTAAATCTAATATAGGATAACCTACGACTTGACCAAATCCGTGGTAGGTAATGTCGCCTCCGCGGTTGGTTTTCATATATTTAGCACCTATTTCTTCTAATTTTTGTTCATTGATGAGAAGATGTTGTTCCTTTCCTGATTTTCCTAAGGTGTAGATGTGTGGGTGTTCTACGAAAAGGAAATAATTGGGGGTAGATTGCTGGTTTTCAGGTTTTTTTTCTCGGTTGAGAATTTTTAGGTCAATGATACCTTGCATCAAACTTTCTTGATATGCAAAAGCATCGTAGTATTCTATGATACCTAAATCTTCAAACTTGATTTTTTTGTTTTTGGTAGCCATATGATATAATTTTGTGGGTTGGCAATAGGTTATAATTTATATTTGTTAATGACGGATATTATCCTCTTTTTCCATTCGGAAGGGTGTGCAGTATAGCCAGATTTAGCGATAGCATCTATCCACTCAGTATGTTGTGTATTCCCTTTTAGTTGAGGGTAATATTTCTTATTACTGATAATTTTGCAGAAGTCCCTAAAATTATCATAATGAGAGGAGTAACTTTTGTATTTTGATTTTGTAACAGTATTTTTACCTTGAATACCAAAGTGGTTATGATATACCTTTGCACCTTTACTATTGCCTCCACCAGTCTCTACAAAAGCAATGGCGAGGATAACAGCACTCGGGATACCATACTCCGAAGAAAGTTGCTCGGCCGTATTTCTATGCATCTCAATATAAGAGTGTGTTTGAGCGTGTATAAAAAAAATACTCAGCAACGATATAATAATATATATTTTCTCAATATAATGTTTCATAATAAAATAATTTAAAAAAATAGACTTGCTATAATAATTGCAGTAACTACACATGCTAAATCCACTAAGAGCATCACCCCCAAAGTATATCGTATATTTCTAATATTAATAGCCCCAAAATAGACAGCAATTACATAAAAAGTAGTCTCTGCACTGGATTGAAATATACATGCCAATCTCCCTGTGAGAGAATCTACACCATAAGTTCTCATAGAATCAATCATAAAACCTCGTGAGCCACTTGATGAAAATGGCCGTAGTAAAGCCACAGAAAAAGAATCCGTAATCTCCTTGGCTACCCCAAAATGAGAGAATAGGGTAGAAATAAAATTACTGATGATTTCGAACAACCCAGAATTTCGGAAGAGAGAGATAGCAACTAACATCCCCAAGGCGTAAGGGAAGATACTTTTGCCCGTTTTTAGTCCATTATTAGCCCCTCTTACGAATGTATCAAAGATATTGGTATTTTGTTCTGTAAATTTCTTTTCGTGAATGAAAGCATATACGAGGATAAAAAAGATAATCAGTAGTAATAAAACTCCAGAAAAGTTAGAGGTAAAGACATTTTTCTCTATCAAATTCATCGAGTTAATGAATAATATAAAACCGACGATGCCACCAATTATAATTGAAAAGATAACGAAAAACCCGATACTAATTAACTGAATTCTTTGCTTAATAGCCACAAAAATGAAAGCAACCAAAGTTCCAACTAATGAAGTGATGATACAAGGCAAAACAACATCGGCAGGGTTGCTTGCATTCTCTGCGGCTCGGTATCCGATGATGGAGGTCGGTATTAGGGTAAGGCCTGCTGCGTGGAGACACATAAACATTATTTGGGCATCGCTGGCTTTACTTTTGTCTGTGTTAAGCTCTTGTAGACTTTCCATTGCTTTGAGACCAAAGGGCGTCGCAGCCGAATCTAATCCCAATAGGTTAGCAGCAAAATTTAAGGTCATATACGACATTGAAGGGTGGTTGCTGGGCAGAGAAGGGAATATTTTCCTAAATGCTGGGTTGAGAAATTGAGCTAACTTTTCCGATGCTCCCGAGACAATAAGTAATTCCATTAGCCCACAGAAAAGTGCTAGATAAGCTATGAGAGGTATTATTAGGTCTATCAAACTACTTTTTGCTGTAGCTAATAACCCATCGGATTTTTGTTTCCCAGCATAGACTTTTATAGTATTATTATTTGCTACATATAGGGTATCTACATTGTTTTTTCCCTTTATAGTAAGTTCTTTATTCTCCGATTTTTCAATTTCAGAGAGGATGTATTCAGGGGTATCTTTTTTGAAATGTTCAGCAACTAGGATAGGGTCATCTTTCTTTCCATTGATGATAAAATCTATGGAATATTGCTGATTGCTGAATAAGTCAAAAATCACAAACCCAATAGAAAATATAAAGATAAATATCCAAAATCTACTTAGTACCACAAGTTAAAATTTTAATATTTCTACAATAGTAAAAAAGCAAAGATACATAATTTTATTGATTTGCTCTTTTTAAATAAAGCCATCCTGCAATGATACCGAATACTACATTGGGAATCCACATTGCTACGATTGGCGGAATAATATCATTTTCGGAGACCATTTTCAGAGCCTCAAAGGAGAAAATAAAAACGAATGCAAGGGAGATACCCATCGCTAGGTTTCCACCGATACCACCTCGTTTTTTTTCCGAAGCAAGGGATAGTGCCAAGGTTGTTAGAATAATGATAGCCACGGGCATAGAAGTCCGCTGGTGAAGTTCGTTGAGGTAGGAATTAATGTTCTTATTTCCCTTTATTTTTTCTTGCTCTATGAGATGTATTAGCTCAATGCTGTTTTTCGTTTGTCCAAGCATTCCATCAGGGAATAATTCCTCTGGTGTGTGGTGATAATCAACGATTTTCATATCGCCAGAGTAGAGGTTTTCCTTACCATTTTTGTTGATTTTTTTTTCTAAGAAAGTCTCCAAGGTGAATTTCTTTTGCTTATCGTCCCATCTCACATCATTAGCAATAATTTGGTGAGAGAGTTGATTATTTTTATCGAATTTTTGATAGAGAAATCCTGTACCTGCCTTGTCTTTTCGGTTGTAATTATTGATGAAAATATATTCGTCTTTGCTGAGTTTGGTAGCAATTTCGGTATCTCCCAGAGCCTTTTCTCTGTTGGTAGAATTGAAGGTATAAGCCTCTAATTTTAGTTTTTTGACATTCGCCCACGGAAGCACGAAATGATTAATCCCCAAGGTGATGATAGCTAAGATACCCGCCATCACGAAATAAGGTTTTGCAAAACGATGGAAACTCGCTCCTCCGCTTATTATAGCTACGATTTCCGTATTATTTGCCATTCGCGAAGTAAATAAAATCACAGAAATAAATATCAGAATGGACATAAAGGTAATAATGAGATATATCGCCCAATACGGATAATAATTTATTAGGAAATAACTCACCTTGAAGCCATTACCCTCTATTCTTGGAGACTTTTGTTGCACATCTACCACTACCACAATGATGGATAGGAGAATGAGCATGAAACTAAGCGTCCCCAAGAATTTACCGATAATATATCTGTCTATAACTTTCATTATCTACAACATTAATAGCAGAAAAAATTACTTACTATAATATTCTATTACTCGCTCGTGGATATTTATAGGTTCGTTGTCCTCAAATTCTACGCGTTTTATCCAATTATTTTGGTTGTCGTAGGTGTATTGGAAACTTTGCACAAAATGTTGTTTAGTAACGAGCATTAGAGAGCTGACTTCTGTAGGATTATTGTGAGCATCATATACGAAGGTTACCTTTAAAGTAAGATGCCCATCGGAGAATATATTTTGGGTTTTTAGTAAGTTGTTTTCGTATTCATTGACGATTTTGGATTCATTGTTAGTGGCATCTTTGCTAATTTTTTCTAATAGATTACCTTTCGCATCAAACTTAAATTCTATATCCGAACCAGAGAACTCTCCGCCATCATATCGTTTTATCTCGGTGAGTTTTCCGTTTTTATTATAAATATAGATTTCTTTGCTGATTTCTTCCTTTTCAGCAGGTAGATAGGCATTGATCTCTATTTTTTGTCCTTTTTTATTAAAAGTGGTTTTCGTTTGCATCTCAATTTTCCCATCATTTGTATAGGAATTGATGAGGTTTATGAAGCCTTTCGTATTGAAGAAAGTCTGCTCATTAAGGTCGTAGAGCGTTCCTTTTTCAATTTTTCCATCTTTGGTAATTGCCTTGAATACATTGTTTTTGATGGATTTCACTCGACCATTTAGATTTTCAATTTGCCAATCGGTGGCCACTTGTGCATTGAGGCAAATGGCAACTAAGCAAAGGAATAAACTGCTTAATTTTTTCATTTCTAAAAATAAATATTAGCAAAGGTAGTGAAAAGCTTTAGATATAATATAAAATTTAAGATTTTTTTATAAAAAAATAATTCGATAGTATTGTATATTTACCATAAAATATTTTTATCTTTGCAGTTAGTCTAATATAGAATTTTACCTTGGAAAATGTAAGAAGAAAAGTCTTTTTATTGACTTTCATTTGTGTTTTATTGTATTTTTTGGTCTCGATGACTTTTGAGGTACTTGGTCTCCGTGATGAACCATTTAGTAGAATTAATCTCGTTTCGGATATTGTAAAAAGGAAGGATAGTAATTCCTCCGAAAAGAAGCACTTGCTAACTAATAAAGATATTTCCGAAGACAAAGGCGGTTCCCAACGAAATTTTGATTTTTATAAAAAACCAAATCTTATCACAAACTTTAATGTGGATAATGAGCCATCATTACCGAAGTTCGTGGAAAAACTCCAACAACTTAAAAAGGGAAAAAATATAAAAATCCGTATAGCCTATTTGGGGGATAGTATGATAGAGGGAGATTTAATCACCCAGACTCTTAGAGAGCTCCTACAAAAGGAATACGGCGGACAAGGAGTAGGGTTCTTGCCCATTTTTTCTAATGTAGGTGGGTTTCGGCAGACTGCAAAAGTCTCCTCAAATGGCTGGACGACTACCAATTTTATGAGCAAAAAAGCCCAAGACTTATACCTTTCTGGATCTAAATTCACTGGCTCGGGGAGCGGAACCTATACCGACAACACGATAAAAGGCGAAAATATTAGGGTAGAAAAATCTATAATTTACGCGGAGGGTGTGCCAGAGATATCTGTAAATGATACCCCTACCGAACTACATGGAGACAACAAAGTGAATAGACAAGTCTTACTTGACGATGAGTCAAAAACAATAAAAATCGCAGGTAGAGGATTGAAAAGTCCTATATTCGGAATCAGTTTTGAAAGTAAAAAAGGTGTTTTCTTGGATAATTTTTCGTTTCGAGGTATCACTGGGGTAGAATTGAAAAAATTGAGTGAGGATTTTATGAAATCCATTCAGCAGGCTAATAAGTACGATTTGATTATCGTACAATATGGGGTTAATCTATTATTCCGCCCAAAGGATACCGATTATACCTATTATTACAAAAGTTTTGAACCAACTCTCCAACAGATGAAATCAGCATTTAGTGGTTCCGAGATACTCATTATCGGTTCGGCTGATAGAGCTTTCAGATACAATGGAGTGAATAAAACAGCTATCGGATTGCCATATTTGATAGAAAATCAAGCCTTAATTGCTTATAGAAATGGTTTTGCTTTTTATAACCAATTTGAGACGATGGGTGGGGAAAATTCTATTGTAAAATGGGCAGAGCAAACCCCACCAATGGCCAATAAAGACTATATACATCCCAATCATAGAGGAGCCGAGTTTTTAGGCCGAAAATTATTTGATGCGATACAGAAAGATTACCAACAAATATCAAAAAATACCCAAAAAAGTAAATGATGAGCATATTGCAGAGTATTATTAGTCGTTTTGATACAACAGCTTTCTTCCGCCAATTTCTCTACGACCCAGAGAATCCATTGTTGTTTAATAATGGTTTCTTCGTCTATTTCTTCTTATTATTCATTACACTATTTTATGTATTGAGGGAGAAGCCCACGGCAAGGAAATATGTATTCACATTCTTTTCGTTGTATTTCTTTTACAAGGCGAGCGGTGTATTTGTTTTATTGGTAATTTTTTCGGGGATATTCAATTTTGTTTTATCCAATGTTATTTATCGACTGAGGGAACAATCTTCCAGAACTCTCGCCTTGGTGCTGAGTATCGTGGTGAATCTAGGGGTATTGTTCTACTTTAAATATACAAATTTTTTCATTTCGGTAACGAATGAAATCTTCAAAACGGGTTTCAATCCCTTGCATATATTGCTCCCGATAGGTATATCTTTCTATACATTCGAGAATTTGAGCTATACGATAGATGTATATAGACGGCAATTTGCTCCTGCGAAGTATTTTGTAGATTATCTATTGTTTTTGGCATTTTTTCCAAAGCTGATGATGGGGCCTATCGTGAGAGCGGAGGATTTCGTTCCACAGTTGGATAAGCAGTATTTTATCACCGAGCGAGATTTTGCAAAGGGTTTTTGGTTGATTATTTTAGGTTTGGTCAAAAAACTCATCATCTCCGATTATATCACCCTAAATCTTGTGGATTATGTTTTTGAAAATCCATCTCTGCATACGGGGCTCGAGATTTTGGTGGCATTGTATGGCTATGCAATGGTTATTTATTGTGATTTTAGTGGATATAGTGATGTTGCGATAGGAATAGCACTTTGGCTTGGCTTTAAGATACCACCGAATTTTCTTTCTCCGTATAGTAGTAAGAGTGTTACGGAGTTTTGGAAAAATTGGCATATTTCACTTTCCTCTTGGTTGAAGGATTATTTGTATATTCCTCTTGGTGGGAATAGGAAAGGGACTTGGGCATCATATATCTTCACAGGATTATTTTTGGTGGGAAGTTTCTTAATGATGAACAAATTATTGTCCTTCTCGTATGCCGTTTCGGGGGCTATTAGCTTTGGTTTGTTGATTATTTTTGTATTACCATCACTCCTTACTGGGAACTATAAGGGGATTCCTACGAATTTTAATCTCCTTACGACAATGCTTCTTGGTGGTTTTTGGCATGGGGCAAGTTGGAATTTTATCATTTGGGGCGCTCTGCACGGTATTGCTTTGGGTATTCATAAAATTTGGATGATGCTCACAGGGAAGATTTTTTCAGGATTTAATCAATCCAAGGTTTATAATGTAATGATGGCGGTTCTTACCTTCCATTTTGTATGTTTTTGTTGGATATTTTTTAAGGCGGAGGATTTCAATGCTTCAATGATAATCATCAAACAAATACTTTTCGATTTCCATACTGAGACTTGGTATGCTTTTTATGATAACTATAAGACAGCGATATTTATGATTGTCGTAGCGATGGCTATCCACAGCATACCGAATGATATTGCCGATAGATTACCGAAAATTTCTTTTGCGGTGTATATTGTGGTATTTTTTGTTTTTCTTGTATTATATGCGTATTTCAAGGCAGCCGAACAAGTAATGCCGATATATTTACAGTTTTAATTTTCGTTTAAAGTTTTGCAAATGAGGTATGATTCACTCCAGCATGCTTGGAAGTTGAATCCTCCCGTAATGGCATCAATGTTCAGAACTTCGCCCGCAATATAGAAATTAGGTAGAAGTTTAGAAGCCATCGTTTTGAAATTAATTTCTCGTAAATCTACCCCTCCGCAGGTTACGAACTCCTCTTTGAAGGTGGATTTTCCAGTTACTTTTAGTAGTTTTTTGCATAGATTTTCTAAGATAAGTTGCGTTTCTTTGTTCGTAATATGAGCAATTTGTTTATTGAAATCAATTTTAGAAATTTCTAAAATTTTATGCCAAAAACGATTACTGATGTTAAACATTTTAGATTGGGCAAGACTTCTTTTTGGATATTGTTTTTTGAATTCTATGAAAGTATGTAGAGCCTCGTCATAATCCATTCCAAGGAAATTGACTTCTATCTCGAACTGATATTTCATCTGAGCGAGTGAGCGAGCTTCCCACGAAGATAGTTTCAAGACTGCGGGCCCCGATAGTCCCCAATGTGTTATGAGTAAAGCCCCTGATTCTACTGCTTTGAGATGAGGGATACTTATTTCGGTTGTCCCAAAACTTGTTCCCATCAGTCCGCTTAGTAGTTCATCTTTAATATTAAAGGTAAATAGCGATGGAACCGGTGGTATGATGTTATGTCCCAGATTTTCAATGATTTTTAGAGATTTTGGTGAACTTCCCGTAGTGTATATCACAATGTCAGCACCAAAAATGCCATTCGTGGTGTGTATTTCATAGCCGTTTGTTGTAGTGAATATAGATTTTACTCCCGTTTGAGTGAGGATTTCCACTTTGTTTTTCTTTGCTTCGCTGAGGAAACAATCAATGATGCTCTGTGAGGAGTTGCTTTCGGGAAAGGTTCTGTTGTCGGTCTCTATGTTTAGTGGAACATTTCGCCGTTGGAACCAATCCATAGTATCGGCAGGTTGAAATTTTGAGAATACGCTGAGTAGTTCCTTGTTGCCACGAGGGTAGAATTGAATAAGTTCTTTTGGGTCAAAACAAGCATTTGTAACATTACAACGCCCACCACCAGATATTTTTACTTTTTGGAGAACTTCACTTCCTTGTTCAAAGATGCGGATTTGGTATCGTGAAGAATCTAAATTAGAGGCACAGAAAAATCCAGAGGCACCTCCCCCGATGATGGCAACTTGTTGTTTAGGCATTCTTAAATTTTTTCACAAAAATAGAGATTTCTTTTTATTTTTTAGACTTTAACTATGAGGGTAAATTTCGTGATGAGGTATTTATATAATTAAATATATTTTGTTACATTTGCTATAATATTTTGTGAAAACCGATAATGATAAGGACGATATTGAATATTTTGATGGTAATAGTAGTTGGCATCCTCCCAGCACAGGTTAGGAAAGGTCTGCGGATACCTCAAAATGCGAGTGTCGGCCTATCGTTGGAGGGAGGTGGAGCTAAAGGATTCGCACATATTGGCGTACTGAAAGTGATAGATTCTCTTGGAATAAAGGTAGATTATATCTCTGGGACGAGTATGGGAGCTATTATTGGGGGACTTTATGCTTCGGGATATTCGGCAAATGACTTGGAGAAAATTGTGAAAATAACTGATTTTTATAGCCTAATTGCTAATGAAAAGGCCAGACGGGAGACTACTTTTTTTAACAAGGTTAATGACCGATATTTGGTAACTTTCCCAATAGAACGAGGCAAGCTTAATTTCATACCTAAGTCCATCTCCTCAGGGCAGAGTAATTTCTTATTTTTAAAAGAATTATTGGGTAGCTCGGCAAAAATAACCAATTTTTCTAAACTAAAAATTCCATTTTTGTGCGTAGCTACAAATTTAGAAAGTGGCAAAATGAAAATTTTTGAAAAGGGAGACCTCACGAGTGCAATTATGGCAAGTTCTGCATACCCAACATTGATGGATCCCGTGAAAGTTGGCGATAGCCTCTATATAGACGGAGCAATGACAATGAACTACCCCTCTCAGCCACTGAAAAACAAGGGAATAGATGTCGTGATAGGAGTGGATTTGAATATTCCGTTGGCAAAAAAAGAAGAACTAACTTCCGCGGTGAGAATTCTTGACCAAATCATAGATTTTAGCATTAAAAAAGAGCATCAAAAGCAATATCAATATACGGACATTAATATTCGTCCTAATTTAAAAGGATATACTGCCACTAGTTATGATGATAAAGATAGTATCTTAAAATCGGGCTATCAAGAGGCGTTGAGGTATGTAGATGTATTCCGAGAGCTCCCAAAGAAAGATTTACTCATCCCAAGTCGAGTCGAGGAGTTTTTCCAGATTAATGATATACAATTGATAAACAATAAGTTATTTAATGAATATTTTGTAAAAGGAAAAGTAAGATTAAAATTTCCTGCAAGGCTTTCGTATCACGATATCAGAATGTTGATAGATAGGCTCTATGCTACGGGGTATTACAAATTAATCAATTACGATATAGTTTCCCAAGATGATGGATACATACTGAAGCTAATTGTGGAAGAAGATAATACGAAGTACGCCATAAAGATGGGCTTACATTATGACAATGTTTTTAAGTCGGGATTGTTGTTTAATTTTACAGCAAAGCAGTTGGGGTTCAACTCTATTTTGTCGGCTGATGGTATTGTTGGCGACCGTCCGAGATATTTTATTAATTACTTCATAGATAATGGTTACTTGCCAGGGGTTGGGCTTACAGCGGTGGGTACAGCTTTGGAATTGAAGGATGATGACCGAAATATTTACGAAAAGTGGAAATGGTTTCGGAATGAGGTATATGTGCATTCCATTTTCAGGGATAGATATATCATTGGTGGAGGAGTTAGCCACGATTTTTATCAGCGGAAAATAGGTTTTGGGGGATACCATAAAGGGAGGCATTTTGTCAATCCATATGCTTTCTTGAAGGGAGATAATCGTGATGATAGAGATTTCCCAACAATGGGATTATATTTGTTTTCTGAGGTGAAATTATTGGATGTTTTAAATGAGGAAATAAGACGGAAGAGTTTCCTCCTAAAGGGAAATTTACAGATGAATTTCCCAATAAGTTCTATCGTTACATATAGATTGAATCTATTTGGAGGCTTTACGATAGGGGGAGCTTATTTACAATACTATAAGTATCATTTGGGCGGAATTTTTGAGCAGGATTTAGGGAGTTTCTTACCATTCAGAGGATATCAGTTTGGTAGCTATGCGGTGGAAAATGTGTTAATAGCAAGAAATGAGATGCAATTTAAGATGAAGAAAAATTTATACCTAAATGCCCATTTTGATATGCTCAATACCTTTCAACAGAGTGTTACTTTTAAGGAATTACTTAATATCAACGATGTATCAGCAGGAATTTCGGTCGGGTATAAGTCGCCGATTGGACAGATACAAGCTGATTTGAGCAGGTCTTTTGATAGACAGAAAATGATTTTTTCCGTAATTGTTGGGCATTGGTTTTAGAATAGAGATTGTTAATGTTTTTTATACTATTTTTGCAAATCAAAAAATGATATGGCAAATACGGCAATAGTAATAAATATAGGGAATACGAATATCCGATTCGGGCATTTCGTAGATGATATCTGCAAAGTTTCGTGGGTGCTGAATACTAAGCCCTACAAGACGGCAGACGAGTTGTATATGCAGTTTATTAGTTCGTATCAGACTTATAGCATTAATGTTAGTGAGGTGAGTAGAATTATCATTGGTTCTGTGGTTCCTCAACTTACAATTGCTGTGAAGAAGGCAATAGACAAAATCCACGGAGAACATATAGCTGTTGTAGTAGACAGGAATACACCATCAGCCGTAGTACCAAAATCCAAACAAATGGGTACAGATATATATGCTAATCTCGTGGCTGCTAATGAGCTATATCCTAATCAGAAGAAAATAATAGTAGATTTTGGAACAGCACTTACGGCGAGCTGTATCTCTGAGACGGGAGAGACCTTAGGAGTGATTATTGCTCCTGGTATCATCACTTCTCTTAATGGACTTATCCAGCAGACGGCTCAACTTACCGAAATAGAACTCATCCCGCCGAAGACAATTTTGGGTTTGGATACTATTTCGTGTATGCAGAGTGGTATTATTTACGGATATCTCGGTATGGTAGAGGGATTTATAGACAGAATCAATTCAGAAGTAGGTGGTAATTGCCTCGTAATAGGTACAGGAGGTGTATCTCATATCTATCAGCCACTTACAGATAAAATAAGTATTGTGGATAAACTACACACCCTAAAAGGACTTTATTTTTTAGGAAAAGATAAATGTTAAGGAGAATGAAAAAATATATATTACTAGGACTCCTATCGATAATATCCATTGTTTCTGCCCAACAAAGACGAGTACAAAGGGTGGGGATAGGTTTTATGAATGTAGAAAATCTTTGGGATATTTACCCATCAGCAGATTATATAGATGGTACTTTATTGCCATCTAATCCTGCTTTTCATCGTTCGGTACCGATTGATTCATTGAAATATTTGCCTATTACAGAGGAATATAAAGGCCAATGGGTAGATAAGAAATTGTTCGGTAAAAAAGTCGTGAGAAAACAAGTCTTAAGTGATGATTTTACCCCAAATAGCCCCAAGGCTTGGACTAAAAAACGATATGACGAAAAATTAATCAGAATATCTAAGGTAATTGCTGATTTGGGCAGAGAATATACCAAAACAGCCCCAGTAATAGCAGGTCTTATAGAGGTCGAAAATCGCCAAGTTGTACAAGATCTTATCCAGCAACCCGCATTGGCAAAATATGATTACGGAATTGCCCATTTTAATTCCTATGATCCACGAGGGATAGATGTAGCAATTATTTACCAAAAGAAAAGATTTGTACCGATAAGAATTTTTAAAAAGGAAGTTGTAAATTTTAATGAAGATGGAAAGCGAGAATATACCCGAGATATTTTAGTTGTCTATGGTGTTTTAGATGGCGAAAAAGTCGGTGTTTTGATGAATCATTGGCCTTCGCGTCGTGGAGGAGCATCTTCTGAACCGAAACGGAACATAGCTGGAAAAACCCTCAAAAATGTAATGGATGAACTCCGAAGCGAGATACCAAATGTAAAACTTATCGCTATGGGAGATTTTAATGACGACCCCGTTAATGAGAGCATAACAAAATATTTAGGTGCTGAGGGTGAGGAGAAAAAACTCAGTGAAGATAGACCTTATTTCAATCCAATGTGGAAATTATTCAAAAATGGTGTGGCTTCCTATGCATATCGAGATGGATTGAATATGTTTGACCAAATTATTATCAGTAAAAATTTGGTAAATCCACAAACTGAAGGCTATAAGATGTTCAAAACAGATATTTTTGCTCCGAAATATCTCATTACAGATTCGGGACAATACAAAGGGTATCCTTTTCGGGCGTGGGCAGGGGATATTTATCAAGATGGATATTCCGACCATTTCCCAGCATTTATCGTTTTGCAAAGAGATATTATCAAATAAAAAATACATAATTAGATGAATTATTTAGTTACGGGCGGAAGTGGTTTCATAGGCTCACATTTGATAGAAGAATTATTAAAAAAAGGACATTTTGTCATTAATATTGATAATTTTGACAATTTTTACGATTATAAAATTAAAATAAAAAATACCTTAGAATCTGTTGGACAGTCGCCTAATTTTGATTTTACAAATGATAAAGAAAAAGATATAGAGACACTTCAATCCAAACTTGTAGATGTAGGGTTATATGAGTTTTATTATCAAGATATTAGGGATAAAAAGGGATTAGAGACTATTTTCCAAAAATATAAAATAGATATGGTGATTCATTTGGCAGCCTTGGCAGGGGTTCGTCCATCTATTGAGCGACCTATGGAGTATGCTGAAGTGAATATTTTAGGCTCTATGAATCTTTGGGAATTATGTAAGGATTATGGTATTAAAAAGTTTATTTGTGCCTCATCTTCAAGTGTTTATGGTAATAATGAGAAAATTCCATTTGCCGAAACAGACAATGTAGATAGACCAATTTCTCCCTATGCAGCGACAAAAAAATGTGGCGAAATATTAGGGCATACTTACCATCATTTGTATGATATAGATATGATTCAGTTGCGATTTTTTACGGTTTATGGTCCTCGCCAACGCCCAGATTTGGCAATCCATAAATTCGCAAAAATTATCTCCGATGAAGGAGAAATACCATTCTATGGTGATGGGACCACGGCTCGAGATTACACATTTGTCGAGGATATAGTAGATGGAATTACGAAGTCTATAGTCTATTTAGAAAATCATAACAAAGTATATGAGGTGCTTAATCTTGGTGAAAATCAAGTGGTTAGTCTAAAAGAAATGCTTGTTGAGATTGAAACCAATTTAGACAGAAAGGCAAAGCTAAATAGACTACCAATGCAGGCAGGAGATGTGCAGAAAACCAACGCTGATATTACCAAAGCAAAAAAAATGGTGGGCTATACACCAAAGACTAATTTCCAAAATGGCATAAAAAAATTTGTGGAATGGTTTTTGAGAGGGAGATAATATATGTTAAGTGAAGAGTAAAGTTTTTTTGGATAACTTCACAAATGATTTTCTTAATTTTATTCAAATAAAATAAGAAAATGTTTATTTTTGCAAATAATTAATATAATAAATATGTACTGGACATTAGAATTAGCATCTTATCTTAGCGATGCACCTTGGCCAATGACTAAGGCAGAACTTATAGACTATGCAATACGAACAGGTGCTCCAATGGAAGTGGTAGAAAACTTACAAGCTATTGAAGACGAGGGGGAAATCTACGAATCTATAGAAGAGGTTTGGAGTGATTACCCTACCGATGAGGATTTCCTTTGGAATGAAGATGAATATTAATAAATAATCAAATAGGAAGGCAGAGAGATAGTTTTTCTGCTTTCTTGTGTATTTTAGAAATCAAAGAAAGTAGAAAAATATATTCTTACAAAACAGATAATATTATGAGTTTTTTAAGTAGTATCCTTAAAAGTTTTTTGGGAGATAAAAATGCCAATGACTTAAAAGAAGTAAAAAAGGTAGTTGCAAAAATAAAAGTTGTAGAGCCACAAATCCAACAACTTACAGATGATGGATTGAGAGAAAAGACTTTGGAGTTCCAAGAAAAAATCAAAAGTGCATCGGCGAATGTAACTGCACAGATAGAAAAAATCCGTGAGGATATTTCTAAAACCGAAAATGTAGATGAAAAAGAAAACCTCTTTAATAGAGTAGAAATTCTGAAAAAAGAAGCCTATGAATTAGAGGAAAAAGTCTTAACCAATATCCTCCCAGAAGCCTTCGCCTTAGTAAAAGAAACTGCTAGAAGATGGGCTCAAAATGGAGAAATAAGAGTAAAAGCCACCGATAGAGATAGAGAACTGGCAATGACCAAAGATTTCGTTTCTATTGATGGTGATACAGCTGTATGGCATAATCATTGGGATGCCGCAGGGGTGAAAGTACAATGGGATATGGTGCATTACGATACTCAATTTATTGGTGGGGTAGTGCTACACTCTGGTAAAATCGCCGAGATGGCAACAGGGGAAGGTAAAACTTTGGTAGGAACCCTGCCAATATACCTTAATGCATTACCAAAAAGAGGGGTACATGTCGTTACTGTGAATGACTACCTTGCAAAAAGAGACTCCGCTTGGATGGGACCATTATACCAATTTCATGGATTGACGATTGATTGTATAGATAACCATCAACCGAATTCCGATGCTCGCAGAAAGGCCTATAATTGCGATATTACTTACGGAACAAATAATGAATTCGGGTTTGATTACCTTCGGGATAATATGGTTACAAAATCCGAGGAACTTGTACAAAGAGAACTTAACTTCGCTATTGTGGATGAGGTGGATTCCGTATTGATTGATGATGCAAGAACTCCGCTAATTATCTCTGGACCAGTACCACAAGGTGATAGACACGAGTTTGACCTACTGAAACCTTCCGTTGATAGAATTGTAGAAGTACAGAAAAAAACAATTTCCGCTATCTTCAATGAGGCAAAAAAATTAATAGCCTCAGGAAATACAAAAGATGGAGGATTCAAACTCCTTCAAGCATATAGAGGGTTACCAAAAAATAGACAACTCATCAAATTCCTCTCCGAAAATGGAAATAGAGCTCTACTCCAAAAGGTAGAAGCTCAATATATGCAAGATAACAATCGCGATATGCCTATCGTAGATAGAGACCTCTATTTTGTGATTGATGAAAAAAATAATCAGGTAGATTTGACTGATAAAGGTGTAGAGTATATGTCCCAAGGTAATTCTGACCCAAATTTCTTCGTATTGCAAGATATCGGAACAGAAATTGCTGAGCTGGAAGCTAAAAACCTCTCCAAAGAAGAAGAATTCGAACAAAAAGAAAAACTTTTTGCTGATTTTGCTGAAAAATCCGAACGAATTCATACCCTAAGTCAATTACTAAAAGCATATACCCTCTTTGAAAAAGATGGAGAATATGTAGTGATGGATGGCGAGGTGAAAATCGTAGATGAGCAAACAGGTCGTATTATGGAAGGGCGTCGTTATTCTGACGGACTACACCAAGCTATAGAAGCAAAAGAAAGTGTGAAAATTGAGGCTGCTACACAGACTTTTGCTACCATTACTCTACAAAATTATTTCCGTATGTATAACAAACTTGCGGGAATGACAGGTACCGCTGAAACAGAAGCAGGCGAGTTCTGGGAAATATATAAATTAGATGTAGTGGTGATACCTACTCATAGACCTATCCAAAGACATGATAGACACGATTTAGTATATAAAACCAACCGCGAAAAATATAATGCCGTGATTGAGGAAATAGAAAAATTAACTTCCGCAGGGCGTCCCGTATTGGTCGGAACAACCTCGGTGGAAATATCTCAACTTCTCTCTAAGGCATTGAGTTTGAGAAAAATCCCTCACCAAGTGCTTAATGCGAAGCTCCATAAAAAAGAAGCGGAAATTGTAGCCGAAGCAGGGCGTGCAGGTGTGGTAACTATCGCTACCAATATGGCAGGGCGTGGTACCGATATCAAACTTTCAAAAGAAGTAAAAGAAGCAGGTGGACTTGCTATTATCGGAACAGAAAGACACGACTCTCGCCGTGTAGATAGACAATTAAGAGGGCGAGCGGGAAGACAAGGAGACCCAGGAAGCTCCCAATTCTATGTATCCTTAGAAGACAAACTAATGAGACTCTTTGGCTCCGAAAGAATTGCCAAAATGATGGATAGATTAGGACATAAGGAAGGAGAGGTTATCCAGCACTCTATGATTACAAAATCAATAGAAAGAGCCCAGAAAAAAGTAGAGGAAAATAACTTCGGTATTCGTAAAAGATTACTTGAATATGATGATGTAATGAACAAGCAGAGAGATGTAATCTATAAACGAAGAAAAAATGCCCTCTTCGGAGAGAGGTTAGAATACGATATCGTTAATATGATTTTTGATGTCGCACTCTCTATTGTTGAGAAAACCAAAGCTGAGGATAGTTTCAAAGATTTTGAGTTTGAGGTTATTAAATATTTTATGATGGAATCTCCAATCACCGAAGACGAATTCAAGAATAAATCAGTGAAAGAATTGACAGACAAACTCTTCAAATCTGCTGAGGAATTCTATCATACTAAATTGAAGATGATGAAGGATAAGGCATTCCCAATCATTACGAATGTATTCCAAACACAAGGAAATATGTTCCGCGATATTCAGGTGCCATTCTCTGATGGTCATAAACAACTAACGATTGTTACCAACCTCGAAAAGGCGTACCAAACTGAGTGTAATAGTCTTATTATTGATTTTGAGAAAAACATAACGCTCTCTATCATCGATGATAATTGGAAACAGCACCTTAGAGAGATGGATGACCTTCGTCGCTCTTCACAAGGAGCTGTCTATGAACAAAAAGACCCGCTCATTATCTACAAGCAGGAATCTTTCCACTTATTTAGTGAGATGATTGATAAGATGAATAAAGAGGTTATTTCGTTCCTATTCAGAAGTGAAATTCCAGCATAAAAACAAATAAAATTAGTCATTCCTAAGTGGAATGGCTAATTTTTTTAACTATTTTGATAGAAATAGAGTTAATTTTATTGAAAAAAATATATTGATTTTTAATGCAAAAAAGCGTTGGATATTCATTAATATATAACATTAATTATTATGAAATTATTTATTTTACTAAAATATTATAATTTATTGATAATTAGTATTTTGCGTTGTATATGGCAATTTTAATAGTTATGATATTAATAAAATTTAATAAATTTTAGCAATAAAGTAATAATAGTTGAAAAGTATTGATTTATTTAAAAAAATGGTTAAAATAATATTTTTTTAGTAAAAAAAAGTGAGAAATATTTTGTCATATTAAATAAAATAATCATATTTGTAAAAAATTTAATGTTAAATAAATCATAAAAATTAATTCAATGGGAGCGAATTTTAAAGTGCTGGGTGCTGGTGCGATATTCTTTTTAGCAAGCCAGTCGTTGATAGCACAGGTTAAGAAAAGTGATTCCACGAAGACAAAAGACATTGAGGAGGTAGTTCTTGTGGGATATACGCGAGTGAAGAAGGACGATTATGTAGGGACGGCTTCTAAAGTAGATAATAAATCTATTGAGACAAAAGCTGTATCTAACATTTCTCAAGCCTTAGCGGGAGAATCTGCGGGGGTGAGAGTGATAAATACTTCTGGACAACCAGGTTCAGAGGCTACGATTCGTATTAGAGGTTTTGGTTCGGTAAATGGGAACAGATCGCCATTATATGTATTAGATGGGGTACCATATACAGGAAATATATCAGCGATTAATCCAGATGATATAGAATCTACAGTAATATTGAAAGATGCTACGGCGACCTCTGTGTATGGTGCTCGTGGTGCAAATGGGGTAGTGTTATTGACGACTAAAAAAGGTCGTGCAAATCGCTCTTCTATCCAGTTGGAGTCTAAAATTGGTTATAACTTTGACTTGCTCCCAAGATATGAAACGATTAAATCTCCAGAGACTTATATAGGTCTTGCTTGGGAAGCGTTATTTAACAATGCTAAGCAACGAGGTCATGATGATAGAAACGCAGCAGCTTGGGCAAGTAATAACCTATGGGGGGATAATGGAATTAATCCAAAATATAATCTATGGGGAGTACCAGGTTCTAGCCTTATAGACCCTACAACAAGAACTGTAAGAGCAGGTATAAAAAGAAAATATGACCCAGAGAGATGGGAGGATTATGCCTTCCAAACTTCGGTTCGTTCCGAGCATAACTTGAGCATCAGTGGAGGGTCTGACAAGACTACTTACTACACGGGTATTGGATACTTAAAAGATGAGGGATATTCCTTAAATACCAGCTATGAAAGATATTCAGGTAGATTAAACTTGACTCATAAGGCAAAACCTTGGCTTACAGGTGAGTTTAACTTGGGTTATACTTTCGTGAAGTCTCGTGCTAATGGGCAAGAATCAACATCAAGTAACATATTTTGGGTAACAGATGGTATGCCAGCTATCTATCCATTATTTGAAAGAGATGAAAATGGAAACAAAATAATAGACCCTTACTTTGGTGGATATAAATACGATTATGGTATAGGTAGAGGTTACTCTTCACTAACCAACGCTGTGGGATTTGCAACTTATGATAGAATGAACAGAACAAGACATGAGGTGAATTCCAACTTTTTCTTAAAGGCTGATATCTTAAAAGGATTAAGTTTTGAAACGAGAATTGGTGGACAGTTTTATAGTCATAATACAGATAATTATTCTAATCCATATTATGGGTCTGATGCTCCGAGTGGTGGCCTATACAAAGGTAGAAATGAATCTTTCTCTTATAACTGGAACCAATTGTTAAGATACCAAAATAGATTCGGAAACCACGGAGTACAAGCATTCGTTGCTCACGAAAGTAATAGCGATGAGGATAGAATATTAGGAGCAGAGAAAAAAGGATTGATTATCCCAAGTGGTACGGAATTTAGCAACGCTATTACGATGTCAAGTCTTAATTCCTATATAAATAACTTTACATTAGAGAGTTATTTCGGGCAAGTAGCTTATGATTTTGCTAATAAATATTTCTTGACAGCATCAGCAAGGAGAGATGGTTCATCAAGATTCTTGAATGATAAATGGGACAACTTTTGGTCTGCTGGGGCAGCTTGGATAGTGAGTAAAGAAAGCTTCCTAAGAGGAAATAGTTTCTTCAGAAATGTGAAGTTGAAGGCAAGTTATGGTACTGTGGGAGACCAAGGTGGTGTGGGATATTATCCTGGTTATAGCGTTTATGACCCTGCTAACTTTATGGACCTACCAGCAGCGTCTTTCAATAGAATAGGTTATCCAAATCTTACTTGGGAAAAGTCTAAAATTTTCCAAGCAGGTGCTGAGCTAACATTGTTTAGCAACAGAGCATTAGAAATCTCAGTAGATTATTACAATAAAACTACTGACCAACTTATCTTTGATAACAGATTGGCACCATCTACTGGAAATGCTGTGGTAAAAGTCAATGAAGGGAGATTGGTAAATAAAGGTTTTGAATTTAATGTAGTTGGACATATTATTAATAAGAAAGATTACTTCTTAGATTTATCAATCAATGGAGAAATCATTACTAATAAACTTAAAAGCTTACCTATTGACCCAAGTACAGGCTTAGAGAAAGTGATAGACCTATCCGAATCTGGCTACGGTAGAGCAGTGGGGCATAGTATCTACGATTACTATATGAGAGAATATAGAGGGGTGAATTCGGCCAATGGTAGAGCTCAATGGACAATGCATTATGAAGATAAGAATGGTAACAATTCTTATGATAGTGGAGAGGAAATTAATTCACTATACGAATATCAAAGAGCTAATCCAAATGCTAAAATCTCTGAAACTCTTACCGAGGTATATTCTAATGCAACACAAAAATTTGTAGGGAAATCTGTAATCCCAGATGTGAGAGGAGCTTTCAGCCTAAGAGCAGGATACAAAGGATTCTCTATCAGTGCTCAAATGTTGTATAGCCTTGGTGGATATGCTTATGATAGTGTGTATGCAGGATATATGGAGAACTCTAAAATCGGTACAACCAACTGGCATAAGGATATGCTAAATAGATGGCAAAAAGAAGGAGATGTAACAGATATACCAAAATTGTCTCACCAAGCAGAGGGAGAAACAGATTTTGCTGACCAATCTACACGCTTCCTTACAAAAACAGATTATTTAGTATTGAATAATGTGAGCCTTAGCTACGAGTTACCAAAAGATTTGGTAAGAGATTTAGGACTTACAGGATTATCATTCAATGTAACTGGTGACAACCTTTGGATTGCAACAGCAAGAAAAGGATTCAATCCAACTACATCAGAGACGGGAGGGTCTAGTTCGTATAGATATAACCCATTATCTAACTTTACATTTGGTGTGAAAGTAAATTTCTAATTTAAAATTTTGAACAAGACAATGAAAAATAAAATAATATTAGCCTCTCTATTGGCTACATTATCTCTTTCGGTTACATCTTGTAGAGAAGAGTATCTACAGTCGGAGCCTACATCAACATTATCAAACCCGCCTGCTCAGGCTAAGTTATATGGACTATATCGTATGATGATTACCCCAGGTACGGGAGGGGCATCGAGAAGACATGATGACTTTGGTCAAAAGTCATATGATATCTATATGGATATGTTGTCTTCGGATATGGCACTTGCAAATGCAGGATATGGTTGGTATAGAGATGTAGCGGGATATGTAGCTACGGATGACTATACAAGTTTAGAAAACTATATTCCTTGGAGATATTATTACAGATTAATTGCTGGTGCTAATGAAGTAATACAAGGCCTTGGAGGTAATGATGCTACTCCTACGGGAGAGCAAAAATATTCAATGGCACAAGCAAAAGCATTGAGAGCGTATGCATACTTCTATTTGTTGCAACTATATACTAATCAATATGAACCAAATTCGGAAACCAATTCTATTCCATTGTATTTGGATACAAGTGTAGTAGCAAAGCCAAAGGCTAAACAATCAGAAGTATATGCCCAAATCGTAAAAGATTTAAAATATGCTGTGGATAATCTCAGTGGATTTGAAAGAAAAAATAAAGGGATTATCAATAAATATGTAGCAGAAGGTCTTTTGGCCTATACCTATGCTGCTATGGGAGAAAATGATAAAGTATTGTCTCTTGCACAAGATATTATTAATAATGGTGGATTTACACTTACAAGTAGAGAAGAATGCGCTTACTACGACCATAAAGGTACAGGTACGCCATCAGGAGGAGGATTTAATGATGTGAATACACCAAGTTGGATGTGGGGATATGATATCACTTCGCAAGCAAATATCGAATTGGTAAGCTTCTGGGGACATATGGACGACTTCTCCTATGGATATGCTTGGGCTGGTGGCTATAAAGCAATGGATGAAAACCTCTACAATCAAATAGAGGCAGGAGATATCAGAAAACAGCAATTTCCTGCAAACTATCAGGCTACACCAAGAGATACAAGACACTATCAGCCTGTTAATAAATTTTTCTCTGCATCGGGTAGAGAGCGTGGTGCTCAAAGGGTAATTGTTTCCGATTATGTGTTTATGAGAGTAGATGAATTCTATATCTTAGGTGCCGAAGCAGCTGCTAAAACTGGAAATCTTACTGAGGCAAAACGATTGATTTCTGAACTTATCAAAAAGAGATTTAGTGATGCTACTGTAAGTGCAGAACTTACAAAAATTAATGGGCTCTCCCAAGATGACCTATTGAAGTATATCTACCTCAATACTCGTATTGAACTTTGGGGCGAGGGGAAATCTTATTTATCAATGAAGAGAAATCATCTTTCCGTAACGAGAGGTTCTAATCATATATCTCATAAAGGAGAGACATTCACTTCTACGGATAGTAGATTGACGCTTGATATCCCACAATCGGAAATAAACAATAATCCGTATATTAAAAAATAAAATATATTTTTATATAAAAGAGCCTTACAAAAGGCTCTTTTTTTATTACAAAAAGTGTAAAGTTTAATAATTTTTTTTGCACTTATTTTTCATATAAATATAAATTAGAGATTTGACAATATATGATATTAATCATTATTATAATGTCAAAATGCAATATGTGTATAAAATATTGATTATCAATTTAAAATAAAATGTTAATACAATTTATATAATTAAAATATCATAAAAATTAGTAGATAAAAATAAAATGTTATTAATGTATATAAAATGTGTTTTTTTTGAAAGAAAAGTAAATAATAGTGTGTTTTTATAAAAATAATTTTGGAAATATTTGGTCATATTGAAAATTATTCTCAATTTTGTTCCCAATAAAGTGTTAAATAAATTTTAAAAATTAATTGAATGAGTGCGAAATTTAAGGTGCTGGGAGCTGGTGCTATATTCTTCTTAGCAAGCCAGTCATTGGTAGCACAAGTGAAAAAAAGTGACTCTATAAAAACGAAAGAACTAGAAACGGTTGTTTTGTTGGGGGTTACAAAGAAGAAAGCCTCTGAAGCTGTCGGAAACTCAGTACAGCTTTCGAGTAAAGATGTAAATTCGCCTGCAATTGTTTCTGTGGATCAAGCGTTGCAGGGTAAGACTCCAGGGGTAGTAGTCAATACCTCATCTGGTACGCCAGGGTCTCAACAAACTGTAATGGTAAGAGGTATGGGGTCTATCAGTAGTAGTAACGACCCTCTCTATGTGATTGATGGTGTGCCAGTAGAAAATGGAGATGTAGGTCCGAGTGTTACAGGTTCTACTATCTCTACATTGGCGAGTATCAATAGCCAAGATATTGAGAGTATTACTGTGTTAAAAGATGCCTCTGCAACGGCGTTGTATGGTGCAAGAGGGTCTAATGGGGTAATCGTAATCACTACTAAAAATGGTAAAAAAGGTAAAACGAAGTTTAACCTAAGTTCTGCTGTTGGTTTCCAAAATGATGCTTACTTCAAAAGAAGATTTCTTACGGGAGAACAGAGATTTGATTTGCTAAAAGTAGCAGTTTCTAATGCTTTCGGTGTGCCAGTAGAAAATGCGGGCGATGTTATTCTTGAAAATGAATTGGCAGGTGCTAACTTATGGGTAAATAGAGGTAGAGTATCTACTAATTGGTATGATACGCTTACGAATAAAAATGCTTCTCTATACAATGTAGATTTTTCTGCTTCTGGTGGTGATGATAAAGGAACTTTCTATGCATCGTTAGGGTATAATAGAACGGAACCAACGATTAAGGTTGCGAATCCATTCCAAAGGATAGCAGGTTTATTGAAAGTAACGAGAAAACTCACGGATAGAATTAATTTCGAAGGGTCTGTGAATGGTTCTTGGGTATCTCAAAATCCTATTAATGAGCAGAGTTCTTACTTGTCAAACCCGTATTTAACAAGGGCATTGGCATCTCCTTGGGCTAATCCATACAATGAAGATGGCTCTATTAATATTGATACATTTATTAAATATGGAGGTGCACAAAACTATTTGTATTTCAAGGAAAATGATGTAAAAAGACAAACATTATTGAGAGGGTTGGTAAATGCCAAGGTAGATTACAAAATATTGAAAGATTTGGTATTCGCAACAAGAGTGAATTTGGACTATACCTCCCTAATATACAAAGGGTATGATAACAGAACTTATGGGCAGACAGCTAGCCAAGGAGGAAATGGGGAGCAGGCTATTACTAATGCATATGCTTGGGTAGTGCAAAACTCCTTAACCTATAAGTTTGGCTTTGGGTCTCATAACTTTAATGTGTTGGCAATGCACGAATATCAAAAATATCAGCAATATGGTTTGAGTGGAAGCGGACAAGGATTTTCGGCTGATGGGTTGACTAATTTGGCGTCTACATCAAAAAACAAGAGTACAAATTCTACATATAGTGACTATGCTAACCTTTCCTATTTAGGAATGCTTACCTATAACTATGCTAATAGATTAATCCTTGATGGTAGTATCAGACGAGAGGGGTCTTCTAAATTTGCACCTTCTAATAGATTTGGTACATTCTGGTCAGTAGGTGGAGCTTATAACCTACATAAAGATGTATTATCTGATATCTTTAATGAGTTGAAACTAAGAGCTTCTTATGGGGTTACAGGTAACTCTAATATCACTTCAAATGTATATCAAAGACTACTTTCTTATACCTCAAATTACGATGATAATGGAGCGATTAATCCATCTTCTTTGGGTAATGAAAAACTTACTTGGGAAAAGAACAAAACCTTTGATGCAGGTATCAATTTTGCATTGTTAAACAGAAGGTTATCAGGTTCCGTAGCATACTATAACAAATATACTTACGACCTATTGCTTGATGCACCGCTGTCAAGAACTACAGGTTTTGAGTCTCAACCAATGAATGTAGGAGCAATAACCAATAGAGGTATCGAGGCATTGTTGAGCTATGATATTTTCCGAAATGAAAACTTTACTTGGAATATATCTGCTAATATCGCTACCGTAAGAAACCGCGTAAATGACTTGGTAAGAGATACCGAAGGTAATATTATAAGTCCGTTGTCTGGTGATGCTTTAGACCAAAAAAATGTTGAAATAGGCAAGGATTTCGGCTTTTGGTATATGCCAACATGGGCTGGGGTAAATGTACAAACTGGTGCTCCAGAATGGTATAAAAACGGAGTAGATGGAGAAAGAACATCTAACTATGCAGAGGCTCAAAGAACATATCAAGGTTCTGCGATTCCTAAATATACAGGTGGTGTTTCTACTCATATTGAATACAAAGGATTATTCTTAGATGCGTCCGTGTATTTCTCTGGTGGAAACAAAGTATATGAAGATATCGCAAGACTCTATATGAGAACGAATGATTTTACATTGGCAAGATTCAATGGCTCTGATGAACTATTAAATGCTTGGAGACAACCTGGTGATGTAACCAATGTACCAAAACTTGTATTTGGAGAAACTAACAACTTTGATCAAGAATCTTCAAGACACTTATATGATGGTACTTTCGCAAGATTAAGAGATGTTACATTAGGATATAACTTACCATCTAAATTCCTAAGCGAAATAGGAATAGAAGGAGTAACATTCACTGTGAAAGCAACAAATATATATACTTGGGTGAAGGATAAAAACCTAAAATTGGACCCAGAAACATCTAATAACAATATTATGAATACAGGGGTGATAAGGCTGACAGCTCCACCTGTAAAATCTATAATATTTGGTGTTAATTTAAAATTCTAAAAGATAATGAAAAGAATAATATATTTAGCAATAGCATTAGGGACTACATTCCCATTGCTGAACTCTTGTAGAGAATCTGCATTAGAACCTACATTGGCACAAGACAAACCAGTAGAGGGTAATGTAAATACAGCAGAGGCACTGAGAGGTATCCTTAATGGTGCATACGACAAAATGGCGGAGACTAATTATTACGGAAGGGATATTATCGTATTAAATGAAGTGAGAACAGATAATGCTTTTTCAGCTAGTAAGACAGGAAGATTCCGAGAAGTAGGGCAACTTAATACTATCAATACTACGTTAGAAATTAGCGGATTTTGGTCTAAAGCATACGAAGTAATTGTTAATGCCAATGTAGTAATCAACGCCAATGCTTCTGGCGATCAAGCAACGATTAACCACTACAAAGGCGAGGCGTATGCACTGAGAGCCTTGGCACACTTCGATTTATTGAGAATCTATGGTCAACAAAATGTAGATGGTGGAGGTATGTCGGCATTAGGAGTTCCTTATGTGAAAAATTATGGAGAAAAAATCTCTCCAAAAAGGAATACCGTGCAGGAAGTATATGATAACGCAATGGCAGACTTAGACCAAGCAATATCTTTACTTTCAGCTGATAAAGACGATAAAACTAAACACTATATTACTACCAATGCCGCAAAAGCAATCAAAGCAAGAATAGCATTGTATTTCAAAAAATACGATATCGCTAAAAAATATGCTAAGGAAGTGATTGACAGCGGAAAATATAGCGTAGCGACATCCAAAGCTTTTGCAGATACATTTACCACAGATTCTACAGCTAACCAAATTTTCTCCATTGCAAATAGTGGTATTGACAATAGAAATATAAATAGCTTGGCGTCTATCTATACAGAAACAAGTGAAAATTCGTACGGAGATATAGAATTCTTGAGAGACCTATATTCTAAATATGAAACGGGAGATGTGAGAAGAAAATTGTTTGCTGTGAGTGGTTCGGCTATTAATAAGGCTAATCCAGAGAGATATAGATGTATAAAATACACTGACACGAGTGCTATAGGCTCATACGATATTCCAGTGATTAGATACGAGGAAGTAGTGTTAATCTACGCTGAGGCACTTCTACAAACAGGAGATTCTGCTACGGCTCTTACTTATTTGAATCAAATAGCAAGTAATAGAGGAGCTACGAAATATTCATCTGCTACACTAGACAATATCTTACTCGAAAGAAGAAAAGAATTTGCAGGTGAAGGATTCCGTTTTGATGACTTGATGAGAGCGGAAAAAGCTCTACCAATAGTAGATGCTACACTCCAAAAATATGGTAGAGGAACGAGCAAGAGTGAGGCAGTTCCTTATGGAGATCCGAAACTTGGCTTTCCAATTCCATTAACGGAGTTGAAAGCAAATCCTAATATCAAACAAAATAAAAGTTACTAATTAAAATATTTTGTTAATTGAGTAGCAAGAACCCTAATGGGTTCTTGCTTTTTATTTTAAGTATAAAATTCCTATTTTTGTAAAAGATTTTAAGAAAATGTTAGAAGATAAAAAAATACAACTTACGCCAGTTTCTCAGTTAGGAGAGTTTGGACTTATTAAGCATATTACTAAGCATTTTGAAATAAAAAATGATACTACAATATTCGGTGTGGGTGACGATTCGGCAATTCTCAATCCACAGGGGAAAAAAATGCTTGCTTCAACCGATATTTTAGCGGAGGGAGTTCATTTTAATTTAGGATATGCTCCATTGAAACATTTGGGGTATAAATCCGTTGTTGTAAATTTATCGGATATTGTAGCAATGAATGCTACTCCAAGCCAAATTTTGGTATCCATAGCTGCTTCTAATAGATTCCCTGTAGAGGCATTTGATGAGTTATATGCAGGAATAGAATTAGCTTGCAAACGATATAATGTGGATTTGGTAGGAGGGGATACTACAAGCTCACAATCGGGGTTAGTGATAAGCATCACAGCTATTGGCTTTGAAAATGAAGAAAATATTATAAAGAGAAGCGGAGCAAAGCCAAACGATTTATTGGTCGTAACAGGAGATTTAGGAGGAGCCTATATGGGCTTGCAAATTTTGGAAAGAGAACATCAAGTGTTTTTGGTAAATCCTAATATGCAACCTGAAATGGACGGCTATGATTATATCTTAGAGCGACAACTAAAACCAGAAGCTCGAACTGATATTAAAACCAAATTAGCAGATTTAGGTATAAAACCAACTGCGATGATAGATATCTCCGATGGATTAGCTTCCGAAATATTGCATATTTCCGAACAGAGTAAGGTGGGATTTCGCCTCTATGAGGAGAAAATACCAATGGATGAACTCACGATAATGACAGCAGAAGAATTTAATCTTAATCCTATAATGACAGCACTCTCTGGTGGAGAAGATTACGAGTTACTATTTACCATATCGCAGGGAGATTATGAAAAAATTAAAAATCATCCAGATTTCACTGTTATAGGATATGCAGTCGATATTTCTCAGGGTAATTATATGGTGCTTCGTGGTAGTAATGAACTTTCAGAAATAACGGCACAAGGATGGAAGCATTTCAAATAAAAAAATAATTATGATACAATTTTTTTTTGAAAATATAGAAGAATTTCTCCTCCCAAATAGAGTAGAGGAATGGATAGAACAACTTATCAGTACGGAAGAAAAAAAAACAGGAAATATCAACTATATTTTTTGTGATGATGAATATCTCTTGAAGGTTAATCAAGATTTTTTGAATCACGACTATTACACAGATGTCATTACCTTTGATTATGTGAAAGGAAAAACCATCAGTGGAGATATATTCATCTCTATCACAAGGATAAAGGAAAATGCTATTACACTTTCTGATAATGATTTTGAGCGAGAATTGATTCGGGTATTGGCTCACGGTGTGCTGCACCTATGTGGCTATAAAGACAAATCTGAAGGCGACCAAAAAATAATGAGAGCTAAGGAAAATTTCTACATAGACCGATTTTAATACTAAATTAGAAAAACCATTTTCGATACAATAAAAAGAGAATTAATGAGTTATAATTTTAAGATGAAGAAAATTGTATATGTATTCCTCGGGCTTGTTGTGGCGTTCTCCTGCTCGCCTACCAATAGAACTCAACCGAAGAAATTAGGAATTAAAAAATATATTGCTTACTATAATACTCTTTTTAATGGCGAACAAGCCTTAGAAACAGCAATAAATAACAAAAAAAAGGAGCATAAAGATAATTTCTATGCTCCGTATATTCGTGTTCTTACCACTGAAAATCAATTTGGAGAAGAGCAAAGTATGGATAGCAAGGCAAGATCGTTTTTTATGCCGAATGAGAGAAGAACATCGCAGATGGCGACTCCTATCCATATCGCTGCAATGAAAGCCCAGAAGACCACAGCAAAATATTCTGTACTGAAAAATGGAGAAGAGAGGAATAAAACGATTTTTGATGCACAAATCCTCTTAGCGAAATCGTATCTGCTTCAAAACAAACCCTTGGAGGCCTTAGATGCCCTTAATTATATCTTTACTTATATGCCAAAACACAAAAATTTGCTCACAGCAAAAATCTATCAGGCGAAGGCATATGCAGATTTGAAGGATTATTATAAGGCAGAAGAAATTTTCGCTGAGGTAAAGGAAAACTCAAAATTAAGAAAAAAGCAAGCCAAATTATTATCTATTTACTTTGCGGAAACATTACTGCAAGATAATAAAAAAGAAGAGGCCGTAAGTGAATTAGAAAATGCCTATCTACTTAATAAAAATAAAGTTTTGAGAAGTAGAATTGCTTTTTTGAGAGGGCAAATTTTACGAGATTTAGGGCGGAATAAAGAGGCAATGGAGAGTTTCGTAACTGCCTATAAATATGCTAATGATTTTGATTTTGAAGTGAAATCTCAGTTGGAAATAGCTAAAAGTTTTACACCATCAGATGACTATGAAAGTCTGAAAAATCAGCTTGAAACCATCAGTAAAAAGGGAATCTATGCATCGCGTAGAAACGAATTTTATTATGCTTTAGGATTGATTGCAAAAACTGCTGGACACCAAGAGGAGGCATTGAAATATTTTGTAAAAGGGTTGAAATTGAAAGAACAAGTCTCCTCTGATCCACAAATTCGCGGGATGCTATATCGAGAGGTCGGAAAAGATTATTTTGATAAAGACGATTTCATTTCGGCAGCGGCTTATTATGATTCGGCTTTGACAGTGATGTCTTATCGACCAATCCGCACAGAGTTGGAGAGTATCAGTAAAAACCTCAAAAAATTCACAAAAAATTATTATCTCATCAAAAAAAATGACAGCATCTTAGCCCTCACCAAAATGTCTCGTAATGAGCAGGAAGCATTTTTTGAGAAGAAAATTAAGCTACTGAGAGAACAAGAGGGAAAGGAGGAACGCCAACGATTGCTAGCAGAACGAAATAAGGGATTTGATGAGGGAGACTATAACGCAAACTCTGTTTTCAATAGAAATAAAGAACAAAATAGCACTGATTATACGAGTACCAAAGGGAGTTTTTATTTTGCTAACCAAAGTGTGGTAAGTAAGGGGAAAACAACCTTTAAGCAAGTATGGAGAAATCGTGCGTTGGCAGACAATTGGCGATATTCTCAACGGATGCAGACTATAGAGGATACCAAAAATACAGCAATGGGGAGACTCTCTACCAAGGACCCTCGCCGTTTTGAAGCGAGTTTTTATATAGAGAAAATCCCAACCGATAAGGAGAAAATTTTGGCACTGAAAAAAGATCGAGATACGGCAAGTTTAGGATTGGGGCTGATGTATGAAACTCTCTTTGCCAAGACTGATGAGGCTACTAAAACTTTGTTTAATTTGGTGGAAAGCCAACCAGAAGATGATGTAAAATTGCAGGCGTTGTATCATATTTTTGCAATGAATTATAAAAAAAATCCTCAACCAACGGAGCAGGCTAAATCATTAATATTGAGGGATTTCCCAAATACTCCTTATGCTGAATATGTGAAGTCGCCACTATCTAATGACCTTTCTTCGGCAGACAAGGAGATAGAGAAAGTATATCAGGAAGCTTATCAATTGTATAAAGAAGAAAAATTTGAACAAGCAAAAACCAAGATTGAGATAATCATTAGTAAGTATTCTGATGATACTTTGATACCGAAGTTAGAATTGTTACAGGCCTTCATCGTTGGAAAAATGGCAGGTAAAAATGAGATGCTGTCTCGTCTGCAACAAATTGCTCTAAGCTACCCAAATACTGAGGAAGGTAAGCGTGCTGTCGATTTGTTGAAATCGTTAGGGCAGGAGAAAAAAGAAAAACCAAATAAGGAAAAGAAACCGTCGCTGATAGAGCATCAGCAAATGCAGGAAGTTCAGTTGGAAAATGACGGTGTCGATGTGGATATGGAGTCAGATCCTCTTTATCAATAGAAAAGCATAAATTAATAGAAAAGGTAGTCTTTCTCATACGAGATGGCTACCTTTTTTACTAAAAAGCGGATTTTATGGATGATTAAAAATAGGAATAATCATAATTTAACTTATTAATAATGATTAAATATAATAAAAAGTGTAGATGGTTAATTATTAACGTATAGTGTTTTAAATTAAGTAATGTATATTAAAACTAATATATTTAACTAAAAATAAGTAAAATGTAGATACTTGTATTCATTAAAATAATTAGAGAAATATTTGGTGATGTTGAAAATGTTTTTCAATTTTGTTACACTAAAATGTTAAATAAATCTAAAAAACTAATTTGATGAGTACTAAACTACGAGTGTTGGGAGCTGGTGCGATATTTTTCTTAGCAAGCCAGACGATAACAGCACAAATAAAACAAAGTGATTCCACAAAGACAAAAGAATTAGAAGAGGTTGTTTTGTTAGGAGTAACCAAGAAGAAGACCTCCGAAATGGTAGGGAACTCCGTGCAATTGTCTAATAAAGATGTGAGTTCTCCTGTGAATTTATCTTTAGACCAAGCTCTACAAGGGAAGGCACCAGGGGTGATGATAACCACTACATCGGGTACGCCAGGGTCTCAGCAATCGGTAATTATCAGAGGGGTGGGGTCTATTGGGACGAGTACATCTCCGTTATATGTGATAGATGGTGTCCCTGTGGTTACGGGGAATGTGAGCGGTACAAAGGGCTCATCTCTATCTACCTTGGCGAGTATCAATGTGAGGGATATAGAGAGTGTCACAGTACTGAAAGATGTTTCGGCAACGGCTCTCTATGGTGCGAGAGGGTCTAATGGGGTGATTGTAATCACTACCAAGAGTGGTAGAAGTGGAGTGACGAGATTTAGTCTTGATACCTCCATTGGGTTCCAAAATGATGCATATATTAAGAGAAAAGCTCTCACGGGTGACCAAAGATACGATTTGCTAAAAATAGCTTATGCCAACGGAAATAATCTATCTATTGAGGATGCTGAGAAAGAGATTCTTGACCAAAACTTGGGTGGAGTGAAGAATTGGATAAAAGCGAATCGCCATAATGTGGATTGGACAGAAATTGTCCAAAACAAAAATGCCTCTCTCTATAATGTGGATTTCTCTGCATCTGGTGGTGATGAGCGAGGAACTTTCTATGCATCGTTAGGATATAATAGAACAGAACATACGGTGAAGGTTAAAGGGCCTTTTGAAAGGGTGACAGGGCTCTTAAAAGTAACCCGAAAACTTACCGATAGACTTAATTTTGAAGGGTCGGTGAATGGCTCTTGGGTATCCCAATATCCTATAATGGAGAATGGTGCCAATCTAAATAATCCCTATGCGTTGCGATTCTTAGGTTCACCGTGGGCAAATCCATATAACCCTGATGGTTCGTATAATCTTACTTCTTTTGAGGAAATGACGAGCTTGAATAATTACCCTTATCTCGTGGAGAAAGATTTAATGAACCAAAATCTCCTCCGCGGGTTAGTTAATACGAAAGTAGATTATGAAATATTGAAGGATTTGGTATTTGCTACTAAGGTTAATTTAGACTATCAATCTGTAATCTACAAGCGGTATGGTAACCGCCACCACGGTAGATATGCACCGCAAGGTGGTAATTCTGAACAGAATATTGCTAATACTTACAATTGGGTGATACAGAATTCGTTAGCTTATAAATTCCATTTTGATAAACATAGAATCAATTTATTAGCAATGTATGAATATCAAAAAAATCAGGATTATACATTATTAGGAACGGGAGATAAATTCCCTGCTGATGACCTAATGAATTTGGCTTCGGTATCTACCAATAAAGATGTAAGCTCCACATACAGCAATTGGATAAATATTTCATATTTGGGGACATTTTCCTATAATTATGCCAATAAATTGATATTAGATGCGAGTATCCGAAGCGAAGGATCTTCTGTATTTGCTCCACATCATAGATTTGGTACTTTTTGGTCAGTTGGGGGTGCTTACAATATGCATAGAGATTTTCTTAGTGATGTATTTAATGAGCTAAAATTAAGAGCCTCTTATGGAGTTACTGGTAACTCGGGCATTGGTATTAATCAATATCAACGATTATTAACTTATGGTACTGAGTATGAACAAAATGGAGCGGTGTATCCATCCACTTTGGGTAACGAAAGACTCACTTGGGAGAAAAATAAAACTTTTGATGCAGGGATAGATTTTGCTCTATTCGATAGACGATTATCAGGGTCTTTCACTTATTTTAATAAATATACTTATGACTTATTATTAGATGTGCCAATCTCTAATACTACTGGTTTTGAGTCTCAAACAATGAATGTAGGCTCAATGACAAATAGAGGGATAGAAGCGATGCTGAATTATGATATTTTCCGAAATGAAAACTTTACTTGGAATATATCCGCCAATATAGCTACTGTGAAAAATAGAGTAGATGAACTTGTACGAGATACTGAAGGAGAGCCCATCAATCCAACTGTAGATATGTATAAATCTACTTCGCTTGGTAGAGATTATGGATATTGGTTTTTGCCAACTTGGGCAGGGGTAAATATACAAACAGGTGCTCCAGAGTGGTATAAAGATGGAGTGAGTGGAGAAAAAACCTCCGAATATGCAGAAGCAGGGAAAGTATATCAAGGCTCTGTACTACCAAAATACACAGGCGGACTCTCCACACATATGCAATATAAAAATCTATTTTTAGATGCCTCCATATATTTCGCTGGTGGAAATAAGGTGTATGATAGATATTCTCAATTTTATATGAGAACTAACGATTTTTCTTTAGAAACTTATAATGGAGACCAAGAATTGCTCTCCGCTTGGCAACAACCTGGGGATATCACAAATGTGCCAAAACTCACCTACGGATTAGAAAATAGTTTCCAAGAGCCATCATCAAGATTCCTATACGATGGGACATTTGCCAGATTGAAGGACATAACCCTAGGATACGAATTGCCGTCTAATTACTTAAGCCAAATAGGTATAAACAGCATTGTGGTATCCGTGAAGGCAACAAATCTTTATACTTGGGCAAAAGATAAAGGTGTAAAATTGGACCCAGAAACAGGCTCAGGAGGATATCTTTCCCTCACAACACCGCCAGTGAAATCTATAATATTCGGGATTAATTTAAAATTTTAAATAATAATGAAAAGAATAATATATTTAGCAATCGCTTTAGGAATGACCTCTCCATTAGTTAATTCCTGCCGAGAATCCGCCTTGGAACCTGCTCTGTCTCAAGATAAACCATTAGAAGGTAATGTAAATAATGCTGAAGCCTTAAAAAGTCTCCTTAGTGGAATATACAGCCGAATGTCTGATGGCTCCTACTACGGACGAGATGTTATCCTATACGGTGAGGTGAGATCGGACAATGCCTTCTCTTCAGGGGCAACTCATAGATTTGTAGAACTCGGACAGATGAAATTAATTGATAATTCCATTGAGCCAAACTCCGTATGGCCTCAGTTGAATAGTATCATAGTTTCTACAAATATCATTATTAATGCTAATAATGTTTCTGGAAATAAAGATGAAGTAGCTCATTACAAGGGTGAGGCATATGCTTTGAGAGCCTTGGCACATTTTGATTTATTGAAAATATTTGGCCAGCAGGATGTCGCTGGAGAGGGAGGTATGTCAGCTTTGGGAATTCCATATGTTAAAGAATTTGGAGAGGTAATTACCCCAAAAAGAAATACCGTGCAAGAGGTATATGATAATATAATGGCTGATTTAGACCGAGCGATATCTCTAATGCCAGCAAGTAAAGATTCGCCCACAAGACACACCATAACAACGAATGCCGTAAAAGCTCTAAAAGCAAGAGTTGCTCTCTACTTCAAGCAGTATGATATTGCTGCAAAATATGCCAAAGAAGTGATTGATAGCGGAGAATACAATATAGCATCGCTCGAAGAGTTTGCCACTACATTCAACACAGACTCTACTAGCAATCAGATATTCTCTATAGACAATAATGATACTGATAACACGGGAATTAACAGTTTGGCAAGAATCTACACATCTCGAAAAAAACATGGCTTCGGAGATATAGAGTTCCTGAAAGACCTATATTCCATATATGAAGATAGCGATGTCCGAAAGGAATTTTTTACTATAAGTGAAAAGGCTACAGAGGAAGAAAATAGGTACCGATGCAAAAAAATGGTAGATCCATCCCTTGTAGGTTCATATGATATTCCTATTATCAGATACGAAGAGGTGATATTAATTTATGCAGAAGCTCTCCTTAAACAGGGAAATGCTTCAACTTCACTTACTTATCTCAATCAAATAGCAGAGAATAGGGGAGAGACGCCTTATCAAGTTGCTACAATGGATAATATTCTTCTTGAAAGAAGAAAAGAATTTGCAGGAGAAGGCTTTCGTTTTTATGATTTGGTAAGAACAGGCAGAGATATTCCCGTAGTGGATAAAACCCTACAAACCTATGGCGGTGGGCCAAATAGAGACCAAGCAGTCCCTTATGGAAGTTACAAACTTGCTTTTCCATTCCCATTACGAGAGTTAAGAGCTAATAAGTTCATAAAACAAAATAAAGGCTATTAATTAAAAGTAGAAAAGACGAGATTAATTTTAATCTTGTCTTTTCTATTTAAGTTTTTGGAAGGAGAGTATTCTTATTTTAGGCTGTCCATAATATTTTTTCCACCTTGTTCTAAAACTTTTTTAGCAAATATTTGTCCGTAGTTTTTATTCTCATCAAAGGTGAAAGATTCGTTTATTTCAATACATTTCTTACCATCTAAGGAGCATATCATCCCCTTAAAATTCATTTTATTTTCTGATAATGTGGCAAAAGCACCAATAGGAGCGGTACATCCTCCCTCTAATGTTTGTAGGAAAACTCGCTCTGTTTCTACACATTTATTTGTGCTTAAATGATTGATTTTCTTTATTTTGTTGTTTAGTTCAATATTGTCAATATGCCCTACGACTACCACTACTCCTTGGGATGGAGCAGAGACCATGAATGGAATTTCTTCATAATCAATATCAAGATTTAGTCGTTTGATACCTGCTAATGAAAATAGTGTAGCATCAGCTAACCCATCTTCTATTTTTTGCAGTCGGGTATTTACATTACCGCGGATATTTACAAACTCGGTATTGGGAAATTTACTTGCCCAAAAAGCTCTTCTACGGAGGCTACTGGTTGCTATTTTTAGGTCTGCAATATTTTTATGTTTTGCGTGGCTCCCTCTCACCAATACATCTTGTGGAAAGTCCCGTTCAAGATAAGCAAGCACAACGAGATTTTCGGGAAGTTGAGTAGGTACATCTTTTAGAGAATGCACGGCAATGTCTATTTCTTTATTTAATAGAGCAATATCTAAATCCTTTGTGAAAACTCCCGTTATTCCCATTGCATATAATGGTTGAGCGAGATTCTTGTCTCCAGAGGATACGATAGGCATTATTTCCGTATTGAGGTGGAGATTTTTCAATTTTTCTGCAACATCTTCGGCTTGCCATATTGCTAAGGGAGAATTGCGAGTTCCTATTTTTATATTCATAAATTTTGTTTTTTGATGGTTTTATGTTAGAAAGCTGATTTATCAAAAAAGGTTATGAAATGACATTTTTATAAAAAATGCTAAAAAAACGACCTTTGTAAATAGGGTAAAATTTTGCGTTCTAAGATTTTTCAATAATATATATCAAACTAGAAAATTCCCCTGTTTTTACGGCCTTAAAATTAGAAATTGCTCCTTGGACCATTCCCCATAGCCAAAAAAGAGGATTTTTCTTATATTTTTCGCTGAGCATAGATATATAGTAGGCATCAAGGTGTAGAGGTTTTATTTTTCTTAATCTCCACTCTTTTCGATAGAGAAATTTTTCCATACCCCTTTTAGAATAATGCCAAATGTGACGAGGAACATCGTAGGCTGCCCAGAATTCTTTATACTTTTGCCCATCGTAGGAAGTATGGTTTGGTACAGCAATTATGAGTAGCCCTCCTGTGGGTTTTAGTTTTTTGTAGAAAGTAGCTAATGTCTTTTCGCGGTCTTCAATATGTTCAAATACATGCCAAAGAGTGATAATATCCAGACTGCCATCGGGAATTTCTTTGAGTTCGGGGTCGCTTACGAAAATTGTTTTGGGAGATTTTTGCTTAGCAAAATTTTTAGCTTCCTCATTGGGTTCATATCCATAAGTGATATATTCGTCTTCTAAGAATTTTACGAAATCTGCTGTGCCACAACCATAGTCTAAAATTTTCAATCCAATACCAATTTCCGAAGCGAGGATATTTCTTTTGTAATTAAGATTGAATTTTTGAAAAAATTTATACACCATTTCTTTGATACTACCGCTATCTTGGTGGTGGGAAATATATTTGTTACTTTTATAGTATTTATCAAGATTTTTTGGGATAGGGGAGGTCTTTAGGATTCCTGCTATCTCGGTTTCTTGTATTTCAAAAATTTCCTGAGTTAGGAAATAATCTTTTATTTTCATTTAATATAGTTTATTTTATAGTCAAAATTTTTTCTATTTTATTTGATTGAGATATACCATTCGGGTTACAACCTAATTTTCCTTCTGGGATTTCTATATTTTTTGATTGGTAGAAATTAGCCCAAAAATCATCTATCTTTCCTGTTGAAGGATTAATAAATGTCATTGGGTGGAGTTGGAATATATCACAATTCCTATATGCTCGTTCTACAAAATCGGAGCAATAATAAGAATTTTCATTGGGAATATAAAGAAAATTATAGGGGTGACCGAGCATTGCATTGGCTCTATCCATTGCCTCATTAATACATTTTTGGTACGGAGTCTTTAGCCTATATATATCCATCTGTCTATTTTCTTTTTTATTTTTTTTGATAAATTTTCTAAGAGATAGTTTTTCCGAACCATTTTTAGTAGAACTATGTAGTATATTTTGATTGGTTTTAGTTATTTCTACAAGAGCTACATGGTCATAAGAAATAATATTTTTCTCTGATTTTGTAACTCTACTGATAGCACCAGAAAGGTTTTCTTTCTTTGCTTCGACAAATATTATATCACCATTTTTTATTATGTTTCGGTATACTTGTACTTCTTGACAATTCCATAATAATGAAATAAGACATACTTGAGTAATATTTTTTAACATTTTTAATAGAATTAAAATTTTAAAAATTTCATGAAACAAAGTCCTTATGTTTCCTGTGAAACTATTGTAAAGGATCTAATCATAAAACTTTATATATTAACATTGTGCTATCCCATAATATCACAAAAAGAAGTGAGGATATTTTATGTTATTATATTTTTGTGCAGCAATAAATTATATAATATAAGTGCAAAAGTAAGTTTTTTTTAAGTATATTTGCAACAAAACAATGAATAATGATAGACGAAAAGCAACCATTAATTTCAATAATTGTTCCCTGCTATAATACGAAGGATTATATGGAACAATGTTTGGATAGCCTGATTCATCAGAGTTATAAAAATTTAGAAATTATTTTGGTAAATGATGGCTCCCTAGATAATACAGATGCAAAGATACAACCGTATTTATGCGGTAAGAGGATAAGATATATTATTCAAGAAAATAAAGGTCTATCAGGTGCGAGAAATACAGGACTGGATATAATGAAGGGTGAGTATGTTTGTTTCGTGGATAGTGATGATTTTTTGCATAAAGATTATGTGAAAACACTCTACGAAAATTTGATAAAAACTGATGCAGATATTTCTATTTGTGATTTTTTGCTGTATTACGATGATGCCCCAGTAGATATAGAAACTTTACCAGTAGAAGAAACCCTTGATGTGAAATCTCGTGATGAAGGTATGGATTATATAGATACCTACGATCTTAAATATATATTAGCATGGAATAAATTATATAAAGCCTATATTTTTGATAATATAAGATACCCTTTAGGAAAGTTGCATGAAGATGAGTTTGTAGCGCATCATATCTTCTATAAGACGAATAAATCGGTGTTTACTTCTAGAAAATTATATTCGTATAGACAAGGAAGAAAAGATTCTATTATGAGTAATATAACAGTAAAAAACTTTAATGATGCAGTAGAAGCGTTTGATGATAGAATTAAATTTTATAGAAAACATAAGATAAAAAGTAAGCCAATAACAATTAAAGTTAAATGGAACTATATATGTGAAAAATATAGAAATACTACAATACAAAAAGATGTTGAAAAGTATATAAAACAAAATTTTATAGATTTTTTTATATATGCAAAAGTTCCTTTACTAAGAAAGTTAAGATTATGTAAAGCTCTATTAACAGAAGGTGAATAAAAAAGAGGAGTGTTTTTTACTCCTCTTTTTATTTAAGATGTTTCATATGAAACATAAGTATTACTTTAATAGATTATCGTCCTAAAAATATAAGAAGAACATTAATATCTGCTGGTGATACCCCACTGATACGGCTTGCTTGTGCAATGGTTTTAGGTTTTATTTTATTTAGTTTTTGTTTGGCTTCCGATGATAGGGAAGATACCTTAGAAAAATCAAAATCAGTAGGTATTTTAATATTTTCTAATCGTTGGAGCTTGGCTACATTTTCTTTTTCCTTTTCTATATAGCCTTTGTATTTAATGTTAATTTCAGCTTGTTCCCTTACTTCGTCAGAATAATTTTTACTTGTATTTCTAATAAATTCTAATTTTTCTAATTTATTTAAAGTAATATTTGGGCGAGTAAGTATTTGAGAAGCACGATATGCTTGATCTACAGGATTAGAATTTTCTTCTTCCAAAATAGGATTAATTTGGTGGGGTTTCAAAGATGTTTCTCTTAAAAAATTTTCTAATTCTTGAGATTTATTGACTTTTTCTTCTACTTTTTTCATTCGTTCATCTGTGGCTAAACCTGATTGGTGTGACTTTTCAGTCAAACGAATATCGGCATTATCTTGTCTTAAAAGTAAACGATATTCTGCACGGGAAGTAAACATTCTATAAGGTTCTTCCGTTCCTTTTGTGATGAGATCATCTATGAGAACTCCTATATATGCTTCATCTCTATTGAGAGTGAAAGGCTCTTTTTCATGAACTTTGTTATGAGCATTGATACCTGCAATGAGCCCTTGTCCTGCCGCTTCTTCATATCCTGTGGTTCCATTTATTTGTCCTGCGAAATAAAGATTTTCTATAAGCTTTGTTTCTAAGGTATGTTGTAATTGAGTAGGAGGGAAATAATCATATTCTATGGCATATCCTGGGCGGAATACTTTTGCATTTTCAAAACCTGGTATTTGATGAAGAGCTTTTACCTGAATATCTTCTGGAAGTGATGAACTAAATCCATTGATATAATATTCTATTGTATTCCAGCCTTCTGGCTCTGCAAAAAGTTGATGACGATTTCTATCTGCAAAGCGATTGATTTTATCTTCTATACTTGGGCAATATCTTGGGCCTAAACTTTGAATCGTTCCGTTAAACATAGGGCTTCTGTCAAAACCTTCACGGAGAATATCATGGACGATTTCATTTGTGTAGGTAATATAGCAAGAACGCTGTTGGGTAAGTTTTGGTGTATCTAAATAAGAAAACTTTTGAGGATTTTCATCGCCTTTTTGTTCTTCCATTTTAGAAAAATCTATGCTTCTACCATCTACTCTTACGGGCGTTCCTGTTTTCATTCTTCCAGCCTCAAAACCAAGGGAGATTAACTGTTCCGTAATCCCAAAGGCTTTTGGTTCGCCCATTCTTCCGCCTCCTAATTGTTTTTCTCCAATATGAATTAACCCATTTAAGAAAGTTCCATTAGTTAGGACTACCGCTTTTGCTTTGAATTTTACTCCGATAGAAGTGATTACTCCTGCTGTTTTGTTATTTTCAATAATCAATTCTTTTACCATATCTTGGAAAAAGTCCAGATTAGGAGTATTTTCCAAGGCTAATCTCCATTTTGCGGAGAATAACATCCTATCATTTTGAGTTCTTGGTGACCACATGGCTGGACCTTTAGAAAGATTTAGCATCTTAAATTGTATCGCAGATTTATCCGCAATAATCCCTGAGTAACCTCCTAAGGCATCAATTTCTCTAACAATTTGTCCTTTGGCGATACCTCCCATTGCGGGGTTGCAACTCATCTTTCCGATGGTCTCCATATTCATTGTAATGAGGAGTGTTTTGGAACCTAAGTTCGCAGCTGCGGCAGCAGCCTCACATCCTGCATGCCCTGCTCCTACTACGATAACATCATATATTTGTTCTGTCATTTTTTTGTTTTTATTTTTTTAGTAGAATGTTTCACGGGAAACATATCATAAAATAGAGTATTTTATCCCATTAGTTATATCCAACTTATATGGTTTAAATATATAAATAAATTATGAACTTGCAAAAATAAAGAATTTAATTGTAAAGTATATAATTTGTATGGAAATAAAAAAAAACTTATGGAAAAAGAGTATATATGAGTGTAATGGGCCAAATAAATCTATTAAAAGATAAAAATAGAGTCGATATTAGCCTGAATTTAATGTATCATTTAATAAACTCTTAATTTGAGGGTATTCAATTTGGAGCTTGATATATTACAAATAATAAACTACATGAAATCAGTATCTTTGTAAAAATATAATAGATAATATTTTTATCATATGTTAAAAATTGTTAAATATATATAAGATAGCGTTATAATAATGTATCTTTGTCAAAAGAAACGATAAAAATTAAAATTTTAAGAAATGAAAAAAGTAATTACATTAGCACTAGTTGCAGTGGCTACTACATTAGGCTTTTCACAACAAGTGAAATTTGGAGCAAAGGCGGGTGTTAACGCATCTCATTTTAGAATTACCGAAGTTGATGCAACAGTGGTTAGTGAAAATAGAATAGGTTTTTATTTAGGGGCAACAGCAGAAGCACCTCTAAGCAAAAAATCAGATAAATTTTCAGCGCAAGTAGAAGCATTGTATGTACAAAATGGAGGTAAAATACAAAATGGAGGTGAAGAAATTCGTGTACACCAACTTAATTTGCCAGTATTCTTGAAATATAGAGTAGTTGGTGGTCTTAAAATCAATGCTGGTGGTTATGTTGGAGCAATCATCGGAGGTGATTCAAAAATTGGAGAAGAATGGACTACAGAAGGATTCTCTGATGCATTCAAAACTTTTGATGCGGGTGTATTGGTAGGTGCTGAATATCAGTTACCAAATAATGGAGTATTTATTGATGTAAGATACAATTGGGGATTAACAGATATCTCAAATTTTGAAGGGTCTTCCGCTATTCGTAACAAGAATCTTCAAGTTGGTTTAGGATATAAATTCTAAGAATAATAAAAAAATATAAGGGAAGTTATCTATACAGTGTGGTGTAACTTCCCATTTTTTGCGAATAAATTTGATATTTAAAAATATTTTTATAACTTCGCAGTATCAAAGGGTATTTCATTGGAAGAATATCCATAACAAAAAAAGATTATAATTTTTATACAATGAAAAAAGTAATTACATTAATGTTGGTAGCAGCGGCTACTACATTAGGTTTTTCACAACAAGTGAAATTTGGTGTTAAAGGTGGTGTTAATGTAACTGACCTTAATGGTGCGGAAAACGGCCTTATGAATGGAGTAAATACTCTTAACGTAGGGTTTAATGTTGGTGCATTCGTAGAGTACAAAGTACAAGATAAATTGTACGTTCAACCAGAATTGCAATTATCAACTCAAGGAGCATCTTCTGACCACTATGGTTATGATGGATATAGCAACACTGAAAAAAGAGTAAATATTACTTACTTGAACCTTCCAGTAATGGTGAAATATGAGGTTGCTAATAAATTGAAATTAGAAGTAGGTCCTCAGTTTGGGTATGCATTAGCAGGTAATGTGAAGTATGACGAAACAGGTGCTAGTTACAATGTAAGTTTGAAACAAAACTTATTCAAGAAAGAAACTCAAGTAGTACCTACAACTATTCAAGGAAATACTACAGGAAGTACTGTAATCACTACACCACAATATGCTCAGCGTTTTGATTTTGGTCTTAATTTCGGTTTCTCTTATGATTTATCTTCTGATGTATTTTTACAAGCAAGATATAATTTGGGATTAACAAACATTTCTAAAATTCAAGGTGAAAAAGTATATAATAGAGGTGTTCAAGTAGGATTAGGATACAAATTTTAATCTGAATTAAAAACAATAAAAAAACTCCCGACCAAAAGGTGGGGAGTTTTTTTATTTTAAAGTTTGTTGATTTTCACAAATCTAACATAGCCTTTTCCGTCTGTTTTCTTAGAAAAGTCAGCTGTTGTTAGTGGTATAACGGCGTCTTCTACATTATATTTTCCGTGTTCTACAGCAGATTCTAATCGTATTGTATAACCTTTATCAAACTTATTGTTATCAAGGTTTAGGATGGTAGTTGTTCTATCGCCTCCGCTGATAGAAGCCCCTGTAATGGCAGACAATTGTTCTGGTTTCTTTTGTTGTGCCTTGTGCCATTCTTTTAGTGTTTTATACCATTTCTTGTTGCTCCCCATCACGGCTAAAGTTTTTTCATACTCGCCTTTTGGATTGATGAGAGATACTACGAGGTAAGCAGCTTCGCCATCGTAGTTGGACATTTGTAGCATTAGTTTGTACTTATTCTGTGCATTCGCTTGGAATCCACAAAAGAACATCATAAGTAATACAAAAATGTTAAACTTTAAAAATTTCATATCATGTAATTATTTTAAAAAATCAATATTTATATTATTTTTTCTAAGCATTTCGTTATCTTTTGCCAAATCATAAGCAGTTTCATCAAGGTCTGTTTTGATGGTTTTATCTGCTCCACGAGAGATGAGGTATTTAAGAATAGTATCATCTTTGGCAACTAAAATAGCTTTGTGGAGAGCGGTGAGTCCATCATTGTTTTTAGCATTAATATCAACATTGATGTTTTCTACTTTTTTGAACAATTCCAAATCATTTTTCGTAGCTATAAGATGGTAAATTGTACTTCCATCTGCTAACTTTTTAGAGAAATCTATCCCTTTTTTTTGTAATAATTTGAGTTTTCCATCAAATTCTTTTCCGTTTTTTCGAGGATGATAGGCCTCTATTAAAAGATAAACAAGATTGTTTCCTTTTTTGTTGGTAGCATTTAGGCTAGCACCATTATTGATGAGGTATTCTACAACATCAGCGTTAGAATATTTCACTGCATTAATGATGGCTGTCTCTCCATCACGATTGGCTTCATTAATATTTTTTACGAAAGGTAGTAAATATCTTACAGCATTTACACTCTTGCCACTACAAGCCAATAGAAATGGTGTATTTCCGAATTTGTCTGCCTTTTTAGCATCCACTTCTTTGGCTATTAGATAGGTTATTACATCATCTTGATTGGCTTTTTTTGCCACAAAATGAAGCAATGTTTCTCCCTCAGGAGATGTGATTTTTGGGTTAAGTTTCAAAGTGTCTATTAAGTATTGATATGCCGCTAAACCATTGGTTACCTTGTGTGCTCCTTGGGCTACAGCCAGAAGTGCGGAGTTATCATATTTTACTCCTCTTTTTACCAATTCTTTTAAGTTGTCAAGGTTATTACCAACTAATGAAGCATAATAAAATACACCTCTCCCTTCATCGTCTTTGCTATTAAGTGTAAGTCCTTTTTTGATGAGATAATCCGTTATTTTTAACCCCTTGTCGTGTCCGATAGCTAGAAGTAATAGATTTGCGTTCCCAAAACTTTTGTATTTTTGAGTGAGATCAATCCCGTTTTTAGCAAAAATATCTACAATTTCTGGCGTGAGTTTTCCGCCTAAAGAGGCGAAAACAAGCGGTGTGAACCCTTTATCATCTAAGGCATTTATATTAGAACCTTTTTTGATGAGATTTGTTACAACATTTGTAAGTCCCTCATTTGTTGCAAAATGTAGATAAGTTCTATCGTGGAAGAGTTTTTTTTCTAAATCTACACTTGGTAGGTTTATTAGATAATTAATAATATCCGAGTCTGCTTTCTCTAAAATAGCTTTGAGTATAGGGTCATCGAATCCTACATTTTTGAAATCGAATCCTTTATCAACTTCCGCTTTTACCTGTTGAAGAGTGGGCTTAGATTTCCAAAAATCTTGACTTTCTAACAAAGACTTTTGTTGAGCATTCATATAAAATACCGAACAAAGTAAAATAGAAAATATAATTTTTTTCATAGTGATATAAATATTTAAGGTTCTATAATTTTTATTTTTCAGCGGCAAATATACAATTTTTATTTAGATAAATTATGTATTAATTATTAGATAATAAAAATAGAAATAGGTTAAATATTTATATCATTTTATTTTCCGTTATTCAGTAATTTTTGTTCTCTCATAGCCTTTATCATCGTGATACGAGCCTCAAAAGTTTCCTTTTTTTCAGGGGATTTTTCGGATAATATTTTATATGCTTGAATCGCTTTCGTGTATAGTCTTTGCTCAAAATATAGGTTGGCAAGAGTCTCCGTCATTAGATGAGATATATCGTCGCTTTTTTCTTTTGGAGTGTATTCTGTGTCTGTTTTTAGTCGTTGTATTTTAGGATTATTTTCAATAAAGGTATTTATTGTTTTTATTTTAACATCCTCAATATGTATATTTTCGTCAGTATTTTTTATATTTTCAGTAGAGGGGTCGTTATTTGGTATTATGGTAGATTGAATTTTTTCATCTGTTTTTATAGATGGTTTTTCAGTATTAAGCCAATATTGCCAAGTATTTACAAAATGAGGAACATTAGAGATTGGTTCCTCTACTTTTGGGGTAGTGGTATTTGTAGATGCTTCTTGTTTTAATTTTTGTTGTTCAGCTCTTTTGTGAGCTATTTTGGCCTCAACTTCGGCGATAAGTTTTTTTATTTCCTCTTCGTGTTTGTTGTGGGTTGGGTTATTTGGTATGTATTCTGATTTTTTTTGAGGAATATTTTTAATTTTAGGCAGAATATCATCAGATTGATTATCAAAATTGATGGAATAATTGAGTTTTTCCTCTTCCTTTTTTTTGTTTTCAATATATTGATTATCAGCGTGTTGGTTTTCTTCTATGATAGTTGTTTCCTCATTTTCGGTTTCTAATTGTATATTTTCAATATGTTGATTATCAGTGTATTGGTTTTCTTCTATGATAGTTGTTTCATCATTTTCGGTTTCTAATTGTATGTTTTCAACATGTTGATTATCAGTGGGTTGATTTTCTTCTACGATAGTTGTTTTCTGGATAAATTGATACAAAATCTTTTTATCAGTAGTATAGGCTGCTGTTTGACTAAGGCAATTAGGGTAATTTTCATCATTAAATACTTGATTACCATATAGATAAATAGCACGGAGACTCTGCATAAATGGATATTTGGAGATTTCCATTTGTAGGAGAGCAAGGTCTTCGTATTGTATGGATTGAGGTTTTTTAAACAGGTCTAAAATTCGTTCTTGTATCATTGTTACCAGTCGGCTATTATATCGTTAAAAATTTTATTAATAATTCGATCTATGACGATTTTTGTTTGTTCGTCTTCTATTTGGTTGATACTTAGTTCGCTACTATATACAGCCTCGTCGGAATAGGTTCTATCAAAATTTTTCTGAGGTTCAATTTTGTTTTCGTAATGGACTTTTATTCGTATAACCATTTTGTTTTGGGAAGTTTGTATCAGTCCTCCAGTGTTATTTGTGATAGCATTGGAAGATACAGAGACTGGCATTGTTGGGGTATATTCTACAATTTCGCCTTCAATCAAAATATCGGGGTTATTTTTGGTGCCTTTTAGGGTAGTTCTTTGCAAAAATCTATTTTGAATGTCAATAGAAAATCGTTGAGCCAATGTTGGATTTTTCAGTGGTGAGTTGTCCATAAACTCATTGATTTGTATGGTTTTAACATTCTTATCAAGAGAAGCCCCCGTGAAGGTGTAACAAGAGTGTAGTAGCCCACTAAGCAGTATGATGTATAAATATTTTATCATATTTTATATATGGTTTTAAGTTGGGATGTTTTATTCCAAATCAAATTGCTTTATTTTTCGGTAGAGTGTTCTTTGGGAGATGCCTAGTTCGTCGGCAGCTTTATTTCTTCGTCCATTATGCTTTTCTAATGCTTTGATAATTAGTTCCTTTTCGTTATTTGCTAAGGATAGAGAATTATCATTTTGATGGTCTTCAATATCTATATCCACGGTGGTGAAATTTTTATCATACTCGTCATCAATTGGGGTGATGATGGTAGGTGTCTGGATAGGTGGTTGTTCAAAATACAACAACGAATTTGGGTTGATGTTTTGGTCGTTCGTGTAGATTCTACTAATGAGGTCTTTTTCTTGGTTAGAGAAGGTATTATTGTCTCTATTTTTGATAAGTTCCGAGGTAAGCGCCTTTAAGTCGTTGAGGTCGTTTTTCATATCAAAAAGGATTTTATACATAATTTCTCTTTCGGAATTGAATTCGGTACCCATAGAATTTTTAGGTCGGTTGGCAATACTCGGTAATTGATGGTTAGTAGGGATGAATTCCATTAGTTTTTGGGTAGAAATTCTTCTCTCGGATTCTACTACGGTTATTTGTTCCACGAGATTTCGCAGTTGTCGGATATTACCAGGGAATGGGTAGGTTTCTAAATACCTTATAGCATCTTCTGTGAGCTCTATTTCGGGCATTCGGTATTTTTCGGCGAAATCTCTGGCAAATTTTCTGAAAAGAAGATGAATATCCCCCTTTCTCTCGCGGAGGGGAGGCATATCTATCTGTACAGTGTTAAGACGATAGTATAAATCTTCACGGAAACGCCCATTGCTGATGGCCTGCATCATATCCACATTCGTAGCAGCAATAATTCTTACATTAGTCTTCTGAATTTGTGATGAACCTACTTTCATAAAGTCGCCACTTTCTAATACTCTGAGTAGTCTCACTTGGGTTTGTAGAGGAAGTTCTCCCACTTCATCAAGGAATATTGTCCCGCCATCGGCCATTTCAAAATAACCTTTTCTGGTGCTGGTTGCTCCTGTAAAGGCGCCCTTTTCGTGTCCAAATAGTTCGGAATCAATCGTTCCTTCGGGAATAGCACCGCAATTGACCACGATATAAGGTTGGTGTTTCCTACGGCTTTCGGCGTGGATAATCTTTGGTATAGATTCCTTACCTACGCCACTTTCTCCGATGACGAGTACGGAAATGTCCGTCGGTGCTACCTGTACGGCTCTCTCCAATGCTCTATTGAGAAGGGGATAGTTTCCTATAATCCCAAAACGGGCTTTAATGTCTTGTAGGTTGCTCATAATTTATATTGCTAATATTTTGTGTTTGAATCCTCTATAAAGATTTCGTAATTATTTAAAATAATATTGTCGCCAAATGAAAGCAACATATCTATAACTTACCATCTAAATTGTCAAAACTTTTCGTATTTTTATCTATCAGACACAAGATTTTTGCATAGAGTTTTTTATATTATTCTACGAATCTTCCAATCAAAGTCCCTTGTGTGCTGTCGTGGATGAATACATTTACTAAATCTCCGATTTTTTGACCCTCTTGTTTATCAAACACACAGACTACATTTTGGGAGTTTCGTCCTCTCCATTGGCTTTTATCCTTTTTACTTTCTCCATCGATGAGTACTTCGTGGATTTTTCCTACATAGCCTTTCATTCTCATTGAGGAGAGTTCTCCTTGTAGGTCTATTACTTCCTGCAAACGGCGTTTTTTTACATCATCAGGTATATTGTCAGCCATTTTTTTATGAGCAGGTGTTCCTGGTCTCTCGGAGTAGGCAAACATATATCCGTAGTCGTATTCTACTTCTCTCATTAGTGAGAGAGTGTCTTGGTGGTCTTCCTCTGTTTCGCCACAGAATCCGACCATAATATCCTGCGAAAAGGCAATATCGGGTACTATTTTTTTAGCTTCTTTTATCAATTCCAGATACTCTTGGCGAGTGTGCTGTCTGTTCATTGCTTTCAGCATATTATCGCTACCAGATTGTACGGGTAGATGCACATATTTGCAGATATTAGGGTATTTAGCCATCATTTTAAAGACATCAATACTCATATCTTGTGGGTTGGAAGTTGCGAATCGGATTCTCATATTTGGTACAGCTTGGGCTACCATTTCCAGAAGTTCTGCGAAATGGATAGCTGTTGCTTGTTGCATTGCTGACGCTTTTTCAAAATCCTTTTTGGCACCGCCACCATACCAGAGGTAAGAATCTACATTTTGTCCTAGTAGGGTGATTTCTTTATATCCATTATCCCAAAGTTCTTTACATTCGTTGATGATGGAGTAGGGGTCTCTGCTTCGCTCTCTACCACGGGTAAAAGGCACGATGCAGAAGGTACACATATTGTCGCACCCACGAGTGATGGTTACAAACGCAGTAACTCCGTTTCCTCCGAGGCGGACTGGACTGATGTCGGCATAGGTTTCCTCTTTGGATAGCATTACATTGATGGCATCTCTTCCCTCGCTGGTTTCTTTCAGTAGATTAGGGAGGTCTCTATAAGCATCTGGGCCTACTACCAAATCCACGAGTTGCTCTTCTTCTAGTAGTTTGGTTTTTAGTCTTTCTGCCATACAGCCCAATACACCTACGGTGAGACTAGGGTTGTATTCTTTTTGTTTTTTAAATTGGGAGAGTCTCATTCTCACGGTTTGCTCTGCTTTTTCCCTTACAGAGCAGGTATTCAGCAAGATGAGGTCGGCTTCCTCTACATTTGTGGTAGTATTGTAGCCGATATTACTCAATATGGATGCAACGATTTCGGAGTCAGAAAAATTCATTTGACAGCCGTAGCTTTCTAAAAATAATTTTTTTGTATTTCCTACTTTCTCACGAGTTGCATATGCCTCTCCTTGACGCGTTTCGTCTATATATTTTTTTTCTTGAATCATATTTTTTTCAAATTAAAATCGTTTCGGGGGCAAAGATATGAAAAAAAGGACAAAATGGCAGTGAAAAATATTTTGTAGGAATAAAAAGGAGTATATTTACAGACTAATATTTTAAGGAGAAAATTGATAAGATATTTAATAATGTTTAATATTAAACTTAAAAATATTTTTATTAAAAATAATGGTTTTATATAGTTGATAATTAGTTATTAATGTAAATTTAAATCTGTTAAACAATATGATAATTTTTAAAAATGTTTAATGATTTTTAGGATATTTAAGATAAAAATATTTACCTTTGGCGTTCAATTTTAAAATTAAAAATGAAAAGATTATTCGTTACAGCATCCTTATTGGTAGGAGCAATGGTTTTTGCGGGAGGTTTTCGTGTGTCATTGCAAGGTGTAAAGCAATTGGCACAAGCACATACTTCTGCACATACGGAAGATGCTAGTGTGGCATTTTTCAATCCAGCGGGTATTTCGTTCATACCGAATAAGCTGAGCATCGTAGCCGGTGGATTTGGTGTGGTGAGTAATATTACTTATCAAAATCCGATGACATTGGAGTCTTACGATACTAATAGCCCAATAGGAACACCAATTTATGCTGCGGCAGCCTATAAAGTGAGCAAAGATGTATCTGTGGGATTCAGTTTTACGACACCTTTTGGTAGCACGGTAGATTGGGGTAACCGATGGGCAGGGCAGGAGATAGTCCAAAAAATGCAACTGAAATCCTTTTTCTTCCAGCCGATGGTATCCGTGAAGTTGGCAGATTGGGTATCTTTGGGGGGTAGTTATATTTATGCCAAAGGTGAAGTGAATTGGGATAAGGCAGTGAGTAAGCTCGGAGGTAAAGTCAATATCAAAGATAAAGAAGCTTCGGGACAAGGTTTCTCGCTTGGTTTTTACTTTAAGCCTAATGAAAAATTAGATGTAAGTGTGGCCTATCGTTCGCCAGTGGATATTGAAGCAAAAAATGGGAAAATAACGGTAAATGCCTCCAAGGCAGTGTTTTCTACTTTACAATTAGATGCTAATGGACAAGACCGATTCAAGGCAACACTTCCTTTGGTAGATGAATATACGATTGGGGCAACCTATAAAATCACGCCGAGATGGTCTGTTTCCGCAGATTTTAATTATACTGGTTGGTCAAGATATGATGAATTGACACTAGATTTTGATAAGGCACTGCTTGGTAACCAAACAGATGCTACGATTCTTACCACTCCGAAGAATTTCAAGAATACACAAACTTGGAGAGTGGGTACAGAGTATAAACTCACCAATAAACTTGCAGGTCGCCTAGGTTATTATTTTGATGAGTCTCCTTATGATGATGCTAACTTTATTCCAGAAACTCCATCTTTTGATAATCAGGTTATTACGGCAGGTTTCGGGTACAGATTTAGTCACTTTGGAGTAGATGTCGCAGGGGGATATTCTTTCCTTCAACCGAGAAATGTAGCCAATGCATATAATCAGTTTTATGGACAAGCTAAAGGAAATGCTTTTTATTTTGGTCTAGGACTTAGCTATAATCCATTTTAATCAAAGAATCTATTAAAAAAATAAAAATGAAACAAACGATAATTTTATCAATGGCTGCGCTTTCCTTGTTATCTATGCAAAGTTGTAGTACAGAATTTGATAACGATATAAAGAATATCAGCGTAACCAGTGGGAATGCAGATTTTAGCCATTATGTGGCTCTTGGGAATTCTCTCACTTCGGGCTACCGAGATGGAGCTCTTTACAAAGAAGGTCAGTTGGAGTCTTATCCTGCAATCATTGCTCAGCAAATGAAGCTGACAGGTGATAAGGTTGGAGACTTTACTCAACCGCTAATGCAGGACAATATAGGCGGATTCAAAGATTTAGGTGTAAAGGGAAAGCTACAACTTGAATTGGTGAATGGTTCTTTAAGTCCAATATATCAAACTGCCCAGTCTTCATTTGATTATGGCACTCTTAATGGACAGAAATTTAGTAATTTGGGGGTTCCAGGTGCAAAATCTTACCACTTGGTGTATGATGGCTATGGAAATCCAGCAGGTATTTCGAAAAAAACGGCTAATCCATACTTCGTGAGATTTGCTACTTCGGCTACTACATCTGTCCTCAAAGATGCAATGGCACAAAATCCTACATTCTTCTCTCTTTGGATAGGGAATAATGATGTACTAGGATATGCTACTTCTGGTGGTGATGGTTCGGACATAATCACCCCAACAGATACTTTCAACAATGCTTATACTGCATTGGTTGCTACGCTTACATCGAAAGGTGCAAAGGGTGTCGTTGCTAATATTCCAGATGTTACGGCAATTCCGTTCTTTACAACAATTCCGTATAATGCCATTCCTTTGGATGAGGCTACTGCTACGCAATTAAATGGATATATAGGTAAGTTACAGCAGGTTATCACTACTTTTGGTGGTGGTGAGAGATTTAAAACCTTATCAAAAGGACAAAATCCATTAATAATAAAAGACGAGAGTCTTAAAGATTTATCTCAACAGATTACTTTGGCTCTTACATATGCAGGATATCCTCAGCCACAAGCAAAGGCTATCGGGCAAATATATGGGCAGGCTCGTCATGCAACAGCAGAAGATTTAATTTTGCTAACGACAAAGAGCCTTATCAATACTGAGAAGGTAGGGGTGCCAGCACCATTCAACAAGGTGGGAATTACCTATCCTTTGGAAGATGCTAATGTTCTCACAAAAACGGAGGTTGCCGAGATAAAAACAGCTACTACTGCCTATAATACCACTATTAAGGCTTTGGCAGACAAATATCATTTGGCATTTGTAGATGCAAACACCAAATTAGTGGAATTAAATAAGCATTCAGGAATACAATATGATGGTGTAACTTATACCTCAAAATTCGTTACGGGAGGTGCCTTTTCACTCGATGGGGTGCATCTCACAGGAAGTGGTTATGCGGTGATAGCAAATGAATTTATTAAGGCTATTAACAAAACCTATGGCTCTACATTGCCACAAGTGAATGTTAATAAATATTCAAAAGTTAAATTTCCTTAAATATATTTTTTTTAAAGAAAAAGCATTACCGATTATAAGGTAATGCTTTTTTATTTTTATAAAATCTCATTTTAATTGAAAAGGTGCCACAAAATCCCGATATTCAACCTAAAATCATATAAAGGATAGTTGGGAGCTGTATAAGAACGATTTTGTAGAAAAAGTGTTGTAGAATTTTGGGCTTCTACATAGAATTGCATCCTCTTGACTTTCATATTAAAATAAGCATCTACGATGGGCTGTCCACCAATTTTGTGATTTCCCACTGATGGTAAAATAAACTCGTTGAGAATTGGTGAAAACTCTCGGGATGCAAATTTTGTGAAATAATATACCTTAATTCCAGCGATGATTTCTGATGCTTTTTTAAAGGCTGGGGTTTTGTAATAAAAATTAATTCTACCGATAAATTTCGGTGTTGGGAAAAGACTAATTTCCGAAATATTTGTCTGGAAATGTAGCCTCGTGTTAAGATGAAATTTGTGATAGTCAAAAGTCGCTTCACCGCCAATTTGGGAGATATTTAGTGAGTTTTTGGCCTGCTCAAACTGTTCATTAGCATTTATGAAAGCAAAATTATCTACTCTAAAATATTTTATGAAAACTTGGCTGTTAAACCATTTTAGTCCCATAGAGCCACCTATTTCCATAATATTTTCATTTTTAAAGGCATTCCTCCCCCAATTGTACCTCTTGATTGGTGAGTAATTACTCAACACGTTGAGGTTCGGTGCGGCAGATTGCCAATTGAGATTAGCATCTAAGAAATAATTCTTTATAGGCTCTAATCGGAGGCGATTTTCCGTTTTTAGAAAATTCCCCAAAAATTTTCCATTAGAGTATTCAAGGAATGAATTGAGATTGACTTTATCCCAAAGATTGATTCTGAGTTTTCCCACTGCACCAATACGATGCTCGGAGTTTTCATTGTTTTGTAAAATGCTGGTATAGTGCCAGTTATTACCAATATGAATATTTTGATGACGAAGCCCCGCATCAAGGTAGAATTTCGGCTTGTCAAAAATCAAGCTAAAAGTATTACTAAAGTTATAGGAATATTTTTTTGTGCCATTGCTAATATTGTTATCATAATCGGTAAAGGAAGCCGTGTCGCCCGATCCGAGATTGAAATAATATTTGTTCAACTGATAATACATCTGATGAGCAACCTTGAAGGGAAACTTTTTACTATTAAAAGGCAAAAAACTATGGTAGAGATAATATCTTCGGTAGCCAAAACGAGAGTCCGAATCTTGGAATCTCACGGGGATATTTTCTCTGTTGTTGAATCGGTCGTCTCCAGATTGGAAAAGAGCCAGTGCCGTGATACCCCCATTTTCTTCATTATTGACATTTTGGTGGAGGTAATGGGCATAGGCTTGATATCGCTTGTTGGGAGAGGTGTAATGTCCGGAGAATACTACATTGTCCGACTGGGATAGATTATTGGTATAGAATCCTTGTGATTTTAGCCCCATATATTCTACCGCTAAATTGAGGTTTTTACCAAAATTTTGGGTATAGGTGGTATTAAGTGCAAAACCATTTTTCATCGCTGAGTGATATAGGAACGAGGTGGTTGGTGTTTTTACATTGTAGTATTTCACCTTGTCAATATCAATTAAAAAATGACTTTTATTGGTGGGGACTAACTGAAAATGCTGTTGTTGTCTATCCATATGGAAAACTAAATCTTGAAATCCAGCACCGATATTATTAAATTGTATTTTCCCAAAATTATCTTGATTATTATACTGAGTATACACATACGAATGTCTCCCCGTGAAGGTGGTATCTATATTTTTGGGTGTAGTGTTTTCTGTTTTGAATTTATAATCATCAATCGTAGGTTTAAAGATTTTCACGGAGTCTTTCTTACCATTATCAATGATTATTGCATTATTTTTTTCAGTAGGGGAAGATATTTGTGCATAGGTAGAAATGCACATTAGGGTAAAAAATAAGTATTTCATTTAGCAAAGATAGCAATTTTTGTCTTTTTAGTGGGACATTTTTAGGCTGATAGATTGGTAGTTATGGAGGTGAGTTTGTATAAGTAGCATAAAGTTTGTATTTTTACCGATATTTAATATGTCGATAAGGAGAGATTTTCTTATTTTTTAATCTTTGAAAAATCTATGGAGTTATATTATTCATTTTCAATATTGATAGTTTTAGCCACAATTTTTGAGTTTATCAACCATCGGTTGCTGAGGCTTCCGAGTGCTATTGGAATAATGATAATTGCAGTGAGTATATCTCTTATATTGGCTATGTTTGGTGATGCCTTATTGCCGAAGACTACCGAGAGTTTGATATCTCTAATCACGAAGATAGATTTTACGGAGATATTGATGGGAGCGATGCTTAATTTTTTACTTTTTGCGGCTGCTATTCATATTAATATTAAGGATTTGAGGGAGAATCTCTTGCCTGTTGTGATGTTCTCTAGTGTGGGGATAGTTATTTCTACTTTCGTAGTGGGTATTGGAGCTTATTATATTTTGCCACTTGTCGGTGTGAAGATGCCGATACTATATTGTTTGGTTTTCGGAGCATTAATATCTCCTACTGACCCTGTGGCAGTGCTTAGTGTTTTGAAGAATGCAAAGGTCTCTAAGTCATTGGAAACTAAAGTAGCAGGAGAATCTTTATTTAATGATGGTACTGCAGTAGTTGTATTCACAGTAATACTTCAATTAGCTACGGGGAAAAATATAGATCTTACATTAGAGAATATTTTAATGTTATTGATTAGAGAGGCAGGAGGCGGACTTGTGTTGGGCTTTGTGTTGGGCTTCGTAGCTCTGAGGGCGATGCAGAAAATTAATGAGTATATTTTTTCTGTTTTAGTTACACTTTCCGTGGTGATGGGTGGCTATCTCATAGCACATTCGTTGCATATTTCTGGGCCTCTTACGATGGTTTCGGCAGGGTTATTGATTGGCAACCATATTATGGGGCATATGGATGAGAAATCTTTTGAGGTGAAGTCTGAAACACGAGATTATCTTTTGAAGTTTTGGGAATTGATAGATGAGATTCTTAACGCTGTGTTATTTTTGTTTATAGGTTTGGTGTTATTGATGATGAAAGAAATGAATAAATATATTCTTTCAGGGGTAATATGTATTGCTATTGTACTGATAGCTCGTTGGGTATCTATTCTCCTTTCTGCCATTTTTATGGCTTCAAAGAATCGTTTTTCACCTCAGACTATCAAGGTCTTAGTTTGGGGAGCGATACGCGGAGGAGTTTCTATCGCTTTGGCAATTTCTATTCCTAAAGGAATTTATTCTAATGTCATTATTAGTCTTACCTATTGTGTTGTGGTGTTTTCCATCATCGTTCAGGGGCTTACTATAGGTAAAATGGTCAATCCAAATAAACTCGCTGAGGATGATAATATTTTTAATAGATTTATTCAAAGAATGGACCAACGCCGAAGAAATAAATAAAATTTAAATAAGGAATAAAAAAAGGGGGGAATGAGATACTATTCTCCCCCTTTTCTTTCTAAAAACTAATCTTTATCTTTTTTCTTTTCCTTTTCCTTTATTTTGTGTTTTATCATCCCTTCAATTTGGAAAAGTTTTAAAACTTGTTGCGGACTAAGGATTTTTAGGAAAATTTCGGTGTATTTATTCCTATTCTGCATAAGTTTCTCTCCTACGATAAAACTTTGGTGTATCTTTTCCAAGGCTTCCTTATCAGAAAGTGTATCAGCTTCAAAATATGGATTAAATAGTTTTTTTATCTTCTTGTGCTCCTGTTGATACTCATGAAAAACTTTACTGAAAGATTTCCTTTGTTCATCTTTGATGCCTAATTCCGCTACTAATAATTGTTCTTTTTTAGAAAACTCCTCCTTATGGGGCATCTCACAAGTGTTATCTTTACTCTTATCGTGCTGAGCATAGATGGATGTTGTTCCTAAAATCATTAATAAATAGAATAATTTTCTCATAATTTTAAAAATAAATATCTAAGTAAGTATCGTTTTCTGTATCGTTGGCGAGGGTATTAATTTCCTTATCAGAATAAGAAGCCAAGAAGGTGTCTATATCCTCATTTATGTTATTTGTTTTCTGTTCAGCTTTTTTCACTAATGTTTTTTTCTTTATCGGGGGGGTATTCACAATTTTCTCTCTTTCCAAAGGTACCTTGTTATCTATTATGATATTATTTTGTGGATGTTGAGAGGCATTCGTAGAGGTAGTGTTGCTATTTGTTGTTTTTGTGTTTTTTGCTAATATGATTTCCATTTTATGTTTTTTAGGAGGTAGGAAGATACCCAAACTGATTAACAAAACTACAGAAGCTACCATTGTATACCATTTTTTCGGAATGGAATAGGGTATGTGATGGACTTTTTGTTGTTCTAATTCTGTTGTTTTTTGCATTATTTTTCCCTCAAAATCTTCAAAGAAATTTTTAGGTGTAGCGTATATATTATCTCGTTTTAGGTTGTCAATATCTATTTTTTTCATAATTAAAAATGGTTTTGTAGGAAATCTTCAATTTTTTGTTTGGCATAGTGGTAGTTCGTTTTCAGGGTGCCTACGGACATATCCAATATTTTACTCATTTCGTCGTAGGGTATTTCGTCATAATACCTCATAGAGAATACCAATTTTTGTTTTTCGGGCAGACTTTGTATGGCTTTTTGTAGTCCGATTTGTATTTCATCAGCATTTGGCAAGGCACTATCATCAATCTTGTTATGCATAAAATCCGTAATATTATCGTCCGTTTTATGCATTTTTTTTATTTTCTCTAGTTGTTGGAGTGCCTCATTCGTAGCTATTCTGTATAACCAAGTATATAGTTTGCTTTCCTTTTTAAACTGATTAAAATTTTGATACACTTTGATGAAGGTCTCTTGTAGGGCGTCTTCTGTGGCCTCGTGTATTACCAAAAAACGCCGTATATGCCAATATAATTTACTCTGATAGGCCCTGACCAGCATACGGAAGCCTTGCTCCTTTTCTTTGGGGCTTTGCATCAGCGAAATGATATTTTCATCGGTGGGGGTCATCGTTTTTTTAGATTTTAATTAATACGAAAAGTTAAAACTAAGGTAGTTAATTTTATTTATTTTTGCAAAAATAATTTTTAAATGGAAAATAATTTTTCAGTGAGGGATATTCGTAGGATTGTAATTATTGGTTCGGGGAATGTCGCTTATCACCTTTCTAAGGCGTTTGTGTCGGTAGGTTTGCCTTTGGTGCAACTTTTTGGGCGAAATAGAGATATGCTCCACCGTTTGTCTGATGAGGTCGCAGTACCGTATTCTACTGATAAATTGGTAAGTGCAGATTTGTATATTTTGTGTGTTTCGGATAGTTCTATTTCAGCGGTGTCTGCACTTATTAAGGATAAAAATGCTATTGTGGCACATACCTCAGGCTCTACGGCTATGGAGATTTTGTGTAGGGAAGGGCGCCGAGCAGTGCTATATCCATTGCAAACATTTTCCAAGATGAGGCATCTGGATTATTCCAAAATACCTTTTTTCTTTGAGGTAGAAGACAAAGCCGATGAGGTGCTTCTTGAAAATCTTTTGAGAAAAATATCTCAAAATGTGATGGCTTGCGATTCCGAAAGGCGAAAATATATTCATCTTACGGCTGTTTTTTCGTGTAATTTTGTCAATCACCTTTTTGCTCGTGCCAAGGAAATTGCCGACGAGCATCATCTGCCGTTTGAGTTTTTTTTACCTCTTATTGACGAGACAATTGCCAAAATCCATTCCCTTGACCCAAAAAAAGCTCAAACGGGGCCAGCCGTAAGAGGTGATGAGAAGGTTTTAGAATTACAAAAACAATTGATAACGAATGCTGAACAGGTAGAAATCTATGATTTATTGAGCCAATCTATCAAGAAAATGTATTATTAAATTTAAAAATAAATTAAAATCCATTAACGGAAATGAAGTTTATAAAGTATGTTTTAAAAGTTAGTTTTATTATTTTGCCGTTTTTTGTTTTTTCACAAAAAAAAGATATTCTTTCGGTAATGAAATCACAAGAAAAATCGTGGAATAATGGCGATTTGAAAGGGTATATGAAGGGATATTATCAGTCGGATTCCCTAATATTTGTTAGCAAACATGGTACCACCTACGGTTGGGAAAATACATTATCCAATTACCAAAAAGCCTATCCAAATAAGGAAAAGATGGGTATTTTGAGTTTTTCGGATATTAAGGTTAAAAGATTGAAAAGAGATATCGCTTTTGTGGTGGGGAAATGGAAGATAACTACCGATGAGACTACGATGAGCGGAGTATATTCCTTAATTTTTAGGAAGTTTGGTAAAGATTGGCGAATTATTTCAGATCATACAGAATAGGCGATGGATTGGCAGGAACAAATTACGAATTTTACGCAGTATTTAAAGTTTGAGCGACACCTTTCCGAAAATACCCTAGATGCCTATCGTAGAGATATTTTCAAGTTGAAAAATTTTGTAGAAGAGAATTTAGATGGTCTTTCGGTGGTAGATATTACTTATGAGCATTTGCAAGAGTGTCTATATCATTTTTCTAAGGAGCATAATAGCGAGCGTTCTCAAGCGAGATGGATTTCGTCTATCAAGGCTTTTTTTCGGTATTTAAAGGAAGACGAAATCCGCCACGATAATCCCTCCGTTTTGTTGGAATCTCCCAAGTTAGGTCTCTATTTACCAGATTCTCTCAGTAAGGAAGAGATTGATTTGCTGTGTAATAGTATAGATAGGACGACACCGATTGGTATTAGGAATCATTGTATTGTGGAGGTTTTGTATGGATGTGGGTTGCGAGTTTCCGAGTTAATACATTTACGAATTTCGGATATTAATTTTAAGGAAAATTTCATAAAAGTAGAGGGGAAAGGAAGTAAAATTCGCCTTGTGCCTATTGCAGATTATACATTGGAACTTGTACGAAATTATATCAATGGAGTTCGTGCTTTGGGGAAAATAGCCACTAAGTATGAGGATTTTCTGTTTCTTAATAATCGAGGGAAGCTCCTCTCTCGAGTAATGATTTTTCTGTTTATTAAGGAATATGCTCATCTTTCGGGGCTTAAAAAGAAAATCTCTCCGCATACTTTTCGGCATTCATTTGCTACTCATCTTCTGCAAAATGGTGCTGATTTGAGGTTTATTCAAGAGATGTTGGGGCACCAGAGTATCACGACTACGGAGATATATACTCATCTGAAAACAGAAGAACTGAGGGAGACGATACTCAATTACCACCCAAGAAATAAGAGAAATAATAGAAAAAGATAAATAAAAGCTAGATTTTATTATTAAATCAAAAAAAAGGGCTATCTTAGCACTCTATAATTTTTTTAAATTCTTATTTATGAAGAGAATATTTTTAGTGGCGACTTTCCTAATGTCGTTCCTACAAATCAAAGCAGATGAAGGTATGTGGCTTTTGATGCTCATCAAAAGACTTAATGGTGTAGATATGCAAAAAGAGGGGCTACACCTTACCCCAGAGGAGATTTATTCTATCAATAACTCTTCGCTAAAAGATGCTATTGTGCAATTTGGCGGTGGTTGTACGGCAGAGATAGTCTCTGATAAAGGACTGCTATTCACCAATCACCATTGTGGGTATGGTTCTATTGCTGGGCTCTCTACCCCAGAGAAAGATTATTTGAATAATGGATTTTGGGCTAAAAATTTGCAAGAAGAAATCCCAGCGCCAGGTCTTTCTGTGAAATTTTTGGTGAGAATGGGTGATGCCACAGAGAGAATAAATGCTAAGTTAAATAATAAACTATCTGCCGAGCAACGAAATAAAATCATTGAAGAAGAATATAAAGCTATCCAAAAGGAAAATTCTGCTAATGGCAAATATAGCGTTGTGGTAAAAGATTTCTTTAATGGAAATGAGTTCTATTATTTCGTATATCAAAATTTTAATGATGTGCGTCTTGTGGGAACACCACCTGCTTCGTTAGGAAAATACGGTGGCGATACCGACAATTGGGAGTGGCCAAGACATACAGCTGATTTCTCCGTATTTCGTATATATGCCGATGCTAATGGGAATCCTGCAGAATACTCTATAAATAACAAACCATTACAACCGAAACATTCATTGCCTGTATCTATCAAAGGGGTAGGAAAAGACGACTATACAATGATTATGGGATATCCAGGGAGAACTAATAGATACCTAACTTCCTATGGAATCTCTCAGCTTGTGTATGGTGATTATCCAGCGTGGGTAGAGGCTTCTAAACAAGCTATGGATGTTATGAAGAAATATATGGATAAAGACCATGCAACTAGCCTAAACTATGCATCACAATATGCACAGGTGGCTAACTATTGGAAAAATAGACAAGGAACGATTGATTCCGTGCTGAAAAATGGAACTATCCAAGATAAACGAAAAGTTGAGAAAAAATTCCAAAAATGGGCAAATAAACCAGAAAATAAAGAAACTTATGCAAATGTTTTGGAAAATATTAAGGCTTACTACAACGAGGTAAATGCAAAAAATGTTGAGAAAAGCTATGCCTTCCAATTACAAAGAAATACAAAATATATCTCCATTTCGTATCGATTGGGTGCCTTTATGAAGACTTATATGGAACAAGACGAAGCTAAAAAGGCTCAGCTTAAAGACAAAGCCATATCCGAAATAGATGCTACCTACGAGAAGTTTAATCAAGAGTTAGAAACAGAGATGCTAACTCAAATGATAGGTTTGTACCAAAAAAAGGTAAATCCAAATGTAGCCTCTGAAACATTAAAAAATGTAGATACAAATATCCTAAATAGGATTGCGACAACTTCTATTTTTGCTAATAAAGAATCTTTATTGGCATTCCTAAACAACCCAAATAAGGAAGTTTTGGAGGAAGATAAATTGTATCAATTGGCAAATGATTATATCAACGATACTAAGAATTTGGCTACAAAATATAGCGAAGCAGACGGAAAATTCGCCGAAAATACCAGAATCTTCCTCGATGGATTAAGAAAATCTCAACCGAAAAAAGCATTTTATCCAGATGCTAATTCTACAATGAGACTAACTTATGGTAGCGTAGTCACCCTCCCAAAAAGAGCCGATAGAAAATATTTCGGTATTTCGGATAAAGATAACTACTATACCGACCAAAGAGGTATTTTAGGAAAATACAAAAAAGGCGATCAAGAGTTTGATTTGCCAGAGAGATTTATCAACTTGATGCAAACCAAAACTTACGGACAATATGCCGACAAAAAAACAGGAAATCTGCACCTTAATTTCCTTTCTAATAACGATATTACGGGCGGAAACTCTGGTTCGCCGATTATGGATGCCGATGGAAATCTTATAGGATTAGCATTTGATGGAAACTCAGAGGCTCTCAGTGGAGATATTGTCTTTGAAGCAGATAAACAAAGAACTATTAATGTAGATTCTCGTTTTGTACTTTGGGTGATTGATATCTACGGAGAAGCAAAACATCTTATTGAAGAGATGAAAATAGTAAAATAATTAATAATTGAAAGGCAAGAGATTATATTCACTCTTGCTTTTTTCATTATTCATTATTGTCAAAAATAAAAATAGGGACTTTTTTGTAATTAAAAATAAAATTGTAATTTTGAACCTTAAAAACCAAAAATAATGGACAGAAGAAAATTTCTCAAAGGGACTGCTTTATTTTCAGGATTATTGGCAGTTAATCCGTTCGGTCTAGTTGATGCAAAAAACTTGGAAATAAAACCAAGACACGGCAAGAAAGCTAAAAATATCATCTTTATGGTGAGTGATGGTATGAGTTCGGGAACTTTGGCTTTGGCCAATTTGTATTCCAACAGAATTTTAGGAAGAAATGGCAATTGGAATAATCTATATTTAGAAAATCGCGTATCTCGTGCTTTGATGGATACAGCATCTGCAAGTTCTATCGTTACAGATTCATCAGCAGCGAGTTCCTCTTTTGGTGGAGGTTTTCGTGTAAATAATGGCTCTCTTAATGTGGGACCAAACGGAGAACACCACTTACCAATTTGGCAAAAATTCAAAAAAGTAGGTAAAAAAGCTGGATGCGTAACAACTGTAACTATCACGCACGCAACGCCTGCGGGCTTCTGTATTAATTCTAATAGCCGAAAAGCAGAACCAAAAATTGCAGAAATGTATGCTGAATATGGATTTGATGTAATGATGGGTGGTGGCGACGAGTTTTTTAACCCTCAAAAAAGAGAAGACAAAAAAGATGTTTATGCCGTTTATGAGAAAAAAGGTTATCAAATCTTAAAAGATAGAAACGACTTTGCAAAGATTGAAAAAAATAAACCACTATTAGGGGTATTCAATCACGGGGCTTTGCCATACTCTATTGATAGACAGAATACTAAGGAGTTGCAAAATATACCAACTCTTGCAGAAATGGCAACAATCGCTATCAATCAAATGAAAGACCATAAGGAAGGTTTTGTACTGCAAGTAGAGGCAGGTAAAGTGGATTGGGCAGCTCACGGAAATGATGTAGCGGCACTTATTCACGACCAATTAGCATTCGATGATGCCATAAAAGCAGTAATTGATTTTGCTGAAAAAGATGGAAATACGATGGTTATTATCACTACAGACCACGGAAATGCTAATCCAGGAACTATTTATGGAAAGACAGCGAACCAACAATTTGATAGTATTGCAAATTATAAATACACTAATGATAATCTTTTGAACCAAATCAATGGCGGATTCACTGTAAGTCAAGTGAAAGATTTGATTTATGAGGCTAATAAAATCCAAATTGCTGATGATAAGGCTAAGCACCTCTTGGATTTCTACAATGGATTAGAGAAAGAAGACGGATTGTATAACTATAAAAAATTACCATATAAATTTTATTCCGAGCAACAAGGAAAAACGAACTCTATCGGCTGGATTAGTATGGACCACTCGGGGGATTATGTAGAATTAGCAATCTTCGGGCCAGGGAAAGAACTCCTAAAACCTTTTGTGAAGAATACAGATTTGCACTATCTGATGCTTAATGCAGCCGAGGTAGAGAATAAGTTTTAATACAAATGAAATCTATGATACTTATTACGAAATAAAAATGAAAAAAGCTTTAATTGTCGTAGATGTTCAGAATGATTTTTGTGAGGGGGGTGCATTAGCAGTCCCCTTTGCGAATAATATTATTCCGTACATTAATGAATTGATAACAAAAAACTACTATGATGAGGTTGTTTTTACCCAAGATTTCCACCCAGAAAATCATCAAAGTTTTGCCCAAAATAATGGAAAATCCGTCGGTGAGATTATAGACCTCAATGGTATACCTCAATTTATGTGGCCGAATCATTGCGTTCAGGGGTCTTTTGGGGTAGAATTTCATAAAGACTTGTACAAAGGTAAAATCAATCATATCGTACAAAAAGGAACTAATCCGAGTATAGACTCTTATTCGGCATTTCAAGATAATAATGGACTACAAAAAACCGACCTTGATGACTATCTGAAATCTAAAAATATTCAAGAATTGGAGGTCGTAGGACTAGCGTTAGATTATTGTGTGAAATACACTTGCCTTGATGCGGTTGCCTGCGGATATACTACTTCTGTACATTTTAGAGGGACGAAAGCAGTCAATGTAAATCCTAATGATGGTAGAGATGCTATTTACGAACTTTTAGAAAATGGAGTGAATATTTTAGGGTAGAAAGATTATTAATAAATCAGAAGAATGAACAGAATATTTCAAATATTATTATTGATGGTAATAGGAATCCTATCTGCACAAAAGGGTGCTTATTATCAGCAATTTGCAAAATATAAGATGGATATAGATGTAGATGCTACGAACTTTACTTATCAAGGGAAACAAAGCATCATTTATACAAATAACTCTCCAGATGAGCTATCTGTGGTGTATTTTCATTTGTATTGGAATGCCTTTAAGAGTGGTTCAATGATGGACGATCGAATCCGAGAACAAGGAATAAATGGCGACAAAAGATTGCAGGTAAATGGAGTATCCGAATTATCTCAAATCCCCGCAGAATTAGAAGGAAAGCAAAATATTCATTGGATAAAACAAGATGGAAGACCGTTGAATTTTGAAGTTCAAGAAACCATAATGAAAGTACATTTGGCAACACCAATAAAGCCGAATACTTCAACAACTTTTACAATGGAGTGGGATGCAAATATACCAATGGAAATCCGCCGAAGCGGTAGAAATAGCAGTGAAGGAATAGATATGACGATGACTCAGTGGTACCCGAAAATTGCCGAATATGATTACAATGGTTGGGCAACATTTGATTATCTTGGGAAAGAATTTCACGCTCCATTTGCCGATTTTGATGTAAATATTAAGATTGATAAAGACTATATCATTGGAGCAGGAGGGGTTCTGAAAAATGAAAATGCAGTGAAGGGGTATTCCGAAAATCCAGAATTAACCCCCGATAGAAATGGAAAAGTTACTTGGAAATGGTCCGCAAAAAATATCCTTGATTTCGCTTGGGCAGCCGATAGAGATTATTTCGTAGATGAATTTAGCATATTGGATGGTCCAAAAGTCTATTTCGTGTATCAGAAGTCCGACAAGACACAGTATTGGAGCCAAGCGAAACCGTATATCAAGAGGTTTTATCAGTTGATGAATGCCAAGTTTGGGCAGTATATGTATCCTACATATTCCTTTGTGCAAGGTGGAGATGGAGGTATGGAGTACGGAATGGCCACAATGATTTTGGGCGAATCTGATTCTCTACTCAATTTGGTGCGACTTATGGCGCACGAGGGGGCACACTCTTGGTTTCAACAGATGTTGGCGACGAACGAAAGCACTCAACCTTGGCTTGACGAGGGCTTCACTTCCTACGCCGAAAGTTGGGTAACACATCAGCTATTTCCATCTCAAAAAGCACTCCCGAATCCATTTTTGGAGACCATAGATAGATATGCACGATTTACAAAAACCGGAATGGAGGAGCCAGCCATTTGGTATTCCGACTATCACCACAGTGGTGCAGGGTATTCTGTCGCAGCCTATGTTAAAGGAGAACTTTTTCTGGTAGAGTTGGGGTATATTATTGGGGAGCAAGCCTTATCTGATGTCTTAAAAATTTATTTTGAAGAATGGAAAATGCATCATCCAAGCGATAGAGACTTTATGCATATAGCTCAAAAAGTCTCTAAAATGGACTTGAAGTGGTTCTATCATTATTGGATAAACACTACGGAAACAATAGATTATTCAATTAAAAATGTAGAATATACCGAAAATGGTACAAAAATTATCCTTGAAAATAAGGGTGATATTCCGATGCCAATAGATTTCTCGATATTCACCAAGGATAAGAAGATTGTTAATTATCATATTCCAACGAATCTTACCCATTCTTGGAAAGAAAAAGATGCCTATGGCGATTTTTCAACCTTGGATTATTGGATTTCCACGAAACGAGAATATACTTTCACTATTCCTTTTAAAAAGGAGGATTTGCAAGTGATAGGTATAGATTTTTCTAAGAGGTTGGCAGATGTTAATCCACAGGATAACTTTATGGAAATTAAATAATTAATAAATAAAAGGCTCTAATTTCAAGTTAGAGCCTTTTATTTTATTCAGAGGTAATTTTAAAACTTATTTAGTTATATGTTAAAAAAAATAATATATAGATAAAAAATTAATTTAGAAACTATATAAATTAGCGATAAAAGCTAAAAAGTATTGCATTTTGTTTCTTAATTATATGTTAAAAGTTTTATTTTTGCCTAATTAAAAGTTTATTTCAATAGAGTAACCCAATTTTTAAGTAAATGATTAGTTGGAGAAAGCGTTTTAAGAAAAGTTTGCTGGCCGTTGGTATCTTATTATCAATGAGTTCTTCTGTATTCGCTCAAGAGGGTGATGCAAAAAAAGGAGAGCAACTTTTTAACACAAATTGTGCTGCATGTCATGCATTGGATAAGCAGTTAGTAGGACCTCAACTCGGAGGTGTGGTAGAAAGAGTACAAAAGGAGAAAAATCTTGGAGCAGATTGGCTACACAAATGGATTAAAAACTCTCAGGAGTTAGTTGGTTCTGGTGATCCTTACGCTAAGGAGTTATTTACTAAGTTCAATAGCGTTCCGATGCCACCGTTCCCAAGTTTGTCCGATCAGGATATTAGTGATATCTTGGCATATACTACGAATCCTCCAAAAAAAGAGGAAAAACCAGCGGCGGCGGCTCCATCTTCTGACCAAGTAGCTCAAATGGAGGCGGAGAAAAAAGATAACTTAAACTCCAAAATCATTATCGGAGTAGCATTGTCTGTCGTAGGTCTTTTGATTTGGGTGTTATTAAGATTAAGACAATTGCTTAATTTACAAAGGAATAATAATCTTAGCCCTGAAAAAGCTAAAAGAGCCGAGGCGTTGTATCAAAAATTTAACCTTGCAGGTAAAGGATTAGTCGGTGTATTGTCTCTATTGGCTGTATATGGGTTATGGAACTGGCTGATGTGGGTAGGTGTTTATAAAGGATATAGACCTGAACAGCCTATATATTTCTCCCATAAGATACATGCGGGAGTAAATAAGATTGATTGTCAATTCTGTCACTCAGGTGCTAAGTATGGCAAGGTGTCTGAAATACCATCTATGAATGTGTGTATGAACTGCCATAAAGCTATTTCTGAATATAAAGGTGATTACTTTGAATCAGGTAAAGATAAAGCATTCTACGATGGTGAAATTCAAAAAATTTACAAAGCTGTAGGTTGGGATGCTGGTAGTCAGTCTTATACAGGGAAAACAGAACCTGTACAGTGGGTGAGAATTCATAATATGCCAGATTTCGTATATTTTAATCACTCTCAGCACGTAGTAGCAGGGGAAAAAGCAATTATAGAATCATATAATGCTAAAAATCCTGATGCTAAGATTGATGTAGTATGTAAAGCATGTCACGGAAAAGTTGATGAAATGAATGTGGTAGAAATGGCAAACGATTTCACAATGGGGTGGTGTATAGAATGTCACAGAACAACCAAAGTGGATATGACTAATGGATATAACAAAGAATATTTTACAGAGTTACACAACAAACTGAAAAAACAATATCCTAAGTCTGGTGGTAAAATCACCGTTGATGCTATCGGCGGACTTGAGTGTGGTAAATGTCATTATTAATAGTAATAACGAAAAAATTAGAAGTATAAATGGCTTCAAATAAAATACAATTCAGAAGTATTCACGAATTACAAGACCCAACTATTACATCCAAGTTGGCTCAGAGGGAGTTTATGGAAGAAATTCCGGTAGATGAAATAAATGCAGCAGAAGCAAATGCTAATACCCCGCTTACCTCAAGAAGAGATTTCTTGAAAATTGCAGGTTTTTCTACCGCGGCAGTTGCTTTAGCAGCTTGCGAAGCTCCAGTTTTGAAAACAATACCTTATGTAGTAAAACCTCATAGTATCATACCAGGGGTTCCTAATTATTATGCATCAGCTTATTATGATGGGTTTGATTTCGCAAGTGTATTGGTGAAGACAAGAGAAGGGAGACCAATTAAAATTAATCCCAATCCAATAGCAAAAGATTTGGGTTGTACAAGTACCAGAGCTCAAGCTTCTGTATTATCTCTATATGATAATGACAAAGTAAAACAACCGAAACTTGCGGGTCAAGATGCTACATTTGACCAAGTTGATGATTATGTATTGAAATCTTTAGAGGCATCACAGTCCGCAGAGCAAAAAGTTGTAGTGCTTACTCATTCAATGCCTTCTCCAACTTTCAAAAAATTATTTGAAGATTTTAAAGTTAAATATCCTACAGCTGAGTTGGTAGTTTATGATGCTATACCATATACTGCTAATCTTGATGCTGCACAAGAAGTGTTCGGAGAGAGAAGTTTGCCTGTCTATGATCTTACGAAGGCTCAATTGGTAGTTTCTTTCCAAGCTGATTTTTTAGGTGATTTTAATGGAGGTAGTTTAGAAAACTCATATGCTATTGCTAGAAAACCAGAGGCTTCTCAAAAGGCAGGGAAAAATATTATGTTGAGACATATTCAGGTAGAATCTAATATGTCTATAACAGGTGCTAATGCAGATACAAGACTGAGATTAAAACCATCGGCTGTATTTAAAACTTTGATGGAAGTTTATAAAGGTCTTAATGGTGGAACTAATGATGCTAATGCTAAGGCTATCGTAAAAGAACTTCAAGCAAAAGGTAGTGATGCTGTGGTGTTGGCTGATGGTTCAAAACCAGCAATCGTTTTATCTCACTTGATAAATCAAAAATTAGCGTCAAAAGCCTTTACAGGTAAAGCCAATTATCTAAAACAATTTGACGGAGCAAGATATAAAGAGTTCCTCGGTTGGTTAGAAGCAGGACAAATAAACACATTAATTATCAATAATGTGAATCCTGTGTATTCTTCGAAAGATGGAGAAAATTTCAAAACATTGTTGGGTAGGGTAGAAAACCTTATATCTTTTTGTGATAAGAAAAATGATGTATATAAAGCATCTAAAGCCGTAATTCCAGTAGCAAATTGGTTAGAGTCTTGGGGTGATATAGCTCCTCAAACGGGGATATATGCTCTTACTCAACCAACAATCCAAAAAGTTTTCAAACCAAGACAATTAGAAGAGTCTCTCCTTGTTTGGATTAATGGTAAAGGAAGTGATGCAAATAATTACTACGATTATTTAAAAGCGAATGCTGTAACTATCTTGCATAATTCATCTTTCAATCAAGCACTTTATAATGGTATAAATGAAACTCCGAATATCGGTAAATTAATAAATTATGTAGGTGGAAATGCAGATGAGGCTATTGCTGAATTGAGCAATTATAAAGAATCTGATTTTGAACTTACATTATATACTAATGCGATTGGAGACGGAACCCAAGCAAATAACCCTTGGTTGATGGAGTTACCAGATCCAATTACTAGACTTTCGTGGGATAACTATCTAACAGTTTCTCCGAAAGATGCAAAAAAATTAGGTCTTGAAAATAAGCTTAATGCAAGAATGCAAATGGATGGAGATAAGGTAGATATCTCTGTGAATGGAGAAGTGGTTCTTAAAAATGTGCCAGTCTTTATCCAACCAGGACAAGCAGATGGTTCGTTTGGTATCGCTCTCGGATATGGAAAGAAGGATTCTGGTAGGGTTGCTGCTACAGGTGTTAATGCTTATCCATTGTTTGATGGTATTAATCTAAATGTAAATAATATAACCATCAAAAAGGTAGAAGGTCTTACTCACGAATTTGCAGGAATGCAACTTCAAAATACACTAATGGGGCGTTATGATATCGCAAAAGAAGTGTCTCTTGACGATTTTATTAATGTTCCTTTTGATGACCCTGAGAAAGGTTGGAATAAACCATTGGAGTACCATACATTAAATGGTGCTACTCCAGCAGATAAGATTACTCTTTGGGATTCTTACGATGATACTGATGGACACCACTTTAATTTATCTATTGACCTAAATGCTTGTACGGGTTGTGGGGCTTGTATCATTGCTTGTCAAGCCGAAAACAATACCCCTGTTGTAGGTAAAGAAGAGATGAGAATGTCTAGAGATATGTATTGGTTGAGAATTGATCGTTACTATTCTGCTGATATTCCAGAAAATCTTGATACAAATAAAGATGGTAAGCTAATGCCAGAGGAAGCCGTAACAGCAGGTATGAATGTTCCTGATATGTATGGCAATGCATTTATTGATGGTGGGGTGCTTAACCACGCTGCCGAGAATCCAAAAGTGATTTTCCAACCAGTTATGTGTCAACATTGTAATAATGCTCCTTGTGAGAATGTTTGTCCAGTAGGTGCTACATCTCATGGTAAGCAAGGACAAAATCAAATGGCATATAATCGTTGTGTAGGAACAAGATATTGTGCAAATAACTGCCCTTATAAAGTGAGAAGATTCAACTGGTTCAATTATGCAAATAATGATAAATTTGACTTCCAAATGAACAATGATTTAGGAAGAATGGTATTGAATCCAGATGTGGTGGTGAGAACAAGAGGGGTAATGGAGAAATGTTCATTGTGTATTCAAGAAACTCAGGCTACTATCTTGAAAGCGAAAAAAGAACAAAGAAAAGTAACAGACCAAGAGTTCCAAGATTCTTGTGCTTGTTCCGCAGCTTGTTCGTCAGGAGCTATGGTATTTGGAGATATGAATGACAAAGAATCTAAAGTAAGAAAATTATTCTCAAGCGATAGAAGATACTTCCTACTTGAAGAAATTGGAGCAAAACCAAATGTGTTCTATCATACCAAAGTAAGAAATAACGGATAATAACAAAGTTTAAATACTAATTAAGCGTAAAAATATGTCACATTACGAATCCCCATTTAGGGTACCCTTAATTCAAGGACATAAAACCTACAGCGATATTACAGAAGATATCGCGAGACCTATTGAGGAAAGAGCAGGTAAATTATGGTGGTCAGCCTTATTTGCATCATTAGTGCTTTTTATCTACGGATTTGGCTGTATTGCTTATACTATCGGAACAGGTATTGGAGCATGGGGGCTGAATAGAACTATCAACTGGGGTTGGGATATCACCAACTTCGTATGGTGGGTAGGTATTGGACACGCAGGAACACTCATCTCCGCAGTATTGTTATTATTTAGACAGCGATGGAGAATGTCAGTGAATAGATCTGCTGAAGCGATGACTATATTTGCTGTAGTTCAAGCAGCAATCTTTCCTGTAATACATATGGGACGACCATGGCTTGGGTATTGGGTGTTTCCATTACCAAACCAATTTGGGTCTCTTTGGACAAACTTTAATTCTCCTCTTCTTTGGGATGTATTTGCTATATCTACATACTTCTCTGTGTCAGTAGTGTTCTGGTTCATTGGTCTTATTCCAGACTTTGCAATGATTAGAGATAGAGCCAAAACACCATTTACTAAGAAGATGTATACTTTCCTTGCCTTTGGTTGGGGAGGAAAAGCAAAACATTGGCAAAGATTTGAAGAAGTATCTTTGGTCTTGGCAGGTTTAGCTACGCCATTAGTATTTTCTGTGCATACAACTGTATCATTTGACTTCTCTACATCTGTTATCAAAGGTTGGCACTCAACAATATATCCACCATATTTCGTAGCAGGTGCGGTATTCTCAGGATTTGCAATGGTACAAACTTTATTGCTCATCGCAAGAAAAGTATGTCATTTAGAAGATTATATCACAAAGTATCATATTGAAATTATGAATATCGTAATTATCGTAACAGGTGGTATGGTTACCGTGGCATATGCTGTAGAATATTTCATCGGTTGGTATTCAGGTTCAAGATATGAAGACTTTACTTATCTATCACCAGGGGCAGCAACAGGACCTTATTGGTGGGCATTCTGGGCGTTGATTATCTGCAACCTCGTTATTCCTGCAGCATTTTGGTTCAAACCAGTAAGAAGAAATATTATCGCTACATTCTTTATTGCACTATTTATCAATATTGGTATGTGGTTCGAGCGTTTTGATATTATCGTTATCAACCTATCGAGAGACTATCTACCAGGTTCTTGGACGATGTTTAAGCCGACAATCATTGATGTTGGAGTATATCTTGGGACATTTGGATTCTTTGGAATCTTATTCCTACTCTATGCAAGAACATTCCCAGTAATTGCTCAGGCAGAATTGAAATCTATTTTGAAAATTTCAGGTGAAACTTATAAAGCAAAAGAAGGAGATGAACACCACTAAGATTATATACGGAATTTACGCTGATGACGATGATTTGATGGCGGGAGTGAAAGCTTTTAGAGATAAAGGAATTAAAATCAACGAAGTCTATACACCTTTTCCTGTTCATGGTTTGGATAAAGCTCTTGGATTGAGAAAAACGAGAATTTCCGATGCTGCATTTATCTATGCTGTATATGGGCTACTTATCGGTGGTATCACAACTTGGTATATGATGAACCACGATTGGCCACAGAATATTGGGGGGAAACCTGCTTTCGATTGGGCTCATAATATGCCAGCCTTTGTAGTGCCAATGTTTGAGTTGATGGTTTTTTGCTCTGCTCATCTAATGTCGCTCACTTATCTAGTGAGAAATAAAATGTATCCTTGTGCTGCGCCTCAAAATCCAGATCCAAGGACTACTGATGATAAGTTTATGATAGAATTAGTTAGTAACGATATTGAACCAATAAAACAACTCCTAATAGAGACAGGAGCTGAAGAAATTTCTGTAAAAGATGCTTAATATGAAAAGTTATATTACAAAACTTGGGATATTAGGAGGAGCAGTTCTACTTTTGAACTCTTGTGGCCCAAAAGAAAATCCACCATTAGTGTATTTCCCTGATATGTATTTCCCTGTGGCATATGATCCATTGATGAAAGCAGAAGATGCCTATACAGACCATAAGAATGAAATACCAGCTTTCGTGAAAAATAATGGTGCTACAGGTCTCGTACCCGTTGATGGAACCGTAGCTCAAAACGAAGATGGAGTAATCGATGTAAATGACTCTAAGCCTGTTCTTCCTGCAAAATATAATGAAGGTTATGACGAAGCTAAAACTATTTCTAATTCTCCACTAAAAGCAGAGAATATAGAAAAAGATTTACTAAGAGGTAAAGATTTATTTAACAAAACTTGTGCCGTTTGTCATGGAGAAAAGGGAGACGGACAAGGGGTTATCGTACAGTCTGGTGCTTATCTTGGGGTACCAAACTTCAGAGATAGAGAACTTACTGTAGGTTCAGTACATTATGTACTTACTTATGGTAGAAATGCGATGGGTTCTTATGCAGGACAACTCAAGCCAGGCGATAGATGGAGAGTTGCTATGTATATTATGAAAGAATTTAAAGGTCAAAGTGATTTTGCTAAGGCTTCTGCTCCCGCAAAAGTTACAGCAGATGCTTCAACTACTAAATAATTAAAAGGGAAAAAATTATGTATACTTTTTCGTCAAAATTAAGAATATTCTCAATCATATTATTAGTGCTTGGACTTGTTCTTTTCGGTATAGGATATACTACTAATCATAGTATTGATACAGGGAAAATTGAACAAATTATGGCAGATGCTCATAAAAAAGGAGACAATGTACCAATGCACTCTCACGAGAAAACAATAGATACTAATGCTAAAAAAGATGGGCACGATGCCCACGCTGAGCATTTGGAACATGCCGAGCATCAGGTTCATAATAGACCATTGGCAGCTCTACATACAATGGCAGTGTTTTTATTCGGGCTTTCGGCTTGTGCATTATTCTTCTATTCTGTACAGATTGCAGCTCATGCAGGTTGGCCTATTATCATTTTAAGAGTAATGGAAGCGGTGGCATCTTTCCTTCCTTATGGTGGAGCTTTACTTTTGATAATTGTTATCTTGAATGTTACCCATCAATCGCATTTGTTCCATTGGATGGATACAGAACTGATTAATCCTAAATCTAAGCATTTTGACCCTATTTTATTTGAGAAAAAATTGTTCTTAAATATACCTTTCTATGTAGTGAGAACTCTTATCTATGTGGTTGGTGCAACTTTCTTCCTATTTAAATTAAAATCTTTGTCTAAAAAATTAGACCTTACTAAGGATAAGAAAGATTTTAGCAAAATGTATGCTTGGAATATAGGATACATAGCTTTCTTTGGTTTTGCTACTGCATCTTGGGCTTGGGACTGGTTGATGTCCATTGACCCACATTGGTATTCTACAATGTATATTTGGTATGCTTTGGTATCTGGGCTTACTTCTGCAGTGGCCGTTATCGTGATTATTTCTGTTTATATTAAAAGAGCTGGATTTTTACCTCAGTTCAATGATAACCACTTACACGATTTAGGTAAATTCTTATTTGCAACGGCGATGCTTTGGACATATACTTGGTTCTGTCAGTTTATGCTTTATTGGTATGCTAATATTCCAGAGGAGGCAAACTATTTCTTCGGAAGGTTCGAGCATTATTCGGCTACCTACTTGCCTATGCTTATTTTCAACTTCCTTATACCATTGGCAGTAATGGTAAGTTCAAGTATCAAGAGAAATTACAATGTAGTCCTTTCAATGGCAGTACTTATAATCATTGGACACTATATGGATTTCTTTAATATGGTGATGCCAGGTACTGTTGGTATATTCTGGGGATTTGGATTCCTTGAAATAGGTGCAATATTATTTGTAGGAGGATTATTCGTACTTACGGTGATGTCGGCACTTTCTAAACTTAAACTTATCCCAGAAGGTAACCCTTACTTGCACGAATCCGAAATTTTTGAATATCCATTCTAAAAATATTGATATAAATAAAAAAATATTCCCTTTCTTATTATAGAGAGGGAATATTTTTCTAATAAAAGTTTTATAAAAACTTGGAAAATTTAGAAATCTTTTCTATTTTTGAGGTTTCAATAATACTGGAATGATAACAAAATTCTCTTCCAAACAATTACACATACTCGATATTGCGGAAGAACTCATTGCCGAAAATGGCTTTGAGGAGACTTCTGTGAGACAGATTTGTGCTAAGGCGGGAGTGAATATAGCTATGATTTCGTATTATTTTGGTTCAAAGGAGAAAATGCTTACTTATTTGTATCGTTATCGTATCCAAAAGGCAAAGAAAAGTTTTTCGGAATTTACGGATACTATAAAAGATGGAACTCCAAAAATGCAGATAAAAGAGGTTATTAAGTTTATTACAAGCCAAATGTTCAAGTATAAATATTTCCATGGATTTGTGAAGCAAGAATTTCGTAATACTGACATGATGCAAGACGAATTACAAGAATTTTATGCATCTACGATGGAAAAACTTAATGATATCATCTATAAAGGGGTAAGCAATGGATATTTTAAATATGCTCCAAAATCGGAAGATTTATTGGCAATGATAGTCGGTACGGTACTTTTTGTCATAAGAAATAAACGATTTTATGAGAGATATACTCCGCAAACGGATAATAGAAATTATTTATCTGTGGCTGAAATAAAGGTTCGAGAAAGTATCAATCAGGCTGTATTTTCATTGTTGGGCTGTTCGGAGTAAGATATAAATGAAATTATAGAAAGTAACTTAATGAATTTTAAATGAAAAAAATTATCATAGCAGTGGCTACTACATTGTTTTTGTTTTCGTGTAGTAATAAATTCAATGAAGCAATGAGAAGTGCCGATAAAAAGTTTATTTTGGAGACGGCAAATGAATATTTCGCTCAAAAAAAATGGGACAAAGCTCTTTCTCTTTACGAGAGAACGGAGAACTTGGTGGCAGGGACAGATGATGCCCCAAATGTAATATTCAATGCAGCGTATGCTAATTACTACGATAGAAACTACCGATTGGCAGGTAGCCGATTTAAGAATTTTGCTGTTTTCTATCCAAACGATACAAGAAGGGAGGAGGCAGCCTATATGTCTGCACTTTGTTATTATGAAGGTTCTCAGGAATATAACCTTGACCCTGTTAATACGGAGTTGGCAATCAATGAATTACAAGAGTTTATCAATAATTATCCAAATTCCGAGAGAAGCAAAAATATTAATCAACTGATAGAAGAGCTTTCATATAGATTAGAGTATAAAGCCTATGAAAATGCTCGACAATACTACAAAATGGGTCAATATAAAGCAGCAAATATTGCCTTTGAAAATGTATTGAACGACTATCCTGCTACGAAGCTGAGACCAAAAATATACGAGCATATCCTAAAATCCCGTTACGAATTGGCTATAAATTCCAAATACGAATTAAAGGCAGAAAGAATAGAAAATGCACTATCTTATGCTAAATTTTTAGAAAGAGAAAATATAAATATAGAACTCGTTAAGCTTTCTAATAATTTGATAAACAATTTATTGGGAGAGAAAAAGAAATTTGATAAACTACAAAGTGAGATAGAAAAAAATAAAGCCCAATTCCTTGAAAAACAAAGAGAATATGAAAAGGCTGAAAAAGAAAGAAGTACAAAAAAAGAAAAATAATTAGAATTTTATTCTTACCTTTGCAGGGTAATTACCAATTAATTAACGAAAATGAGCGTAAAAAATACAAAAGCAGAACTAACGACCATTACTTACGACAAAAATAAAATAGAAGAAAAAGTAGGGTCTATCTACGAGGCAATCGTAATTATGGGGAAAAGAGCGGAGCAAATCAATGCCGAAATAAGACAGGAACTCCACGAAAAATTAGATGAATTCTCTGTGCGTAATGATTCTTTGGAGGAAGTTTTTGAAAATAGAGAACAAATAGAAATCTCTAAACACTATGAAAAAATGCCTAAACCTACAGCTATGGCTATAGCGGAGTGGCTAAATGATGGAACCTATTTCCGAACAAAATAAAATAGAAAATATATATTTAAAGGCTACAAAAAGGAGACTTTTTGTAGTTTTTTATTTTTAGAATATTATTTTTACTTTTGTAAAACTTAATATCCCCTTTTTAAGGAGATAAAAAAAGAGATTTTTATAATGAAAGATAAGAAAATACTCATCATCATTACGGGAGGAATTGCAGGGTATAAGATGAACTCCGTTGTAAGAGAATTTGTGAAAAAAGGAGCCGAAGTAAGGGTAATCCTTACACCTTCTGCAGAGCGATTTGTGACGAAACTAACCTTTGCCACACTATCCAAAAATGAGGTGTTATCTGATTTTTATAAAGAAAATGGCACTTGGAATAATCATATAGAATTGGCAATTTGGGCAGATGTGATTTTGGTTGCACCTTGTACAGCGAATACTCTTGCCAAAATGGCAATGGGAATCTGTGATAACCTTGCTATGGCTATCTATCTCTCGGCACGATGCCCAATTTTCGTAGCTCCTGCAATGGACTTGGATATGTATGCCCATAGAATCACTCAGCAGAATTTGGTGACATTAGAGAATTTAGGTGTACGAATTATTCCAGCAGAATTTGGTGAGTTAGCAAGTGGTCTCATAGGGAAAGGTAGAATGGCAGAACCCGATGTGTTAATACAATATATTGAATATCATTTTGTTAAAAAAATAGATTTGAAGGATAAAAAAATATTAATAACTGCTGGACCGACTTATGAGGCAATCGACCCTGTGAGGTTTATAGGAAACCATTCTTCAGGGAAAATGGGGTATGCTATTGCTAATGAAGCGAAGGAGCGAGGGGCCGAAGTGATTCTAATTTCTGGACCAAGTGCTGAAAAACTAAAATATGATGATATAAAACTTATAAAGGTAACTTCCACGAAGGAAATGTATAGTGCTGTTTTTCAGTATTTTGATGAGGTAGATGTAGCTATTGCTTCTGCTGCTGTTGCAGACTATACTCCAAAAATCGTTGCCAAAGAAAAAATAAAAAAACACGAAGAGGAATTCGTGATAGAACTTGTGAAAAATCCTGATATTCTGAAAACGATGGGAGAGAGGAAAAACAAACAATTTTTGGTGGGATTTGCACTTGAAACGAATAATGAAGAGGAAAATGCTCAACAAAAATTAGAGAAGAAAAATCTGGATATGATAGTTTTAAACTCCTTAAAAGATAAGGGAGCTGGTTTCAAAAATGATACGAATAAAATAAAAATTTTAACTTCTGAGGAAAAGAAAGATTTTGAGTTAAAATCAAAAACCGAAGTTGCTAAGGATATTTTAGATTTTATAAGTAATAAGATTAATCATTAAAATTTTGATAAATAATGAAAAAAATATTTGTTTTTTTTATATTGGTATTTCAATTTTATGTGGGATATGCTCAGGAAATTTTGGCAGAGGTTAATATTAATCATCAGCAGGTACAAGGGTCTAATAATCAGATATATAGTGTATTAGAGAAGAGTTTGAGGGATTTCATCAATAATACGAGTTGGACGGGTAGGAAGTTACAAAATTTTGAGAAGATAAAATCTAATTTTGCTATTGTAATCAACTCTCGAGAGGGGAATAATTTCAAGGCATCGTTGGTAGTACAGGCTACTCGCCCAGTGTATAATTCCACCTACAATTCACCTTTGATTAATATAAATGACAAGAATTTTTCTTTTGAATACACTGAAAATGAGAATATTATATTTAATGAAAGGCAGTTTTCAGGGAAGAATCTTACCGATGTGATAGCCTTTTATGTGTATCTTATTTTGGGCTATGATGCGGATAGTTTTAAGCCTAATGGAGGAAGTGAGTGGTTTGATAGAGCTTTAAAAATATCTCAAAATGCTCAAAATCAGAAATATAATGGCTGGTCGATAATAGAGGGGCCAAGAACTCGCTCTCAGTTGATAGATAATCTCATAAAGTCTGAAAATGCAGTTTTGAGGAATGTTTTTTATACTTACCATCGTGTGGGGCTAGATAATTTGGCAAGAGAAGAGGGACAAAATAACTCGAAGAAGGTAATTTTTGAAGCCTTGATGAAACTTCGAACTTATGAAAATAATTTTAGTATGAATTATCCTTTTGCGGTATTTATGCAGACGAAATCCAACGAAATTTATGAGATTTTCAATATGGGGAATAATACCAATTTTAATATTAATGATTTGAGAAATTTGATGCTAATTTTTGAGCCAAATAATTCTCAAAAGTGGAGTAAATGGAAATAAACGAAAATTTAAAAATCACTTTTTGTAATTGATATTATAACTCTTACTTTGATATCGTAAATATATAAACTATTTTCTAAAAATATGAAAGCTATTGATAGAATTAAACAATATATTGATTATAAAGGTTTTACGAATAGATCTTTTGAGCAAAAAAATAACCTATCTAACGGATACATAGCTACCCAGTTAAAAAGAAATGCCGATTTGGGAGAAGGAATTTTGAACAAAGTATTAGAAAATTGTTTAGAAATTAACCCCAAATGGCTTCTTACCGGCAAGGGCGAAATGCTTAACCACCCGTACAATGAGGCTACACATAACATTAACAGCAGTAATAATACATATATAAATGGTGTTGGTGACAACTCTCAAGATAAAACAAACGAAAAAAATATATACAATGAAATGATAATTACTCAAAGGGAATTAATTGATAGCCTAAAAGAGCAAATTATACAATACCGTAAAGAAATAGAGTACCTGAAAAAAAAGATAAAAGATTGTAACGAAAATAACGGGAAATAATAAAAATATAATATGAAATATTAATAATTACTCAATTAGGTTACTTTTAATCTAAAAAGAGTGATTTTTTATATTTGCAAAAATTAAAAAGCTATGCTTAACAAGATTTTTATACAAAACTATGCACTTATAGACCATCTGAATATTAGTCTAAATCGCGGTTTGCAGGTTATTACTGGGGAAACTGGGGCTGGTAAATCCATTATTCTTGGAGCTTTGAGGCTGATTTTGGGAGAGCGAGCAGACATAAAATCTATTCAAAATACAGAGAATAAAAGTATTATAGAGGTGGAATGCTTGGTATCGCCGAAGTGGAAGCCTTTTTTTGATGAGAAAGACATAGATTTTGATGAAAATACGATTATCCGTAGGGAGATTTTACCGAGCGGAAAGTCTCGAGCTTTTGTGAATGATATGCCTGTTACGCTGGATATTTTGAAGGAACTTTCTACGAAATTGATAGATATACACTCTCAATTTGAGACATCTAACCTATTTTCGGAGGAGTATCAATTTAAATTGATAGATGGGCTTAGTGAGAATAAAACTCTCATTGTGGAGTATCAAAAGAAATTTTTGGACTATAAAAACCTCAGAAAAAACCTCAGTTCGTTGGAGGAAAAATTGAGGGAACTTAATAAGGATTCGGATTATAAAGAGTTTTTACTCAATGAGTTAGAGGAAGTAGATTTGGATGCTTCTAATATAGAAGAGGTACAAAGCCAATTGGAGCTACAAGAAAATGCAGAGTATATTTATGAGAATCTTTCGCAGGTGTTCCAGCGAGTGGAGCAGGAGGAATTAGGAATGTTGGATTCCTTTATTTACATTAAAAATAAGCTTGCTAAGGTTACGGACTTATCATCTCATTTTTTAGATTTACAAGAGAGAATGGAGAGTGTTTTTCTGGATTTTAAAGATGTTATTAATGAATTAGAAAATCGTTCCGAGAGTTTGGAGATAGATGTGAAGCCTGAGGTAATCAATAACTTACGGGATAAAGTAAATAAAATGAATGCTCTGTATGCTAAGCATAATGTGAATTCGGTAGCGGAATTAATAGAGATTCGTGAGCAATTGTCTCACGAGCAAAATTCTTTTAGCGATATAGAATTTGAGATTGAAAATATCAAGGCAGAGATTGACAATAAGATAGCCGAAATGACCATTTTGGCACAGAAACTAAGTACTAATAGAAAAAAATCGGCACCAAAATTTTCTGAAAAAATAGAGGGTCTTCTCAAAAGATTAGGATTAGAAAAAGCTAAAATAGAGATACAACTATCAGATAAAGAGGATTTTGTGTTATTTGGTAAAGAGGGTATAGATATTCTGTTTCAGGCAAATACAGGGTTCCCGATGAAGCCGATACAAACAGCAATCTCTGGTGGAGAACGCTCGCGGGTAATGCTTGCAGTGAAGAAAATTATTGCTGAAAATTTGGAATTACCGACTCTTATTTTAGATGAGATAGATACAGGAGTCTCTGGAAAAGTAGCTGACGAAATTGGAAAACTAATGAAAGAGATGGCTACGGATATGCAACTTATTGTAATAACCCACCTCGCCCAAGTGGCCTCTAAGGGGAATAATAATTATAAGGTATTAAAACAAGATGTAGATGGACGAACAAAATCCACGATAATACCGCTCTCTAAGGAGGAAAAATTATTAGAAATTGCTCAACTGCTATCAGGTGAAAAAATTACGGAGGCTGCCCTCGAACAAGCAAGGGAATTAATAGGGTAGTGAAGGAAAAATAATATAAATAGGCAATTAATGAGGAATATTATAAAATCTAAGTTTGATATTTTTAAACAAAGAACCTATATCATAATTTATGGAACATCTACCTTTGCAGGGAAGATGTTTGATATACTGTTACTATTTTTTATTTTAATCAGTGTAGGGTTGGCAATGATGGAGAGTGTGGAGGAAATTAATATGAAACACCATATATTTCTGATTATTTTGGAGTGGATTATTACTTTTTTTTTCACGATAGAATATATTTTGAGAATTATTACCAATAAAAAAAGGTGGCAGTATATATTTAGTTTTTATGGGATTATAGATTTGTTGGCTCTCTTACCGATGTATGTTTCGTTGATAGTGGTAGAATCCAAATTTTTGTTAATAATTAGGGTGTTGAGGTTGCTTCGTGTATTTAGAATATTGGACTTAGTATCGTTTTCGGACCAAGCGAATGAGCTTTGGACAGCTATACAAGCAAGTCGTACAAAAATATTCGTTTTTATCTATTTTGTGTTGGTGCTTAGTGTATTGTTAGGAGCCCTAATGTATGTTGTAGAACCACATAACAAGTCCTTTACAAGCGTACCCAGAAGTGTCTATTGGTGTATTGTAACTCTTACAACAGTTGGGTATGGTGATGTAGTACCGACCTCGGTAGTAGGACAAATAGTTGCCTCTGTGATAATGATTTTGGGATATGGAGTGATTGCAGTGCCTACAGGTATTATCACTACGGAATATGGCAAAATAAGAAAACGCCAAGAAGAATATTTTGATAAGAAGGACTCATTAGTATGTTCCTCGTGTAAGATTTGCTCCCATTGTAGCAATACTCAGCATCTTGCAAATGCCAAGTATTGCCAAAAATGTGGGAATCCTTTGTAGGTTAAATTTTGTTGTTTATATAATCTTTTGTAGCCTCGTCATTAGAGATAACCTGTGCGGGGTTGCCTATTACGATAGAATTATCAGGAACATCAAAATTAACATAAGAATTTGGGGCAATTAATACATTGTTTCCAATGTGGATATTTCCAACTATTACTGCATTTGTACCAATCCAAACTTCGTTGCCAATAGTTGGGTAGCCTGCCTTTTTTCCGCGATTCTGTTGCCCAATGGTTACGCCTTGTGCGATATTACAATTTTTACCAATTTTTGCTAATGGGTTGATAACCAATGTACCCCAATGTCCTAAGTAGAGACCTGCTCCAATCTGAGTTTTCGGATAGATTTGATAGCCGTATTTTATTTGGTAGCGTTGTAGTAATATTCGCCAAAAAAAGTAAAAAAGTCCTTTGGATTCTTGGCATTTTCTAAAAATGAAAATGAATCTTAAATTTGGGTGTATACATTTTTTTAGCATTTGGAGTGTGGATAATTTCTTACCACACTCTCTATAGAAATCTTGTTGTAATATCGTCATAATCTTAATTTAATTATCAGAAACAATCTCTTCTTTTACGGAACTTCTTCTGAAATAAATCACAGAAATTATCAATAAGAAAATAAGATAATAACATTGGCTTACCATTTTTAAATAATCAATATTGGTATTGATAAATTTCATCAAAGCAAGTACTTGGGCTCCATAAGGAATAATTCCCTGTACGATACACGAGGAAATATCAAGTATAGATGCCGTGTGAGCAGGTTTCAAGTTAAATCTATTACTGATACTTCTTGCTACTGATGCCGAAACCATTATGGCTACCGTGTTGTTCGCAATTGCTAAATCCACTAATGCAACGATTGATGCAATACCTATTTTTGCTCGTCTTTCGGTAGTTATTAGGGTAGCAATTTTATTAACAATAAATTCTATACCACCTTGTTTTTCTACCATCAGCGCCAAGCCTCCGGTAAGAAAAAATACCAAAAATACATCAGACATTTTGGTGAAGCCCTCGTAGATCAATTCGGTGAATTTAATAAAGGGTATTCCCTCATAAAGACCAATTCCTCCTGCAAAGATAACGCCTAAAAATAATGTGACAAAAACATTGAGCCTCATTAAGGCCATAATAATCACAAATATATAGGGTAGTATCTTGAACCAATCAATATCTACAGATGATGATACAATATTGTGATCATGAGAGTGTAGATTAAACCCAATGAAAATTAAAACGATAACCGTAAGTAATGACGCGAGGAATGCGATACGTGAGTTAGTTCTGAATTTATCCTTCATAGAGCATCCTTGAGATTGTGTAGCAACGATTGTCGTATCTGAGATGATGGAAAGATTATCTCCAAACATTGAACCAGACAATACAGAAGCCGAAATAAGAGTTGCATCAATGTTATTGATACCCACAAAACCTGCTACAATGGGCGTTAGGGTAGAAATTGCACCAACGGAAGTCCCCGAAGCAAACGATAAAAACGATGCCGAAACGAATACTCCAGCATATAGATACTTCGGAGAAAGGTAACTCCCAGTGATTTGAGATACCGCCTCTGTACCTCCAATCTTTGTCGTAAGGACAGAAAATGCACCCGAAAGAAGTATGATAAGGCACATCATAACAATGTTTTTATCTCCGCAACCACCGATGAAAGTATCCATATTCCTATTGATACCATTCTTGTAAAATAATAAAAAGGCAACAATAATTCCTGCCAAAACTGCGATAGGAGCTGGTAGTTTATAGAAATTTCCATAAGCAATACCGCATCCCAAAAATACGCCTATAAATATGGAGAAAGGTAATAACGATAGTATTCTCATAAAATATAAATAAAATAACACTTGCAAATATATAATAATTTTTCTAAATTGTATAAAAATTTAAAATAAATTTGAATAAATATTGTTTTTAATATGTTAAAATATACTAAAATTAGATTTTAGTTAATTTTATTGCTTGCTTTTTAGTTTTGTAGATATAATTTGGAAATTTGTTGATTTTAACAAAAATTCTTTTCTTAGCAAGAAAAAAATGTACCTTACAGAAAGTCCAAGAATCGCAATGCAAAGTCTAAGGGATTTTGTGCCAACCATCAAGAAAATTGATTATATCAATGCTCTTATGAGGGTAAATTTTAGTGTTTTAGATTGTGGAGGATTCACTTCGCCAGAGATGGATTTCCAGATTTGGGATACGGCAGAGGTTTTGAGAAATACAGAAAAAACAGATACCAAAATTTCGGTGGTAGTAACCAGTTTGCAAGGAGTGGAATACGCCCTTAAATGTCCTAATGTAGATATTTTAGAATATCCATTGTCTATCTATGATATTGAAAATAATAGTAAAAAACGAGATGAAATTCTTGAGGAAGTTATAGAAATAAATACTATTGTAAATTTGGAAAAAAAGAAATTAAATATTTGTTTATTAGGTTTTTATGATAAAAATAATTTACAAGATGAGGTGTTTTTTATTATAAAGAATTTTGGTGAAATAGGAGTTCAAAATATTTTATTGGCTGATACAACTGGTTCGGCATCGGTGGAGAAAATCCGAAAAACTTTTCGTGAATCGGTGAATATATTTCCGGAAATTTGTTTTGGTGCCCATTTTTATACAAAAAACAATGGAGCCTATGAAAAGTTAAAAACAGCCTTTGATGAAGGATGTCGTGATTTTCATAGTACAATTAAAGGTATTGGAGGTATGCCGACGGAGAAACTTATCAATTTTTTAGCTACGCAAAAAGTGGAACATTCATTAAATTTACTTCATTATGAATATGCCTACAACCAAGCAAAAAATATTTTTGGATTCTAAAAGGCATTATTTAATTCTGCTAGACTTTCGTAAACGAGATGAGTAGGAAGCCCCATAATAGTGTAATAACTTCCTAATATTCTCTTTATTTTTGTGAGTCCGAGCCAATCTTGTATGCCGTAGCTTCCAGCTTTGTCCATTGGCTTGAAGTTTTCAATATAAAAATCTATTTCTTCATCATTAATTTTGTTAAAACTTACTTCTGCCTTGTCTATTTTTGTAATGGTTTTTTGTAGTGTTTTTAGGGTAATTCCAGTATAGACAATATGAGTATTATTGGATAGTTTTTTTAGCATTGAGCGTGCCTCATCTTTATTTTTTGGTTTTCCTAATACCTGATTATCAAGGCATACTATAGTGTCGGCGGTTATTAGTATTTCATCTTTTTGTAGGTGTTGATAGGCACTCGCCTTCTTTTCGGATAAGAACCCTGCGATTTCATAGATGGGTAGGGTAGTAGGATAGTCCTCGTTGCAGTGGATACTCACTACATCAAAAGATAGTCCCATCTTTTCTAATAATTCTTTTCTACGAGGGGATTGAGATGATAACAAGATTTTCATATTAAATGGATTGAGTATTATCTTGGATATCCCATTTTCCTTGAGCCTTCATCACTTGTTCTATCACATCTCGTACTGCACCCGAACCACCATTCACCGGGGTGATATAGTCGGCAACTTTTTTTATTTCAGGGACAGCATTTGGTGGGCAGGCACCGATATGAGCCATTTTAATGACTTCTCTGTCGGGTATATCGTCACCCATCATCAATATTTCGGAGTCGTTGAGGTTATTTTTTTCTTTAAAATCTTGATAATCAACAACCTTATTTTGGGATTTGGAGTAATAATCAGTTATGCCTAGGTAGTGGATTCTTTGTTTCACCATAGGGTCGTCTCCTCCTGTGATGATTCCTATTTTATATCCTGATTTTAAGGCTCTTACGATGGCATACCCATCAAGTACATTCATTGTTCGACACATACTTCCATCAGGCATTAGATAGATTGTTCCATCAGTGAAGATTCCATCTACATCAAAGACGAAAGCCTTGATATCTTTCAATTTTTCTTTGTAAATCATTTGTTAGTGTGTTATAGTTCTTGTAGCTCAACCATTCGTTTGAATCTTTCGGAGGATTGTACGAGACTGTTGTAATCACCACTACCAGAGATTTCTCCTTTTTCGAGGAGATAGATAGTATCCACATTTTTGATTGTAGAAAGTCGGTGTGCGATGATGAGAATCGTAAATTTCCCATGTAGCAAATCTATATTATCTTTGATATGTTTTTCCGTTTCGGTATCCAAAGCCGAAGTTGCTTCGTCCATAATGAGTAATTCTATGTCTTTGTATAGTTCGCGGGCGATGGATATTCTTTGTTTTTGCCCACCAGAGACAAGGATTCCATTATTTCCTAATGTAGAATCTTCTTTATTTTCAAGATTATTGACGAAATCGGTTAGAGATACCATTTCCATCACATTATAGAATTTTTTGATGGTTTCAGGTGTTTTTTTATCCCAAAAAGTTACATTGTTGAACAGTGTATCGTTGAAGATAACGGACTCTTGTGTAATATATCCAATCTTGCTTCGGTAAGAATTTAGGTTGGACTCATAGAGAGATTTGCCATCAACGATGACATCGCCTCCATGAGGGATTTGTAGTCCACAAATAACATTCGCTAAGGTTGTTTTCCCCGCTCCACTTTCACCTACGAGAGCAATTGATGTTTTGGCTGGGATATTTAGGCTGATATTTTTGAGAATAGGTGTATTCCCAAAAGTAATATTTAGGTTTTCTACCTTAATATTATCAATTTTATTGATGAGAGTTGTTTTCTGTGGTTCTTGGTATTTTTTGAAATCCAAAATAATGTTATCAATAGACTCTATTGCAATAGACGAAATAATAAAACTACTCCATACACTTTGAAAGTTCGTTATGTACCCTAATGCTCTATAAAACAATAGCAAACTCACAATAATAGATGAGATATTTCCTTCTGAAAATTTTGCCTGAATAAATACTACTAAGGCAATAATTGCAATGATGAGAGGCTCACGAGCATTTCCCATAATGGCACCTAACTTCGTAGATTTGAAGCTATATTCATCAGAGAGAGTCATATTATCACGAAGCCTATTATCATATGATTTGAAATAGTTAGTTGCTTTTAGATATTTAAAATTATGGATGGCTTGGATAAGTATTTCATTAAAATCATTTCCTAAATTAACTTGTTTTCGGGAAATATCTTGGATTATTCTATTGAAATATTTATATACGAAATCTAGTAATAGTCCCCCAAGTCCTACGATAATGGCAAATTGCCAATTAGAAACGGCTGCAAGACCAATATATATGAGGAGCATAATGGTGATTTGTACCAAGTTCAAGAAACTATTCATAGCTCCTAATAGTTTTCCAGATTCACCTATAATATGGTTTTGTATTCTCCCAATACTCATTTTTGTAAAACCTTCATAGGATAGATGGTTGAGGTAATCAATAAGATTAAAACGAATTTTTTTTGCAATGACTAGATTCACCTTTGTCATATATAGCGATTTTAGGTAGTTTGTTATTCCTTTGAAAACAAACATACCTACCATCAAGAGGAGCATATTCGTGATATTTATCTCAATACCAATATATTTAAAAAAATCTATAATAATCTGCAACTGCCCCAAAGATTCGTTAGAAGTCTCGCTATTTGTAGCTATAGAGAGTAATGGGATAAACATCGTAAGACCAATCCCATCTAAAAGACCTATTAACAAATTTAAAATTAGAAATATATAAATATGGTATCCTAATAAATTTTTGAAATATTGAAAATATCCCCGAATAGTGTATTTCTTCGTAGTGTTTTTGTCGTCCATTTAATTAATGTATAATTTTTCTTCCGATTGATTTATAATAAAATCCTGTACCTTCCACTTGCTCTAATGCGAAGATATTTCTACCGTCAAATATTGCCTTGTTGTTCATCTTTTTGGTCATTAGACCGAAATCAGGATTCTTAAACTCAGACCATTCTGTTGCGATAAGTAATGCGTCGGCATTTTCTAATGCAGAATACATATCTTTGGCATATTCAATACTATCTCCAAGAATTTTTCTTACATTCTCTTCTGCTACCAAATCGTAGGCCGTAATTTTTGCACCTTTATCCAACAAAATACGAATATTATCTAGTGATGAAGCCTCGCGAATATCGTCCGTATTTGCCTTGAAAGCCAAGCCCCAAAGAGCAATTTTCTTTCCTGCTAAATCTCCTCCAAAATAATTTTCAATATCAGAAACAAGTATTGTTTTTTGGGTACTATTCACAGCCTCCGTAGCTTCAAGAATTTGGAAAATGGTATTTTCCTCCTTACCTGATTTTATCAAAGCCTTTACATCTTTTGGAAAGCAGCTGCCTCCGTAGCCAATACCAGGGAATAAAAATCTATTGCCGATTCTATCATCACTACCCATACCGAGGCGGACTTTATCTACATCGGCACCTACCTTTTCGCAGAAATTTGCAATTTCATTCATAAAGGTTATTTTTACGGCAAGGAATGAGTTAGATGCATATTTTGTGAGTTCTGATGATTTTTCATCCATAAAAATAATCGGTACCCCTGTATTTGTGAATGGCTGGTATATTTTAGCCATAATGTTTTTTGCATTTTCCGAACTGCTGCCTACTATCACACGGGCAGGGTTCATAGAATCTTTCACTGCAAATCCCTCGCGTAAAAATTCGGGGTTAGAGACCACATCAAACGGTATAGAAGTCTTTGCCGAAATTACCTCTCGTACCTTATCAGCTGTTCCTACGGGGACGGTCGATTTATTGACAATTATTTTGTAATCTGTGATAATTTCACCAATTTGGTTGGCTACTCCAAGTACATAGGACAAATCTGCACTACCATCTTCTCCAGGTGGGGTCGGTAGGGCTAGGTATATTATTTCTGATTTATCTACGGCTTCTTTTAGGTCTGTTGTGAAAAACAATCTACCGGAGTTGATATTTCTGAGGAACATTTCTTCTAATCCAGGTTCGTAGATAGGTACAATTCCTTGTTGCATTTTTTTTACTTTTGTTGTATCTATATCTACACAATATACATTGTTCCCAAGTTCTGCGAGGGTTGTTCCTGTTACGAGACCTACATATCCAGTTCCTACGATTGTAATATTCATCAGTCTATAATTTAAAGGTTTTTAAACTGCAAATATACAATTTTTATACCAAATGGAAATGATGTAATATAGGGGATATCATTTTGAAATAAAAAAAGCCTTAGTATTTCGCTAAGGCTTCTTGTTTTGTGTTATTTATTGATTTCTTCTAAGAATTCTTCTTGTGTCTCGCATTCTTCAATTTTAGAACTGATAATTTTTATTGCTTCTGTAATATTCATATCAGCAAGGGTAGTACGCAGTAAATTTATTTTATTATAGACATGTTCTGGAAGTAGAAGATCGTCTCTTCGTGTGCCAGAATTCACAAGGTCTATAGCAGGATAGATTCTTTTATTAGAGATTCTTCGGTCTAATTGTAACTCCATATTCCCTGTTCCTTTGAATTCTTCGAATATTACATCGTCCATTTTAGAGCCTGTATCAATTAAGGCAGTTGCAATGATAGTGAGAGACCCACCGTTTTCTATATTTCTTGCTGCTCCGAAGAAACGTTTTGGACGGTGTAGGGCATTAGCATCAACACCTCCGGAGAGTATTTTTCCTGATGCAGGCGTTACGGTATTGTATGCACGAGCCAGACGCGTGATGGAGTCTAAGAGAATCACTACATCGTGGCCACATTCTACCATTCTTTGGGCTTTTGCTAATACGATATTGGCAACTTTTACATGTTTTTCTGCCGACTCATCGAAGGTAGAGGCTATTACCTCTGCATTTACACTTCGTTCCATATCGGTTACTTCCTCAGGTCTTTCATCGATAAGGAGGACAATCATATATGCCTCTGGGTGGTTTTGAGATATAGCGTTTGCAATATCTTTTAGGAGTGTCGTTTTTCCTGTTTTTGGTTGAGCGACGAGCATTGCTCTTTGCCCTTTTCCGATGGGGGCAAATAAGTCAATAATTTTAGTAGAAGTTGTTGCATTATTCCCCGATAGATTAAATTTTTCGTTCGGGAAAATAGGAGTTAGGTATTCAAATCCCACTCTGTCTTTGATGAATGGAAGATCTCTGCCATTCACTTCAATAGGTCTTAGTAAGGAGAAATATTTTTCACCTTCTTTTGGTAGTCTTACAACACCTTTCACGGTGTCTCCCGTTTTTAGTCCAAAAGTTCGGATTTGTGCTGTCGATACATACACATCATCTGGTGAGGATATGTAGGAAAAATCAGAGGAGCGGAGAAATCCGTAGTTGTCCGGCAAAATTTCAAGAACTCCTTCTATCGTTACAAGTCCATCAAAATTATATTCTTTTTTTGTTGGTTGAATAGGAGTTTCATTAGCAGAAACTTCATTGGTGGTTGTTTCTGTTTCTTGCTGGGAGGTGTTTTCTACCTTATTTTGGTTTTGTTTTTTCTTATTTTTTTGTTGAGTTTTTTTCGTATCCTGAGGTTGAGGTTCTTTTACCTTTTTTTCGATGGTAATTTCTTTTTCGGCGGTTAGTGTTTCTTCCTGTTTAGGTTGTATTCTTTGTCGCTTTGTTTTTTTTGTTGTTTGTTGTTGGTTATTTTTTGCCTCGTTATTGCTTGTTTGAACCTCTACTACGATGCTTGTTTCTTCCTTAGGTGTTTCCTTTTTTGTTTTTTCTAAGACAACATCGTCGGTTAGGCTTTCTTTTTTCGTTTTTTTTGTTTTATTTTTCTTGTTTTTTTCTGTTTTTTCTATCTGTTGAGGCGTTTTTTCGGATTTTGCTTCTTTCGTTACAGTTTTTGTTTTTTGTTTTTTAGGCTTATCTGTGGGGATTTTTTCTATGGTCAATTCATTTTTTTTAATGTAATCTTCCACAATTTTGGTATTTACCCCTTGGAAATCTAGTATAGCATAAATTTTATCCGTATCTGTAGCATTTTTTTTGACTTTAATTCTTAAATCCTCACAGATTTTTTCTATTTCCTCTGTGGATTTGGAATTGAGTCCATCAATATTGAACATAATTATTTGTAAAAATTAGTATTAGGTTGTTTAGTATTTAAGTTTCAATAAGAGATGAGACAAGCGAAATCTCATCGAGAGTATAAAAAATATACTGCAAAATTACATTAATTTTTGGAATATTCAAAATTTTACTTAATTTTGCCGTATAATTATGATACAAAGAATACAGACAATATTCATGCTATTATCCATTTTGGGGAGTTTTTTTTTATTTCTCACTTCGGAGGATACGATTTTTTTAGGAACCAATCTTTTCACGAGAGTGTCCTCAATATTGTTAATACCTCTCGGTGGATATAGTGTTTTTTCATTCAAAAATAGAAAGAGACAACTGCTGCTAAATAATATTAGCATTGGTATAAACGCTTTGTTGATTGCATTGCTGATGTTCTGGCTACTAAATTTATCTGGAGGGATTAATTTCCCTGAGAAAGGTATTGAGCCAATATTTCCGTTAATCTCAATAGTTTGCTTAGTATTAGCAAATATCTACATTAAGAAAGACGAGAGGCTTGTAAAATCTGTGGATAGACTTCGGTAATCAAAAACAACGATTAATTTTTTGAGTAAAAGAGCAATTTCATTTTTATGGGATTGCTTTTTATTTTTTACCGAATCCCTTACTTTGGATAATGTTTCCATTGTCTTCAATAATAAAATATTGGTAGTTAGGGAATTTTTTTGCAAATTCTAAACCTTTTTTCTTCCCTAAAACCATTATTGAAGTGCTGATGCCATTGGCGATTTCGGCATTGTCCCCTATAATTGTTACACTCGTGATACCTGAGGAGGGATAACCAGTTTTGGGATTGATAATGTGTGAATATCGTTTGCCATCAATTTCAATAAATTTTTGATAATCTCCTGAAGTTACGATGGATTTGTTTTTTAGTTTTATGATTTTCAATATATTACCAGAGGTAAATGGGTCGGTAATACCTATGGTCCAAGTTTTCCCATTGGGTTGTGTTCCCCAAGTTGCTATATCACCAGAGGCATTAATAATACCCGCTTTCACCCCGAGAGATTGCATTAATTTTTTAGTCTTATCTGCCGAATAGGCTTTTCCCGTCGCTCCAAAACCTATTTTCATTCCTTTGTTTTTTAGATAGATTGTACTATTCACGCTATCCAAAATAATGTTTTCATAATTCACATTTCGGATAGCATTTTTTATGATATTTTCAGCGGGCATTTCCCAAATGGAGCCATCAAATTTCCAAATTTTATCCATTGATGCGATACTAATATCAAATGCTCCGTTGGATAATTGAGAAAATTTTAAGGCATTTTTGGTAAGGTCAAAAACTTCGTTATCAACTTTTACGGGGCGGATTCCCGCATTCCTATTCACTTCGGAAATGATGGTGTTTTCTTGCCATTCGGAGATGAGGTTTTCTATTCTACGAATTTCATTAATAGCTATATCTATCTTATTTTCAGAGGAAAGACTATCTTTATCCACAATAGTAATATCAAAACGACTACCCATCAAAATTACTTTTCTGTGTCTTGCAACTTGTGAATTAATCTCAATGCTCAACAATAGGAAAAAAAGGAAATATCTCATAAACTTATTTTGAAAGACGAAAATACAAAAATTCTTTTATAAATTTGTGGCTTCATTTTAATGATTTTATGCAAAAAAAAATTGAAATACCATTTTTGAAGATTGACTCTATACCTTCACTAATTAAAGATTTTTTGAGGGGAGATTTATCTGATTTTTCTGAAAATCGTTTTGATATAAATAATATAAAAACGGCCATAGACCGCAAAAAAATACATTATACACAAGAAAAACGAAATACTTTAGCAAGGGTACTTGCTCATCAGTATGAACATTTTGATCTCAGCGATTTACAGAAAAAAAATCTTAATTCTCTCCAAAATGAGAATACCTTCTCGGTGGTTACAGGACATCAACTTAATTTGTTTTCAGGGCCAAGCTTTTTCGTATATAAAATTCTACAAACAATAAAAACAGCAGAATATATTAATAAGCATTTGCCAGATTATTATGTAGTTCCGATTTTCTGGATGGCAAGTGAAGACCACGATTTTGAGGAGATTAACCACTTTAAAACGGATTTAAACCATTACGAAATAAAAGGACATTCTGGCGGTCCAGTAGGGAGAATAAAGGTAGAAAGCAATCTATTTATTCATGAGTTTGAGAAAGATTTTAGAGATTTTGTATTTGGAACTGAACTTATAGAGCAATTAAAAGCGATTTATAGTAAAGGAAAAACCCTCACTGAGGCTACAAAAGAGCTAGCTCAATGGTTATTTGCAGAATATGGACTACTCTGTATTGATGGAGATGATGCCGAATTAAAATCTCAAATGAAATGTATTTTTAAGGATGAATTAATACATCAATGCCTTAAAAATGAGTCTACTAAAAAAGTAGATTATCTAACGGAAAAGTATGGGAAAGTTCAAGTAAATCCACGAGAAATTAATCTATTTTATCTATCGGAAAATAGAAATCGCATAGAGTTTCGCAACGGAAAATATCATATCGTAGATACAGATAAATTATTCAGTGAGGCTGAGATTTTAGCAGAATTGGAAAAAAATCCACAAAATTTTTCACCAAATGCTGTAATGAGACCTGTTTATCAAGAAAATGTATTACCGAATTTGGCTTATATTGGTGGAAATGCAGAAGTAGCTTATTGGTTGGAATTAAAAGATTATTTTAGATTTTTGGAAGTTCCATTTCCGATTTTGGTGCCGAGAAATTCAATGCTATTTTTATCGGAAAAAACATTCAATAAGATAGAAAAATTAGGAATGAAAATTACCGATTTTTTTAGAAATTTTGCTAATGTTGTAAAAGAGCAATTGATTAATAATCATCCACTTGATAGCTTGTTGAAATCGCAAGAGCAACTATTAAAACAACACTTTGAAGAATTGAAAGATAAGGCTGAACTTACGGATATTTCATTTCGAAATTTGGTGGCAGCAGAGGAAGTCCGCCAACTGAAATCTTTCCAACGAATGCAAAAACGCTTATTGAGAGCCGAAAAAATAAAACAAAATGAACGCTTGCAACGAATGGAAACGCTTTTTTACGAAATACACCCAAATAGAGTTTGGCAGGAACGAGTGTATAATTTTTCTGTTTTCTATGCTAACGAAGGGAAAAATTGGATAGCAAAATGCTACAATACAATGGATGTAGAAAAATCACAATTAATTATTAATGAGATATAAATTATTGATAATTAAAATGAGAAAGGAGATAAAATCATTTATCTCCTTTTTTTCGTATGTTTAGATGATTATTCAAAGCCTTGTAGTTCTACTAATTTTTTATAGACTCCGTTGAGATTCATCAGTTCTTGATGTGTTCCTTGTTCTACAATTTGTCCTTTTTCCATTACAACAATCATATCTGCTTTTTGAATGGTGGAAAGTCTGTGAGCGATAATTAGTGATGTTCTATTAGCCATCATTTTATCTAAGGCGTCTTGCACAAATCGTTCGGATTCGGTATCAAGGGCAGAGGTTGCCTCATCCAAAATCATTATTGGAGGGTTTTTTAGAACTGCACGAGCGATAGATATTCTTTGTTTTTGTCCGCCCGAGAGTTTATTTCCATCGTCGCCAATATTCGTGTGGTAGCCTTCGGGTAGATTTTGTATGAATTGATGGGCATTTGCAATTTTGGCTGCACTGATGATTTCTTCCTCCGTGGCATGAGGTTTTCCCATCAGTATATTATTATAAATAGTATCGTTGAATAGCACAGATTCTTGTGTAACCATACCGAGTAGCTGTCTGTAATTACTCATTTTTAGGTTTTTAATGTTTTCGCCATCAACTAATATGTTTCCTTCATTCACATTGTAAAAACGAGCAAGGAGGTTGGCTACTGTAGTTTTTCCACTACCAGATTGTCCAACGAGAGCGATAGTTTTTCCTTTTGGTATTTCGAGGGAGAAATTTTTTAGGATAACATTATCTTTATCGTAGAAGAAATTTACATTATTAAAAGTAATTTTATTCTCAAGGTTTTGTATAGGTAATGCATTTTCTATTTCTTCAATTTTTAAGTCGTATTCCAAGACTTCAAATATTCGTTCTACACTTGCTGTGGCCCCTTGTATAGACGATGTCGCATTGGCTAGCTGCTTTGCAGGAGCCAAAATTTGGTAAAAAAGTCCAATGAAGGCAAGAAAAGTCAGAGGGTCTTGATTTTCACCAGTAATTACTCCACGACCTGCAAACCAAGCGATGAGTAGCATCGTTATAGACCCCATAAACTCACTGAGGGGAGAGGCAAGCTCCCTTTTTCTGCTCATTCCTATGCTGTGTCTTTTCCAATTGTCAATCGTTGTAAGGAAACGATTGTAGAGTATTTTATTAGCATTGAATATTTTAATGACTTTGGAGGCTTTTAGAGTTTCATCAATGATAGAGAACAAATTTCCTAATTCCTCTTGTGCGTATCCTGCTTGTTTTTTTAGGCTTTTCCCTATCCACGAAATTAGTCCTCCCATTATAGGGAATACCACGAGAGAGAATAGGGTAAGTTTTGCATTAAGCATAAAAAGAGTAATTAATGAGAATATAATCATAAAAGGAGCATTGATTATATCTACTAAAACACCCATTATACCCCCTTCTACAGATGCTATATCGTTGGATATACGAGACATCAAATCGCCTTTTTTCTGTTCTGTAAAAAATGAAACGGGTAGTTTTAGGAATTTTTTGTACATAGCCAGTCTCATATCTTTTGTGATGGCTGTACGATAATTAACAATGAAAAAAGCCCCCAAATATCGGAAAAGATTTCTAAGCATAAAGGCAATACCCACAATGATACAAAGCCATGCCAAAACCACTACGCCACCATATTCCTCGCTAGCAGTTTGTATTTTATAGTAGGCTAGGTCTTTTAGGTAGGTAACGATTTCCGTCATATTTCCATCGTAGGTAGGCTTCTGCGAGGTATCTACTTTGTCTATTTTTAAAATGATTCTCAGTACAGGAAGCATAGATAAAACCGAAAATACTTGTAAAATAGAATATAATATATTAAAAAACATACCACCCCACAGAAATTTTTGGTGAGGTCGAACAAATTTTAAAACTTTTCTTAGTAATTTCATTAGACAAAGATAATAAATTTTGTTAATAATAATAATTTTTGCCTTACTGAATGATGTTGGTGGATATAATGAAAAAACTTTGCTACTCTAAGTAACAAAGTTTTTTTGATTAAGAGGAAATTATTATGATTTCTTAGCCTTAGCAATATTTATAATTACTTTTACGGCTTTTTCCATACTTTCTAAAGGAACATATTCGTAAGGTCCGTGGAAATTGAGTCCTCCAGCGAAGATATTCGGACAAGGCAACCCCATATAGGATAGCTGGGCTCCATCAGTTCCACCTCGTATAGCTTTTATTTTTGGAGTAATGTTGGCATCTTTCATTGCTTGTTCTGCAATATCTATGATATGCATTTTGCCTTCAAATTGCTGTTTCATATTTCGGTATTGTTCAGTAATTTCTATTTCGGCAGTTCCTTCTCCATATTTTTGGTTAAATTCGGCAACTTTATTTACAATTAATTGTTTTCTTGCTTCAAAGTTGTCGGCATCGTGGTCTCGAATAATATATTGTAATTTAGCTTCGGATACATCAGCATTGACATCTGTGAGGTGGAAGAATCCTTCAAAACCTCGTGTAGTGGCAGGCGTTTCGTTAGCAGGGAGCATTTGGCTGAATTCGCTCGCTAGAAGTCCCGCATTTATCATTTTTTCGAAGGCATATCCAGGATGGACACTTAATCCGTGTATTTTTACTACGACACCTGCAGCATTAAAGTTTTCATACTCCAACTCGCCAACTTCCCCTCCATCCATTGTATAAGCCCATTCGGCACCGAATTTTTCTACATTAAAGAGGTGAGCACCACGACCGATTTCTTCGTCAGGGTTGAATCCTACGGCAATTCTTCCGTGTTTGATTTCGGGGTGAGTCAATAGATATTCGGCAGCAGTTACAATTTCCGCTACACCCGCTTTGTCGTCTGCAGATAAGAGACTTGTTCCATCGGTAGTGATTATAGTTTGTCCAATATAGTCTTTTAGTGTTTCAAACTTGTTTGGAGATAATATAAAGCCAGTTTCTTTATTGAGTAGTAGGTCTTTACCATCGTAATTTTCCCAAACGATAGGATTTACATTTTGCCCGTTGAAATCTGGGGTACTATCATAGTGAGCAATAAATCCCACGGTAGGTTCGTTATCGTTTTCTAAATTAGAAGGGATGTACCCAAATACATATCCGTGTTCGTCGATAGATACATCGGATAAGCCTAATTCTTTTAGTTCGTCAAAGAGTAAGTTTGCCATATCCCATTGCTGTGGAGTAGAGGGGCAGATATCACTCTCTGGGTCGGAAGTGGAGTAGATTTTTACATATTTGATAAAACGATTGAGTAATCTCGTTTTCCACTCGTGGTTGAATTCTATTGTTTGCATATTTTTAGGATTTTATTAATCGTATTTTCTACCACAAATTTAAGATTAAATATTTAATTAATGAAATAAAGGAATGAAAAAAAGTCTCAAATATTTTTGAGACTTATAGATGTATTTTACAAAATTTATTTTCTTTGGTAGATGGTTTTATTCCCTTTTTCATCGGTGTAGGTTCCCGAAACATTCTCGTTAGAAACTTCCCAAGTTACCTTTCCATCGGAGAAAGCAGGTGTGTTGTGATGTCCTTCTGTAATGGCTTTTAGGGTTCTCTCTGGTTCGTTGTTTTTCAATAGTTTTACTCCTACTAATGAGCCATCTGCAAAGTAAGTGATTTTTATGGTTTCTTTTGCCTCACTTTCGTAGGTTATTTCCGCCTCTACACCCTTGTCTGTGGTAGTTACACTCGTAGAGGATTCGTTTGTTGGGTTGCTGTTTTTTTTGCACCCAATCATTCCCATCAGTAAAATTGAAGTTATAATTATTTTTGTTTTCATAGAATGAATGTTTTTAAATTGAACTAATTTTTTCCAAAGATAATGAAAAAAAATATACTCTAAAGATTTATTTTTAAGTTCGGAGTATTTTTATTGTATTATCGATTCCAATTTTTATCACAGAGGAATTTTCCCACTGAGAAATTCTGTTTGTTGGGTCCTCTACTATGAAATCCACATTATCTTTTATTTCTTTTGCAATATCCGAAAATTTCCTTGGTGAGGGAGTACCACTCAGATTTGCCGAGGTGGATACTATCGGCCTATTGAGTTTGGAGATTAATTTTTTACAAAAATCATCTTTCACAAGACGAACCCCTATGCTACCATCCTCTGCTAAAAGTTCTTTTGGTAGCCCTTTGGGGTTGTCATAGACTATGGTGACAGGTTTTTCACTAATATCTATGATTTCCCAAGCCATTTCAGGGACATCTACAATTTCTTGTAGTCGCTTTTCACTTTCTACTAGAATGATGAGGGATTTCTGCTTATCTCGTTTTTTTAAATTAAATATTTTTTTGATAGCTATGGGGTTTGTAGCATCACAACCAATCCCCCAAATTGTGTCGGTAGGATAGAGAATTATGCCATTGTCTTTTAAAATATTAATGATTTTTGTCATTTTTGTCCATTTTTTTGTATTTAAAAATGTTTTTATGAATGCTCAATAAAAGGTATAAAGTGTATTTTTTTATACGATATGATGGATATATTACATTTTTATAGTACTTTTACAAAGATACTAAAACTAATAAATATAAATTTTTAAAAGCATAAAAAAATAAAAATTATAATATAAATATATGATAATCAATTATTTGTATATTTATACTTTAAAACTATTTAAGTTATAGATATAATTTATTAAAAATGGATAAAATATCCTTTTTTAAGGTTATGGAACATTATATCTTTGCATCACAAAAAGATAGGATTGACTGTTGAGGTGGTAGAATAAAGAAATTCATCATTATATTAAAGTTTATTAAATTAGTTTTGGGCTACTTATAGTAATATAAGTAGTCATTTTTTTGATAGATATACCAAAAGTAAAATCCCAGTCGGGAATGATTGGGATTTTTTTAAATGATTTAAATCTTTGTTAATCCATCATTTTGTTCATTAATAGTCAGAGTGATGGTATCTCCTTCGTTAAGTTCTTTCATAACGAGCATTTCCGCGATTAAGTCTTCAATATATTTTTGTATCGCCCGTTTGAGTGGCCTTGCTCCAAAATCTTTATCCCAACCTTTTTCAGCGATAAAATCTTTTGCTTCATCGGTTAGTATTACATTATAATTAAGTTTAAGGAGTCGTTTTTCCAATTTTGCCAATTCAAGGTCAATAATTTTTCGTATATCATCCTTTTTCAGAGCGTTGAAGATAATTACATCATCAATTCTATTTAGAAACTCTGGAGAGAATGCCTTTTTCAGAGCGGATTCTATGGTAGCCTTTGCTCTTTCCTCTGATGAATTTTGTCTTGCTAAGGTACCGAATCCCACTCCATCGCCGAAATCTTTTAGATGGCGAGTTCCGATATTAGAAGTGAGGACAATAATCGTATTTTTAAAATCAATTTTTCTTCCGAGGGAGTCGGTTACGAATCCTTCGTCAAGAATCTGTAAGAGGATATTGAATACATCTGGATGTGCTTTTTCAATCTCGTCGAGTAGTACCACGGAGTAAGGTTTCCTGCGGACAGCTTCGGTTAGTTGTCCTCCTTCTTCGTGGCCAACATACCCCGGAGGAGCTCCCACGAGGCGAGATACGGAAAATTTTTCCATATATTCACTCATATCAATACGAATGAGGGATTCTTCGGAGTCAAAGAGTTCTCTTGCCATTACTTTTGCGAGTTCTGTTTTTCCGACGCCCGTTGTCCCTAGGAAGATGAATGTTCCTATTGGTCGGTTAGGGTCTTTTAGTCCAGTTCTATTTCTTTGGATAGCTTTTACTACTTTTTTCACGGCATCTTCTTGCCCAATGACTTTTCCGTTGAGGTTTTCTCTCATTTTGGCAAGTTTTTCTAGTTCATTTTTTCCTACTTTTGTTACGGGGATACCACTCATCATGGAGACAACTTCGGCTACATTGTCTTCTGTTACTATTTCTTTATGTTCTTTTACGAATTTATCCCAATCTTCTTTGGCTATTTTTAGTTCTTGAAGTATTTGTTCTTCGTCATCTTTATGTTTTCGTGCCTCCAAATAGTCTTGTTTTTTTACAGCTTGTTGTTTGAGGAGTCTTGTATTGTTTAGTTTTTCTTCAAGTTCAATTACTTTTGTTGGAGTTGAGATATTTTTTATATAGACTCTTGCTCCTGCCTCGTCCAATGCATCGATGGCCTTGTCGGGTAGGAATCTGTCGGTGATGTATCTTGTTGTGAGATTGACACAAGCGGTGATAGCCTCATTAGTATAGGTTACATTATGATGTTCCTCGTATTTGTTTTTCACTTGGTTGAGGATTTGTATAGTTTCCTCGGTAGAGGTTGGTTCTATCATTACTTTTTGGAATCTTCTTTCCAAGGCTCCATCTTTTTCAATGTATTGTCTGTATTCGTCCAGCGTAGTAGCTCCGATGCATTGAATTTCGCCTCTTGCTAATGCAGGTTTGAACATATTAGACGCATCTAAACTTCCTGAAGAGCCTCCCGCTCCCACGATGGTATGAAGCTCGTCTATGAAGAGAATAATATTTGGATTTTTTTCTAATTCCGTCATTATAGCTTTTATACGTTCTTCAAATTGCCCACGATATTTGGTTCCTGCGACGATACTGGTTAGGTCAAGAGTGATTACTTGCTTGTCAAATAGCACGCGAGAAACTTTTTTTTGTTCGATTCGTAGTGCCAGTCCTTCGGCGATAGCAGATTTTCCTACCCCTGGCTCTCCGATGAGTAGAGGGTTATTTTTCTTTCGTCGAGATAGTATTTGGCAAACTCGTTCTATTTCCTTGTCTCTACCGATTACAGGGTCTAATTTTCCTTCTTTTGCAAGAGCAGTTAAGTCTCGTCCGAAATTGTCCAAAGTTGGAGTTTTAGATTTGTTAGGCAAAGTTTTTGGTCTTAGATTCTGTGCAGAATGAGGCTGTTCTCCGCTTTCGTCGTCATTATCTTCTTCCTCATCATCATTTGTGAAAAACATTTTTGGCGTGCTGTCTCCTCTTTGTTGCATAATATCCATATACAAGTCGCTTACCTTTTGGTAATCAATATCATAAGCATTAAGAATATGTGTTGCTGGGTCGTCTTCTTTGTAGAGTATTCCCAAAAGCAGATGAGTGGTATTTATTACTGTATCTTTATATTTTCGGCATTCAAGTTCAGAGCGTTTTAGGGCTCTATTGGCCATTTGTGTGTATATAATTTCGATATCCTTTTGAGGTGGGAATAGTGCAAATTCGTATAGACTAGCTATCCTTCTTTTGATTTGAGGAATATCGGCATTTAATTTTTTTAGAATTTCTGTTGCAGAGTTATCAAACTGAATGATGCCCATGAGGAGGTGTTCAGTGTTAATAAATGTATTTTTTAAGCTTTTAATCTCGTTTAAACTTTGTTTGAATACTTTATTTAGGTTAGTAGAATATATATAATTCATAACAATTATTAATCTAAAATAGTCCGTAAATTTACAAATAATTAATCAAAATAAAAGATGATTTCACAAAAAAAGGGAAAGATGTTATTCTTACCCTTTTGTTTCTTTATAAAATTAATATTTATCCTTTTAGTTTGGCAATTACGTCAATACCACCAGTTGTAATATCTCCGATTTTGCATTTTATTTCAGTATCCAATGGAAGGAAGATATCCATTCGGGAACCAAATTTTATGAAACCAAACTCGTGTCCTGCCTTTGCTGTATCATTTTCGTTGCAGTAGAAGACGATTCTTCTTGCTACATATCCAGCTATTTGCCTAAATACAATTTTATGATTGGTAAGGGTTTCTACAGCTACAGTGGTTCGTTCATTATCTGTAGAAGATTTCTCATTCCAAGCCATAAGGTATTTACCTTTGTGATATTTTTTGTAGATTACTTTTCCTGTGACAGGGTAGCGGCAGATATGGACATTCAGCGGCGACATAAAAATAGATATTTGCAGAGCTTTGCTATTCAGAAACTCGGGTTCTTCTACTTCTTTTATCATTACAACCTTGCCATCAACAGGGGCCACGATATTCTCTCTATGTTCCAAAATAGTTCTCTTCGGTACTCGAAAAAACCATAAGATTAAACAATAAATTACGAAAAACGGAATAGAAATTAAAAGTCCCCAATTACCTAAGTATGATGAGGCTAATACTACAACTGCCAATACGATTGACGCTATTGAAATCGTCTCTTTTCCTTCTCTGTGAAGTGTCATATTTATTATCTTTTTTAATTATAAAATATTAATAAAGCCATTTATCTATAATGAAATAAATGTAAATAACTGGAGCACAAAGTATAAAACTATCTAATCTATCCAAGATACCACCATGCCCAGGTATGATGTTTCCGCTGTCTTTCACATTAAAATTTCTCTTGAGCTGGCTCTCTACTAAATCTCCCAGCGGAGCAAAAGTCGCTACTAAAACTCCTACGATAATCCAATTCCCTCGTAGGTATCCGAAGCGAGATTCTATAAAACAACATAAAACAAGTGTGAGAATTACCCCTCCGATGAAGCCTTCCCAAGTTTTTTTAGGAGAAATAGTTGGAGCCATTTTATGTTTTCCAAATAATCTGCCAGAACAATAGGCAAAAGTATCACTACTCCAAATGAGAATGAATAAAAACATGGCTTCATTACTGAATATATTTCCATCTATATTTGGCAAAGATAGAGCATATCCCATACCAAATATGCTATAAACCAATGAGAAAATTAATTTACCATTATTTTTAGAAAGTTCATATTTAAACCGAAAAAGAGTAATAATAGCCAATGCAATAAGAGTAAGCCCTAAAATTTCAGAAAGATTAAAATTAAAATGAAAACCTCCATTAAAATATTTTACCGAAAATTTATACCAAATAGTACAAGCAAGAGGTAGCACAGCGTATTTTTCCCACGAATTGTCAAATTTCATTATACGAACACATTCCCATAATCCTATGAAAGAAAAGAAAGTAATCATTCCATAGTAAAGATATTTCTGAGGTATAGAAAATATTCTAGAACCAACCGCATTAGTGCAAAAAATAACTATCAAGCAATATATACTGCCGAAAATTAATCGTTGAAAAAAACTCTTATCCATCAATCTTCTAATAAAAGTAAGAAATATTTATTTTTATCATCATTTTTAGAGACAAGATGGTCTGCTCCCCCAATAGAAGTTATATTTTTCCGCACCTTTCCATTTCTCTTAAATCTCTGCATAGCATCTTCCAAGGTGGGGATAATTTGAGAAACATGAGCCATTATAATTCTGATTTTTGGGAGAGCCCCAGATTGATAATACGAAATATTGTTTTCCGTTAATACAAAATTTCCATTATTGGCTGCTAAATATTCGCAAGTGATGAATGAAGCATCTATATCAGGTGTGATTTTTCTTACAGAAGGAATCTCAATAATATCCAAAAACTTTTTTAAATCTTCATCAAAGCATAAAACTTTCTTGATTTTTTCCGTTTTTATAATTTTATTTAGGGTGATGAGCGCCTCCTTTTCGTCTCTACAATAGTTGAAATATCCGCCTCCATTACTAAAATTACGGACGAATTTTTCATCAATATGTTCATTTTTATGCTCTATTATCACATCCGATACTTCCTCATTCTCATCAGAAAAAGGAAAAAAAGACTTGATAATGTTTTTAAAAATGCTCAAAATGAATTATTTTAAATGTAAATTTTTACAAAAGTAATAAAAATATTAATATGAAAGACATTTTATTGATAAAAATCATTATATAAATTAATATTTTGTATCGGAAGAAGTTTTAATTATAATAAAAATAATCGTTAGGAAAGTTCCCAACGATTATTTTTATTAATATCAGATTAACTGTTTTTTACACTTCTTAATGGATATGATTATTCATCATCATCACCAGCTGCTGATGCACCGTTTTTCATTGCATTTCTAGACATTTTCACAGCAGCAATTACTGCATTGTCTGGGTGCATAAATGTGTAAGCATCGTTCTTAATATCTCCGATATATAGTTTGTTACCAATTCTGAGTGGAGTAACATCTACTACTATCTCATCTGGAAGATTTGCTGGAACAGCTTTTACTTTCAATTTTCTGAAAGATTGGCGAAGAACACCACCTGCTACAACACCTTTTGCTCTACCAGTGATTTTTACAGGAACTTCCATAATAACTGGTTTGTCAGCAGAAAGTTGATAGAAATCTGCGTGGAGAATTCTGTCTGTAATTGGGTGGAATTGAATATCTTGAAGAACAGCTTGGATAGTTTCTCCATTGATAACAAGTTCCACAGTGTGTGCGTCTGGGGTATAAACCAAATTTTTGAAAGATTTCTCAGTAGCAGAGAAATTAATTGGTTCTTTTCCACCATAAACAACACAAGGAACTAACTCAGCATCGCGTAAAGCTTTTGTAGATTTTTTACCTACGCTTTCTCTTTTTGAACCTTGAATTGTAATTGATTTCATTTGATAAAAAATATTTTTGTTAAAATTTAGAAATGCAAAGATACTAAATTAATTTTAAATATAGGTTTTAAAACTAAAATTATTTTGTTTTCATTTATAAAATATTGTATATAAATATATTATATAATAAATTTGTTACTGATTGATTGGTGAGAATGCACTGATTTCATTACATCGGCAAAGAGTGGCGCACATGAAAGGACTTTAATTTTGGATGTTTTGTCCAATTTCACAGGGATAGAGTCTGTTACTATTACTTCTTCCAAAGCAGAATTTTCTATATTTTCGTAGGCTTTCCCAGAGAAAACACCATGTGTGGCAATAGCTCTTACGGATTTTGCACCATTTTTTACAAGGATATCTGCTGCTTTGCAGAGTGTTCCTGCTGTGTCAATCATATCATCGATGAGGATAACATTTCTGTCTTTCACATCACCAATAAGGAACATGTCTTCTATTACATTGGCTTTTTTACGCTCTTTGTAGGCAATTACAACTTCAGCACCGAGGTGGCTTGCATAGTTTCTTGCTCTTTTTGCTCCACCCATATCGGGAGATGCAATGGTGAGATTTTCAATATTCAATTCTCTAATATAATCAATGAAAATCGTGGAAGCATACAAGTGATCTACTGGTATTTCAAAAAAACCTTGGATTTGGTCGGCATGCAAATCCATCGTCATCACTCTTGTGGAGCCTGCCGCTGTTAGGAGGTTAGCCACTAACTTGGCACCGATTGGGGCTCTTGGTTTGTCTTTTCTGTCTTGTCTTGCCAGACCGTAGTATGGAATCACTACCGTGATGTTCTTAGCAGATGCTCTTTTTGCAGCGTCTATCATTAGTAGTAGTTCTAGCAGATTATCCGCAGGTGGGAATGTAGAACCGATGATAAATACTCGTCCGCCTCGTACGCTTTGGTCTAAAACGGGTTCAAATTCTCCATCGCTGAATTGCTGGAAATTGATTTTCCCGAGTTCTTGTCCATAATGTTTAGCAATTTTTTCTGCTAAATCTTTGCTTGTTTGTGTAGAGAATAAATAGGTTGCTTGTTCAGCCATTGTTAGTTTTATTAAGTGATTGCAAATTTAAAAAAACTTGGTAAATGAAAGAATATTTCGTTTAAAAAATTGATGGAATTTTAATTTTTTATAAAATCAATAATATTCTGTAGATTGTTTTATGAATATTTAATATAATCTCGTTTGAGATAACGAGTTGATAATGAATATTTTCTTAATAATAATATTTATGGATAATAATTCTAATAGAAGTTGATTTAATTGTTCTTCTGATAGAGATTTTTTATCTTCGCAAAAAAAAATAATGAGAAAATCACTTTTTTTGTGGCTACTCTGTTTGTTGCTAGCATCTTGTGCAAGGGTTGGCTCGCCCGTAGGAGGGGGGAAAGATACGATTGCCCCTCGACTAATGAGCTATAATATTGATACTACGCGGGTAAATGTATCCACTAAACTCAAAAAATTACGACTAGATTTCTCTGAGTATATCGTGTTGAAAGATATTCAGAAAAATTTGATGATTTCTCCGTCAATTAGATATAAAAAAATAACTCCTACGACGCTCCCAAATAAGTATTTGGAAATAGAGTGGGACGAAGATTTGAAGGAAAATACAACATATAATTTTAACTTTGGAAATGCAATAGCCGATAATAATGAGGGGAATGTATTGCCATATTTTAATTTTGTATTTTCTACGGGGAATAAGTTGGATAGCTTGAATATCAGTGGGATAGAAAAGAGTGGATATGTTTTCACGAAGGATAAAAATGATCCAAAAAGAAATTTTGTAGTGGGGCTATACCAAGTAAAAGATACGATGGATTACGGCAAAAAACCTTATTACATTACTAAGGCTGATGAAGATGGGTATTTTGAACTGAATAATTTGGCTAAAGGAAGATACAGATTGATAGCTTTTGATGATGCTGACCAAAATTTGGTGCCTACAGCAGGGAAGGAGGAGATATTTTTTCAAGAAAAGGATTTGGATTTATATCAGAATATTTCAAATATGGAAATCCGAACGCTTCCCTCAAAAAATGCTGTAAAATTCGTAGAATATAAGGAATTACCAAGTGGTTTTTTGTTGAAATTTGAGGGTAATCCAGAGCGAGTGGATATCCAATCGGAGATAGAAATCTTGAAGGACTATAAGGTAGAGCATCGTAAGTTTTCGGATTCTGCGTTTGTGTGGTTTGATACAAAAAAACTTAATTTATCGGATAAAAATAGCAATGTTGGATTAAAATTTTCTTATCGTGCTGATGGATTGAAAGGTGTTATTTCTCCATTTTATAGGGCAAGTTCCGAGAAGGAGTTTAGTATTTCTAATTCGATAGGTATATCGATTCCGCCAATTAATAAATTAGTATTGGAATCAAATAAAATCATTACTGAAATTCGTCCTGAGAAATGGATTCTGAAAGAGGATAGTGCGGTAGTTCGAGATTTTAAGGTGAAAATTTCGGAGGATAATTCAAGGAAAATTAAGATAGAGAGTAAGTTTGTGAACGGCAAAAAGTATGAGCTAATAATTCCTCAAGGAACAATGAATACATATTATGAGACTTTGTCGAAGACATATCAGTTTAACTTTGAGGTGGAAAAACCAGAGAATTTTGGGAGTGTGGAATTTCGCTTGAAGGAAAAACCGAAGAATACATTTTGGCTACAATTATTAAACACCCAAAATGATGTGAAGTATTCACAAAGAGTAGATTCTCAGAATGTTAAGTTTGAAGCTCTTCCTCCTGCAAAATATACAGCTAGAATATTGGTAGATGATAATGGAAATGGTATTTGGGATGCTATGGATTTTAAAAATTTTAAACCAGCAGAGGATGTATTCATATACAATAAAATTCTCGAAATCCGCCCTCTATGGGAGAATATTATTGATGATTGGGAACTGAAATAGAAACGAAAAAATGAAAAAGATAATGATATATATAGCCTATGTTGGGGTGATATTTGGGGTGATACAATTAATCCCTGTGGATAGAAAAAATCCATCTGTAAAGATGTCGGAAAACTTTGTAGATATCTATAAAACGCCACAGAATATTAAAAATATCCTACAAAGGGCGTGTTATGATTGTCATTCTAATGAGACTATTTATCCACGATATTCATATATAGCACCTATTTCTTGGTCTATTAAAAACCATATTAATGAAGGGAGAGAGCATATGAATCTTTCAATATGGGAAACCTACAATAAGGATTTACAGCTGTCTATGTTAGAGAACTCTATTGCCGATTTGGAGCAAGAAAGGATGCCACTAAGAGGTTATATCGCCCAACATCCTAAGGCGAAACTAACTAAGCAAGAAACAACACAATTGATTGATTACTTGAAAGAAATAGAAAATACAATAAAATAAAAAAAGAGACATCATATTTGGTGTCTCTTTTTGTTATGCTTATAGCCATTCTACGATACCGGTTTTAACATCATAATTAGCTCCTACGATTTTTATTTTCCCTTGTTTTTCTAGTTTTCTTAGAATGGAACTTTGATGGCGGATATCATTGATAGTATGTCGGATATTGGCATAAGTTAATCTATCTACAAGGTCTTTATTTTCTGATGTTCGTTCTTCTCCTTCTTGTAGTATTTCATTAATAATAGGGTCAAAATGATAAATTAGGTGGTTGAGATTATCCATTCCTAAATCTTCTACTTTTTCAGCATCAATACTGCCTTTCAATGCTCCACAATTATGATGTCCTAATACCACGATTAGTTTGGCTCCAGCAATATTACAAGAAAATTCTAATGACCCAAGAATATCTTGATTGACAAAATTCCCTGCAATTCTTACTACGAAAATATCTCCCAATCCTTGGTCAAAAATAAGTTCTGTAGCCACACGGCTATCAATACAAGTGAGGATTACAGCAAAAGGCCATTGTCCATCTTGTAGGGCATCTACTTGTTGGAGTAGGTTTCTATTTATTTTTAAATTATTAATAAACCTTTCATTGCCTTCTTTTAGGAATTGTACCGCTTTTTCGGGGGTTATAGTTGCTTGCGTTTCTTCTGTGTGGACTTTCATATTTTATTTTTTTATGGTTAATAATATTTTATATAGCTCTCCTATGAGTAATGTTGATATTAGAATCTTTTGTTCCACTAGCGTATTCGATAGTTTCTTTTTTGAATCCGAGTAGTATTACTTCAATATTATCTTCTTTTGCTCGGATATTGGTAAAGTCTTGGATAAGTTCTAAAACATCTACAGTAATGTAAGATGTATTACGAGCATCAATAGTAACCTTAGAGTTTGGGGTAACATTTTTTAGCGTTTTTTTGATAGCTGCTTTGTTTAAGAAAGACACCTCTTCTGCAAGTTTTAAGGTGAATTCGTCGGTGTTTTCTAATTCCTCACGGCTTAGGTAGTAGGCTCTCTTCATATTCCCTTGTAAAATATAGAATATTGAAATGGCTAATCCTACGCCTACTCCTTTTAATAGGTCAAGGAATACTACGGCCAATACTGTTGCCAAGAATGGAATGAATTGAAATTTACCATAATGCCAAAAATGTTTAAATGTAGCAGGTTTTGCTAATTTGTATCCTACCAAAATGAGAACGGCTGCTAATGTGGCTAGAGGTATTAGATTTAGAATCATAGGTATAGATAATACACAAACTAAAAGTAATACTCCGTGAATGATTGCTGAAAGTTTAGAGGTAGCTCCTGCATTTGCATTCGCAGAAGAACGAACAACAACAGATGTAATAGGCAATCCACCGATGAATGCACTTATGATATTCCCGATACCTTGAGCTTTTAATTCAAGGTTAGTATCCGTGATTCTTTTTTTGTTATCTAGTCTATCTGATGCCTCAATACAGAGAAGAGTTTCAATAGATGCTACTATAGCTATGGTACCTCCCGTTATCCAAATTTTAGGGTTAGCAAACCCTGTGAAATCAGGAAGTTTTATCATTTCTTTTATCTCATCAAAAGACTGAGGTGTAGGCAATTTTACTAATCTACTTTCATCTACCGCAAGGTTAGCCCCTGTTATTTTAAATATTTCATTGAGGGCAATCCCAACGGTAACTGCTACTAATGCACTTGGTAAGAGTTTTATTTTATTAAGAGCAGGTACGCTATCCCAAATCAAAAGTACTACAATGGATACTATCGTGATGATGATCGCACCAAGGTGTATCGCCCCTAATCTCTCTGTGAAATATGCCATATTAATCCCAGAGTCAAATAAATGTTGGGTAAATTTGTTATTATCAGAAAATCCTAAGGCATTAGGTATTTGTTTTAAAATGATGATAATACCAATACCTGCCAACATCCCTTCTATTACATTATTTGGGAAATAATTGGAGATACTTCCTGCTCGTAAAAATCCGATAATCAATTGAATAAGTCCACCGATAATCCCCGCACATAGGAATAACTCAAAACTTCCCAAATCCGTGATAGATGCTAAAACTATAGCAGTAAGTCCCGCTGCAGGTCCAGATACCGATATATTAGAGTTGGAGATACCTCCGATAACTATTCCACCGATGATACCTGAAATAACTCCTGAAAGAGGTGGTGCCCCAGAGGCAATAGCAATAGCTAAACATAGCGGAAGTGCTACCAAAAACACGACCAACCCAGATGGGAAATTCTCCTGTATTCCTTTTAATATATTTTTATTATTCATTTTTTTATATAAAGATTTTATGGATTGTTGATTCTAACATTCCTTTTTTATGCTATTATTAAATGCCGATAATGGCAAAAGAACTAAGAATATTATAAACTGGTGTCCGGAGGAGGAGAAATAATCTTCAAAAATGGTGAAATCCATAAATTTTCTTGATAATTACCATATGAAGTATTAGAAAAAAATAATGTCAAAATCTCTGAAAAATCAGTACGATGAAGAGATTTTATAAAGAGTTTTATAGTAAATTCTTTATCAAGAGAGAAAGAATCATCTTTAGATAATTTTATATTTGATTGTTGTATTTCACAATCAAATATCTTGGAAATAATCGGCGAAAAATTAAAATTTAGGAAAATAATAAGGATTAAAATGCTCCTAAATCTTATTTTATCCACTCTCATTTATATTTAACAATAGATGGTTGTAAGTAATTTTTTACAAAGGTAAGTATTTTTTTTGAATAAATAATTTTTGTGAATTTCTTATATTTGTTCCTATGAAATTTAATCTACAATCCGACTATAAACCTATGGGCGACCAGCCGAAGGCTATTGAGAAATTAACGGAAGGGATACTCCGTGGTGAAAAATATCAGACTCTGCTTGGGGTAACGGGCTCGGGGAAGACCTTTACTATTGCTAATTTGGTACAAAATATACAGAGACCAACGATTATTTTGGCTCATAATAAAACTTTGGCGGCTCAGCTTTTTATGGAGTTTAAAGAGTTTTTTCCTAATAATGCTGTAGAGTATTTTGTCTCGTATTATGATTATTATCAGCCCGAAGCCTATATAGCTTCCACAGGGACTTATATTGAGAAAGATTTGAGTATTAATGAGGAGGTAGAGAAATTGAGACTCTCGGCTACTGCAAGTTTGCTCTCTGGCCGAAGAGATGTTCTTATAGTTGCGTCGGTATCGTGTATCTATGGTATCGGGAACCCTACGGAGTTCCACAAATCTTTGATAGAAATTGCTTTGGGAGACAAAATTACTCGTACACACCTCTTGCAAAAATTAGTAGAAGCTCTCTATAGTAGGTCTATAGCCGATTTTCAGCGAGGAAGCTTCCGTGTGAAAGGTGATGTGGTAGATATATTTCCTGCCTATGCTGATAATGCTATAAGGATACAATTTTTTGGTGATGAGATTGAAAAAATACAAACTTTTGACCCTATTTTGGGAAATGTAACTTCCGATTTTGACCAAATAAGGATTTATCCTGCTAATCTATTCGTTTCATCTAAGGAAACATTAAATAACGCAGTTCGACTTATACAAGACGACCTTACCAAGCAAATAGATTTTTTTGCAAGTGTAGAAAAACCTTTGGAAGCCAAGCGATTAAAGGAGCGCACAGAAATGGATTTGGAGATGATAAAAGAATTAGGCTATTGCTCTGGGATTGAGAACTATTCTCGTTATCTTGATGGTAGAGAGCCCAACTCTCGTCCATTCTGCCTTTTGGATTATTTCCCAGAAGATTACCTAATGGTGATAGACGAAAGTCATGTAACTATCCCACAAATCCAGGCTATGTATGGAGGAGATCGCTCTCGTAAAGAGGCTTTGGTAGAATACGGATTCCGCCTGCCTGCTGCACTAGACAATCGCCCACTAAAATTTGATGAATGGGAAAATATGCAAAATCAAGTTGTCTATGTATCAGCAACGCCTGCGGACTACGAACTACAAAAAACCGAAGGAGAATATATAGAACAGATTGTTCGTCCTACGGGATTATTAGACCCCATCATAGAGGTTCGGCCAACGCTTAATCAAATAGACGACCTCATAGAGGAAATACAAAAACGAGCCGAAGTAGATGAGAGAGTCCTCGTAACGACCCTGACGAAGAAAATGGCAGAGGAACTCACCAAATATTTTACCAAAGTAGGTATTCGTACAAGATATATTCACTCTGATGTAGAAACTTTGGAGCGAATCCAAATTATGCAAGACTTACGAATGGGTTTATTTGATGTATTAGTCGGTGTCAATCTCCTCCGAGAGGGATTAGACCTACCCGAAGTTTCGTTGGTAGCAATCTTAGATGCTGATAAAGAAGGCTTCCTTCGTTCTCGTAGGTCAATGATTCAAACAATCGGTAGGGCAGCCAGAAATGTCAATGGAAAGGCCATAATGTATGCTGATAAAATGACCGATTCTATGAAAAATTCTATAGCTGAAACAAATTATCGTAGGGAGATACAAGCGAAATACAACAAAGAACACGGAATCGTACCAAAACAACTCAATAAAAAAATCTCTGAAACTTTGGTCGGTCGTGCAAAAGATTTTCCAAGTGATACCTATACTCAAAAGGAAATTACCAAGCAAATTGCTGAAAATAAAACGAAAACAAAGTATTCTCCAGAGGAAATAGAGAAAATCATCGCTGAAAAACAAAAGGCAATGGAATACTCTGCCAAAAATCTTGACTTTATCACCGCTGCAAGGCTCAGAGATGAAATTTTAGCACTTAAAGATGAGATTTAGTTATGGTCTCTTCTCCGAAAATACAACACTATAAAGAGCATATATCATCGCCGTAGTGAAGGGGAAGGTAAGCAAACCACCAATACCAAAAAATAAAAAACCAAGGTATTTGAATAGTGTGGCAACCAACAAACAAATGATTATTGGAAAGAAATGAACCTTCAAGGCGGAGAGGTTATACGAGATACTCTTCAACAAAGATGTATTCATAAAAAACATTAGTGGAACTACAAAAATCGTGATAATAATCCAAATAGGAGATAGGAATACCAATGGTTTTAGGATAGATGAAACTCCTTCAAAAAATATAAAATAAGTAACGAATACGAAGAAATTTCGCCCCTCGTATCCCGATAGAATATCATTGAAATTATAACTTTCATTGATGTCTATCTTTCTGTAAATCTTAAATATACCAACTTGTAAAGGAAATACAAAGGCTTGTGTTAGCATTAAGATTAATGAGAATGTTGGCAGATTAGGATTATTTACTAGGTGTTTTATACCCGATTCTAATCTATGGAAATTCCCTTGGCTATTTTTTATGATTTTTAGGTATTCATCAAGTAATCCTAATTTTTCGGCAGCGAATTGGGCTACACTTATTAAGATACCGAAATACATTATTGATAAGACAATCTGATAAAAAATCGTGGTTTTCCAATAAAAAAATGCTCTTTTTATTACGAAGTCTATTCCTGTTTTTTGTGGTTGCTGGTGTATCATTATTAAATTTTTGCAAAAGTAGGATAATAATTTTAAAAATATGCTATAAAGGATGGAGTATATTGATTTTTAACATTACCTTTGCCGTGTGAGAAGATTCATACAATTAATTATTTTTGCCCAAAGTATTATTCTTTCGGCACAAGAGACGCTACCTATCTATCAGCAGTATCTTTTGAGAGGCAAGTTTTGGATAAATCCTGCCTATTACGGAGCAACGGATAGCGTAGAGTTTGATGCTAATTATCATCGCCAATTTTCAAAGTTTGATACCTCTCCTAATGTCCAATCAATTGGTATTCATGCCAATATTGTGGATAGAATGGGAACGGGAATTTCCCTTTTTCGTGACCAAAATGGGGCTATTTCCTCTAATGGAATCTCCGTGGGGGTATCGTATTTTGTGCCTATAACCGATGACGGGAGACGAAACCAATTTTCTTTTGGAGCAAATGTTAATTTCTATAATGCCAGCATAGACCATTCAAGGATTAAAGCTAAGGATTCTGACGACCCATTGCTCTCAACAGGGGCGAATTCTATCTTCAACACCTATACTAATTTAGGCTTGCAGGCAACTTACGAGGGCTTTTTCGGAGGTGTGTCTATTTTGGATATTCCTCTTTCTGATGAGAGATTAATAATCAATGGTATAGAGCCTTCACCAACGAAATATGTGATGAATGCAGGTTACGATTACGAAATTACCGAAGGATTTTCAGTAGAGCCATCTTTCTTATTAAATCTTAATACAAATTCGGCAAGGTTGGTGGATATCAATATTTTAGCGAAAATTTATGATGATGATAATAGCCTTATCGGCGGGGTGAGTTTTCGCTCGGCAAAGGATAAAAATATAGCCAATCAACTAAGTATTTCGCCACTTATACAAGTGAAGGTTAATAGTTGGCACTTTGGGGCGAGTTACCATATTTCAATGGGAAAAATAGCACCATATGGAGGAAATAGTTTTATGCTGAGTTTAGGATATAGTTTGGATAATTTTATTAATCCAAGAGGATTTAGAATAAGGTAATTACATATTAAAATGCTATACATACATATTCCATTTTGTAAACAAAAATGTAGCTATTGTAATTTCCATTTTTCCACTTCTTTGAAGTTAAAGGAAGAGATGATTTTGGCCCTTCAAAAGGAGATTTATTTTCGGAAAGATGAATTACATAATAACCTATTAGCAACGCTATATTTTGGAGGAGGGACACCTTCCATTTTGTCAATTGATGAGGTTAAAAAGTTGATGGATAGCGTTTTAAAGTATTTCAGTTTTAAGAATGATATAGAAATTACCTTAGAGGCTAACCCTGACGATTTGTCTCAAAATTATTTGAAGGGCTTACGAGAGATAGGTATTAATCGGCTATCTATTGGGGTACAGAGTTTTTTTGAAGATGATTTGAAAATGATGAATCGGGCACATACTAACTCCCAAGCTGAAGATTGTATTAAGAGAAGTCAAGATATTGGTATAGAGAATATTAGTATAGATTTGATTTATGGTTCGCCGACTTCTCATATTGAAATATGGAAGCAAAATCTACAAAAGGCGGTAGATTTGGAGGTTAGTCATATTTCCTCGTACGCTCTTACGATTGAGCCAAAGACAGCACTTGATAATTGGATAGAAAGAGGTAAAATTTCTGCTCCGAAGGAGGCCGAGCAGAATCAAGAGTTTTACTATATGGTGGATTTCCTAAAAAATAACGGATTTGAGCATTATGAAATTTCTAATTTTGGGAAACCTGATTTTTATTCAAAACACAATTCATCATATTGGAAATATCAGCCATATCTCGGTATTGGTCCCTCAGCTCATTCCTATGATGGAAAAGATTTAAGAAGTTGGAATATAGCGAATAATCCATTGTATATTAAAAGTTTAAATGAGAATAAGCTCCCTACGGAAAAAGAGATTTTATCCGAAAAAGATAGATATAATGAGTTATTGATGATTGGGCTTCGGACGAGTTGGGGGGCAGATTTGGAGAAAATAAAAGATTTTTCTGATGAAATTCAGGAGAAATTCCATAAAGATATTCAATCTAAAATTTCAGAAGGAATATTAACAATAGAGAATAATCATTTGAAAATTCCTGAAAAACATTGGTTTTTCGCCGATGGTATAGCTTCGGATTTGTTTATAATATGATTTTTTTTAACTTTGTAATACAATTTTAATGTTTTGGATAAAAAAGTTAATTTTTCTCATCTTAACGCTCAGCAACCGATAGGGATTTTTGATTCGGGAGTTGGAGGGCTGACTTTTGCAAAAGAAATTAAGAACTTATTACCGAATGAGAATATCATCTACTTCGGTGATACTAAGCACCTTCCGTATGGTGAAAAGTCCAAAGAAGCAATCATAGAATATTCTACAAAAATTACGAAATTTCTATTGGAAAATAATTGTAAAGCAATCCTCATCGCTTGTAATACCGCTACTGCTAATGCTCTACAAGATGTATTGGAATTGGTGGACGGGCGTGTTCCGGTGATAGATGTGATAAATCCTGTTGTCGAAAAAATAACCTCAGAACCACATACCAATGTTGGGGTAATAGCTACGAAGGCGACTGTAAATTCTGGTTTGTATAAAAAGACCATTCGCAAGCATAATAAATCTATAAAAGTTAGCGAATTAGCTACACCACTACTTGTCCCTGCAATAGAGGAGGGTTTCAAAAATCATCCGATTACTCATGCTATTATTTATAATTATTTAAGTAATAATAAGTTAAGGGATATAGAGACACTTATTTTGGGTTGCACACACTATCCATTGTTGATAGACGAAATCAAGCAATACTATGGTAGTCGTGTAAAGGTGATAGATTCTCCAAATATAGTGGTGAATAGATTAAAAGATATTTTAGAGGAGAAAAATCTCGCTAATAAGAATAACTCTAATCCGAAATATCATTTTTATTTATCAGATTTGACGAAAAATTTTGAAAAGATTTCTAAAAAATTCTTCGGAAAAAGTATTGATTTAGAATTAAAAGTAATGTAATCAATTGAAGAGTTTAGAATATTTCATAAATCCATTAAATGCCCAATGAAGGGTGTAGTAGATGGATTTTATTGTTGAGAAATTCATAAATTTTTTATATACTAAATATTGTTCCCAAATGATGCCACTTTTGTTTCGAGATACGGAGTTGGGGAGCATTCGGTATTTTGCCATTGTCTTCGGTAGTGGTTTTCCTTCTGGAATTTTTTTCAGTAGATTGAGCCACATTATGTGGTCTTCTCGTTTACTTCCTTCAGGAAAATATTCTTTTCCAACTCGTTGAGAATCATACATTGAACTAAGGAGTGATAGTCTGCAGGTTTTCAGTAGGTTCGCAAATGTTACAATTTTATCCGCTCGAAAATCAGCAATCGTAGGGTTGAGATTTTCATCACAACGAGAGTAGTTGGAGTAGGCAAGTTCTGCCTTTTCAGTTTTCATAAATCCGACCATCTCACTGAGGAAATTTTTCTCCCAAATATCGTCGGCATCAAGGAAAGTGATGTATCTGCCCGAAGCCTTTTGTAGCGCCATATTTCTGGCATATCCCGCTCCGCTGTTTTTTTTCGAGGTGATGAGGATAATTCGTGGGTCGTTGTGCTGTTGAATAATTTCTACTGAGTTGTCCTGCGAACCATCATCAGTAATAATCCATTCCCAATCTGTAAAATTTTGATTAATAACAGATTGTATAGTTTCGGCCAAATATTTTGAAGAATTATAGCAGGGAGTTATGATGGATACTTCGGGCATTTTCTTTTTTTGCAAAGATATATTATTTCTAACTTTACTAACAAATTCTTAAATTTGCCACTTAAAGAAATAAGATAATGTTTTACAACCATCAAGAAATAGACCGAAAATGGCAATCGTTTTGGAAGGAAAAAAATACTTTCAGAGCAGAAAACATAACTGAAAAAGGTGGAAAGCCTAAGTTTTATGTTTTGGATATGTTTCCGTATCCGTCTGGTGCTGGGCTACATGTAGGACATCCACTGGGGTATATCGCGTCGGATATCTATTCCCGATACAAGAGACACCAAGGGTATAATGTATTACACCCAATAGGTTACGATTCTTTTGGGCTTCCTGCTGAGCAATATGCAATACAGACAGGACAGCATCCAGCACTTACTACCGAAGTGAATATCAATCGATATGAGGAACAACTAAGAAAGATTGGTTTTTCTTTTGATTGGAGTCGAGAGATTCGTACCTCAGATTCTTCATATTATAGGTGGACACAGTGGATTTTTGTAGAGTTATTTCATTCTTGGTATAATAAAACGACTGATAGAGCCGAGCCTATCACTACGCTTGTTTCTCATTTTGAGGTAAATGGAACAAAAAAGCTTTCAGCATGCCAAACACAGGATGTGGAGTTTTCAGCAGAACAATGGAACGCTTTTTCTGAGGAGAAAAAACAAGAAGTATTATTGAACTATCGTTTAGCTTTTCGTGCCGAAACTACTGTAAATTGGTGTCCTGCCTTAGGAACCGTTTTGGCTAATGACGAAGTTAAAGATGGAAAATCCGAAAGAGGGGGCTATCCCGTTTTCCAAAAGAAAATGATGCAGTGGTCTATGAGAATCACCGCCTATTCTGAAAGACTTTTAAAGGGGCTGGATACATTAGATTGGGCAGAGAGCATTAAAGAAAGCCAAAAAAACTGGATTGGAAAATCTTCTGGGGCTTCGGTGAAATTCCAAATTAAAGACATAGATGCTGAAATAGAAGTCTTCACTACTCGTCCTGATACAATTTTTGGTGTATCGTTCCTTACTCTTGCTCCTGAACATGAATTGGTTTTGAAAATCACTTCGGAGGAACAAAGGGCTGAGGTAGAAGCCTATATAGAAACTACAACCAAGCGTTCCGAAAGGGAAAGAATGGCAGATGTGAAGACAATTTCTGGAGTATTCACAGGAGCTTACGCCGTGCATCCATTTACACAAGAACTTATACCTATTTGGATAGGAGATTATGTCTTGGCAGGTTATGGAACAGGTGCCGTAATGGCTGTGCCTGCAGGAGACGATCGAGATTATGCTTTTGCAAAGCACTTTGATATTGAGTTTAAAAATATTTTTAATCAAGATATTTCAGAAAAAGCCTTTACCGAAAAAGAAAATTTTGAGTTGCAAAATTCAGATTTCTTGAATGGACTTGAATATCAATCAGCTACGAGTAAAATTATTTCTGAATTGGAGAGCCGAGGTATTGGGTTGGGAACGACTACTTATCGTCAGAGGGATGCTATTTTCTCTCGTCAGCGTTATTGGGGAGAGCCAGTACCTATTTATTATAAAGGAGATATTCCATATACTTTGCCTGTGGATTGCCTTCCTTTGGAGTTACCAGAGATAGAAAAATATTTACCAACAGAAGATGGAGACCCACCACTTGGAAATGCAAAAACTTTTGCTTGGGATGAAAAGAATAAAAAAGTTGTTTCAACAGATTTGATTGATAATCATAGTGTTTTTCCTCTTGAACTTTCTACAATGCCAGGCTGGGCAGGTAGTTCGTGGTATTTCCTACGCTATATGAATCCTGATAATAATTTAGATTTCTGCAATAGAGAGATTTCAGATTATTGGGGGCAGGTAGATTTGTATATTGGTGGTTCGGAACACGCTACCGGGCATTTATTGTATTCTCGTTTTTGGACAATGTTCTTGAAAGATCGAAACTATATTAGCCACGAAGAGCCTTTCCAAAAGATGATAAATCAAGGAATGATTTTGGGTATGTCGGCTTTTGTGTTTAGGATTGATGTGACTAATCAGTTTGTTTCAAAAAATTTAGCTAAAAATCACGAAACTCAGAAAATACATATCGATATTTCTCTACTAAAAGGAGCTTCCGATGAGTTGGATACGGAGAAATTTCGTGCTTGGCGATCAGAGTTCAGTGATGCAGAATTTATCTTAGAAGATGAAAAATACATCACCGAGAGAGAGGTTGAAAAAATGTCTAAATCCAAATACAATGTAGTTAATCCAGATGATATTTGTGAGGAATATGGGGCGGATTGTCTCCGTCTTTATGAGATGTTTTTGGGTCCGTTAGAGCAGTCTAAACCTTGGAATACCCAAGGGCTTAGTGGAGTTTATGGTTTCTTGAAGAAGTTATATAATCTTTATTTTGAAGGAGATAAAGTCAATATTTCAGATGAAGAACCTACGAAAGAGGAATACAAAATTCTGCATACTTTGATTAAAAAAGTGGTGTATGATATTGAGCATTTTTCGTTTAATACTTCGGTATCTCAGTTTATGATTGCGGTGAATGATTTACAAAAACTTAAATGTAACAAAAGAGCCATTTTGGAACCGTTGGCAGTGGTTATTTCGCCGTATGCGCCACATATTTGTGAGGAACTTTGGCAAATATTGGGAAATTCGGAGAGTGTAGAGTATGTACCATTCCCAATTTTTGATGAGAAATATTTGGTAGAAGACGAGATAGAATATCCAGTTTCATTTAATGGGAAGGTGAGATTCAAATTATCGCTTTCGGCAGAGCTTTCTAAAGAAGATATAGAGGAAATTGTCTTGAAAAACGATAAAGTTTTAGCACAATTAAATGGAAATAATCCGAAAAAAATTATCGTTGTACCCAAAAAAATCATTAATATTGTTGTCTAAAAATTAAAAAAAAATACACAATAAATAAATTAAAAAAAAATAGTTAAAAAAAATAAATAGCTATTAAAAAATGATATTTATTGAAAATATGTTAAATATATTGAGATTTGTTGAGATAAATATATTATAATTTTATGTGTTTTTATATAGTTTAATCTAATTTTTTTTAAAAAAAATTTGCATTATAATTTTTTTTGACTTTATTTTACGATTTGAAATTTAAAAGAAATTTAATAATAATTTATAATTTAGTTTTAAAAATGGAAATGAATGTTTCAACAGTAGAAGAGCAAGTAGTTGCTAGAAAGAAAGGGGGTATTAATCCTATATTTATCTTACCAATACTTTATGCGATTGGTGCGAGTATTTATGTATTCATTTTGGGTAATCCAAGTAACTTTAAAGCTATTGAGGGTATTAAAGGAGTAGTATCTGTATTATTTTCAGATGTGAAATCTAAGGATTTGCACCCAGAAAATACAATGGGTATCATCTATATGGGTGGGCCTATCGTGCATGTCTTGATTACTTTTATGCTTACCGTAGTAGTGTTCTCTTTTGAGAGATTCTTCGTGTTAGGAAAAGCGGCTGGTACAGGAAACTTGGAGAGTTTCGTACAAAATGTAAGAGAGTTATTGAACAAAAACAAAATTGATGAAGCAATTGAAGCTTGTGATACTCAGAAAGGTTCAGTAGGTAATGTAGTAAAAGAAGGTTTGGTATCTTACAAAGCTTTATCAAAAGATACTACCCTTAATAAGGAGCAAAAAATGGCAGCTCTTACAAAATCACTTGAAGAGGCTACAACTCTTGAAATGCCAATGCTTGAGAAGAATATGATGATTCTTTCTACTTTGGGTACTGTTGCAACACTCGTAGCATTGTTGGGTACCGTAATGGGTATGATTTCTGCATTCCAAGCGTTGGGTAATGGTGGTGGTACGCCAGACTCAGCAGCACTTTCAGTAGGTATCTCCGAAGCCTTGATTAACACGGCTCTTGGTATTGGTACTTCTGCGATAGCAATTATCCTATATAACTTCTTTACATCTAAGATTGATGGACTTACTTATAAAATCGACGAAATCGGTATGTCTATCCAGCAATCTTTTGCAGAATTTAACTAATATTTTTGTCTGTTAGAGGATTTTTGATTGAATAGAATTGTTTGAAATATTTTCATAAACTAAGAATAATACTACTTTGCTATTTTTGAAATGAATAGCAAGGTAGTTTAAAAAATCAAACAATTAAAAAAATAAATTTAACTAATTAAATAAAAAAAATGGCGAGAGTTAAACCAAAAAGACACGGAGTAGTTACGGATATGACCGCTATGTGCGATGTGGCGTTCCTACTACTAAGTTTCTTTATCTTGACCACTCAGTTTAGAAAACCTGATGTGGAGCAGATTACACCGCCATCTTCTATATCAGAGACTTTGTTGCCTGATTCAAGTCTTATGACTGTGAATGTAACAAAAGATGGTAGATTCTTCTTCCAACCCGTAGAAAATGCAAGAGAGAGAGCTGAGCTCCTTGATGCTATGGGAGAAAAATATGGAGTGAAATTCTCTGATGCTGATAAAAATGCATTCTCAAAAGTAGCATTCATTGGTGTGCCAATTAGCCAACTGAAATCCTACTTAGCATTGTCAGAAGATGAGCGAAAAAACCTCAAACAACCGGGTGTTCCGTTGGATAGCACCAATAAACAACTTATAGATTGGGTGCAAAGTAGTTTGAGAATCAATGACCAATATAAATTGGCAATCAAAGGTGATAATACGACAACCTTCCCTAATGTAAAAAACCTTTTTGAGGGATTAAGAGATATTGAGTTTTATCAGTTTTGGTTGATAACCAATCAAGAAGCAGGACCTAAATAATATTTAATAGAAATGGCAGAAGTACAAGTAAAAGAGGATAGTGGAAAAGGCGGTAAAGTCCGTTCCAAAAAACAATCCACCCGAGTGGATATGACTCCAATGGTAGATTTGGGATTTCTATTAATTACCTTCTTTATGTTTACTACAACTTTTAGTAAGCCTAATGTAATGGATTTAGGACTTCCAGCTAAACCCAAAAAAGACCAACCTAAACCAAAAGATTTGCAGATAGACTTGTCTAACTCTATATCATTGGTGCTTGGTAAAGATAATAGAGTTTTTTATCATCAGCAAGATAAGGCAGGGCTTAACGAACAAACCCTACAAGAAACTACTTATGATAAAAATGGGATTACGAAAGTAATCGAGAAAGCAAGAAAAGGGGCAAAAGATGTAAGTAAATTTACCGTAATCATTAAGCCTACTGAAGACGCAGTGTATAAGAATTTTGTAGATATTCTTGATGAAATGGAACTCCTAAAACAATCTAATGCCGAAACACCATATGGGGTAACGGAACCAAAAGATTGGGAGATTGCTATTTATAAAAAGAAAATAGGGCAGTAATTCTTTACTATTAAAATAGTGAAAATCATTAATTCATATAAAAAATGGTAAATGAAAAAGCAAAATACATAGCATCTCTTGATGAAACTGTATTTGAGCATAGAAATAAAGAATACGGAGCATACAACCTGAGAATCTCTTACAAAAGAATTCTTACAAGGTCTTTTTTCATAGGGACAATTCTTTTCTGCTCATTAGCATCTATACCATTCATTCTTACTCAAATTGAAAAAATGAATGCAAAAAAACAAACGGATGTTAATGCAAAATTGGTAGATATACAGGAACTACCAGAAGAGGAGGAAATATTAGAACAACCAAAAGAAGATACTCCACCACCACCGCCACCACCAAAAGAGGAGGCACCACAAGTGGAGACTATACAAAACCTCGTGCCAGAGCCTACAAAAGAACCAAAAGTAGAAACTACTCCACCTAAAATGTCTGACATGAAAGACACTCAAATAGGTACTCAAAACCTAGAAGGTGAGAAGAAAACAGGTTATGTAGAGCCAAAACCACAAGCTCCTGCAACGACGGGACAGCCTGGTGGAACTGGTAAAGAAGAGAAAAAAGATTATGGAAATACTATTCAACATACAGTGGATGTGCCTGCAGATTTCCCAGGAGGAGAAAAAGCCTTCCGCCAAGCAATTTCTGATAGATTTGATACCGAAGTGATGAGTGGCGAAGCAGGAGTTTATAGTGCAGAAGTACAATTCGTCGTTGAGAAAGATGGTTCCATATCACAAGTAACGGCAAAAGGTGCTAATGCAACCTTCAATAAAGAAGCCGAGAGAACAGTAAGGTCTATTAAGAAAAAATGGAAACCAGCTCAGAAAGATGGGCAGTCCGTTCGTTCTTACTTCCGTGTTCCAGTAAAAATGTTGATTGAAGAATCTTAATCATAAAGAATAGAAGTCTTTTTAGGCTTCTATTTTGTTTTTATATGGATTAATTTTATACATTTGTACTATGTTTAATTGGTTATCATTAGTAGCAGGACTTGCTTATGTCCTTTTAGGGGTGTATGTGATGATTTACAAATTTTTTCCCCCAAATCAGTTAGAAGATGCCACAGCGTATGCTCTCGGTGGTCTTTTGGTGGTATATGGTGTGTTTCGTTTGGTAAGATTTTTTTTGAAAATAAGAAAAAAAGATGAATAAACTATATTGGCTATTGGCAGTGTTTATTTTGTTTTCTTGTAAAAAGAAAGACGAAAAGGTCTATTATCGTCAAGGAAGTATTAAGATAGTTGCCGACCAATCTTTTCATAATGTATTGGAGGAACTAACCGAAAGATATGTCTCAAACTATCCTGAGGCAAAATTTAATTTGGATTTCAAAAGAGAGGACTCAGCTTTCGTAGATTTATTGGAGGGAAGAGCGGATGTCGCTGTAATGTCTCGTGAATTGACTACTGACGAAAAGAAATTATATGAAAAAATGGTGGATTTGGACTATCATTCTGATAATTTTGCAGGTGATGCCGTTCTTTTCGTAGTTCCTAAAAATTCTCCGAGAGAGCATATTTCCGTTGAGGAGATTAATCAATTGCTTCATTCAGATGAGAAATTACTTATTTTTGAGGGATATCATACCAGCAATATTAATTTTGTTGCCCAAAAATTAAGATTAAACTCTAAGGATTTGAAATATTCTATCATTAAAGGTGATGAAAATATTATTGAAAAATTGGATAAAATCCCGAACCATATCGGTGTGATAGGACTTAATACTATAGGAAGAGCCTACGACCCAAAATCTATTGCTTTGAGGGAAAAGATAAAAATACTTCCTGTGGTAGCAGACGATGGGCAGGCTTACACTCCTGAGTTATATAATATCCGTAATCTAAAATATCCATTTGCAAGAATCGTTTATTTCCTTACGCGGGAGAAGGGGTTCGGCTTAGCAAAGGGATTCATTCGTTATTCTTGTACGCAAAAAGGACAAATTGTGGTTTCTAAACAAGGATTGCAACCCTACAATATGTATAAACGAGAGGTGAGAATGAGAGTAGAATAAGAAAATAATAAAAATTAAACAAGATGAAATTAGAATATTTAGCTTTTGGAGCTCATCCAGATGATGTAGAATTGGGCTGCGGAGGTACATTAGCAAAACTTGTTTCAGAGGGAAATAAAGTAGGGATTATAGACCTTACACAAGGGGAATTAGGAACTCGTGGGACGGCTGAGACGCGTAGGCAAGAGGCGCAATCAGCGATGGAAATTTTGGGAATTTCCGTGAGAGAAAATCTTAAGATGAAGGACGGATTTTTGGTGAATTCTGAAGAATACCAAATGAGAATCGTGGAAATGCTAAGAAAATACCGCCCTGAGATAGTATTTGCGAATGCCATTGACGACCGTCACCCAGACCATGCAAAAGGTTCTAAGTTAGTTTCCGATGCGTGTTTTTTGTCAGGGTTACCAAAAATAAAAACTTATGATGAGAATGGTAATCAACAAGAAGCTTGGCGACCGAAACAAGTGTTTCACTATATCCAATGGAAGAATATTGAACCAGATTTCGTAGTGGATATTACAGGTTTTTTGGATGTTAAAATAAAATCTTGCTTGGCTTATAAAACTCAATTTTACAATCCTGACTCTACAGAACCCGTTACTCCAATAGCTACTAAAGAGTTTTTGGACAGCCTTGTTTATAGAGTTCAAGATTTAGGGCGACTTTCGGGAGTACCTTATGCTGAGGGATTTACAACAGAAAAAATGATTGTTTTGAAAAATTTTGACGGAATTGTTTGGTAATTCAAAAAAAAATCATATCTTTGCATCGTTAAATATAGATGGTGATTGTAGCTCAGTTGGTTAGAGCGTCAGATTGTGGTCCTGAAGGTCGTCGGTTCGATCCCGATCAGTCACCCTAAAATAAGCATTCGAAGTATCGGATGCTTATTTTTTATAAATTTTATTATGTGTATTTGAAAATAAATTAACTGATAATCAGTATTTTATAAAAAATATAAAATATTTTTTCAAAAAAAAATATAATTTGGTGCAATAAAAAAAATATTTTGCCGTTATGTGGGAAAAATAAATTTTTTATTGAAATGAAAAAAGCACTATTATTGATGGGAATGGTTTCCCTATTGGCAGTTTCTTGTGGTGAAAAAAAAGTAGAAGAAAAAACAGAGCCTACAACTACTGAGGCTACTGCACAAGAGCAAACAGGAACGCCAGCAGAATCTACTGAGGCTACTGCTGGAAAAAATGTAATCACAGAAAACGAAGGTAAGAATCCAAGAGACTTCAAATTATTTGAAGATGCTACTGTTACTGACAGATTGAAAAAAATCGCAGGTGATAAGTATGAAGAATTGGTGAAAAACTTCAATGTAGAGACTCCTGTAGTATCAGAGGATGGAATCTACAAAGTAACTGGTTGCAAGAAAGACGCTTGTCCAGAGTTCCAAACAACAATTTTATTTGATTCTAAGAATGATAACTTTAATGTAATCATTGATGAGAATGGTAAAGTAACAGAATTTGCAGAGAAAGGCAAAATCAACTATACAGAATCTTTGAAATCAAAATAAATTGTAATAAAACTAACAATGAATGCTCTATCTTAATTGATAGAGCATTTTTTTTAGAAGTAGACAATAAATTTAGATTAAATTAATATATTTGTAGGGGTAATATTAATAAGATATGAGCGTAATACTATCGGTAAGAAATCTCACAAAAAATTATAATCAAAGAAAAGTTGTAAATAACGTTTCTTTTGATGTAGAAAAAGGAAATGTATATGGGGTACTTGGACCAAATGGGTCTGGTAAATCTACTATTTTTGGAATGTTACTTACAATAATTAATCCAACTTCTGGAGAATGGTATTGGTTTGAGAATAAAGGTACATCGAAAGAGGCATTTAAGAAAATAGGTGCTATCATTGGGCAACCTAATTTTTATCCTTATCTATCCGCTGAAAGAAACCTTAAAATAGTGGCGGAAATAAAAGATGTTGATTATTCTCGGATAGATGAAGTGTTGAGTATTGTTGGGCTGTTAGATAGAAAAAAAGATATGTATAAAACTTATTCTTTGGGAATGAAACAAAGGCTTGCAATTGCATCAGCATTGTTGAATACCCCAGAAGTATTAGTATTAGATGAGCCAACTAATGGACTTGACCCAGAAGGAATTATTCAAATAAGAGAGATTATTAGTGATATATCTAAGAAAGGAACTACTATAATTATAGCAAGTCATTTACTTGATGAAATTGAAAAAGTTTGTACCCACACTATTGTTTTGAAGAATGGGAATGTACTTTATTGTGGTAGAGTAGATGAAATGATAGCCTCCAAAGGATATTTTGAGCTGAAATTAGAAGATAATGAACTATTAGTAGAAATATTAGGAGAGATGCAATTATTTTATCGTGTAGAATTGAAGGAGGATATTGTAGTGGCTTATCCATCATCGGATATGGAAACATCGTATTTGAATAAAATGTTAGTAGAAAGAGGGATATATTTATCTCATTTGGTGATGAAAAAACAATCTTTGGAAACACAATTTTTAGAACTCATTAAAAAATAAACTATGAAAAGATTATTAATGCTAGAGTATCATAAAAATTTTGCATATAAACCATTTATTATAAATTCAATATTATATTTTGTATCATTGGTTGGGGTGTTATATGTAGGATTTAATGATATAGATTTGTGGGGTATTAGAACTAGTTTGAAGGAACAGGGGATATATGATTTTCCCGTTATATGGAATTTTACGACTTATATTGCTGATTTTTTAAGAATCATTTTGGGGCTTGTTATCGTTTTTTCTATTTGCCAAGAATTTACAAACAGAACTTTTCATCAAAATATTATTGACGGATTATCTCGTAAGGATTTTATAATATCTAAAATGCTTATAATCAGTCTTTTTTCTTTAATTGCCACTGTTTTAGTGGTAGTGTTTTCTATAGTTATAGGAATAAAAAATTCTGAAGAAATAGATTTGAAACTTGCTTTCTCAGAAATATATTTCGCATTTAATTTTTTTGTTAAATTATTAGTGTTTTTGACATTTTTGATGTTTCTTTCTGTATTGATTCGAAAATCAATGTTGGTTATTTTGGCAATATTCGGTTGGTTTATGATAGAAACTATTTTTAAACTTGTAGAATGGAGTGATACAAAAACGGCTGATAATGCGGGACTAAGTGATGTAAATCATTACTCACAATATTTGCCATTAGAAAGTATGTCTAATTTGATACCCAATCCATTTGTGAGATTGAAATTTATGGAAAATTTCACAGGAGGAATGTTACCAAAAGCACCTGAGTATCCCACAGAAGCTCTTATTGTGAGTGTTTTATGGGGGATTGTTTTTATATTAGGAACTTATGCTATTCTTAAAAAAAGAGATTGGAGTTATTAAAAAATGAATAATAATTATCATAATAAAAATAGATAAATGAAAAAAATCGTGTTTATAGCCTTGATAATCTCCTTGATAGGGAATGTTTTTATGGTATATAAGTTTTTAATACAAGGAGATACCTATCAATATGAGGGAGACAAGAGATTGAGTATTCGTATGAAATATGACCATCGTGAGTTCGTAATGTCGGAAATGAGGCATTTTGTGGAGGGAGTTCAGAGTATAAATGAAGGGATACTTACCAAAAACCCAAAACTCATTATAGAAGCAGGTATTCGCTCGGGTAGGGGAGTTGGGGAACATGCTCCAAAGGGACTCATAAAATCGGTTCCGTTGGCATTTAAGAAAATAGGAATGGATACTCACCGAAAATTTGATGAAATAGCAGAGACGGCCAAAACAAATTTTGATCCGAAAGTTACTCAGAAACAATTAGATGGGCTTTTGAGAAATTGTATAGCTTGCCATTCGTCATTCAGAATAGATGCTGATAGACCTAAACGATAGAGAAACTTATTCAGAATGTGATTAATATCATTTTTTTACTTACATTTTATTATTATATTTGCGAAATAAATTAATAGAGTGAAAAGGTTTTTGAGTATTATTATCATTTGTATAATGCCAATAAGGGTTGTTCTGCCTATATTGTGTTATACATTTGATTATGATTATATTGTAAAAAACCTTTGTGATTATAGAAACAATCCTAAGAAAAATTGTAGAGGGAGATGCTATCTTGAAAAAGAGTTAGCAAAGACCAACAAGACTTCTAGTGGTAGCAATAAGGTAGAGGTTGCTCCGCTAGATATGTTTTTTACACCAAATATAGATTTTTTTACAATTAAAATTTTACAATATTCTCGCAAGATAGATGCGGAGTATCGTAAAATTTTTTATTTATCAGATTTTTATTCAAAAATATTTCGCCCACCCGCTGGTATTTGATGATACTAAAAACACCATTTCGTAATGAAAAAATTAATAAGAAAATGTTGTGAAATAAAGATTGTCAAATATTAAAAAAAGAAATAAAAATGAATAAAAATATCCTATGTGTAGCCATTATATTGGCTACAATGTCGATGAATGCTCAAGAAAAAGACAGCTTAAAAGGGCATTCTATTATAGATGAGGTAATTATTGAGGGAGTAGTAAAGCCACAAGATGTATCAAGTGAATTGACAGCAAAATTACCTATTAATAATTTAGAAAATCCACAGGTTACGACTTCTGTTACGCCACAATTAATTAACAATCGTAACTATTTCACTCAGGGAGGTATGCTCTCTAATGCAGTGGGTGTCGCTCCGAGTTGGGCGGGTATCTCTCCATATTATTCTATTCGTGGATTTAGAACTCGTTCCAGTTTTCGAAATGGAGTTAATGGTTATGTAGCCTCAGATATGGACCCAGTGAATATTGCTCAGTTGGAGGTAATAAAAGGTCCAAGTGCCGTGATTTTTGGAGGTGCTGGTGCCACGATGATTACTTTCGGAGGGCTTATCAATCGTATTACGATGAAGCCACAGAATAAGACTTTTGTTAATTTTGGCATTGCGAGCGGGTCTAATAACTATCAAAGAGCAATAATTGATGTGAATACTCCAATCGGAAGAGCCGGTAAGGCTTTGGCAAGAATTACGGGAGCTTATACTTACAAGGATAGTTTCCAAGACCAAGGCTTCTCCAAAACATTATTTCTCGCTCCGAGTATATATTACAGAGTAAATGATAGATTAAACATTAATGTAGAAGCAGAGATTTTAGATAAAATAGCTACTAATAATCCTCTATTTGAGGTGGGTGCCGTTACCGTAAAAAACTCTGATGAACTGAATCTACCATACTATAAATCTTTTACAGATAATAGCATCATTCTTCATAATAAGGCACTTAATATCTATGGAAAAATTCAATACAAAATTTCGGATAATTGGAAATCAGAGACGAATTTGATAAGTGTAAGCAATAAAACACCTGGGGATTATCAAAGATTGAAATTAGACCAAACGGGAGCGAGTATCACGCGTCGCCTTTATAGAATGTTCCCAGAAACAATTTCCAGTCAACAAATTCAACAAGATTTTGTGGGTGATTTTCATATTGGTAATGTGAGGAATAGAATGGTCGCAGGAGTAGAGTATTACAGATACCTCTATGGAATGAGTAGCAAATCTGCAAACTATAATACAGAAGCCATCACTGCCCAAAATCTTGATTTGTATAATAATGAATATATGACGACACTATTTGCATCGAAGTCTTATGGTGAGAAATATTCTGCTGTACAAAATCATTATTCCGTATATGTTTCTGACGTGATTAACCCAATGGAAAATCTTTCCCTAATGGTGAGTGCTAGAGTTAATTATGTACAAAATAAAGGAACCCACGACTATTTAACGAATACTACTTCAGGAGATTATAAACAAACGGCATTCTCTCCGAAATTGGGTATTAATTACCAAATCCTTCCTGAGCGTATTTCCGTATTTGCAAGTTATATGAATGGTTTCCAAAACGAGGCTCCTCGTTCCGTAAATGGCCAAATGACCAACTTCCGCCCTCAATATGGAAATCAATTTGAGGCTGGTGCTAAAGTTTCCCTTCAAAAAGGTATTCTTGATGCAGTGTTAAGTTATTATAATATTAATGTATCAAATATTGTGAGACAAGATCCAAATAATCCGTCTACACTTGTACAAAATGGAGAAAGATACAGCCGTGGTTGGGAATTGGATGTACATTCCTCACCAATAGAAGGACTATTTCTACACGCAGGAGGGGCGTACAACGATAGTGAGCTGGTAGCATCTGATGCCAAAACACAAGGGTTGAGGCCTGTAGATTCAGGAGCGAAACTTACTGGAACTTGGTATATCAACTATGTTATTCCGCAAGGTAGCTTACGAGGATTTTCTGTTGGATTTGGAGGTAGTCATTATGGTAAAGATTATATCACAAACTCGACAAGTGGGGCTTTCTATACCAATGCTTATTCTCTCTATAATGCAATGATTAGCTTTGATAGAAAACTTTACACTCTATCCCTCACTGCGGATAACCTCTTTAACCAAAAATATTGGTATGGAGGTAGAGGAATGATTACACCAGGGAATTTGAGACAAGTGATACTTTCCTTGAAAATTAAACTCTAAATAAGTCTAAATAATTGAAATGATGATTAGCGACAAGAGAGCCAGACTCCTCCCGTTGCTAATCATCTATATTTTGATGTTTTTAAACATATATTGATAATTAATGAAACGACTTACGAAGTTATCCTTTGAGTTGCATTCCTATTTAGGGCTTATTTTTGGTATTTTGTATCTTTTCTTTGGAATATCAGGAGCAATTTTGGTATTCAAAAAAGAAATAGAATATTGTACCAAACCTGTCTATCATTGCTGTTCGCCCACGAAAAAGCAAGTTTCCGTAGATGAAATGTACCGCAAGTTGACCATACATTATAAAGATTCAAGGCAAATAATGCTAAATACCTTTCCGAGGAATAATTGTGATTCCTATGAATTTATGATTTTTAACTATCAAGATAATGTGGCAGATAATTACTTATACTGCTGTATGATAGACCCTTATACGGGGGAAATAGTTAAGGAATCTGACTATGTGTCCTTCAAGGCTCCATTTTTTAGGTGGCTGTATTCGGCACACTATTCTCTCTTGATGGACAAACCAGGAAGACTCATTACAGCGGTGGTGGCATTGGCATTTATCTTGAATCTTATTACGGGAGTTATTATTTACCGAAAAAAAATATGGAATGTAATTACCCTCAAAGAAAAGATTAATAAAAAATCTACTTATACCAAAAATTCATCTTATCATCGTATTATAGGAACTTGGTCTTTGATACTTAATTTTTTGATTTTTTTTACAGGTTTTTGGATGAACAAAAGTCTTTTCCTACCAAGTGAATGGGATATAACCTCCAAAAAAGAACAAAATTATATCGCTCCGACAAATATTGATGCCGTAATTTCTATGGCGGATAGTATAGAAAATTTCCGTCCTATTGCTGTTAAAATAGCAATGGATAGCCCAAAAGATATTATCGTAAGTGGTGAATTTTCAGATACTACTAATCCACTTTATTTCGGTAAAGGTAGTGATGTCTATTTTGATAGCGAAACGGGTAAGCTCCAAAAAATCGTGAGGATAGAGGATAAACCTTTCTCCGATAGATTCTATTGGGCGATGAAACAACTCCATCGAGGTGATTATGATAATATATTTGTGAAATTATTATATGTCTTTGTAGGGCTAAGTCCTGCCGTACTATCCATTACAGGATTTGTACTATGGAAAAGAAAGCAAAAAACAAAAAAGAAAAAACAAAAATCATAAATAATACAGCCACTCACAATAAAGGAGTGGCTGTGTTATTTAATAAGAATGTTATTTATTTAACATTATATATAGTTATTAACATTTTAGATAATAATGCTTCATTATCTTCTGGAGTAGAACCAGTATAAATTTTAGAAGCATCTACATTAATTTTAGAAGTACCATACCAAGATTTATATCTTACTTTGAAAGTATATGTCGTATCTTTTTCCTTTGCTGTTAATGTTGCATTTGTCATTAATGTAGCAGGTATAGGTACTCTAACAAGTCCATTGGAATCTACTCCTGCTGCATATGCAGAGGATATTTTTGTACCATTTTGAAATAATTCAAAAACGCCCTGAGTTCCCCTATCACTATTAGGAGCTGCATACCCTACGATATTAAACATTATTATTTTTTCTTTTCCTTTTGGCACAGTGATTTCGTATTCTAGCCCAGGTATTTCTTGTTCATTACCTTGATCAACTGTAATCACAGTAGTTCCTTTTTTCAATTCCGTTTCAGAAATTACCCCACTTGCTTCTTTTATATCTTTCCATTCTGGAGCACCATTGTTTCCTTTGGATATAAGGACTTGCCCAGCTGTCCCTAGACTATGTTTTCCTAATACGCCATTCTCATCCGATACTATCATATGGGTAGCCGTAAAGTCGGTATTTTTTGTATTCTGTCCATTATAGATAGCATTATTTGCTCCATTGGTAGGTAGTGTATCAATTTTTAGGGTTCCATTCACCTCTAGGGTTTCAGTAGGAGCATTTGTATTAATACCTACTTTGCCCGTCGTCTGGGCATTAAAATAAACGGCTGCTAACAGTAGCATGCCACAAGATAATGTTGTTTTCATCATTTTTGTATGTATTATAAATAATTATATCAAATCTATCTAGCAAACACCTCATACTGAGGTGTTTAATTTTAGGTTAATTTTTCGCAAATTTAATTTTTTTTTTTTTTTTTTTCAAAATTCCATTGATATTTTTAACAAAATTTAACATAAAAATATCGTTTTTATAGTGAAGAATTTTATTGTTATTCAAATAGTTAGGTTATTGTGTTTTTCTGTTTCGTTTTTTTTCTGTTTCGTTTTTATTTTTTTTGATAAAAGGATATTTTTTTTCCATATGGCTCAGAAGTTCAGCATTGAGTTTAAGAGCTTTTTCCAGAGCTTCGTTGCCTCGTATAGTATCATTTAGATGGAAATAGGCATTGCTCAGTTGGTAGTAAATTTCGCTTTTGTTTTCATGCATTTTTTTTGCAGAGTTTAGCGTTTCGATGGTTTTTTCATATTCTCCTAAAATCATTAATACTTCGGCATAGATATACCAGTTGTAGAATTCGTCGGGTTCGTATTCTGTCATTTTAGCCAAGTGAGGAAGCACTTCGGAGAATTTATTATCATTAATATAGAGGTACGCGAGCCTCTTGTGAAAGTCTACATTATAGCAATCGTAATATGCACCTTCTTCTGCAAATTGTAGTGCTTTGTCCATTTGTCCAATCTCTTCGTAAAGATTTGATAATTGTAGCATACCGATGTAAAATTGCGGAGCTTCTTTCAGTGCTTCTTGAATATAGTAGATGGCAGTGTTAGGCTGTTTTAGTTTCTTATAGCACATACCTATTTTATAAAGGGTATAGGATTGAGAATTATCTACTTGTAATAATTCCTTATAAGTGTCTATAGCCTTTTCCCATTTATCGAGGTATTCGTAGCAGGAGCCTTTGTTGGACAATACTGATATTGCATTTTGGTTGATAGCAAGTACATAGTCGTATCCTACGATAGCCTCTTCGTAGTCTTTTTTGTTGAAGAAATAATTTCCATATTCTATCCAAGCTATTTCCGAGTAGGGAAATTTATCAAGATAGGAATTTAGGAAAATTAATGCATCTTTTTGTTGGTCAAGTAGAGTGTAGCAGTTCATAATATGCTCTACTATGTAGTCGTCATATAGGTCTCTATTAAGTGCTTCTCTGTAATGCTCTAATGCGAGTGTATATTCTTCTAAGTTGAAATATTCGTCTGCAATGAAATTATGTAAGAAGGCTTCTTCCTCATTGTATTTTAGGGCTTTTTTACAATATTTTATTGAGCGTTTAGGGTTTCCTAATAGAGAGTAATATTTAGCACAACAAATTAGAAAATCAAGATTTTCCATTGAGGAAGGTTTTATTTCATCAATGATTTTTTTTGCATCAGTATATTTTTCAAGTTCGAGAAGTACCTCTAATACTTTTATTTTCAGTTCGGTAGAATTGGGATGTAACAGCATAGCGTATTGACTTGCGAGTTCTGCAAATTCTATATCGCCGAGTTCAAGATAATGAATAATAATTTCTTCTAACTCCTCAGAGTCAAAGTAGTATTCATCGTTATTGTCCAGCATTTCTTCGAATCGTTTTGCTAATTCATTTTCAAAAAATTCCTCTTCCATATTAGTGTGCATAGATACTTAGGGTAGAAGTTTTCTCTAAGTTCTAAGGGTACAAAGTTATTAATTTTTTTTGATAATGATAATATTTTTCAATATAAAAAGCCTCCCCAGATGGAGAAGGCTTTTGTTTTTAGAAGATGTTATTTTAGTTTTTTCTTTACGGCAACCTCTTCGTATATTTCTAATTGGTCGTTTTCTTCTAAATCGTTGAACCCCTTTAAGTTGAGACCACATTCATAACCTTTTGTTACTTCTTTTACATCATCTTTGAAGCGTTTCAAACTTTCTAGTTCACCGTCGTATTTCACGATGCCATCTCTTAGGAGTCTTACTTTGGCATTTCGTGTTACTTTACCCGAGAGTACCATACAACCTGCGATGCTACCCACTTTGGATATTTTGAATACTTGACGAATTTCTACATTACCAATTACTTGTTCTTTGATTTCAGGAGAAAGCATTCCTTCCATTGCTTCTTTCACCTCGTCTATTACGGCGTAGATTACTGAATAAGTTCGGATATCTATTTGCTCTCTGTCTGCTAATTCTTTGGCATTTGCTCCTGCTCTTACATTAAATCCGATTACGATAGCATCGGAAGCAGTAGCAAGTAGGATATCACTTTCGGTAATTTGTCCCACACCTTTGTGGAGGATATTCACTTGGATTTCCTCAGTGGAGAGTCTCTGCAATTGGTCGGAGAGAGCCTCTATTGAGCCATCAACATCACCTTTCAGGATAATGTTAAGTTCCTTAAAGTCACCAAGAGCAATTCTTCGTCCGATTTCGTCCAAAGTAAGGTGTTTTTTCGTTCTGATAGATTGTTCTCTTTGTAGCTGAGACCTTTTATTGGCTATGGATTTAGCTTCTTTTTCGTCTTCAAAGATTTTAAATTTATCCCCCGCCGTAGGAGCCCCATCGAGACCCAATACCGTAACAGGTGTAGATGGTTTTGCTTCTTTGAGTTTGTGTCCTCTTTCATCGAGCATTGCCTTTATTTTCCCGTGGTGAGTTCCTGCTAATAGATAATCTCCAATTTTTAGTGTTCCTCCTTGTACGAGCAAGTTTGCTACATATCCACGCCCTTTGTCTAGGGAGGCTTCAATTACCACTCCACTTGCATTTTTGTTAGGATTGGCTTTTAGTTCTAATAACTCGGCTTGTAGTAATACTTTTTCAAGGAGTATATCTACATTATTACCAAATTTTGCAGATATTTCTTGGCATTGTACATTTCCGCCCCATTCTTCTACTAGAATATTGAGGGCAGATAGTTGTTCGCGGATTTTATCTGGATTGGCATTTGGTTTATCTACTTTGTTGATGGCAATAATCATCGGTACTCCCGCTGCTTGTGCGTGGGATATTGCTTCTTTTGTTTGAGGCATCACATCGTCATCGGCAGCGATTACAATGATTACGATATCCGTTGCCTGTGCCCCTCTAGCACGCATTGCAGTGAAGGCTTCGTGCCCTGGTGTATCAAGGAAGGTGATTCTTTGTCCGCCTTCTAATTTTACACTATAAGCCCCGATATGTTGCGTGATACCACCAGATTCTCCTGCGATTACATTGGTTTTTCTAATGTAGTCTAGTAATGAAGTTTTCCCGTGATCCACATGTCCCATTACAGTAACTACTGGTGGGCGAGGGAGTAGATTTTCTTCATTATCGGGCTCTTCGGCAGTTGCTTCTTCTTCGATTTCTGCATCGGAGAATTCTATTTTATACCCGAATTCATCGGCTACGAGGGTTAGAGTATCAGCCTCTAATCTTTGGTTGAGAGTAACCATTACCCCTAGAGAGAAGCAGGCAGAAATTACTTCAGTAGCAGAAACATTCATTAGTGTTGCCAAATCTTGTGCTGTGATGTATTCGGTAACTTTTAGTGTTTTGTCTTCTGCCTCTAATGCTTGTAGTTGTTCTTCTCGTTCTCTACGGAAGGTTCTTTTTTCTCTTCTGTGTTTAGAACCTTTGGACTTACTATTTTTGTTGGTAAGTTTTTCCAAAGTTTCTTTTATTTGGTTTTTCACTTGCTCATCGGTAAGCTCTACGGGCATTACTTTTTCTTTTTTGCCCTTGTTGTTCTTTTTGTTTTTGTCGTTACCGATGTGTGGTTTGTTGGCATTCGGTCTGTTGTTACCTTTATTTTCGGTTTTTGCAGAGTCGTTATTTCCTTGTGTTTCGTTAGGTTTTTCTATTCTTTTTCTTTTTCTCTTGTTTTTGTTAGCATTGCTGTTGTTAGCAGGTTTGCTTTTGTTTTCAAACTGAGACAAGTCTATTTTTTCGCCCACGATTTTTGGTCCCTCTAATTTTGTGAATTGAGTTTTCACATGTTCAGGGGTATCGAACTTCACTTCTGTTTTTTCTTCTGGAAGTTTTGGTGGTTGTATTTTTGTTATTTCTTGTTTTTTTTGTTTGTCTTTTTTTACTTTCTCGGCCTTAGGTTCTTGTTTTTTTTGTTTTTCCTTTTCTTTGTTTTCGGCTTTTTTAGGTTCTTCTTTTTTTCTTGGTTTTGTAGAAGAATCTATTTTATCCAAATCTATTTTATCTAAGATATTTAGGCCACCTACTTTTACTTCGTCTTCTTCTTTTGTAGGAGTAGGTTGTTCTATATTACTTGTTTCAGGGGTATTTTCCTGTTTTTCAGAGGTAATTTCTGTACTTTCGGAAATGGCATTTTCCGATTTTTTTTCTACTTTCTGTTTAGAAATTTCAGTTTCTTTTGCTCCTGAAATTTCATCTGGTACTTTAGTGATGACGATTTCGTGCGAAGCCTTCTTTTGTTCACTATCTTTTGCGAATTCGGCTTTTAGAATATCGTAGGCATCTTCATCTAATTGAGCGTTTAAATTATTCTCATCTACAACGATTCCTTTCTCTTTCAAGAAATTTGCCAATCTGCTCGCTGTAATATTGAATTCTTTAATTGCTTTATTTAATCTTATTTTTGGCATTTATAGTAAATACTTTTTAATTATCATTGAATTGCTTTCGGCTGTTGCATCACGCAAATAGCCATTTTGTAATCTTTGCTGTTTGCCGACTACATTGAGCCGACTGCAATTTTATTATTAATCCTCAAATTCTGCTTGGAGGATACCTTTCACTTCTTCTATCGTTTCTTCTTCCAAATCCACGAGGGTAAGAAGTTTGTTGGTAGGGACTTTTAGGACTTCTTTTGCGGTAGTAAAGTTTGCTTTTCTGAACTCATCAATAATCCATTCCTCAATTTCATCTTTGAATTGGTTGAGATACACATCATCATCTTCATTACTTTCCCTAAATACATCAATTATGTATCCCGTGAGTTGTCCTGCGAGGCGGATATTTTGTCCATTTTTACCAATTACTTTGGATATATCTTCAATTGGAGTACGCACTAAGGCTTTTTTGTCCTCCTCGTTGATGGTAACTTCATTGATAGTGATAGAACTACCTAACGCTCTCTTAATAAATAATTTAGGGTCTTGGCTCCATTGTATTACATCAATATTCTCTCCACGAAGTTCTCTTACTATTCCTTGTATTCTGTTTCCTTTTTGCCCTACACAAGCTCCTACAGGGTCTATATTTTCGTTATCAAGAGCATCAACGGCAATTTTGGCTTTTTCACCAGGTATACGCACTATATTTCTCAATAAGATGGTGTTATCGGAAATTTCAGGGATATCTCGTTCTAATAGTCGTTCCAAGAATTTTGGTGATACACGAGATACATTGATGAGCGGTTTATTACCTTTGAAATCAATGGATTCTACAACAGCCTTAACGGTATCTCCTTTTTTGAAGAACTCATCGCCGATTTGGTTTTTTTTGTCAAGGATAAGTTCGTTCCCTTCCTCATCAAGGATAATCACTTGCGAGCGTCTTGTATGATGTACTTCTCCAACGATTAGTTCACCAATCTTGTCTTTGAAATCCGCATACAACTTAGAGTGGCTAAGTTCGCGGAATTTCTGTGCTAAGATTTGTTTTAGGGTGAGGATACTTCTTCTTCCTAATTGAGAGATGGTGATTTCCTCTGTAAATTCTTCTCCTACTTCCAATGTTGGGTCTATTTTTCTTGCTTCCGAAAGTTCTATTTCGAGGTCATCATCTTCAGACATTTCATCTTCTACGATTACCTTATTTAGTAAGATTTGGAAGTCCCCTTTATCTGGATTTACGATTACATCAAAATGGTCATCAGAGTCATACCTTTTTCTTAATAATGTTTTTAAGGAATCCTCAATGATGTTCATTAGCTCTTCTTTATCAATTCCTCGTTCGTCTCTAAATTCCACGAAAGATTCAATAAGTCCAATATTATTCATCTAAGTAATTTTTTTATTTTTTTTATTAAAATTTTATCACAATCACTGCTTTTTTTATCTCTACAAATGGCACTACACGATTTTCCTCTACATCTATTTTACCCTTGCCAATATCTTTTGGCTTACGATATCTTAGCAGTAGGGTTACAGATTCGTCATCACTTGCTATGATTTCGCCCTTTATCGTTTCGCCCTTCTCAAGAGTAATTTCTAAGTCTCTACCAATATTTTTTTTGTATTGACGAGGAATTTTTAGTGGGTCGGTTACTCCTGCGGACATCACTTGTAGAGAAAAATCTTCCTCCTCTCTGTCTAAATTATTCTCAATGGAGCGACTTGCATCAAGGCAATCTTGGATAGACAAGCTATTGTCTCCGTCTAAAATTACAATAATATCATTCCCTGCTGATATTTTTAGGTCTATGAGGAATAAATCCTCTCTCGTAGCAAGAAAATCATTAAGCAACGCTTCTACTTTTTGTCTGAAATTCATAAATATATCTTCATTAATTGTAAAAAAAGGGCCTTCTAAAAAGCCCTTTTTCCCATCTCCGTTAAAATCTTGGTGCAAAGATAGAATAATTTTATTAATTACACAAATTAAAGATATTTTTAATTATATTTGCGGTGATTAATTTCTATTTTAAGAAGATTCAAAAAATAAAAAGTTTAAGATGAAAACAATTAAGGATTCTAATTTTATCGGAAAAAAAGTATTGATTCGTGTGGATTTTAATGTTCCACAAGACGAAAATCTAAATGTAACTGATAATACGCGTATTGTGGCCGCAAAGCCTACTATTGACAAAATACTAGCCGATGGTGGTGCAGTAATCTTAATGACTCACTTAGGAAGACCAAAAGGGCAAGTAAATGATAAATTTTCAATCAAGCATATAGCATCTGAGATTGAAAAAGTTTTTGGAAAACCAGTGAAAATAGCTTCAGATTGTATTGGTGATGAGGTAGAAAAAATTGCATCTAACCTAAATGAAGGCGAAATTTTAGTGTTAGAAAACTTAAGATTTTACAGTGAAGAAGAAAAAGGTGATAAAGTTTTTGCTGAAAAATTATCAAAATTAGGTGATGCCTATGTAAATGATGCTTTTGGAACAGCCCATAGAAAACATGCTTCTACAGCCGTGATTGCTGATTTCTTCCCAGAAAATAAATATTTTGGGTTACTAATGGCAAAAGAATTAGAGGCAATAGACAAAGTTTTATATAACTCCGAACGACCTGTAACTGCAATCTTGGGTGGCTCCAAAGTGTCTTCTAAAATCACTGTGATAGAAAATATATTATCAAAGGTAGATAATCTAATTATTGGTGGTGGTATGGCCTTTACCTTTATTAAGGCACAAGGCGGACAAATAGGAAATTCTATCGTGGAAGATGATAAATTACAACTTGCTCTGGAAATTCTACAAAAGGCTGATCAGCAGGGTGTTAAAGTATATCTACCAGTAGATACCATCATTGCTGATGCGTTTTCCAATGATGCTAATACCAAGGAGGTGAATATTAACGAAATACCCGATGGATGGCAGGGGCTTGATGTAGGACATCAATCTGCAAATATTTTTAATGATGTGATACTTAGCTCTAAAACAATCCTTTGGAATGGACCAGTTGGTGTATTTGAGTTGCCAAACTTCGCTAATGGAACCAAAAAATTAGGAGATAGTATTGCCGAAGCAACAAAATTAGGGGCGTTCTCCCTCGTTGGCGGTGGCGACTCTGTGGCATTTGTCAAGCAAAATGGCTATGTTGATAAAGTTTCCTATGTATCCACAGGAGGCGGTGCAATGTTAGAAAGCCTTGAAGGATTGGAACTTCCAGGGGTAGCGGCAATTAATAAATAATAAAAAACCTCTCCGCAGGGCAACCGCATCAAAATTTAGAATAGCTAAACTTTTGCCTTACGAGTGCCGTAGGCACGATACTCTTCATAGTTCATGGCGCATATTAAGAATTATTCTGATATTTGTGGAGTAGTAAAAGATATTGTTTGGAGTTGAATCCCTAGAAATAGGAACTTGTTAGATTAGAATTGTAGAATTTTTTTGTGATTAATGTATAATAGTAATGATAAGATTTAGAAGAATAGTTTGCCTTTTAATGCTCTTGATGACGATGAGTGCTGGTGCTCAGGTTTTTGGTGTGCAAGAGTCTCAAGGTTTTGAAGCCCTTGCTCAAAAAGGAGTTAAAATGGAGGATTGGGGCGATAAGCAAGTAAAGCTCTCGCGTAACGACTCAATTGATGGGAATAAAGGTGTAGAGGCACAGTCGCAATATCCCATTCTTTCGCAGAAGTCGAAACGTCATAGCATTGGTTTGAAATTTATGGGGCTCAGCTTCCACCCTCTTAGTGGAAAGCCTAATGCAGAGCTGATGCCCAATCGCTTAGACGAACAGGCTTATTTTGTGTTGGACTTTGGTGCTCTCCTTACGTATGAATACTTTATTGTACCTGATGTGCTTTCTGTTAAATTTATACAGGGGTTATATGCGGATTGTGCTGCCCAGATTGCTGGTGTGACGAGTATTGGTCTGCGTGCCCGTATTTTCCAAATTGGTCGGCATAGCCTCTTCGGGGGAATTGGTCCAACGTGGATTTATCGGCATAATTGGTATCGTATCCCTAACTATGTAGATACGGAATACTACAAAGGAACACCGACAGATAAATGGCAGTACAAGTTTTTATGGTACGGAGGGGAATTAGAGTATAAGTTTGCGATTAGCTCGAAACTGGATTTTGCTACGATTTTTGTGCCTGGTTATCCTCACCTTATGGCATTTGCTGTTGGGGTTAATTATAAGTTGTAAGCAGCTGACTATACCTTAAGAGATACAGACTTTTCCCGATATAATGCTTGCGTAGGTTCAATGACGGCTTTTGATATCAGGGCAACTGCATCAAAATAGCGCTATCTTTGGGTTATGGATGTACAAGATTATTTTTCAAAGGTAGAATATCTCCGTGTAGTGAAGAGTACTTCAACGCATTGAACCTCAATCTCTTTATGTCTATCTTCAGATTTATGGTAAAGAGCTGATTAGCGATTTAGAAGGTAAACATATCGCCATTGATGGCAAACGGCTGAAAGATTCAAAGAAGAAAACAGGCAGTACGCATATTCTCTCAGCTTGGGTTGATGAAGTCGGCTTAAGCCTTGCTCAAGAGACAGTTGCGGAGAAACGCAATGAATTGCAAGCCATTCCAGAAGTCTTGGATAGCCTTGATTTGTTGGGAGCAGTCATCAGCATAGATGCTATGGGAACGCAAAACGACATTGCCGAGCAGATTATCAATTCAAGTGGAGCGTAAGATTAGTCGTTTAGAGGGAGAGACTTGCATGGATAAGCAGTATTATATCAGGAGTTTTCCCCTGAGTTGTCAATTAATTGGACAATATATTCGAGGTCATTGGGGGATTGAGAATCGGCTTCATTGGCATTTGGATGTAACCTTCAGGGAAGATGCTTGTCGAGCACGTAAAGATTACTAAACACGTTGAGAAAGTTTGCTTTAGCCATTGTTTCTAGACACAAAGACAAATTATCCTTACGCAATAGGTTATTCAAAGCTACCCTGAATATCGACTACCTCAAAAAGCTACTAAAGATTTGATGCGGTTGCCTTGGCCTCTCCGTTGTGGGAGGTTTTTTTGTTGAAAATGATTATCTTTGCAATATGATTTCAAAATATATTTTAGATTATCTCCTTGCCCACCAAAGGGTAGAAGTAGCAGGATTTGGAGTGTTCATCTTGGTGAATACAAGTGCCAAAATGAATGATGATAATAACCTTTTACCACCCGCTAAGAAAGTCAGCTTTGAGTTTGATGAGACCACAGAGGATAATGGTCTGGCAAAATTCATCTCCCAAAATTCGGATTGTGATACAGACTCTGCCCTAAAATATATTAAGCAAAATACAGAAGAGTGGCTCGTGAAAGTCAAAAATCATCTACCATTGAGGTTAGACCAAATCGGTACCTTTACTCATTTCGAGGATAAACTTAATTTTTCAGGAGAAAGAATAGAGAGTGCCATTCCTGATTTTTTTGGTCTGGAAAAAATTAACATTGAAGCGAAATATCACGAGAAAAATAAGGAGAATAATTTTTGGAATCGTATGATATTATGGCTGTTTTTGATGATTATTCCCCTTGTGGGACTTTTGATAGTTGGTTTATGGAAGAAAGATTTTATCTTAGATAAAATACAACATGGAATCCAGCAAGGTACAGAAAGAATAGAAGATTAAATGTATATTATTGATAATGAAAATATTACAGATTGATAAAAATCATCCACTAATAGTCGAGCAACTCACTGCAAAAGGCTTTGTGATTGAAGAAGACCATACATCTACCTACGACCAAATTTTAGATAAAATAGAAAATTATGAGGGCATCATCATTAGGAGTAGAATTCCTATAGATGCAAATTTCTTATCTAGGGCTACGAATCTAAAATTTATAGCTCGGGTTGGAGCAGGAATGGAAAATATAGATACTTCCGAAGCCAAAAAAAGAGGTATTAAATTGATAAACTCCCCCGAAGGGAATCGAGACGCTGTAGCAGAGCATAGTTTGGGAATGCTTTTAGTTCTAATGAATCGACTATTCATAGCATCTAATGAGGTTAAAAATGGTATTTGGTTGAGAGAAGAAAACCGAGGTAATGAACTTTATGGAAAGACCATTGGACTGATAGGCTATGGAAATATGGGTAAAGCCACTGCTAAGAGGTTCTCTGGATTTGGGTGTAAGGTAATTTTTTACGACATATTGCCGAATTTGTCCGACGAATATGCAATACAAGTGAGCTTGGAAGAATTGCAATATGAGGCAGATATCGTTAGCCTACACATTCCTTTCACTGAGGAAACCCATTATTTAATAGATGAAAAATTTATTGATAAAATGAGGAAAAAGTTCTATCTTATCAATACTTCAAGAGGTAAAAATGTGAAAACGGAAGCGGTAGTAGAAGCCTTGAAAATAGGTAAAATAGAAGGAGTAGCCTTTGATGTGATAGAATATGAGAAATCTTCATTTGAAAATATCACTAAGATAGATAATAATGCACTGAAATACCTCCTCACCTCTGATAAGGTGATTCTTACACCTCATATTGCAGGTTGGACGATTCAGAGTAAAGAAAAATTAGCCCAAGTTATCGTAGATAAAATATTAGATTACTATAACCTATAAAATTAAATAATTTTTAAGAATTTTAGTGGAGTATTATTCTATTTTTATTCCAAAATCTTCTATACCTTTAAGTTGGGAATCTCTCATTGCGTGTTGTATTTCAATAGTGTATATCCCATTTTTTGGGAATTTATATCCTTTTTTATACTGAAAAAGAATCTCTTTTGTTTCACCAAACCCCTTTCCAAGCCACATTCCGTTGGGTTCTGCGAGGATATAGTTTAAGGTATCTATTTTATTTTTTTTGTTTTTCTTTTTTGCATCTTTTATAGTGGCAAATATCCTAAGGTTGGCGTATGGATACTCGTTGTTGTTCCTCACCACGAATATCAATTTCTTTGGTGTTTGGTAGTTATTGATTTTTATCTCAAATTTTTGAGTGTTATTTTTATCCCAAACTCCATTGATAGGGTTGATTTTTATATTTTCGTCAGAACAGCCTATCAATAACAGAGTTAATCCCAAAAAGTAGAGAAGTTTAGTCATTTTTATGCTGAGTATATTATTGATTATTGGGCTTATTACCATTATTGTTAGGTTTTTTGTTATTTACTCGCTTTCTTTTTTGGTTAGAGGGATGATAGTTTTTGTTTGTTTTTTTACCTTCGTTATTTGTTTGTTGTTTGCTTTCTTTTGCGTTGGGCTGTGGTGTAGAGGTCTCCTTTTCTTGTTTTTTGTTGTTAGTTTTTTTCTTTTTCATAAACCTATCAACACTATTCTCTTGTATGAGGTCTGCACTTGGTTTGAATCCAGCCGTAGAAGCCTCTAATCCAGATAGTTCCTCTAAGGACGGAGATTTCAGCCCTTTTTTGTTATTAGAAAGTTCTTTTTTTACTTTGTTAATATCTAAATCGTACCAAGTCATAGAATTTTCTACATAGGCAAACCACATTTTTTTCTTGAAAACATCTATTTTGATACAGAATGCCTTACCTTTTTCTGTGTCAAGGGTAGAATTTGTTGGTGGAAAAAAAGACAAAGCATCAAGGTAGGAATCTAATTCAAAATTGAGGCAACATTTCAGCTTTCCACATTGTCCAGCTAATTTTTGCGGATTAATGCTTAATTGTTGATAACGAGCGACATTTGTATTTACAGAGCGGAAGTCTGTGAGCCAAGTAGAGCAACACAATTCGCGTCCGCAAGGGCCGATACCTCCTACTTTGGCAGCCTCTTGGCGAAAACCGATTTGTTTCATATCGATTTTCGTTTTGAAGGTAATGGCATAGTCTTTTATCAGTTGTCTGAAATCCACACGACCATCAGCGATGTAGTAGAAAGTAACCTTTCCACCATCTCCTTGGTACTCTACATCGGTGATTTTCATTGCTAATTTGTGGAACTGAGCCAATTTTCTAGCCTCTTTTTTTATAGCTTCTTCTTTGGCTCTGTATTCAGCCCACGCATCAATATCTCGCTGATTTGCAAGTCTATATATATTTAAAGTTTGTTCTTCTGAGGCTTTTTTCTTTTTCATTTGGATTTTTACCAACTCCCCAGTAAGGCTTACGACCCCTACATCGTGCCCCGAGCTACACTCTACAACCACTACGCTCCCAATGTGCAATGGAAGATTGTTCGGATTTTTGAAAAAGTGCTTTCTATCATTCTTAAATCTAACTTCTACTATATCCTTACTTCTGTCCTGATTGGGCTGATGAAAACCAGATAACCAATCAAATACACTTAATTTATAACTATTTGCACAAGTATCCACACTTGAACAGCCATTGGCAGATTTGGAGCCACAACTATGGTTGGAGTCTTTAGATGAACCACATCCACAACTCATATTTCAATTATCTTTTTTAATTTAAATCGATGCAAAGGTAAGAAAAAGATATTAGATATTTTAATGAAGATATATAAAAAGATTTTTAACCACCTTATACTAAGGCGTTTCTATCGGTATAATCCAATTTGAAGAAGATAGCTGTCATTATAGAAAACGCTACTAAGGAACTTCCTCCGTATGAGAAATAGGGTAGTGGTATTCCTACCGTAGGAAATAGTCCTATTACCATACCGATATTAATGCCAAAGTGCATCAGTAGAATAGATGCAAAACTATATCCAAAAATACGATTGAATATGGATTTTTGTTTCTCGGAAAGATAATAAATTCGCCCAATATAGAAGGCATATAGTAGTATCAGAGCGGTGCTTCCCACGAAGCCCCATTCTTCCCCCACGGTACAAAAAATATAGTCAGTTTCTTGCTCTGGGACGAATTTTCCACGCGTTACGGAACCCTCACGGTAGCCCTTTCCGAAGATATTTCCAGAGCCAATAGCCGTTTTGGAGTAGAGTAAATTGTACCCTGAGGTATCGCGATATTTCATCTCGCCCTCATACAGTACCATTACTCGTTCTCGTTGGTGTTTAGGAAGTTTTTCTAATATTTTTGGAGTAAAAAAAACAAACCCCGAAAGGAAAATAGTGATGATCGCAATTCCTCCAAGAATTGGGATGTTTTTTATTAAAGTCCTGAAATTTTTAGTAATAATAAATATACTGATGAGTACTATTGCTATAATCTCGTATAATGGATTTATATTATTGACAACTAAATAAATAGATATTAAAAAAATAATTGTAAAAACACCAATAGTGGTGAAAAATCGCCCATTAAGTCCCTCTCGGTATAGAGCAATAGCGAATGCAAAAAATACCAACAGAGACCCCACATCAGGAATTGCTAATACGATAGTTGCAGGTATCCCAATGATAATCAGGGCTTTGAAGATATTAGAATTCGTAGGTGTAAAACTACCATTGGATACGAAATTTGCCAGCATCAGAGCAGTGCCAATTTTCATAAACTCTACGGGTTGCATTGTAAAAGACCCTATTTTGTACCAGTTTTTTTGCCCCAAAATCTCTTTACCAAAAGGAAAAAGTCCTAAAAGAAGAAGAACGCCTCCGAGGTAAAATATCGGAGCAAAATTTTCAAAAAACTTATATCTAATAGCAAAAATCACACCCCATAGTATCAGCGATAGTACAAAAAATATAAATTGTTTAGTGCCAAGTCCTTCATCTACACTATAAATATTGAGAATAGCAAAAATACATAAAACAAGATATGCTAATACCCCAATGGTATCAATTCCTTTCATTTGATTTTTATTCGTAATTTATTGCAAAAATAATGAAATATTATGGTATTTAGTAGGTGTTAAATAGAATTATAAAAAATGAGGCAAAAAAATTGCGTAGATGAAAAAAAGTATATACCTTTGCTAAGTCTCAAAAGGGGTGCCCTAATTAAGGCTGAGATTATACCCATAGAACTTAGGCTGGTAATGCAGTCAAAGGATTTTAGGCGTTCTGCCACAGATAATTAAGTGAAATGTTGTATTTTGGGTGATACACATTTTTAGTAATAATCACATAAAATAATAGCCTCTTTTTATTTTACAAAAAAATCATTTTTGTAATGAAAAAAGTATTTTTTATGGCGTCCGCATTGGTGATGACTACCGCTGTGGCACAACAGGAAAAGGACTCCACACGAGTGATAGATGAGGTGCTCATCAATGCTATTCGTGCAAAGGAAACCCTTCCTGTAACATTCTCTAATCTTTCTAAAAACGAGATTAAGAAAAAGAACTTTGGGCAGCAGATGCCTATGTTGCTTACGAGCCTACCTAATGTAGTATCCTATTCCGAAGATGGTACGGGATTCGGGGCAACAGCTCTGTTTATTCGTGGTAATGACTTGCAGAGAACTAATGTTACTATCAATGGTATTCCGTATAACGATTCCGAATCGTTAGGGGTGTATTGGTATAATCTTTCGGATTTTGCAGGCTCTGCTGAGAGTATCCAAGTTCAGCGAGGGGTGGGTACTTCTACTAATGGGGCAGGTGCATTTGGAGCGAGCCTCAATGTGCTTACTGACGCAGTTTCTGAGAAACCTTATGGTGAAATTGCTAACTTTTATGGAAGTTATAACGCCCATAAGCATTCATTAAAATTTTCAACAGGTAAAATCAATGATAGATTTGAGATATCAGGGAGACTGTCTAAAATTAATTCAAATGGATATATAGACAGAGCCTCTGCTAACCTAAAATCGTACTTTTTCCAAGGTGCATATTCTCATAAAAATACTTTAATAAAAGCCCTTGTGTTCGGTGGAACAGAGAAAACATACCTTACTTATAAAGGTATTGACGCTAGACAACTTGAAACCAATAGACGATACAACCCTGCGGGGGCTTACTACGATGCCCAAGGAAATGTGCATTTTTATGACAACGAAACTGATAATTACCAACAAGACCACGCACAGTTACATTGGGCACAGCGATGGAGTCCTTATTGGACTACTCATCTCGCATTCCATTATACGAAGGGGCGAGGTTATTGGGAACAAATGGATAATTGGGGTGATGAGAATGGCAATTTTGTGATTCAGTATCTGATGGATAACGATTTTTATGGAACGACTTTCTCTTCTAACTACAAAAAAGATAAAATAGACTTTGTATTCGGAGGTAGTGCCAATTCTTATGATGGTCGCCACTTTGATGAGTATGTTTGGACAGAAAAAGGAACAAAAGCACATAGAGAACGATTAGGAGATATGAATTATGGTAAGAAAAATGAGGCTTCTGCCTTTGCAAAACTTTCTTATCAATTAGACGAAAAATGGGATTTATTCGGAGATATTCAGTATAGATATGTCGGCTTTAAATCCAAATTCAGTAATGTACAGATAGACGAAGGACTTCATTTATTTAATCCAAAATTTGGGGTTACTTATAAAATCAATCAAGGAAACAACCTTTACTTATCTTACGCAAGAGCTACTAAAGAGGCCAATCGCTCCGACTATAAAGATTATGCCGAAAATATAAACAATGGAAGTGTATTGCCAAAAGCAGAATCAGTGAATGATTTTGAACTTGGTTGGCGTCTTGTATCCCATACCCTAAAACTTAACGCCAATATATATTATATGGATTATAAAGACCAATTGGTGCTTACTGGGGATATTAGCAAAACAGGATACTCTTTGAGAAAAAATAGCGGTAATTCTTACCGACTCGGATTGGAGGTGGATGCCTTATTGAAAATTTCCGATAAGTTGATATGGCAACCGAATTTCTCTTTGAGTAGAAATAGGAATATCAATTATCACTCACTCCAAAATAAAGTGGCTGTTAATATGGGTGATACTGATACCTCTTTCTCTCCGTCTGTAGTGGCAAGTAGTGGTTTAACTTTTATCCCAATTAATGATTTTCAAGTAAGTTGGGTATCAAAATATGTAGGCACAAGATACCTCACTAATGAAAACGAGGCGAATGCTAAATTAGATGCCTTTTGGGTAAATAATCTTAATTTATCATATGAATTGAGACCTGCTAACTTCTGTAAATCTATTACTTTTGCACTTGATGTGAATAATTTCCTTAATAATAAATATTATTCTCATGGAAGATACAAAAAAGGAAAAGCGTACTATTTCCCACAAGCAACTGCGAATGTGATGGCTGGTGTTACTTTTCATTTTTGATAGTTATAAATGATTGATTATTATGGGGTTAGCCTATTTTTGGTTAATCCCTTTTTCTATATTTGAGATTTTTTATTTTCTATTTCAGAAAAAATAGTTTAACTTTACACACTTTTTATCTAAAAAAATAATGTTATGATAAACAGAGCAAGAGAAACTACGGAAGCCATCGAGAGATTATATGTCTCTATGAGGCATCTTTTTTATAGAGGATTTTTTAAGCCATCGGGGATTTCTGGGGAATCCATTAGGGAATTATTACTCACTATCGCTCCTGAGATTTATGGCTCAATGGGGGTAGTTAATAAGGTGGAACTAAATGGTCTACTATATGTTTTGGATAGACTACCTGAGGGAATAGAGGAGACACCGTTTGTGCATCTTACTTCCGACGAGGGTTTTAATAAAGGTACTTTCGAGGTGATAGTCCCTAAAAAACGACGCCGAAACTGCTACCGAATAGACCAATATCAGATGAATATAGAGGTGCTTTTGGGGCGTTCGGAGATTTATGATATTCTCACGCATCTCACTTTTCTGTATATAGAGGCCGACAAAATTCGAAATTTAGGGTATATTTCTGATGAAGAAAATCGCCCATCTCGCACTTGGAAAATTATAGAGGAAGTAGCCCTTGGTGAGAAGAAATTCACTCGCCAAGAGAAAGAAGTGGCCTTAATACATCTATCATCTCTCTTAGGAAGAACCTTTGATGAGACTTTGAAAGCCTATAATGATTTTGGTAGCGAAGATAATCCTGATAGACTATTCAAGATAATCTACCATCTTGGAAAGGCAAGTTTAGAGGATTTCTTGGGCATTCGCCAAAGGGAAATTTATTTCAGTGCTATATTGCAAGAGAGAACTGGTCATCATTTCTTTGGAGAAAAATGGGCAAATAAAGTGAAGGAAGTTTTAGTGAAAAGTAATTTACATAATAGGGGTTTGCATATTATTTCTGCAAATATGCACTCAGTGAAAAATATGCTTTTCTCCGAAAATGCCTTAGGAAAAAAAGTGGGGCCTACCGTAGATTACAAACTCTATGAGGAGATTAGCAATAAGAAAGACCTACAAGATAAAATTTTAGAGTACTCTCAGAAACAAGGACTTATATATATAAAAGATGATAGCGGTTGCAATGTAGATGTTCAGATTATTGATTTGAGTAAAATCAATTTTAGTAATACAGTTTTTGAAAAATACAACTATTCTGGTGATGATGTACTGTTGGTATTTGATTATGCCTTTGGCGAGCAAGCTTATGAAGTGATGGATGAACTACTTCGCCCATATTATGTAGAAGGAGAGGAGAATAAAATGAAAGTAAAATCTATCTCCATAATGGGGAAAGCAGGTATTTTGAAGGGAACAAAAGGCGATATTATGATTCCTACTTCGCATATTTTTGAGGGAACGGCTGATAATTACCCCTTTGAAAATAAACTGAAATTGTCCGATTTTGAAGATAACGAATTGAAGGCCTTTGAAGGGTCAATGATTACTGTATTGGGGACTTCTTTACAGAATAAGGATATCCTAAGCTACTTTATGAATACCTCTTGGAAGGCAATAGGCTTAGAGATGGAGGGAGCTCATTACCAAAAGGCAATACAAGTGGCTTCTAAGATTAGACATCATATTTCGGAAGATTTGTTCCTATGTTACGCGTATTATGCTTCTGATAATCCATTAGAGACTGGCTCTACGCTATCTTCAGGTGGGCTTGGCCTTACGGGGGTCAAACCAACTTATCTAATTACATTAAGGATTTTGGAGAAAATATTAGGTTAAAATAATTTAATTTCTATAATGCAGACTCCTCTTACTTCGGTGGGGGAGTTTTCTATTTAATAAAAATAAAAAGGGACAGGAGCGATGCCTGTCCCAATAATTATGAAATAAAGTTAAAAAATAAAATTAATTCCTGCGACAAAGTTTCTTTCTACCCCAGGGATAAAAGCAGTGAAGTTTTTATTCGTAGTAGGGAGAGGTTGTTTTGTTTGAGGATTTTTTAGTGGCGGTACCAAAGCCTTGTCTCTTATTAAGTAACTTGAAGCATATATCTTATTTGTCAAATTGTTTCCTTGCACGAAGAAAGTCCATCTATTCCACTTAAATCCTATTTTCGCCCCTAAGATTTGGTAAGGGTCTTGGTAGAGTGTGTTTTGGTGGTCGGTAGGTGTTTTCTTCCAAATGGATTCTATATTTGCTTCGGCGAAGAACCCTGATGGGTGTTTGTAGTCTAATGCAATGAAAGAATAATGCTCTGGGACACCTGCAATTTGATTTTTCTTCTCATTTCTAAAATAGAAATCCGCCCAATTGTAATTTGCAAAGAAAGTGAAGGAATCTCCTCTGTTAGAGAAAATATTTTCAGCAAAAGTGGATTTTATTCCTGCTTCTAATCCTCTGTGGATTGTTTTGTATGGCGAATTGATGGTGATAGCTGATACGCCGAATCCCGTGATACTAAGCACTTCGTCTTCTACCCAAGCATTGTAGAAACTCAAATCCCAATGGAGTAATTTACCAAAATGTCCTTTGGTTCCTACCTCGAAGGTATAGGCTTTTTGCCCTTTCACATCAGAAGCAGATAATAGGCTTGGGCTAGATGCCACCGAAGACCCAGATACATTGATAAGTTCTAAGAATGTAGGTGGTTCGTAGCTTCTGCTGAAATTAGTATAGAATTTCGCATTTGGATTTAGTTTATAGATAAGTCCAATTTTTGGGTTGATACCGAAGAAATTGTATTCTTTACTAATATTGGATGCTTTTGCCCAATTTACTAACTTTCCATTTGTAGCTGCATTTGGACTTGGCCATACCCATTGTTGTCTGTTGTTTGGTGTAGGGAATATATCTCGTATTTCTCTATTGTCGATGCTCACTTGCACGCCGAGAGCGAGGGTTAATTTATCGGTAATGTTATGATTGTTATTCGCATAAAATACATTATGAGTGGCTATCAAATCATTTTTCAAGAAATTATGTAGAGGTTTACCTAATACATTGGCACTGCCATTTTGGTACATTGTTCCTTGTGATATTTGTAATCCAGCTGTAAAGTAGTTTCTTTCAGTTTTATTTTCATAAGTGAAGCGAACACCATAATCATTATTGGCGCTGGCTCTCACATAAGAAGGATAGGTAAATACATCATCCGCATATTGATAATAGATAGTCCCTGTTAGGAGGCTATTGTCATTGATTTTATAGGCGGTTCTACTACCTATTCGGAGTATTTTGCTGTTTCTGTTTGGTCTATCACGAAATACATTTGGCCCTGCAGCAAATGGCTCTGCAAATGATGCACCTTTATTGATTTGTTTTGGATCTTTACTCAATTGATAGAAGGTAAGAGGGCCAGGTATATCAAAGTATAAGTCTGTAAATGATGCATATAATCTTGATTCTAATTTATCAGAAAATTTTCTACCTATATTAGCAAGAGCATTGAGGCGTCTGGATGTATTATATTCACGGAAGCCATTACTATTGTTGTAGGAAACTGATACGAAGCCGTCATTTTTACCTTTTGCAAAGCCAGATGAAGCGGCGATATTATAGTATCCAAAACTACCGCCTTCTAATTTTACAGAAAGAGGCGACGCATTGTAGCCATTCTTGGTGATAAAGTTCATTGCTCCACCTAGCGTTGCTCCGCCGAATTCTAGTGCATTAGCTCCACGATATACTTCTACAAGGTTAGATGCTTGAGGTTCCAAAACGCCAATAATATAGGAGCCATCGGAGAAATTGATAGGGATACCATCTTGTAGCAACGCTACCCCACGAGATTGCGGATTAGACTGGATGCCTGACCCTCTTATATTGAGTCTAGGTTGGTCGTTGCCACCAAAAAACTCTTGGATTATCACCCCAGGCATTCTCTGTAGGGCGTCTTTTAATGTTTGAGACCGTTGTGATGTGAGGTTGGTAAGTTGTGCCAAGTTGGTTCCTCCTGCGATATTGTCCAATTTTTTCGTAGATACAAAAACGGAGTTGGCTACCAAGCTCGGGTTATCCGTAATCACAACTTCTTGGATATTATGTGTGTTGTTTGGGCGAATAGTTAGGTTAATGTAAGTGATTCCGTTTTCATTTACGGATTCACCAGAGTGGATATTTACGGATTTTTTATCAAAGCCATCTTTGTATATATCCATAATAAACTCGTTCTTAGGAACTTCTATATAATAGAAACCTTGTGTGTCGGTTACCGCCTTTATATTGGGGTTGTTTTGTAGTTGGATTGTTACATTAGTAATAGGGGATTCGTTCTCATCGGTGATTCTTCCCTTGATGCGACTACTTTGAGCAAAAGTAATACTCCCAACGGTAGTTGCTATTGCTATTAAAGGTAATTTACTAAATCTCATTAGATTATTGTTTTTAATTAATACAAATATAGTAATATAAATTTATTCTATACAAATAATTTTAACAATATTTTTGATATAATTTCTGATATATAGATTATTGGGTATATTTTTATTTTGATATTTAATGGTATAGGGTTTCTGTAAATAGAATAGAATATGGAGATTTTTTCTCCAAAAAAAATATTATAAAGAGAGTAAATAGATTTGGTAAATGTGATTGAAAAATAAAATAATCGGATATTTTTTTTCATAGTCCTACTAAAAACCTTAACTTTGTCCTACATAAAAAATTATTTCAGATGAATAAATCAGTATATATTATCACTACCGATGCTTATAGTGGCAAATCTCTTGTGAGCCTCGGTATTATGCAGATGGTGATGAGAAATACTGCCAATGTGGGGTATTTCAAACCGATTGTGGAGTCTAACAAACAGAATGATAAGCATATAGATACTATGCTTACTCATTTCAATTTGGATATAGATTATCGCGATACTTTTGCCTTTACTCGTTCGGAGGTTGTTTCCCTCAAAAATCAAGGTAAAATAGATGAGGTGTATGATGCTATTATTAAGAAATATAAAGCGTTGGAAGAGCGATACGATTTCGTTTTAGTTGATGGAACGGATTTGTTAGGGGATAATAATATGTTTGATGTGAGTTTTAATACTTCATTAGCTCAGTCGCTGAATATTCCTGCTATCGTAGTGCTGAAAGATAGTTTTTCATCAGAAGAAGAACTTATCAATCATATCCAGATACAAGTGAATAGCATCAGAGAACAAGAGGTGAATGTACTCGCTGTATTCGTGAATAAGGTACAGAACTATACTGCTGAAACTCAACAAAAATTACAAGAACAATTTGGCGAAATCCACTTCACAATAATACCTCGTGAAGAAATGTTGGAAAAACCAACTTTGAAAGAAATTGCCGAAGCCCTCGATGCAGAATTCCTCTATGAGGGTGAAAACATCAATATCGTACCATCACAAACGGCTGTGGGAGGTATGCACTTGCCAAATTATCTCAAAAGATTGACGGATAATTGTTTGGCTGTTTTGCCTGCCGACCGCTCAGATTTGGTGGCGGGAACTTTGGTAGCTAATTTTTCTACCAATTTCCCAAGAGTGGCAGGTATGGTACTCTACGGAGGTTTTTCCCCAGAGGTAGAAATCCGAAAAATAATTGAGGGAACGAATGTAAATATCCCAATAATGCTCGTGAAAATGGAGGACACTTACGAAACGGCAAATGCCATCGGAAAAATAAAATCTAGAATCTATCCAGAGAGCAAGGAAAAAATAAAAGTTTGTATCCAATTATTTGAAAAATACACCGATGTAGAGGATATTAATAAGAGAATCTCTTCCTTCAAATCTGATACTATCACTCCGCGAATGTTCCAATATAATATGGTGCAGGCAACTCGCAAGGCTCAGAAACATATTGTATTACCAGAAGGTACAGACGACAGAATCCTCGTAGCTGCATCTCAACTTGCCGAAGATGAGTTGGTATATCTTACCGTACTTGGTAATCCAGAGCAAATTGCAAAACGCGTGAATGAATTAGGATTGAAATGGAACGAAGCAAGAATAAAAATCGTTAATCCAAACGATAGCCCTAAACACGAAGAATACGCTCAAAGATTATACGAAATCCGTAAGTCTAAAGGTATGGAAATTGCACAAGCTAGAGACTTGATGCTCGATGTTTCCTACTTTGGAACAATGATGGTATTCGTAGGAGATGCTGATGGAATGGTATCAGGAGCAGTAAATACTACGGCACATACAATACGCCCATCATTGCAGTTTGTGAAAACAAAAGCAGGAGTAAATACCGTGTCTTCCGTATTCTTTATGTTGTTGCCAGACAGAGTTTTGGTATATGGAGATTGTGCTATCGTACCAAATCCTACAGCGGAACAACTCGCCGAAATAGCCATTACTTCTGCTGACTCTGCGAAGGCATTTGGTATAGAGCCAAAAGTAGCGTTACTCTCTTATTCATCAGGAAATTCCGGTAGTGGTGCAGATGTAGATAAAGTTCGTGCAGCAACAGCTATCGTGAAAGAACAACGCCCAGACTTACTCGTGGAAGGACCAATTCAATATGATGCAGCGGTAGATCCTGTTGTTGGTTCTAAAAAGATGCCAAACTCACCAGTGGCAGGACAAGCTAATGTATTGATATTCCCAGACCTAAATACAGGGAACAATACCTATAAGGCAGTACAAAGAGAAACAGGAGCCTTGGCAATCGGTCCAATGCTTCAAGGTCTCAGAAAACCAGTGAATGACCTTAGTAGAGGTGCTACTATTCCAGATATTTACAATACGGTGCTTATTACAGCTATCCAATCCGTAATGGAGGATTAGTGCTTTATGAATATTAGAGATACAAAGTTTGTTTTGTATCTCTTTTTGAGCATTTGTTATCAAAATAAATAAAAAAACAAAATTTAAAAATAATTTTTACAATGGAAATACTTATTATTAATTCAGGAAGTTCGTCTTTGAAATATCAATTAATTGATTCTGAAACAGGAAAATCCCAAGCAAGAGGATTAGTAGATAGAATCGGTATTGATGGAAGTAGTGTGAAATATGTAGCACTTAAAAACGGTGAAGAAGTGGAGGTGAAGAAGCAACTCCCAATTGCCAACCACGAGGAGGGTCTAAATATCGTAGCTCAATTACTTTGTGATGCTGAAGTAGGGGTGATTTCTAATCCAGATGATATCAAAGGAATTGGCCATAGAATTGTTCATGGAGGAGAAAAATTGGTAGAACCTACCATTATTAACGATGAGGTAGAAAAAATTATAGAAGACCTTACTCCTCTTGCGCCATTGCACAACCCAGGTAATTTGAGTGGTATTCGCGTGGCAAGAAAACTTTTCCCAAATGCTACTCACTGTGGGGTATTGGATACGGCATTTCATCAAACAATGCCTGCAAAAGCATATAGATATGCTATCCCAGCAGAGTATTATGAAAAACATGGTATCAGAGCGTATGGATTTCACGGAATTAGCCACAAATTTGTAGATGGAGAAGCTCGTAAAGCACTCGGGAAAGCAGATGCAAAAAATATTACAATACATATTGGTAATGGAGCGAGTATGTCTGCTGTAAATTCCGAAGGAAAATGTGTGGATACATCAATGGGATTCACTCCGCTTGATGGGTTAGTGATGGGAACTCGTTGTGGGCAGATAGATGCAGGTGTGGTGTTCCACCTCGGTAGTCAATTAGGACTTTCAAACGACGAAATTAATACCATTTTTAATAAAAAGTCTGGTATGCTTGGTGTCTCTGGATATTCTGATGCTCGTGATGTTACAGCGAAATATAATGAAGGTGAAGAAAATGCTATCCTCTGCTACGAAATGTATGCTTACAGAATCAAAAAATTCATCGGTGCCTATATTGCAGCCTTGAATGGGGTAGATTCTATCATTTTCACAGCAGGATTAGGAGAAAATGATGCCTTGGTTCGTAAGCTGGTTTGTAAGGATTTGAGCGTTTTTGGTATCGAACTTGACGAGGAGAAAAACGAAAAATTCAACCATCCGAAACAACCAGTAGAAATCCAAAAAGATGGAGCAAAAGTGAAAATTTTCGTAATACCAACCAACGAAGAATTACAAATAGTAAATGAAATCAAACACTTAGTAAAATAAGTGCATAAAGAAATCCGAATCTTTTAAGGTTCGGATTTTTATTTTTAAATATAAAAAGGGAAAACTAATCCCACTTGCTCTTCGTAGAAATAGCGTATTTACCACCACCCATAATAACAACTGCTAATGCAGGGAAAAGGAATAACGCAGGCAATTCGGCCGACCAACCGCCATGCTCCGTGAGGCTGAAAATATTATCCGAATAGGCCAAAAATAATACCATAAATCCCGTAGCGACCATTACTAATGCAGAGAGCCTTGTCCGAATACCAATCAAAACAAAAAAGGGAGCAATAATCTCGCCGATAAAAACACCATAGCTAATGGCAGATGGTAATCCCTTCTGCTCCAAAAGATGTGTGATATATCTCAATGCCTCTGGATGAACCAATTTATTTATTCCGTGAGGGAGCATTAGTAACCCAATTGTAACACGAATAATCAATAGCCCGAAATGAGTATTTTTCATAAAAATTGAAATTAAACAATATGTGGCAAAGTTAAGATAATTTTTTCTATAAAATAAAAAGATAAATATTGCTCTGAAATCTATTATCTTTGTAAAAAATTAAATAAAATGAAGAAACCGCTTATTCTTATCACAAATGATGATGGTATCACAGCGCCTGGAATCCGTAATTTGGTGAGTTTTATGAATGAAATAGGAGAGGTAGTAGTAGTAGCTCCTGACTCCCCACAGAGTGGCAAGGGACACGCTGTAACGATAAATTCCGTACTTACTTCCGAAAAAATCAATATGGAAGGTGAGCAGGTGGATTATTCACTCAGTGGAACACCTGTGGATTGTGTGAAATTTGCCCTTGACAAAATTCTTACACGAAAGCCTGATTTGGTAGTATCAGGGATTAATCACGGCTCTAATTCATCTATCAATATTCTCTACTCGGGGACAATGTCTGCTGCCGTGGAGGCTGGGGTAGAGGGTATTCAAGCAATAGGTTTTTCCCTCTTGGATTTCAGTTGGGATGCCGATTTTAGCCAAGCAAAAGAATACATACAGAGCATCGTAAGAAATGTTCTTGAAAATCCACTTCCAAAGGGAATAGTACTAAATGTGAATATTCCAAACCTCAAAAAAAATGAAATAAAAGGGGTGAAAGTCTGTAAGCAGGCTAATGCTAAATGGGAAGAAAATTTTGATGAGAGAGTAAATCCTCACGGAAAAAAATACTATTGGCTTACGGGATACTTTAATAATATGGACGAGTCTGAAAATGCTGATGAAGTAGCTTTAGATAAGGGGTATATCACTATCGTACCTGTGAAATTTGATCTTACGGCGTACGAATATATAGATCAATTGAGCCAGCAATTTAAAAAATGATTTTTGCATTCCTCTAGAGACGATTAGCCAATTTTTTTGGCTAATTTTGTTTTTTTAAGGCAGTTTTGGCGATTTGCTTTTAGAGTTTCGTAGATAATATATATCTTTGCAATTATGGTTCAGAAAGAAAATTTTTCATCTCGTGTAAATGGTAGTTTTGCCAAAGAAATATCTTTGACGCAAGGAAAAATTCCACCAAATGCCGTGGATTTGGAGAAACTTGTAATCGGTTCATTTTTGATTGATAAAAAGGGACTGGATACTTCTATAGAATTACTCAAGCCAGAGATTTTTTACGACCCTCGCCATCAGGTAATATTTGAAGCTATTGCCCAATTATACCTAAAAAATGAGCCTGTGGATATGATGATGGTGATTAACGAACTTCGTAAGGAGGAAAAACTCTCTCTTGCAGGAGGAGACCAATATATTATAGACCTCTCGCTGTCGGTGTCTTCATCAGCTCATATTGAGAGCTATGTGAGGATTGTTATGGAAAAATACATTCTCCGAAGTCTCATTGAGGTTTCTAATGATGTGATAGACAACTCTTATAAAGATAGTGCCGATGTATTTCAATTGCTGGACAAGGCAGAGCAGGAGTTCTTTAATATCACTAATGGAACCATCAAAAAGGGATTTGATACCGCGGGGGCATTAGTGAAGCAAGCTATCAAAAATATAGAAGCTCTTAAAGATAAAAAAGGCCTTTCGGGGGTGCCTTCGGGGTTTTCTGCATTGGATAAAGAGACGGGAGGTTGGCAAAATTCAGACTTAATCATCATTGCGGCTCGTCCTGCGATGGGGAAAACGGCATTTATCCTCTCAATGGCAAGGAACATTGTTGTACAACATAAAATACCGATGGCTCTCTTTTCGTTGGAGATGGCCTCTGTACAGTTGATAACGAGAATGATAGCCTCCGAGACGAGAATTTCTTCTGATAAACTACGAAAAGGAACGCTCAATGAAGAAGAATGGAAACGCCTTTTCTCCAATGTGAAGGAGTTGGAGGATGCCCCTATGTTTATTGACGAAACCCCTGCCTTGTCTATCTTTGATTTTCGTGCCAAGTGCCGAAGATTGGTGATGCAACACGGTGTGAAAATCATTATGGTGGATTATCTACAATTGATGACTGCAAATAGTGGAAATAAGTCGGTAGGAAACCGCGAGCAGGAAATATCTATGATTTCTCGTTCGTTGAAAGCCGTAGCAAAGGAACTCAATGTACCGATTATTGCTCTATCTCAGTTGTCAAGGGTAGTGGAGACCCGACCTGGGAAACGCCCGCAGCTATCCGATTTGAGAGAGTCAGGTGCTATAGAGCAAGATGCAGATATTGTTTCGTTCATATTCCGACCAGAATATTACAAAATTGATGAATGGGATAATGACCCAAATGAGGCCAAAACCTCTACAAAGAATCAAGCAGAAATTATTATTGCTAAGCATAGAAATGGGGCTACAGCCGATGTGCGTCTTGCATTCATTAAAGATTTTGCGAGATTTGCCGATTTAGAAGAATTGAATAATTTCTCTATGCATAATGAATCTTATGGAGAGGATAGCGAATATGAACAAGCACGAACGAGAATTAATCCTGCTGATGCATATGGTGTAGCTACGAATATCGAATCTTCTGGTATATCAGGGTCTAAAATAAATGACCTTGATGATGATGAGGTACCTTTCTAATTATCAAAAATAGAATAATGGATTTTATTAATCGATTTTTCTCTAAATATCCTGAGACAAAAATTATTAAATGGTTTCGTAGAATATGCCAAATAGAGGCTGTATCGTGTTTCCTTTTGTATTGTGTGGCGATGGTCTGGAAACGATACGATGATGAGGGTTTCCTTCCTACGCTGTTTATCATCATTATAGGGAATATACATGGGCTGTTTTTTACACTTTACTTATTGTTGTGCCTACCTATCCGAAAGATTTTTGAGTGGGATGACGAGGATTTCGTATTTGCTCTGCTGTCTGCTTTTTTTCCATTTGCTACAATTTGGGTGGAAAAGAAATTGGCAATTCACGATAGAGAATAATTTCATATTTAAATATTAATCAAACTAATAAAAATGAAAATAAAATTTCCTACACCTTACTCTGTTTTGATGTTAGTTATCATACTTGGGGCGGTATTGACATTTGTTTTACCATCAGGGAAGTATGATACCCTTTCCTATAATGAGGATACGAAGGCCTTTACGATTACTACGACGGATAAGACCTATTCTATACCCGCTACGCAACAGATATTGAAGAATAAGGGGATAACGATTGCCTTAGAAAAATTTACACAAGGAAAAATCAAAAAACCGATTTCTATTCCGGATACTTATAAGAGAGGTGAGCCCTCACCACAGGGGCTCGATAAGGTTCTTTTTGCTCCTATAAAGGGGATTTATGAGAGTATAGATATTATCTTTTTTGTTCTTGTTTTGGGTGGGTTCATAGGTGTTTTTAATAGCTCGGGGACACTCAACGAGGGGGTTGGTTATTTGGCTTATCGCTTGAAAGGTCGTGAGGGGATTCTGATAATTATCGTAACTTCTCTCATTGCCTTAGGAGGAACATCTTTTGGGTTGGCGGAGGAAACTTTGGCATTTTATCCAATGTTGGTTCCTGTTTTTATGGCAGCGAGATACGATCTTATGGTACCTCTGGCGGTGATATATATAGGTTCTGCTGTTGGGACGATGGTCTCTTTGATTAATCCATTTTCGGTGATTATCGCCTCCGATGCTGTGGGGGTGGATTGGACTTCGGGTATGGGGCTTCGTGCCGTAGCCTTATTAGTGATGCTGGTAGTGAGTATCATCTATATAATTAGATATGCTGAAAAGGTAAAGAAAAATCCTGAACTTTCGGTGGCTTATGGAGTAAAATTACCTAAATCATTGGAGGGAGAGGCGGTGGAAATCACCACTCTGAAGGCTTCCTCAAAGGTGCTACTTCTGGTATTTGGGATATCTTTCTTAGTGATGATAATTGGTGTGTCACAGTTGGGTTGGTGGTTTCAGGAGATGACGGCTGTATTTTTGGTCTCATCAGTTTTGATAGCCATTTTGCAACGAAGCGGAGAATATCAATTTATAGATAATTTTATTAATGGAGCACGGGACTTGCTGGGGGTAGCTTTTATTATTGGGATTGCTCGCGGGGTGACTTTCATTTTGTCCGATGGACAGGTTTCGGATACGATTTTGTATTATTCTAGTGAGATGGTTCAGGGAATGTCTCCGATGGTTTTTCTTCCTGTTTTGGCATGCGTATTTGCTGTTCTTACTTTATTTATCGCGTCGTCTTCGGGGATGGCTACTGTTACGATGCCTATTATGGGGGCATTGGCAAAGGTAGTAGGTATTGAAGGAACAAGCGTTGTGAATGCTTATATGATAGGAATGGGATTAATGAGTTTCCTTGCTCCTACAGGGCTTATATTGCCTTCCTTGGCAATGGTAGGTCTTAATTATAAACATTGGGTAAAATTTATAAAAAATCTGTTGTTAATTCTTTCGGGGATTGCCGTGCTGTTCCTTTGGGCAGACTATTTTATGAGTTGAAAAGATGAAAATAGAGATATTTACCGATGGAGCCTGCTCAGGAAATCCTGGTAAGGGCGGTTTTGGGGTGCTGATGCGAGTTGCGGGTACGAATTATCAGAAGACTTTTTCTCAGGGATTTCGTAGGACTACAAATAATAGAATGGAACTTTTGGCGGTAATCTTTGCACTCAATCAGCTCAAAGATGTGGGACACGAGTTGCATATCTATACCGATAGCAAGTATGTTTCTGATGCTATTAATCAAAAATGGATTTTAGGGTGGGCTAAAAGAGGCTTTACTAAGATTAAAAATCCTGATTTATGGCGAGAATTATATGTTCTTCACCAAAGACATCAGCCTAAGTTTCATTGGGTGAAAGGACATAATGGACATATGGAAAACGAAATGGTGGATGATTTGGCAGTAAAAGCCAGTCAATCTGAAAAATTATTGATAGATAATTTTTTTGAAAATGGTAACGATACTTTATTTTAATATGAAATATTGTAAATAATATTATTGAATGATAATAAAATGTAAATGTTAATGAGTGAAATTTTTTTTATATAAATTTTATTGTAAATTTTAACATTATATTAACAATGATTAATAAAATATATGTATATTTGCCCCGAGTAAAATTTTAATAAAATAAAATCAAAAATGAAGTTATTAAGCAAATCATTACTTGCGGTTATTACAATTTCTACTGCGAGTGCTTATTATGCTCAGAGTTCTGACAGCCTAAAAGGAGAAAAGAACATTGAAGAAGTAGTCATTACTGGTGTTGCGGATATCGCCAAAGATAGAAAGACACCTGTGGCAGTTTCTACTATTAAAGAAACGGCTATTGTAGAAAAACTAGGGAACCAAGAATTCCCAGAGGTATTAAGTTCTACTCCGTCCGTATATACTACTAAATCAGGAGGTGGTTTCGGAGACTCTAAAATTAATATCAGAGGGTTTGGTCAAGAAAACATTGCTGTAATGGTAAATGGTATGCCGGTGAATGATATGGAAAATTCTAGGGTGTATTGGTCAAACTGGTCAGGTATTGCAGATGTAACTTCTGCTATGCAAGTGCAGAGAGGTTTAGGTTCGTCTAAATTAGCAATTTCATCAGTTGGGGGGACAATCAACATTGTTACAAGGTCATCAGATAAAAAGCAAGGAGGGAAAATCTCTCTTGGGGTAGGAAACGATGGATTTTTTAAAACTTTAGTTTCTTACAATACTGGTAAATCTTCTAATGGTTGGTCGTCCTCTTTGTTATTTAGTAGAACTTCTGGTGATGGTTATGTAGATGGTACTAAATACGAGGGCTATAACTACTACATTGCAGTGGGATATCAGCCAAATAAAAAACACGACTTCCAATTTACTTTCACTGGTGCTCCGCAATGGCACTATCAAAGAAGATATGCAGTGTCTATTGCTGATGCTATTAAATATGGAGGAAATATAGATACTCCGAATAGAAGATATAACTCGGACTGGGGATATCTGAATGGAGAAGAATATTCTGCGTATGTTAATTATTTCCACAAGCCGATTATGTCGCTAAACTGGGATTGGAAAATTAACAATGATTCTAAATTATCAACCGTGGTGTATGCTTCTTTCGGTAGAGGAGGAGGAAACCAATGGCAAGGAGGATTCAATGTAGAAGAGCGACAAAAAGATGGAACAACAAAAACGGTGAAAAAAGGATATAGCTATTTCAGAAATGCTGATGGACTCATAGATTTTGAAGAAATTAAAAGACGCAACCAAAGTTCCGCAAAAGAACAAATCGTAAGAACAGGAAATATCAACCAACACGACTGGTATGGGTTCTTGACTAATTTTAGCCATAAAATCAATTCTAACTGGAATTTCTCCGTAGGGTTAGATGGTAGATATTACAAAGGATACCACTACAATATCCTTAGTGATTTGGTAGGAGCATCAGGATATACTGATAAAGCAAATAAAAATTACCCTGCAGGTCGTTTGATAACTAATACTTACGAATCTACATTCTCTTGGAACCCTTTCCAAGCAAGCCACAAAGATGCTGATAGAATTGCTTGGGATAATACAGGAAATGTATTCTGGGGTGGAGTGTTCGGCCAATTAGAATATTCAAAAGACGATTTATCTGCATTCGTTCAAGGTTCCGTATCTAATCAATCTTTCCAAAGAATAGATACCTTCATCATAGATGGAGTTACAAAATCTAAATCTGGAAAAGTGATGAATACAAAAACTAAATATGAAAATATATTAGGATATAATGTGAAAGGAGGTGCTAACTATAACATCGATGAACATCACAATGTATTTGCCAATGTTGGATACTATGAAAAACAACCATTCTTCAACTCTGTATATAGAAGTAACGAAAATATGGTTTCCGATGATTATAAAAACGAGAAAATCTTCGGTATTGAGGTAGGATATGGATTCCGTTCGTCTATTTTTGATGCTAATGTGAATTTATATAGAACATCTTGGAGAGATAGATACGACAGAAAAGGTAACCTAAGAGAAGATGCAACAAATACAAGATACTATGCAGAACTCAATGGTATTGCAGAAATCCACCAAGGGGTAGAGGTTGATGCCGCTTTGAAATTAGGTAGAGTATTATCCGTAAATGGTGCTTTTTCTATCGGAGATTGGTTCTATAAAGGAAATGCTGATGCTACTTTGTTTAATGAAGCAAATAATGAAGACTTCATTCCACAAGGGAAAACTTCTAATAAAATAGACCTTCTTCTTGATGGAACAAAGGTAGGAGATGCTGCTCAGATTACTGCTTCATTAGGAGTTACTGTTAATCCATTCAAAGGATTCAAATTTGATGCAAATTGGAGATATGTAGATAGATTATATGCAAGACTTGATGTATATAGCTATAGCGACCCAACTTATGCTACAAAAGGAAACCTTAGATTGCCAAGCTACAACTTAGTAGATTTGGGAGCTTCTTATACACTACCAATTAAGGATAAGAGAAGTTTCGTTTTCAGAGTAAATGTTAATAATGTATTTGACACTTATTACATTGCAGACTCTTATTCAGCAATACATGTAGATGCTAAAACTACACAAACCTATAAAGGTATTGATGTGAGAAACCAAGTGAATTTTGGTTTCGGTAGAACATGGAATGCTTCTATTGGATTAAATTTCTAATCTAAAACATAAAGTAGTTCAAAAATCTACCTTAATAAGGTAGATTTTTTTAATAAAAAAAATCTTATTGCAATAATTAAACGACTTAATTTTATGAATCTAAATTTTTTTAAAAAATCTGTAATTGCCTCATTTACATTTACCATAGCAGGTTCTTATTTCGTGCAAGCACAAGAAGTGGGCAACGAGAGGGATATAGAAGAAATTGTTTTGGTAGGAGTGGCGGATATTGCTAAGCACAGAAAGACACCTGTAGCGGTATCTACTATTAAAGAGACGACTATTATAGAAAAATTAGGAAATCAAGAATTTCCTGAAATTCTTAACAATACTCCATCGGTATATGCTACCAAAGCAGGAGGAGGTTTTGGTGATTCCAGAATTAACATAAGAGGATTTAATCAAAGAAATATCGCTGTAATGGTCAATGGTATTCCTATCAATGATATGTTAAATGGTGATGTGTATTGGTCTAATTGGACGGGAATTTCGGATGTAACATCGTCTATGCAAGTACAAAGAGGGTTGGGAGCATCCAAATTAGCTATCGTTTCCGTAGGCGGAACAATGAATATCCTCACAAGGTCAGCAGATAAGAAAAAAGGCGGAGTAGTAACTCTCGGGCTTGGTAATGATGGATATCACAAAAGCCTATTTGCCTACAATACAGGGAAAAATCTCAAAGGTTGGTCGGCATCTTTTTTAATGGCAAGAACAGCTGGTGCTTTGTATGCCGATGGGACAGATTTCGAAGGGTATAACTATTATTTAGCCTTAGGTTATCAACCAAATAAAATTCACGACCTACAATTTACCTTCACTGGAGCTCCGCAATGGCATCACCAAAGAGGAGCAGCTCCTACTATCAACGAATATATAAATTATGGAAGTGGAGGAGATGTGCCAAATAGAAGATATAATAAAGATTGGGGATATCTAACTGATAAAGATGGTATAGCAAGAGAATATTCCTTGGCGAGAAATCATTATCATAAGCCTATCATATCCTTAAATTGGGATTGGAGAATGAACTCTCAATCTAAACTTAGCACTGCTCTATATGCTTCTTTCGGTAGAGGAGGTGGTACCAGAGCCAGCAATAATGGGAAAATTAGTAGAACAGCACAAGGTATCCTTGATTTTGATGCATTAGTAAGATTAAACTCACAAGCAGGAATCGTGAATGCTAATAATGGATCTATTCGACAAGTAGGAGGAAATTCGCACGATTGGTATGGAATATTGTCCAGCTTTCAGCACAAAATTGGTAGCAATTGGAAAATAGATTTGGGGGTAGATGGTAGATATTTCAATGGATATAGATACAATCTTGTATCCGATTTGTTAGGAGCAACAGGTTTTTTGGATAATAGTGACCTGAATAACCCAAATAGAGTAATCACAAAAGAATACGGAGCTGAGCCATCTTGGAATCCAATTGTAAAAGTGCCAAGTTCCAAAGATAGAGTAACTACCAATATAGAGCAACAAGTATTATGGTATGGTGCTTTCGGACAAGTAGAGTACTCTAATGAAAAAGTATCGGCATTCTTACAAGGTGCTGTGTCTAATCAAGGTTTTAAGAGAGTGGATCACTATATCCGAGAGGGACAATTGTCTCGTGCTACTGGTGAAGCAATGCCACAGAAAACAGACTTTAAGTATAAATTAGGTTATAATGTGAAGGGAGGTGTTAATTATAATATTAACGAGCAACACAATATATTTGCTAATGTAGGCTATTACGAAAAACAACCTTTCTTCACAGCAATATACAGAAATAGCGAAAATGCAGTATATCCTAGTGCTAATAACGAAAAAATCTTCGGTGTAGAGTTAGGTTACGGACTGAAATTAGGCGACTTAACAGCCAATGTGAATGTATATAGAACGATATGGAAAGATGTATTCACAACTTCTGGAAGAATCGTAGATACAGACCTCGCAAAAACAAGGTATTTTGCTGAAATTAATGGTATTAAAGAAATTCATCAAGGTGTAGAGATAGATGCAGAATACAAACTTGGAAAAGTACTCTCTTTCACGGGTATGTTATCTTTAGGAGATTGGTACTACAAAGGAAATGCCGAAGCTTCTACTCTAAATGGGCAAACTTATCAAGCTTATCAAGTACAAGGACAGACGGGTACCGACTTTAATCTATACTTAGATGGTGCAAAAGTAGGAGAGTCTGCTCAATTTACGACCTCACTAGGAGCTATATTGGAGCCCGTGAAAAACTTGAAGTTTGATGCTAATTGGAGATATGTGGATAGATTATACGCTTCATTAGACCCAATGGCCTTCGTGAGTGAGTTAAAAGCAAAATTAGGCACTTTGAGATTGCCAAGCTACAACCTTTTAGATTTAGGCTTGTCCTATAAATTGAATATTGGTAATGGGCAATCTTTTACATTGAGAGGTAATGTGTATAATGTATTTGATACAATCTATATTGCTGAATCAAGGACAAATATCCACGCTGATGGTACGCCTTCTTATAAAGGAATCAACAAGAAAAACCAAGTATTCTTTGGTTATGGTAGAACTTGGAGTACTTCGTTATCATTCAATTTCTAATCTAAATGATAGATAAAATCAGAATTCCCATCTCAGCTGAGGTGGGATTTTTTTTGTATCTTTGCCCGCGATACATAAACGATAAAATTTAGATAATGAACACAATGTTTTTACATGCCCACAGAGGGTTTGCCTATTTAGAATTATTATTAGTGGCATTTTTCTTAGTTGCCTTATTTTTGGTGATGTTTGGCTATTCTGGTAAGATTACTAGCTTTCTAAGAAAGATGAGTCTCTTTACAATGATTATTTTCCATATTCAACTGATAGTTGGCCTTGGGTTGCTAATTTTCGTATCGCCACTTTCAACGATAATAGACCATGAAGGAATGGGTGGATTGATGAAAAATGCCGACCTCAGAAAATTGTATGTAGAGCATCCGTTTTCTATGTTTTTGGCAAGTATGTTCATTACTTTTGCAAATAAAAAAATTAAAACAGCAGAGAGATTGTCAATGTCTGCCTTTTGGCTAGCTATTTTAGGTGTGGTATTCTTTGGTTTCGCTTTTAGTATCGTGCTACATAAATTATTTGCCTAAAATATTTTTTTTATCGAAAAAAATCTACAGCGTATAATTTAAATTTTTTAAAAATAAATATATACCTTTGTAAATAAAAAATATATTTATTACTAATGAAAATAGCAGTTGTAGGAGCGACAGGAATGGTTGGCCAAGTAATGCTACAAGTATTAGCAGAGAGAAATTTTCCGATAACGGAATTAATCCCAGTGGCATCTGAAAAATCTGTTGGTAAAAAAGTTTTATTCAAAGGTAAAGAATATCCTGTAGTCTCGATGCAAACTGCAGTGGGTAAGGTGCCTCATATTGCCATATTTTCGGCAGGAGGAAGTACCTCGTTGGAGTGGGCTCCAAAGTTTGCAGAGGTAGGAACTTTCGTAATAGATAATTCCTCTGCTTGGAGAATGGACGATACAAAAAAATTGGTTGTCCCAGAGATTAATGCATCAGTACTCACTAAGGAGGATAAAATCATCGCTAATCCAAATTGCTCTACAATCCAATTGGTAATGGTATTAAATCCATTACACAAAAAATATGGACTAAAAAGAGTGATAATATCTACTTATCAGTCTGTTACAGGAACGGGAAAAGCAGCTGTAGATCAGCTAAACGAGGAAATAAAAGCCTCCGTTATAGGAGGTGATAAAGACCAAATCAATAAGGTCTATCCTTATGAAATATTCAAAAATGCTCTCCCTCAGTGTGATGTGTTTGATGTAGAGGATTATACAAAAGAAGAATGGAAACTGATGAGAGAACCAAAAAAAATAATGGGAGACGATTCTTTTGCTCTCACTGCAACGGCTGTCCGTGTACCAGTTCAAGGTGGGCATTCGGAGTCGGTGAATATTGAGTTTCATAATGATTTTGATTTGGAGGAACTCAAAAATATACTTTCTCAAGAGGAGGGTGTCGTGGTGCAAGATGATGTAGCCAACAATATCTATCCTATGTCATTGTATTCCGAGGGGAAAGATGAGGTTTTCGTAGGAAGAATTAGACGAGATTTTTCTCAGCCAAAAACGCTTAATTGCTGGATTGTAGCAGATAATTTGAGAAAAGGAGCTGCAACCAACGCTATCCAAATCGCAGAATATTTGGTCGCAAATAACCTTGTAGAGAAGAATTAAAAGATTTTAATATCCTAAATATAGTTTAAGGAGTTGATTTTTTATTAACTCCGTTTTGTTGTAAATTATATTTGCGTAAAATTAATTAATAGAGTGATAAAAACGATAGGCATAGTAGTATTGTTGCTAAGTTCGATAAGTATATTTTCTCAGCAAAAGCGGCAGTTTTTTAGAAATGAAGCTACTCGCTCGCAAATGAATATTTGGAATAAGAATTATTCCGATTTTTCTAAAAATCAACAAATATACCGACAAGGTTTTTATAATATGGGGAGCGAATTGTATATAGAGATTCCTTCCAAAGGATATTTTACCATAGAGTTTGCCGGTCAGGTGATTAGTAATGCAACGGGAAAATTTTTGTTTTTTGATGTTATGAGAGGGAATCAACTGCTGGCAATCTACAAAGATGGCTATTTGGTGTATAGGACTCTCGTTTCTATACTTCCCGATAGTAGATTAAATTTTACATTTTCCACTAATGTGGGACTTTATTTAGAGGAAACTATAAGATTGAGAAATACAAGAGATGGAGGTAGCAATTCAAATTATAGAGTTGTTTTCACGGAATCCGAGTTTTCATTATTTTTAAAGAAACTTAATGAACAAGCAAAATTTGATGATGAAAAAATAGCTTATATCAACCAACAATTGATAACGACTAATTTCACCGCAGGACAGGTAAAACGATTAGTGGAAATATTGAGTTTTAGTAAGTTAGAAGTGGCAAAAAAACTTTATGATTATTGTATAGATCCTCAAAATTATTTCGTAGTATTTGATGCGTTTTCGTTCAGTGATGAAAAAAACGCTCTCTCAGATTATATAACAAAACAAATACATTAAAAAATACAAATATGTCTTTAATAAAATCAATTTCAGGAATTCGTGGGACAATTGGTGGGAAGTCAAGTGATAACCTTACACCCCTTGATATTGTGAAGTTTAGCTCCGCATTCGGTTCGTGGCTTCAAAATAAAAGAAACAAAAAAAATATTACACTCGTGATTGGTAGAGATGCCCGAATTTCTGGACAGATGGTTTCTTCTCTAGTGGTGGCTACTCTGCAAGGTCTGGGAGTTAATGTAGTGGATTTAGGTCTCTCTACGACACCCACAGTGGAAATAATGGTGCCAGAACTAAATGCCGATGGAGGAATAATCCTCACAGCTTCTCATAATCCTAAACAATGGAATGCACTGAAACTCCTCAATGAAAAAGGTGAGTTCATCAATGCAAAGGATGGTGCAGAGGTTTTAGAATTAGCAGAAAATGAAGATTTTGATTATGCTGAAGTTGATGATTTAGGTAGATATGAGACACGAAATGATGGATTTGATATCCATATCCAAAAAATTATGGCTCTACCAATGGTAGATACAGAATCTATAAGAGCAAAGAAATTCAAAGTGGTGCTCGATGCGGTTAATTCTACAGGAGGCTTGGCTATTCCACTACTTTTGGAGCAGTTAGGTTGCGAAGTTGTGAAACTTTATTGCGAACCAAATGGCCATTTTCCACATAATCCAGAGCCTTTAAAAGAGCATCTGACCGATATTTGCGAGTTAGTAAAGAAAGAAAATGCCGATTTGGGTATCGTGGTGGATCCCGATGTGGATAGACTTGCTTTAATTGACGAAAATGGTGAAATGTTTGGTGAAGAATATACTCTGGTAGCCGTGGCAGACTATCTTTTGAAACATAAACATGGTGTGGCAATCTCAAATCTATCATCTAGTAGAGCATTGAGAGATGTAGCAAAAAAACATAATTCCGAGTATTTTGCAAGTGCCGTAGGAGAGGTGAATGTAGTAACCCTAATGAAGGAGAAAAATGCCGTAATTGGAGGAGAGGGAAATGGTGGAATAATTTATCCTGACCTGCATTATGGTAGAGATTCCTTAGTAGGAGTAGCATTGTTCCTAACTCATTTAGCCAAAGAAAATAAGAAAATTTCCGAGTTGCGAGAAACTTATCCAGCTTACTTTATGGGGAAAAAGAAAATTGAACTAACCCCAGAAATCGATGTGGATAGTATCTTGGAAACAATAAAAAATCAATACCAAAACGAAGAAATATCCACGATAGATGGTGTGAAGATTGATTTTGTAGAAAATTGGGTACATCTAAGAAAATCTAATACAGAACCTATTATCCGTATCTATACGGAGGCGAAATCTCAGCAGGAGGCAGACTCATTAGCAGATAGATTTATTAGTGAAATTAAAAATAGTATTTAGATGGATTTTTGTTATGCAGTGCAGGCTCATAAGAATCCCGAGCAACTAAAACGACTAATAGATAGATTGGATAGCCCAAATTCTTATTTTTATATCCATATTGATTTAAAATCGGATATAGATAAATTTATTAAAATAATAGGGGGGGGTAGAGAAAATATCTATTTTATAGAAGATAGGTTAGATTGTATTTGGGCGGATTTCAGCCAAGTATTAGTTAGTATAAAATTAATGGAAACTATCTTGGAGCGACATAATGGAGAAGGTATGTATATCCCACTCACAGGGCAGTGCTACCCTATAAAACCGCTATCTCATATACATCAGTTCTTGGAAAAAAATAAATATTTAAATTTTATTGAAGTATCTAAGATTGAAAAATTATGGAATCAGCAAGAGATTTTTAAAAGATTAAAAAGATATAGATTTAATTACTCCTCTGAAAGGGGGCAAAGCTTTCATTTAGATACTATTAGAGACTTCAAGACTTTTGTGATATGTTTAAAATATTTAAGGCATAAATTAATAAATATTCCACAATTTGTAGATATTTTTTTTAAAAGAAAGTTAAAACTTGATTTGGAGTTTCATGGTGGAAATTCTATGTTTGTTTTGAATTTGGATACACTGAGAAAGGTGATTACCTATATAAGAAAGCACCAAAAAGAGTTATACTCCTATTTTAGGTATACAACTAGTGCTGATGAAATATTTTTTCATACTATAATTGTAGGTATGATGAAAAAAAAACCATCAATACAAATAGTACCTTATGATACAATACATATCGATTGGGAAGAATTCGGAGGATCTGATAATATGTGTTTCAGAAAAAAACATTTGGAAAGTCTGCTCTCACGCCCAGATTACGAACTTACAGCAAGGAAGTTTGATATTAATGAAGATAGTGAGATTCTGGATTTGCTAGATGAGCATAATCAATATCAATAAAAAATAAAAGAGTTGATATATTATCAACTCTTTCTATCTAATATGAAAGTATTTTCTATGTGAGCATTCCTCCATCAACATTAAGCACTTGACCTGTGATGTAAGAAGATTTATCGCTTGCCAAGAATACACAAGCATTGGCAACATCTTCTGCTTGACCACCTCTCTTTAGTGGGATAGAATCTCTCCAACCTTGTACGACTTTTTCGTCAAGTACAGCTGTCATTTCTGTTTCAATAAAACCTGGTGCTATTGCGTTGCAACGAATATTTCTTGAGCCAAGTTCCAAAGCGACAGATTTCGTGAAGCCAATCACTCCTGCCTTAGATGCTGCGTAATTAGATTGTCCAGCATTACCTTTTACACCTACTACTGAGGACATATTGATGATGGCTCCAGATTTTGCCTTCATCATAGGTTTAATAACTGCTTTTGTGAGGTTAAATACAGAATCCAAATTTACTTTTATGATGGTGTCCCAATCCTCTTTTCCCATTCTTAATAGGAGATTATCACGCGTGATACCTGCATTATTAATGAGAATATCTATTTTTCCAAACTCTGCTAATACATCATCAACTAACTTCTGAGCTGCTTCAAAATCAGAAGCATCAGATTGATATCCCTTTATTGTAGTAATGGCAGATAATTCCTCTTCCAAAGCCTTCGCTTTATCTACCGAACCAGCATAAGTGAAAACGATAGTCGCTCCTTCCTTTGCGAAAACTTCGGCAATTCCCCTGCCGATACCTCTCGTCGCCCCTGTAATGATGGCAACTTTTCCTTCTAATTGTTTCATTTCAGAAAATAAAATTTAATAAAATAATTACAAAATTAATAAATAAAAAAAACTTTAGCAAATAGTATGAGAATTTCTTAGGAATAAAGACATCTATTCTCATATGTCTAAAAATGATAAATAACTAAGAAAAAAATAGTGCAAAAATTTGTTAATTAAAAAAAAAGTTATAACTTTGCCGACTGAAAAAAGTAGTTATAACGATTTGTGAGTGAATTATAACTATCTGAATAATAAATGCTTCCACATTCATTATTTATTAATTTTTTAAACAAAAGAAATGGCTAAAAAAGTCTTTAAAATGGTGAAACTCCAAGTAAAAGGAGGGGCTGCAAACCCTTCTCCACCAGTTGGGCCTGCATTAGGTTCTGCGGGGGTTAATATTATGGAGTTTTGTAAGCAATTTAACGGAAGAACCCAAGATAAGCCAGGGCAAGTATTGCCAGTGGTGATTACGGTTTATGAAGATAAGTCTTTTGAATTCGTGATTAAGACTCCGCCAGCTGCGATTCAGTTGATGGATGCTGCTAAAATCAAGGGTGGTTCTGGAGAACCAAACAGAAACAAAGTGGGTTCTGTTACTTGGGAACAAGTGCAAAAAATCGCTGAGGATAAAATGGCAGACCTTAACTGCTTTACTCTTGATTCTGCATTGTCTATGGTGGCAGGTACAGCTCGTTCTATGGGATTGAAAGTAACAGGGACAAAACCAGAAACTAACGCTTAAAACTTATTGAAATGGCAAAATTAACTAAGAAACAAAAGGAGGCTTTAAGCAAAGTTGAAAAAGGAAAATTCTATAACCTTGAAGAAGGTTCAGCTCTTGTGAAAGAGGTAAATACAGTAAAATTTGATGCTTCCGTAGATATTGCTGTGAGATTAGGAGTAGATCCAAGAAAAGCAAATCAAATGGTAAGAGGGGTAGTGTCACTTCCTCACGGAACTGGTAAAGATGTGAAGGTTCTTGCTCTTGTTACACCAGATAAAGAAGCAGAAGCAAAAGAAGCTGGTGCTGATTATGTAGGTCTTGATGAATACCTCGAAAAAATTAAAAATGGTTGGACAGATGTAGATGTAATCGTTACAATGCCAGCTGTTATGGGTAAATTAGGACCATTGGGTAGAGTATTAGGACCAAGAGGTCTTATGCCAAACCCAAAATCAGGAACTGTTACTATGGAAGTAGGTAAAGCAGTTGCAGAAGTGAAATCTGGTAAGATAGACTTTAAAGTTGATAAGTATGGTATCATCCATGCTGCAATTGGTAAAGTATCTTTTGATGCTCAAAAAATAAAAGAGAATGCACAAGAACTTATCCAAGCATTACTTAAATTGAAACCAACTGCTGCAAAAGGAACTTATGTGAAAAGCATCTACTTGTCCTCTACAATGAGTCCAGGTATTGCAATTGATACTAAATCTGTAAACTAATTAAATCCTAAAGACAATGACTAAAGAAAATAAAGTTGTAGCGATACAAGAGATTAAAGACTTGCTTCAGGATGCTAAAGTAGTTTATGTGGCAGACCTTGAAGGGCTAAATGCAGGTCAAACATCTGATTTCAGAAGACAAGCATTCAAAAGTAATATAAAAGTAAAGGTTGTAAAAAATACACTTTTACAAAAAGCTATGGAACAAATTGAAGGAGTAGATTACTCTGAAATGTTCCCTACTTTCAAAGGAAATTCTGTATTATTGATTTCCGAAACAGCAAATGCTCCTGCAAAGCTTATTAAAGCATTCAGAAAAAATACTGAAAAACCAGCGTTGAAGTCTGCTTACTTGCAAGAGACTTTCTATATTGGAGATGAAAATCTTGAAACTTTGGCAAATATCAAGTCCAAAGAAGAAATGCTTGGAGAAATCATCGGATTACTTCAGTCTCCTATCCAAAGATTGGTTTCTGCTTTGCAAAATAAATCAGAAGATGCTAGTGGAGAGCCAGTTGCTGAAACTCCAGCAGAAGAATCTGCTGAATAATAGATACTCAAAAAATAATATATCGTTTAACAACAAAAAACATTACAAAAATGTCAGATTTGAAAAATTTAGCGGAAACGCTTGTTAACTTAACAGTAAAAGATGTAAATGAATTAGCTGCTATTCTTAAAGATGAATACGGAATTGAACCAGCTGCAGCAGCAGTAGTAGTAGCAGGAGGTGCTGCAGGTGAAGCTGCTGAGGAAAAGACAGAATTTGATGTAATTCTTAAATCAGCAGGTGCATCTAAATTAGCTATCGTTAAATTGGTTAAAGATTTAACAGGTGCTGGTCTTAAAGAAGCAAAAGATATTGTAGATGGTGCTCCAGCTCCAATCAAACAAGGAGTTCCAAAAGATGAAGCAGAAGCTCTTAAAAAACAACTTGAAGAAGCTGGTGCTGAAGTAGAATTGAAATAATTCTTTACAATACACATAGATAAGAAAATCCCTCTCATTGAGAGGGATTTTTAATAAATAAAAAATACCCTTATAAAGGGTATTTTTCGCATTTTTAAATATTATTTACTAAAAGTTTGGATTATAGTATCTTCTTTTCCATCTAAATTCCAGTCAATTTTTTGTTCAACGACTAATTTATCATCGGTTATTTCTTTAATACTATAAGTTTCTTCTGGAATATCCTCTTCAGCATTGGTTATTTTATATTTTAGTGTTAGTTTACCATCTTTTATACTATATGTACCATTTTTTACTTCTTTTTCGCATCGTTGGTTTTCTTCATTGAATTCATATTCGTTTAGGATGGCTTTTTTATCAGCTCCGAATTCCCAGTGAGATTGTGAGGAGCAACGATTTAATACTTCATCTGTCGCTTGTTTTTCTCCATTTAGTGTTACAGAAAATTTTTCTCTAAACCAAGTTCCTTCAAGTTTTTGTTCGGGTGTTTTTTCTTTATTTTGAGGATTTGTTGTTTTAGTAGTATCGTTATCTCTATCATTACAAGAATAAACACCAATTAGTGTCATTGCACTTAGTGCTAAGTATGCTATTTTTTTCATTTTATTAAGTTTATTTATATATTATGATTATTTTTTTATAAAAGTAGTGGTTACTATATCTTCCACACCGTCTTCATTCCAATCAACTTTTTGTTCAATAACCAAGTTTTTGTCAGTAAGTTCCTTAATATCAAATCTATTCACTTGTTGAGAATAATCTGTTTGTTGTGCATCTTTAATTTTATAGGTTAATTTATTATTACCTAGATAGTATGTAGCCTCCGTAGTTTCGCTTTTACATTTTTCTTCTTTGCCTTTGCCTTCGAGTAGGAATTCAGTCATCACCAATTTTTTGTCAGCTGTGAAATCCCAATGAGACTGTTTCGTACAATCATCTTCGTCAAATTTTTCTGTTTTATCAGCGTATTTTACCTCGTATTTGGCTCTGTACCAATTACCAATTATTTTTTGTTCGGTGGTTTTTTCAGATGCTTTTGTCTGAGGTTCGTTATTGTCTCTATTACAAGAAACGCTCATTAATGCGATGGCAGATAGCGCCATGAATACTGTTTTTTTCATTACTATTAAAATTTATATTACTTTTCTACAGCAAAGTTAAGAGTTTTTTTTTATTTTCAAAAATAATTTAGTTTTTTTTTATTGCTTTTCTAAATAAAAATGATTTTAATATGGGTAATTATAATGTTATATAAATCTAACGCGATTTAGAATTATAAAATATTTAGATATATAATGTGATATTTATAATTTATAAAAATAATAAATTTGAATAATATGATAATTAAAATCTAAAATTATAATAGTAGTTATCAATGTTTTATTTAAACTGTTTTTAAATTTTATTTTTTTAATGAAGTTAATATAATTTATAGGATGAAAATCTATATTTTTGCGAAAATTTTATAAAAAAGATAATGAAAGTACTGAATTATTTATTAGTAGGATTGGCTTTGGTAGGATGTAGTAAAAATACTACTGCTGAGAAAGATGTGACGGCAGAGACTCCAAAGCAGGTATCGGAATTGATGGAAAAAGCTAGAAATTTCTTTAAATCAGTAAGTACCCTTACTCCAGAGGCAATACCAAACGAGAAAATTGAGTTAGGAAAAAAACTTTACTTTGAAACAAAACTTTCGAAAGAAGGTAATATTAGTTGTAACTCTTGCCACAGACTTGATGGATTTGGAGTGGATAATTTGCCAACTTCTCCTGGTGATGCAGGTAAACTTGGGGTGAGAAACTCTCCTACGGTAATCTATGCTAGTCTTCATACAATGCAGTTTTGGGATGGAAGAGCAAAGGATGTAGAGGCTCAAGCAGAAGGCCCAATCTTAAATCCTGTGGAGCATAATATCCCATCGGCAGAATTTTTAGAAAATCGATTGAGAGAGATTCCAGAGTATCAAGAGTTATTTAAAAAGGCTTTTCCTAATGATGCTCAACCAATTACATTTAAAAATATAGCTAATGCAATTGGTGCATTTGAAAGACAATTTAATCCAGTATCTCGTTTTGATAAATATCTTGATGGTGATGATTCAGCTCTTACTCAGCAAGAGAAAGATGGTTTGCAAACTTATATTAACACAGGATGTATCACTTGCCACTCAGGAATTGCAGTTGGCGGGCAAATGTTCCAAAAATTTGGGGTATTTGATGAATATCAGAAATATACAAAATCCAAAAAAGTGGATTTAGGTCTTGCAGATATTTCTAAAAAGGATACAGATAAATTTATGTTTAAAGTACCTGGGTTGAGAAATGTGGAGAAAACAGCACCTTATTTCCATGATGGTTCAGTACAGAAACTCGAAGACGCTGTAAGAATAATGGCAAAAGTTCAGCTGAATAAAGATCTTAAAGATAAAGAGGTTACAGATATTGTAGCTTTCTTGAAAACCCTCACGGCTGATATAGATGCAAAATATAAAAAATAGATAATGAAAAACGAAGGTAAGTGTCTTATCGATGCTTACTTTTTTGTTTTTAATCTAAAATTTTTAAAAATAAGCCTTTGATTTTCTTTTAATTAAAAGTAAATAGTAAATTTGCACCATTTTTAAAACGAAATGAAAAAAAATAAGATACTTGAAAATATAAGTTTATTCACAGCAGGGGCAAAGGGAGTAGCTATTGGTCGTTCTGAAGAGGGAAAAACTATTATTGTTTCTGGTGCAGTACCAGGTGATGTGGTGAATGTGCGGGTGAAAAAATCAAAATCCAAATATATAGAGGGTGAGGTAGCTGATATTCTGGAGTATTCCGAAGATAGAGTAGAGCCGAAATGCAATCACTTTGGAGTTTGTGGTGGGTGTAAGTGGCAAAATATGAGTTACGAAAAACAACTATTCTATAAGCAACATGAGGTGGTGAATAATATCAAGAGAATCGGCGGTGTGGATAGTTTTGAGGTGATACCTATACTTGGTTCAGTAGAGCAATTCCATTACAGAAATAAAATGGAGTTTTCATTTTCTAATGCTCGCTGGCTTACTCAAAATGAAGTGAATTCCGCAGAGGATATTTCTGATAGGAATGCTTTGGGATTCCATATACCAGGTATGTGGAGTAAGATTTTGGATTTAAAAGAGTGCTATTTGCAGGAAAATCCGTCTAATGAACTTCGCTTAGCAGTGAAATCCTTTGCTGAAGAACACCAAATGGAGTTTTATGATGTGAAAAACCAAGAAGGATTTTTGAGGACGATGATGCTCCGCCAAAATTCTAAAGGTGAGTGGATGGTATTTTTCCAGTTTTATAGAGAAGAAAAAGAAAATCAACAAAAATTATTTGATTTCGTACTTGGTAAGTTTCCGCAAATTAAGACTTTGTTATTTGCTATTAATCCAAAAGGGAATGACTCTGTGTATGATTTGGAGGTACAGAACTATTATGGAGAAGGTTTTTTGATGGAGGAAATGGATGGATTAAAATTCAAAATAGGGGTAAAGTCTTTTTTCCAAACAAACTATAAACAAGCCCTTGAATTATATAGAAAAACCCTTGAATTTGCGGATTTGAAAGGAGGCGAAGTCGTATATGATCTCTATACGGGTACAGGGACTATTGCTCAATATATTGCTCGAAAGGCAAAATATGTGATTGGTATAGAATCCGTACAAGAGGCAATAGATGCAGCTACGGCACACGCAAAACTTAATGGGTTAACCAACTGCAACTTCTACTGTGGGGATATGAAGGATATTTTCACAGAGGATTTCATTTCGAAACATCCGAAACCAGATGTCCTCGTAACCGACCCACCACGAGATGGGATGCATCATAAAGTAGTAGAGCAAATTCTAAAACTTCTTCCGCCAAAAATTGTATATGTAAGTTGTAATTCTGCAACTCAGGCCAGAGATATAGCCTTAATGAAAGACTATTACGAAGTGGTGAAAATACTCCCTGTGGATATGTTTCCGCAAACTCACCATGTGGAAAATATAGCTTTATTGATAAGAAAATAAAATCTAAGTACAGAAAAATCTCCCTGTTTTGGGGAGATTTTTGTTTATAGGGAATACCTTAATTGGATAAAATCTGATGGGCATGTTCCTTTGTTTTTACTTTGGTGATGATGTCTATACAGATACCTTTTTCATCAAAAATAAAGGTTGTTCGTACAATACCCATAAATTCTTTACCCATAAATTTTTTCAATTGCCAAACTCCAAATTTTTCAATAATTTCTCTTTGCTCATCGGCTATTAAATCGTATTGAAAACCATATTTCGTGTGGAATTTTTTTTGTTTTTCCATAGAATCAGCACTAATTCCTAAAATGTTAAATCCTTGCTTTTTTAGGTTTTCTATATTATTGTTTAGATTACAGGCCTCTACTGTACAGCCTGGAGTGTTGGCTTTTGGATAGAAAAAAATAACAAGTTTTTTACCTAAAAAATCGGCGGAGTTTATTGGTTTTCCATCTTGGTTTAGCCCCTCAAAAGTGGGGATTGGTTTTCCTATTTCTAACATAATTTTTTAATTTTACACAAAATTAAATAAAATGACGAAAAAACAAAGAGCAGAAATTATAATGTCGGAGTTAGAAAAACTATATCCTGAGGTGTATGTCCCTCTTGACCATACGGATGAATTTACGCTCTTGGTGGCGGTGGCTCTATCTGCTCAGACTACGGATAAAAAAGTAAATCAAGTAACACCAGCTCTATTTGCTGTAGCGGGAACTCCTCAAAAAATGGCAAAGATGGAAGCCGAAGAGATTCGAGAATATATCAAAGAAGTAGGACTATCAACTTCAAAATCTAAAAATTTGAAGAGAATGGCAGAAATTCTGGTGGAGAAACACAATGGTATAGTCCCTGAATCCTTTGAACTATTGGAGGAACTACCAGGGGTTGGGCATAAAACGGCCTCAGTAGTGATGAGTCAAGCTTTTGGGCATCCTGCATTCCCCGTAGATACCCATATTCATAGATTGATGACGCAGTGGAAACTAACTAATGGTAAAAGTGTAGTGCAAACAGAAGTCGATGCCAAGAAACTTTTCCCAAAGGATAAATGGAATAAATTGCATATTCAAATAATATTTTATGGAAGAGAATATTCTCCTGCACGAGGTAATGGGACCAAAGATTTCATTACACCTATGCTTTTTAAAAAATGATTAATTACCAAAATAAAAATGCCATTAAGCACACTAAATAAATATCTCCCCCCAAATGCTCTGCCGTATATTACCGAATGGCTGGGGACACATAAGATTGATATCCACATAAAGAGAGACCGAAAATCTAAATTAGGAGATTATTGTAAGCAAGCCAATGGACGACATATGATAAGCATCAACCATAGTCTCCCACCCGAGTTGTTTTTCTTTGTTTTTACCCATGAGTTGGCTCATTTATTAGTTCGTGAGCAATATAAACAGAGAGTTGCCCCTCACGGGATGGAATGGAAACGAACTTTTGGATTAATGATTTTAGAAAGTCTGTCGGTATATAATGATAATTTGAAGCCGATACTGATTCGTTTTGCCAAGAATCCAAAGGCAAGTTTCTATTCTAGTGAAGAGTTAGTGAGATATTTTCGAATGTAGGAAAACATCACCTATATAGAGCATCTTTTGCCAAATGATATTTTTCTGTATCGTGGGGTTTTATATAGATTTTTGGATAAAATGAGAACCCGATACCGATGCCTCAATCTTGAAACAAAAATGGAATATCGTTTTAGCCCTTTGGTAGAGGTGGATAAGGTAGATGAGTAGTCTTAAAATATAAATTATTACTTTTGCAAAATGAAAATATTATATCTAGAAACTTCGTCTAAAAATTGCTCTGTAGCCGTTTCTGATGGAGATAAATTATTATGTCTTTGTGAGGAGCGGTCGGAGGGATATAAGCAGTCGGAAAATCTTCACACCTTTGTGCAATGGGCCTTGGAAGGTGCTGAAATTTCGTTGCAGGAGATAGATGCCGTATGCTTAGGTATGGGGCCTGGTTCTTATACCGGACTTCGTATTGGAGCTTCTTCCGCGAAGGGCTTTTGTTTTGGCTTATCAGTACCTTTGTTAGCGATTAATTCTCTACATTCTATGATGAGGCCGTTCCTCTCTATGGGATATGATTTGGTTATTCCATTGGTTGATGCCCGTAGGATGGAGGTTTATACAGCTGTTTTTGATGGAAATACAGGTGAAACTTTGGTGGAAACACATCCCAAAATTTTAGATGAAAATTCTTTTTTGGAATATAAGGGGAAGAAAATCCTTTTCGTAGGAGATGGAACTAAGAAAACACAAGGAATCCTTTCCTTTGAGGCGGAATATAATGAAGATGTTTATCCCTCGGCAAAATATATGATAGAGGAAGCCGTAGGTAAATTTCATTCCCAAAAATTTGAGGATATTGCCTATTTTGAGCCTTTTTATTTGAAAGAATTTCAAGGTGTGAAAATGAAAAAATAATTCACACGAATATAAAATTATATAAAATGAAACTAAATAATATTTTTCTAGGTATTGGTATATTTTTAGGTATGTTGGCACAAGCTCAATTTACTCAGTATAATATTGTAAAAGAAGTCCAAACAAAGAAAAAAGGAGTAGTAGTTTCGGCCCATCCATTGGCAAGTGAGGCTGGTATAAAAATGCTGAACAAGGGAGGAAATGCCTTTGATGTGGCTATCGCAACGCAGTGGGCATTGGCCGTGGTGTATCCTCAGGCAGGAAATATTGGAGGAGGTGGTTTTATGGTGGCTACGACTTCTAAAGGTGAAAAATTTACACTAGACTATCGCGAGACTGCTCCTAAAAATGCTCGTCGAGATATGTATATAATAGATGGTAAAACTCGTACAGAACTTTCCCAGTATGGAGGTCTATCCGCAGGAGTGCCTGGTAGTGTGGCTGGATTGTATGCTACCCATCCTTATGCTAAACTTCCTATGAAAACATTAATACAACCAGCAATTGATTTGGCGGAAAAAGGATTTGCAATCACCCAAGCAGAAGCCAATCTTCTCAATCAGAAAAGACAAGAATTTTTGGATAATAATATTAAGCCTACGCCTTTTGTGAAGAATAAACAATGGGAAGCAGGTGATATTTTGGTGCAAAAAGATTTAGCAAAAACACTACGAAGAATTCAAAAATATGGTCAAAGAGAGTTCTATGAGGGTGAAACAGCAAAACTCATTGCTAGCGAGATGAAAAATAATAAAGGAATCATCACATTGGAAGACCTTAAGAATTATCGTGTAAAATTCCGAAAACCACTTATTTTTGAACACAAAGGTTATCAAATCATTACGATGCCTTTGCCTTCTAGTGGTGGGATTCTCCTCAACCAAATGTTGTCAATGAGTCGGTTAGCTTCTTTGGAGCAATATCAGGCTCTCTCACCGGAGGCCGTGCAAATTATGGTAGAGGCAGAACGCCGTGCTTATGCCGATAGGTCAGAGTATATGGGGGACCCAGATTTTGTCCAAGATAATACTACAAAACTCATAGACCCAAAATATATAGAATCTCGTTGGAGTAGTTTTGACAAGAACCAAGCCACGCCAAGTGCCTCTGTTGGTAAAACATCAAACTCAGTCCCTGAAAAGGAGCAAACAACCCATATCAGTATTTTGGATAAAGAAGGTAACGCAATATCAATAACAACAACCCTCAATGGATATTATGGAAGTAAGACTGTAGTTTCAGGAGCAGGATTTTTGCTCAATAATGAGATGGATGATTTTTCAATAAAACCAGGAGTACCAAATCTTTATGGAGCTATAGGAGGAGAGGCAAATGCTATTGCACCAAAGAAAAGGATGCTAAGTTCTATGACTCCAACAATTATTCTCAAAGATGGTAAAACTTTTATGGTTGTAGGAACCCCTGGTGGGACAACAATACCAACCTCAGTATATCAAGCTATTACGGGAGTGATAGATTTTAAACTTCCACCAACTTTGGTAATTAATCAACCACGATTCCATCATCAGTGGTTACCTGAAAAAATATTTATTGAAAAATATTTTCCTAAAACGACCATTAATACTTTATCTGAGAAAAAATATACCTTTGAAGAGCGAAGTAATATCGGTAAGTTAGAACTGATTTTGATAGATGAAAAGGGAAATGTCATAGCCATTGCTGATCGTCGAGAAGCGGATTCCGTAGGCGTGGAGGAATGATTTTGAAATAAGAAAGCCTTATCGGAAAAATATCTGACAAGGCTATTTTTTTACTTAATAAACTTTTTCCACCATTTTTCAAAGGATTGTTCCTTGTTGCATAGTTGAACTATTTCACCAATTTTAGGTGTTAGAATGTTGAGTTTTTCTTTCTCTGCAATTTTAGAAATATTTTCCAAAGGCTCATACCAAGCATGCTTTGATAGTGCAAATTTAGAATTATGCCCTGTAAAATACTTCTCTGCATTAAGTTCTTTCATTGCTTTTTTCAAATCTTCAGGGAGAAAATGAATATATTGCCAATCTATACTATATTGCCCATTTTCCATCAAGGCAAAATCAATTTTTGGGAATCGTCGAGCAATTTCAGCAATGTGCTTGCCATATCCACTATCTCCACCAATATATATAGTCTGTTCCTCCGTTTGGAGCATAAAAGCACCCCAAAGTGTCTGTTTTCCAAGAATCCCACGCCCCGAAAAATGCCTTGCCGGTAGACAGGTGAATTTTAAATTCTCTATCATCGTATCCTCATTCCAATCAAGTTCGGTGATGATTTCAGGAGAAAAATTCCAATACTCAAAATGTGACCCTACCCCTAATGTCGTTAGAATTCTTTTTATTCGCGAGCGGATTTGTTTCATCAAGTGATAGTCCAAGTGGTCCCAATGGTCATGGGTGATTATCAATAAATCTATATCCTCTGGAAGGTCTTTTTCTGAATATTGATATTCCGTATCAAATGGAGCCATTAAGAAAGAAAATGGAAATGCTGAATGTAATACAGGGTCTATAAGGATATTTTTATCGTTGATTTTTAGGAAATAAGACGAATGACCGAGCCAAACTAAACTGTTGTTTTCTAGTGTGTTGAGGTTAGTCTTTACCGTGGGTATTTTTTCAATAGGTCTGAGGTTTTCTACTTTTTTAAAGAAGAAATTATATGCGTTTTCAATGAAGGATTTATCGGAAGTTAGTTGAGGAGTATCCTCTAAGTTTTGGAATTTCCCATTCTTATAATTAGGTGATTTTTTGATTCGTTCTGCTCGCTTACCATTCGGGATTTTTCCGAAACTTGGCATATTTAGGATAAATATTGTCAAAATACTAATAATTAAAATAGCTACCAAAAGGATTAATAAAATGCCTTTTATACTCATTTTATTGATGATTTTTATTAATTTTTATCTGCAAAAATAATAAAATCAATAAATATTGTTTAAATGAATTTTAATATTATTTTAATTTTTTTTGGTTATATCAGAAAAAAGTTTTTTCTTTGCAAAATAAAATTTCATAAGAATAAAATGTCAGAAAATCTGAATACATATCAACTTCATAATACTCGCATATCTTCTGTATGCGTGTGTAGATGTTTGGTATGTTCTGCAATGGTAATTCCATAGGCATCAGGTTTTCTATGTATATATACGATAAAAAAGGTATTATATAATAAGGAGAATAAGATGCATGTCTTATTCTCTTTTTTTTGTTAAAAATAAAATAAAAAATGAAACGACAAAATCTTAGTCTATTACTTTTAGGAAGCATTTTTGCAATGCCTATTGTAGGGAAGGCACAGCAGACACCTACGGAAAAAAATATTGATGAGGTAGTGATTGTGGGTTCCCGTGTTGGGGGGCGTAGTAATGTAGAAAGTCCAGTACCAGTAGATGTTTTTGATTTGAAAAAAAGCGGAGTGCAACTTCCTCAGACAAATATTAACCAGATATTGAATACCATTGCTCCATCTTTTACCTCTACGGTGCAAGTTGCGGCAGATGGCACAGACCATTTAGACCCTGCTCAGCTTAGAGGTTTGGGACCAGACCAGACTCTTGTACTTCTTAATGGTAAGAGACGGCATACTTCGGCGTTTATTAATGTAAATGGAACTCCAGGTAGAGGTACTGTGGGCACCGATTTGAATGCTATTCCGTCTTTTGCATTGACAAAAATAGAAGTTTTGAGAGATGGAGCATCTGCACAATATGGCTCTGATGCTATTGCAGGGGTACTTAATCTTCAATTGAAAAGAGACAGAGGCTTCACTGCTCAGCTTAGTTACGGAGGTAATCTTACTTCCACAGCTAAGGACCATACAGGAATTTACGATGGGCAACAAGGGCAATTGGACCTTAATTATGGTTTGGATTTAGGGAAAAAAGGTGGTTTTGTGAATCTAACTTTTTCAGGGCAATTCCGCGAACCGACTTATCGTGCGGGAGTTTTTAATGGGACGATATATAACACTTATAATGCCATAGAGCAGAGAGCTTTGGAGGATGGTATCAACCTTTCTTCGTATTTTGATAATATTAAGACGATTAGTAATCCAAATGTATTCATTGGACTTATCCAGAAGTATGCTCAGCAAGTGGGATATTTAGATGCGTCTTTGCAGACTCAAATTCAATCAGCAACGAGCATTTCTCAACTTCAAAATCTATTAAAGGGAGATGTATCTGATAAGGAATTGGAATATCGAGGGTTGGATAGAAGGGATTTTAATATGAAAATAGGCCAGTCTAAAATGTATTCGTTGCAATCATTTATTAATACTGAAATTCCAATTTCTGATGATTGGAAGGTATATGCTTTTGGGGGACATACATTTAGAAGTGGGAATGCAGGAGGTTTTTATCGCCGTCCGAATCAATCGCGAACTTTTACGGGATACTATGCAAACGGATTCTTGCCAGAAATAGCTACAGATATAGAGGATACTTCACTTTCTGCGGGTATAAAGGGGAAATTAGGTGAATGGAGTATAGATTTGAGTAATACCTTTGGGCAAAACACCTTTGCTTACATCATCAAAAATACGAGTAATACGAGTTTGAGGTTTAAGTCACCAAGAGAGTTTGATGCAGGCTCTTTGCGATTTGTTCAGAATACGATTAATTTAGATTTCTCTCGTCCAATAAGGCTTTTTTATAAGTCCAACCTCTCTTTTGGAGCAGAGCAACGCCACGAGGTTTTTCAAATAAAAGCAGGTGAGGAGGCATCTTATGCGGTTTATGATATTTATGGAAATGTCCAAACAGGGGAGACCGTTTCGATGAATAAACCTACAGACTTTTTTGGTAATAATCTACCAGGTGGGGCTCAGGTATTTAGTGGTTTTAGAGCAGAGACAGCCTTGAAGAAACATAGAAATGTGTATGCCCTCTATGGAGAGTTTGAGACAGATATTACCCCTTGGTTGCTTGCTAATGCTGCGGTTCGTTTTGAAAATTATTCGGATTTTGGGAATACAACCAATTATAAACTCGCTACGAGAGTGAAAATTACTAAGGACTTGAACTTCCGTGCAGCAGCTTCCACAGGCTTCCGTGCCCCATCTATTCACCAAATATATTATACCAATACGGGGACACTCTATTTGAATGGTAATCTGATTGAGACAGGAACCTTCAATAATGAATCACAAGTGGCAAAACTTTTTGGTATTGATAAATTAAGAGAAGAAAAATCTAAGTCTATCAGTACAGGAATTACTTATCGCATACCAAAGGCGAGGTTATCCTTTACATTGGATGCTTATTTCATTAGAGTGGATGATAGAATAGTCTTGACTGAGACATTTTCTCGTCCATCATCAGCGAGCACACCTTCGGCAGTATCTCTTCAACAACTTTTTGACCAAGCAAATGTAAGTGCAGCGCAATTCTTTGCAAATGCCGTGAACGCTCAGACTCGAGGAGTAGATTTTGTGGCAAGCCATACTTTAAAATTAGGAAAAGCAACATTAAATAATGATTTTGGAATTAATTTGACTCAAACAAAGCAAGTAGGTGGAGTGAAAGTCCCAGAAATTGTGAAACTCAATGGCTTGGAGAATAGTTTCTTTTCAGAAAGAGCAAGAGTATATCTCGAGTCGGCTGTACCAAGAGTAAAGGCAAGTTTGTCTCATAATTTGACAGTTGGTAAATATGGGGTTTATCTCCGAAATACACTTTACGGTAAGACAACCAGTCCCGCAATAGTCTCTATGGTAAATAGGACGGCAGGCTTTGATTTTGATGCTCTTGGGCATCAAGTTAATGGAGTAAGAATGGTGACCGATTTATCAGGTTCTTATGATTTTAATGAACATTTGAAACTTACTCTCGGAGTTAATAATATTTTTGATATTTTCCCTGAAAGGAATGTCGCTTCAGAGTCCAATAATGACCAGTTTGTTTATAGTCGTTCTACTTCTCAATTTGGACAAAATGGACGATATGTTTTCGCTAGATTGAATTTTAATTTCTAAATATTGAGTGAGTATGAAAATAGAGCAGAAATTAATTTCTGCTCTATTTCGGTTTTAATTAGGATATTGTTAAAACTTAATCATTCAATTTCAAAACAGCCATAAATGCAGATTGAGGTACTTCCACACGGCCGATTTGCTTCATTTTCTTTTTACCTTCTTTTTGTTTTTCAAGAAGTTTTCTCTTACGGGAGATATCTCCTCCGTAGCATTTCGCAGTTACATCTTTTCTTAGCGCTTTGATGGTCTCTCTAGCAATAACCTTCGTTCCAAGTGCTGCTTGCACAGCAATGTCAAATTGCTGTCTTGGGATTAGTTCGCGAAGTTTTTCACACATTTTTTTACCGATACCATAGGCATTATCTTGATGAATAAGAGATGATAGAGCATCTACCATATCACCATTTATCAAGATGTCCATTTTTACCAATTTTGAGGCACGGAAACCTATCGGGTGGTAGTCAAATGACGCATAACCTTTGGAGATAGATTTTAGTCTATCATAAAAATCAAATACGACTTCTGATAGTGGCATATTAAAAATTAATTCAACACGGTCGGAAGTTAGATAAGATTGATTTACAATTTCGCCTCTTTTTTCGATACAAAGAGTCATTACAGGTCCTACAAAATCTGATTTTGTGATGATGGAAGCCTTGATGTAAGGTTCCTCTACTCTGTCCATTGTCGTAGGGTCCATCATTTCCGAAGGGTTGTTGATGAGGATAGGTACATCGGGTTCTTTTTTTGTATATCCGTGGTAAGATACATTGGGGACGGTAGTGATTACATTCATTCCGAATTCTCTATCCAAACGCTCTTGGACAATTTCCATATGGAGCATTCCGAGGAATCCACAACGGAACCCAAAGCCCAAGGCAGCCGAACTTTCTGCCTCAAAGACCAGCGAAGCATCGTTTAATCGTAGTTTTTCTAATGATGTTCTTAGTTCTTCAAAATCCTCCGATTCTATTGGGTAAATCCCCGCAAATACCATTGGTTTTACTTCTTCAAATCCATCAATAGGAGCAGGTGCAGGGCTTTCGGCAGAGGTAATGGTGTCTCCTACCTTTACTTCGCGGGCATCTTTTATACCTGAGATAATATACCCCACATCACCACATTTTATTTCTTGTTTAGGTGCTTGTTTCAGTTTTAGAGTTCCTACTTCATCGGCATCATAGGTGCGATCAGTAGCCATAAACTTCACTTTTTCACCTTTTTTAATACTACCATTTACTACTTTGAAGTAGGCTTCAATTCCTCTGAAAGGGTTAAATACAGAGTCAAAAATAAGAGCTTGGAGCGGTGCTTCTGGGTTGCCCTTAGGAGCAGGAATTCTTTCTACAATTTGTTCTAAAAGTTGATGAACGCCTTCTCCTGTCTTTCCTGAAACGCGTAGGACATCATCATAATCACAACCAAGAAGATTCATTATTTCGTCTGTAACTTCCTCTGGATTTGCAGATGGCAGGTCTATTTTGTTCAAAATAGGAATAATAGTTAAATCATTTTCTAATGCTAAATATAGATTAGAAATAGTCTGAGCCTGAATACTTTGAGCAGCATCTACAATTAATAAAGCACCCTCGCAAGCAGCTATAGAACGCGATACTTCGTAAGAAAAATCCACATGTCCAGGGGTATCTATGAGATTAAGGACATATTTCTCTCCCTTGTATTCATAGTCCATTTGTATTGCGTGAGATTTGATGGTAATCCCTCGCTCTTTCTCCAAGTCCATATCATCAAGGGTTTGAGCTTGCAACTCTCTCTGAGATACGGTGTTAGTGTATTCTAAAAGCCTATCTGCCAAGGTGGATTTACCATGGTCAATATGTGCAATGATACAAAAATTTCTTATATTCTTCATAAAAACTGATAGTTTGCAAAAATAGTATTTTTTTAATTAAAGTAAAAATTAAGATTGTGATTTTTGAGGTAATGTTTTATGGCTGATTAGGGGATTTAGCTTAAAATACTGAAATTTTATCATTTTTATAATAATTAAAATATGAAATTGATTCCATACTTAATTTATTGTTGTTCAGTGTATTTTGTATTGAATGTTTTTGTTTTTGGAGTTAAAAGTGGGAGAAAAATTTTTGTATTTCAAAAAAAATATATAAATTTGCAGACCCTTTTTAGTATAGGGAAGAATTATGTTTAATCGTTAAACTTATAAGTGTGAATACATTAAGTTACAAAACTGTATCAGCAAACAAAGCTACCGCTAATAAAGAATGGGTTGTGGTAGATGCTGAAGGACAACCATTAGGAAGATTGGCTTCTTTGGTTGCAAGGATTTTGAGAGGAAAGCACAAAACAAACTTTACTCCGCATGTTGATTGTGGTGATAATGTAATTGTTTTGAATGCTGGGAAGGTTAGCCTTTCAGGAAGAAAGTGGGAAGATAAGACTTATATTTGGCATACTGGTTATCCAGGTGGGCAAAAGTCTATAACTGCTACTGAGTTAGTGAAAAAACATCCACTAAGATTAGTTGAAAAATCTGTAAAAGGTATGTTGCCTAAAAATAAATTAGGTGCCCAGCTTTACAAAAATCTTTATGTGTATGAAGGTACAGAGCATAAACACGAAGCTCAACAGCCAAAAGTAATTAATATCAACGAATTTAAATAACCACTATGTCTACAGTTCATAAAATTGGAAGAAGAAAAACTTCTGTAGCAAGAGTATATTTAAGACCTGGCTCAGGAAACATTAAAATTAATGGTAGAGAAGCTAAGGAATATTTTACTACAGATGTATTAGTATATAAATTAAACCAACCTTTTGCACTTACTGAAACTGTTGAGCAGTATGATGTTACTGTAAATGTTTTCGGTGGAGGTATTACAGGGCAAGCAGAGGCAATTAGATTAGGTATTTCTAGAGCTCTTTGTGAGGTAAATGCAGAGCATAGATTAGCATTGAAACCAGCGGGATTACTTACAAGAGATTCAAGAATGGTTGAAAGAAAAAAACCAGGTCAGAAAAAAGCGAGAAAGAGATTCCAATTCTCCAAGCGTTAATATCTGTTGGTGGTCAATGGTATTATATCATTGGTTATACCAGTTTAATTTAATAATATTATATCAAAAGGCAAAAAGCAAATTGCGTAATGCAAAATGTCCTAAGCCGTTTGCCCGTTATGTTTAGCATCCAAACTTTACTCCCACTCATTGTAAAGTTGATTGCCAAAGAAAGCGGAAAGTAAACTAACAAAGAAAAACAAAATGGCAAAAGTAAATGTAAAAGACCTATTAGAGGCAGGTGTACACTTCGGTCATATGACAAGAAAGTGGAATCCTAATATGGCTCCGTATATTTTTATGGAGAAAAATGGTATTCACATCATCGATTTACATAAAACTGCTGTAAAATTAGAAGAAGCTTGTGTAGCACTTGAAAAATTATCAGCAGCAGGGAAAAGTGTTCTTTTCGTAGCAACTAAAAAACAAGCAAAAGAAGTTGTAGCAAAACATGCTCAAGAACTTAACCAACCTTACATCACAGAAAGATGGCCAGGAGGTATGCTTACGAACTTCGTAACTATCAGAAAAGCGGTGAAAAAAATGAACGCTATTGATAAAATGAAGAAAGATGGCACTTTTGAAACCCTATCTAAAAAAGAAAAATTACAAATTGACAGACAAAGAGCAAATTTAGAGAAAAACCTTGGGTCTATCGCTAATATGACAAGACTTCCGTCTGCGGTGTTTGTAGTAGATATTTTGAGAGAGCATATTGCAGTTACAGAAGCTAAAAAATTGGGTATTCCTGTATTTGCTATTGTAGATACAAACTCAGATCCAAGAAAAGTAGATTTCGTAATACCAGGTAATGATGATGCTTCTAAATCTGTAGATATGATTCTAAGTATCGTTGGTGAGGCTATGAAACAAGGTGCTTCTCAAAAAAAAGCTGATAAAAAAGAAGAAAAAGAAGCTTAATTCTTTTATATTCTATATTATAAAAAGGACTCTTGATTTTCGGGAGTCCTCTTATTTTTTATAAAAAAACTTTATCATAGAAAATATGATAAAGTTTTTAGTTTAGCAGAAGTATTATTTATTAAATTCTAAAATGGTTTTTCTGATAATAGAAATACATTCGTGGAGTTGTTCTTCTGTAATTACCAAAGGTGGGGCAAGGCGTATAATATTACCGTGGGTAGGTTTTGCTAACAATCCATTTTCTTTTAAGGCAATACATAAATCCCAAGCAGTAGAACTATCAGGTGTATCGTTGATGAGAATGGCATTGAGTAATCCTTTACCTCTTACAGCGGTTATTAAATTGGTTTCTGAGATGATTTCATTGATTTTTGAACGGAAAATTTCTCCCATTTTTTGAGCATTTTCGGATAATTTTTCTTCTTCAACAACATCAAGGGCAGCGATAGCTATAGCGCAGGCCAACGGGTTTCCTCCGAAGGTAGAGCCGTGCTGACCAGGTTTTATCACATTCATTATTTCATCATTCGTTAATACAGCAGATACGGGATACATACCGCCAGATAGGGCTTTTCCTAATATTAAAATGTCAGGATGCACACCTTCGTGGTCGCAAGCGAGCATTTTTCCTGTTCTTGCGATACCCGTTTGTACCTCGTCAGCAATGAAAAGTACATTATTCTTTTTACAAAGTTCGTAGGCTTTTATTAAAAATCCTTCATCGGGAACGAATACTCCAGCCTCGCCTTGTATTGGTTCTACCAAGAATGCAGCAATATCAGAAGGGTTTTCTAATAATTTTTCTAAGGCATCAATATCGTTATATGGTACTTTTAGGAATCCAGGTGTAAAAGGGCCATAATTATTATTAGCATCGGGGTCGTTAGAAAATGAAACGATAGTGGTGGTTCTTCCGTGGAAATTATTTTCGCAAACGATGATTTTTGCAGTATTTTCGTGGATACCTTTTACTTCATAGCTCCATTTTCTTGCGATTTTCACAGCGGTTTCTACGGCTTCGGCACCTGAGTTCATTGGTAATACTTTATCAAAACCAAATATGGAAGTGATTTTTTTCTCATACTCTCCTAAATTAGAATTATAGAAAGCTCTTGATGTTAGAGATAATTTTTGAGCTTGCTCAGTGAGGGCTTTTACAATTTTTGGATGAGAGTGTCCTTGATTAACAGCAGAGTAAGCGGATAGGAAATCGTAGTATCTTTTACCTTCTACATCCCAAACAAAAACACCTTCGCCTTTGTCTAAAACTACTGGTAGTGGATGATAGTTGTGGGCTCCGTATTGATTTTCTAAATCAATGTAATATTGAGTGTTTTTTACTGACATAATTTTATTTTTTTTAGGTTTCCCACAAAGATAAAATTTTTTATAAATATGAAAAAATAAAGAGAATAATTTTTTATAAGTTTCATATTTTATTATTTTTGTAGTAGTAATATATAAAGAAATATTTAATTTTATTAATGAAAAGAACGATTTTATACTTTTTTATAGGAACAATTTTGAAATTTTTGTTAGATTATTTCATTTTTGGAGTAGAGCAATGGGAGATAGAGTTGTTGTACGCGATAGCTTTTGGCTTAGGCTGGGGGTTGGCGTATTTTGTAGATAGACCGAATTGGAAATTAGCTAAGAAAATGGGACTCTCTTTTGTGGGAGTTGTTGTTTTGTTGGTTTTTGGTGGGATATTTTTTGGTGTGGAGACAGCGGTTCAGTCTATTGTGAAGTTTTCAACGATTTTTGTGGGATATTATCTATTGGCGAGTTTTAAGGAGAGTAAATCTTTGCGAGAATAATTGAAGTTTTAAAAAATCCGTATCTTTGCTAAATAAAAATAATAAATGTCGGATATTATTCAACTTTTACCTGATTATGTAGCCAACCAAATTGCGGCGGGAGAGGTAGTGCAGAGACCAGCTTCTATTGTTAAGGAACTTTTGGAAAATTCTATTGATGCTCAATCTACGAAGGTAGAACTCATTGTAAGAGAGGCGGGGAAGAATTTAATCCAAGTGGTGGATAATGGGATAGGTATGTCTGCAACAGATGCGAGAATGGCTTTTGAGAGACATGCCACATCTAAAATTAGGACGACAGATGATATTTTCAGTATAGTGACGAAGGGATTCCGAGGAGAGGCATTGGCCTCTATTGCTGCTGTTTCGCAAGTGGAATTGAGAACTAAACAGATAGATGCGGAGTTAGGGACAATGATTTGTATTGAGGGAGGAGTATTAGTTTCTCACGAGCCGGTACAAACCTCTGATGGAGCAAATTTTCAAGTAAAAAATTTATTTTATAATGTTCCTGCTAGACGAAAATTTTTAAAAGACACCAAAGTAGAATTTAGACATATACTCAATGAATTTCATAGGGTGTCATTGCCTCATCACGATATAGAATTTAATTTGTATCATAATGAGGAACCTATTTTTAGATTGAGGAAAACGACACAAATACAGCGTATTATAGATGTTTTTGGGAAGAGATTGCAGCCAGTACTTGTGCCTATTAAGGAAGATATAGAGTGGGTAAAGCTTCACGGATATGTAGCAAAACCCGAAGGGGCGAAGAAATCCAGAGGCGAACAATTTTTCTTTGTTAATAATCGATACTTTAAGAGTCCATATTTAGAAAAAGCCGTTCAGGAGGCATTTGAGGGACTTTTGAAAATGGGATATTCTCCGTCATTTTTTTTATTTTTAGAAATTTCACCTGAGAAGATAGATATTAATATCCATCCGCAGAAGACAGAAATCAAATTTGAAGACGAGCATATTATTTATGCCCTCATTCGTTCTACAATTAAGAAGGCCCTGGGAATTTATAATATTGCTCCGAGTATTGATTTTGATAATGATATTGCTCGCTTTGATGATATTTTTAGAAATTCATCAACAGCAGAGGATAATTCTTTTTCGGAGAGTAAGATAAATAAGGAGAATTACGATTCCAAAAGAATATCAGTTCCAAGGGATTTTAATCCTTTTGAGCAGGAGCCAAAAGCATCACAGCAGGAGGTTATCAATCTTACGGAAATGTATAAAGATAGTATGGGCCCGTCTTCACCTTCAAAATTGAATTTGTTTGAGGATGAAGATGAGGATTTTTCAGAGGATTTGATGAGGCTACCGAATGGATATTGGTTACTGAATATGGGGGAAAATGTGAAAATGATAGACCCTTCTAGAATGTATGGGGTGATCTATTCTCAGCAAAAAAGTGAGAAGAAACGGAGCTTTGTAAAGCAGACATTACTCTATTCTTTGGAGTATTATTTGAGTGATACGGAGAAACATCAATATCTATCTATTGCGGATTATTTGGATAAATTAGGTTTTGAAATGATTCTAGGTGAGGAGAATGTACTTCGTATAGATGCCATTCCTGAGGGATTGAAGGAAACACAAGTAATGTATCTTTTGGAGTGTGTCTTTGTGGAGAAAGAGTTCTTTTCCGAGGAAGAATTTTTCAGTTTTTATGACAAGCAATTGTCTAAATTAAGTTATAAATCAAGATTTGATTTTTTGCATAAAAAAGATGTGGAGAATCTTGTGAAAGAATTCATAGCTTTGGGATTCCCTCAGTATTCTTCTACTGGTAAAGTTTGTTTTGTAGAGTTGCCATTGGAAGAGCTTAAAGTAATGTTTGAATAAGTTGTATAACGATTAAATATAAAAAATGTTTCAGAATCTTACGCCGATTACGAGGAATATTATTTTCATAAATATAGGTTTGTTTATATTATCACAGATTATTCCTTCTTTGAATGATTTATTGTCAGCATATTTTCCGCTATCGCCAAATTTTTATACTTGGCAGATTATTAGCCATATGTTTATGCACGGTGGAGTACTCCATTTATTATTTAATATGCTTACTTTAGCGAGTTTTGGCGTAGTTTTAGAGAATTTTTTGAGAGAAAAACGATTCTTAATTTTGTATTTTGCGAGTGGCTTGGGAGCATTTACATTATATAATATATGGTATGCTTACGACGTTTTTGCATTGGTCAATCAGTTAAATGAATTAGGAGAGGATGCTAATAAAATTGTGAGAATGTCGGCATTGAACTATTCTGGTTCGTCTAGTATGAATTTTAAGACTGCTGAGGGAAAGGTTCTTGCTGAACATTTATTGATGGCTCTTAATGGCCGGATGGTGGGTGCTTCTGGTGCTATTTTTGGTATTGTATCAGCATTTTCTACACTTTTTCCGAATGCTAGAATGATGTTTATGTTCATACCATTTCCTATTAAGGCGAAGTATCTTTTCCCAATAATTATTTTAGGTTCTTTATATTTAGGTCTGAGTAGTAATATGGATAATATTGCTCATTTTGCACATATTGGTGGGGCGATAGTAGGTTTTATTTTAGCTAAAATTTGGGGTAGGAAATTGAATCAGTGGAGTATAGGGTAATACTTTTTATAGGTAGATTTCTTATTTTTTTGTGAAATTTAATTAGTATTGACGATGTTGGAATTTATTATCTCAGCGGTAGGTTTGGGCATTATGCTAAGTCTCGTTTTCATAGGGCCGATATTTTTTTTGTTGATAGAAACGAGTTTTTCAAGAGGAGGAAAACACGCTCTTGTGCTAGATTTAGGAGTAATATTTGCAGATATTGTGTGTATTGTAGCTGCATATTATGCAAGTAGTGATTTGGTAGAATTGATTGACAAATATCCAAGTTTTTACCGAATAACAGCACTAATTATGTTGGTATATGGAGTATATATGATATTTTCTAAAACTAAAACTTCTGTTGGAGGTGATAAGAAAATAGTGAGTAATAGCTATATAAAAACCTTTTTTAATGGCTTTTTGCTGAATATTCTTAATATAGGAGTAGTGATATTTTGGTTGGCAACAGTGGTTTCTATACGAAATAAGTACCCGAAAAGTTCAGATTTTATGATGTATATCACTATCGTAATCGTTACTTATCTTGGGATAGATTTACTAAAAATTTTATTGGCAAAACAATTTCACTATAAAATTACTCCGAGGATTATAGATAAGATAAGAAAAATTGTGGGAGGAATTTTAATATTATTTAGTATTTATATCTTTTTACAAAGTTTTAAGCAATTTAATCAAATAGAAAATAAATTGCATACACAAAAAATCAACAAAAAATGAAGGCAATATTCCCAAAACCACTGAAAAAAGGAGATAAAATCGCTATCATATCGCCTGCTGGTTCTGTAGATGCTTCTCAAGTAGAGCGAGGGATTAAGTTGATAGTCCAGAATGGATACGAACCCGTGTTGTCTAAAAATGTATTTGGGCTATATGAGAATGCTTACCATTACTCGGGGATGGAGAATGAGCGGTTGGAAGATATAAATTGGGCATTTAATAATCCTGAAGTTTCCGCAATTTGGGCAACTCGAGGTGGTTATGGCTGTCAGCATCTTCTACAAGATATTGATATGTCGGGGTTTATTAAAAATCCTAAGTGGTATATTGGGTATAGTGATAATACAGCAATCCAATCTTTGCTTTTGAAAAATGGATTTGCGTCTATTCATGGACAGACTCTTAAAACTGCCTCTTTTGGTGTCGAAGAAAAGGCATATACGAGTATTTTTAATATTTTGGAAGGGAAAAAAACAATTTATACACTTCCCAAAAATGTATTAAATCCGAGTTTTATGTCTATTACTGGTCAATTAGTTGGAGGTAATTTATCGTTGATTTATGCACTTCTAGGGACACCTTTTTCTTTTGATTTTAGAGATAAAATACTATTTATAGAAGATATTGGAGAGCATTTTTATGCATTGGATAGGATGTTAATGTCTCTTGATTTAGCGGGAGTATTCGGTAAAATTAAGGGATTAATTATTGGAGGAATGACTAATATGGGAGAGAAAGATACCAACCCAGAATACGAAAATAGTTTTGATATAATGGCTTATAAAATCGTTTCTGATAGGGTGAATAAATACAATTTTCCAGTTTTTTATTCCTTTCCAAATGGTCACATTTTTGAGAATTATCCGATTGTTATAGGAGGAGAAATAAGAATAAACATAGAAAATGATACTGAAAAATACGAATTTTGAAAAGATGGATAAGCTCTCCTTAGCTAGGGAGCCTTTCTTTTTCTTTGTTGATTTTGAAGGGGAAAATGTAGAGATTTTTGATGAAAATGAATTAGAAGAAAAAGGAATATTAGTGGAATTTCAAGATTTTAAAACCCATCATAAAGAAGAGATTTTGGATAAGGAAATTTCTTGGGAGTTTTTTCCTGAATCTGTGGATGTTTATCAACAAGGGTTTGAGATTGTCCAAAAAAATATACATCTTGGAAATTCGTATTTAGTAAATTACACAAGCAAAACTTTGATAAATACCAATAGGAGTTTGGAGGAAATTTTCTATCTGTCAAAGGCAAAATACAAGGTTTTTTATCCTAATAAATTTGTGTTTTTTTCGCCCGAAACATTTATTAAAATCAATAATCAGAAAATTTTTACCTATCCAATGAAAGGTACAATAGATGCTGAAATTCCTAATGCCGAAAATATTTTAAGAGAAAGTAAAAAGGAAAAGGCAGAGCATTATACCGTGGTGGATTTACTCCGAAATGATCTTAGTATGGTTGCTGATAATGTGCAGGTTGCTCAATTTCAGAAGATGGATTATTTGAAGACAAAACAAAAAAATCTATTGGCGATGTCTTCGGAGATTATGGGTGAAGTGAAACAAGAATTTCAAAATAGAATAGGTTCTATTATGAAAAAAATATTACCTGCTGGGTCTATTTTGGGAGCACCAAAGCTGAAAACATTAGAAATCATTTTGGAGGCAGAGAGGTATAAAAGAGGATATTATACCGGGGTTTGTGGTTATTTTGATGGAGAAAATCTAGATACTTGTGTAATGATTAGAATGATAGAAAAAAAAGGTGAGAAATATTATTTCCGAAGTGGAGGAGGAGTTACACATCAAAGTAATTTAGATGATGAATATGAGGAGTTAAAAAATAAAATTTATGTCCCAATTTATTGAATCAATTAAGGTTGAAAATGGAAAAGTATTTCTTTTAGATTTACACCAAAAACGAGTGAATGATACTTTCAATGCGTTTTCAAAGCCTATTAAAGTTGATTTAAAAAAGCTTCAAAATAAATTAGAACATAATTCAGGTTTATGCAAATGGAGGGTTGTGTATGATTTGGAAGGAAAAATTTCAATGGAGCTTCTGCCATATCAGTATAGAGATATTAGCAGTTTTAAAGTAGAGGTTTCAAATGAGATAAGCTATCCGTTAAAATCGGTGGATAGAGTTGCGTTTGAAACTCTGAAAAGTAAAGCATCTGCTGACGAGATTTTAATTGTTAAGAATGGACTTCTTACGGATACATCATTTTCTAATCTCGTGTTTAAAAAAGGAATGGATTGGTTTTCTCCTACGACTTTTTTACTCAATGGAGTTCAGAGACAGTCGTTATTACTTCAAAATAAAATAAAGGAAATAGAGATAGGCTTACATAACATACAAGATTTTTCACATTTTAAATTGATTAATGCAATGTGTGATTTTGTAACTTCAAAAGAATATTTAGTGAGGGATATAGAGTATTAATATAGCCTCTTTTTTATTGATTTTCAAAATATTTATACAAAAATATTTGGTAGAAAGAATTTTATTCGTATATTTGCACACTGATTTTAGGGGTGAAGTATGCCTTTTAGTGTTTAAAAGGTGGTTTTTGTTTCTATAAATCAAGTAGATATAATAAAAAATATTTTTAATACAAGAAAATGTCAGGTATTATTGGTAAAAAAATCGGGATGACTTCCTTGTTTGATGAGAGCGGAAAAAATATTCCGTGCACCGTTATTCAGGCTGGTCCTTGCTCGGTTTTACAGGTCAGAACCATTGAGAATGATGGCTATTCAGCAGTTCAATTAGGTTTCGATGACAAGAGTGAAAAGAATGTCGGAAAGGCATTGGCTGGTCATTTTAGAAAGGCTGGTTCTACTCCAAAAGCTAAATTAGTGGAATTCCGTAATGGATTTGAGAATGTGAGCTTAGGAGATGAAGTGAAAGTGAATCTTTTTGCAGAAGGGGAGTTTGTGGATGTTACAGGAACTTCAAAAGGTAAAGGATTCCAAGGTGTAGTTAAAAGACACGGATTTGGTGGTGTTATGCAAGCGACTCATGGTCAGCATAATAGATTAAGAGCGCCAGGTTCTATCGGTGCAGGTTCAGACCCTTCAAGAGTGTTTAAAGGGATGAGAATGGCTGGAAGAATGGGAGGAAAACAGGTGACTGTTCAAAACCTTCAAGTGTTAAAAGTAGATGAAGAACAAAATCTTTTAGTAGTAAAAGGTGCTGTTCCGGGAGCTAAAAATTCTTATGTAATTATCAGAAAATGGAACTAGTAGTATTAAATACACAAGGAAAAGAAACCGGAAGAAAAGTAACTCTTGACGAATCAGTTTTCGGAATTGAGCCAAATCAGCACGCGGTTTATCTAGAAGTGAAACAGTATCTTGCTGCACAAAGACAAGGTACTCATAAATCAAAAGAAAGAAGCGAAATTACAGCTTCTACTAAAAAGCTTAAAAAGCAAAAAGGGTCTGGTTCAGCTAGATATGGTGATATTAAATCTCCTGTTTTCAAAGGTGGAGGACGAGTATTTGGTCCAAAACCAAGAGACTATAGATTTAAATTAAATAAAGCAGTTAAAAGATTAGCTAAAAAGTCTGTTCTTTCTCAGAAAATGAGAGAAAATAGTATTAAAGTATTGGAAGAAGTGCAGTTTTCAGCACCTAAAACAAAAGATTTTATTAGTATTCTAAATGCATTGGAATTGAATGGTAAAAAATCTTTGTTTGTTCTTTCTCAGGCTAATCAAAATGTATATTTATCTTCAAGAAACTTACCTAAAATTAAAGTATTGAATTATAATGAAATATCTTCTTATGATTTGATTAATGCAGGTGAAATTGTGTTCTTTGAAGGTGCAGTAGAGAAATTTCAAGAAAATTTAAAGAAATAAATCATGTCAGTAATTATCAAACCAGTTATTTCAGAAAAAGCTAACTATCTTACAGATCTTAGAGGTGCTTATTCTTTCTTGGTGGATACTAAGGCGAATAAAATTGAAATCAAAAAGGCGATAGAGGAAGCTTATGGAGTGAAAGTAGCAGATGTAAGAACGATGATTTATGCACCGAAAATTTCTGCTAAATATACAAAGAAAGGACTTCAAATCGGTAAAACAAATAAGCTTAAAAAAGCTGTTGTAACTCTTGTAGAGGGAGAGGTTATCGATATTTTTTCAGTATAAAAGGAAATGCTTTTAGTTATTTGTATTGCAAATAGCTAAAAGCTAATAATAATTAAAATAATATAATTAATTAAATAGTAATGTCTGTTAGAAAATTAAAACCTATCACCCCGGGACAGAGATTCAGAATTGTAAATAATTTTGAGGAAATTACTACAAAAAAGCCAGAGAAATCTTTGGTTGTAGGTATTAAAAAGTCAGGAGGGCGTAACAACACAGGTAAAATGACGATGCGTTACACCGGAGGTGGACACAAAAAGAAATACAGAATTATTGACTTCAAGAGAAATAAATTTAATGTTGAAGCTGAAGTGTTATCTGTAGAGTATGACCCAAATAGAACTGCATTTATTGCACTTCTTCAATATGAAGATGGAGAGAAGAGATATATTATCGCTCCAAATGGTATTAAAGTTGGACAAAAAGTAGTTTCTGGGGAAAATGTGGAGCCTAATGTAGGTAATGCAATGAAATTGAGAAATATTCCATTAGGGACTATAATTTCTTGTATCGAAATGAGACCAGGACAAGGTGCTATCCTTGCAAGAAGTGCTGGTTCTTCGGCTCAACTTACTTCAAGAGATGGTAAATATGCCATTGTAAAACTTCCTTCTGGTGAATCAAGAATGATTCTTCTAGAATGTATTGCTATGATTGGAGCTGTGTCTAATGGTGATCACCAACTTACAGTATCAGGTAAAGCAGGTAGAAGTAGATGGTTAGGTAGAAGACCGAGAACGAGAGCGGTTGTAATGAACCCAGTAGATCACCCAATGGGAGGTGGTGAAGGTCGTTCTTCTGGAGGACACCCAAGAAGTAGAAATGGAAAACCTGCTAAAGGTTATAAAACAAGAAAGAAAAATAAAGTGTCTAACCGTTACATCGTATCTAAAAGAAAATAATTATGGCAAGATCACTTAAAAAAGGACCTTTCATCGCACATCATTTAGATAAGAAGGTTCAGGCAAATATTGAATCTGGAAAGAAAACAGTTATTAAAACTTGGTCTAGAGCATCTATGATTTCTCCAGACTTCGTGGGACAAACTATTGCAGTACATAATGGAAAAACTTTTGTTCCAGTGTATGTAACTGAAAATATGGTAGGTCATAAGTTAGGCGAATTTTCTCCGACAAGATCTTTTAGAGGTCATGGTGGTAACAAAAATAAAGGAAGTAGATAATGGGAACAAGAAAAAGAGATAGTGCAATCGCAAGAAAAGAAGCAAGTAAAGATATCGTAAAAGCTTCGTTAAATAATTGTCCATCTTCTCCAAGAAAAATGAGACTTGTTGCTGATATTATCAGAGGAGAAAAGGTAGATAAAGCACTCTATATACTTAAATATTCTAAGAAAGAAGCTTCTAATAAATTGGAAAAATTACTTCTTTCAGCAATAGCTAACTGGCAAGTGAAAAACGAAGGAGCTGATATTGAAGAAGCGAACCTTATCGTGAAAGAGATTTATGTAGATAGTGCAAGACAGTTGAAAAGATTGAGACCAGCACCACAAGGTAGAGGTTATAGAATCAGAAAAAGAAGTAACCACGTAACAATAATTTTAGGTAATAAAGAAAATTAATTAAGGTATGGGACAGAAGACAAATCCAATTGGTAACAGATTAGGTATCATCAGAGGATGGGATTCAAACTGGTTCGGTGGTAACGATTATGGAGACAAAATCGCAGAAGACTACAAAATCAGGAGATACCTTAATGCGAGATTATCTAAAGCAAATCTTTCAAGAATTTATATTGATAGAACGCTTAAGTTAGTTACTGTAACTATCACAACATCTAAACCAGGACTTATTATTGGTAAAGGTGGTCAAGAGGTTGATAAATTAAAAGAGGAGTTAAAAAAACTTACTGGTAAAGAAGTTCAAATTAACATCCACGAGATTAGAAGACCTGAACTTGATGCAGTTTTAGTGGCTGATAATATTGCAAGACAGATTGAAAACAGAATTTCTTATAGAAGAGCTGTGAAAATGGCAATTACTTCTACAATGAAAGCAGGAGCTGAAGGTATCAAAGTTATGATTTCTGGCCGTTTGAACGGAGCAGAGATGGCAAGAAGCGAATCTTTCAAAGAAGGAAGAATTCCATTATCAACTTTTAGAGCAGACATTGATTACAATTGGTCGGAAGCACATACAACCTATGGTAGATTAGGTGTTAAAGTATGGATTATGAAAGGTGAAGTATATGGAAAGAGAGACCTTTCTCCTCTTGCAGGACATCAGCAAAAAAAATCATCAAGAGGTGGTGATAGAGATGGTAGAAGAAAAAAAAATAATAAGTAATAAAATTTTAGATTGTTAAATTTTGAATTTTAAATTACCGTTACTTTTTTAAAATATAAAAATCTAAAATCTAAAGTCTAAAATCTAAAATTAAGTTATGTTACAACCAAAAAGAACCAAGTTTCGTCGCGTTCATAAGATGAAGATGAAAGGTAATGCTAATAGAGGTTCTCAATTAGCTTACGGAACATTCGGAATTAAAGCGATTGAAGGTGCTTGGATTACAGCAAGACAAATCGAAGCAGCACGTATCGCTGCAACGAGATATATGAAAAGGGAAGGACAGCTATGGATTAAAATTTTCCCAGATAAACCAATTACTAAAAAGCCAGCAGAAGTAAGGATGGGTAAAGGTAAAGGTGCAGTGGAATATTGGGTAGCTGTAGTTAAACCAGGTAGAGTAATGTTTGAGATAGGTGGAGTTCCTTACGAAGTAGCGAAAGAAGCTCTTAGACTTGCGGCTCAAAAGCTTCCTGTGGTAACTAAATTCGTAGTCGCTAATGATTTTGTTAAACCTCAATAATCTTTGAATAATGAAAAATACTGAAATTAAGAATTTAAGTGTAGAGGAACTTCAAAATAAGTTGGCTGAAATTCAAGGGGAATATCAAAAATTGAGATTGGCTCATAATATCAGCCCTATTGAAAATCCAATTCAAATCAGAGGTTTGAGAAAAACAATAGCTAGAATTAAGACTGAATTAACTAACAAACAATAATTTCATTTTAAAATGGAAAGAAATTTAAGAAAAGAAAGAATTGGGATTGTTTCCAGCAATAAAATGGAAAAAACCATTGTTGTTAGTGAAACAACGAGAGTTAAGCACCCATTATATGGTAAATTTGTATTGAAAACAAAAAAATATACCGCTCACGATGAGAAAAATGAGTGCAACGAAGGAGATAAGGTTCTTATCCAAGAAACAAGACCTTTGTCTAAGAATAAAAGATGGAGATTAGTAAGAATCATTGAAAAAGCTAAGTAATGTTACAAACAGAATCAAGATTAAAAGTTGCTGATAATACAGGTGCAAAAGAGGTGCTTGTTATCAGAGTTCTCGGAGGAACGAGAAGAAGATATGCTTCAGTTGGTGATAAAATCGTAGTGACTATCAAAGATGCAACACCATCAGGAAATGCTAAAAAAGGACAAGTTTCTAAGGCAGTAGTTGTAAGAACTAAAAAGGCTGTTAGAAGAAAAGATGGATCATATATTTCTTTTGATGATAACGCTTGTGTATTACTAAACGCTGCTGGGGAAATGAGAGGAACTCGTGTTTTTGGACCGGTTGCTCGTGAATTGAGAGATAAAGAGTATATGAAAATCATTTCATTAGCTCCTGAAGTACTTTAATTTTTAAATCAAAAAGAAAAATGGCAAAAGTTAAAATTAGAAGAGGAGATAATGTAATCGTTACTACAGGCAAAAATAAAGGTAGTAAAGGTGAAGTTATTGAAGTGATTAAAAAAGAAGGCAAAGATCCTAGAGTGGTGGTTGCAGGTGTAAATATTGTTAAAAAACACATTAAACCATCAGCTCAGAATCCACAAGGTGGGATTGTAGAAAGGGAAGCTTCTCTTCATATCTCAAATGTTGCTTTGATAGATAAGAATGGTAAAGCAACGAGAATTGGGTATAAATTAGAAGGCGATAAGAAGGTAAGAGTTGCTAAAACAACCGGTGAAACTTTTTAATAAGTAAAGACAATGACATATATAGCAAGACCAAAAAAAGCATATAAAGAGAAAATTGTTCCTGCAATGATGGAAGAATTTGGGTATAAGTCTGTTATGCAGGTGCCTAAATTAGAGAAAATCGTTGTATCACAAGGTTTAGGAGCAGCTACCGCAGATAAGAAAATTGTTGATTATGCTGTTGAAGAGCTTACTGCAATTACAGGTCAAAAAGCAGTAGGAACAGTTTCTAAAAAAGATGAGGCATCTTTTAAATTAAGAAAAGGTATGCCAATCGGTGCAAAAGTTACTTTAAGAGCTGATAAAATGTATGAGTTCTTAGATAGATTGACATCTTCTGCACTTCCAAGAATTAGAGATTTCAATGGAATTAAAGCTGATGGATTTGATGGAAGAGGAAACTATAATTTGGGTATAACAGAACAAATTATCTTCCCTGAAATTGTAATTGATAAAGTGAAGAAAATACAAGGTATGGATATTACTTTTGTTACATCAGCAAAAACTGATAAAGAAGCAAAAGCATTATTAACACATTTCGGATTACCATTTAAAAAGAATTAATAAGAATGGCAAAAGAATCAATGAAAGCAAGAGAGCGTAAAAGAGAAGCTCTTGTTGCTAAATACGCTGCTAAAAGACAAGCTTTAAAAGAAGCTGGTGATTATGAGGCGCTGCAAAAACTCCCTAAAAATGCATCTCCTGTAAGATTACACAACAGATGCAAACTCACAGGAAGACCGAGAGGTTATATGAGACTTTTTGGTATTTCAAGGGTAACATTTAGAGAAATGGCCAATCAAGGTCTTATCCCAGGAGTTAAAAAAGCAAGTTGGTAATAATTAATTTTAATCAAGGTAATTAAGTTGATTATATCATAAATAGAGATGAGAGATTCAAGAATTATTTCTTGATTCTCGATTCTCAAAATGATGATTTTTTCAAAACTAATTATCATTAACCAATAATAATTAAATAAATGTTAACAGATCCAATTTCAGATTTCCTAACAAGAGTAAGGAACGCACAAAGCGCAGGCCATAAAGTGGTGGAAATTCCTGCATCAAAAATCAAAAAAGAGATTACTAAAATCTTATTTGATCAAGGGTACATTTTGAACTATAAGTTTGAAGAAAATACAGTTCAAGGTACTATTAAAATAGCTTTAAAATACGATAAGAAAACTGGTAAGCCAGTAATTAAGAAGATTCAAAGAGCTTCTAAACCTGGTTTAAGACAATATGCAGGTGCTGCAGAGTTACCTAGAGTATTGAATGGTTTGGGTATTGCTGTTATTTCTACTTCAAAAGGAGTAATGACAGATAAAAAGGCTAGAGAAGAGAAAGTAGGTGGAGAAGTAATCTGCTATGTATATTAATTTTTAATTAAGAGGAAAATGTCAAGAATTGGTAAAGCAATTATAGCTATTCCTACTGGAGTTACTATCACAGAAGCAAGTGGAGTAGTAACAGTGAAAGGTCCGAAAGGAGAACTTTCTCAAGAATTAACGGGAGGAATTACTATTGAACAAAAAGAAGGAGAGCTAGTGGTAAATAGACCATCTGAATCTAAGCAACATAAAGCACTTCATGGTCTTTATAGAGCTTTGATTAATAACATGGTTGTTGGAACATCACAAGGTTTTGAGAAGAAATTAGAACTTGTGGGAGTGGGGTATAGAGCATCTCATTCAGGTCAAAAATTGGAATTAGCTTTAGGATTCTCTCACGGTATTGTGATAGAATTGCCAAAAGAAATTTCAGTAAATACTGAAACTGAGAAGGGGAAAAACCCAATTATTACTTTAACATCGCATGATAAACAGCTTTTAGGTATGGTGTCTGCGAAGATTCGTTCGTTTAGAAAACCTGAACCTTATAAAGGAAAAGGTGTAAGATTCGTAGGTGAAAATGTTAGAAGAAAAGCTGGTAAATCTGCATAATAAATTTTAAGACAATGGCACTAAATAAATTAGAAAAAAGAAATAGAATTAAAAGAAGAGTTAGAGCAAAAATCTCTGGTTCTGCAGAATTGCCAAGATTATCTGTGTATAAAAGTAATAAAGAAATTTACGCTCAGTTAATTGATGATCAAGTTGGTAAAACTTTAGTATCTGCTTCTTCAAGAGAAAAAAATGTTGATTCAAAGGGAACTAAAACAGAGATTTCTACTGTAGTAGGTAAAGTACTTGCAGAAAAAGCAAAATCTGCTGGAATTGAGAAAGTAGTTTTTGATAGAAATGGTTTTGTATATCACGGAAGAATCAAGGCATTGGCTGATGGTGCAAGAGAAGGAGGACTTCAATTCTAATCAAAAAAAATCGGAAAATGTTAGGAATAGATAATATAGAAAGAGTAAAACCGGGAGGGTTAGAATTAAAGGATCGTCTCGTAGCTGTTAATAGAGTAACAAAAGTAACCAAAGGAGGTAGAACATTCAGTTTTTCTGCTATTGTAGTAGTTGGAGATGAGAATGGAGTAATTGGGTTTGGTTTAGGAAAATCTAAGGAAGTAGCATCTGCAATTGCAAAAGCAGTAGAAGAGGCTAAGAAAAACTTAGTAAGAGTTCCTATTATGAACCATACGATTCCTCATGAAACATCTGCTAAATATGGTGGTGCAGATATATTCCTTAGACCAGCTTCTCACGGTACAGGACTTATCGCTGGGGGTGCTGTAAGAGCGGTATTAGAGTCTGCAGGAATCCACGATATTCTTTCAAAATCGAAAGGTTCTTCTAACCCACATAATGTTGTGAAAGCTACTTTCAAGGCATTATTGGATATTAGAAGACCTGAGGAGATAGCAAGATTGAGAGGAGTATCTTTAAGCAAAGTATTTAATGGTTAATAAAATTCGGAACAATGGCAACAATTAGAGTAAAACAAGTTAGAAGCGCTATTGGGAGAACTAAAACCCAAAAAAGAACGCTTGAAGCATTAGGACTCAGAAAACTTCACCAAGTTGTAGAACATGAAGCTACGCCTTCAATTCTTGGAATGGTAGCTGCGGTAAGTCATTTAGTTGAAGTTCAAAAATAGTTTTAATAATTAGATTTGGCGTTCGGAGGGAAAATTTTATTGATTCTTTGAACATCAAATTCTTAAATATCAATTTTAAAAAATGAATTTAAACAATATACAACCAGCAAAAGGTTCTACACACAATTCAAAGAGAGTGGGTAGAGGACAAGGAAGCGGAAAGGGTGGAACTTCTACAAAAGGTCATAAAGGTCAGAAATCAAGATCAGGTTATTCTGAAAAAATTGGTTTTGAAGGAGGACAAATGCCTTTACAAAGAAGACTTCCAAAGTTTGGCTTCAAAAATGTGAATAAGAAAGAATATAAAGGAATTAATTTGGATACAATTCAGACACTAATTGAGAATAAGAATATTTCTGGTGAAATTACTAAGGATGTTTTAATAGCAAATGGATTAGTATCTAAAAATGATCTTGTAAAAGTATTAGGTAGAGGAGAGATCAGAACAGCAATTTCTATCTCTGCTGATAAATTTACAAAATCTGCTGAAGAATTAATTTCAAAAGTAGGAGGTAAAGCAATTATTTTATAATAATCTAAAAAGACGATATGAAGGGATTTATACAAACACTGAAAAATATATGGAGTTTAAAAGAATTAAAAGATAAAATTCTTTTTACTCTTGGTTTAGTATTGGTGTATAGATTTGCGTCATATATTTCTCTTCCTGCTATTAATATGGCAGAAGTCGGTAGTTTATTGGAACAATACAAAAACCAAGGAGGTAACCAGCAAGGAGCAGGTCTTCTTGGTTTGCTTTCGTCATTTACAGGAGGTGCGTTTAGCCGTGCATCTATTATGGCATTAGGTATTATGCCATATATTTCGGCGTCCATCATTGTACAATTAATGGGGATGGCTATTCCTTATCTTCAAAAGTTACAGAAGGATGGAGAGAGTGGTAGAAATACATTGAATCAAATAACAAGGTGGCTTACTATTGTCGTATGCTTAGTTCAGGCTCCCTCTTATTTGACTTCAATTACACAATATTTTTTACCATATAATCAATTCGCACAAGCATATTATGTGGATCCCAATTCATTTATGTTTTGGTTCCCAAGTATTGTAATCCTTGTTGCAGGGTCTTTATTTGCAATGTGGTTAGGTGAAAAAATAACAGATAAAGGGATAGGTAATGGTATATCTATTCTCATTATGGTGGGTATTTTAGCTGACTTACCTTCTGCTTTCCTACAGGAAGTTTCTACCCAAGCGGGTAAAGGAGGTTTAGGAAATGTAATGATACTCATTGAAGTGTTATTTTGGATGTTAGTAATTCTTTTGGCTATTATTCTTTCGGTAGCAGTAAGGAAAATACCTATCCAATATGTTAGTAGAGCCCACGCGAGAGGAGGTTCTGCTCGTTCTCTTCAACAAGGGGTGAGACAATGGATTCCGTTAAAAGTAAATGCAGCAGGGGTGATGCCAATTATCTTTGCACAAGCATTAATGTTTATTCCAGGACTATTAACAAATATTGACGAGAGTAATACATTTTTTGCAGGTTTCAAGAATGTTTTCAGTTGGCAGTATAACGTATTATTTGCTTTGTTGATTATTATATTTACTTTTTTTTACACAGCGATTACGATTCCAGTAAATCAAATGGCTGATGATTTGAAAAGAAATGGAGGGTTAATACCTAAAATAAGACCCGGTAAAGACACATTAGACTATATTGATGATATTTTATCAAAAATAACTTTGCCAGGTTCGATTTTTTTAGCTATCTTTGCAGTCCTTCCTGCATTAGTCTTTGGAACTATTGTACAAACTGATAGATTTGCACTCTTTTTTGGGGGGACATCTCTATTGATTATGGTAGGGGTAATAATGGATACTGTTCAGCAGGTAAATACTTATCTACTAAATCATCATTATGATGGATTAATGCAATCTAAGTTATCAAGAACAAGTGGATTATAATATAATATGGCAAAACAAAAACATATTGAACAAGATGGCGTAATAATAGAGGCATTATCAAACGCTATGTTCCGTGTCGAATTAGAAAATGGGCATATTTTAGTTGCTCATATTTCTGGTAAAATGAGAATGCATTATATTAAACTATTACCTGGAGATAAGGTGAAATTGGAGATGTCTCCGTATGACCTAACCAAAGGTAGAATAACATTTAGATATTAACGCTTATAAGGCAATAAATATGAAAGTTAGAGCATCAATTAAAAAAAGAAGTGCTGATTGTAAAATTGTACGAAGAAAAGGAGTACTATTTGTAATCAACAAGAAAAACCCAAAATTTAAACAAAGACAAGGTTAAGAATTAAATTATGGCGAGAATTTCAGGTATTGATTTACCAAAAAACAAGAGAGGCGTTATCGGTTTGACTTACATTTATGGTATTGGTAGAAGTACAGCTTCCCAAATACTTAAGGCAACTGGTATCAGCGAGGACAAGAAAGTCAACGAATGGAATGACGATGACTTGGCAGCAATCAGAACTTATATCTCTGAGAATATTAAAGTAGAGGGAGAGCTTCGTTCTGAAATTCAATTGAACATCAAAAGATTGATGGATATTGGTTGCCAACGAGGAATACGTCACAGACTAGGATTACCTTTAAGAGGCCAAAGAACGAAAAACAATTCTAGAACCCGTAAAGGAAGAAGAAAAACTGTTGCTAATAAGAAAAAAGCAAGTAAATAATCGTTAGGAATTATGGCAAAACAAACAAAAGTAGTTAAAAAAAGAAAAGTAAAAGTAGAAGCGATTGGTGAAGCACATATCCAAGCGTCTTTTAATAACATTATTATTTCTTTAACGAATAAAAATGGAGAGGTTATCTCTTGGGCTTCTGCTGGTAAAATGGGATTCAGAGGTTCTAAAAAGAATACTCCTTTTGCGGCTCAAATGGCAGCTGAAAATTGTGCAGCGGTAGCTCACGAAGCTGGTCTTAGAAGAGTTAAAGTATTTGTGAAAGGTCCAGGAGCAGGTAGAGAATCTGCAATCCGTTCTATTCACAATTCAGGAATTGAAGTTAGTGAAATCATTGATGTGACTCCGATGCCGCACAATGGATGTAGACCACCAAAAAGAAGAAGAGTATAATATAACCTTGATTTGAGTGAGAAATATCTCATCAAGTCCTAAATTATAAGAAATAATGGCAAGATATATTGGACCTAAAACCAAGATTGCAAGAAAGTTTGGAGCAGCAATCTATGGTGATGATAAAAACTTTGAAAAAAGAAGAAACCAACCTCCTGGACAACATGGCCCAAACAAAAGAAGAGGTGCTAAGCGTTCTGAATATGCAGTGCAATTGGCTGAAAAACAAAAGGCTAAATACACATATGGTATTCTTGAAAGACAATTTGCTAATCTTTATGATAAAGCGACTCGTTCAAAAGGAGTAACAGGTGAGGTTCTTTTGCAATTATGTGAATCTAGATTAGATAATGTAGTGTATAGACTCGGTTTCGCTAAGACAAGAGCAGCTGCAAGACAGTTGGTTTCACATAGACACATTACTGTAAATGGAGAGGTGGTTAATATTCCATCTTACCTATTAAAAGCAGGTGATGTTGTTGCTGTAAGAGAAAAATCAAAATCATTAGATGTAGTTGCTGATGCATTGCTTTCAAGAGCTAACTATGAATGGTTACAATTTAATGACGAGAAAAAGGAAGGGATTTTCCTTTCTGCTCCTGAAAGAATTCAAATTCCAGAGGATATAAAAGAAAATCTTATCGTCGAACTATATTCTAAATAATCTATTAATTAAATTTTTGCTCAACCTAACAATATGGCAATTTTACAATTCATTAAACCCGATAAAGTAATACTCCTTAACTCTGATAATTTTAAAGGTAAGTTTGAGTTTAGACCTTTGGAACCAGGTTATGGAATTACTATCGGAAATGCATTAAGAAGGGTGCTTCTTTCTTCTCTGGAAGGATATGCTATTTCATCTATCAAAATTGAAGGTGTAGAGCACGAATTTTCAACAATTTCTGGTGTAATTGAAGATGTAACGGAGATTATACTAAACTTGAAACAAGTAAGATTTAAAGCTAAATCTGAAAATCAAGCTAATGAACATGCATCTGTAAAAATCTATGGTAAAGAGATGATTACGGCTGGTGATTTAGAAAGTGGATTAGATGGTTTTGAAATTATTAATAAAGATCTTGTAATCTGTAATCTTGATAAATCTGTAACCTTTGAAATTGCATTTAATGTAGAAAAAGGTAGAGGATATGTTTCATCAGAGCAAAATAAATCAAATAATGCTCCTATTGGGACTATAGCAATAGATTCTATCTTTACACCAATTAAGAAGGTACAGTTCGCTGTTGAAGATTATCGTGTGGAGCAAAAGACAGACTATAATAAGCTGATTTTAGATATTGAAACTGATGGGTCTATCACCCCTCAAAATGCTTTAACAGAAGCTTCTAAGATATTAATTTATCACTTTATGTTATTCTCAGATGAGAGAATTACATTAGAAACAGAATCTGCAAAGGCATCTATTCAATACGATGAGGAAACTTTACACATAAGACAACTATTGAAGTCTAAATTGGCAGATATGGATTTATCTGTAAGAGCATTGAATTGCTTGAAGGCGGCAGAAGTAGAAACTCTTGGTGAGTTGGTTTCTTATAGTAAGTCTGATTTGATGAAATTTAGAAATTTCGGTAAGAAATCTTTAACAGAGTTAGAAGAGTTAGTGAACTCTAAGAATCTTAACTTCGGTTTTGACGTAGCAAAATATAAATTAGACGCTGATAATTAATAAAAAATGAGACACGGTAAAAAAAATAATCATTTAGGAAGAACAGCTTCTCATAGAAGTGCGTTACTTGCAAATTTAGCTTGTTCTCTTATTGAGCATAAAAGAATCAACACTACTGTTGCAAAAGCGAAAGCTTTGAGAGTATATGTTGAACCGCTTCTTACTAAGGCAAAAGAAGATACTACACATAACAGAAGAACAGTTTTCTCTTACTTACAAAATAAGTATGTTGTAACTGAACTTTTTAGAACAATCGCTCCTAAGATTGCAGAAAGAAATGGTGGTTATACGAGAATCATCAAAACTGGATTCAGACAAGGAGACGCAGCTGATACTGCAATGATTGAACTAGTAGATTTCAATGAGCTTTATAATCCGAAAGCGGAAGAGAAGAAAGCAACAAGAAGAAGTAGAAGATCAACTACTAAAAAAGCAGAAACACCTGCTGAAATAGAAGTAGTAGAAAATTCTGCTGAGTAATAATAAATGAATACCCTCTCAATAATATGAGAGGGTATTTTGTATTCTTATTTTATTAATAGAAAAAGTATAGTATATTTTATATATTATTTGCTATATTTGCAAGATTTTATTAATAAAATAGCTCTTATGAGAAGAAATATTGTGGCAGGTAATTGGAAAATGAATAAAAATTTTCAAGATGCCGAAACATTAATGCTCCAGTTAGCAGATTATATGGCTAATAATTCTACGAACTGTGAAGTCTATATTGCACCACCATCGATATATCTTACGATGGCAAAGAATATCTTTATTCAAGACGAAATAAGTATATTATCACAAGATATCTCTGAACACGAGGTGGGTGCATATACAGGTGAAATTTCAGCGGAAATGATTCGCTCGTTTGGTGGGCATGGGAGTATTGTCGCTCATTCGGAGAGAAGACAATATCATGGAGAAACAAACATTGTGGCAAATAAAAAAATAAAATCCTTACTAAGTGCAGGGATTATTCCTATCTATTGTAATGGTGAGACATTAGACCAACGAAAATCTAACCAATATTTTAATGTGATAAAAATACAAATTGAAGAAGCACTCTTTGACCTTTCTCCTGAGGAAATAAAAAAAGTGGTGATAGCTTATGAACCTGTGTGGGCTATTGGTACAGGAGAGACTGCCACACCTGCCCAGGCGCAAGAAATACATGCTTTCATAAGGAAATTGATAGAAAATAAGTATGGAAAAGAGGTTGCTAATGAAGTATCTATTCTCTATGGAGGTTCAGTGAAGCCAAAGAATGCTAAGGAAATTTTTTCTCAACCCGATATTGATGGTGGATTGATTGGTGGAGCTTCTCTAAAAATAGAAGATTTTACAAAAATTATAGAAGCTTTTAATAATTAATTTTAAGAAAAAATGACAACATATTTAGAGTTTGATTTCAAAATAAATCCTGTCCAGCCGTGGAGTGAAATTCTAATGGCAGAACTAATAGAAATAGGATTTGATAGTTTTACTGAAGAGTATGATGGCATTTTAGGGTATATTCCTGAAGAACTTTTTAGTGAAGATGCACTAAAGTCCATATCATTGATGAATAATCCAGATGTGGAAATATCATACTCCTTTGCTCTGATGCCGAATATTAATTGGAATGAAGAATGGGAAAAAAACTTTACTCCGATAAATGTTGAAAACAAGGTTCTTATCAGAGCAGAGTTTCATCAAGAAAATCCAAATCTCCACGAGATTATTATTCAGCCCAAAATGTCCTTTGGAACGGGACATCATCCTACTACCCATCTAATGATTCAACAAATGTTGGATATGGATTTTATGGATAAAAAGGTATTGGATATGGGTTGTGGAACTTCCGTCTTGGGGATTTTTGCAAAACAAAAAGATGCTTCGGAGGTTGTAGCAATTGATATTGACGAATGGTCAGTTGAGAATTCCATAGAAAATGCAGAACGAAATAATGTGAAGCTTAGAATCTCGCAAGGAACATCCGATAATCTTGGTGACGAAGATTTTGATATTATTTTAGCAAATATTAATAGAAATATTTTGATTTCTGATATACCAACTTATGTTTCTGTTTTGAGAGATAAAGGTAAATTATTACTCTCAGGTCTATGTTTTTTTGATGTTGAAGATATTTTAGAAGTATGTGATAAACAAGGACTTAGATTGGTAAATAAACAACAAAGAGAAGAGTGGTGTAGCCTACTTTTAGAGAAATAAAATTAAATCTCAAATATATAAATTAATAAAATGAGTAAAAAGATATTATTTGCTGTAATGATAGCCCTATTTATTCAATCTTGTAATAGGGATGATAAAAATTCTTCAAAAATAGGAGAAAAGGAGGTAGAAAGTCTTACAGAGCAAAATACTAATGATGATAAAGCAATAGAAAAATATCTAGATGAGCATTATTTAAATAGCCAAGGAGTGGTTACTAAATTTGATAAAACAGATACTCGTGATGATAATGAAAAAAAATTAAGCGATTTGAACCCCAAGAAATTGGAAAATGGTATTATCATCATTAAGAGAGAAAAAGCACAACCTGCCAATGGAAAAACTATTGGAGCAACGGATATTTTACATATAATGACAAAAACGCAGACTTTTCTTTCTCAAAAGGAGGCATCAGGGAATGTTTCATATACTTCGGAATTGAATTTTGTAAATACCATCGATGCAAGTGGGGTTCCCGAAAAAGACCCATATTATTACTATGTGAATCAATCAGTATTGGATAAAGCAACAACCAATGATGCTAAAAAAAGAAGTTATTACGAAATAGAAGGCTTCCAAGAGGGTTTAAAGGAATTCAAGGCATTTGATAAAAGTGATAATGAGGGATATAATTTGCAAGGAGTGATTATCGTACCATCAAGACTTGCTTATGCCAGAGACCCACATTATTTGGGAATATTTAGGAATAGAAATTTTGTGTTTAATTTCCAAATTTATAAGGCTGAAACGAGATAAAACATATAACCTCTAATAATTATTAATTAGAGGTTATTTTATTGATTATTAAATAAAAACAATGAGAATAGATAAATTTTTGTGGAGTGTAAGGATTTATAAAACGCGTTCCATTGCTACTGATGAAATAAAAAAAAATAGAGTGAGTATTGGAGGGCAATTTGCAAAAGCATCAAAAGAAGTGAAGCAAGGGGATACGATTTTTATCAAAAAAAATCAAATTGAACTAAAAATAAAAATCCTACAAATTCCAAAATCTCGGCTAGGAGCCAAACTCGTTCCCGAATATATTCAAGACCAAACAGATAAAGAGCAATACGAAATTCTGCGAATGAAACGTTTGGAACAAAACTACTATCGAGCCAAAGGTGAAGGAAGACCAACTAAAAAAGATAGAAGGGACCTAGGTGAGTTTATAGAAAAAGAGATTTCAACATCATCATTATCAACAGATTGGGATGATTTTTTCACTACTATTGATGATGAGGAAGATGTAGATGATTAATAATTTCTGCGACAATTTCTTCGGGAGTCTTGTGGTCGGTATCTATAATTATTTGGCATTTGTTGTAGAATGGTCCCCTTTCAAATAGATGCTTGGCAATAAATTCTGCCAAATCTTCATCCTTAATATGAGCAATTAAGGGGCGTTTATTTTTGTTGGCTGAAAGCCGTTGGCAAAGTGTCCTTACCGAAGTTCGCAAGTAAATGGAGATTGATTTTTTATTGATAGTATCAATATTATCATAATAAATAGGAGTACCGCCTCCCAAACTCAGGATACAATTTTCTTCGGTTTGTAGTAGGGTATGTAGTATTTCTTTTTCATTTTTTCTGAAAAATACTTCACCTTTTTTCTCAAAAATTTTGGTAATGGCCATACCTATTTGAGAAGATATAGTTTTGTCTAGGTCAAAAAGTTTATAATTTATTTTTTTACTTAATAGGTTAGAAATGTGTGATTTACCGCTACCCATATACCCGCAGATGGAAATAATCATATTTTTTTTATACAAAAGTGCGAAAAAAATTTGGATATATAAAAAAAAGTTGTATCTTTGCACCACTTTTAACGGAAGTTACAAAGGAGACTCGGTAGCTCAGCTGGTAGAGCAATACACTTTTAATGTATGGGTCCTGGGTTCGAATCCCAGCCGAGTCACATTTTTTTTAGCCTGTGTGGTGAAATTGGTAGACACGCCATCTTGAGGGGGTGGTATCCTTAAGGATGTGCTGGTTCGAGTCCAGTCGCAGGCACAGAAAATAAAAAATGACTCGGTAGCTCAGCTGGTAGAGCAATACACTTTTAATGTATGGGTCCTGGGTTCGAATCCCAGCCGAGTCACAAAATTGCTTAAAGTAAATTTTTTCATATTAATATTTTGTGATTTGGTGTTTTAAGAGTCTTCATTAGAGGACTCTTGATTCATATAATAACCCTTTCTTTTTTAGAAAGGGTTGTTGGTTTTATTCGTTGGTATTAGTTTTAAATAGAGAAAAATTAATATTTCCGTATTTACGAGTATCTGTAATGTTAAGGTGGGATAGTTTTAAACGGCTATTATGTTCTAATACGAAAATACCATCTTCCTTAATGTATTTATTTTCAAGAACCAAATTTATTAATTCGTGATATTTATTTTCGTCGGTTTCGTCAAAAGGTGCATCAGCAAAAATGATATCATATTGTTTCTTTTTGCGGTTTTTTTTCAGCCAATCATAGACATCACCTTTTTGTAGATTGATTTGAGATATCATTTCTAGTTGCTTTGCTGTATTATGGATGAATGCTGTATGTTTAGGATTTATTTCTACGGAAGTAATATCTTGGCAGTATCTTGATGCAAATTCTAAGGTAATAGAGCCAATACCAGCAAATAAATCTAGCACGGAGCAGTATTCTAAATCGTATCTATTTTCCAAAATGCTAAACAGAGCTTCTTTTGCAAAATCGGTCGTAGGGCGAACTATAAAGTGTTTTGGGGCAGATATTTTTTTCGCTTTCCATTGCCCAGAGATGATTCTAAACATATTATTTTTTTTGCAAAGATAATTTTTTTTTAATATGTTTTGTATTTATCAAAAAAAGTAATATATTTGCAAAATCAATTTAAGAGAAATATCGTAGAACACCTTATAATATTTAAGTAATGAAAAGAACATTCCAACCATCGGAGAGAAAGAAAAGAAACAAGCACGGATTTAGAGAGAGAATGTCCACGCCGAACGGAAGAAGAGTTTTGGCTGCAAGAAGAGCAAAGGGCAGAAAAAGATTAACTGTTAGTGTATCAAGAGCTAAGAGATAATCTATAAAATATGAAAAATATGGGTGCTTAGGATTTTTTTCTAAGCATTTTTTTTGTTGTTAAAAAGTATTAAAGTTTTTGGCTGTCCCAAATCTTTTGAGTATTTTTGGCTAGAATAAAAACAAAATAATTTTAATTATCAACTCTAAAAATAAAATTATGCCATATAAGAATGATTTCGGAAATGAGATAATTACCCTTTCTGATGCAAAAATTGTCCAAAAAAATTTCACAGTGCTAAGCAATGTAAATCTAACAATACAAAAAGGTGAATTTTGCTATCTCATTGGTAAAACAGGTTCTGGAAAGTCTTCTTTACTGAAAACTATTTATGGGCATATTCCTTTGGGAGCAGGGCAGGGGACTGTGGTAGGATTTGATTTATCTAAGCTCCGTCCATCGGATATACCGAACCTTAGGAGAAAGTTAGGTATCGTATTTCAAGATTTTCAGTTATTATCTGATAGAAGTGTTGAGAAAAATCTAAGATTCGTCTTGGAAGCCACAGGTTGGAAACATAAACACGAGATAGAAAATCGTATAGACGAGGTACTGGATAGCGTTGGTATGAAATCTAAAAAACACAAAATGCCTCACGAGCTTTCGGGAGGAGAACAGCAGAGGGTGGCTATTGCACGAGCTTTGCTTAATCATCCGAAACTTATATTGGCAGACGAGCCTACGGGAAATCTAGACCCTGAGACTTCTAATGAAATTATGGAACTCCTAAAAAGAGTCGCTCACGAGAATGATGCTGCCGTTATTATGGCCACTCACGATTATCATATGATACAAAATTTCCCTGGTGAGGCTATAAAATGTGAGGACGGAAAGGTATCTGTATTAGAGACCGCAGAACTATTTGAATAAATGAAAATCTTTTGTAGCTTGTAAATATTGCTCCGAGAATTGTCTCGGAGCTTTTTCTATAATGAAGGTTTCCACTTTGGGGGATAGAGAATTTTTTGAAAACTCTAAAATATTCCGCCGAAGTGTTCCACCAGCAATCCCATAAATATCGATTTTTCTGGTGAGGTATAATTGATGTTCTTTGCTTAGGTTAATGAATTTTGCTCTTTCATCAGCGGGGATAATTACTGAGAAAATACCATTATCAGAAAGAATTTTGGTGGTATTACATATTAAATCTGAGAAGTCAAGTTCTATTCTTTGTCGTGCTAAGATATCCTTTGTGGAGGAGTTAGCATCAAAATAGGGTGGGTTAGATACTACGAAATCAAACTTATCACTATTACCAAAAGTTTTAAAATCTTTTTCAAAAGCCTTTAAACGCTCTTTAAAAGGGGCATTCTCAAAATTTTCCTTTGCCAATCCCACTGCTTCGGGGTTAATGTCAATTGCTGTTATGTTGGCTTCCGAGTTTCTTTGGGCGAGCATTAGGGAGATGATACCTGTCCCAGTGCCTATTTCCAAAATATTTTGTTTGCCAAAGACGCCTGCCAATGCTCCCAGAAGCACGGCATCGGTGCCGATGCGGAATACTTTTTCGGATTGGTTAATGTTAAATTGTTTGAAAGAGAAAGGCTTCATCAAGGATTTTTAGAGTTAGACAGGTCTTTGTGAAAATTGTTTTTTCAGTAGTTTGGAGATATATTTTCCGATGATGTCAAATTCCAAATTGACGATATCTCCTGGGCGTAGGCAGTGCATATTGGTATGCTCCCAAGTGTAGGGGATAATAGCCACGGAGAATTGGTCTTTTCCAGAGTGTGCTACGGTGAGGCTTACTCCGTTGATGGTGATAGAGCCTTGTGGCACGGTGGTATATTCATCAGTTTCGTGATATTCTATGGTCATGTAGTGGCTTCCGTCTTTGTCTTCAATACTTTTCACGATGCCTGTTTTATCGATATGTCCTTGTACGATATGTCCGTCTAATCTACCGCCCATTTGGGTGCATCGTTCTATATTTACTTCGGTGCCGATGTTCCATTTTCCGAGGTTGGTTTTTAGGAGGGTTTCGTCTATGGCGGTTACTTTGTAGGTGTCGTCCATTACTTTGGTTACGGTCAAGCAGCAACCGTTGTGGGCTACGCTTTGGTCTATTTTCAGTGATGAGGCGAATGGGCATTTTAGCGTGAAGTGGATATTACTTCCGTCGGTTTCTATATTTTGTATGGTGCCGATGGCTTCTACGATTCCTGTGAACATATTTTTCTATTTTTAAGCAAAGATAAGCATTCTTTTATCGATAATCATTAATAATTCGTTATATTTGCCTGAAACTTAAAAAGGATAAAAAAGAAAATAAAAATAGATGCCTGAAAATTTGCATAACTTATTGAAAATCCGTATCTTTGATACACTGAAAGCGTTCAGCGTTCAGCGTTCAGCGTTCAGCGTTCAGCGTTCAGCGTTCAGCGTTCAGCGTTCAGCGTTCAGCGTTCAGCGTTCAGCGTTCAGCGTTCATCAGCGTTCAGCGTTCTAGCAGATAAGAGACCTTGTACTAACATATCATCAGAACTCCACGGGAGGCGCCTTATGGCGTTTCTTGTGGAGATTTTTTATGCCCATATCTACGGCTTTTTGGCAATACAAAACCTCAAAAAAACTACTACGCTATGAGCCAAATAAAATCTAAAAAACGCGTAGCAGACCACGGAGAGGTGCTTACCAACGAGAGAGAAGTAAAAGCAATGGTAGATTTAGTTTGGGACAAATTTCCAAAAGATAAAAAACTTACTACAACTTATTTCGAGCCTTCTTGTGGCACAGGTAATTTCCTCGTAGAGATTCTCAAAAGAAAACTAAAAATCCTCCCTACATCTAAACGCAAGCAAGACCAGCACGATTGTTATCTAATATTACTCGTGGGGAGTATCTATGGAATAGAACTCTTGGAGGATAATACCAATGAGTGCCGAGAGAGATTATTCGCCATTGTGAAAGATTATTATCACGAGTATTATCCTAAGGTAAATCACCGAAGTAAATACTATAAAAACCTAATGAAGACCATAGAAATCGTGATAGTACAAAACATAAAGTGTGGCAATACCTTAGAAGATACCGATAAAATGATTTTTACTTTTTGGAAATATGAGCGTAATAACCAAATAAGTAGAATAAAGCAGTCCCTCGCAAGTATTATTTCATCACAAAAGAAAAAGGATGAGTCGGAGCTATTCTCCAATGAAGATTCCCAACCACCCAAGACATTCGGGGCGGTACCCTATGAGGAAATAATAAACATAGAAGACATACCCGAAACAGAGAAAAATCTAATAACAGAATACCGAAAAAATAAAAAATAACACACAATGAGTTTCTACGAAAAAGACCATTTCCCCGATATACTAAATTGTCTCGCAAATCTGAGCAGTGACGAGGTTTTCACACCACCGAGCATTGCCAATAAGATGCTGGACCTACTACCGCAAGAGTTATTTACTAACCCTAATAGCAAGTTCCTCGACCCATTCTCTAAGTCTGGTGTATTCCTAAGAGAAATAGCAAAAAGACTACTGAAAGGCCTCGAAACACAAATACCAGACCTCCAAGAACGCATAGACCACATTATGCACCGACAGCTATATGGAATAGGCATCACGGAGCTTACGGCCCTAATGTCACGGCGAACACTATACTGCTCTGCTCGCGCTAATGGAAAACATTCCGTAGCCAAGTTCTCAGACGAAAGCGGAAATATATTCTTCGAAGAAATACCGCACATTTGGGACAATGCAGGTAAATGCACCTATTGCGGAGCAAATAAAAAAGACTTTGGCGATGAGGTGCGAGACGGACTCTCTAAACACGCATACCCATTTATCCACAACAAAAACCCATACAAACATATGAATTTCGATGTCATTATAGGAAACCCACCATACCAAATGAATGTAGGTGTTGAGAAAAAAAACTTTGCTATTGCTATCTATCATAAATTTATCCAGCAAGCAAAACAACTCAATCCCAAATATCTTTGTATGATTGTCCCAAGCCGTTGGTTTTCCGGAGGTAGAGGATTAGACGAGTTCCGTGATGAAATGCTCAGTGATAGAAGACTAAAAGAAATACACGACCACCCTAATGCTTCGGATGTATTCCCAGGCGTGGAAATAAAAGGAGGAGTAAATTATTTCCTTTGGCAAAATGGTTATGAGGGAGATTGCCTCATAAAAACCTATAACGACGGACAATGTATATCCGAAATGACAAGACCACTAAAAGAAGAAGGGGCAGATACTTTTATAAGGGATAATCAAGCTATTAGTATTTATCATAAAATAAGTAATTTCAAAGAAAAAAGTTTTAGTGAATTTGCAAGTGTTCAAACACCTTTTGGATTATTATCTTCTTTTAAAGCTTATAAAAAGGAGCCTTTTGACAATGCTATTAAAGTTTATGGAAACCAATATATTGGCTACATTGAAAAAAAACAAGTTATAAATAATATACAATGGATAAACGAACACAAAGTATATTTACCTAGTGCAATTGGAAGTGGAGATGTAAGTAAAGATATCTACAATCCTTTTTATGGAGCTCCTGATACTTGTTGTACGCAGACTTACTTAGTAATAGGTCCTTTTGCTAGTAGGAAAAGATGTGAAAATGTAATTACATACATTAAAACAAAATTTTTCAGGTTTATTACATCTTTAAAAAAAAATGCTCAACATTCAAATAGAGGTGTTTATCAATTTGTTCCCCAGCAGGATTTTTCCAAACCTTGGACGGACGAGGAACTTTACAAAAAATATAAACTCACGGAGGAGGAAATCACCTATATAGAGACAATGGTGAGACCTATGGAGTAAAACGCATAAATATCGGCATAGGAGATTGCCGTAAAGAAAATTCTCTTTTTGTATGTTCTTTTGTCTTGACACAAAAGAACCAAAAGGTCAAGGCTGTGGGACCTACGGCTAAAAATTAGTTTCAATTCCTAAACCTTCCCCAACTCGCTACCGCTCGGACAAGGGAAGATTTTTAACGGAATTTCAATTAATTTTCTTGACGCCTGCGGTCCCAATGCCGAAGTTTGGAGGATGTTTAATACTGATTTAAAAACTGGCATAGGAGATTGCCGTAAAGAAAATCGGAACTTTGAGGGTGAAGAAATTCCCATTGTTTGAGCGTAGCGAGTTCTGGGAATTTTACCGAAAAGGTCAGATTTTTAGGCTAAATCTCCTCGAGCCTTGACTTTTGGGTTCTTTTGTGTCAAGACAAAAGAACAATAAAAAAGTAAAAAAGTAGAAAATTGAACCGATTAGATAGAAAATTGAACCGATTAGATAGAAAATTGAACCGATTAAGTGAAAAACCGAACCGATTAAGTGAAAAATCGAACCGATTAAGTAGAAAATTGAACTGATTAAGTAGAAAATCGAAATAATTAGGTAAAAAACCTAAATAATTAAGTGGAAAACCTAAATGATTAGGTAGAAAATCGAAATAATTAAGTAAAACACCTAAAAATTAATAAAAATCATTAATTAAAATGGAAAGATTCCCCCAAAACCGCATACCGCGAATCTATGCCTATACCGACGAGCATTTCCCCGATATGCTCAAAATAGGTTATACCAATAGAACCGCCATAGAACGCATAAAAGAGCAATATCCTATAAAACAACCTCGCCAGACTTGGGAACTCATATTGGATATCATCGCCCTCCGCAACGATGGCACCTACTATACCGACCACAATATCCACAAGAGATTAGAGAATAAAGGATTCCGCCGCGAGGAAGGAGAGTGGTTCCGTTGTACCTTGAAAGACTTAGAGGCCGTAATCATAGAAGAAAAAACAGGCATCGAAAACCACGAAAATAGAAACCTATCCTTTGAGATGAGACCCGAGCAAAGGGAGGCCGTGGAGCGTACTGCAGAATATTTCAAGTCTTATACGGATGATACCCACGCCACACATTTCCTCTGGAATGCTAAGATGAGGTTCGGGAAAACATTCGCAGCGTACCAACTTGCCCTGAAAATGGGCTGGACAAAGGTGCTGGTGCTTACCTTCAAACCCGCTGTAATGAGTGCTTGGCGAGAAGACCTAAAAGGGCATATAGACTTCCAAAATTGGCAATTCGTCTCCAACAAAGAGGAAGACCTTAGCCCTGAGGAACTGGATAGAAGTAGGCCTTTCGTGTATTTTGGCTCCTTCCAAGACCACCTCGGCCACGATAAAAAATCAGGCGGTATGAAATCCAAAAACAAATGGGTGCATAATGAAAAATGGGACTGCGTAATCTTCGACGAATACCACTTCGGAGCGTGGCGAGAAAAGTCCAAAAAACTCTTCGACACCGGTAACAAAGACCTCGAAGAAAAAAAACAATTAGATGCCGAGCGAAAAGAACGAAAAGAATTAGACACCGAAGAATTAGGACTGAAAGAAACAGAGGATTTAATTAATTATTTCGACGAGAGAAGTCTCCCCATCAATACCAAACACTATCTCTATCTATCAGGGACGCCATTCCGTGCCATTGCCGATGGTGAGTTCATAGAACAACAAATCTATAACTGGACCTACTCCGACGAGCAAACCGCAAAAAATAATTGGAAAGGCGACGACAACCCCTATGCCTCCCTACCAAAAATGATGATGATGACCTACCAACTCCCCGAGGAAATACAAAAAATCGCCGAAAAGGGAGAGTTCAACGAGTTTGACCTTAATGAATTTTTCTCCGCAACGGGCAAGGGCGACACGGCAACCTTCAAACACGAAAACGATGTGCAGAAGTGGCTTAGCATTATCCGTGGGCAATTTGTAACCACCATAGAGAGCGACCTAAAACAAAGGGAAAAAAATAAAAAACCATTGATGCCGTTTTCCGATAGCCGACTGCTGGGGATATTGCAACATACCTTCTGGTTCCTGCCCAATGTAGCCTCTTGTAATGCAATGAAAAATCTGCTGAAAAAGCCACAAAATACCTTCTTCCACGATTACGAAATAATCGTCTGTGCAGGAGAACAAGTAGGCGTAGGGCAAGAAGCCTACAAATACACCAAAAAGAAAATGGAAAAAGATGGCAAAAATCCATTGGAAACAAAGAGTATTACCCTCTCCTGCGGGAAACTTACTACGGGAGTATCGGTACCTCCTTGGTCGGGGATATTAATGCTGAGAAACACTACCAGCCCAGAGACATATTTCCAAACAATATTCAGAGTACAAACTCCTTGGACAATAAAAAATCCTAATGGCAAAACTCCCAATGAGCAAGTGATTATTAAAAAAGAATGTTATGTTTTTGACTTTGCACCCAATAGGGCTCTCAATCAATTAGTGAAATATGCTGATAAACTGAGTATAGATAAATACTCTAAAGCCGAGGATAGAGTAGAAGAATTGCTAAATTTCTTACCAGTATTATCTTATGATGGTAATGTGATGGTAGAGGTGAAGGCCGCCGATATATTGGATATGGTGGTGCAAGGGATTTCCTCTACGCTATTGGCAAGGAGATGGGAGTCTGCACTGCTCGTCAATGTAGATAATAATACCTTATCAAGGTTATTAAGCAACGAAGAGGCAATTAGGGCTTTGGAAAGTATCGAGGGATTCCGTGGTGTGAAACAAGATATGGAGACCATCATAAGTAAATCCGAAGCAGTGAAAAATACACGAAAAGAATTTGCCAATTCAGATAAAGAAATAGATAAAGAGACAAAAAAAACGCTCAGCGATGATGAAAAGGAATATAAAAGTAAGAGAAAAGTAATCCAAGAAAAACTCATAAAATTTGCTACCAGAATACCTATCTTTATGTATCTATCCGAGCATAGAGAACAAACTCTTGATGAGGTGATAACCCACTTAGAACCTGACCTCTTTAAGAAGGTAACAGGGATATCCGTAGGCGATTTTGAAATCTTGAAAAAGATAGGCGTATTCCATAATGAAAATATGAACGATGCCGTACTGAAATTCAAATACAGCGAAGATGCTTCCCTCGCCTACACTGGAAAAGAAGCCTATGAAGGACTGAGAAAAATTGGGGGCTTTAATAAGGTTTTTGACAGAGTTGAAGATATTATTCCTGCTGAATGAATAGAGCATAAATAGCCAAAATACTTCCTTAGCACAAGGGAGTATTTTTTTGTTTATCCCCAAAAATGTGAATAAAATTATGGATAAACTGGTGTATAAGTATGTGGATAACCCTGTGGATAGCAGTTTTTTCAAAAAAAAATAAAAAACAAAATAACTTCTAATGGAGAGCAAAATACCATTTATCCTCCAAAAAGTGGATAAACTTGTGAGTAACCTTGTGTATAAGTATGTGAATAACCCTAAAACAACAGAAAAACTCATCAAAATATAAAAAAGTATTATCTTTGTAATAAATTAGCACGAATTAATGAATTCACAAGAAAGAAAAATAAGAGTAGGGATTTCGGTAGGGGATTTCAATGGTATTGGCCCCGAGATTATTATGAAATGCCTTAGCCATAAGTCTATCACAGATTTTTTTACTCCGGTTATTTTCGGCTCTGGAAAATTATTTACTTACCAAAAAAATGTCTTTAAACTTAATATTAATTTCAACTATATTACTTCTCCTCAGCAGGCACAAGATGGGAAACTCAATATGGTGAATCTATGGAAAGATAATGTGAATATTGACTTTGGTACCCCCACAGAGGAATCTACCAAAATGGCGATAGACTCCCTAAATGCCGCCACAGAAGCCCTAATGAAACACGAAATAGATGTTTTGGTAACGGCACCCATCAACAAAGATGAAATGCTGAAACACGGATTCCAACATATGGGGCATACCACTTATTTTGAAGAAAAATTCGGCAAATGCGGATTGATGTTTTTGGTAGCAGATGAACTGAGAGTGGCTGTATCTACTCACCATATTCCGATATCAAAAATTTCGGAAAATATTACCAAAGAAAAAATACAAAAACAAATCCGATTGCTGGATAATTGTCTAAAAGAGGATTTCTGCATACAACGACCAAAAATTGCTGTACTCGGCCTTAACCCACATGCGGGCGATGGTGGAACAATCGGAACTGAAGAAAAAGAAATAATTATTCCCGCTATTGAGATGCTGAATAATGAGGGGATTTTGACATTTGGCCCCTTTCCAGCCGATAGTTTTTTTCAACCAGACAAATACTGCGGTTATGATGCTGTCTTAGCAATGTATCACGACCAGGGATTGGCACCATTCAAGACTCTCGCCTACGAAAGAGGAGTGAATTATACCGCTGGAATGCCTTATATAAGAACTTCCCCAGACCACGGCACTGCCTACGATATTGCTGGGAAAAATTTGGCCGACCATAATAGTTTTATGGAGGCTATCTTCACAGCAGTGAAACTTTATAAAAATCGTACAGAATATCAGCATTTAGTGGCCAATCAACTTAAAAAGTCTAATATAAAAGACACAGGCCCAGATGAGGACCTGCCGATGGAATAATTCCAAAGTACTAAAAATTTAGTATATTTGCATCATTATGGCACAGATTATGGCTATTGATTACGGAAAGGCAAGGACAGGAATTGCCGTTACCGATGATATGCAGATTATAGCAAGTGGATTGGATACGATACCGACCCCAAAATTGCTAGATTTTTTAAAAAAATATTTTTCGGAAAATGAAGTGGCGACTATCGTAGTAGGGCAACCTATCGATTTGCGAGGGAATATGTCGGAGGTGGAGAATGATATCCTAAAATTTGTGGATGAAGTGAGACGATTATTTCCAACACTTGAAATAAAACGATTTGATGAGCGTTTTACCTCCAAGATGGCGTCTTATTTTATCAGTCAAAGTGGGAAAAATAAAAAACAACGAGAGAAAAAATCGCTGATAGATAAAGTAAGTGCTACAATAATCCTCCAAAATTATTTGGATACGATAGGATAGAGCGTGTCTCTTTTCAATTGAAATAAAAAAATAAAAATAATGATTTTACCAATTAGGGCATTTGGAGACCCAGTTTTGAGAAAAGTCTGCAAAGAAATAACCCCAGATTATCCAGAGTTGTCAGCATTGATACAAAATATGTTTGACACAATGTATAAGGCTAATGGCGTTGGACTTGCAGCACCGCAAATAGGATTAGATATTCGTCTTTTCATCGTAGATGCTACCCCATTTGCAGAGGATGAGGAATATGAAGAAATTGCTGATAAGTTGAAGGATTTCAAAAAAGTATTCATTAATCCAACGATTATTGAAGAGCGTGGCGAGGAATGGAAGTTTAATGAAGGTTGTCTCTCTATTCCTGATGTTCGAGAGGATGTGAAGAGAAAGGAAACCATCATAATAGAATATTTTGATGAAAATTTCGTTAAACATACGGAAGAACTATCAGATTTACGAGCGAGAGTGGTTCAGCACGAATACGACCATATACAAGGGATTCTTTTCACGGACCATATTAGTAATTTAAAGAAGAAATTAGTAAAGGGAAAACTCCAAAAAATAGAAAAAGGAGAAGTAAGTGTATCGTATAAAATGCGATTTCCAAAGTAAATTTAAATTAAAAATAAAAATAATGCAATTAGAAAAAATTATTTCAATTTCTGGAAAACCAGGGTTGTTTAAGTTAGTATCTCAATTAAGAAATGGGTTTATCATTGAAGATGTAACTAGTAAAAAGAAAATAAGTATTGGTAATTCATCTCAAGTGAGTTTGTTGGATAATATCTCTATGTATACTTTTGATAAAGAGGTACTTTTGTTTGATGTGTTTGAAAATATAGCAAAGGAATACAACTACGAGCAAGTATTATCTCATAAATCTGCTGATGCTGAGTTGAGAGAATTTATGCTAAAAGCACTCCCAAATTATGATACCGAAAGAGTGTATATTTCTGATATTAAGAAATTGGCACAGTGGTATAATATTTTGCAAAAAGCAGGATATATCACTCCTGAAAGTTTTGTGAAGACCGAAACGCCAAATGAAACGGCAGAATAAATTTTATCCATAGATTAAATATTTTTAAGTTTCCCCAAAAAAATCTTGTTGTATATACATAACAAGATTTTTTGGATTTTAATTTAAGTTATAGTAAGGATGAAAGAGCAACATTTAGAAAATATAGGGAAAAATATTTCGGGTTCATTGGTGGATTTTACGAAATATTTTGAGAAGATAATTTTTGACTTGATAGATATGATTCCTTCTTTTGTGAAGGCTTCTTTGGGATTGATAATAGGATTATTGATTATCCGAACAACAATAAAAATTTTAGAAAAACGCTTTGAGCAGAGGAATGTAGATATTTCGTTAAGGGGATTTTTGTTATCTATTATCAAATTTTTACTTTACGCTTTATTGGCATTGGTTGTTGCATCTAATTTAGGATTCCAGACTACGGCAATTTTAGGTGCATTTTCGGGAGTTGTTTTAGCGATAGGTTTGGCTTTACAGGGGTCTCTTTCTAACTTTGCAGGCGGTGTGCTGATACTTATATTTCGCCCCTTTGATGTGGGAGATTATATTGAGAACAATGCAGGGACTGACGGCACCGTGGAGAAGATAGATTTGCTCTATACGACGCTTATTACCACACAAGGTATAAAGGTTTTTAGTCCAAATGGAGCTTTGGCAAACTCGGTGATTAGGAATTATACGAAGATTGCTCGCCGAAGAATGGAGTTTATTATCGGAATTAGTTATAATGATAATATCAAAGAAGCTAAGGAATTGATACTCTCTGTTTTGAGTGGTGATGATAGGGTGTTAGAAACTCCCAAAACAGATGTTTTTGTAAGTAGTTTAGGGGATAGCTCTGTGAATCTTACGATTCATTTTTGGGTGAAAAATGAGAATTTCGTAGAGATTAGAAATGACATTCAAGAGCGTATAAAAGTGGCATTAGATAAGGGAGGAATCAACATTCCATTCCCACAATGTGAGGTGAAGATTCTCAATCAATAGAACAATAAAAAGAGGTAGGAAATATTCCATACCTCTTTTTTCTATCTTAAATAATATTATTTTTTGAAAAACGAATCCACGAACTCCTCTCCATTGAATAGTTGCAAATCCTCCATCTTTTCCCCCACACCGATATATTTTACGGGAACTTGGAATTGGTCGGAAATACCTATTACTACCCCTCCTTTGGCTGTGCCATCTAATTTTGTGACGGCAAGTGCAGATACCTCTGTAGCAGCAGTGAATTGTTTTGCTTGTTCGAAGGCATTTTGCCCTGTGGAGCCATCGAGTACTAATAAAATCTCGTGAGGTGCATCGGGGATTATTTTTTGCATTACCCTTTTTATCTTGGATAATTCGTTCATTAGGTTTATTTTGTTGTGAAGTCGGCCTGCGGTATCTATTAGTACAACATCGGCGTTTTGGGCAACGGCAGATTGTACGGTATCAAATGCCACAGAGGCAGGGTCGCTTCCCATACCTTGTTTTACGATAGGCACACCAACTCTTTCGCTCCAAATGGTGAGTTGATCTACCGCCGCTGCACGGAATGTATCGGCTGCACCAAGAACCACTTTTTTTCCTTGCGATTTGAATTGATGAGCAAGTTTGCCAATGGTAGTGGTTTTCCCAACTCCATTTACCCCAACGACCATTATTACGAAAGGTTTTTTATTCTCGTCTATATTTCCAGATTGTGCGTGAGGATTTTCCAAAAGTAGGGCAGATATTTCTTCTCGAAGGATTTTGTCTAGTTCAGAGGTATTTACATACTTGTCTCTGGCAACACGCTCTTCTATTTTTTCGATGATTTTAATAGTGGTAGAGGCCCCCACATCAGAAGCAATGAGGATTTCTTCCAAATTGTCTAATACCTCGTCATCAACCTTAGATTTTCCGATTACGGCTTTCGTCATTTTTTCGAAAAAGCCTTGTCGGGACTTTTCTAATCCTTTGTCTAAGGTTTCTTTTTCCTCTTTTTTAAATATTTTTTTGAACCAACTCATTTAGTTTCTGTATTTTGAAATACAAATATACATAAAAACTGCTTAAATAGAGTGATTTCGCTGGGAATTTTATTTAGGAAATTATTCGTAATCTTTGATACTATGATAAAAAATCTTAACTTTGATTTTTCAAAAATAAATAATGAAGGAAATCCGTCTGAGAGAATTGGCTGTTCTACTGTATAGAGTTGGCTTGGTATATGTTTTTTATCAAGTAGCGAGGTTTTTATTCTGGTATTTCAATCGTGGGCTGATAGGGATAGACGGCATATCGGAGTATGGCAAGTTGGCCTATCACGGCATAGCGTTTGACACCACAGCGATACTCTATGTTAATAGTCTATTTATTTTACTGAGTATCATTCCTATTTTGATAAATACGAAGAGATATTATCAGAAGCTCTTATTTTGGGTGTATTTTTTAATGAATGGAGTTACTTATGTGATGAATTTTGGTGATATTATATATTACCGATTTAGTAAAAGTCGCCTTACCTCCGCAGTGATTTCTGTTGCTGAGAATGAGAATAATTTGTTCAAGGTTTTTTGGATTTCATTGGTGCAAAATCCCTTAGTGCCAATTTCCTTTGTAGTGCTAATGGCTTTTTGGGTGTATTTGTATCGTAGGGTAAGCATTACAGAGTGTAGGCCAAAGAGATTGTTGCCATATTTTGGATATTCGGTACTAAGTCTTGTGCTGGTGGCGGTTTTGGTTGTTGGTGGTATTCGTGGGGATTTTAAGCATAGTACTCGTCCGATTAATATGGTTGATGCCAATCGGTATGTTACGAATCCGTTGTATGCCAATGTAGTTCTTAATTCGGTATTTTCATTTTTTAGGACAATTAATACAAATACTTTTGAGGAAGCTCATTTTGTTGATAAACAATACATTAATGATAATATTAAACCTATTAAAGAATATCATCATAACGGAGTAGAGGAGCGACCTAATATTGTGATATTTATCGTGGAGAGCCTTGGTAGAGAGTATGTAGGGGCATTTAATCAAGACAAAAAAATTGAGAACTATACCTCATACACTCCGTTTTTGGATAGTCTGGCAGGTAAGTCTTTGATATTTACTGATATGTATGCTAACGGCCGGCAGTCTATTCACGGAATGAGTAGTGTCTTGGCGGGCATCCCAAGCTTACGAGATGCATTTACGAGTTCGCCGTATTCTAATCAAAAGATACAATCCATAGTCTCTATTTGTAATGATTTGGGCTATGATACTTCATTTTATCACGGAGCGCCAAATGGCTCAATGGGTTTTTTAGGATTTTCTAATATATTGGGATTCAAGCATTATTATGGTAAAACGGAATATAATAATGATGCGGATTTTGATGGTATTTGGGCAATTTGGGACGAGCCTTTTTTGCAGTATTTTGCTAAAAATGTAGGGCAAAAAACACCTTTTATGACAACGGTATTTACGGCATCGTCTCATCATCCATTTAAGATACCAGAAAAATATCAAGGGAAATTTAGAAAAGGAAATATTCCTATCCACGAGCCGATGCAATACACGGATTATTCTCTTAAAAAATATTTTGAAACGGCAAAAAAACAGCCGTGGTATCAGAATACGATTTTTGTAATCACGGGAGACCATACCAACGAGGCATATTATAAGGAGTATAAAAATAGTGTAAATGCCTTTGCTTTGCCATTGATAATATATTCACCTAATCCGAAATATCAGTTACAGGGTATCCGAAAAGATATTGCACAGCAGATAGATATTTATCCTACTTTGGCAGATTTGATTGGCTATGATAAACCAATCCGAAGTTGGGGGAAAAGTCTAATTTCTGATAAAGAAAACGAAGAGGTAGTGCCAAATTCATTAGCTGAGGAAGACCAATTCATTATTGGGGATTACATCTATCGTTTTGATAGAAAGGATATTGTAGGGATTTATCAAAAAACAGATTTAGAATTGAAAAACAATCTGCTACACAAGTTGCATACTCCTGAGACTGAGCGAGGGAAAAAACTTGTAAAGGCATGGTATCAAGACTATATGTATAGGATTATTCACAAAAAATTATCCGCAAATTAATGAAATAAATAAAAATAATTTTATTATAATAATGAAGAAAATAATAGCGACATTCTTTATTGGCCTTGGATTAATAGCATGCAAAAAAGATGAATCTGTACAGCAGGTAGAGACACAGCCAACCCAAGAAAAAACAAATATTGGTAAGATTGGGGCTGAGTTTCCACAGGGTAAGGCTATTTTTACAGATGAAAATGGGCAGATTATCATCAGTTTTGATACTCAGGCTAATAAGGGAGTTATGAGATTTCGTGACCGAGAAATAGACCTTAATAATCTTTCCTTTACAGAAGACCGCTACGAAATAGAGGGTAAAGGTATCCATATTGTTGCTGAAAATGGAGAGTTTCAAGACCAAAAGGAAAATTGTATAGAAGGTGTTTTTCCGAATCTTAGCATTACTATTGATGGACGAGAATACATCTTGAATAATGTGAAAGTAAAGGATTGTAGAATATATTGAGATAAAAAAAGAGGGGATTTTTCCCCTCTTTTAGGTTACAAGTGTTTTAGGTAGGTTTCCATATCCTTATCACCTCTACCACTTACATTAATTACGATTACTTCATTTTCTTTGAATGTTCTTTTTTTCAAGCCTGCCAATGAGTGGGAAGATTCAAGAGCAGGAATAATACCTTCTTCTTTTGATAGTTCAAAAGCCGCTTCCAGAGCTTCATTATCGGTAGCGTTGTAGAATTTAACTCTTCCCGTAGTGAATAGATGTGCAAATATAGGTCCTATACCAGGGTAATCAAGCCCCGCGGAGATACTATAAGGCTCTATTACTTGAAGGTCTTCTGTCTGCATCACAAGACTTCTACTTCCGTGAAGAACTCCAATGGTTCCCAAGGCTGTTGTAGCAGCTGTTTTACCCGAGTTTTCCCCTAATCCACCACCTTCTACGGCAATGAGTTTTACATTTTCGTCATCGAGGAAATGATAAAAAGCACCAATGGCATTACTACCACCACCCACACAAGCGATTACATAATCTGGTGTAGGTTTGCCAATTTTTTCGGTGAGTTGTTCACGGATTTCCTTTGAAATTACACTTTGGAAATGAGCCACAATATCAGGATAAGGATGTGGCCCCACAGCACTGCCGATTAGGAAATAGGTGTCGGCAGGATTTTCTACCCAACTTTGGAACGCTTCATTTACAGCATCGGTGAGGGTTTTTCCTCCTGAAGTAGCAGGAACTACTTTGGCACCGAGCATCTTCATTCGAGCAACATTAAGTGCTTGCCGTTGGGTATCCAATTCTCCCATATAAATTACACACTCTAAATTAAGTAAGGCACAAGCCGTTGCCGTTGCTACTCCGTGTTGTCCTGCTCCTGTTTCGGCAATTACGCGTTTTTTTCCTAATCGTTTTGCTAGTAGGGCCTGTCCTAATGCATTATTCAACTTATGGGCTCCCGTATGGTTGAGGTCTTCCCGTTTTAAATAAATTTGAGTGTTGTATTTTTTACTCAAATTAGAAGCATAGAATAAAGGGGTAGCCCTCCCTACATAATCTCTGAGCAGTTGTTGATATTCTTCTTGGAAAGATTCTGAGGAAATAATTTGTTTGTAATTATCCTCTAATTCCTTCAAATTTGGTTTAAGAATGTCAGGCACGAATGCTCCTCCGAATTCGCCATAATAACCATTGGCATCTACTGAATATTTTTTCATTATGTAAAAAATTTAAAGTTACTAAAAAAATAAGCCCTGCCGCAAGTGCGACAGGGCTTGTATTATGTAAAGTATATATACAAATGCTCTGCTTCCTTACAGCTTAAATAATTGTAAGAAAGACCACCACCAAGTATTTATATATAAACGAGTCATATTTTTGATATATTTTCAGCAAAGGTATAATTTTTTTATAATAATCAGATATTTTTTTTATGTTTTTTCTGTTGATATTTATAATATATTGATTTATAGTGTGATAATTTAATATAATTTTTGTTTATATATGTGTGTTTATTATTATTTAGAGAGTTTTTTTAGTTCCTTGTAGGTTTCTTCCAATCGTTTTAGCATTTTACCATAAATTAATCGGTATAACAATGTTAAAACCAAGATAAAGATAGTGATTATTACGAGGGAAGCCACGATGATTAACGATAATGAAGCAAAATTTGGAGAATGGTTGTAGTTAATATGATAATGAATACCATAATATATCCCTAAGATGAATGATATGTTCATTATGGCTACAACGAGTAGCACATATAACCGTACCAATTGTCTCATACCGAGTATTCGTCGGAGAAGTTTTTTGGGACTGTTTTCTACAGCAATCATGTAATTAGAGCAAAACAATCCACCGATAAGGAGGTAGGGTAGAGTTTTGAAAGTAGTATCTAAAATGTATAGGGCTTTTTGTGGTATTATTTTGAGTGCCAAGTCATTATTCCCTTGAGGTAGAAAGTGGTTGATTCCTGCCCAAAAGAGTAGCTCTATGAATCCAATCAATAGGAGCCATCTTGCTATGGATAGAGATTTCTTTTTGGTCATAATGAAGAGTTCCTGTTCACTATATTTTTTGAAGTGATTTTCTTCTTGCCAATGTTTTTTTAATAAATCTAAGTCGTGGCTCATTATTTGTTGTTTTTGGATATTAGGTTTTTTAGTTTGTCTTTAGTCCTCATCATTTTTATTCTAGCGTTGCCTTCGGATATTCCCATTATTTCGGCAATTTCTTTGTAGGATTTATCTTCAAGGAAGAGCATTATTAGTGCTTTTTCTATATCATTGAGTTGATAGATGGCATTATACATTGTTTGAATTTTTTCAATCTCGTCATTATTATATTCTGCTTGTATGTTGAGATTGAATAGCTCTTTGTTTTTATCTATTTTGGGTTGTTTATTGTTTTTTTTGAATAGGGTAATGGCTGTATTTAGAGCAATTCTATACGCCCAAGTAGTGAATTTGGCATCACCTCGGAATTTGGGATATGCCTTCCAGAGTTGTATTACGATTTCTTGGAATAAGTCCTCGTGGTCGTATTGGTTATTGGTATATATTCTGCAAATTTTATGTACGATATTTTGGTTATCGTACAATTGCCTAAGAAATTCTTGCTCTATATTCATGTAAATCAGATTCGTTGTATGAGTCGCTATTTTTTTAGGATTGTTACATAATGGACTCCTAAGATATAAAAAAACACCTATGCGGAGCGAACCGATAAGTGTTTTCTATGATAATTTGGAATTTAGTTTTTTTGCCAAACTTGTGTTCTTCCGATAACAGAAAAGCCGATGTATCCTCTCACATTCAGTTTGTTGCCATCTCGCGTGATGGTGCATTTATAGGTTTTTCCATTTTTGGGGTCTGTAATGGTTCCTCCCGTGAATTCGTCGCCATCTTTTTCTAATCCTCTGATGATTTCCAGCCCGATTAGTGGTTTATTTTTTCTGTCGTCCTTGCACTTTACACAATTGTCATTAGTGGGTTTTTGCATCAGTTGTTGGATTTTTCCGTAGTATTTTCCATCATTTTTTTTGAAAATTTCTACAATTGATTTTGCCTTTCCTGTTTCGTCGTCAATGGTTTTCCATTTTCCTTCAATTTGAGCAGAAATGGCTACTCCTACTAATAAAGATAGCCCTAAAAGGATTTTTTTCATTTCTAATTATTTTAATATTAATAGCTGTAAAAGTAATAAAAAAAAATTAAACGAAAGATGCTATTTTTGTAATTTTAATTGTTAGTATTTAATAATCAGTTATTTATATTTAAAAATTATTTTTTAAAAATCAAACGATGAATATTTTTAATAGTTGTTGATAGGATAAAATTTATAAATAAGGAGGGATAATTGTAGATTTTTTTTATATTTGTGGTTAAAATTTATTAGTAGTATGATTACAAAATCAAGAGTTCAGGAATTTCTAAAAAATATAGAAGTTGATGATTTGGTGCATAATATACAAATTATGGGTGATGATGTCTATATCGATATGACAGCTCACTCCCCAGCGATGCACGAGAAAAAGAAATTGGAGGTAGCGATGAAGCAAGCCTTTGCTTCTGAGTTTGGCGAGACAGCTGTTTTGAAATTAAAAATTCAATCTCCTGATCAGACGGAGGTTCAGAAGAACCAAATTAAAGGAAAAATGATACCAGGTATTAGCAATATTATTGCAATTGCTTCAGGAAAAGGAGGTGTTGGTAAATCTACCGTCGCGTCCAATTTAGCTGTTACCTTAGCAAAAATGGGTTTCAAGGTGGGGCTTCTCGATGCGGATATTTATGGGCCATCTATCCCGACAATGTTTGATACTGTGGGCGATAAGCCTTATACCGTAAATATTAATGGTAAAAATTTGATGCAACCATTAGAGAATTATGGAGTAAAGATGCTATCTATAGGGTATTTTTCAGGAAGTAATCAAGCTGTGGTATGGCGTGGTCCTATGGCCTCTAAGGCATTGCAACAATTGATTAGAGATGCTAATTGGGGAGAGTTGGATTTCTTATTGATAGACTTGCCTCCAGGTACGGGAGATATCCATTTATCTATTGTTCAAGAAATCCCTGTTACGGGTGCTGTTATTGTTAGTACACCTCAGCATGTGGCATTGGCTGATGTTAAGAAAGGAATTGCAATGTTCACTATGGAGAGTATTAATATTCCAGTGTTGGGAGTTATTGAGAATATGTCATATTTTGTGCCAGAAGAATTGCCAAATAATAAATATTATATTTTCGGAAAAGAAGGAGCTCAAAATCTTGCAAGGGATTTAGGAATTCCAGTTTTAGGAGAAATTCCATTGGTACAAAGTATTAGAGAGTCAGGAGATGTAGGGCGTCCTGCGGCACTTCAAGAAAATACTATGGTATCAGAAATATACTTGGATACGACTAAGAAAATGTTAGAAAGTCTCTTGGATAGAAATACGAATCTACCTCCAACTGAAGCTGTGAAAATTACCACAATGTCGGGGTGCTCCACAAAAAAATAAGAAGATAGAAGAATAGTAATTTTAATATTTTTACTAAATTTGCAACTAAATATTAATTAATGGATATAAAGCACGAAGAAACGGTAACAAAAGTACTCGAAGCATTAGAGAGTATCCGCCCTTTTCTTAATAAAGATGGTGGAGATATTGAGTTAATTGATGTAGTAGGGGATAAAGTTTTTGTGAGACTATTAGGGAATTGTTCTAGTTGCCCAATCAGTTTTTCTACAATGAAGCTGGGTGTAGAGACTACTATCAAACAAATGGCTCCTGAAATTAAAGAAGTTCTTAGTATAGAAGACTAAATTTATTCAGTGAGATAAAAAATAAAATAGACTTCCTCAATATTGGGGAAGTCTATTTTTTGTATTAACAAAATTTATGGAAACAAAAAAAATTATTTCTTAATAGGAGCTATGTTCATCAATTTCATAAATTCCTCTAATTTAGGCATTATGATGATTTCTGTTCTTCTGTTTTCAGCTCTTCCAGATACAGAAGCATTGGTCGTTTTTGGGTTAAACTCGCCTCGTCCGCCCGCAGTTATTCTATTTGGATTTACCCCAAATTGGCTTTGCAAAATTTTTGCTACGGAAGTCGCTCTTAAGGCAGATAATTCCCAATTATCTCTTGGCGAACTTACACTTGATAATGGAGTATTATCAGTATTTCCTTCAATTAAAACGGAGTAAGTGTCGTAATCGTTGATTACTTTTGCAACTTTTCCTAAGACACCTTGTGCGGCAGGTAATACATCATATCTCCCTACTGGGTAGAGCATTTTGTCTGATAATGAAATCATTACAACTCCTTTCAATACTTTTACTTCTACATCTTTATCAGTCACATCATCCAAAGTTCTTTTTAATTTGTTGGATAATGCCAAGTTTAAACTATCGTTTTTAGAATTTGCAGAAATAAGTTGCTTAATGTAAGAATTAGAAGCATTGATTTCTCCAACTAATTTGTCAATATTAGCAGAGGATTTACCCGAGTTGGATAGACACGCATCAAGGGAAGATTTTAGGGCGTTGTTTTGGTCTTTTAAAAGATTGTTCTCACTTGAAAGTCCAGCATTCTGCCCTCTCAAATCTTGTATTTCTCTTTGTCTTTCAGCAAGGTTTTCAAGACTTTGTTTGTAGTTGGTATTCAGAGCATCAAATTGTTTTTTGCTCACGCAACTCGTCATTCCAATAGCCACTAATCCGATGGCAAAAAAATTCAATAATTTCATATATTCAAAATATTTATTTTTCGTTTTGAGGAAAATCAACATCTTTCCATCGCCAAATATACAAAAAGATATTATATTTGTAGTAAGTTTTTAACAAATTTAATAAATTTCTGAGGTGATAAATTTTGAAAAATTCCAAAATGAATTTTCTTTGTTAGAGGAAAGTAGTGTCGATAAGAAATTTTTGATAGCTGTGAGTGGAGGTGCTGATTCTATGGTTTTGCTCTCATTGATGAGAGATTTTTTTTCTCAAAAGAGATGCTCAGCTATTTCTGTGGCACATATTAATTATCATCTTCGTGGGGAGGATTCTAACCTTGATCAAAAATTGGTTACCGATTTTTGCCAAGAATACGATATACCACATTTCGTATATGAGGTTTCTTGCGTGGATAATAAGCCCAATGAGGGGTCTATTCAATTGTGGGCGAGAGATTTACGATATGCTTTTTTTCGTGAAGTAATGAATAATAATAATATAGATTATTTACTGACTGCACATCATCGGGACGACCAGTTGGAGACTTTTCTGATTAATTTGTCTCGCGGAGCGGGTCTGGCAGGATTATGCGGTATTCCAAAGTATAAAAATAGTATTTTTAGACCAATGTTAGGCTTTACTAAACAGGAAATATATCAATATGCTCACGAAAATAAAATCCCATTCAGGGAGGATAAATCCAATAAAAAAAATGACTATCTGCGAAATAAGATACGGAATACAATTTCTCCACTATTAAAAGATTTATCCCCACATTTTTTGGATAATTTTCAGAAGTCTATTGACTATATTAATGATTGTAAATTATTTATAAATAGCGAGTTAAAGTTTTTTTTTGAGGAGAATTTGGAGATGAAAGATGATTTTGTTTTTATTGATAAAAATGCTCTGAAAAAACAAAATACATATTTAATATATGAAATTTTGAAAACTTTTAGTTTTGAAAATAGTACCGAAATTGATAAAATTTTACACGCTGAGGTGGGTAATATTTTTCATTCAAAAGAATATCAATTGCTCGTAGATAGGCAGAAATATATTATCAGTAAAAAAGAACATTATTCACAAAAAAAAAATCAAGATAATATTCCGCTGACTATTGAAAAGTCTTCCGTAGAAAATAATACAATAATTTTAGAAGGATACCATCTTCAAGAAGCTAAAATTTGGTTTTTGGACGGGGATAAAATAAATTTTCCATTAAAATTAAGACCTAAAAAAGAAGGGGAGTATTTTTTTCCGATAGGAATGCAAGGCAAAAAAAAAGTATCAAAATTCATTAAAGATGAGAAAATTAGCCTTTTAGAAAAAAATAAAAATATAATCTTAGAAGATGCTATTGGTACGATTTTGGGGATTGTTCCTTTCCGACAAGATAGACGAAAAATGGGCAGAGATTCTATTAATCAATTTAAAATAATTATCAAATAAATGGCATTGTTAAGTAAATTTTCGGATTATGTGGAAGCAGGGTGTGATGAGGTCGGTAGAGGTTGTCTCTGTGGACCTGTTGTGGCATCGGCAGTCATTTTGGACCCCTGTTTTGAGAGTGAGTTGATTAATGATTCTAAAAAACTTACTCCAAAATTACGAAATGAATTGGACATTTTTATCAGAGAAAAAGCGATTGATTTTGCCATAACAGAACTACCTCCATCATTTATAGATGAACATAATATATTGAATGCCAGTATACAAGCAATGCATCTTTCTTTGGATAAATTACAGACTCGTCCAGAGTTTATTTTGGTTGATGGTAATCGATTTAAACCTTATCCTTTTACTCCACATCAGTGTGTAGTGAAAGGAGATTCTAAATATTTTAGCATTGCTTGTGCTTCTATTTTGGCAAAAAATTATAGAGATAATCTGATGATGAAACTCCACGAAGAATATCCCCAATATGGTTGGAATAAAAATATGGGCTACCCGACGAAAATCCATATAGAGGCTCTAAAAAAATATGGGCCTACACCCTATCACAGAAGGTCTTTTCGGTTGGAATATGATTAAATATTTTTTATAAAATCTTCAAAATCGATAAAAACTTTTTCAAATGCTAACATTTTAGTTACGAAAAACTGAAAAATATCTTGCCATGAATTTTTATTAAAGATGGATACATTATCCAATTTCACCCAGATTTTAGAGATTTTTTTGCCATTATCCAAATAAAAATGTTCGTCTATATGGAATTCTCCAAGATTTTCGAGGAGGATGTTTTCAAGGCTTTGCATTTTTTCAAAATAGGCATTTCGGAATAATTCATCATCCATTTCTATATTGAGAGATACCTCTGCCGATTTGTTATCAGCAGAAAATTTAAAATTAAAATCTTTGATTTTTGTATTATAAAGTATCCATTTTCGTGGAAACGATTTTCCGAAACTTGTCCAAAATTCTCGTTTTAATTCTTGTGCTTCTTGCTTGCTAAACATTTTAGAAAATATTCAATAGGGCAAAAATAATAATTTTAGAGGGAAATAAGAGATTTTATAAATCTGATAAAATATAATGATAGTTTTTTTTAATTAAAATAACATATAAACCACATAATATTTGTTTTAAATTTGCATCATTAAAATTAAAAAAAATGAAAAAAACAAACATTATTGGGCTTCAGGAAGCTCATTGTAAAGAAATTGTAGAAAAATTACAATTATTGTTGGCAAACTATTCTGTATTCTATCAAAATACGAGAGGAGCTCATTGGAATATTAAGGGAGAACAATTTTTTACCCTTCATCCGAAATTTCAAGAACTTTATGAGAATATGGTACTGAAAATTGATGATATAGCTGAGAGAATCCTTACACTGGGTGGAACACCTAAACATAATTATTCAGAATATCTTAAACTCTCTACTATTGCTGAAAGTCAAGAGGTAACTGATGGTACTAAGTGCGTGGAAATAATTATTGATTCTTTCAAGGTGATTATAGAACTTCAAAGAGAAATTTTGGAACTTTCGGGAGAATATGGAGATGAAGGAACAAATTCTCAGATGGGAGATTACATTACAGAACAAGAAAAAGAGGTTTGGATGTATAGAGCCTATCTCGGAAAATAATAATAATTTTTTCTCATTTAATAAGGAGGGAGACTGAATTACATTAGTCTCTCTTTATTTTTATAAAAAAATCTGATAAACTTTGTGAGCTTATCAGATTAAATTTATGTCTTAGTTTGTGTAGAATTCAATGACTTGTTCTATGGCACGAGTACAAACAGGACAGAACCCTTCCGGTTCGTTGGATTTCATTCTGCAGTCTTGTACAGGGCTGAAAATTCCTTTTGATGAGTACCCCCCCCCTTCAAAGGCTCCTACTTTGTCTCTAAATTTTGGTATTCTTGGCGTTGGTATAGGTGTTTTTTTACTTACCAAATCTGCCCATTTCGCTTTGAAATTAACCAAAGTAGTGATATTAGCTTCCCAAGGTTCTATTTTATAGTTGTAGAAAGTGTTGTCGAGAATATCACCATCATAGTAGTATTCATCAGCAAGTCCTACAAAACCGTGGCCAAACTCATGAACGAAAACTTTATCCGAAAGCTTGTCATCAGCAGATACTAAATTAATCACATTATAAAAACCTCCACCACCATATCTTGGGGTATTTACTATCACATAAACTTGGTCATAAGGCACTACTGAGGTAATATCAGCTAATTTGAATAATGATTGACAAGTCAAATACCGTGGCGAACCAAAGGTATAAAATTTCGTGTTGAGAATCGTATTTTTATAGATTCCTTCTCCACCGATATCCGTTCCGCTTTCTTGTGAAGGGCTTTCAATAGCATAGATATTAAATTTATCTTTAAATCTACTAAACGGTGGAATAGTGAACATGTAATCTACAAGTCGTTTCGTGTCGGCTATAAATTTTGGCATCTCGCTTTGGGTGTATCCTTCGGCGACGATGGCGATATCTATCCCTTTTTCGGGAGTTGTCGGTTTGTAGATTTCCGTTACTTTATAATTAGTTGTTGCCTCGTGAAGTATTTGATAGTCCTTTGGAGAAATTTTTTCACTGAAAACTTTATTAAACTCACCATTTGCATTTCGTTCGTGGATTTCCACAACAATATCTACAATAGGATAAGGTATTTTCATCACGTTTTCAAATGTTAGTATCTTTTCCTTTGCTTCTGGTGTATGTTTCCACTCTTGGAAAATCGGACTAAATCCCTTACTGAATATGATGTTTCCTTTATCAGCATCTTTTACAACAAATTTATAAGTTCCAAAATTTGGAAAAATAAGATTTTTCTTAGACCCTCCATAGAAAGGCTCTTTTTTGAGTTGTTTGATGCTTGCCTGCGTTGTATCTTTATTCCCAAAAAGTAGGAAATCTATTCGCAACGAACCATCGGTGAAGTATTGTTGAAAATCTTGTGCCGATGCGAAAAGGTTTATCATCAAAAAGAAAGAAAAAAGTATTCGTTTCATTATGATATTATTTTTTTGAGTTAGAATTATCCTTTAAATTTTCCAAGCGCGATGAATCTTTGTTGTCGTTGTTCTACAATTTCGGTTTTAGAGAATTTCTTAAAGGCATTGATATTTTGTAGAATAGATTTTTTGAGATTTTCGCAGGCTTGTTTTGGGTCGTAGTGAGCTCCTCCGAGAGGTTCTTGGATAATACCGTCGATAATTTTATTTTTTAGCATATCCTTTGGAGTGAGTTTTAGGGCATTGGCAGCATCTTCTTTGTGTTCCCAATTTCGCCAAAGTATAGAAGAGCAAGACTCTGGAGAGATTACGGAATACCAAGAATACTCCAACATATATACCTTGTTACCAACACCGATTCCTAATGCACCACCACTGGCACCTTCGCCGATTACATAGGAGAAAGTAGGTACTTTTAGGAGAGCCATTTCGTAAATATTTTTGGCAATGGCTTCGCCTTGTCCTCGCTCTTCTGCTTCTAATCCTGGGTAAGCACCTGGTGTATCAAGAAGGGTAACGACAGGAATATTAAATTTCTCGGCTAACTTCATCAGTCTCAGAGCTTTTCTGTATCCGTCGGGATTTGGCATTCCGAAGCGTCTTAGTTGTCTCTCTTTTGTAGAGCGTCCCTTTTGGGTACCTATAATCATTACTTTTTCACCATCAATTGTAGCCAAGCCTCCAACCATAGCAGGGTCATCGGCATAGCATCTGTCACCGTGGAGTTCTATGAAACTATCAGGATCGCAAATTCCTTGTATATAGTCTAAAGTATAGGGTCTATCGGGGTGGCGAGATAGTTGTACTGTTTGCCACGGAGATAAGTTTCCGTAGATTTCCTTCTTCTTTTCCAAGATTTTGTCTTCTATTTGGCTACAAGCAAGTTTCATATCAATGCCTGCATCTTCACCTACGATAGAGCAAGTGGAGAATTGTTCCATTAGTTCTTGTATCGGTTTTTCAAATTCTAAATATTCCATTAGATTGAGTTTATTTTGGGACAAATATAAAGAATTTTTTCATTAAAACAATCTTTTTTTGTGTCAAATGAGGCATAGGAGGGATACTAGAAAAATAAAAATTCTTATCTTTGCCAAAAAGAAAACAGATTATGTTCCGAACACATACAAATGGAGAACTCTCCTCAAAAAATATTAATGAAAAGGTAACACTGAGCGGTTGGGTACAGACGATTCGTGATAAGGGATTTGTTGTATGGGTAGATTTGAGAGATCGATATGGTATCACGCAATTGGTGTTTGATGAAGATAGAACACCGAAAGAATTACTCGAAAAATCAAAAAAAATAGGACGAGAATTCGTTATTCAGGTAAAAGGCGTTGTGATAGAAAGAAGCTCAAAAAACCCAAAAATACCCACTGGTGAGATAGAAATTTTGGTGGAGGAACTCATCATTCTCAACGAGGCAGAATTACCACCCTTTACCATAGAAGATGAAACCGATGGAGGTGAGGAATTAAGAATGAAATACCGATATCTGGATATTCGTAGAAGTCCTGTGAAGGAGAAACTCATATTTCGCCATAAAATGGCTCAAAAAGTAAGAAATTACCTTTCTGAACAAGGTTTTATAGAGGTGGAAACTCCTGTTTTGATAAAATCTACCCCAGAGGGGGCAAGGGATTTTGTGGTTCCAAGTAGAATGAATGCAGGACAATTTTATGCCTTGCCACAATCTCCACAGACTTTCAAGCAGTTATTAATGGTCGGAGGTATGGATAGATATTTCCAAATTGTAAAATGTTTCCGAGATGAGGATTTAAGGGCTGATAGACAACCTGAATTCACACAAATAGATTGCGAAATGGCTTTTGTAGAGCAGGAGGATGTGATGAATATTTTTGAGGGAATGGCATCTCACCTATTGACGGAAGTTACGGGACAAGATTTTGGAAAATTTCCAAGAATCACCTTTGAGGAGGCAATGAGACGATATGGAAACGATAAACCTGATGTGCGTTTCGGGATGGAATTTGTGGAGCTTAATGATGAAACAAAAGGTAAAGATTTTAAAATATTTGATGATGCTGAACTGGTGGTAGGTATCAATGTAGAAGGATGTGCAGGCTATACTAGAAAGCAAATAGACGAGTTAGTAGATTGGGTAAAGCGCCCACAGATAGGTGCCAGCGGAATGGTATGGGTGAAATATCAAGACGATGGAGTTTTGACCTCCTCCGTGAATAAATTCTATAATGAGGACGATTTAAGAAAAATTACCGAAAGATTCGGAGCTAAAAAAGGCGATTTAATGCTGATACTCTCTGGAAATGCTAATAAAGTGCGCCCGCAATTATCAGCCCTCAGAATGGAGTTAGGAAATAGATTAGGATTGAGAAATCCAAAAGAATTTGCACCTCTTTGGGTAGTAGATTTTCCTCTTTTGGAGTGGGATGAAGATTCCGAAAGATACCACGCGATGCACCACCCATTTACCTCACCGAAGCCAGAGGATATTCCTTTACTGAAAACCGATGCAGGTAAAGTAAGAGCAAATGCTTACGATTTGGTACTCAATGGAAATGAAATAGGAGGTGGGTCTATCAGAATTTTTGATAGAGAACTGCAAGCCCAAATGTTTGAGTTATTAGGATTCTCCCCAGAGGAGGCTGAGGCTCAGTTTGGTTTCTTGATGAATGCTTTCAAGTATGGAGCCCCTCCTCACGGCGGTTTAGCATTCGGTTTTGATAGGTTAGTAGCTATTTTGGATGGTAATGAGGTGATTAGAGATTATATTGCATTTCCAAAAAACAATAGTGGAAGAGATGTAATGATAGATGCCCCTGCTACTATTAGTAAAGAACAATTAGACGAGCTAAGTCTTATTGTAAAATAAATAAAATTAAGAGCATTGAACGATACATTCAATGCTTTTTTTAACAAAAATATAAAATGAATCCTAATTTTAGTATTAAAGAGATTGCCTCAGTCGAGCAGTACGAATACCAGTCCGAGACTTATACTATAATGATGGTAGAGGGAGAGGGGAGTTTTGTGGTGGATTTAGTAACATATTCTTTTTCAGGGAAGATAGCAATTTTTCTCAATCCGTTTCAAGGGATTCTATTCACCAAGGGAATTTATAGAGATTTAAAAATTTTTTGTTTTAAAGCAGAGTTTTACTGCATAGAATATCATCGGCAAGATGTGGCTTGTAATGGATTATTATTTAATAATATATATCAGCAGCCGTATATAGGGCTTACCGATAAACTCTATATGGAATTGCAGGCGATTTTTGAGAGAATGAAGGAAGAAAATAATGATTGTGACCCTTATTCAGCATCAGTATTGAAGACTTATTTACAGCTGATTTTGGCACTTTGTAGCAAGGAGAAAAAGCGATTGATAGGAACAGTAGTTCCTAAAAATCTAACTGATGAGGTATTGAATTTCCAAGATTTGGTAGAGGAATTTTATAGAAAAGAGCATTCTATTTCTTTCTATGCTGATAAATTTGGGCTGACAACCGGTGCCTTTAACCGAAAGATAAAAAATGAAATTGGCAAAACTCCAAAGCAGATTTTACAAGATAGAATAATTTTGGAGGCTAAAAAGCTCCTGCAACTTACTCAAAAATCAGTTAAGGAAATTTCTTGGGAACTTGCATTTGATGATGAATACTATTTTAGTAGATATTTTAAGAAAAATGTAGGGGTCTCCCCATTGAAATATCGTGAAAGTACAAAAATAGGATAGACAGAAAATCCATAAAATAAAAGTCCATATATCTGTCGTAAAAGTCCATTTTGTAGAACTGCAAATCACTATACCTTTGCACCATCAAAATTAAATAATTAAAGCAATGATAAGAAAGTTTTTTAGTGCATTAGCATTCGTGATGATGGGAGCAGGAGTATATGCTCAATTACCAGACCCAGGTTTTACTATTGATAACCAAACAGCAATAGTTATTGTAGACCCTCAAAATGATTTCCTTAGTCCAAAAGGAGGAACTTGGGGAGTAGTGGGAAAATCCGTAATGGAAAATAATACGGTAGAGAATTTGGACAAAATATTCAAGGTTGCACAAGATAAAAATGTAAAGGTGTTTGTGTCTCCACACTATTATTTTCCTCACGACCATGAATGGAAAATTGAAGGAGCAGGTGAGTATATGATGCACCACGGACATCTTTTTGATAGAAAAGGTCAATATACAACTGAAGGATTTGAGGGCTCAGGAGCAGATTGGTTAGAGCAATATAAAAAATATATTAACCAAAAAAATGTAGTAGTAGCATCTCCTCATAAGATTTTTGGACCAGAATCTAACGACCTTGCTTTGCAATTAAGAAAACACGGATTCAATAAAGTAGTGTTAGCCGGTATGTCTGCAAATTTATGTATCGATTCTCATTTGAGAGATTTGGTAGAAGATGGCTTTGAGGTAGCAGTAGTAACGGATGCTACGGCGGGAACTATCATTCCAGATTATGATATTGATGGATACAAGGCTGCTATTGGCAATTTCAGATTGATTTCTAGCCATCTTTTTAAAACAGATGAAGTAGTGAAAGAATTCAGTAAATTAGATACAAAGAAAAAGTAATAAGAATAAAATAGACAATTATTAGATATTTTTAAGAAAATTATAATTCTAAAAAGCCTCATTCCTAATTTTAGGAATGAGGCTTTTGTTACCTATTAATAATGTTAATTTGATTATAACTGAGGTCCAGCAGGAACAAGTCTTTTACCTTCCTCATTATCGCAATATTTCTCAAAGTTGGCGATATATTTTCCAGCTAGGTCTTTGGCTTTTGCTTCCCATTCAGAGGCGTTGGCATAGGTGTCTCTTGGGTCAAGTATTCCTTCTGAAACTTTTGGTAATGTAGTAGGAATTTCCAAATTCAATACTGGTATTGTCGTTTTAGGAGCATTTTCTATTGAGCCATCAATAATTGCATCAATAATTGCTCTCGTATCTTTTAGTGAGATTCTCTTACCTGTTCCATTCCAGCCTGTATTTACAAGGTATGCTTTTGCTCCGTGTTCTTTCATTTTTCCGATTAGCGTTTTGGAGTAGGCCGTAGGGTGTAGGGTAAGGAATGCTTCACCAAATGCAGGAGAGAATGATGGCTGAGGCTCCGTGATACCTCTTTCTGTACCAGCTAATTTTGATGTGTATCCACTTAGGAAATAGTATTGTGCTTGGTCTTCATTTAATACAGAAACTGGCGGTAATACACCAAAGGCATCAGCAGAAAGGTATATAACTTTTTTTGCATGCCCTGCTTTTGATGGCAATACGATTTTATTAATGTGGTAGATAGGATAAGAAACTCTTGTATTCTCTGTAATGGATTTATCCTCAAAATCTGGCTCCCCATTTTCTTTGATGACAACATTTTCAAGAAGTGCATCTCGGCGGATAGCACCAAAAATATCAGGCTCTTTCTCAGCAGATAGGTCTATCACTTTTGCATAGCAACCACCTTCAAAGTTGAATACCCCACTGTTATCCCATCCATGTTCGTCGTCACCGATGAGGTATCTCTTAGGGTCGGCAGAAAGAGTCGTTTTACCCGTTCCTGAAAGTCCGAAGAATAATGCAACATCACCTTTTTCGCCAACATTGGCAGAGCAGTGCATAGATGCCATACCTTTCAGTGGTAGGTAGTAGTTCATTATAGAGAACATACCCTTTTTCATCTCTCCACCATACCAAGTCCCTCCTATGATTTGGATTTTATCCGTAAGGTTAAACATTACAAAATTCTCAGAGTTTAGTCCTTGCTCTTTCCAATTAGGATTTGTCGTTTTAGACCCATTGATGATAATGAAATCTGGCTCTCCAAAGTTTTCCAACTCGTAGCTAGAAGGACGGATAAACATATTAGTAACGAAGTGAGCTTGCCACGCAACTTCCATTATGAATCTTACTTTCAGTCTTGTGTCAGGATTTGTTCCGCAGAAAGCATCTACAACATAAAGTTTTTCAGATGTAGATAATTGTTTGATAACTAAATCTTTACAATGGTTGAATACCTCAGGCGTAGTTGGTAAATTTACTTTTCCCCAGTGGATAGTGTCCTTAGTAGTATCATCTTTTACAATGAATCTATCCTTTGGCGAACGTCCTGTGAAGATACCCGTCTTCACCGATACAGCACCTAAATTGGATACTTCTCCTACCTCGAATCCTTGGTTCTTTTCAGAAATTTCTGCTTGGAAAAGTTCCTCGAAACTTGGGTTGTGAACAATCTCTTTGTTTCCTGCAATTCCTAATTTTTGCAATGCCTCTACGATTTTCGTATTTTTCATCTCGTTTGATATTTGTAATAAATAATGATTTTTCAAAGTGAAAAGTTAAGTATTTTATTTCAAATATCCAAAAATATTTTTAGTATTGATAATCAGTTTATTAAATAAATATAATTTGGAAATAAACCTATTAAAAATATCTGAAAGTAGATAGTATCAAAGGAAATGATAGTCCAAAGTAGGGAATTAACTTTGATTGTAAGCGTTATAAAACGACATCTTCATAGTCTAAAACCGTAGTGAATCCTCGCTCGGAAAAATAATTTTTGTAGTCGGAAAATTTTGTTGAAAGGACGAAATCCCCCCCCCATGCTCCTAGACTTTTCACAAATGAAGGGCAATCAGCAAAATATTTTTCTTTGATAGTGTTAAGTTTGAGAAAATTAGATAATTTTTTTTCGTGGAGTTCCATTAATTCAGTAAAGTCACCAATATTTTTAGTGTATAGAATATCTTTCGTTATTTCCGAAAAATCGTTTATTAACTTCTGAGATTTGGGTTGAGAGCGATAGAGATTAATTCCTTCTCGGCTGTCTTGTTTTTGATTGAGGTGAATCAAGATAAGTTCATTTTTGAAATTCGGTGAGTAGCGGAGTCTCTCTATGTGTCTTTGGTTATTTTCTAATCGATATAGTATTGCTGAGATTTCTTGGGCTACAGCAATATCGTATCCAGAGCCTCCTAGGGCCATTTTATTGAGCTCAAAGGCATTGATATTAGCCCATCGAGATATATTTACCATTAGGGTAGAACTGCTTCCCCACCCGAAATTTGCAGGAAATTGTAGGTTGGTTTTGATATGATAAGAGGTCTTATCTTTGAATTTATCAAGAGATAATTTTTGGATGATTTGCAGTGTTTTTAGGATAAACTGAGCTGAAGACGGAATATTGGTCTCAATAATTTTCCAATTTTTGTAATTTATTTTAATTTTTAGCCAAGGCTTATTCTGATGAAAAGCTTCCCAGAGGATATGATGGGGAGCGGTTGTATTTTCTTCACAAGAAAACTCCTGCCCCAAGCGAGTAGGCACCGCCAGAGCTAATGCCCCATCTAAGATGACATATTCCGAAGTGAGCAGGAGTTTTCCCGTAGAGAAAGTTTGCATTAATATTTTATTTATGTTGTAATTATTCTACAACTACCTCGTTATTGATTTTCTTAATCATACCTTGTAGAGCCTTACCTGGACCTACTTCTACAAAATGAGTTGCCCCATCTTTTATCATATTTTGGATAGACTGAGTCCATTTTACAGAGCCTGTAAGCTGAGCGATGAGATTTTTCTTAATTTCATCAGCTCTTACAACAGGAGTAGTAGTTATATTTTGATAAACAGGAATTTGGGCATCATTAAAATGAGTATTATTAATGGCTTTAGCTAATTGTTCTTGTGCCGATTGCATTAATGGAGAGTGGAAAGCACCATTAACAGGAAGTAGTAAAGCTCTTTTGGCTCCTGCTTCTTTTAGTTTTATACAAGCCTCTTCTACGGCGGAGACTTCACCAGAGATTACAAGTTGTCCTGGGCAGTTGTAGTTGGCAGGTATCACTATTCCTGTCACTTGCTGGCAAATTTCTTCCACTTTTTCATCCGAAAGTCCAAGTATAGCAGCCATTGTTCCTGCTTGAATATCACAGGCTTCTTGCATTGCCTTGGCTCTTGTAGAAACCAGTTTTAGTCCATCTTCAAAGGAAAGAACTCCATTCACTACCAATGCTGAAAACTCACCAAGAGAGTGTCCAGCAACCATTTTAGCATCAGAAATATCTAAGGATTTTGCTTTTGCTATGGAATGGATAAATATAGCAGGCTGAGTAACACTTGTCTGTTTTAAATCTTCATCGGTACCATTGAACATAATATTTAAAATATCAAATCCTAAAATCTCATTTGCAGAGTCCATTAAAGATTTGATGTTTTCATTAGATTCATATAAATCTTTACCCATTCCTACGAATTGAGCCCCTTGACCAGGGAATACTAATGCTTTCATATTTTTATTAATAAAGTTGAATTTAATGTTAAAATTTTGGATTATTATGGAACTAATCTAATCACGCGGTAACCAATATTAATATAAGCACCACCTGTTTTTGCTTTTACAAATTCAAATTTTGTAGCAAGTTGGGTTTGACTTCTGTTGATATTTTTGAAGACCTCACCTTTCGTATTTTCACGACTGAGAATATCATTCACAATGTCAAAACCGATAACGGCATATTTGGATATATTTTTGCAATACTTCTCTTTGTATTGAGCCATAATTTCTTGCTCAAAAGTACCTTCTATATTGATTTTTCTGTCAATGAGATATATCAAATTTACCTTATAAAGAGCCTCTGATTTTTTGTCAAAACTATTCGTATGATATAGACTAAAAGCTTTTATGCCATTGACCTCGTTGGCTAGTTCAATCACTTTATTGGTGAATAGAGTCCCGTCATTATCGTTATTTGATGCCAAAATGGTAATAATAGGAGCGGGTTTTCCCGTCATCATATTTTTGTCTAGTTGGATTTCATCCGCTGTATTCACGATGTTGATATTTGCATTTTTGAGTGATTTGCTGAGGTTGTTTTTCAATACTTGGGAGATGGATTTGTTATTCCCACTCACGATGAATATTTTTTCGTTGTTATAGCTTTCCTCTACTTCCTTAGCAATTCTGTTTGCAAAGACAATATCGACAGTTTCCATTACGATGAGGTTAGGATAGTTGTACAAATCCTCTGAGTTGGCAAATGGAGCGACCACGGGGATTTTTTTATTTCCCAAGAAATCCAAAACATCAATAATATTAGATTTAAAGAACGGCCCAAAAATTAGGTCAGTATTCTTTTGATTGATTTGTGAGAGTGATTTTTTAAAGGATTGTTCATTTCCCGAGTCAATGATTTTTACATCTAATTGTAATCCATTTCGTGTATTTCTTTCAATTGCTAATAATGCTCCCGAAAGGAAGTCTGTTGCCATATTTCGGTATTTTTCATCATTGCTGTCAAATCCGAAGGGGAGCATTAACGCCACATTTAGTGCATTGCCATTGGTTTTGGTGTATATAGCGTCGTATTTTCGTATTTTTAGTGTAGAGCCTACCTTTAACCCATTAGATAGTTGAGGGTTAAGTTCTGTTAGTTCATCAATACTGATGCCATATTTGTGGATTATCCCAAAGGTTGTGTCATCGCTTGTTACTTTATGTAATACATACTGTTGCTCTGCTGTTTTGGTGTTGGTTGGCGTGTTTTTTTCTACGAGATAAGGTACGCTGGTAGCCAAGATTGTTTTGGCGTCTTTATATTTGTTGATATTTTCCAGAGGTAGAGAGATTTCTTTGCCTACGGTTATTTTCAGATTCGGGTTGAGGCGTCTAAGTTCTTCCTCTGTGATACGGAACTGTTTCGTAATGCTGTATAGTGTTTGTTTTTCTTGCAATACGATTCGTCCGATTTTAGTCTCTATGGGTATGTTTTTTTTTGTATTATCTTTAATATTGATGATTTCTCCAATCTTGAAACCATCCTTTAGTTGAGGATTTTCTTTATAGAGTTCATTAATCGTAATACCATATTTCTTGGAGATATTATAAGGGGTATCTCCTTTCATGATAGTATGTGATATTTGTGAAAAAGCGAATGAAAAAAATAATAATTTCGCTACGATAAAAAAATTCTTCATTGAAGTAAATAGTATATTTCAGCAAAAGTAAAACTTTTTATAATTATATTAAAATTTTAAAGGATAATAACCTTATTTTTGCACAATAAAAGTATGAAATAATGAACAGTCGAAAAGATAAAATGGAGGCTTTCGGCAGGCTCCTCGATGTAATGGATGATCTCCGTGAGAAGTGCCCTTGGGATAAAAAACAAACTCTGCAAAGTCTTCGGCATCTTACTTTAGAGGAAATCTACGAACTTACGGATGCTATACTTGCTGAGGATATGCTCGAGATAAAAAAGGAGTTGGGAGATGTATTACTCCATTTGATTTTTTATGCTAAAATAGCCTCCGAAAAAGACTATTTTGATATAGGTGATGTTGTTAATTCCTTGATTGATAAACTTATCTTTCGTCATCCTCATATTTATGGTAGTGTCCAAGTACAAGATGAGGAGGATGTAAAACGAAATTGGGAAAAACTCAAACTGAAAGAGGGAAATAAATCCCTTTTGGCAGGTGTCCCAAAAGGGTTACCAAGTTTGGTGAAGGCCTATCGTATTCAAGATAAAGTAAAAGGTATTGGTTTTGATTTTTCAACTCCCAGCGAGGCGTGGCAAAAGGTAGAGGAAGAATTACACGAATACCAGCAGGAAACCGACCTAAAAAAGCGAGAAGAAGAGTTTGGTGATATCCTCTTTTCATTGATTAATTATGCTAGAATATCGGGGATTAATCCAGATACTGCCCTTGAAAAGACCAATACGAAATTCATCAGTCGTTTTCAGAAGATGGAGGAAATAGCCCACGAAACGAACCTAAAACTTTTGGATATGAGTTTGCAGGAAATGGATATTCTTTGGGAGAGAGCAAAGAATATTTTAAAACAAAAACAAGAGTAGCTATACTCTTGTTTTTTTTCTTATTTTTTTAATTTTTTGGTAGAAATACTTCGGCGAGCATGCATCTGGCACTTCCTCCTCCGTTAGTCTCTATGGTAGTTAGGTCAGCGTAGAGGATTTGGTTGTATTTCTCAATTTTTTGGATTTGTTCTTGTGTAAGAGATAGATATGCGGATTGGCTCATTACGAGGAATTTTTCTCCATTGTTGTTATGGACTTGTAGCATATTTCCTGCGAATTGTTGGAGTTGCTGTTCCGATATTTCTATGATTTCTTTATTTGTTTTTTGTATGGTCTCTACTACGGATTTTCTTTCGTTTTCGTCGTCTATGGAGTTTAGGCAGATTACTACATATTGGTCGCCTACACACATCATTACATTAGTGTGGTAGATGGGTAGTCTCTCTTGCCCTGCGGTTTGATAGGAGTGGAATACAATGGGAGTATAGCCTATTTTTTCACAGAAGTTACGGAAAAGTTGTTCGTCTAATCGTAGAGATACGGAGCCATAAGCGATTTTATTATCGTGGTCAAAAATCATACTTCCAGTTCCTTCAAGGAAGGTGTTTTTGGCTTCGTAGGTAGAATAGTCAAGGATTTCGTTTATTTTAAATCCTTCGTTTTTTAGTTGTTCCAATATATCCATTCGTCTTTCGTCTCGTCTATTTGGTGCGAACATAGGGTATAGGATAACTCGTGCATCGGCACCGAAACTTACCCAATTATTTGGAAAAATAGAGTCGGGAGTGTGTGGCTCTAGAGTATCTTTTACGACAATTACATTGATATCTTTTTTGCGGAGTTTCTCTACGAACTGCCGAAATTCTACGAGTGCCTTGTCTTGGGTTTCTGTATTCTCGGAATTCACTTGGAAATAATTGTTTTCTGCTGTTTGGGCGTTGTATCCAAATGCAATAGGTTCTATCATCAATAGAGTATTGGTTGTTTGCATAGGTTCTATCATCAATAGAGTATTGGTTGTTTGCATAGGTTCTATTTTTTTGTATAGTGGCAAATATAGTAATTTATTTTTCTGTAAAAAAATCAGATTTTTGTAAGATAAAAGGGCGAAGTTTTTATTAGGGATATTATTGATGTTAAAATTTTTATTTTTGAAAAAACCTTAAAAATAATTATATATTGTTAAATTTTAGTTAAAAATATCTTTGGAGTGATTGATAATATACTTTTTTAGTAGTATCTTTGTTTTAGTAAAAATAATAATACAAATTCACAAACAAATTTAATTTGGAATACTATGAATGACAAAATGAAAAAAGCATTGCCGTATCTCTTTATGGGAATTGTGTCTAGTGCTACGACTTTGGGAGCCTACAAACTTTTGGATAATGGTACTAATAATAACGATGCTGATTATTCATTCTTCGCTCCGAAAAAAGGAACTACAAGCTTCGTGGGAATGAATACTGCCGCTACTTCCGATGATTTCGTGAGAGCTGCAAAAACGACTGTGCCAGCGGTGGTAACTATCAAAAATTATAAAAAAATAACACCAAACCGAGCTACGAATGATGATATTTTTGAATATTTCTTTGGAAATCCGTTCGGTGGTGGAGGTCGTAGAGAGCAACAACAGATGCCCGATAATATGCCTTCGGGAATGGGGTCTGGGGTAATTATCTCACCTGATGGTTATATTATCTCTAATAATCATGTGGTGGCAGGTGCCAATAAATTGGAGGTAGTGCTATCTAATAAGAAAACCTATATCGCAACGCTCGTGGGGACTGACCCAAATACTGATATTTCCCTATTGAAAATTGAAGACAAGGGACTCCCTTACCTTAATTTTGCAGACTCCGATGCCGTAGAAGTTGGACAATGGGTATTGGCTGTAGGAAACCCAATGGGCTTAAATTCTACCGTAACAGCAGGTATCATTTCTGCAAAAGGCCGTGGTATAGGCATACTCGGTTCTAAGGGAGAGGCATCTAATCCAATTGAAAGTTTCTTACAGACAGATGCTGCTATAAACCCAGGGAACTCGGGAGGAGCATTGGTGAATGCTAATGGTGATTTGATTGGTATAAACTCTGCAATTTCCTCTACAAATGGATATTATCAAGGGTATGGCTTTGCAGTGCCATCTAACTTAGCAAGAAAAATTGTAGAAGATATCAAAAAATTCGGTATCGTACAGAGAGGCTTTTTAGGTATAGGAGTGTTTGATTTATCTGATGAGCAAGCCGTGGCAAGCTATAATAAACAAGAAAAAACCAACATAAAAGTAGGTTCTGGTGTTTATGTGAGAAATGTTGCTGACAATGGAGGGGCTTATGATGCAGGTATCAAAGTGGGAGATATTATCAAAAAAATTAATAATAAAAATATAGAAGACTATGCTGACCTATCCGAAGCTATCGGTAGCCGACGCCCTGGTGATAAAGTAGAAGTAACCTATCTACGAAATGGAAAAACATATACCGCGAGTGTAAAATTGAAAGACCAAAAAGGAGGAACCTCTACACGAACAAAAGCAGACCTAAGCGTAACTGAAAAAATAGGTGCCGAGTTCGACCCCCTCAGTGAGCGTGTAAAAATAGGTTATGGGTTAGACTCTGGTGTAATCGCCAAAAATGTAAATGAAAATGGTGAAATGAGTAAAATAGGTCTCCAAGAAGGATATATCGTGCTGAAAGTAAATGGAAAACCCGTGAATTCGCAGGCCGATGTAGAACGAATCCTAAACAAATTTGTTGGAAATGTGAGAGTAGAATTTGTGGATGATTATGGAAGAATCTACACTAAAGGATTTAAGATGCCAAATTAAAACAAGTATATAGAGGAAGCCCCTCCCATTTCGGGAGGGGCTTCGCTTGTAGAATAATTATATATGAAGAAAAATTATCTCTCTTGTAATACTATATTCATAAAGGTTTGTGCTGAAATATTCTTAGCACCTTCTTCAGTTACTGTATAGGTTAAAACACCATTTTCATCTACATTTAGGTTAGTAAATACATTGTTATCGTAATAAACTACGAAATAATCCAAGTCGTCCATAGCATAGATTTTTAAAGAGTTGTCGCTATTATTGGTTTGGATATTCCAACTTCTATTTGGTGCTTTTTTGTTAGATGTATTAGAACCATTGCTATCTGCATATTGCTTGATATATTCTTCATACAGATTTATGGTATGTGTACCTATGGTGGTAGGCGTTACTATAGATGGCATATAGAATTGTGCTTTTCTTATTATCCTTTGCCAGTCATTCTTGTCATTATTATCGTGACCGTAGTAATAAAACCCTTTTTTAGAACCAATGTTTTCTGTAGTAGAGTTTTCATTTTGATTAATATATGCTGAATTACTTCCACCAGAATAATATACTAAGGTAGATTCTTCGTGTCCTTCTGCATTTAATTTATCCATACCTACATCTGGTATGATTAGTCCCGAGTTGATATCATTATTATCATTATCAGCTGCTATATGTAGTGTGGCTTTTGGTTTATCAGTATTGATACCTATGCGTCCATCTGATATTTTTTCTTTGCAATTAGTAGTATTGACACCTACTTGATTCTCTTGTGCAAAGGTAGATGATACTCCTGCTAAAATTCCGATTGTTAAAATTACTTTTTTCATCTTGTTATATGTTGCTTTATTATATAATTAAAATTTACAGATTAATGTTCTCTTAATAAGATTGAGATAAAGGTTTTTTCTGTAATATTATTCTCTGTTTTTGTAGGGTCTGTTTGGTTTCTTTTTATTTTGTATTTTAGAGTTCTATTCTCAATTTTTACATCTTTGAATATATCGGGGTCGTAGTAAGTTACATAATAATCAAAATCATCACCACCCTCAAGAACTTCTAATTTTCTACTCTCAGTAGAAGCTTTATAGGTTTTATTTTCAATAGATATTGTTTTAGTAGCATCTGTAACAGTAGCACCACGACATCCATCACTTAGCCTATTAGTTGAGGAAGCTGCGGCTTTATTATCATTAGTGATATTTTTAAATTGTCCTTGATATACATTATACAGATTTACACAATATTCTATTTTATCTGCTTCTGCATAGGTGTAGGGGGTTGGTTTTGTACCTTTTTTGGGTGGTAGTTCTGTTTCTAAGACTATGGATGGTAGGTACATTTGTGTTTTTGGTCTTAGTGGTAGCCAATCTTTGCCATCGTAGTAGTAGAATCCTTTTTGTGATACTTCCTCTGTCTTGGAGTTTGGGTCTATATCAATTCGTTTGTTATCAAAATTTTTGCCTTTTACATAGATTAGTGTAGATTCTGCAAAATCTTTTGTTTCGCCTTTTACTACTTTTTTTTCTAATTTTTTAAATTGATTGATTACTTTTCCGTTTTCATCGGTAGTGCTTGGAATTATAATGTTTGGAACTATCACCCCTGGGTTGTCATCATGATTTTCTGCAACTATATCAAGAGTAGCTCTTGGCGTGGTAGTATTGATACCCACACGTCTTATTGCGCCTTGGTTTTGTGCATAGGAGAATACACTCGCTATAATACTTAATGTTAAAAAGTTTTTTTTCATCTTGAATTTGCCTTTATTTTACATATTTTTTTAACTTTGCAAAGTTAGAAATTTATTTTTAGAAAAAAAGGTTTTTTTTGTAAAATTATAGGATATGACTAAAACATTTATTATGAAATTAAAATTGTTGTGTAGCATTATTTGCGGAATTTTTATGGGATTTAGTAGTCTGCTGTATGCTCAGGCTACGGAGATTGCTCCGGAGGAGCGAGACCTGAGTAGTAACGGAGCGAGTGTTACTGATGTCTATTTCAGGCATATAGACAACCAAGCGTGGCTAGATACAGAGCATAATAAGACCGTAAAATCTCCAATAGAGCGGGTGAAAGTATTCGAACCGTATGAGGAGAAAGTGGCTATCGTAGGGAAGTTTAATTTTGTCCCGCTGGACCAACTACTGAAAAAGGGAGACTTCGTGAGAGTGCCAGTGCCAAGTAATGTTACCCTAATCACAAGAAACTATGAGATAAAAGATTCTAGTGATAATGTAATTGGGCATATTGTGGCCGATAAGACAAAGAATTACATTACTTTCGTTTTTAATCCAAAAATAGAATATAGAACTAATGTAGAGGGGAATTTCTCCATAGGAGCAGTCCTAAAAGCACCCGTTGGTGATACAACTATTACCTTGGATAAAGGACCGCTAAAAGAATACTCCTACATAGACGACCTGAAAACTAACATCTATCGAGGTGGAAATCGTGTAACGATTACGAATATCTATCAACCAAGTAATGTAGAGGATAAAAAAGATAATGCTCCGTGTCAATATTTTTGGCATGTGAGAGGAGAAGGGACTAGTATTGACGAGCATCTGACTTGGACGATGTATTTCAATATGAATAAATATTATCCATCATCAGCTAATTTTTATGTGTCGAATATTACCAATAAAGACTATGGTACCAAGAAGGTTATTTTTAAACTTTTTGGAAATGCTACTTCTTCATATAAGGATAGACAGTCGTTTGTTCCTTTTATTCAAAATTCTTTCAAGTTTTATGAGGCAAAGGTAGCCGATGGTTCTACTATTAGTGAGTTAAAACTCTTCACCAACGCTACAGAGTTTGCAAATTATACGGGAACAGATCAAGCAGGGCTTATTACCTTCAATAAGAGCGATTATGAAGTAACTATAGAACTAAAACACGAAGTAGGCACCAAAGCTTATAAAGTAGTCTATAAAACTGATAACCCTGCTGATGCTACCTATGTCGGTAGTGATGCGATGGTAAATGTAGATGGACAGGATATAAATTTGAGCGAGGAAGGGTGTGAGAATAATAGAAATGATTACCTCGATGTTATCCCAACATCATTACCATTAGGGGTAGATGCGAATACCGATTGGGCTAATAGACTTTTCATAACGAAATATAAAAAGGAGGAAAAAAATGGAGCTATTCTACCAGCAGAAAGGGTATCTTTCACCCTTAATAAATTTGTGGAAGGTAGTGATACAGAGATAGATACAGCATTCCAGACCATTACTTTAACTACTGATGCGAAAGGGAAAGCTAAGTCTGGGAAACTATCAGAAGGGAAATATATCCTAAAAGAAACTATTCTACCAAAAGGAGGGGGGTATATGCCTTATGAGGAAAAATTTGAGGTAATAAAAGATAATGAAGAACCAATCTTAAAAACAATAATCAATACTAAAATAATACTTGATTCTATAGATCTTGAGTTCCGAAAATATTTTCCGAATTTGCCAGCGGGCTCTCAGTATCCAGAGGTATCGTTGAATGTGAAGGTAACCTATGCTAAGGATAAGGATAATAAAATCATTACTAATCCAACGGTGATTAATATCCCAGTAACAATCCCAGCAGGGACATTAGAGGAGGGAAAAAATTATGTACCTTTTGAACCACTAAAAAATATTATTGCGTATGATGAATATGGTAATGAACTTAAAAATATAGGACAACTAATATTTGAGATTACCGAGCCTACGCCACCAGCGGGATATGCACCGAAGTATAATTATGATGATAATCCAATGTGGATAGCGAACTACAAAGCAAATACTATACAGATATACAAATATCTCTATGGAGATAGTAGCAAAGCAGGAGAGGGAGCTAAATTTACGATTGAGAAATTAGATGCTTCGGGAGCGGTAGATACAAGCTTCACCAAAGTAACCCTCACTACGGGAGCTGACGGATTTGCAATTTCTGAAACGCTAACAGCAGGAGATTATTTATTAAAAGAAATAAAACCAGCAAACCAGATTTATACTGAGGGTAATATTAAATACGAAATAGAAGGAGGGATGTATAAAATAAGTGATGAGTACAGAAAAGGAGTGAAGGTTACCATAGTAGATGGAAATACTAACATTTTTAAGGTAAATAATGAGAGCGTATCGTATAACTATTGGGAACTAACAGGTAAAAAGATATGGAAGGGAGCAAAGAGTGTTGCCACCAAACCAGAGGTAAGACTAAGAGTGAAACTCACCTACAAACCAAATAAAAATGATGCCGCCGGAAATCCTTACCCAGAGAGTGTGAGAATACTAAAACCTATCATAGCTGCAGGAACACCTACAACTGATAAAGATGGAAATGAAGAAGTAGAGTTTAAGTATCATATTCCATTGATAGATTTTTATGGAAATAAGTATGATTCATCACCTGAGGTTGCCATAGAAGAGGAGAATATACCAGGGTATAAATCCGAAGTGGATGATAGTACATATAAAAGAAATTATACTATTAAGGTAATAAATACATTGGCACCGCCAGTAGTGCGAGTGAATCCTAATCTTAGAATGAGAATTTCGGAGGATCATTAAGAATAATACATTATTCTAAATAGATATATAGAGCGGAATAATATTGCTCCGCTCTATATTTTGTTCTTATAAATATTTTGTGATTTGTAGGAAAAAATTATTTTGCAAGTAATTAAAATTTAGTAAAATCATAATATGAAACAGAAATTATTGCATCGCATTATTTGCGGAATTTTTGTGTGGCTTAGTGGTTTGTTATTTGCACAGACCTCGGAGGTAGCCACAGAAACACGAGACCTCAGTGCTAATGGAGCGAGTGTTACCGATATCTATTTTAGGCATATAGACAATTATGCTTGGTTGGAAAAAGGTAAAACCATCAAAGACCCAATAGAGAAAGTAGATACGCCATCGCCATTTAAGCAAAGAGTGGCTATCGTAGGAAAATTTAACTTCCGTCCGCTAGGCGAGTTATTGAAAACGGGCGATTTTGTGAGGGTGCCACGGCCAAGTAATGTTACCCTAATTACGAAAACTTACGAAATATATGATTCCAAAGGTAATGTAATTGGGCATGTCGTAGCTGATGAAACAAAAGATTACCTCACCTTCGTTTTTAATTCAAAAATAGAAAATAGAACCAATGTAGAGGGGAATTTTTCCATAGGGGCAACACTTAATGCTCCAATGGGCGAAACAGAAGTAACCTTGGATAAGGGACCGCTAAAAGAGTACTCCTACATAAACGACCCGAAAACTACCATCTACCGCGGTGGGAAAAAAGTGAATATTACGAATACCTACCAACCGCCAAAATCTGGTTCTGATGGACAAAACGGTAGTGGTAATAATGGAGGTGGTAGTGGTAATAACGGAGGCGATAGTGGTAATAATGGAGGCGGTAGTGGTAATAACGGAGGCGGTAGTGGTAATAATGGAGGCGGTAGTAATTCAGATTGTTATTACTATTGGGGATTAGACGGGCTAGGTAATAGTTTTGATAAGAATCTAAATTGGACATTTTGGTTTAATACGAAAGGATACTTTAATGAGCGTGGAATAAAAATATATAACTATACTTCACAAGACTATGGAAGTAAGAAAGTAAAATTAGAGGTAGCGGGAGATTACGACTATGGGGTTATTACCTATGAGCCTTTTATTCCAGGTAGTTTTGAATTGTATGAGGTAAATCCTGATGGAGGTGCAGTGATAGGAAATAAACTGACACTATTCACAGATGCTACGGCATTTAAAAGCTATGAAGGAACCGAGCAGGCAGGTTATATTACTTTTGATAAAAATAATTTCTATGTATCCGTAGAGCTAAAATACGGCGTAGGCACGAAAGCGTACAAATTAATCTATAATACTAAGAGCCCAGCAGATGGAACAATTGTTATGGGTTCGGCAATAGTGAATGTCGATGGACAAAATATCAATATACACCCAGCGGCTTGTAACCAAAATTTACATTTTTTTGGTGGAGGAGTAGTATCTCCATTACCTTTGGGGGCAGGTGCAAATACCGATTGGGCAAATAGACTTCGTATCACTAAATACAAAAATGGTAAAATATACGATAAAGCACAAGGAGTAGAATTTACCCTTAACAAACTCGTGGAAGGTAGCAATACCGAGATAGATACCACATTCCCAACCATTATCCTTGTTACCGATGCTGAGGGTAGGGCAGATTCTCCTAAACTTGGTGTAGGTAAATATATCCTAAAAGAAACAAAATGGCCAAAAGGAGGATATGAACCCGTAACCGAAATATTTGATGTAGTAGAAGGAAATACCGCTCCAATTGTTAAAAATATTAATAATGGAATACCATTGATAGCCTATTCGGGGGATTTCCGTAAGTATTGGCCACAACTACCAGCAGAGGGAGACTATCCAGCAGTATCGTTGGTGGCAAAATTAACCTACGCAAGGAAAGCGGATGGCACGGCAATCCCAAATCCTACGGTGATAGAGTGGCCAGTGGATCTACCAGCAGGAAAATTAGAGGCGGGGAAAAACTATGTACAGTTTAACACAATAAGTGTACCAATTCTTGATGATAATGGGAATAAATTAACAACCCAAGGTCAGTTGGATATTGAGTTTAGTGAGCCAAAGCCGCCGGCAGGATACATTGCAGTGCCGAATTATCTTGGTCAATCTACCTATATTGCTAACTATAAAGGAGACTATGCCAACAAGGTGCAGATATACAAATATCTCAATGGAAATAGTAACAAAGCAGGTGAGGGAGCTAAATTTACGATTGAGAAATTAGATGCTTCGGGAGCGGTAGATGCAAGTTTCACCAAAGTAACCCTCACTACGGGAGCTGACGGATTTGTACTAACAGAGAAACTATCAGCAGGGAAATATATCATCAAGGAAATACAACCTGTAAAAGGTGGATATATGATAAGCGATGAATATCGAAATGGTGTGGAATTTACTATTAATGATGGAGAGTTTAAATATATGTCTATTAATAATGTCTATGGAGGGCATAGCACAAATTGGACATCAAAAATATGGACATATGCAACAGGTATTAATCCAAAACCAAAAGTGAAATTTAATTTCACAATGACCTACACACCTACCAATAAAGATGCTGATGGAAACCCATACCCACAGACAATAAGAAAACAAGAAATAGTCTTTGAAGAGGGAACAGAATATCCAGATAAATCTTACGGTAATGAAACAAGATATTTCACTTATAATGTTCCTTATTATGATGATTATGGAAATAGAGTCGATGCAGTGGTAACTGCTACGGAGGATGAAATAGAAGGCTTTAATAGTAATTATACAGCGTGGTGGTTAGCAGCTTCTACAGGACAGTATTTTACTTTTGGGGGGGATCGTAAAGACTTTCAAAATATCTTAAAAGAAGCTAAAAAAGTTATCGTAAAATATCAAGACGCAAAGGGAGAAACCCTAAAACCAGATGATATTTTGATAGAAAGAGGGAGATATTTTGATAAATACTCAAAAGAAATTCCTAAAGAATTAAACGGTTATAAGTATAAATCAATAACTATACCATATAAAACGGCACTAGAAGAAGAAAGCAACAGAGTAGCAACCCTCACAGAGGAGGACAATAAAATGATGCTGAAAGGTTATGCTACCGATAAAGAGCAAGTGATAATCGTAACATACGCTAGTGCTAAAGTAGCACGAGTAAATCCTAATCTTAGAATGAGAATTTCGGAGGATAATTAATTTTATAATAATAGCGATTGTCGGGGCTACTTTTGTAGCCCCGACAATCTATTTTTAAAGGAAATTTAAAATAATTTTAATAGTCGTTTAAAATACATCTTCTTCATCGTGGTAGTCATCATCATAATAATAATCTTTTTTGTATTCTATGCGGATATTATCGCTATCATTTAGTTTTATTACATTCATTCCGTGGGGTAGGTGTAGGGTGTAATCTACATCGTAGTCGCGAGTGAGTTCTTCAAAAGGATACGAAATATATTCTGGGAGGAGTATTTTGTTGTCTATGACTTTTACAGGAGTATTTATTTTTATTGTTCTCATTCCTGAGCCTTCCTTATAAATAGATAGATAAGGGATATTGCTGTTATCATGGATGATATTTACTTTCGGAGTTGTAGCCACGAAGACCTTTTTATTATCGGTGAAATATTTTCCATATTTCTTGAATTTTGCTGGGATTTCCACTTTGTTTTTACCGATAAATAGCGTATCCGAAGCAGTATTAATGCTGATACTTTCCTCCGTATGGCTCTCTCCTCCTATATCTTTCACAAAATGAGGGAGACTGATGATGGATGTTATCACAAGAGCAACGAACAGAATGCCTGTAGCAATCCACGAATTTCTTAATTTTATTTTTGGACTAAACATCGCAATACTAATGTTGATGGACAAAAGAATACCCACTACAAAAATTAAAATAATCATAGAGATAGGCGCCCACCAATTGAGAATATTGATATTAAGATAATGATAGAACAAGTCGCTACCAGCATATTCATCAATATAAGAATTCCCAATGATAATTCCCGATAAAACAGCAATGAAAGATATAACAAGCATAATCGCCCAAAAAGCAAAGAATACCCCCAAAGCTGTCATTATAATTTTCAGAATGGTTTTTGCAATGTTGGTAAAACTTCCACTATTGGCTCCCAAAAAATCACCAATCTTATTGGTTAGTTTCTCGGATTCCTCCTTGATATTATCAAAATCAATAGGCTTACCTTTCATCTTTAAGAAATCGGTGGTTGTTTGTGCCTTAGGAATACTAATCCAAAGAATAACATAGGTGATAAGCAATAATAAGGAGGTTCCGAATAGTATAGACAAAGCTAGGAATAGTCCAATCCAAATAAGTCTCATCGTAGTTATTTCCATTCCAAAGTAAGAAGCCATCCCCGAGCACACTCCAGCAATTTTTCTGTTAGTTGGGTCGCGGAATAGTTGTTTGGTCTGGTTGTTGTCCGTATTTTTTATTTTATCTGAAAAATAGGCATTCTCCTGCTCTTCTATGGTTTCGGGAGTCCCAAGTTGGTCGATTATTTTTTCTACATCCGCTGTATTTATTACTTCTCGATTGTGAGTGTTGAGGCACTCGCGGAAGATTTCTACAATGCGTATTTCTATATCGTGCATTACCTCGTCTGCCTCGTCCTTTTCAAGGGCATTTCGTAGAGATTTTAGATAGTCGCTGAGTTTTATATAGGCGTGTTCTTCTATTATGAAAGAGAATCCAGCCAGTCCGATAGAAATTGTTTTGTTCATAATTTTGGAGTTTTAGTCTTGGTTTAGATGAGTGATTTTATTTACCGATGCAATGAGGTCCGTCCAAGTATTTTCTAACTCGTTGAGGAAATTTTTCCCCTTATCGGTTATTTGGTAATATTTTCTAGGAGGCCCTCCTGTGGATTCTTCCCAACGATAGGAGAGGAATTCACCATTTTTGAGTCGTGTAAGTAGAGGGTACAAGGTGCCTTCTACTACATTGAGTTCGCCATTTCGGAGTTCGCTGATGAGGTCTGAGACATACATTTCTTTTTGATTGATGAGACTCAGAATACAAAGCTCCAAAATACCTTTTCTCATTTGGGATTTGATATTCTCTGTGTTCATATTATTGGTGTTTAATAAAGTATTTGTTATTTACTTTGCAAAGATATGTAAAATTAATAGTATTTTGCAATACAAGGTAGTGTTTTAAAATATAACCCTCTGATAATGAGGGTGAATAATTTATTTTGAATATTTTAGAATAGTATTATTGGTTATTTTAGTTGGTTTTTATCATTTGTTTTCGTTGGATATTAGCTAGCATCAATCGAGCGATATTGCTGGCTCTTGCTTTGGCTTCGTCGGCAATTTCCCCTGCGAATAGTTCGTCTATGGTTTCGGTGAATAGTTCTATCCATTCCGAAAACTCTACGCTGGTCATCGGGGCATTATCGGCCAAATCTATATGCACTTTCATTGGGTTTCCGCTAAAACTTCTCTCTTCTAGTAAGATACTTGCCCAGAAAGAATACATTACAGGAAGGTGTGTTTCCCAATTTGTTTGAGCTATTTCATCAAAAATATATCCTAATTTGTTGCTATTCCTTACTTTTATATAGAAGGAATCCACAAATCGTATCACATCGTCTCTATTTTCTATATCTTTCATTTTTGTAAATTTTGACAAAAGTAGTTAAAATTAATCAAAAATGGTATTCTAAAAAACAATGCTATCATTAGTTTTTTATATCTTTGCTGATATTTTTAAAACAAAGAAAATGAAAAAATTACTAATAAGTGTTTTTATGATGATTTTAGTAATATGTCAAGCTCAAAAACATGATTTGAAATCGTCTAAAATATTAGAAACGACCACTAAAAAATATAAAGAAAATAGAAATTCCTACTTCAAGTTTGCTTATGGAATAGGAGTAAATGGACGAGTGTCCAAAACGCAAGTAGGGACATTTTACACTACGCCGACCCAATATCGATTGAAGGTAATGGGTGTAGAGCAAATTTTTGATGGTAAAAAAATATACAACATCAGTACAGAAGACTCCGAAGTTACGATAACAAAAGTTGGGCATAACGGGAATGTTGCTTTCTCACCTACAAGTTATCTCACAACCTATAAAAAAGATTATAATAGTACCTATGTAGGCAAGAAAAATATTTCTGGGAAGTTAGTAGAGCAAGTGCGTCTAACCCCCATTAAGGCCAATGGAGTAAAGGAAGTGGATATCTACATAGATGCTAAAACCTCTGCTATTGTGAAGATTGAACAACAATTGTCGGATAAATCTTATAATACCATCACGATACAAGAATACAAAAACAATCAAAATATGAGTCCGTCATTTTTTACTTTTAATAAAGCAAATTACAAAAACTACATCATCACAGAACTATAATGAAAATCCTTGATAGGTATATTATAAAGACTTTTTTACAGCCTTTTTTGTTTATTTTTTCGGTATTATTTTTCATCTTTATGGTGAATGTTGTTTGGATACAAATGGCGAATATCGTAGGAAAGGGACTTACTACTTTTGAACTTTTTAAGTTTTTTCTTTATGCCAGCCCAAGTGTGGTGTCTATGGTATTACCTCTTACAATACTTTTAGCATCAATTATGACTTTTGGAAATTTCGGAGAAAGGTATGAGCTCGCCGCAATGAAGGCAGCAGGGATTTCTCTCACAAGGATTATGGCTCCGTTATTTATTCTTGTTTCGGGTATGGCTGTCGTCCTTTTTTTCTTTCAAAATAGTGTTGTGCCACAATCTCAACGAAAGGCAAAAAATATGCTTTATAATATTGCTGTGGCTCGCCCAACTCTTAATTTCACAGCAGGGCAATTTATTGTGAATCAAATACCTGGTTATGCTGTGAAATTTGATAACATTACGGGAAAAAATAATGAAAATTTAGAAGGAATATTCATACACAAGAGAGCAACATCATATGATAATCAGCAGACAATAATTGCAAAAAAAGGAAAACTCGTAAATGCTGAAAATAATAACTATCTGAAACTTGTGCTATTTAATGGCTTTGTTTATGAAGACCAATTGCAAGGTAAAGACTACGAAGATAGGCTTAAACAAGAGAGTCAATCTATGAAGTTCGACACGATGACCTATCATTTTGATATTAGCGATTTGGTGAATAAAGCGATAGATTCCGAGCAGATTACCGATGATTACACTTTTAAAAACTACTCTGAGATAAGCCAAGAAGTAGCAAAACAAAAAAAAGAGAATGTAGAGGTATTTAAAAATTATGCCTATTCACTCCTATCAAGTACCAATCCATACATATTGATAGAAGAGGGTGAGAAACCTACCAAAAAACCAAAAGCCCAATATAATTTAGATAAAAAATCGAAAAATGATAAAATAGAGATATTGGCACAAGCCTACCGCGAGGTAGAAAATCTAAAAGTGGATTTAGCTTCTAAAAAAGAATCTATTGTTGATGTGCTAAAAAATCGCTCACAAATGATTATGCATCAACAAAAAATAACCGCCTATCCTTTGACTTGTATTATTTTCTTTATGATTGGAGTGAGTCTTGGTTCTATTGTTCGCAAAGGTGGAGTAGGGCTACCTGTAGTTTTTTCAATTGTTATATTTTTGATTTTCAATACATTGATGCTTACTACAGAAAATATATCTTGGAAAGGAGAGCTGGATCCATATATTGCCCGATGGTTACCTAATTTGTTAATTTTTCCATTTGCAGTATGGCTTACCTATAAGGCTCTTACAGATTCTCAATTATTTGATATTGAGAAGTATAAGATGCTTTTCAAGCCTGTTATTAATAAATTCTATAAACCAAAAGAACATCAGAGATATCAATAAAATTTATATGAAAAAAATAGCAGTCGTTTTTCTCTTTTTTTTCGTGTATTTCCCTTTTGCACAAATGAGAGAGAATGTCTATACTTTCCTAAATATACCAAGTAACGCACGGCAAGCAAGTTTGGGAGGAGATGCTATTTCTATTCGAGATAATGATGTTAGCCAATCTATTAACACTCCATCATTAATGAATCTCGAAATGAGTAATCATATCTCGGCAAACTATTCTTCGTATATTGCGGATACTCATTTTGGGACGATAGCCTATGCTCATGATTTGGGAAGAGGGCATCTTGTAGGTGTAAATCTAAGGTATCTCAATTACGGAAGTATGCTACGAACTGATGAGGGAGGGAATGTTTTAGGAGATTTTTCAGCATCAGATGCTTCGTTTGGATTGGGATATGCCTATCAGATTGATGATGATTGGACAATAGGTGGTGGAATGAGTTTAATATCTTCAAAGATAGATGTTTATCATTCTATGGCAGCAGCAGGTTTGGCGTCTGTTACTTATTATAGAGAGCAGAATAAGGAGAGTTTCTCTATAGTGGCGAGGAATTTTGGCTATCAATTTAGAGCGTATAATGGATTTAGGGAGAATTTACCTTTTAGGATTGATGCTGGATATACAAAAATTTTGGATACCTATCCGATGATGGTCAGTATAACAGCTCACGATTTACAGAAGTTTGATATTTCTCAGAAAAAAGATAATAATGAGCAGAATGTGAGTAATCTACGAAAAATAGCAGACCATTTCTCTTTTGGTTTAGAGTTGTTTCCTGAGCAGTCATTCAATATTCGTTTGGGATATAATTTAAAGAGAGGTAATGAGTTAGCAGTTCTTGACCAAAGGAATTTTACCGGATTGTCGTTTGGTTTTGGTCTCAAGGTGTCATATTTTAAGTTTGATTATGCTCATCTTCGTTACCATAATGCCTCTAATATGCATATGTTTGGTATTTCATTAGATTTAAACAGAAGATAATATGTTACTTGATTTTTTGTTTCCGAATCGGTGTTTAGAATGTAATAAATTGATTGATAATCAATATGTTATATGTGATACATGTTATCAACAAATTTATTTTCTTCATTGTGATTATACTGAAAATCATCAATTTAAACAAAAATGTCAGACTCTCTTTCCTGTGAAAAATGCCTTTGCGTTATTCAAATTTGATAAAAACTCATTAGCACGGAAAATTATTCACGAGCTAAAGTATAAAAATAGAGAAAAGGTTGGTAAGGTTCTTGCAGAATGGACTACTCAATACCTTGATTTTAAGTCGGAAAAACCTGATATATTGACAAGTATTCCTATTCATCCCAAGAAGATGAAGGATAGGGGGTATAATCAATTACATCTTTTTACAGAAATTCTTTCTCGTTATTATAGTATTCCATATTCTCATACGATTCTGAGAAGAACACAGCATACGAAGGCACAGGCACGGAAAAATAAAGTTGAGAGACAGAAAGTTAGTAATATATTTACTCTCAATGAACCTATTGAAAATAAACATATTTTATTGATAGACGATGTGATGACAACAGGTAAAACACTCTCTACTGCAGTTTTTCAACTACTGAAAAATAATAATGAAGTGAGCGTTCTAGTGATGGCAATGGATTAATAATTATTAAATAAATTTAATAAATCTTCAAAGTTTCTACAGATATATTTGTTATTTATTATCCAAAATTCGTTTTTGTATTCAAAAGAGTAGTTGGATAAATCCCTTTGAATATGTTTTTTAAAAAAAGAAATGAGCAGTTCAGTTTGGGTATTCGGAGCAATGATTTTTGGTAAAACTAAAGGTATGTTTTCTAGAAAATTCATTTCTGTTAGTTCCGAATGTTGGTTTAGGATATCCTCTGTCAGTCCAGAGAATAGCGTTTTATCTTTGATATACCATATTTTATCCGAAAATTTTGTTGCCAATCGCCAATCATGAGAGGAAAAAAGTATCGTTTTCCCCATTTTTTTTGCCATATTCCTTAGGATTTTTAGGATGCTGATTTTGTTTTGTTCATCAAGATGATTTGTTGGTTCATCAAGAATTATAAAAGGAGTATTTTGTGCTAAAGCTCTGCCAATCAGTGCTTTTTGAAAGTTTCCATCAGAGAGTGTTTTGAGATAGTGATTTTTATAATTTTCCAAATAGAGTTTTTTTATTATATTTTCAATTTCTTGATTATCTTTTTGAGATAATTTTATATAATAATTATAATGTGTGAATTTTCCAAATGAAATGAGGTCGTTGGTTGTATAGTTATTAGGTATTTCTGCTTTAGAAAAAACAATACTGATAAGTTTTGAAATATCGTCAAGTGATAATTTTTTTAAATTTTTATTATTGATGAAAATCTCTCCGCTGAGGATTGGTATTTGTCGGAGAAGTGTTTTTATCAAGGTTGTTTTTCCTATACCATTATTGCCGATTATTAGGCATACATCGCCTTGTTTTAGGTAGGTGTTTATATTGGTTATTAATGGTTTATCGTATCCTATTTGCAGGTTTTTTAATTGAATAAACATATTAATTTTTTTTCTTTAATAACATCAAAACAATGATTGGAATACCAAATAATGAGGTTATAATATTGATTGGTAAGACTAATTTTTCCGAAATGGCCGAAAAAAATTCCATTAAACTAATCCCCAAAATCATATTAAGACACCATTGATGCCACAATTTTGAAGGGTTAAAAAGTAATCGACAGAAATGAGGAATGATAATGCCGATGAATAAAATATTCCCTATAAAAGCTGTAACTGAGGCAGAAAGTATTGATGTTGAGATAATTACTAAATATTTTAACATCCGAAGATTTATTCCAAAAGACAATGCGTATTGCTCTCCAAGACTATTTCCGATGAGTAATCTAATTGTTTTAAAAACTAAAAATAAACTTATTAAAATATTAATAAATACAATAAAGAGCTGAGTTTTAGATAATTGATTGTTTGCTCCAAAACTCCAAAGAATATAATTTTTTAGGCTTTGATTGTCAGCATAAAATTGCATTAATGAAATAATAGCTCCTGATAAAGAAGAAATAAGGAAACCAAAAATTATTAAAAAAGATTTATCAAAAATGTATTTAGAAAATAATAATAATAATGAAAGCATAAAGATACTTCCTAAAATTGCAGAAATATTTATAAAATAATTTTGTAATATTTCGGGTAATACAAAAGTTTGAGAACCAAAAATATAAATTGCAACGGATAAACTTGCAACGGAACTGATGCCTAATACTTCTGATCCCGCAAGTGGATTTTTGAAATATTCCTGTAAGACAAATCCCGAAGTAGGAACCGAAATCCCCACGAGAAACATCGTTAATATCCGATATAATCGGAGTTCCGCTACTTGGTAATTACTGTTATTGGAATTAAAAAAATCATTAATTGTCAGTTCTGCGAATCCTATATTTAGATTAAAAATAGTAGAAAAAAGAGCAAAAATGCTCAAAATAAAAAGTAATATTTTGAAATTTTTACTCATTTTATGTTTATTATGTTAGATTATTTATTCAGACTTTTTATGCTTTCATTTAGTTTTTTTTTGTTTATAGAACCACCTAATTCTAGCGTTTTATTTCCTTTTCTAATGAATGTGAATGGAATAAAATCACCTTTCCATTTTTGAAAATTTTTAGTGAAAAAATCTTCATTTAGAGTTTCGCTATCCAATAAAATGATATTATTTTTGATGCCTTTTTCTTCTGCGAATGATTCTACTTCGGTTTTCCAATCTTCTTTGTTATCAAGATTTACGAAAGTGAATTTTATTGGCTTATCTTTATTTTCGTGCATAACTTCAACAAAGTGAGGTATTTCTTTTATGCAAGGGCCACACCAAGTTGCAAAAAAATTAGTTACATAGAGGGTATCATTTTTTGTTTGTACCAACTCAGATACTTTTTCAGGAGAATAAATTTTAAGGGTTGTCGGATTTTCGGGTTTAATTTCCGTGTTACCAGTTGAGTTTATGTCTGTTGTTTTTCCATTATCAGCATTAGCCTTACTATTTTGGTTACAAGAAACAATTGCCGAGGTAAGTATAATACCTAAAAATATATTTTTCATTTGAAATAAAATTATTACTTTTGGAATAAAATTTGAGAGGATAAAAGTAGGCAAAAAACTTTGATTTGACAAATTTATTATAAATAGATATTAGTATTTTTCTAAAATATTTACATTGAGAATCATAGAGAGAGCATTGAAGTCGATTATTTCTATCATTGAAATTTTAATGATAGCAATGATTAGTGCAAATATTTGGGTGTTTTCTTTAACAAATGGACGAACTTTTAGTAAAATTTCAAGGATTCCGAAGCGAGAAACAGCTTTGGTTTTAGGGACTTCTCCAAAAATGCGGTCTGGAATAGCTAATCCCTATTTTGTAGCAAGAATGGAAGCTGTAGCAACGCTCTATCATTATCAAAAGATAAATAAAATAATTGTTAGTGGCGAAAAAAGTGAGGGCTATGATGAACCAAAAGCGATGAAAAATTACCTCATTTCTCAAGAGGGAGTTCCTTCTGAAATTATAATAGAGGATCCCAAAGGATTTAGTACGAAAGAGTCTATAAATAATTGTGAAACAGTATTTAAAGAGACGAGTGTTATTATTGTTTCTCAAGGGTATCACAATTTAAGAGCATTGTTTTATGCCCGCAATAATGGAATGAATGCTTTGGGATTTGACGCGCAAGATGTTCTCAAAAAGGAGAGTTTTTATAGAAATCAAGGTCGGGAATTTCTGGCGAGAGTTCGAGCTGTGGTTTTTTATTGGATAGGAGAGGATTAGGATTTTTTGTTTAATAATTTTTTATAAAAATCTTTTAAATCAACAATTTTGATAACGGTATTTCCAATAAATATACATATTAATACAAGTAAAGGCTTGTAAATCATATTAATAAGTGGATTTTTAAAATTGGGTAAAATGAGTGCTAAACTGACGGCAATTGAGCAAATGATAGAAGCAAATACCATTTCGATAGAAAAAGGAGAAACTTTAAATTTCCAATAATTAAATAAAACTTTTATTCCGTTGTATATACTTGTGGATATAGCTGTAGATATAGCTATACCTATTAATTTTAATTCGGTGTATTTGATGAAATAATAATTTAGTCCTATTGTAAATAATGCGAAAATTAGCATCATAAGGATGTTGAATTTGTAATATTTTGATAAGGAAATGATATTCCCATTAAATCCAGTAGCTAAATCAAATAAAACGGCTGTTCCCCATATCCATATAATAGATTGAAATTCAAGAAGCAATTTGCCATTTTTCATCATTGATGTGAGATAAGGGAATCCTGTGACGATACAAGAAAATAGGATGGCACCTAAGAAAAATAAAGAAAGAGATGTTTTCTTGTAAAATTTGTCTAAATCTGCATATTTTTTTTCAGAAAGAGATTGATTAATAATTGGTGCAGAGACATTAAATAATCCCAATTGAGGAATAGAAATCAACGAAATGAGAGAATATAAAATGGAATAAACTCCTACTTCTTTCATACTCATAAACTCGCCAATCATTTGATTATTAATATTTAATTGATTCCCAAAAGTTCCCAAAAAACTAAAAAAAGAATAACTTGCGACGGTTCGCCATAGGTTATTTTTTTGTAAATATTGAGTAGAGAAATCATAATTTATTTTCTCTAAGTTATTGGTATAGATTATGTATCCAACCATTGAAATAAAGAAAAATGAAATAAATACTAAAAAAGATATAGACTGTGCGATTCCTAAAAAGAAAAACAATGAAAATGATAATATATTTGCTAATTTAGGGAATAAATTATCAAATATATTGCTAATGGCTATTCGTTTGTAGTTAGAAATAAATTTATTGAATATTGCACATATAGATAGTATCAATACGAGTGGAATTACATAAAATTTGTATTCCCAAATTTCTAAATTTTTGATTTTTGGAAAAATTATTGGTATTAAAATGAACCCAAATAGAAAAAGAATGAAATTGATTCCTATTACTAATAGAGAGATACTCAGTAGGTTGTGGTGTTTATTATCTCTCTGAGATTGGTAGAAGAATTTTACATTGGCATATGATATTCCCAGAATAATAAATGGAGTAATTATCTCGGCGGAGTTCATAATAAAGCGTAATTTTCCGTAAAATTCCAAATTTAACGGGAATACAAAAACTGCAGAAAATGTACCTAAGAGAAATCCCAAGTATCCGATAATGGTATATTTAAAACTCTGTTTTGCTACAATGCTCATTGGTATTTTACAAATATAAAGTTTGAAATTTGATTTTAATCAAATTTCAAACTTTTGTTAATTTAAATGTATTTATTTTAGTAATAGAATAGTTCTCTTCCGTCCATTAATTGATTAACCTTAGCTCTTACCTCGGAGATAATAGTTTCGTTATTAATATTATCCACTACGGTAGATATTAGGTCAGCAATTGTATCCATATCAGTTTCTTTCAATCCACGAGTTGTAATTGCTGCTGTTCCTAATCTAATACCAGAAGTCGTGAATGCTGATTTGTCATCAAAAGGAACCATATTTTTATTACAAGTAATATCGGCCTTCACAAGGGCTTTTTCAGTTTCTTTACCATTCACACCTTTGTTTCGTAGGTCTATAAGCATTAAGTGATTGTCCGTACCTCCACTTACTATTTGGAATCCTCTATCTATCATTCCTTTAGCTAAGGCTTTAGCATTTGTAATCACTTGTTTAGAGTAGATTTCAAATTTTTGGTCAATAGCTTCTCCGAAAGCTACTGCTTTACCTGCGATGATATGTTCCAATGGGCCACCTTGAACACCAGGGAAAACACTGCTGTCCAAAACTTGACTCATTAATTTCGTCTCGCCTTTTGGTGTTTTGTATCCGAAAGGGTTTTCATAGTCTTTACCTATCATAATCATACCACCTCTTGGGCCTCGTAGGGTCTTGTGAGTAGTAGTAGTAACGATATGACAGTACTCAAAAGGATTATTAAGTAATTTTTTAGCAATTAGCCCTGCTGGATGAGCTATATCTGCCCAAAGAGTAGCGCCAACTTCGTCTGCTACTTCGCGGAATTTTTTATAATCCAAATCTCTAGAATATGCCGAAAATCCTGCAATAATCAACTTAGGTTTTACCACCAAGGCTTTTTGTCTCATTGCTTCGTAGTCGATGAGTCCCGTTTCTCTATCTACTCCATAAAAATTAGCATTGTACTGGATACCTGAAAAACTTACAGCTGATCCGTGTGTGAGGTGTCCTCCCATTGTGAGATCAAGTCCAAGAACAGCGTCACCAGGTTTTAGGCAAGCTAAGTAAATAGCAGAATTCGCTTGAGAACCAGAGTGCGGTTGAACATTAACATAATCAACTCCGAAGAGTTCCTTTGCTCTGTTTATTGCTAAAGATTCTATTTCATCAACGACTTCACAACCGCCATAATATCTTTTTCCAGGGTAGCCTTCTGCATATTTGTTAGTGAGGATGCTTCCCATTGCTTTCATTACATTATCGGATACGAAATTCTCCGAAGCGATAAGTTCAATCCCATGAGATTGTCTTTGTCTTTCCTTTTCTATAAGGTCAAAAATAGGTTCGTGCATTATATATATTTTTTTTTCTTGGCCGTAAATGTAATATTTTTTTGGATACCAAAAAAGTTTTTATACGATAAAAATAATGTTAATATTTTTCTAAATTAAGATAATGAAGTGTAGCTTTTAAAAAGCATTAAAATAAATTGTATATATTTGGCAAAAATTTGAAATCAAAATATGCAAAAGAATATTATTTTTAGTGTTTTTTTTTGGCTGATAGCAACTTCATTCGTCTATGATACGGGAGTAAAAACAACTACAATTTCGTATTATTCTTCCAAATTTAATGGACGAAAAACTGCTAGTGGTGAGATGTTTGATAATACTAAACTTACTGCTGCCCATAAATATCTTCCTTTTGGTACTATGGTGAAAGTTACGAATCCCCAAAATGGTAACTCTGTGATTGTTAAGATAAATGATAGGGGGCCTCATACCAAAAATAGAGATTTAGACCTCACTCAATCGGCCTTTAAAATATTAGGAAATATCAAACAAGGAATAATGAAAGTAGAATATGAGGTGCTTTTATCCGATATTCCAAAAGAGGACAACCTACAAACAGTCGAGATGCAATGACTTAGGTTATTTCCCATATTTTTTTAGTAAGGCTTGTAGTATAGCGTAGGTTTCTAAGTCCATTATTCCATCACATTTTTCAGGTCTAAAATGATATTGAAACGCCCTAATTATTTTTGTGGTAGTGATATCAATTGTTCCATTTATTGGTGTTTCGGAATATCCAAAATCTTTTAACATTTTTTGAAAATTGCTAATAAATGATATCTTCCTCACCTCGGTAGAAAAACTATTTACATTGAATTCATTCATAAAACTATCTTTATCATCATCATCGTACCACATACCAACTTGATATTCTGTGTAAAGTCTTTTCCAAGGAAACTTTGTACCTGGGTCTTGTTTCCTTGTTGGTGAAATATCCGAATGTGCCAAAACAAATTGTGGAGGAATCTGATATCTATCGACAATATCTTTTGCTAATGAAGCAACTTTTTTAAACTGATACTCAGGGAAATCAGTGAAAACCATATTTCCATCAATCATTTTAAAGCCTTCATTTACAATCTCTATTCCAATAGAAGTATCATTCAACTGGGTATTGTTTTTCCAAGAGCTGATACCTGCGTGGTAGGCTCGCTTGTTTTCATCAACTAATTGGTAAATTTCCTCATCATCAATATCATTAATTAAATAATGAGCACTGACCTCCTTTTGTGTTAAAATCTTTATAGAAGCATCGTTATTGGATACGGTGTAATGCAAAATCAAAAATTTTTGCCTATAATTTTGAGATAATGCAGGGAAATATGATTTTGTTACTTTATAATCCTTTAATTTTGCCCCTACTATAGAACCATAGCTTTTGGTGTAATTTTTTTTTGTAGGATCTCCGATATTTTCATAAAAAAAATCGTAGCTCTTTATATGTGTTAATTCAGTTTCTCGTTGAGAATTTGTAGTTTTTTTATTGGTTTCCAAATGAGAGTTATACTTGTTTTTATGTTGAGATATAATTTTTTTTTGTGTAGAACAAGAAAACATTAAAAAATATAATAGAGTGATAATTAAATAGTTGGGTTTTGTTTTTATCATTGTTAAATAAATTTTTATCCAAAGATAAGAAAAAAAACATTTTATTTTTGCATATTAATAAAAAAATATATATCTTTGCAATCGCAATTGAAATCAAAGTTGTTATTGGTGTTTCTGTTGTAGTAGGAGAGTTGCCGGAGTGGTTAACGGAGCGGTTTGCTAAACCGTCGACCTTAACGGGTCGCAAGGGTTCGAATCCCTTACTCTCCGCAAAATTCGGGGCGTAGCGTAGTCCGGTCATCGCGCCTGGTTTGGGACCAGGAGGTCGCAGGTTCGAATCCTGCCGCCCCGACCGAATAATAATAAGGGTGCGTAGCTCAGCTGGATAGAGCATCTGCCTTCTAAGCAGACGGTCAAAGGTTCGAATCCTTTCGCGCTCACTACTTTTGGTAAAGGCTCTACAGAAATGTAGAGCCTTTATTATTTTATATTTGGTCTGATTTTTTTTATAAAAACTAAATTATCTAAATTTAAGATATGAAAAATTCATTATATTATTTTGATAAGCTATTTAAAGAAAAATCAAGAAACAATTAAGGAAGAGTATATGGATAATAGGTGTGAATGTTGAGTCAGAAGATTATGAAAAAGGAATGATAAGCTATCATAGAAAAGACTAAAAACATTGTATTCATTTTTAAGTTATTTTTTTTAATTGTTAAAGACTATTGAATTTACTGCTTCAGCAGAAGTTCCTTGGAATTCATTTATAGTGTCCTTAACCATTTGTTTTGCATCCATTTTTCTAAAACATTATCATCAAACTGATAGTTTAGTATATTTGTACTGATTATTATTTATATTTTCAGATTTATAACCCTTAAATTTCAGATATTCTATGTTATATTTACTCCTTACCTCCTCATCTTTAAGGATTAAATATGCTTGATTTTTATATCTTGCATTCTTTGGGTAGTATCTATATTAATATTTTTATCTCGGCGCCATTTGATACACTGTTTTCTATACGCCACTTTTATTTCTTCTCGGCAAATTTCTATGGCAGAAATTAAAGAATCATTTTCAGTGCTAAAGAACATACAAAATGTGCTATTACAATCACTAAAATAATGTGATAATAATCTAGATTCTGTCTTAAAAACCTCTATTCTATGATGGGAAGTTGCTGAGTTAATATTTCAATCATTATTGTTACTTTTTCGTAAAAGTAATAAAAAAGCTATGTTATTATAATGGAATTAAAAAAAATATCTAGCTTTTGTTTTTCTCAATATAAGTTATGGTAAGAAACGGATATTTTAATATTTTTTCGTGATTTAGTTTTCTTTGCTGTAGCATAAAGTCCTGTTTATTTGTATTTTGCTATTTCAATTTAACCCTTAACTTCTTATGCTCCATCTACTAAATTTTAAAATAATTAAAATTGTAGATTATTATCGTATTTAGAAATATTCTTGATAATATAAATAGTGTTTTTCATTAATATTTATTTTAAATAAATATTTTATTGTATAATTTATTAGAATTAATAATCTAATTTATTATTTAAATTAGAGTTTAATTTGTGTATTTTATGAAAAAATGATAAAATTGCAGTGTTAAATTTTGATAAAAATGATAAAAAAACAACTTTTTAATGAACGATTTTTGATGAAGAAGTTGCCGATAGCTTTTTGCTATTTATTATCTGTATCAGCAATGGCTCAGAATACTGATGATATACTTCAAATACAAAAATACAATCATCTGCAAGACCTTACTGCGATATGTAAGAAATTTAGGAAAAATACCTTTTCGGTAGCACAATTAAAAAGGAGAGCAAATAGATTAAATATGCCTTTTTCTGGTGAGGCTGAGGGGCGTTTTTTCCAATTGCAAGGATTTACGAATAAAGGGAAACCACAGTATTACATTACTTATAACAGAGATGCCGCAGCAGAAACTGGTGTTACAAAACTTCAGTCCAATGAAAATATATTCAATTTAGAAGGTGAAGGTATAAAAATTTATGAGTGGGATGGTGGTAAGATTCGTGCTTCTCATACTGAGTTCGGCGGTAGGGCAAAGCAAGGAGATGTTCCTACGAGTGTTTCGGGACATGCTACTCATGTTGCTGGTACAATGATAGCCTCAGGGATTGATAGCAAGGCAAAAGGTATGGCTCCAAAGGCAACTTTGGAGGCCTATGATTGGACTTCTGACCAAGATGAAATGATTGCTGCAATCAAAAATGGGGCGTTGGTATCTAATCATTCCTATGGTTTTTTAGGTGGTTTTGAGTATGGTAACTATTCTGGGTTTAGTGCATGGCACTGGTTCGGAGAAGATGAAGATACTGAATATGTAGGCTTTGGTCACTATGGAGATACGGATTCTGCATGGGATTTGATTTCTTATAATGCACCATATTTCTTGCCTATTAAGGCAGCAGGAAATCCAAGAGGAGATGGCCCAAAGGAGGGCGATACACACTATGTTCAGGTGAAGGAAGATGGTAAGGAAGTTTGGGTAAAATCTACTAAAGTTCGTCAAAAAAACGGGGGGGAATTTGGTTATGATTGTATCAATACAGGCTCCGTCGGGAAAAATATTTTGGTTGTAGCAGCGGCAAATAAAATTTTGGATGGTTATGAAAAACCAGAAGATGTGGTGGCTGCAAGTTTTTCAGCTTTTGGACCTACTGACGATGGCCGTATAAAACCCGATATCACAGGTATTGGGGTGGATGTGTATTCCACAAATTCTACGGGGGATACCAATTACGAAGCTATGAGTGGGACTTCTATGGCATCTCCAAATGTAACGGGGGCACTCTCACTCCTTCAAGAGTATTATAAGAAAATCTATGGTAATACCTCGTCGCCAGCCTTTATGAAATCTGCTACTTTAAAGGCATTAGCAATACATACAGCTAACGAGGCAGGTAAATACGATGGGCCTGATTATCAGTTTGGTTGGGGACTACTAAATGCTTATAAGGGGGCTGAAACTATCTTTTTGAAAGATAAATATGCCTTAATAAAAGAAGAAAAAATAGAAAATACAAAAGAATACACCCAATCTGTAAAGGCTATGGGAACAGAGCCTTTGAAGGTAACTATCGTTTGGGAAGATCCTGTGGTAGATAAGGAACATATGCCAGCGGAAACTCTCAATAATAGACAAAAAGTATTGGTAAATGACTTAGATTTGAGGATTACAGATGATAGTGGAAATGTTTATTTTCCTTGGGTGTTAGATCCCGAACATCCCGCAAATCCTGCTCAAAAAGCCGATAATGTGAGAGATAATGTAGAGCAGGTAGTGATACCAAATGCTGTGGCTGGGAAAACTTATACCATAAAGGTAACTCATAAATCCCCACTGAAAACTAATAAAGTGGATACTTCGGGAAAAGTAAGTTTAATTGATTCCGAGAGTCAAAATTTTTCATTAATCGCTACGGGGATTAACAATGGTATTACCAAAGATTTAGCTATTTCGGCAGTGCAAATTCCATCCCCTACGGAATATTCCAGCAACACACCAGTAAAAGTAGTTATAGATAATAAAGCCTCTGAAAATATATCAGGAGCGGTATTGAGATATAAGTTTTACGAAAAAAATAACCCTAATAATGCCATAGCAGGGGAGCAAAAATTATCCGATGTTAATGTAGGGCAAAGTATCCAAGCAGATATTAATTTAGACTTGTCTAAATCTTTTGTAGATTATGTTTTGGAAACTCAAATTGAGGTAGATGGTGATGTTATTACATTGAATGATAGACAGGTGAAGAATATCTATGGAGTGGTTGCTGACCTTACGAAGAAGGGGTCTTCGTTTAGCTTTGATTTTGAATCAGATTTTCCTAAAAATTCTTGGAAATCAGAGAGTTTAGACTTTAATGGGAAAACTTGGGTACAGTACGATGATAAGTCCTACGCTCGTTCGGGAACTAAGTTTGCAACGAATTTTCCAAATGTTTCTACTGCTGACGACTGGTTGTATAGCAACCCTATCAAGGTGAAGGGAGGAGAACCCTATATTTTGAGTTTTTACACAAGAAAATTCCAAGATAGAGAGGAAAAAATATCCATTCGCTTCGGAAAAGAACCGATTCACACGAGTATGACCAACTCAATCAATGATAATGTAGAGGTATTCAGTATCCGAGATTATAAAAAATATAATTATGAATTTACACCAACGGAAGACGGAATTATTTACTTAGGTTTTAATCATAAATCTGCTGATAGAGAGCTTTCCTATGCCGTATCAATTGATGATTTTAGTGTTTATAAGGCCGAAGATGTGGCTATTGTGGATTTTTCAATCGATAAAGAAAAAGCAAATTCCTATGAGGTAGTGAGTCTTACGAATGAAACTTATGCCCCAAAAACTACAATTGAACCACAATACAAATGGGTTTTTGAGCCGAATACCGTTACCTTTACAGAGGGGAATGAAACTTCCAAAAATCCAAAAGTGATATTCAATGAAGAGGGAACCTATTCTGTGCAACTCATTGCTAAAACAGCATCAGGAGAATATCAACTGAAAAAATCGGATATAATCAGAATTGCTAATAGAGAGGTGAGAGCATCATTTAAACCATCTTCTGATAAAATATTTGAGGGTGAGATAGTTACAATGGAAAATACCTCTAAGGGAAATCCAGAGCCAAATAAATTTGAATGGACTATCACTCCAAGCGAGGGGGTAGAGTATGTGAATAATACGACTAGCACTTCCAAAAATCCAGAGATTAGATTTAATCACTATGGAGAGTTCTCTATTGATATGAAGGCTACTTCGCCGCATAGTTCCGAAAATGCTCAATCTAAAATTATAGTTCAGGGAATCCACGAGGCAGTAAGAAATCTTAACGCAAGCCAAGAGAATAAGAATGTAAAACTTACTTGGAATCGCCCTACTTTGCAAAATATCTATGAAGAAGATTTTGAAGCTTCCCCAAATCTATACACAATAGATGTAAATAATGATGGAAGAACTTGGTATGTGGGACGAAATCCGAGAAATGATAAAGGTGGGAGAAATGTATTAATATCTAAATCATGGCAACACGAGGCCTTAAACGTGGATGATTGGTTTATTACTCCAAAACTCCATCAAGGAGCGGAAATCCTCTCGTATAATATATTTAGTCCTTACAAAGAGAGATATGATATTTATATAGTGCCAGCTGATGGTGATACTCAACCAAATGTAGATACAATTAAAAAAGGAATAAAAATAGAGGCTGTAGAAGATGCGAAAACTTCTGGTTTTGAGACAAAAACAATCGATATCAAACCTCATACAAGTAAAGATTTTTATGTTGCTTTTCATCATAGAACAACGAAGGAAGATGATGGACTACATTTAATTCTTGATGATATTAAAGTAGGGTATGATAATGAAGTAGCATCAGGCCAACCAGCCCAATCAATCGTAAGTGGAGAGAAAACAAAAGCCGAATTAGCAAAAGAGGCAGTGCAAAAAGGTAGAATCATAACCTCTGAAGAACTAAAAGAAGCTTTTGAGAATTATTCTACAAACAATAATGTCAAGTCCTATGGTATCACAGAGTTTCCGCACTTAGTTGGATATGAAGTGTATAAAAATAAAGTAAAATTAGCAAATATAGATGATATTAACCAATTGACTCATTTAGATAATATTGACAAAAATGGCGTCTATACTTATGATGTGTATGCACTCTACTCTGATAATGTGAAATCCGAGAAACGAACCATAGAGGTGCGAGTTGTGAATCTTTCTACCCAAGAAGTGGGTAAAAATGGTTTTAGAATTTATGAGATTAATAACTCCCAATTTGTAATAAAATCCGAAACAAATAAAACTCATCTATCGGCTGAGGTATATGATTTGTCAGGAAAGTTGATACAGACAAACACCTTTAAAACAAATGAGGCTGTTCTTAACTTATCTTTATTGCCGAAGGGAACTTATCTACTCAATATTTTGGATAATGAGGGAAATAAATATTCTCAAAAAGTTATCGTAAAATAGATTTATTCAAAAAGAAAGGCCTTACAAATTTGTAAGGCCTTTTTTCGTTATTCTTCCTCGTCTTTGGAAATATAGAATTTTGGAAATTCCCATTGATATTTTACCGCCAAAGTCCTAATTAAGACGATTAATAAAATCGTGAAAATATGTACAAAAATGTAAGGTATAGATGTGTAGATTCTCATTAATAGGAAAATACTCCCCCCTACAATGCATGCGGAAGCATAGATTTCTTTTCTAAAAATCAGAGGTATCCTATTGAGTAAAATATCCCTCAAAATTCCGCCAAAACAACCGGTGATGGTACCCAAGGTTACACAAATTACAGGATTAAGCCCTGCATTAAGCCCTTTTTGTATTCCAACAATAGTATAAAGCCCTAGTCCAAAACTATCAAAAATAGACAATGGAACTTGGAAGTTTTTTTCTATTGATTTGAAGATAATAGCAATAATCGTTACTACGAGTATCATATAAATGTACCACAAATCGTGCATCCAAAAGGCGGGAATATCCAATAGCAAATCCCGAATTGTCCCACCTCCAATCGTCGTTACAAATGCTACAATGAGCACGCCAAGTGGGTCAAGTCGTTTTTGCATTGCAGCGAAAGCACCTGACATCACGAAAGAAATCATTCCTAGAAATTCTATGATGAAATTAAATTGTTCGTACATTCTACTTAAAATTTCTGCAAATATACTTAAAAGTTGATTTTATTTTTTACTTTTGCTATAAATATTAGCATAAAGCATAAATTTTCATTAATAAGGTATTAAAGAAAGTAGAGTGCGAAAAAAATATAGGAAAAATATCGTTACTTCGAAAAAAAAATGTAACTTTACCCAAGAATTTAAATTTTAAAAATAAAATAGATATGGCAAGAACAGGAAGTTTATTGGCAGGTGTGCTTTTAGGAGCAGCAGCAGGTGTGGTTTTGGGAGTACTTTTTGCACCAGAGGAAGGAAAAGAGACTCGTAAAAAATTGAAAAAGAAAGTAGGTGATTTGGCAGAACAAGCAAAAGATACCTATGGTAATATCTCCAGTCAAGTAAGAGAAAAATATGACCAAATAAGAGACAAAGCCGTAGAAAAGACGGATGAATTTGAGTCTGAATTAGACGCATTGAGGTAATCTAATCTTTGGATGATGTTTGGTATTTTCAAAGAATATATTGAAAAACGGATTAATCTTATCAAAATCAATGCAATGGAGCAATCGGCAAAGATTTCGGGATTAATCTTTTTTTTCGCTATCGTTTTGGTAGTTTCTATGTTTTTTCTTGCCTTTTTGATATTGTCAATAGGAATGCTAGTAGGTTCTTTATTAGGGAGTTATGCTTATGGTTTTCTATTGATGTCTTTAGTATGTATATTAGCCCTTGTACTTTTATTTAGATACAGGAAATCTATTCAGGAGTATGCAGTTAATGTATTTATTAAATCTCTAAATGATTGATTATGAGTGATAGATATGATAGCTTGGCAAGTTTGAGAGCTAAAAAAGAGCAATTACAAATCGAAATTGATAGGTTGGAATCCATTCTTATTTTCAAGAATCCGAAGGAGAGTTTAAGGGTAATAACAAAAGGTTATAAAAACAATAGAGAGGGCAGTTTGGTTCTTAGTAGAGGTTTCATTTTAGATAAGGTTACCGAGTTTTTAAAATTAGCGATTAAAGGAGGGATTTTATCCAAAATGCAGAAAACTCATTATGAGGGAGATATCGTTCAGTATCTTGCGAAATTGGCAATGTCCTATATCGTCACTAACTATATTCAAAAAAAGTTTGTAAAATCAAGTTGGCGAGGAAAGATTTTAGGAACTGCGTTGCTCTATTTTTTACCGATAATTATTGAGTTTATAGGACAAAAATTAGGTGAGTATCAGAGAAAAAAGACTGCAGAAAGTATATCTCAATTAATATAAAAGGTATAGTTTTTATTTGTATATTGCTGATATTTAATAAAATAAATGAAAATGGTAAAAAAATATGAAAAAAATGTAAAAATATTTTGATAGTAATATGATATTTATATATATTTGCAGTGTGAAAGGTGTAGAAGTTACGAGATGTGATTTCTTAACTTAAAAGAAGCAATAATTTTTTTTCATCATTTGTGTTTTTGGAATCGCATTATAATTTTTTTATAGTGCGGTTCTTTTTTGTATTAATAAAAAAAATTATTTTTGTAAAAATTAAAAAAATAGAATGAAGCAAAGTATTTTTAATATGCATCCAGGTCTTATTATTGGTTTTTTGGTATTGGTGGTAATAATGCTATTATTAGATTTAGGGATTTTTAATAAAAAAAGCCATATTGTATCGTCTAAGGAGGCTATGATATGGTCTGCGGTGTGGATATCTCTTGCTATGGGATTTTCGGGGGTGATATATTATGTCTTTAACCAAGATATAGGAGGCCACGAGGTAGCAATTGATAAAATTACAGAATTTCAGGCAGCATATTGGGTGGAGAAGGCACTTTCTGTAGATAATTTATTTGTGTTTATTTTGATTTTTAATTTTTTTAAGGTGCCTCGCGAGTTGCATCATAAAGTATTGTTTTGGGGAATAGTTGGAGCCTTAATATTTAGGGCAATATTTATTTTTGCAGGAGTTGGACTTATTAATATTACCTATCTTCCAGAGATGGATTTGCTTGGTAAGGTAGTAAAAATAAATCCAATACTTACGATATTTGGTGTTTTCCTTGTTTATGCAGGTATTAAATCTTGGAAGGAGATAGGCAAGGAAAACGAAGAAGAGGACTATAGTGATAAGATGGGAGCCAAATTGGTGAAAAGGTTTTATAAAGTAAGCGACCAATATGATGGCGATAAGTTTTTTACTATTAAGGATGGAGTGAAATACGCTACACCTCTTTTGGTGGTTGTTACCGTGATAGAGTTTTCCGATGTATTGTTCGCGGTAGATTCGATACCTGCTATTTTTGCGATTTCAGAAGATCCATTCATCTTATATACATCTAATATTTTTGCGATTTTGGGGCTTCGGTCATTGTATTTCTTATTATCTAATTTCATCCATATGTTTGATAAATTACCTTATGGTCTTGCGATTATCCTTAGTTTTATAGGATTGAAGATGCTCATCTCTCCGTGGCTACACATATCATCGTCTGTATCATTGGGGATTGTAGCAGGTGTACTTTTGGTATCGGTAGTTCTATCGTTAATGTACACTGAGGATAAAAAATAGATATGATTAATATTGAAATAAATTATCTCCTTGTGAGGTAGTTTATTTTGTTTATCCACTAAAATGTGAATAAAAAAGTGAAAAACTTTGTGGATAAGTAAGTGGATAACTAAGTGGATAACTAAGTTAATAAGTGTGTTAATAATGGATAACTTTAATATAAGTTTATGGAGGTTTTAAAAAATACCTTTCTCTCGGAACTTATTAAAAAAGATTTTGGGAGAGGAATAATAGATAGAATACAGCAGAAGAGACATTTATCTGTGAAGGGAAGCGTGGGGTCGTCAGTTTCAATTTTTGTTTCTGAAATATTTCTTGCACAGCAAAAAAATATTTTTTTTATTCTTGACGACAAAGAGCAGTCGTATTATGCTATCACCGAAATTGAGGATTTTGTTGGTGCTGAGAATGTTTTATATTTTCCAGAAACCTATAAGCAACCCTACCAAATTGAGAAAACTCAAAATGCTAATATTGTGTTACGGACGGAAGTTTTAGAGGAGATTCTTAGGGATAGTGGGACAAAAAAAATCATTATAGCAAGTGCTTCGGCTCTGTCGGAAAAAGTCGTAAAGAGAGAGGACTTTACAGCGATTACTCAAAAAATAAAAGTCGGTAGCCAGTTGAGTTCCGATTTCTCGGAGGAGTTAATGGGTAATTATCATTTTCAGCTTGTGGATTTTGTCTCCGAGCCTGGGGAATTTGCTATTCGAGGAGGGATTGTCGATGTGTTTTCTTATTCTAATGAGAGGCCGTATCGTATCACTCTTTTTGGTAATGAGGTGGAGAGTATTAAGGAATTTGATATTGAAACTCAGTTATCTACAAAAAAGATAGACGAATTTCAGTTAATTTCTAATATGAATATTACGGTGAAAAATGATAGGATTTCTCTATTTGAAATTCTCCCAAAAGATACGATTATAGTTACTAAAAATATATCGTTGATTCTTGATAAAATTGATAAATTTTATAAAAAGGCAGAGGAGAAGTTTACTACTCTTAGTAAGGATATTAAACATCAGACACCAGAAGAGTTATTCCTTACAAACAATGATTTGATGAAGACTCTACAAAAATTTCAAGTAGTAGATTTTTCGTCTCAGTCGTTTGGAGGATTTCCAATTTTAGAAGTTAAACAATCTCCACAGCCGTTTTTTAATAAGAATTTTGAGTTGTTGGTGGAGGATATTGTCAATAAATCTAATGAAAATTATGAGGTTTGGATTTCATTCTCTACTGAAAAACAGAAGAATAGATTAGAAGAGATTTTTCAGTCATTGATAAAAAATCAAGATACTAACAATAAATTGATTTTTAATGCCTTTTATTCTAATATAAATCAAGGATTTGTAGATGTTGAAAACAAAATAGCCGTATATACTGACCATCAAATTTTTGACAGATACCAAAGATATAAGCAAAAAAATGCCTTTGCGAAATCCGAGCAACTCACCTTGAAGGATTTGATGTCATTGAAAATAGGTGACTATATCACACATATAGATCACGGGATTGGGAAGTTTATGGGGTTAGTGAAAGTCAATAACGGCGGAAAGGTGCAGGAATGCTTTAAATTATCTTATAAAAATGGCGATTTGCTTTATGTGAGTATCCATTCTTTGCATAAAATTTCTAAATATAATGGAGCTGATGGTAAGGAAATCATTCTCTCTAAATTGGGATCGCCAGCATGGAAAAATCTTAAACAAAAAACCAAAACTAAGGTTAAAGAAATTGCCTTTGACCTTATAAAACTTTATGCGAAAAGGAAAACAGCAAAAGGGTTCGCTTATTCGCAAGATACTTATCTACAAGACGAGCTAGAGGCGAGTTTCATTTATGAGGATACGCCAGACCAAGAAAAAGCAACTTTGGATGTCAAAAGAGATATGGAGGCTGATACGGTGATGGATAGATTGATTTGCGGCGATGTGGGATTTGGGAAAACAGAGGTCGCTATCCGTGCGGCATTTAAGGCGGTGTCCGATGGTAAGCAGGTGGCAGTGTTGGTGCCTACTACAATTTTGGCATTTCAGCATTTTAGAAGCTTTAAGGAGAGACTTAAAGAATTTCCAGTGAATGTTTCTTATCTCAATCGTTTCCGAACAGCAAAACAGAAAAAGGAAACTTTGGATCAACTTGAAAGTGGAAAATTAGATATCGTCATAGGAACGCATCAATTGGTGTCTGATAAGGTTAAATTTAAGGATTTAGGACTTTTAATTATTGATGAAGAGCATAAATTTGGCGTTTCGGTGAAGGATAAACTAAAAACTTTAAAATCAAATATAGATACGCTTACTCTTACTGCAACTCCTATTCCAAGAACACTACAATTTTCATTGATGGCAGCAAGAGATTTATCGGTGATAAAAACTCCACCACCAAATAGGCAACCTATTGAAACACAAATTATTGGGCTTGATGAGGAGGTGTTAAGAGATGCCATTTCATATGAACTTCAGCGAGATGGGCAAGTTTATTTTATTAACAATAGAATAGAAAATTTAAAGGAAGTGGCTGGACTTATCCAAAGGCTCGTTCCTGATGCAAGAATAATTACAGGACACGGACAAATGGATGGTAAAGAATTGGAACAGAGAGTTTTGGATTTCATAGAGGGGAAATATGATATTCTGGTCTCTACAACCATCGTAGAAAGTGGGGTCGATGTGCCTAATGCCAACACGATATTTATCAACGACGCCCAAAGGTTCGGTATGGCCGACTTACACCAAATGAGAGGGCGAGTGGGGAGAAGTAATAGAAAAGCATTTTGTTATTTAATAACACCACCTTACGAGATGCTAACCTCTGATGCTACAAAACGATTGGAGGCAGTAGAGCAGTTTTCTGATTTGGGGAGCGGATTCCAAATAGCTATGAAAGATTTGGAAATTCGTGGTGCAGGTGATTTGTTGGGTGCTGAGCAAAGTGGTTTTATCAATGAAATGGGCTTCGAAACATATCAAAAAATTATGCAAGAGGCACTGGAAGAACTACAAAATGATGGTGAATTTGAGGATATATTCTCTAATGAAGAAGATCGAAAAAAATTATTTAAATCTAATAAAGACATCAATATTGATACCGATTGGGATTTGATGTTACCAGATGATTATGTATCTAATATTGAGGAACGACTGAATCTTTACCAAAAACTTGCTTCCGTGCCAAGTAAAGAAGCCTTGAAACAATTCGCCTATGAATTAAGCGACAGATTTGGTACATTACCAAAAGAAGCCGTGAATTTATTGAAATCCGTAGAATTGAAGTGGCTAGCAGGAGAAATTGGTTTTGAGAAAATTGTGATGAAGAATGGAGTATTTTTAGCTTATTTCCCAAGTAATCCGCAGGATAAATTCTATGAAGGTGATAAGTTTAAGAAAGTACTTTCGTATCTACAAAAATATCCGAAAGATGCTCAGTTGAAGGAGAAAATTAGTAAAGATGGACAGCAATTGATGATGAGGAAAGAGCATATCCAATGTATAGATGAGGTAATTAACATAATGGAGAAAATTTTAGAATAGAAAAAACTCGGCAATATTGCCGAGTTTTTCATATGGAAATTAGTGTATTTTTATTCTCTCATCTTTTTTTGGATCTTCTCCCCATTGGTTAGTGTGAGGTTCGCTATCTACAAAAAGAATAAGAGCAACAGGCCATAAATTTATGATAGGAATGAAACCTATAAGATAAAACCAACCACTCTTGCCCACATCGTGGAGCCGTCTGATACATAATGAGAAATTTGGGATAGCTATAATAAGGATGAAGATTACATAAAGGAAATATAAAATCTTAGATATGCTATGATCTTCAATAAATATACTAGCTAGAAATATAAAAATAAAAATAGAATTAAATAAGGTTGCAGCCCAATATTCTTTTCTTCTAGAACGACCAGTAAAATTAAATGCTCTTTGCCAAAACAATTTGTAATAATCAAATAATGTCATAATTATATATTTTTTATTTATGCAAATTTAACAAAAAATATATTAATTGTACAAATAAATCTAGTAAAAATATTATTTAGTATTAATTAATAATTAAGGGTGTCGTTGATATTGTTAATTTATATTTTTTTAACATACGGTTTGTTTAGAATAATTTAAAATATTATATTTGCCGCAAATTTTTTGAAAGAGTATGAAAAATTCAGTTACAATTGCATTATTAGCCCTTGGAACAATAGGGTATGCACAAGTGAAAGACTCCGTGAGGTACGAAAAGAAAATTGATGAAGTGGAACTTTTCGGAGAGAAGAAGAAAAAGGAAAAAGGTATGGAGGTAATAACACGCATGCCTTTGAAAGTAAGAGACCAAATACAGAGTATCTCTGTGATTTCTCATAAAGCGATAGAGGATATGGGAGCCCTCACAATAACTGATGCAGCGAAAAATATACCTGGTGTAGTACTATTTAGTACCTATGGTGGCGGTGCTGAATCTATGTCCATCCGTGGATATAGAGGGACACCTGTTTTGAAAAATGGCGTATTGATGAACTCTGATTTCAGAACGAGCTCTATGACCGCTGATATGCAAGGGGTGGAGAGTATGCAGGTTATCCGTGGTTCGGTGGCTGTTACGCAAGGTATAGGTTCGGCTCTCGGTGCAGCTGGGGGAGTGATAAATATTACAACTAAGAAACCAAAATTCCGTAACTTTACGAATGTAGGTTTCCGATACGGAAGTTGGGAAATGTATAGACCAACGATAGATTTTGAAAGGGTATTGGATTCCAAAGGACAAGTTTCCGTGAGAATGAATGCGTCTTATCAAAATAATAAATCTTATGCAGATTATGTGAAAGGTGAGAGGTTTTATGTGAATCCGTCATTGGCATTTCGTCCAGATAGCAAAACAGAAATCGTGACAGAAATGGACTATATGTATAACGAGAGAACACCAAATAGAGGAACTGTGAATCTCGCTACTGATGATGTGAATGCTATTTACGACCTTCCTAAAAACAAATTCTTAGGTTTTGAATCAGATTATTCCAAAGAGAAATCTTTCAATTTTGGGATTTATGCTGATAGAAAACTAAGCGATAAATTGAGAGTTCGCGTGGCTTATTTACAAGGGGATAAAACTAGTGATGGGATTTCCTCAGGGAGACTTGATATATTGAAGGGTAGTGATGATTACAAAAAGAGACAAAGAACTATCTCTAAAAGTAGTGGAGAAGACCATTCTAAAGTATTTCAAGCAGATTTAATAGGTCAAGAAATAAAAACAGGTATATTGAAACATACCTTCCAAGTGGGATTTGATTGGAAAGAATCTTATATAATAACAGATTCTTACGCTCTAAAAGCAACACCAAAAGATACGAAAAATAACGCATTGAATGTAGATGTAATTGATGTAACCAAAGATGTTAGCAATATTCTACCATCAACAGTTAATACAGATGATATCATTAAAGTAGGTTCTGTACAAAATGCTAAATCCCCAATCTATGGCGTTTCTGCACAAGAAGTTATGGGTATTGGTAAATATGTGAAGGCTGTACTCGGGGTAAGATATTCTTCTTACCAAGGAAATAATCAGGCAGGGAAGAGAGATGCCTTAGACCCATCGTTAGGATTGATGATATCTCCATTAGAAAATGTTAATATCTATGGTTCTTATACAACTACTACCAGCTTACGAGGTAACGATAGACCACTATTAAATGGTGGTACGATTGGTGCGTCTATAACAAGACAATGGGAGGCAGGTTTTAAATCTGATTGGTTCGATGAGAGATTGAGATTCAATCTCAATTTATACTCTATGGATATGAATAACTTGTCTTATGAGGTATTGAATACTAGTGGGAAATCTACAGGGTATTATGATTTTGCAGGAGACCTCACAAGACAAGGGGTTGAGATAGACCTTATCGGTAGGGTACTTCCAGAACTTGAAGTAATGGCAGGATATTCTTATCTTGATGCGAAATATAAAAATAGCCCAGCTTATGTTGATGGTTCTCGTCCGATGATGGCAGCTCAACACACTGGAAATGTATGGTTGAACTACACTGTGAGACATGGAGCCTTGAAAGGGCTAAACTTCGGTGGTGGAGCCTATTATGTAGGAGATAGACCTGTAAATGAATATACTCAGAAAGTAGTTGTACATAATACTAAACCAGGAGTGAAACCATTTACTCTCGATGCTTATACGACCCTTAATTTACAAGTGGGGTATAGTTTCAAAAATGTGAGTATTAAAGTATTTGCTAATAACATAACGGACGCTATTGGATACAACGCTTATTATAGAGGAGGTTTTCTTAATAGAAATGACCCGAGAAACTTTGCGGTTCAGTTAAATTACAAATTCTAGATATACTTAAAAAATCACTTCGTTGGAAGTGATTTTTTTTAAGTTAAAAGTTTGTGATTTATTTGTTTATATGAAAAAAAAGTTTTACTTTTGCAAACTGAAATAAAATAAAGCAATAAAATGCCTACTATTCAACAATTAGTTAGAAAAGGAAGAGCCACGCTTGCTAAGAAGAGCAAATCGGCTGCACTTGATTCTTGTCCACAAAGACGAGGAGTATGTACAAGAGTATATACTACAACGCCTAAGAAACCAAACTCTGCACTTAGAAAAGTTGCCAGAGTGAGACTTTCTAATGGTAAAGAAGTCAACGCTTATATCCCGGGCGAAGGACATAATCTTCAAGAGCACTCGATAGTATTGGTAAGAGGCGGAAGGGTGAAAGACCTACCGGGAGTTCGTTATCACATCGTAAGAGGTGCATTAGACACTGCAGGTGTAAATGGTAGAACACAAAGAAGATCTAAGTATGGTGCTAAGAGACCTAAACCAGGACAAGCAGCTCCAGCTAAGAAAAAGTAATCATTAAAATTTAAGAATCGAGACAATGAGAAAGACAAAAGCAAAAAAAAGAGTTCTGTTGCCAGATCCTAAATTTAATGATCAGTTGGTAACGAGATTTGTGAATAATATAATGCTTGATGGTAAAAAATCTATCGCTTTTAGAATTTTTTATGAAGCATTAGATATTGTAGATGCAAAAAAAGGAGATAATGAAAAAACATCTCTTGAAATTTGGAAAGATGCCCTTACTAATGTAATGCCTCATGTAGAAGTGCGTTCAAGAAGAGTTGGTGGTGCTAACTTCCAAATTCCAATGCCTATCAGAGCAGATAGAAAAATCTCTATGGCAATGAAATGGTTAATTAAGTATGCTAAATTAAGAAATGATAAATCAATGGCTTTGAAATTAGCTGCTGAAATTATCGCTGCTTCCAAAGAAGAAGGTGCTGCTTTCAAAAAGAAAACAGATACTCACAAAATGGCAGAAGCAAACAAGGCATTCTCACACTTTAAATTTTAATTGCTAAAATGGGTAGAGATTTAAAATACACAAGAAATATCGGTATTGCTGCACATATTGATGCGGGTAAAACTACAACTACCGAGCGTATCCTATTCTATACAGGGAAAACTCATAAAATTGGGGAAGTTCACGAAGGAGCTTCTACAATGGACTGGATGGAACAAGAAGCAGAGAGAGGTATTACTATTACTTCTGCTGCTACTACTTGTAATTGGAACTTTCCAACAGATCAAGGTAAAAACTTACCTGAAACTAAAGGATACCACTTTAATATCATTGATACTCCGGGACACGTGGATTTTACTGTTGAGGTGAATCGTTCCCTTAGAGTATTAGATGGACTTGTATTCCTTTTTTCAGCAGTAGATGGAGTAGAGCCACAATCTGAAACTAACTGGAGATTGGCGGATAACTACAAAGTTGCGAGAATGGGGTTCGTTAATAAAATGGACAGACAAGGAGCAGACTTCCTTAATGTAGTAAATCAAGTTAAGGAAATGTTAGGTTCTAATGCTGTGCCAATCGTTCTTCCAATCGGAGCAGAGGAAGATTTTAAAGGAGTAGTAGATTTGATTAAAAACCGTGCAATTATATGGCATGAGGATACTCAAGGTGCTACTTTTGATATAGTCCCTATTCCTGAAGATATGAAAGACGAAGTAATGGAATACAGAGAAAAATTAGTAGAAGCTGTAGCTGATTACGATGAAACCTTGATGGAGAAATTTTTCGAGGATCCGGATTCTATCTCAGAGGACGAAATCAATGCTGCTCTTAGAAAAGCTACTATTGACCTTTCTATTATTCCAATGACTTGTGGTTCTTCATTCAAAAATAAAGGGGTACAGTTTATGCTAGATGCAGTATGCCGTTACCTACCTTCACCTTTGGATAAAGATGATATCAAAGGAACAGACCCTAATACGGATGCTGAAATTTCAAGAAAACCAGATGTAAAAGACCCATTTGCTGCATTAGCATTTAAGATTGCTACTGACCCATTCGTAGGTAGATTAGCTTTCTTCCGTGCTTATTCAGGTAGATTAGATGCTGGTTCTTATGTTCTTAACACTCGTTCTGGTAACAAAGAAAGAATTTCAAGAATCTACCAAATGCACGCCAACAAACAAAATCCAGTGGAATATATTGAAGCAGGAGATATTGGTGCAGCAGTAGGTTTTAAAGATATTAAGACAGGAGATACTCTTTCTGATGAGAAAAATCCTATCGTTTTGGAATCTATGATTTTCCCAGACCCAGTAATTGGTATTGCAGTTGAGCCTAAAACTAAGGCTGACCAAGATAAGTTAGGAAATGCTTTGGCTAAATTAGCAGAGGAAGATCCTACTTTCCAAGTGAAAACTGACGAGGCATCTGGACAAACTATCATCTCTGGTATGGGTGAGCTTCACCTTGATATCATTGTTGATAGATTGAAGAGAGAATTTAAAGTAGAAGTTAATCAAGGACAACCGCAAGTAGAATACAAAGAAGCTCTTACAAAAGTGGCTAACCATAGAGAAGTTTATAAAAAACAATCTGGTGGTCGTGGTAAGTTTGCTGATATTATATTTGAAATTGGTCCTGCTGATGAAGGTAAGACAGGCCTTGAATTCATCAATGAGATTAAAGGTGGTAATATTCCAAAAGAATTTATCCCTTCAGTAGAAAAAGGTTTCAAAGAAGCAATGAAAAATGGACCTTTAGCAGGATTTGAGGTTGATGCGATGAAAGTAACTCTTAAAGATGGTTCATTCCACGCGGTGGACTCTGACCAATTATCATTTGAATTAGCAGCAAAACTTGGATTCAAAGAATCTGGAAAAGCAGCAAAAGCGGTGATAATGGAGCCTATTATGAAACTAGAAGTAGTAACTCCAGAGGAATATATGGGGGATATAGTAGGAGACTTGAACAGAAGAAGAGGAACCGTAAATGGTATGGATGATAGAAATAACGCAAAAGTTATTAAAGCATTTGTTCCACTTTCTGAAATGTTCGGATATGTAACTTCATTAAGAACATTATCTTCTGGTAGAGCAACATCTTCTATGGAGTTTGAAAAATATGAACCAGCTCCACAAAACATTGCAGACGAAGTAATCGCAAAAGCAAAAGGTTAATTTTTAAATTAGATTAAAATGTCACAAAGAATCAGAATAAAACTTAAATCTTACGATTATAATTTGGTAGATAAATCTGCTGAAAAAATCGTAAAAACAGTGAAGGCTACTGGTGCTGTGGTAAATGGACCAATCCCTTTGCCAACTCATAAAAGAATCTTCACCGTGTTGAGATCTCCACACGTAAATAAGAAAGCAAGAGAACAATTCCAACTTTCTGCACATAAAAGATTGATGGATATCTACTCTTCTTCTTCTAAAACTGTAGATGCATTAATGAAACTTGAATTACCAAGTGGAGTAGATGTAGAAATTAAAGTGTGATAATATATCTCTTTAATATATAATAATTATCCCTTTCATAACGAGAGGGATAATTTTTTTATTAACTTAAAAATAGGTTGTTATCTGAATCTTTTTAAAAGGCTATTTTAAGGTGGTTGCTATAACTTATCGATAATCTGATGTATCTTTTCGGTATTCCAATCTACGGCACCTGTTTCGTGAACAATGGTTTTGCCATTTTTATCCAAAATAAAAGTGGTTGGAAATACATTAGGGAGTAATTTGTCCGAAATAGGGCTATCTGCAATATAGACTGGAGCTGTATAGTTATTTTCTTTTAAGAATTTTTTAATATCTTCTTCCTTGTCTTGCATTGCAATAAGCACGAAAGTTACCTTTCCTTGTTTGGTATTATAGAGGTTTTGTATTGTTCCCCATTCGGCTCTGCATGGAGGACACCAGCTTCCCCAGAAGTTAAGGAAAATAGTTTTTCCTTTAAAGTCTTTTAAGTTAGCATTTGCCGTGTTGATACCTTTTAAATCTATATTCCAATCGGATTCTGTTAATTGCTCACTATCCGTTACAGTAGCTACGGGGAATAATAATTCTCTAAGTTTTAATCTTACGGATGGCACAAAATAAATCCCTGCCAATACTGCAATAAATATGATATTAATAAAGTGTTTTCTTTTCATATTGATGGAAAAAAGCACAAAATTAGAATGTTAATTTCGTGCTTTTGAGTTGGTTTATAATAATTCTAATAATTCTGAAATTGTGTCCTTACCTTTATTTTTAGCATAATACACTTGTAAATCATTATAAAATTGTTCTTTTGTGTATTCCTCTGGGTTAGCTTTGTGTTTTTGTAAAAGTTCAAAACCATACTTTGGACGCGGTCCCCAAGTATTTTTTACTTCAAAATTTTCATCTAAAATTAGCACTTTTGGTATAGCCTGAGCTCCATTGGTTAGAAATTGATTAATTAGAGATGGGTCGGAATCTCTATAAAATATCCTTACTTCGTTGTGTCCTTCAAAGAATTTTGCAATTACGGGAAGTGTCTGGCTTGAGTCTCCGCACCATGCTTCGGTAATTACTAATATTTTGCCTTTGAAGTTTTTTTCTTTTAGTGTAGCGAGTTGCTCTTCATTGATTTTGAAAACCTTCAGCATTCTATTGGTTCTCTGTTCGGCTAGTTCATAATAATATTTTTTATCAATATCATCCTGATTTTTAGGATTTTCAATTTTTTCTTTTGCGTCCTTCAAATATTGTTCAAAGGTAACGGCATTATTCCAATATTGTTCCATTTCGATATGTTTTTAAGGTTGAAATTATTTTCCGAACATTTTTCCGAGACCGCCAAGCCCAGGGATATTTGGTATTCCTCCTCCCATTTTACTCATCATTTGCATTAATTGTTTTCCTTGTGGCCCCTGCATCATTTTCATCATTTTTCCCATTTGGTCAAATTGTTTCATTAGTTGATTTATTTCTTCAATTTTTCTTCCCGAGCCTTTGGCTATTCTATTTTTTCTTTGGGTATTGATGATGGAAGGTCTTCTTCTCTCTTCGGGAGTCATTGAGTAGATGATGGCTTCAATATGTTTAAAGGCATCATCTTTAATATCTATATCTTTGATGGCTTTTCCTACCCCAGGGAGCATACCCATAAGATCTTTCATATTACCCATTTTTTTGATTTGTTGGATTTGTTTTAGGAAATCATCAAAGCCAAATTCATTTTTAGCTATTTTCTTTTGGAGTTTTTTTGCTTCTTCTTCATCAAATTGTTCTTGAGCTCTTTCCACAAGGGAAATAACATCACCCATTCCGAGTATTCTGTCGGCCATTCTTTCTGGATAGAATAGGTCAAGAGCTTCCATTTTTTCACCTGTGGAGATGAATTTTATGGGTTTTTCTACTACGGAACGAATGGTAAGGGCAGCTCCGCCACGCGTGTCTCCATCTAATTTGGTAAGAACTACACCATTGAAGTTTAGTACATCATTGAAGGCTTTAGCAGTATTTACAGCATCTTGCCCTGTCATAGAATCCACTACGAAGAGTGTTTCGTGTGGAGTAATGGTTTGATGGACAAGTTTTATTTCCTTCATCATTTCTTCGTCTACAGCAAGACGCCCTGCTGTATCCACAATTACCACATCGAATCCATTTGCCTTAGCATAGTTGATGGCATTTTCGGAAATATTGGCTGGCTGGTTATTAGCATCTTCGGAATATACAGGAACATTAATTTGTGTTCCTAAAACTTTTAGCTGGTCAATAGCTGCGGGACGATAGACATCACACGCTACCAAGAGCGGTTTTTTAGCTTTTTTTGTTTTTAAGTAGTTTGCCAATTTTCCAGAGAAAGTAGTTTTCCCTGACCCTTGTAGCCCAGCTATTAGGATTATTGTTGGCCTACCAGAGAGATTGATACCCTCTTGAGTGCCTCCCATTAGTTCTACCAATTCAGTATGCACGATTTTAGTCATCAACTGCCCTGGTGTTAGAGAGGTCAATACATTTTGCCCAATGGCCTTATCTTGTACTCTTTTGGTTAGGTCTTTGGCGATTTTGTAATTTACATCGGCATCTACTAAGGCACGGCGTATTTCTTTTATGGTTTCTGCTACATTGATTTCTGTGATTTTACCACGCCCTGATAGGCTGTGCAGTGCTTTGTCTAATTTATCTTGTAAGCTATTGAACATAATATTTATAATAAATATCTGCAAAAGTAATAAAAAATTAATTATACTCCTATAAATTAAATATAGGTTTGTATTATGTTTTAGTTGGATTAATAAAGAAAACAAGCAAAAATAAGAAGAGATAGGAGAATGTATAATTATATATATAAGATAAATTAGAATATTTAGTAGGAGAAAATTATTTTAACGAAGTTTTTATTTTTCAGTTTAGGAAAAAATGAGTATTTTTAGCCCTTTAAAATATATAGAATATGATTGATAAATTATCAGCATCAGAGTTGGTGCTTAATGCAGATGGGAGTGTGTATCACCTTAATTTGTTGCCAGAAGATATTGCCGATAAAATAATTTTGGTAGGCGATCCTGATAGGGTGCCGAAGGTATCTCAGTTTTTTGATAAGGTAGAGATAAAGAAAAATAAGAGAGAATTTTATACCCATACAGGAGTATTGAGAGGGGAGAGAATTTCGGTACTTTCTACTGGAATCGGCACAGAGAATATAGATATCGTAATGAACGAACTTGACGCCTTGGTGAATATAAACCTAAATAATAAGGAGTTTCATAGTGAGAAAAAATCTTTGCAATTGTTCCGTTTGGGAACTTGTGGTAGTGTAAATCCTGATATTGAGGTTGATAATATGTTGGTATCAGAGAATGTAGTGGGATTAGATGGGTTGTTACATTTTTATTCAGATTATCATTTTGAGAATGATTTTTCTAAAAAATTCCTTTCAGATTTTCCGTATGATAATATTAAACCGATGCTATATTTTGGGGGATGTTCTTCGGAGTTAAAGAATCTATATAAGGATGCTAAATATTTTGGGAATACGGCTACTTTTCCAGGTTTTTATGCTCCGCAGGGGCGACAATTGAGATTAAGAGCCCTTGATGATAAGTTTTTAGAAGTACTCAATGAGTTAGGAATTAGTAATTTTGAAATGGAGACTTCGGCTATCTATGGTCTGGCTAAATTATTGGGACATCGTGCTATTACGGTAAATTGCGTAATTGCCAATAGACGCCGTGGTGAGTTTTCTGCAGACCATCATAAGGTAGAGCGAGATGCTATTCAGTGGGTTTTGGATAGGATTATACAATAATATATGAAGGAGATTTTGAGTTTTGTACTTGCTACAATATTTCTCTTTGGAGTGCATTTTTTACTTGGAGAATATGGTGGTGTGGTGGTCAGTTATAGAATACATTTTTTAATATTTTTCATTACATTTATAGGGATTTTAAGTATTATTTTGATAGAAAAATTTCTAAAAAAAGGAATTTCAGGTTTTCTTTTTTTGGGGTTCATTATACTGAAATTATTTGCCGTAGTATATATTGCTATGGCTGAAAAAGAATTTAAGGCTAATATTTTAACATATTTCGTAATTTATTGGATTTATTTATTCTTTGAAATAATGTTGATAATTAGACTGTTAAGAAAAAAATAGACGAAATTTAAAGAAATATTAATAAAATTAATTGTAAATATTGTTAATAAGAATAATATTTTATATTTTTGCGAAAATTTTAGAAATAGCGTTTTGTTATGAAATTCAAAAGACTTTTGGTCATTTTATCATTATTAGCATTTTCATTCGGATTTGCCAATGATGTACACGAGGAGCATTCGGGATTGGGTAAGGAGGAAACTTATAATCCTGTTCCGTTCATTATGCACCACATACAAGATGGTCATTCGTGGCATTTTTGGGGTGAAGGAGAGAATTCGGTTACTCTTCATTTGCCAGTTATTCTTTGGGATAATGGACTGAAAGTGTTTAGTTCTTCTAGATTTGGACATGGTGAGGATGTAGCTTCTATAGATGGTGATTTTTACAAATTATATCACGAGAAAATTTATAAGACAAATGAGAAGGGAGAGTTGTCTATGGATGAGCATCATCACCCTACGAATAATCAGCCGTTAGATTTTTCTATTACCAAAAATGTTGCACAGATGCTTTTCGGAGCAATTATTCTGCTTATTTTAGGTGTTGCTACGGCATCTCGTTATAAAAAATCTACTATACCAAGTGGTATTGCAAAATTTATAGAACCGATTGTATTGTTTATTAGAGATGATGTAGCTTTGCAGAATATTGGACATTTGAGATATAAAAAATATGTACCATATTTGGTAACGACATTTTTGTTTATCTGGGTGTTGAATATTTTAGGACTTTTCCCAGGTGCAGCGAATACTACGGGGAATATTGCATTTACCTTGACGCTTTCTGTCTTTACTTTATTGATTGTTAATTTCAGTGGTAGAAAGACATATTGGTTGCATATGTTTGATCCGCTTGGTAAAGGAATGCCTTTTGGTGGTAAGATATTGATATATATAATATTAGTACCAGTAGAGTTGTTGGGTATTATTACAAAACCATTTGCTTTGATGATTCGTCTTTTTGCAAATATGACGGCAGGACACATCATTATTATGAGTTTGATTAGCTTAATATTCATTATGAAATCATATGGTATTGCTCCAGTATCCATAGGTATGTCTTTATTTATCTATACTTTGGAAGTGTTGGTAGCGGCATTACAAGCTTATATTTTTACGATGCTTACGGCATTATTTATAGGTTCAGCAGTAGAGGAACCACATCATGGACATTAGGATTTAAATTTATTAACTTTTTAAAATTATAGTATTATGACAGGTAGTATCGCAGCAATCGGAGCTGGTTTAGCAGTTCTTGGTGTAGGGTTTGGTATTGGTAAAATTGGTTCTTCTGCAATGGAGGGTATTGCAAGACAACCAGAGCAATCAGGTAAAATCCAAACAGCAATGATTATTGCAGCAGCTCTTATCGAAGGTGCTGGTCTATTCGGTATTGTGGTAGCAATGCTTGGAAATGGATAATATGAAATAAGAACTTCTGCAAACGGTTGGTTTGCAGGGGTCTTTTTATTAAAAAGTTATAAAAAAACAACAAATTAAAAGTATAAAATTCAAAAAAAATGGAATTATTAACACCAGCTATTGGTAATATATTTTGGACGGCTATTGTATTCTTAGCATTGGTATTTCTTTTAGGAAAATTTGCTTGGGGGCCAATTCTTAAAGCAGTTAATGATAGAGAAATATCCATCGTAGATGCTATTAATCAAGCAAAATTAGCAAGAAAAGAGATGGAGGAGCTGAAAGCTGATAATGATAGAATTATTCGTGAAGCAAAAATTGAAAGAGATGCAATTTTGAAAGAAGCACGAGAATTGAAAGATAAAATAGTAACTGAGGCCCAAACTCTTGCAAAAGAAGAGGGAGTAAAACTTATTGAACAAGCAAGACAGACCATCCAAGTGGAAAAGTCTGCTGTTATGGAGGATATCAAAAATCAAATTGGTGCTTTGTCAGTAGGTATTGCAGAACAAATTTTGAGACAAAAATTGGATAATACCGATACCCAAAATACTTTGGTAGAAAATTATTTGAATAACTCTAACCAAAACTAAAACACTATGTCTAGGAGTAAAGTCGCAAAAAGATATGCTCAGGGATTATTAGATTTTGCAAAAGAAGCTAATAATACTGATGTATTATATAATGAGATGAAAGATGTTGTGAAAATTTTGTCGGACTCTAAGGATTTGGTAAGATTTTTGGCAATACCGTTTATTGATCATAAGAAAAAAATAGAGGTCGCAAAAGAAGTATTCAAAAATTTTTCATTGGCTACTCTTAATTTTATTAAGTTGGTGATTTCCAGAGGAAGAGAGGTGTATTTATATGATATAGCACAGGAGTTTGTGGATAAAGTAGATAGAGAAAATGGGGTGCAAAAAGTGATTCTCACCATTGCTACACAACTTTCTCAAGAGTCTATTAATGGTATTTTGAAATCTACCGATTTGGTGAAATCTACTCAATACGAATTGGAGTTGGTTATTAAGCCAGAAATATTAGGAGGGTACATTTTAAGAGTAGGAGACCAACAGATAAATGCTTCTGTAAAAGATAAACTTAATCAAATTAAGAAAAATTTTCAGTTAAACTAACGAAAAAATAACCAGATAATGGCAGAAATAAATCCAGCAGAAGTTTCAGCAATATTGAAACAGCAATTAGCAAATTTTGATACTCAGTCCAATATTGAAGAGGTTGGAACGGTATTAACTATCGGTGATGGTATCGCTCGTGTGTATGGTCTCGAAAATGTACAATATGGAGAGTTGGTGAAGTTTTCATCTGATGTAGAGGGAATAGTACTTAACCTCGAAGAGGATAATGTAGGGGTAGCATTACTTGGAGAATCCAAGTTGGTAAAAGAAGGTGATACTGTAAGAAGAACCAATAGAATTTCCTCTATCAGAGTGGGAGAGGGACTATTAGGAAGGGTGGTAGATACTCTAGGGAATCCAATAGATGGCAAAGGTCCTATCACTGGGGAGTTATACGAAATGCCATTGGAAAGAAAAGCACCAGGTGTAATCTATCGTCAGCCAGTAAATGAACCATTACAAACGGGTATTGTGGCTGTGGATTCTATGATTCCAGTAGGTAGAGGACAAAGAGAGTTGATTATCGGTGATAGACAAACAGGTAAAACAACTGTTGCTATTGATACAATTCTCAACCAAAAAGAATTTTATGATGCAGGACAGCCTGTATTCTGTATATATGTGGCTGTAGGACAAAAAGGTTCTACTGTAGCGCAAATCGTTCAGACTTTGGCAGATAAAGGAGCTTTGGCTTATACAGTGGTAGTTGCAGCAAATGCTTCTGACCCAGCACCAATGCAAGTATATGCACCAATGGCGGGGGCTGCGATTGGAGAGTTTTTCCGTGATACAGGACGCCCAGCACTTATTGTTTATGATGATTTGTCTAAACAAGCCGTAGCATATAGAGAACTTTCACTTCTTCTAAGAAGACCACCAGGTCGTGAGGCATATCCAGGGGATGTATTTTATTTACACTCTCGTCTATTAGAAAGAGCAGCAAAAGTAATTGCTGATGACGAAATAGCTAAGCAAATGAATGACCTGCCAGAATCTTTGAAACCAATAGTAAAAGGTGGAGGGTCTCTAACAGCATTGCCAATTATTGAAACACAAGCAGGAGATGTGTCTGCATACATTCCTACGAATGTTATTTCCATTACAGATGGGCAAATATTCTTGGAGTCTGATTTATTCAACTCTGGAGTAAGACCCGCAATTAATGTGGGGATTTCTGTATCAAGGGTAGGAGGTAACGCTCAAATTAAATCAATGAAAAAGGTATCAGGAACCTTAAAACTTGATCAAGCTCAGTATAAAGAATTAGAGGCTTTTGCTAAATTTGGTTCTGACCTTGATGCTGCTACACTATCCGTAATTACAAAAGGAGAGAAGAATGTGGAAATCTTAAAACAACCTGTAAATTCTCCACTTCGTGTAGAAGATCAAGTAGCAATGGTGTATGCAGGAACTGAAAACCTATTGAGAAATGTCCCTGTAAGAAAGGTGAAGGAGTTTATGAAAGAATATGTAGAATTCTTGAGAACAAAACACCCTGACACAATGCAAGCAATAAAATCAGGTAAAATTGATAGTAATATTACCGATGTATTGAAGGCTGTAGCAAATGATATTGCAACGAAGTATAATTAAAAAATGAAACTCGCAGGTAGTTTTTAGTATTAATTAATACCGAAGCGATTCAATAATATCTAAATTAAGAGAATGGCAAACTTAAAAGAAATTAGAGGAAGGATTACATCTATTTCATCTACAATGCAGATAACCAGTGCAATGAAGATGGTTTCTGCTGCTAAATTAAAAAAAGCACAAGATGCAATCGTAATGCTTAGACCTTATTCTGAAAAGTTACAGGAACTTATCCAAAATGTGAATTCCAGCTCCAATCCAGATAATCTTTCTATCTACGCACAAAGTAGAGAGGTGAAGAGAGTTCTTTATATCGCAATAACCTCTAATAGAGGACTTGCAGGAGCTTTCAATTCATCTGTGGTAAAAGAATTAAATAACCAAATTGCTCAAAACACTGATATAGAAGTAGAAGTTTTGACTATTGGTAAAAAAGTTTTTGATGCGGTAAGAAGAAATAGAGAGGTATATGCAAATCATAGTGAAATTTATGATAATCTATCGTTTGATAATGTCTCTAATGTAGCATTCTCTGTGATGGAAGATTTCGTAAGTGGTAAATTTGATGAGGTGTATCTAATCTATAATAAATTCATCAATGCAGCTACTCAAGAAGTGCAAACAGAGAGATTCTTGCCGATATCCATTCCAGAGGGGGAGGATAATGTGGATACAGATTACATATTCGAGCCTAATAGAGCAGAAATTTTGGATAATTTGATTCCAAAATCAATTAAAAATCAGTTGTTTAAGGCTGTTTTGGATTCTGTGGCGTCAGAACATGGAGCAAGAATGACGGCAATGCATAAAGCAACAGATAATGCCCAAGCTCTTAAAAATGAATTGGTTATTTATTATAATAAGGCGAGACAGGCAGCAATTACTAATGAAATATTAGAGATTGTATCAGGTGCAGAAGCATTGAAAAATTCATAATTATTTATAAAGTTTATTGTAATTGATAGATTTTTAGAATATAATAAGAGAGGTAATTTTGAGATAAATATTACCTCTCTTTTGTTTAAAAAAAATAAAATGACCATAGGAGAATTAAAAAAACAAGTTGAAAATATAGATTTTGGTGTGGTGATTGAGTATATTGATACACATTATGATTTTGTTCCCACATCGTTTAAAAATGGTAATCTCTTCAATGAGGCAGGGCAGAATAATAGCTCGTGTAAGATATTTTATTTTGCAAAGTTGAATAATTTTACTCCTCAGGAGACTTTGCATCTTTTTGGAAATTATTATAGAAAAGATGTTTTGGAAAATCCGAGAGGTACAGACCATCAGAATATTAGAAATTTCATTCAGTTTGGCTGGGAGGGTATTTCTTTTTATGGTAATGCCCTAATGGAAAAATAGAATATTAAATTTCAAGATGAGAAAACGGTGAAAATGAGAATGTCCTTAATGGCTATTACCTTTTGTAAAATGGTTTTGTATTATGCAGGAATAGATGGACTGAAAGGCTATGAGTTGAAAACTAAACTTGCAGAAATTATTTCGCGAGGTCATGTAGATAAAAAATATTCAGGACTTTGGGATATCTACAAAACTGCAGATATAGACCGCTATTATGAGAATGATGGTACTATTTTGGATATTTATTCTGAAAATCCAGAAGGAGAGGACCCTTATAATTTTAAAGTAGGAAAGTCTCAATGTGGAAAATGTATTAACGAGGGAGACTGTTATAGCAGGGAGCATATCATTCCACAGAGTTACTATGGTAAAAAATCGCTAATGAGAAATGATGCTCATTTTGTGATACCCACTGATGGAGTAGTCAATAAATTGAGAGGAAATTTACCTTTTGGCGAGGTTTTGAAGCCTTTTATTATTACAAAAAATGGCTCAAAAATAGGAATTAATGTTACTGAAGGATATTCAAAATCCGTTTTTGAACCAATTGACGAGTTTAAGGGAGATATTGCTCGTATGATTTTTTATTTCGTGACGAGATACGAAAATGAGTTGCCAAATTTCAGCACGGGAGATATATTAGATGGTAGCAAAAATCAGGCTCTTAAAAAATGGGAATTAGATATTCTATTGAAATGGCATAATCAAGACCCAGTATCTCGGAGAGAAATAGATCGAAATAATATTATATATCAAATACAACATAATAGAAATCCGTATATAGATAATCCTGAATGGGTTAATATTATCTGGAAAGATACCGATATTGCTACACAATCCATTGCTCCAACTACTAAATCTTCACCATCAACCTCATTTTGTGGAATAGAAGATTTTGAAAATATGGGAACGAGTGTCGGAAAATATGAGAATAGAACTTGGACGAGCAATAATATTACTTGGACAGCTACTAACGTCCGTACCGATGTAAAGGATGCTGATAGCAAGGTAATAGTGATGAAATCTGGGAAACTTACTTCATCTCCGTTAAAAAATGGATTATCTACTATTATATTTAAGGCTTATATACCGTATTCAGATAAAAAAGTATCGCTCATAGTATCTGTGAATGGAGTACCGAAGAAAACAATTTTAATTAGCAAAACACCAACTATTTACGAAGTTAAAAATATAAATATTGAAGGTAATGTAGTGATAGAATTAAGCAATGACTCAGGTAGGGTGGCAATAGATAATTTATCTTGGTTATGCTATCAGAAAAAATTATCAAAATCAGATAAAAAAGTATCAAAAACAATTCATTTTTATCCAAATTTAACTCGCAAAGGCACTATTTTTTTTAAAAATATCAACCCGAATCAAACATTGGAAATTTTTAATGTCGATGGAGAAATGGTTCGGATTATTGAACGAGTGAATGCTAACCAACCGATTAATATTGGACAATTTCCAGCGGGATTTTATTTCTTAAAAATAGGCAAAAAAGTAATGAAATTGGTTTATAAATAATAACTTATAATTAATGAAAAACAAAAGTTGATGATGATTATCATCAACTTTTATGTTATTTTAAAGTGATTCTTGCTAAAAATGAATAATCTTCTTTGGTTATGAGTTCTATTTTTAGACCGTTGCTTTCTACCGCATTTTTTAGGGTTTGGTAGTCCATATATAGCCATTTTGTTATTTCCATATCACCTTTATAGTAGATAATATAGTCCAATTCTCCATAATATCCATTAGCAGGTATATATACACCGCCGTCTTTATCCTTGTCGAACATATAGATGATATCTGTGCTGTCAATGAGTATTTGCCCTTTTTCATTGAGTAAAGATTTTAATTTTTGGAGATAAATATCTATTTTGCTAAGACTTTTGAAAATCCCAGTTCCGTTCATTAGCATAAGAATCGTATCAAATTTTTCTGCTGAAAAATCCAAAATATCCATACAGATACTATTTTGTAGGCCTTGTTTCTTGCATACATCTATTGATTTTTGGGAAATATCTAAGGCGGTAACGGAGAGATTTTTTTCATTTTGAAGATATAGACTATGGCATCCTGCACCTGCACCTATATCCAAAACATGCCCATAGGATAGTTGTAGAGCTTTTTTTTCAATATTGTTCATTTCAGAATAGTTACGAAATAGATACTCCGTAGGGAACTCGTCAATTTCCGAAATAGAAGTCTCTGTTTCCATATCTTCGGCATCATTTTGGAAATAAAAATCCCAAATAGCCTGGCCCATTAAATCTTTCATACGGCCAAAGGTAGTTATTTTTTTTATAAAATTGCTTAGTTGGTAGATAATTAATATTTTTGTCATAAAATAATAAAATGACTTTTGAACAACCGCAAACACTTAGAAAAATAGCAGAAATCATAGGAGCGAGATTCATTGGAGATGAAAATTTCCCCGTATTTGGTACAAATGAAATCCATATGGTGAGAGAGGGAGATATCGTATTCGTTAATCACCCAAAATATTATGATAAAGCCCTTAATTCTAACGCTACTATAATACTGATAGACAAAGAAGTAGAGTGCCCTAAGGGAAAGGCATTATTGGTTTCCGATGACCCATTTAGAGACTTTAATAAAATCAATACTTATTTCACGAAAATATCTAACTTTAAGGAAAATCTTGATGATGCTATTGTTGGTGAAGGGACTTTTATCCATCCGTCGGTAGTGATTGGTAATGGTGTGAGGATAGGAAAAAATTGCCATATTTTCCCAAATGTGGTAATTGGTGATAGAACAGAGATTGGCGATAATGTAGTCATTCAATCAGGAACCATCATAGGGGGTGATGCATTCTATTACAGAAAGCTCAACGGTAATTTTGATAGACTGATTTCTGTTGGTAATGTATTGATAGAGAATAATGTAGAGATAGGAAACCTTTGTACAATAGACCGAGGCGTAACGGCATCTACTATCATCGGCGAAGGGTCAATATTAGACAATCAAATACAAATAGGCCATGATACTGTCATTGGGAAAAGATGCTTGATAGCTTCCCAAACAGGGATTGCAGGATGTTGTATCATAGAAGATGAGGTAACGATGTGGGGGCAAGTAGGTGTAGCTTCGGGATTGAAAATAGAGAAAGGAACAATCCTCCTTGCACAAGTGGGGGTAAATAGAAATCTTGAAAAAGGAACTTATTTTGGACCTATCGCAGAAGATTTCAGAGGATATTTGAAAAAGGAAGTAAAATTGAGAAACTTGAAGTAAGAAAAATTCTCCATAAAATTAAGAAACCTAAAAATGACAATATCATTTTGATATTTAAATATATACAAAAAAAATTATAAAAAATACTTTTAATTCAAAAAAAAAACTTAATTTTACGGCAAATAAAATTTACAAAAAAATAGAAAAAATATGTCAGTATTAGTTAATAAGGATTCTAGAGTAATTGTTCAAGGATTTACAGGAAATGAGGGAACTTTCCATGCAACTCAAATGATTGAGTATGGAACAAATGTGGTAGGTGGAGTAACCCCAGGTAAGGGTGGCTCTGAGCATCTTGGTAAGCCAGTATTTAATACCGTAGCGGAAGCTGTAGAAAAAGCAGGTGCGAATGTATCTATTATCTTCGTACCACCAGCATTCGCAGCTGATGCAGTAATGGAAGCCGCAGAGGCAGGTATTAAGGTAATTGTGTGTATTACAGAAGGTATTCCAGTGGCAGATATGGTAAAAGTGAAAGCCTATATTGCAGATAAAGATTGCAGATTAATTGGGCCAAACTGCCCAGGTATTATCACATCAGAAGAAGCAAAAATTGGTATTATGCCAGGGTTTGTCTTCAAAAAAGGAAAGGTAGGTATCGTTTCTAAATCAGGAACACTTACTTATGAAGCAGCAGACCAAGTTGTAAGAGCAGGTTATGGTGTATCCACAGCTATCGGTATTGGTGGAGACCCAATCATTGGAACTACTACCAAGGAGGCTCTAGAATTATTCATTAACGACCCAGAAACTGAGGCTGTTGTAATGATTGGAGAGATTGGAGGTTCCTTAGAAGCTGAAGCTGCAAGATGGTACAAACAAAGCGGGTCTAAAAAACCAGTGGTAGGATTTATTGCTGGGCAAACAGCTCCAAAAGGTAGAACAATGGGACACGCAGGTGCTATTGTAGGTGGTGCAGAAGATACAGCTCAAGCCAAAATGGCCATTATGAGAGAAAATGGTATCAATGTAGTAGATTCTCCTGCAGAAATTGGTGCTATGGTAGCAAAAGTTTTAGGGTAAATTAAGTATAAAACTATCTATAAAGTTTCCTTAGTATTTACAAATTTTGTGGATACTAAGGTTTTTCAGTTATATTTTAAAATACATTTTTATGAAAAAAATAATATTGGGAGCAAGTTTATTGGTTTCAGTAATGTCTTTTGCTCAGATAGATATTCGTTTTTCCGAAACTCGTTTTGGAGTTTTGGCGGGTGGTAATTATTCAGGTGTGAGAAATGCCCATAATCCATCAGGAAAAAGAATAGGACTACAAGCGGGAGCAATGGCTCTAATCCCTGCTGATCACGATGATATGCTATATCTACAAACAGAAGTGAAATACCATCAAGCAGGAGAAACGGGCTATAACAAGGCCGAGGGAGGAAATAAAGAAACGAAATATTATAATGACTATATTTCCGTGCCAATTTATGTGAAGGGGTATTTCTCTGAGGCAGAATCTGAGTTTTTTGCATTAGGAGGGCCTTATTTTAATTTTTTGTTAAATCAAAAAGTAGAGAAACCATCACGAGATTATTACGCTATTGATAAGTATGGGAAAGCAAATTCCTTCAATTGGGGGATTGGTTTGGGGTTAGGTTTTAGTTATAGAAGACAATTAGAGCTTACCTTAAAATACGACTTGGGGTTGTCTGATACTTATCCTGATTTGAAAAATATGCCCAAAGAAGTAACGAAAAAAAAATCAGAACAAGCTATTAGCATTGGAGTGAGCTATATTTTTAAATAAAAAAGTTGTCTTAAAAAGACAACTTTTTTTTATTTATTCTCTTATCAAAGGCATTGTAGAGCATCTCAGTAATCCTCCCATTTTTGATATTTCGCGGTAGGGAATTTCTTCCACTTGTATACCCCATTTGTCACGGATGTGATTATTCATCCTCGTAAAAGTTTTATCGGAAACCAACACTTCTGGAGAAATAGAGAATATATTAGGATTCATTTCAAACATTTCTTGTTGGGTTACTTGGAAGCAATTTTTTTCACCGAAAATATCTAATATCAGTTTGAAATCTTTTTCCTTTGCAAAACCATCTTTGTAGATGATGCATTTATCTCTTCCAATTGGATTGAAAGTGCAATCTAAATGAAGTACCCCATTGAATGGGTCTCTGTCGTTTTTTCGTAAATCAAACTCTAAAACTCGTTTGTTTGGGAAAAACTCGCGAAGCAATTCCACTGCTAATTGGTTGGTTCTTGCTGTTTTGTAATTTCTATAATCGGGACTAAAACACGCTCCCACGAAAATAAAATCATTCCATACTATAACATCTCCTCCTTCGATATGAGCGGTAGTAGGTAGATTGATGATGTTTTTCCAATTTACTTGTTCAAAAATTTTTGAATAAGCATCTTGCTCATCGGCTCTGTCTTCTATAATGTTAGAAATGAACATTTTATCTTCAACCACGAAGGCTACATCTCGAGCGAAAACTTGGTTGTAATCGTTTATAATTTCTGGTCTTAGGACTTCTACTCCGTATTTTTTTAGAGTATTTTCAAAAGAAGTCATTTCATAAGTTATATCTTCTTCATTGGGATAATTTCCTTGCTGTGTGGTATAGTAGGATTTAGCATCATAGGTTTCTTCCAATGTAGGATTTTTTCCCATAGATATTGGTTGTCCCAAAACGACCATTTTGAGTCTTCCAGTTTCGTTTTGAATATTTAGTTTCATAAGAATCGGATTAAGTTAAAACCTAATTTATGGTTTGTAGTACCGACTAATAGGTTATTGTACAAATATATAAAAATAAAATTAATCTAACCAAATATATTTTATAAAGAAAAAAGAGACTTAAAAAGTCTCTTTAGGATGTTTAAATCTTAGAATTTAGCAATATCATCTCTGTGAAAAGCATAATCAAACTTCAAGTGTTTGGCATCAGCATAGACTTTTTCTCGTGCTTCTTCGTAGGTATCTCCAATAGCTACGATATTTGCTACTCTACCTCCTGATGTTAATATTTTACTATCTTCTGTTCTTGCTCCAGCAAATAATACTTGACTATGTTCTATTTTGTCCAATCCAGAGATTTCTAGCCCTGTTTGTATCGTTCCAGGATATCCTCCTGAGCATACTACGAGGCATACTGCTTTTTTGTTTCGGAATTTTAGATTTATTTCTTTTCCTTCGAGGCAGTCTTCTATTACATCAAGTAGGTTGTTTTCTAATAATGGTAGGATAGATTGTGTCTCAGGGTCGCCGAGTCTCATATTATATTCTAATAGATAGGTTCCATCGGCAGTTACCATCAAACCAAAGAAAATAACACCTTGGAACTCCAATCCTTCCTCTTTTAACCCTTTTAGGGTAGGATTGAGGATATTTTTTTTGAAATCTTCAAAATGTTCTTGGGTAAATTCGGGGCTTGGGCATACATTTCCCATACCTCCTGTATTGAGTCCTGTATCTCCATTACCTACTTTTTTGTAATCTTTTGCTGGTAGGCAAGGGAAAAATTCTTTACCATTAGAAAAAGCAATTATAGATGCTTCAAAGCCGATGAGATAATCCTCTATTACAACTCTGATACCAGAATCACCGTGGATTCTATTAATCATAAAAGAATATAGAGTTTCTTTGGCGATATTTTTATTTTCGCAAATCACAACACCTTTTCCACCTGCTAATCCGCTTGCTTTTACTACGATAGGAAATGTTTTGGAGTCTAAATATTCTACAGCCTCTACATAGGAATCAAAGACTTTTGCGGTAGCAGTTTTTACATTATGGTCCTGCATAAATTTTTTAGAAAATGCCTTATTTCCTTCTAGTTGGGCGGCACGATATTTAGCACCAAAAATTTTCAGTCCTGCACCTTTGAACTCTTCTACGATACCATCTACAAGTGGAGCTTCGGGACCTACAATAGTTAGGTCTATGTGGTTGTCAAGAGCAAAATTTTTTAGTTCTTTGATACCATCAAAAGGGATATTTTTTCCCAAAGATTCGGTTGTGGCATTACCACTTGCAAAAAATAATTCTACTGGTCTGCTGTCAGAGACTAATTTCTGGGCGATTGCAGATTCTCTACCTCCATTTCCTACGATTAAAACTTTCATTTTTTTCTTTTAATTAAATTAATGACTACAAAAATAAGATTTTTTTAGATATAATATTTTAATTTAAATTAAAAATTAAATACCGATTGTTTAAAATTTTATAATATTATTTTTAGTTAAAATGTTCCACTTCAATACCAGCTCCTTTCATTTCTCCTTTCATTGGTGGGTTAGTTTTTGTAATTTTCAGTTTAATATACGAAATATTAGGAAAATTCTGCTGTATGTGGTGGATGATTCTACCAGCCACTCTTTCTAATAATAGAGAGGGAATAGACATTTCTTGATGAATAATATCGTTAATATCTGCATAGGATATAGTATCATTAATATCATCAGAAAGCATTGCTTTTGAGAAATCAGTGTGTATTTCTGCATCTATGAGGTAGTAAGTACCGATTTTTTGTTCCTCATAAAGCACTCCATGATGGGCATAAATTTTTATTTTCTCCAAAAATATTTTAGTCGTCATAGTGTGTGTATGTATATTATGACAAATATAATAATTTTTTAACATTAAGATAAAAAAATCCTTGATGAAAACACCAAGGATATTAAAATTTAATATATGTTATGATGAAAAATTTATTGATTATTTACCAAGTAATCTTTTTGCACAATCGGAAGCTGCTATTAGTCCTCCAGCCATCATTATCACATCTTTTAGTACCAATCTACCAGCCCCAGAAAGATAAGGGAAACCGAAGTTAGGAGTTGGCATATCTCCACCTAAGTTAGGTACATATACCTCAGGAGTTGTTATGAGGAAAGAAAGAGTTACGATAGACATCCCAAAAGTTAGTAACCCACCCCAAAAACCTATTTTTGGTGCCCAAATACCTAATAGAGTAAGTGTTCCGATAGTGAAAATCATAATTCCTAATCCATAGGAGAAAGGGTAAGTACCATTTTCTTTGTGCCACTCAATATTTTTGGTAACCATTTTTCCTTCTAAATTTTTATGTAATTTATACTCAGGAACTTCTTTTCCTTTGTTTTGCTCACCAGTTACTCCCTCTGTATCAATAGCTTTTTTACCAGAATTATGATAGAAAAAACTCATAAAAGGGCTGTTTGTAACGAAAGGTACAATACCGTCAGCTTCATATTGGAATGCTTTAAGTCCTCCAATCCAAGCCATTACTATAAAGATAGCTACTCTTATGAAGTTGATAAAACCTCTTTGGCTACCAGCAACGAATTCTAATAATTGTCTCATAAAATTAATACTTTATTTTGTTGGTACAAAGTTAAGAAGATTTATCTATACCAAAAATGGATTAATACGGAAAAAAGATGGATATTTTTGCCAATATACCAATTTTACGATTTCTCTTGGAGTTCCAGCCAGCGAAGTTCTATTATTTCTATCTTTTCGGAGAGAGTTTTTAGTTCGGTGGATAGTATAGATATCTTGCTGTAATCAGTCTCATTGTTAAGAAGTTGAAGTATATCATCTCGTTTTTCTTCCAATATTGGTAGGTCTTTTTCTATTTGCTCTAGTTCTCGTTGCTCCTTATAGCTTAGTTTCTTTTGTTTTGTTTCGGGTCTATTTGTTGGTTTATTTTCGGCTTTTTTATTTTGTTCTTGGTTATTTTTGGCTTCTTGTATTTGGCTTCTATATTCAGAAAAATTTCCTGTGAAATTTCGTATTCTTCCTTCATTTTCAAAAGCTAAAACTCTATCAATAATTCTATCCATAAAATATCTATCATGAGAAACAATGATGAGACATCCCTGAAAATTGAGTAAGAAATTTTCTAAAACGGATAATGTAGGTAAGTCTAAATCGTTGGTAGGTTCATCAAAAATTAGGAAATTAGGGTTTTCATATAGCACTTTGATGAGGTTCAGACGGCGTTTTTCTCCCCCTGAAAGTTTAGTAATCGGTGAGTATTGTGTTTGTTCGTCAAAGAGAAATAGTTTTAAAAATTGGGATGCTGATAGGATTTTTCCATTTGCTAGTGGAAAGTTTTCTGAAATTTCTTTAATGAAGTCTATTACTCTTATTTCGGATAGACTTTGGTCATTTTCAAATAGACCTTTTTGGGAAAAATATCCGAATTTGATGGTTTCACCAACTTCTATTTCGCCAGAATCTTTCGGTTCAAGTCCTTGGATGATGTTTAATAAAGTTGATTTACCAACGCCATTTTTACCAACGATACCGATTTTTTCACCTCTTTGAAATTGATAAGAGAAGTCTTTTAGTAAGATTTTATCTCCAAATCTTTTATTTATATTTTTTAGTTCCAAAATCTTTTTGCCTAATCGTTTCATTTCAAAATCCAGTTCAAGATTTTGTTTTTTAGTATTCGTTTTAGCGATTTTTTCAGTTTCGTAGAATGCATCTATACGACTCTTGGATTTTGTGGTCCTTGCCTTGGGTTGGCGTCTTATCCAATCTAATTCCTTACGGTATAGGTTGTTAGCTTTATCGATTGTTGCGTTTAGATTTTCTTCACGGATTATTTTATTTTCTATATAAGTGGCATAACTTCCGTGATGGGTATAGAGAGTTTGATCCTCCATTTCCCAAATAATTTGGCAGACGGAATCGAGAAAATATCTATCGTGAGTAACGAGTAGGAGGGTTATGTTGGCTTTGGATAGATAGTTTTCCAACCACTCCACCATTTCAATATCAAGGTGGTTAGTAGGCTCATCCATTATTAGTAGAGTATGTTTGTGTTCTGCACGAGTTTCGGTAAGGAGTTTTGCTAAGGCTACCCGTTTGATTTGTCCCCCGGATAAATTTTTCATTTTGAGGGATAAGTCATTGATTTTTAATTGGGAAAGGATTTGTTTCATTTCGTTTTCTAAATCCCATATTTTTAGAGTTTCCATTTCAGTGATAGCCTTTTCCATCTCGGCAGGATTTTGCGAAATGATAGCTTGATGGTAGTTTTTCAGAGCTATGATAGGAGGAGTATCGAGGCTCATCATAAACTGCTCGATGGTAATTTCTGGGTCAAAATATATTTCTTGATCAAAGAGAACGATTTGTATTTCTTTGTTAATGCTAATACTTCCAGAATCAGGAACTTCTTTACCCATTAATATTTTTAGTAGGGTAGATTTTCCACTTCCATTTTTGGCTACGATGGCAATTTTGTCTCCCTCGTTAATGTGAAAAGTAATGTCCTTAAAGAGTGTTTTTATTCCGTATGATTTGGTGAGATTTTCTACCGAAATATAGTTCATTGTTAATCAATCAATTTTAGACTGCAAAAATATAAAATTATGTATAATTAAGTAATTTTATACTTTTAATGGATATTCATAATGAGAATATGAGTTATTTACTCTGTAACTACTTCATAATCAATATCTATATATCCACTAAAAAAGAATTAGAGTTTTATATATTGGCTTAATAGACTTTTTAGTAAAGCAATTTGCTCATCTTTGGATTGGAGAAGTTTTTCATAAACTTCTTTGTTGTCTTGGTGTAAGTTTTGCACTTCTTGGTGTCCTATGCTGTGTTCTTTTATATCTTGGTGGTAAATAGTTTGTTTATTAAGCTCCAAAATATCCGCAACATCAGTTTCTAATAGTTTTGCAATGGTGAAAAGTCTTTCTACACTTATTTTGGTAGAATTACTTTCTAATTTGGCATAAGAGGCTTGGGTAAGTTCCATCTCATTTGCCATGTATTCTTGGCTATAACCTTTTAGTTCTCTAAACTTTCTAATATTCTTTCCGATGATATCATTATTCATAATAAGAATTATTTATTCGCAAAGATAATGAATTATTCTTAAAAGTGGTTGTTTTGATTATGAAAATATCGCTTACTTTGCGAAAAAAAATAAGAGAATATGTTTATAGAGTATTTGAGTAAGGAAGAAAAAGAGGTTTTCTTTTCTTTAGCATTGGAATTAGTGAATGTAGATGATAAATTTTCGCAAGATGAGAAGGAGAAAATTAAAGTTTTGTCTTTAAACACATTAGGACAAGATGGGTATGATGCAGAGAATTTATGTAATGATTTGTCTAAACTTGATACCTTTTCAAAGAAGAAAATTGTATTAACAGAATTAATACAGCTTTGTTATGTAGATGGGGTATATTGTGAAAGTGAGAAAGTTTTTATCCATGGTCTTGCAGAGAGATTGGGAGTAGATGAACCTACCCTATTAGAAATTGAGAATTGGGTATCAGGTTTTGTAAATCAAATGAATAAAGGAATAAAGTTAATTAATAAATAAAATTTTAGTATATGATTTGTAATCCTAATCCTAATTCTAATTCTAATTCTAATTCTATAAGATTAACAGATGATGTAATATTAACAGTATCGTCTATAGGAGGTGTTGTTGGTTCAGTTATTGGAGCTGTGATAGCATTGGTAAAAAATAGTAGTGGTAATAAATAATTATATTATGTTGGATAAGTTAGAATCAATTGTAAAAATGGCTAGGCATTTGGCAAATAATGATGAGCATATGTCAGCAGGGGAATTGGCAGACCATTTGAATAGAAATGGGTATAAGACCAATTCAGGTAAAGAGTACAAGGGAGGAAGAGGTACAAGTAGAATGATTAGTTCTATATATGATAGGTTGAAAGAAGAAGGAAGAGATGAGGATGCTAAAAATGTAGCATTATCTTATACTAATAAAAACGATAAGCATTCTTGGGGAACACCATCAGAGAAAGAGGGTTGGTGGACAAAGTTATTTGGAAAATAAAACGAAAGACTTATATTATTAATAAGTTCTACATTTTTTAAAAATTTCTGTTCAAACTATTGTATTATTTGGGGGATGTAGGGGAGTTAATGCTTTTAGTCGTGGAAGTGAGAAAGTTTTTATCCATAATCTAACAAAAAGGTTAGAGGTAGGAAAAGATGTTTTGTTAGAAATTGAAGATATTAGGTTTTGTGAGTTATATGGGAAAAGGATTAGAATTAATAAATAAAAAAATAAAATTATGAGTAATGATAATGGAAAAAATATAGTAGGATCTATAGGTTCTACTGCAGCTATAGGAGCCGCAGTTGGTAGTATAATAGTTGAGTTAAGAGTATATTTTCTATGTTTTGGTAAAAATTCCTTTGGATAGATATCCACAGGTAAAGGATACCAAAGGAAGAAATATGGTCATTCCTAAAAATGTAGATGATGATTTGCTCTATAAAATTAAAAATATAAATGTTGAAATCGGTTATGAAGTGCAGATTTTCTTGCTTAATCAATTTGAAGGCCATCAATGCTTTTTTCTCTCTCCACAAATCAAATTGCAGTGGTTTGAGTAATAAAAATACACTTTTTAAATATTCTTTAAAGAGTGTTTAAATTTTGTTATATTAAACTTATTTCTTCGAACCAAAAATAGGATTCTATAGTTGAAATATTTTTCACATTTGGTTTTATGTCGATTATGTTATCATAAAAATATTTATAGTAATAAAAAATATCTATAATAATAAAAAATCTTATCTTTGCCTTATGGCTATTAATATAAACAATAATAACGATAGGGTAAATGAGTACAAACCTCTATTGCGAGTAGGAGTAGTGGGGAGTGGTAGTTTTGGTACAGCCATCATTAAGATGCTGGTAGAGAATTCGGAATCAGTATATTGGTGCGTGAGAAATGAGTTTGTAAAAGGCTCAATAGAACAACGAGGTCATAACCCAAACTATCTAACGGCAATTAATTTTAACCCAGAAAAATTACGCCTCACGACAGATATTAATGAGCTGGTATCGGCTTGCGATGTGGTTATTTTGGCTACGCCGTCTATTTATTTAGGGCGTACATTAGAGAATATGACTTGTGATTATTCTGGGAAAATATTCATTTCTGCAATCAAAGGAATCGTCCCTGAGGGGGATGATATAGTGGCTCATTATATCCGTAATCGTTTTGGAATAGGTTTTCGTAATCAAGGAGTGATAGCAGGGCCTTGCCATGCGGAAGAAGTAGCTATGGAACGATTATCTTACCTTACGATAGCCACGGCAGAGGAGGAGATTTGTGAGCAGTTATCTCAGTTGTTTTCCTCTCACTTTATTAAGGTGAGTTGCAGTCGTGATATTTTGGGAAATGAGTATAGTGCCATTTTGAAGAATATTTATGCCATTGGAGCTGGGATAGCAAGTGGCTTAGGCTATGGGGATAATTTTACGGCTGTTTTTGTAAGTAATGCCATTCGTGAGATGAAACATTTTTTGGATAATATCTACGAAGCACCACGAGATGTCAATGAAAGTGCCTATTTGGGTGACTTGCTGGTTACAGCATATTCTCTTTTTTCAAGGAACCGAAATCTTGGTAACTTGATAGGCAAAGGATATACGGTGAAATCGGCTATCCAATCTATGAATATGATTGCCGAGGGATATTATGCTACGAAATCTATTTACGAGACATCTAAGGAAAAAGGGATGAAAACACCGATTATTGATGCTATTTATGAAATATTGTATGAAGAAGGTAATGCTGAAAAAATTTACAAAGAATTAACAAAGAAGTTGAATTAAAGACAAATGAAGAGAGTAATTTTCCCATTTCTTATTCTTGGAACATTTTTTGCAGATGCCCAAAATGTTGATATACCGAAATCAAATCGATGGAGCTACGGAGGTGGAGCTGGTCTAAGTATTTCGGGAGGATATTACGGAACAAATGTGAGTGTATATCCACGCGTAGGGTATCTCGTGAGTGATGATTTAGAGACGGGGTTATCCAGCGACTTTTCTTGGACTACATCCAAATATCATACAAGTATAATGATTGGAGTAGGCCCTTATGCTAATTATTATATAAATAGAACTATCTATATTTCTGGGAGATATTCTCATTATTTCTATCATCAGAAGAATAAAATTAATGACAACAAATATGCTGGGAATGAGCCTGCTCTTTATCTGGGTGGTGGATATATCCAGCGAGTGGGAAATTCTGCCTATATGCAGTTTGGAGCCTACTATAATGCGCTATATAAAGAAGAATCATCCGTATTGGGGAGTGGATTCTATCCAAGTGTAGGAATAGTTTTTGGACTCTAATCCATCAAGACCTTTGCTAATCCTTTGCAAAGGTTTTTTATTTCAAATTATATGATATTTCCCATTATTAAAATGATGCGATTTTAGAAAAAAATCATTAAATTTGCCCTAATTTTAATATTATGGTATTATCAATGACAGGCTTCGGACGAAGCGAAGGAGTTTTTGAGAAAAAGAAAATCAGCGTAGAGATAAAATCCCTTAATTCTAAATCCTTTGATTTGAGTATTAGATTACCGTTAAGATATAAGGAAAAGGAATTTGATATTCGTAAAATATTGAATGATAATATTATACGCGGTAAGGTGGATTGCTTTATTAATTTTGAACTATTGGATAATAGTACCGAAGTGAAGGTTAATAAACCACTCATTATGGCATATATGGATACTTTAAAAGAATGTGCTGGTGATGGGCCTGATTTTGAATATCTTAAAATGGCAGTGAGAATGCCCGAAGCAATTTCGTCTAAACCCGAAGAATTACAAGAAGAAGAATGGGAATTTCTACTACAAGTGATAAAAGAAGCAACTGATAAGTTCGTGAAATTTAGACAAGTAGAGGGGAATATTTTAGAGAAAGATTTACTAAAATCATTGAAAAATATTAAAGAAAATTCCCAAAAAATTATTCCCTTTGAGGAAATTCGCTTGAAGAATATCAAAGAAAAATACCAACGAACCCTTTCCGAATTTGACAATATTGACGAGACTAGATTTTATCAAGAAATGGCCTATTATACCGAAAAATTAGATATCTCGGAAGAAAAGGTGAGATTGGCTCAGCATCTTAATTATTTTCAAGAAGTCCTTCAAAATGAGGAGTTTGTAGGGAAGAAATTAGGTTTTATAGCACAGGAAATAGGTAGAGAAATTAATACCTTAGGTTCCAAGGCCAACCAGTCCGATATTCAGAAATTGGTGGTTGTAATGAAAGATGATTTGGAGAAGATAAAGGAACAATCATTAAATATCTTATAATTTTTTTGACCTTAAAAAATGAAAAAAGTTATTATATTTTCGGCACCCTCAGGTAGTGGTAAAACGACCTTGGTGAAATATGTTTTGGAGAAATTTCCAAAATTAGAATTTTCAATCTCTTGTACAACACGACAGCCGAGAGGGCAAGAGGAGAATGCTAAAGATTATTATTTCATCACTCCTGATGAGTTTAGGCAAAAGATTGATAATGATGATTTTGTGGAGTTCGAGGAGGTCTATACAGATAAATTTTATGGTACATTAAAGCAGGAAATAGACAGAATATGGAGCAGTGGTAATGTTGTGATTTTTGATGTAGATGTAAAGGGTGGAATCGCATTAAAGAAGTACTTCAAGGAGCAGGCGTTGTCTATATTTATTATGCCTCCGTCCGTTGAGGAGTTGGAAAAACGCCTTTTCGGAAGGGCTACTGATGATGAGGATACTATTAAAATCCGTGTGGAAAAAGCGGAGGAGGAATTGGCTCATAAACATTTATTTGATACTATCGTTGTGAATGATGATTTGGAAGATGCAAAGTTGAAAATCAGTAGTTTGGTTAATGATTTTATTTCATAAATGAGATTTTTGATTGTTATCCCATGTCATAATGAAGAGCAAAATTTGAGGTTTTGTCTGCAATCCTTGGCCTATCAAGAGCATCAAGATTTTCAGATTGTGTTAGTAAATGATGGCTCTACGGATAGAACTCGGCAGGAGATTGACGATTTTTTACAAACCTCTTTGATACAGTCGAAAATCAAGGTTTTACATTTGGAATTGTCAGAACATTCTCCAGGTTCTAAGGTGGTAAATACCTTTAACAAAGGGTTGTATAGTGTTGATTTACAAAATTTTGATATTATTTGTAAATTTGATGCAGATATTATATTTCCTGAAAATTACCTTTCGTTGGTGAATGATATTTATATAAAAAATCCCAAAATAGGTATGGCTTCGGGGTTAGTTAAAATTACAAAGATACCTTTTGCCCCTACTAAAGCATATGATTTTTCTCAGAATGAAGATTGGATTTTCGAGGATATTTCATCTAAAAATCACATACGGGGGCCAATAAAATCCTATCGAAAGGAGTGTTTTTTGCAGATGAATGGGTTGAGGGCGATACTTGGTTGGGATAATATAGATGTCCTTTTAGCAAGGAAAAATGGTTGGCAGATTTATACTATTAAAGAGTTGTGGGTGAAACATTTAAGGCCTACGGCGTATCAGTATAAGAATCAAAAAGCAAAGAAATTAGGTGAATATTTTTATAATATTGGGTTGGATTTTCCATTGATGCTGATGGCAAGTTTGAAGGTTTTTAGCAGAAATAAGTCTATTTCGGAGTTTTTGACCATAGTAAAAACTTATTTCCGTCAAAATCACGAAATACCATTGAATAAGCAAGAAATTAATTTCATTCGTAAGTATAGACGAGGCGAGATTTTAGGTAAAGTTAAACATATTTTTTTGAAAAATAAGTAGTAAATTACTTTTATAGATAAATTTTTATTACCAAATCATATTGAAGAATAAAGAATTATGGATAGACGATATATGGATTATTTAGAACATTTAGAGGCTGAGAGTATTTATATAATGAGGGAGGTGGCCGCTCAGTTTGAGCGACCTGCACTTTTGTTCAGCGGTGGTAAAGATTCCATTACTCTTGTACATTTGGCGATGAAAGCATTTGCTCCGATGAAGATACCATTTCCATTAGTACATATTGATACAGGGCATAATTTTCCTGAAGCTCTTAATTTTCGCGATGAGTTAGCACAGAAAATAGGTGCAGAACTTATTGTGAGAAAGGTGGAAGATACTATAAAGGCAAAGGGACTAACGGAACCAAAAGGGAAATTTGCTAGTAGGAATTGGTTGCAGACACATACTTTATTGGATACAATTGAAGAATTTCAGTTTGATGCTTGTATCGGTGGAGCTAGACGCGACGAAGAAAAAGCCCGAGCAAAGGAGCGTTTTTTTTCCGTTCGTGATGAGTTTGGACAATGGGATCCGAAATTACAACGCCCAGAACTTTGGAATATTTATAATGGAAAAATCCATAAAGGGGAAAATGTGAGAGTTTTCCCAATAAGCAATTGGACGGAGTTAGATGTTTGGAATTATATCCGAAAGGAGAATATTGCTCTTCCATCTATTTATTTCGCCCACGATAGAGAGGTTTTGGACTATCAAGGTCAGCTTATTGCTGTTTCCGATTTTATCCAAATTGATGATACAGACGAAATTATTACCAAAAAAGTGAGATACAGAACAGTGGGAGATATGACCTGCACGGCAGCGGTAGAGAGCTCAGCAGATACATTGGATCAAGTAATTAACGAAATTACGGCTTCTAGAATTTCTGAAAGGGGAGAGACTCGTATAGATGATCGTGTAACCGAAGCCGCAATGGAAGACAGAAAAAAAAGCGGATATTTTTAAGATTATATGATAAATGTCAAAATTAAAATTTATAGACCTTTTTGCAGGGATTGGAGGTTTTCATATAGCGATGCATAGATTAGGGGTAGAATGTGTTTTTGCTTCAGAAATTGATAAATATGCAAGAAAAACATATGAATGTAACTTTTCTAAAATTTCCCCTTTTTTATTTGAGAGTGATAATTTTAATTCAGATATTAGGAATATAGATTATAGTAAAATACCTGATTTTGATATTCTTTGTGCAGGTTTTCCTTGTCAGCCTTTTAGTCAGGCAGGATTAAAAAGAGGGTTTGATGATGTACATTATTCTGAAAGAGGGAATTTGTTTTTTTATATTGCTGAAATTTTACAAGTAAAAAGACCTAGAGCTTTTTTTTTAGAAAATGTGCAAGGTTTGTTAAAGCATGATAATGGTAGAACTTTTGAAATTATTAGAAAAATTTTAGAAGATGAATTAGGTTATTCTTTTTATTATAAGGTAGTAAAAGCTAGTGATTATGGGCTCCCTCAATTAAGACCTAGACTTTTTATGGTTGGATTTCGAGATGAAGAAGTAATGATGGGATTTAATTTTCCTCAACATAAACCATTGAGATATACAATGAGTGATATTTTCGAAGGTAGATGTGATAGGGATGTAGGTTATACTTTGCGAGTTGGAGGGAGAGGGTCTGGAATTGGTGACCGAAGAAATTGGGAATTTTATAGAGTGGATGATGATATAAAAAGAATTTCTGTAAAAGAAGGAAAAAAAATGCAGGGGTTTCCTGATGATTTTGAATTTCCAGTATCTGAAACACAGGCAATGAAGCAATTAGGGAATAGTATTGCGGTAGATGCTGTTTATGAGGTGGCAAAAAGTATCTGTGAGTATCTATTTTTAATGTCAAAAGAGGAAAATATGAAAGAAACAAAAAATAAAGGAGAATGGTCTGAATTATTAGTGTTTATTAAAACATTGTATCAGCATAAAATTTATTTTGGGAATGAAAACATAGAGGCTACAGATATAAGTATCGATGTAAAAAAAGTATTTAATCAGAATGATACAAAAGAATTCATTATCTCTAATGATACTTATATTATCATTTTTGATAAGAAAAATAATATTGAAAAGAGAGTTAATTTACAAGAAATTTTAGATGAAGATATTTTATTGAATATTCAGAATAAAATATTGGATAACAAAGGAACTTTCGAGTTAGCAGAGTTTGATTTGATAAGAACTCAATTAGGAATAGATATAATTAAATTAGGAAATAGTAAGCAAAAAGCTGATATCCATTTGGGATTTGATTATAATGGATTGTTCTATGATAATGAAGGATTTGGGATAAAATCTTATTTAGGTTCTAAACCAACTTTATTGAATGCTTCTAGTAATACTAATTTTATATTTAAGGTTTCTAATCTTTTAAAAAAAGATATAGATATTGTGAATAAAATTGATACTAAACATAAAATAAAAGATAGAATTGCTAAAATATTTGAATTAGGAGGAGAATTTTCTTATATAGGAGCAGAGAAAAGTGCAATGGATTTTAACTTGAAAATGGTAGATTCTAAGATGCCAGAGTTAATAGGGAAAGCACTGATGAATTTTTATTTTAATAGAATAAGTTCTATTGAAGAAATTGTAAATCGGATATCTGAAAACGAAGAAGAGATGTTATTAAATAAAAATATATTTAAAAAACTTTTGGTATCAATTCTTTTAGGATTTTTTGCAGGAGAAAAATGGAATGGAGAGTATGATGCTAATGGGACTTTGATATTAAAATCCTCTGGAGAACTATTAGTTTATCATATTGTAAGAATGAGTGAGTTAAAAGAATATTTATTTAAGCATATCAAATTTGATACCCCTTCTACATCAAGACATATATTTGGAAATTTATATCAAGAAAAAGATGGGAATATGTATTTTAAGTTAAATATGCAATTACGATTTTAAGAATAAAGAAAGAATGGATATATTAAGATTTTTGACGGCTGGTAGCGTAGATGATGGAAAAAGTACTCTCATCGGTAGACTTTTGTATGATAGTAAAAGTATTTTGGCAGACCAGTTGGAGGCTTTGGAAAAACAATCCAAAAATAAAAATGCCAATGGGGTAGATTTGGCAATACTTACAGATGGACTTCGTGCCGAGAGAGAGCAGGGGATAACTATTGATATTGCCTATCGCTATTTTGCTACTCCAAAAAGAAAATTTATCATTGCTGATGCGCCAGGACATATTCAATATACTCGAAATATGATTACGGGAGCATCCAACTCTCAGTTGATAATTATCCTCATTGATGCTCGGCAAGGAGTGATAGAACAGACCAAGAGACATTCTATTATTGCCTCTCTCCTCAAAATGAAAAATATCGTAGTGGCAGTGAATAAAATGGATTTGGTAGATTATTCCGAAGATGTTTTCAATAAAATTAAGGCTGATTATCACCAAGTAGCCGAAACTTTGGGGTTGGAAAATATTGATTATTTCCCAATATCAGCATTTTATGGAGATAATATAGTAGAAAAATCCCAAAATATGCCTTGGTATAATGGGCAAACCCTCTTGAATTTCTTAGAAAATGTGGAGGTGTCAGATTTTACTGACTATGAAAATGCTCGTTTTCAGGTGCAGTATGTGATTCGTCCGCAGACCGACGAATTACACGATTATAGAGGTTATGCAGGGCAAATAATGTCTGGAACTTATAAAAAAGGAGACAAAATAACTATTCTTCCACAAAATATAGATACAATAATATCTAAGGTAGAAACAGCTGGTAATGAGGTGGATGAGGTATTTGCTCTTCAACCTGCTGTGATTCATATTGAAGATGATATTGATATTTCTCGCGGTGATTTCTTCGTGAAAACAGATAATCAGCCACAAGTAGAAAACGAAATAGAGGCCCTTGTATGTTGGATGGACAAACGAGAACTTCACGAGGGAAATAAATATTTCCTACAACAACGAAGTAAAATTGTAAAGGCAATAATAAAAGAAATAGAATATAAAATTGATGTGAATACTCTAGAAAAAATCTCTGTAAATGAGGGAGTAAAACTCAATGAAGTAGTGAAGATTCGCTTGAAAACAGCATCACCATTGGTATTTGATACTTTTGAAAAAAATAAATCGACAGGTAGTTTTATATTGATAGATGAAACAAGTAATTCCACTGTAGGTGCTTGTATGATTGTAGAATAATCAATTTTCGTAAAAAAAACTTCTCTGATTAGAGAAGTTTTTTATTATAAAATTCTGTTCGATTTAATGACTCTTCGTTCTTTTTTATCTGTATCTTTATGGATTTTTTTTGTACCCTCGTACATTTCAAATTGGAAGAAACGGGTCTCTAATTTACCATTAAATAGTTTGATTTTTCGCGAAGGTCGTAGGCCAATTTTCTTTCCTGCCTCCAAATCCGATGTAATGAACCACGCCAAAGTATTTGGATAGTGATTTTTAAAGGTATCCCCAATTTTTTTGTAAAATTGTTCCTCGTGAATACTAATTCTCTCATTATAAGGAGGATTAAAAACAATTAAAAGAGGAAATAAATCTTTCTTACTATCAAAAAAATCTTGTTTCCTAACCTCTATTAAGTCCTCCATGTCGGCTCCAGCAATATTTTCTTTTGCAAGTATAAGCATTTTATAATCAATGTCATACCCGATAATTTTCCCTGTGAATTCTTTGATTCTATTAAGTCTAAATTCCTTAATTTTCTCAAATAAGTTAGCGTCATAGTTTTTCCAATTTTGGAAGGCGAATTTTTTACGGAAAATCTGTGCTGGGAGTTCCATAGCCATCATTCCAGCCTCTATTAGGATTGTACCCGAGCCACACATTGGGTCTAAGAAATTTCCTTTACCATCCCATCCTGCAATATGTAAAAGTCCTGCAGCAAGTACCTCATTGATAGGAGCATCTCCTTGTTCTCTTCGATAGCCTCGTTTGTATAGCGGTTCTCCAGAGGAATCTAGTGATATAGTAACTAAATCAACATCAATATGGAGACTAAATTTTATATCAGGATTTTTTGTGTTAATATTAGGTCGTTTTTTATATTTTTTATTGAAAAAATCCACTATGGCGTCTTTCATTTTTAAGGTAATGAATTGAGAATGAGTGAACTTTTCAGAGTGAATCGTGGCGTCAATAGCAAAAGTTTGGTTTAGGTCAAGATATTCGTCCCAAGGGAAATTTACTAATTTTTTGTAGAATTTATCATTATTAAATGCTTTAAATTCGTATATGGGGACCAAAATTTTGAGTGCTAAGCGAGATGCATAGTTTATTTTGTAGAGGAATCCGAGGTCGCCGATACATGTTACAGCTCTATTTTTTGTTTCCACATTTCTGCCGCCTAGTTTTTTTATTTCGTCGGCCAAAGCATTTTCTAGTCCAAAGAAAGTTTTTATTTGTATATGTAGATTTTCTGTATCCATTTTATGAGTTTTGACATTTGCAAAGATAGATAAATTTTTATAGATGTATAGGAAATGATTATATTTGTGGGTCAAAATATAAAATATGCCTAATATCATTATAAAAGAAGTAAGGACGAATAAGGATTTGATGGATTTTGTAAAATTTCCTATGAAGTTGTATAAGGATAATCCATATTTCGTACCGCCATTGATAAATGATGAAAAAAATATTTGGAATGCAAACGAAAATCCTGCGCTACAATATTCGGAAGCTAAGCAGTTTTTAGCATTGAAAAATAACGAAGTAGTAGGTCGTGTTGCCGTGATGATTAATCACAAAGAAGCAAGGGAATTAGGTGTTTCCAAGGTTCGTTTTGGATGGTTGGATTTTATTGATGATGAGGTTGTTTCCAAAGCTTTGATTGATGTTGTAATAGATTATGCTAGGGTCAAAAATATACATAAACTAGAGGGGCCTATGGGATTTACAAATCTTGATAAGGCAGGAATGCTAACGATGGGTTTTGACCAATTGGCTACAATGATTGGTATTTATAATGCCGAATACTATCCTATCCATATGGAGAAATTAGGGTTTAAAAAAGAGAAAGAATGGGTGGAATTTGAAATTGTTTTTCCCGAAAAATTGGATGAAAAGATTGTGAAATTTAATAAAATCATTTCGGAGAAATATCATCTCAATGTTGTGAAATTTAAGAATAAGAAGGAAATTTTACCATATGTAGAACCTATGTTTCGGTTACTTGATGAGACCTACAAGACACTTTCTACCTATACCCCCATCACAGCCGAGCAGATAAAAACTTACAAGGAAAAATATTTCTCATTCATAGATAAAGATTATATTATTTGTATCGAAAACGAACAAAAGGAATTGATTTCGTTCGCTATTACAATGCCGTCGTATTCTAAGGCTTTGCAGAAGGCAAATGGTAAAATTTTTCCTTTTGGTTGGTGGCATCTTTTGCAGGCAGGCAAACATAATGATAGAGCTAATTTTTATTTGATAGGGATACATCCGGAATATCAGAGAAGAGGTGTTACTTCCATTATTTTCAAGGAAATATATGATGTTTTTAAAAAGAAAGGGGTGAGGATTTTGGAGACTAATCCTGAGCTTGAGGAGAATAAATCTATACAATTGCTATGGAAAGATTACAATCCTCGAAATCATAAGAGAAGACGGACATATTCCTTTCAATGGTAATATATTAAATATAAAATAGATATATTTTTTCTTATAAATTTATCTTTCTTATTTAAAATGTTTATAAATTAATGTATAGTTTGGTATTTTTCTTATCTGTCAATATATAATTAATTAAATTTGCAAACAAAATAAAATATTATGAATTTAGTAGAGAATTTGAATCTACCAATCAACTATTTACCGATACTTATCCAAGCTGTTGTAGCGTTAGGATTTGTTGCAGTGTCATTACTAGGTGCTCATTTTTTGGGGCCTCGCCAGAAGAAAACGACTACGATGAAGAATCAAAGTTTTGAGTGCGGAGTAAAAGTGGAGGGGAATGCGAGAACACCATTTTCGGTAAAGTATTTTCTTACGGCAATTTTGTTCGTCCTTTTTGATATAGAAATTGTATTTTTTTATCCTTATGCAGTTAATTTCCGAGAGTTTGGTATAGAGGGCTTTGTAGCTGTTCTTACTTTTGTGGCAATTTTCTTCGTAGGATTTTTTTATGTTTTGAAGAGAGGGGCATTGGATTGGAATAAATAGAGGAATATTCTCTATATTTTTGAGATGATTATTTAAAGATAAAGATTAAAAAAAGATATATGTCAGATAATAAGAAACCAATAATATTACCAGAAGGGCCAGAAGGATTCGAGGGAGAAGGCTTTTTTGCTACCAAATTGAGTAGTGTGATTGGTATGGCGAGAAAGTATTCGCTTTGGCCGTTGCCGTTTGCTACTTCTTGTTGTGGTATTGAGTTTATGGCTACGCTTAACCCTACTTACGATGCATCTCGTTTTGGTATGGAGAGAAACTCTTTTTCGCCAAGACAAGCAGATATGCTGATGGTTTGTGGGACCATTTCCAAAAAATTAGGTCCTGTATTGAAGCAAGTATATACCCAAATGGCAGAGCCGAAATGGGTAGTAGCTGTTGGTGCGTGTGCATGTAGCGGTGGTATTTTTGATTCTTATTCTGTTTTGCAGGGGATAGATAAAATTATTCCGGTAGATGTATATGTGCCAGGATGTCCTCCTCGTCCAGAGCAAATTATAGAAGGAGTATTACAGGTTCAGGCATTGGCTGAGAGTGAAAGCATCAGAAGAAGAGACTTACCAGAATATCAAAAATTATTGGAATCTTACGGAATTAATTAATGATATATTTTTAGTTGATTCTTAAAATTTAACGAAAGAAATGAATAGCGAATATATTTTAGAAGCGATAGATAGAGAATTTCCAGAAGCTATTTTAGATGCCTCGGAAACACACGGAATGCTCACTATTGAAATTAAAAAAGAGGAAATCAAGAAAGTGATACATTTTCTAAAAGTATCATCACTTAATTTTCATTTCCTAACAGATGTTTGTGGTATTCATTATCCTGACAATAAAGAAAAAGAACTTGGTGTAATTTATCATTTGCACAATATGGTGGAAAATGTTAGAATAAGATTAAAAACCTTTATGCCGAGGGAAGGTGCCGAAGTGGAGAGCTTAGTAGATTTATTTGCAGGTGCCAATTGGATGGAACGAGAGACTTACGATTTCTTTGGAATAAAATTCACGGGACATCCTGATTTAAGAGTGATTCTCAATATGCCAGATTTAGGATATCATCCTCTATTGAAAGAATATAGATTGGAGGACGGAACAAGAACGGACAAGAACGATTTAATGTTCGGTAGATAAAAATTTGGAATAAAATTGAGTATAATAAAGATTTTTTTAATCTTAAACCCTCAAATCTAATTTTATGAAAGATAACGAATTATCAAATATATTAAGCCACGCAAATGTACAGGAGCAGATTGATGGACAGTTATATACTCTCAATCTTGGACCTACTCACCCAGCTACACACGGGATTTTTCAGAATGTTCTTACAATGGATGGGGAGAGAATTCTACACTCCGAGCAGACTGTAGGGTACATTCACCGAGCTTTTGAAAAAATTTCAGAGAGAAGAACTCTAACACAAATAACGACGCTTACAGATAGATTGAATTATTGTTCGGCACCGATTAATAATTTTGGTTGGCATATGACAGCTGAAAAATTATTGGGTATTGAGGTTCCTAAACGAGTTGATTATTTGAGAGTTATCCTTATGGAATTGGCTCGTATTGGAGATCATTTGATTTGTAATGGTGTGACAGGGATGGACTCAGGGGCTATCACTGGACTTACATATATGTTCCAAGATAGAGAGCGTATCTATAATATGTACGAGCAAATTTGTGGAGCAAGAATGACAACCAATATGGGGCGTATAGGTGGTTTTGAGAGAGATATAAATGATAAATTCCGAGAATATTTGGAGGAATTTATTAAAAATTTTCCGAAAAGATATGGAGAATTCTGTTCTCTATTAGAGAGAAACAGAATCTTTATGGATAGAACAATAGATGTTGGAAAAATCTCTGCTGAAAGAGCGTTGAGCTACGGATTCACAGGACCTAATCTTCGTGCCACAGGAGTGGATTATGATGTCCGTGTAGCAAGTCCATATTCTTCATACGAAGATTTTGATTTTATTATACCAGTGGGGACTTCGGGGGATACCTATGATAGATTTATGGTTCGTCAGCAAGAAGTCTGGGAGTCCTTGAAAATTATAGAACAAGCCTATAAGAACCTTCCTGATGGAGATTTCCACGCTGATGCTCCAGAGTTCTATTTACCAAATAAAGCGGATGTTTATAGCAAAATGGAGTCTCTCATTTGGCATTTCAAAATCGTGATGGGAGAAACTAATATCCCTGAGGGAGAGGTATATAACTGCGTAGAAGGGGGTAATGGAGAACTTGGGTTTTACTTAGTGAGCGATGGAGGAAGAAGTCCTTATAGACTGCATTTCAGAAGACCATGTTTTATCTATTATCAGGCCTATCCAGAGATGATCACAGGCTCTGTTATTTCTGATGCTATTGTTACGATGTGTTCAATGAATATTATTGCAGGAGAACTTGACGCTTAATTTTTAAAGAAAAAGATTGAATCTTTGATAAAATAAATTCTAATTCAATAGATGATTAAAATCTATTGTTTAAATTAAAAAAAGATGAGTGAAACGACCATAACTTTCAAACCTGAAGTCTTAGATAAGGTAAATAAAATTATAGCAAGATATCCTGAGGGGCGCCAAAAATCAGCATTAATACCAATTTTGCATATTGCTCAAAAGGAATTTGGTGGCTGGCTTGATGTCCCAGTGATGGATTATATTGCAAAGCTATTGTCCATCCGAAATATAGAGGTTTATGAAGTAGCAACTTTCTATACAATGTTCAATATGAAGCCCGTAGGGAAATATGTACTTGAAGTGTGTAGAACAGGACCTTGTATGACTAGAGGTAGCGAAAAAATATTAGACCATATTCGTAAAAAATTGAATATAAAAGATGGAGAGACTACGGAAGATGGACTTTTTACCCTAAAACCTGCTGAATGTCTCGGAGCTTGTGGGTATGCTCCAATGATGCAATTAGGGAAATTTTACCATGAAAATCTTACCATTGAAAAAGTAGATGAAATCCTTGACTTATGCAGAGAAGGTGCAATAGATTTAGGATAATTTATATTATAGAGATGAGATTATATTCATCTTAATGACGAATGTTATTGAAAATATTAAATAATTTAATGTAGATTATATAAAATAATTTACGAAACGAATAAAAAGATAATGAGTAAAAAACTTTTACTTAAAGATGCTCACGTAGAAGGTATCCGATATTTTGATGTTTATAGAAAACAAGGAGGCTACCAAGCAGCAGAAAAGGCTCTACAAATGACTCCCGAACAAGTCTTAGAAGAGGTGAAGGCTTCTGGACTTCGTGGACGTGGTGGAGCAGGGTTCCCTACGGGAATGAAATGGTCTTTCTTAGCAAAACCAGAAGGTATTCCAAGACACCTTATCGTCAATGCTGACGAATCCGAGCCTGGAACTTTTAAAGATAGATATTTAATGGAATATATCCCCCATATCTTGATAGAAGGGATTATTATAGCCTCATATTGTTTAGGTTCAAATACTTCTTTTATCTATATTAGAGGAGAATATTCTTGGATACCTGATATTTTGGAATACGCAATTGAAGAGGCTAAAAAAAATGGATTCTTAGGAAAAAATATCTTAGGAACAGGTTTTGACTTGGAAATTTATGTGCAAAGAGGTGCTGGTGCCTATGTATGTGGTGAAGAAACAGCCCTAATAGAGTCTCTTGAAGGAAAAAGAGGAAATCCAAGATTAAAACCACCATTCCCAGCAGTGAAGGGACTTTGGGAAAGACCTACCGTGGTGAATAATGTAGAATCTATCTCTGCCGTAGTGCCTATTATCAATATGACAGGTGCTGAATATGCGAAAATTGGAGTTGGGCGTTCTACGGGAACGAAATTGATTTCGGCTTGTGGAAATATCAATAAACCAGGTGTTTATGAAATTGATATGACTATCACGGTAGAAGAATTTATTTACTCTGATGAGTATTGTGGTGGCATTCCTAATGGAAAAAGATTAAAGGCTTGTATTCCAGGAGGAAGTTCTGTGCCAATCTTACCTGCCAACTTATTATTGAAAACAATCAATGGAGAACCGAGATATATGAATTACGAATCCCTATCAGATGGAGGTTTTGCTACAGGAACTATGATGGGGTCGGGAGGATTTATCGTATTAGATGAGGACCAATCTATTGTAGAACATACAATGACCTTAGCAAGGTTTTATAATCACGAAAGTTGTGGACAATGTACTCCGTGTCGTGAAGGAACTGGCTGGATGTATAGAATCTTGAAAAAAATTGTGAATGGACAAGGAACAATGCAAGACATTGATTTACTTTGGGATATACAACGAAAAATAGAAGGTAATACAATTTGCCCGCTCGGAGATGCAGCTGCTTGGCCTGTGGCAGCAGCAATTAGACATTTCAGAGATGAGTTTGAGTATTATGTTCAAAATCCTGAATTGGCAAAAACAACACCTTTTGGGTTGAGACACTATGCAGACCCAATCCCAGTACCAGAATCTAAAAATTAAATATCAAATTATAAAATTATAATAAAATGAAAAAGTTATATATCAGTGTATTGGCATTCGTTTTAGGAGTTAGTACAATTTCAGCACAAGAAGAAATTTGTCATCATCACGCAAAAGGACATTGCAGCGAAAATCAACAGAAGGAAAGTCCATATAGAAAAGGAGCAGTATTATTATTTTGGGGGTGGAATAGAGCTTTATATAGCAAATCAGATATTAGATTCAAAGGTGCTGATTATGATTTTACACTATATAATGTGGTTGCAAAAGATAGACCTACTGAATTGAGTTTCAATGATTATTTACACCCAGGGAGGGTGACAATACCACAGACTAATGCTAGAATTGCTTATTTCGTGAAAGATAATGTAGCCGTAGTTTTGGGATTAGACCATATGAAATATGTGATGAAACAAGACCAAAAAGTTGATTTTTCAGGGAATGTTTCTGATCCATTATATTCTCAAATGATTCAAAATAAACAAGTTGATTTATCAGATGAAAAATTTTTAACTTTTGAGCATACCGATGGTCTTAATTATGTGAATATTGGTGTTGAGAAGTTTAATAATATCTACAACAAGAAAAATTTTGATATTTCTTGGTCTTATGGAGCAGGGGCAGGAGTTCTTTATCCAAAATCTAATATTAAATTGTTCGGTAACGAGCGAAGCGACAGATTCCATACCGCAGGATTTGGAGTTGATGCAAGAACGAGTATTAATTTCACATTTTGGAAACATGTAATGGTAAGATTAGAGGGTAAATATGGTTATATAAATATGCCAGATATTAAAACAACCCTTAATAATAAGCCAGATAAAGCTCAGCAAGATTTCGTTTTTGGACAACTTAATCTCGGGGTTGGATATATTTTCCAAACAAAAAAACAAAAATAGATTTGTAGTAATTACTATAAAATAGCAATATTTTTTATCATAATTTTAATAAAAAGGCAAAAATGCTTATTTGCCTATCGTAATAATACGAAAATATGAGCGAAGAAATAAAATTGTTTAAAGTAACCATTGACGGGCAAACTACAGAAGTATTGCCAGGTACAACCATCATTGAAGCTGCAAGAAAAATTGGTGGAAAATCGGTACCACCAGCAATGTGTTATTATAGCAAATTGGAGCAAAGCGGTGGCCGTTGTAGAACTTGTTTGGTAGAGGTATCTAAAGGTTCTGAGGCTGACCCAAGACCAATGCCGAAATTAGTAGCAAGTTGTCGAACAACTGTAATGGACGGAATGGAAGTGAAAAACCTTACCTCTGAGAGAACTCAAGTGGCTCGTAAGGCGGTTACTGAATTTATGTTGATTAACCATCCATTAGATTGCCCCGTTTGTGACCAAGCTGGAGAGTGCCATTTACAGGACCTTAGCTACGAACACGGACTATCCGATAGCCGATTTGAGTTTGAAAAAACAACATTTGATGCTGAAGATATAGGCCCAAATATCAAGCTTAATATGAATCGATGCATTTTATGTGCAAGATGCGTATTATTGGCAAATCAACTAACAGAGGGTAGAGACCACGGAATATTGTTCAGAGGAGAGCACGCTGAAATAGGAACTTATCTAAATAAAGCCTTAGATAATGATTTCATTGGAAATGTGATAGATGTATGCCCTGTTGGAGCTCTTACTGATAGAACTGCCCGTTTTTCTAGTCGTGTATGGTTCACAAAACCAATGAATGCCACTTGTAAATGTGATAAATGTAGCGGTAAGGCTGTAGTATGGTTAAAAGGGGATGAGATAGTGAGAGTTACAGGTAGAAAAGATACTTACGGAGAGGTAGAAGAATTTATTTGCGATGAGTGCCGTTTCCATAAAAAAGACCTTAAATATTGGAATATAGAGGAACCACGCCATATAGAAAGACACTCTGTGATATCACTTAACCACTATGAAACACCTCAACCAAAAGAGCAGGTTAATCTCTGGAATAGATTTCAACAGAAGAAGATTGAAAAACAAAAAATAGAGGATAAGTAGTTGAAATATTAATATTTAACCATAAATATCAAAATTAATAAAAGTGGATTTAATAACATTTAAAATTATATTGGTAGTTGCATTATTCCTCTTGGCTCTTTCTGTGGCGGCCTATTCTACATGGGCAGAGAGAAAGGTAGCAGCAATAATGCAAGATAGAATCGGGCCAAACAAGGCTGGACCTTTTGGATTGTTACAACCTCTTGCCGATGGTGGGAAATTTTTCTTTAAAGAAGATTTTACTCCTGATAATGCTGAGAGATTTTTATTCGTATTGGGACCATCTATAGTGATGTTTTTATCATTACTCACAGGAGCTGTGATTCCTTGGGGAAAATCGTTAAATATCGCAGGGCAATCATTCGATTTACAAGTTGCAAATGTAGACATAGGGGTATTGTATATAATGGGGCTAGCCTCAATTTCAGTCTATGGAATGATGATTGGGGGATGGGCATCAAATAACAAATATTCTTTAATCGGTGCTATTCGTGCAAGTTCTCAGATGATTTCTTACGAGTTAGCAATGGGACTATCTCTTTTAGCTGTGATTATGACAAGTGGTTCGCTTGATTTAGGTAAAATTGCTTCTGATCAATCCACAGGAAAATTATGGGGCCTATTTGAGATAGATGGTATGAATTGGAATATTTTTTACCAGCCAGTGGCATTTATAATATTCTTAATTGCGGCTTTGGCAGAGACTAATAGACACCCATTTGACCTTCCTGAATGTGAGTCCGAGTTGGTTACGGGATATTCTACCGAATATTCATCAATGAAATTAGGTCTTTATCTTTTTGGAGAGTATGTTAATATGTTCATATCCAATGCACTGATAGTTACATTGTTTTTTGGAGGGTATAACTATCCAGGTATTAATTGGGTTGGCGAAAATTTAGGTGAAAATATTGCAGGTATTCTGAGTATTGTGGCGTTCCTTATGAAGGTATTCTTTGGCATATTCTTATTTATGTGGATTCGTTGGACGATACCAAGATTTAGATATGACCAATTGATGCATTTAGGTTGGAAGAAATTGATACCATTTGCACTAATTAACTTATTAATTACAGGTGCAGTAGTTTTGGCATTTGCTAATTAATCTTAAAAATCAATCATTACTCATTGTGGTAAAAAGACTTATATTATGAAATTAACAAATAGAGGAAAAGTTGTTTCTAATAAAAAAATGACATTTGCTGAAAGTATTTATTTCCCATCAATTATTCAAGGTATGGGGATTACATTGAAGCATATGTTTAAGAAAAATGGCTCGGTTTCTTATCCTGATGAAGAGAAGCCAAGAGCAAAAGTTTGGAGGGGGCGCCATGTCTTAAAAAGAGACGATGAAGGGCGTGAGAGATGTACTGCCTGTGGGCTATGTGCCGTTGCCTGTCCAGCAGAAGCTATTACGATGACTGCTGGTGAGAGAACGAAAGATGAAAAACACCTATATAGAGAGGAAAAATATGCCTCAACCTACGAAATAAATATGTTGAGATGTATATTCTGCGGTCTCTGTGAGGAGGCTTGTCCAAAATCGGCTATTTATCTTACAGATAGATTGGTAGATACAGATGTATCAAGAGCATCTTTTGTTTATGATAAAAATAAGTTGTTGGAGACAATGGATAATCGTATTGATGTGTCTGAAAGACAATCTGAAAGACAGAAAAACTTTTTAAAACTGAAAAAGTAATGGAACAGGTTCTTTTTTATTTAGTTTCGGGGATAGCATTGCTTAGTGCGGGGTATTTTGTATTTGCCAAAAATCCATTGTACTCAATTCTATCATTAGTAGTTACATTTTTCTCTATTGCAGGGCTTTATGTATTATTGAATGCACAGTTTTTAGGTATTATACAAGTTATAGTATATGCAGGAGCTATTATGGTTTTGTTCCTATATATACTGATGATGCTCAATTTAGAGAAAGGTAATGAGAGCAAAAAACAAAGTATCAATAAGATAGCTGGAATATCAGCAGGAGGGATTTTGTTTATTGGTATGCTTGGTGCCTATAAAGGGTTTAATTATGGTCTTGTGGTAGGTAAAGATGTAGCAGGTGATGTTGGACTCACTAAAAATTTAGGGAAATTATTGTTTAATGATTATGTACTTCCTTTTGAGCTTGCTTCTATTTTGATTTTGGCAGGTATTGTGGGGGCTGTACTTATTGGTAAAAAAGATTTATAGAATCGTATGGATAATGTGAATACATTTGTGCAGAGCGTTCCATTAGAGAATTTTATTGTTCTTAGTTCGGTGTTATTCTGTTTAGGAGTGCTTGGAGTATTGTTAAGAAAAAATGCTATCGTTATTTTAGGCTGTGTAGAGTTGATGCTTAATTCTGTAAATCTGTTACTTGCTGCATTTTCTACTTATAAAGGTAATGGCGATGGTCAAATTTTGGTATTTTTCATAATGGTGGTGGCTGCAGCAGAGGTTGCCGTGGGATTGGCAATTATTGCAATGATATATAGGAATACCAAGTCAGTAGATGTGAGTATATTTAATAAATTAAAAGGATAAAGTCAGTATGGAAAGTTTAATTTATGCAATTGTACTTTTACCGCTTATTGGTTTCCTCGCGAATGGTTTATTGGGGAAGTTTCTCCCTAAAAAAGTAGTAGGAGGGTTTGCGACGGCGGTAGTTTTCGTAGCATTTTGTATAGCAGTAAATTTATTTTGCCAATTTAAGGTAGATTCTAATCCTATCATCGTAAAGGCTTTTGAATGGTTTAGAGTGAATGGTATGTCTGTGGATTTTGGTTTCCAAATCGATCAATTATCTCTGATGATGGTAATGATAATCACAGGTATAGGTTCATTAATTCATTTATATTCAGTAGGATATATGAGCCATGATAAAGGTTTTTATAAGTTTTTCACTTATCTAAATCTTTTCGTATTCTCAATGTTATTATTGGTAATGGGGAGTAACTATCTTATTCTTTTCATCGGTTGGGAAGGAGTAGGTGTTTGCTCATATTTACTTATCGGATTTTGGTTCCAAAATTGGGAATATGGAAAGGCTGCAAGAAAAGCCTTTATAATGAATAGAATAGGAGACTTAGGATTGTTGATAGGCATCTTCTTAATTGCTCAGCAGAGTAATTCTTTAGATTATGTTTCTGTAGCTACAAATTCTCAAAATATAGACCCTAAAATTACAATCTTTATTACTTTAAGTTTGTTCATAGGTGCGGTCGGTAAGTCAGCACAGATGCCACTATATACTTGGCTTCCAGATGCAATGGCAGGACCAACACCCGTTTCGGCATTGATACATGCGGCGACGATGGTTACAGCAGGGATTTATTTAATAGTGAGAACTAATTTCTTATATCATAGTGCTCCTGAGACTCTTAATGTTATCTTGGTTGTAGCTTTTATTACAGCAGGTTCTGCAGCATTTATGGCTCTTAGACAGAATGATATAAAGAAAGTTTTGGCCTATTCAACAGTGTCTCAACTTGGTTTTATGTTCGTAGCATTGGGACTTGGAGCCTATACTACGGCAATGTTCCATTTGATGACACATGCATTTTTTAAGGCATTATTGTTCTTAGGTTCAGGGTCGGTAATCCACGCTATGAGTGGAGAGCAAGATATGAGATTTATGGGAGGATTGAAAAAATATATACCTATTACTCATTGTACTTTTCTTATTGGAACATTGGCAATTTCAGGTATGCCATTATTATCTGGTATGATTTCCAAAGATGAGATTTTAACAACAGCTTATGCTAAATCACCGATATATTGGGTAATACTTTTCGTAATTGCAGCGATGACGGCGACATATATGTTCCGTATGTATTATTTGACATTCCACGGAGAATTTAGAGGGACAGAGGAACAGAAGCATCACCTTCACGAGAGCCCAATTAATATGACAATTCCGTTAATCATTCTATCGATTCTTTCATTGCAGGGTGGTTTCTTAAACTTGCCTCACTTCGTAGGACATGGGCATTTTCAGTTCTTGGCTAAATGGTTAGATAAAATAATCGTGTACAAAACAGAACCAGCCGAGGTATCTTTTAATATAGAAATGGTTTTGTTATCACTTACGATATTAATGTTCTTTGCTGTATGGTTCTTCGTTAAAAATACCTATGTTAATAAAGGCAAATTGCCATTGGCTGAATATATTGGCTGGGAAAAATTATCAGCAAATAAATTATATATTGATGAGATTTATAATGCCGTTTTTGTAAAATCAGTGGAAGGTTTAGGTAGATTTTTCAAAGTTGTTGATAAGAAAGTTGTTGATAATGCAGTAGAATTAATTGGTTGTACTACTGAAGAATCAGGAAAAACGATGAAGAAAATTCAAAATGGAAATGTGGAGAATTATGTTCTCATTATGGCATTGGCAGTAGGGATTATTATATTAATTGTTAATTTCATTTAGTGCTAATGGAGTGTTCCAATGGCAAATAAATCATTAAATAAAAAAGTTTAATAATGTATCAATTATTGGCATTACTACTAATACCTCTCATAGGTTCGGGATTAGTTTTTGCATTCAGAAATCAGAGTAGTAAGTATCTATCCTTAGGGGTGGCAGTGGTTCAGTTGTTGCTCACGATTTGTATCTTATCGGGGTTTGATACTACTCCTACGATAGATTCGGCATTGCAATACGAAATTAATTATCCGTGGTTGGATATTATCAAGAGTAGAATACATTTTGGGATAGATGGTATGTCTATGCTGATGGTGTTACTTACGAATATCTTGATACCACTTATTATTTTATCATCTTTTAATGGGGCAAAATCCTACAAAAACTCATTTTATGCACTTATATTATTGATGCAATTTGGTTTGGTAGGAGTATTTACAGCATTAGATGGTTTGATTTTTTATATTTTTTGGGAAATTACCTTAATCCCTATTTGGTTTATAGCAGGGATATGGGGGCAAGAGGATAAGAATCCACAATTTACAACAAAGTTCTTCGTATATACTTTTGTAGGTTCTTTATTTATGTTGGTGGGATTAGTTTATGTATATGCCCTACCAACTACGGGGTCTTTTGCACTTTTTGATTTATATAATGCAAAACTCACATTAGAGCAACAGACATTGGTGTTTTGGTTTATTTTCTTTGCTTTTGCTGTAAAGTTGCCAGTATTTCCATTTCATACTTGGCAGGCAGACACTTATACCTATTCTCCGACTCAGGGGTCAATGCTCTTATCGGGGATTATGCTTAAAATGGCAATTTTTGGATTGTTGAGATATTTATTACCAATTACTCCATTAGCTATCGGTGGTACTTCAGGTTATATTGTTTTGATATTAGCAGTTGTGGGGGTTCTTTATGGAGCTTTGATTGCTATTGTACAGAACGATAGCAAGAGGATTATTGCGTTTTCTTCCTTATCACATATTGGTTTGGTTGTAGCAGGTGTTTTTGCATCGGCAATGCTTACTATAAATAAAGGTAATTTGGTTTCTGAGGGAGGAGAAGGAGCGTTGGTGATGGCATTTGCCCACGGAATTAATGTTGTTGGTTTATTCTATTGTAGTGATATTCTATATAAAAGATTCAAAACGAGAGATATAAATCAAATGGGAGGCTTAGCAAGGGTGGCTCCTAAGTTTGCGGTGCTGTTTATGCTTGTAATGTTTGGTTCATTGGGAGTTCCACTTACGAATGGATTCATAGGTGAATTTATTCTGATTAAATCGGTGTTTGATTATAGTTCTGTATTTGGAATTATAGCAGGTATTACCGTGATTTTGGCTGCTGTATATTTATTAAGATTTTATGCGAAAGCAATGTTTGGTAAGGGGAATGATGAGGTTCTTTCTCAGGTGAAAGATTTATCTACATCAGAATTTATAGTGATGGGAGTATTATCTATACTTGTGATTTTGATGGGGATTTTCCCTCAACCCGTTTTAGATATGGTGAATAGTTCAGTAGAGTATATCTATTTAGCACTAATAAAAAAAGGAGCCTAAATATTCCTAATTGTTAGTAATTTATAATTTCAAATTTTAAAATTAAATGAATACATTAATTATCGTTTTTCTTACGGCAATTATAACATTATTTTCAGGAGTTTTTGGTAATGGAAAATACACAAGAGCCATTAGTATTTTAGGATTATTGGTTGCTTTGGGTATAAGTTTCCTACCCGAGAGTGCATTTTTTGAGCAGTATAGAAATATGTACGAATATACACCAAATGTAGCTATATTCACAAAGATAGCCCTTGTTGTAACGATACTATTATTCGGGTTGGGTGAATTTGCTTTTAGTAATCATCGTAGCCATCAATCCGAGTTATACGCCTTGATGCTTTTTGCTCTTTGTGGAGGTATTATTTTATTTGGATATAAGAATTTTACAGTACTATTTTTGGGTATAGAAATTTTGTCTATTCCATTATATGTAATGGCTGGTGCAAATAAAACAAATCTTTACTCTATAGAAGCATCGGTGAAATATTTCTTGATGGGAGCATTTGCGACAGGTTTTTTATTATTCGGTATGGCATTGGTATATGGTAGTGTGGGGTCATTTGATGTATCTGTTATAGGTGAATATGCAAAAACAAAAACAATGGAACCAATGTTTATAATGGGAGTGGTATTGATGTTAGTGGCGTTGGCTTTTAAGGTATCCTTAGCACCATTTCATATGTGGTCACCAGATGTGTATCAAGGTTCGCCATCTCTTATTACGGCATTTATGGCTTCCGTAGTGAAGGTTTCAGGTTTTGGAGCATTTTTCAGATTAATGACAGAGGCTTTCGGAGGTGTTATGTCGTCTTGGATTTCTGTAGTTGCAGTTTTGGTGATTATTACATTACTTTTAGCAAATATAATGGGATTGGTACAGAGTAATGCAAAGAGAATGCTTGCTTATTCATCTGTATCTCACGCTGGTTATATTTCAATAGTATTTTTTGGGGCTAATGAGCAATCTATTAATGTTTTAGGTTTTTATCTTTTTGCCTACTCCTTGGCTACTATTGGGGTCTTTATGAGTTTGATTTATGTTGAAAAAATAAAAAATGAAACTTCATATAATGCATTTAAGGGATTAGCAAAAACAGAACCTTTATTGGCAGTAGTTACGGCAATATCGTTATTTTCTATGGCAGGGATACCATTCACAGCAGGTTTTATAGGAAAATTGAGTCTCTTTGCTCAGGCAATTAATGTTGCTCCGTTTTTGATAGTAATAGCAGTAATCGGTTCTGCAGTATCTATTGCGTATTATTTGAGAATAATTATTGCAATGTTTTTCACGAAAGAATCAACATTCGAAGGAAAAGAAAAGGCTGGTGCAACATACAATATTCTTGCTGTATTGATTATTGTATTATTGATTGTGTTGGGGGTATATCCACAAATATTCTCAGAAATATTAGTGAAATAATATAATTGTTAATATTATAAATTGGGCAACTAAGATAGCGATGAGTTATTTTAGTTGCTTTTTTATTTCAATTTATAAAACTATAAGGGCAGAAAAGAATAAGTTTTATATATTTGTAAATAAATCTTAATATTATGAAAAAAGTAGTTTGTGGGTTTTTATTATTATTTGTATTAGTGGCTTGTGGAGTGGCTAATAAGATTGTTAATTCAGAAGTTAATACGAAAAAATCTTATCCATTACAATATACGAAATGGGTTTTGATGGATAAAACGAAAGGTTCAATACCGAGTCTTAATATTAAAGAAGTAAGAATTTACGGTAATGCAGGCTGTAATAATTATACGGCAGATATTAAGATAGACGATACAAATCACAAAATAACCATCGGAGCGGTGGCCTCTACAAAGATGTATTGCAAATGGATAAAATCCGAAGTTACTTTTCTAAAATTCCTTTCTATGGCGAATGGGTATAAGATAAAAGAAAATATATTAGAGCTCTATAAGGATAATATTCTTTTAATGAAATTTAAAGTGGAGGAATAATAAAAAAGAGATGATTTTTAGCTTGCCACTTTTTGTGTAAGAAAAAATCCTCTTCATATGAGAGGATTTTTTTGTAAATATTATTTTTTCTTTTCAGAGAGTTGTCTTTCGTATTCTGTAAAATCAGTAATGGGGTTTCTTGCAACTCCACTTTCTACCGCAGCTTTTGCTACTGCTGTGGATACTTTAGAGAATAATCTCTTATCAAAAGGTTTTGGGATGAAATATTCTCGTCCAAATTCTAATTGTTTTAGGTCGTAGGCTTGTTTCACATCTTCAGGGACGGGTTGTTTGGCAAGTTCAGCAATGGCATGAACAGCCGCAATTTTCATCTCTTCGTTGATATCTGTTGCACGAACATCTAATGCACCACGGAATATGTAAGGGAATCCTAATACATTATTCACTTGGTTAGGATAATCGCTTCTACCTGTGGCCATTATTACATCTTTTCGAGTTTGTGTTGCAAGCTCAAAAGTTATTTCTGGGTTAGGATTGGCAAGCCCAAAAACAATAGGGTTTTCTGCCATAGAGAGGAGCATCTCAGGAGATACTACATTCCCTCTCGATAGCCCGACGAATACATCTGCACCTACCATTGCTTCCTCTAAGGTATTTTTATCTGTTTGGGCTACAAAATCTAATTTTTCAGCTGTTAGGTTAGTTCTATTTTGGTTAATAACCCCCTTAGAATCACACATTAGGATATTTTCCTTTTTTAGTCCTAACTTAATGTAGAGTTTAGAACAAGCGATTGCTGCTGCTCCTGCTCCATTAATTACCACTTTTGCATTGCTGATATCTTTTCCTGCGATTTCCAAAGCATTGATAAGTGCTGCCCCCGAGATGATAGCCGTCCCATGTTGGTCGTCGTGCATTAATGGTATATCAAGCTCTTCTTTTAGTCTTTGCTCTATGTAGAATGCCTCAGGAGCTTTAATATCTTCTAAGTTGATACCTCCAAAAGTTGGAGCAATACCCTTTACTATTTCTATGAATTTATCAGGGTCTTTTTCGTTTATTTCAATATCAAATACATTGATATCTGCAAAAATCTTAAACAAAAGACCTTTACCTTCCATCACTGGTTTAGAGGCTTCGGCACCAATATCTCCTAGTCCAAGTACTGCTGTCCCATTGGAGATTACCGCCACCAAATTACCTTTTCCTGTGTATTCATATACTGTATCCAGATTTTTTTCTATTTCAAGGCACGGAGCTGCCACTCCTGGTGAGTAGGCTAATGATAGGTCCCTTTGTGAGGAGTGTGGCTTAGAGGGTATTACCTCAATTTTTCCTTTTGGTTCGCATTGATGATATTCTAATGCTGCTTGGTTTAAACTATTTTCGTCTCTGTGATTATTTGACATAGCTTTTTAGTTATAAAAATTAAACTTATACATATGCAAAATTAGTAAAAAAGTTTAAATAAGAATATATTTTTTTATTGAATTTTGCATCAAATTTATTAAAGATTTAGGAAGATTGATTATTTGATAATAGATTTCACTAGTCCATCAATAGGTTTTTTGATAATATTATCGATTTTTATGTTATTTTCTTGTGCTGTTTCTATCAATAAATCTTTATAATGATGAGCAATAGACCCTACAAAATAAAACTCTTTAGGTTGATATTTTAAATAGGGGAGTATTTGGTAATCAATATATTTTTGGAATTCTATTTTGATTAATCTTTTAATAAAATCATCATTTTTATACTCAAAAATAAACTCACTAAACTTCGCTAAATAAACATTCGGTTGGGACTTTTGGTAGAGATTTTCCAATACATCTTGTATTGTTAGGTGGTATTTTTTTTTGAAATTTTCTGATAATTCCTCTGGTAGCGTTTTCATAAAATAAGCCCTCAAAATAGCCTTTCCGAGTGCGTTACCGCTTCCTTCGTCTCCCAAAATATAGCCTAATGAAGGGGAGATTTGTAGGAGAGAATTTCCATCAAAAAAACAGGAATTGGAGCCAGTTCCCAAGATGCCGATTACTGCTTTTTCTCCATTATACACTGAGCGAACAGCTCCCATAAGGTCATTTTCAATGATGGCTTGTGCCTCTACAAAATGCTTTTGAAAGATTTTTTGCAGTCTTTTTTTGTTCTCTTGTGTGCCACATCCTGCCCCGAAGAAATAAATTTTCTTGATGTTATTTTTATGGGTAGATAATAAGGGAGTGTTCTCTATTTCGTGTAAAATTTTTTGCTCACTTATGAGGTTGGGATTGAAGCCTATCGTTTGTGTTTCAAAGTGTTGAGAGTAGTCTGCGTTTGTGATATACCAATCACATTTGGTAGAGCCGCCATCTACTATTGCTATCATAATTTGCTTTTTTTGAAATGCTAAGATACGAAAAAATAGTTATCTTTGCATTTATGATTTATTCTTTAAAAGGTATCGTTCAGGAACTTACTCCCACCTATGCGGTGATAGATGTGCTGGGTGTGGGGTATTATTTAGGGGTTAGTTTGCAGACTTCCGAGAAATTGACTTTGGGCAAAGAGGTGCTCATCTATACTCAGCAGATATTTCGAGAAGATGCTCATTTACTTTTCGGATTTGTAACTCGTACAGAGAAAGATATGTTTAATCTTCTCATATCTGTCAATGGAGTAGGGCCTGCTTCTGCTTTGATTATGCTTTCTTCTTTGGATAATACAGAGATTGCAAATGCCATTTTGTCTAACAACTCTGTATTGTTACAAAAAGTAAAGGGAATCGGAGCGAAAACAGCTGAGAGAATCATCATAGAACTGAGGGATAAGATGAAAAAATTCGGCGTAGTAGAGGAGGTGAATTCCAAAATACAATATAATAAAGTAAAAGAAGATTCGTTATCTGCATTAGAGGTTTTAGGTATTCCAAAACGAACCAGCGAAAAACTTGCCGACAAAATCATAAAACAAAATCCAGAAATAAAGGAGGAAGAGTTAGTAAAAACCATTTTGAAAATGCTCTAAATTGGGTAACCAGTTTTCAGCGAAGAAAAATTATTTGTATCAATCCTAATAAAATGAATCGTAGATTTTATTATATCGTATTTTTGGCTTCTCTCGTGAGTAATCCTATTGTTGCTCAGGAAGATAAGACTAATACAATAGATAGCACAAGTATTAGAAAAGAGTATATATTGCCCGACCCAAAGCGGTATGAGGCCTATTATGATGTGCATGCAGGGCTATATTACTTGTATCCAAAGATTGGGAATACCATTGTGGGAACTCCTGTAGCAATGTCTGTAAAGGAATATCAGAAATATGTGCTATCTAACCAGTTATCTGCCTACTATAAAGAAAAATCTACGACAAATGATTTGTTGCATCGTAAGGATTCTAAAGATGCAATGAAAAAAGGACTTTTACCCTCTTTATATATTAAAAATAAAATATTTGAAACAATTTTCGGAGGGAATAAAATAGAAATTATTCCGCAAGGTTTCGCATCTTTTGATGTAGGAGGATTATACCAGAGGATAGAGAATCCGATAATTTTACCACAGAATAGACAGAATTTTTCGTTTAATATTCAGCAAAGAATGCAACTTTCTCTCTTAGGGAAGGTTGGCGAAAATCTCCGATTGAAGGCCAACTATGATACCCAATCGGGATTTGCTTTTGAAAATAGAATGAATTTGGTATGGAAACCCAAAATGGGTAATATCGAGAATGTGGATGTAAGCAAATTAAACGACTATGTGGATAAAGATGGCGAAGATGGTATTATCAGAAAAGTAGAGTTTGGGAATGTCAATATGCCTCTTTCTACTGGATTGATACGAGGTTCAGAGTCACTTTTTGGTTTGAAAACTGATTTTAAACTTGGAAAAACAACAGGTACATTAGTGTTGTCTCAACAGCAGGGAGAGGCAAGAAATGTCGTGGTGCAAGGAGGTGGAACAATGAAGAATTTTAAGATTAACGCTTCTGACTACGAGGATAATCAACACTATTTTTTGGGACATTATTTTTTGAATAATTATGATAATGCCTTAGCTCAATATCCGATGGTGAATTCCAAAATTAGTATCAATAGAATAGAGGTATGGGTTTTGGAACAAGGTTCTGGTAATCTGCAAAATCAGAAAAGTATCGTAGGTATACGAGATTTAGGGGAAGGCACAGTAGGGTATCCTCAAAATGATCAAAATAATCTTTACCAAGATATTGTAGGGATTGGAGCAGATTTGAGAGACCCTAATTTGGTATATAATGCCTTAAATGGTAGGTCTTTTCCAAATTCAAATGGAGTGAATGTTACCTATCAAGATGGTGAGGAATTCGTATTCAATCGTAGGGCAAAAAAACTTAATTCAAATGAATATACTTTTGATTCTAAGTTAGGATATATATCTCTTAATCAGAGGCTTAATGATAATCAGCTCTTGGCAGTATCCTATTCTTATACGATAGCAGGAGACCCCAAGGTCTATAAAGTTGGAGAGTTTTCGGAGGAAAGCCCTGTTGTGATTACTAAGTTGTTGAAACCTAATAATGTGGTAAAGACAACTTCGCCAATGTGGGATTTGATGATGAAAAATATCTATTCCATAGATGCCAACCAAGTTTCTGCAGAGAATTTTATGTTAAATATTTATTACCGAAATCCACAAGGTGGAAAGGTAAATTATCTCCCTATACAAGGGGCGGATGACAAGACGCTGTTGCAGTTGCTCGGTTGGGATAGATTGGACAAAAATAACGACCTTTATGCAAATTCATCAAAAATAGGAGATGGTCTATTTGATTTTGTACCAAAAATTACCATCAATCCTGAGAATGGAAAATTGATTTTTACTAAGGTGCAACCTTTTGGAAATCACCTTAGAGAAGTACTAGGGAGCAATGCTACTGACCAATATGTATTCTCGGATTTGTATTCCAATTTAAAATCTGTTGTGCAGACGAATTCTAATCTCGCCCAGCGATATACTATTGAGGGGCGTTATAAGGGAGGACAGGGTTCAGGGATTTCTTTGGGGGCAATCAATGTGCCACAGGGTTCTGTAAAAGTTACCGCCAATGGCGTTCAGCTGGTAGAAGGGCAGGATTACACCGTGGATTATATGCTCGGGCAAGTGAATATCATCAATGAGCAGGTGAAAAATTCTGGACAAGCCATTAACATTTCTCTTGAAAATCAATTGACTTTTAACACGCAGAGAAAACGATTTTTGGGACTTAATTTGGAAAGGAAATTTAATGATAATCTAATCATTGGAGGAACTTTGGTGAATTATTCCGAGAGACCTCTTACCCATAAAGTGAATTTTGGGCAAGAGGCAGTGAATAATACCATTACTGGATTTAACTTGATGTATAATAATGAGTTGCCAATACTTACGCGACTTACAGACAAACTTCCTTTGGTGAATACCGAGACGCCGTCTAATCTTAGTTTTAAGATGGAAACAGCCTATCTAATACCTGGTGCTAACTCAGGAATGGGCGGACAATCTTATATTGATGACTTTGAGCAGACTTCCTCAAAAATTTCACTAAAAGAACCATCTTCGTGGGTACTTGCATCCAAACCTCAGAATAATACGGAGCTTATCTATCAACAAAATAGTAATGATAATATCACTTCGGGCAATGGCAGAGGACTTTTGTCTTGGTATAATATAGACCCAAGATTCTATAATGTAGGAGGAAAATCTCCCAATGGAATTAATGCTCAATCAGTCTCTAATCATGCAAGTAGAAGAGTGAGAACTAATGAGTTACTTAATAATAAGGACTTCGTAGCGGGGGAGCAAACTTATCTTAATACCTTTGATATTACTTATTATCCAACTGAGAGAGGACCTTATAACTTCAATACAAATGAGCAGACCTCCGACAGATGGTCAGGGCTGATGCGTCCTATTTCGGTATCCAATTTTGTGAGTTCTAATATAGAATATGTAGAGTTTTGGTTGATGGATCCTTATGCTGATAATCCAAATAAGATTTTAGGAACCGCTCCAAAGTTACGATTGCAATTAGGAAATATCTCTGAGGATATCCTTCGAGATGGTAGGTTGCAGTACGAAAATGGATTACCGAGCAACTCCCAGCCAAATTCTACCTCCGATACGAATTGGGGGAAACAACCGAACCAGCATCCCGTATTGTATGCTTTTTCTACTGAAGGAGAAGAGAGAGCCCAGCAAGATGTGGGGTTTGATGGATTAAATAATCAGCAGGAAGCCCAAAAATTCGGTACGAATTATGTAAATCCAGTTACTCAGCAGGCTGACCCAGCAGGGGATGATTTTGTATACTATCTTTCTAACCAATTCAGTGGGAATATGGCTAGCTCTGTAGTGGATAGATACCGATATTTTCGAAATCCAGATGGTAACTCACAGGCGAATACTTTGGAAGTTTCGTCTCAAATACCAGATACAGAAGATGTTAATAGAGATTATAACCTTGACCAAAATGAAGCTTACAACCAATACACTATAGACCTTAGTAAGGGGGCTTTGGGACTTAACAAAAATTTCATCGTTGATGAAAAGGAGGTTGAAGTACAGTTTGAAAACGGACAAAGAAGCAAAAATAAATGGTATCTATTTCGAATTCCCGTAGGGCAGTTTGATGCAGGAATTCCAAATTCTGGAGAATCTGTATTGAATAATGTTCGTTTTGCAAGAATTTTATTGGATGGAATAGACGAGACTACTACGCTCCGTTTTGGTTCTCTTGATTTGGTTCGTTCCGATTGGCGAAAATATACTAAAAATATCTCCGCTGATTATATGAATGACTATCAAGATGAGGGGACAGGGCTTGTGGATAATGAAAATTTCTTCGTTGGAAGTATTAATTTAGAGGAGAATGGTGCAGGAACACCGCCTTATGTATTGCCACCAGGAATAGACCGACAGGTGTTGAGTGGGAATGCAGGAGTGCAACGGCAGAACGAATCTTCCCTATATTTGAAGGTGAATAACTTGGCAGGAAATACGGCTAAGGCAGTTGTGAGAAATGCTAACCTCGATATGAGAAGGTATAAAAAATTGGGACTTTTCCTCCACGCAGAAGATATTAAAAATATCTCTAATGCCTCTAAAGATGCTGATGCCAAATTCTTTATCCGTTTAGGTAGCGATATTACCGACAACTATTACGAATACGAAACATCGCTGAAATATACATCTAATAACGCTCGCTCGCCATTGGAAATATGGAATGAGGTAAGTCTTGATGTGGAAGAATTTGTGAAAGCAAAATCCAAGCGGGACAAATTAGGCAATAGCTTAATGCAGACACGATATCATTATGCCGATTTTGGGGATAATGATCAGAAAATCTTTGTGAAAGGTCGCCCAAGTCTTGGAAATATTACAAGTATCACCTTAGGAATTAGAAATAAATCTGCTATTGGCAAAAGTATTGTTCTTTGGGTAAATGAAATACGCTTATCTGAAATAGATAATAAGGGAGGTTATGCTACAAATACAAGTTTGAATTTTAATCTTGGAGATTTGGCCTATGTAAATGCTAATTTTTCAATGGCAACAAGTGGTTTTGGTAGTATAGAACAAAAACCAGCAGAAAGGTCTCAAACAAATAATATGGCATTCGGTGTGAATACTAATGTTAATTTAGATAAATTCCTTCCCGAAAAATCAGGAATCAAAATCCCAATAAACTACTCCTATACTCAAGAAATAGAAGACCCAAAATACAACCCATTGGATAATGATGTAGAATTTAGTAAAGCTCCTAACAAAGATGAACTAAAAAAAGTAGTGAGAACTTATCGACAACGCAGAAGTGTGGGAGTGGTGAATATGAGAAAAGAAAGAGTGAATGATAAAGCGCCAAAATTCTACGACTTAGAAAATATCTCCGTAACGGCTATATACGAGGATAACTATTTCCGAGATATTTATACTAAAAAAGACTATGACCAGCGACTTCGTGGGAATATAGACTATAACTATACCTTCAAGCCGATGGTAATAAAACCATTTAATAAAATAATAAGCGATACAGCAAAATCCGCTAAGTATTTTGTTTGGCTTAAAGACTTTAATTTTAACCCAATACCTACACGATTCTCTTTCCGTACGGAGGTTGATAGACAATATAATGAACTACAATACAGAAATATAGATGCTATCCTAAGTGGAAATATAGCATCGGATTTAGATATTATTAAAAATAGAGCTTTCTATTTCGGATGGCAGTATAATTTGGGTTTCAATTTTACAAAATCTCTAAAAATGGAAATCAATTCTGCCACGAGAACCATCAATGACCAGCAGAATGTAGCTTCAATGGGTACGAACTCTATTTTCAGTAACCCATTCCGAGCGGGTCGCCCAGTGCTATATAACCACAGGGTACAGGTTAATTATAGAGTTCCGTTTAGCAATTTCCCATATTTAGATTTTATTACGGCAGAGGCAGGATATGGTTTTCAATATAATTGGAATACAAGGTCATCAGCAATTAGAAATCATCAGCAGGGGAATTTGGGAAATATTGCTCAAAATACCAATACCATTGTTGCTACGGCGTCGGTGGATATTCCTAATTTGCTGGGTAAATTTAAGTATTTCACTAAGGTTAATGAGATTATGACGAAGAGAAAACAAGAAATAGACTCGCTGAATAATGCTTATGAAAAACGCTTGACAGAAAAACACCGTACAAAGATAAAACCTTATAAATTTAAAAATAAATTAACTCCATTACAAGCCATTGCCTATGCCATTACTTCGGTTAAGCAGTTGAATGTTAATTATAATGAGACAAATGGAACAATGTTACCAGGTGTACTTTCTGCTCCGAATTGGTTCGGATATGGACAAACAGTAGGAGGGCCTACTTATGAATTTTTACTTGGTTCGCAGGCTGATATTCGCAGGTTGGTAATAGAAAATGGTTGGGTATCTAATTCTGAGTATATGACGGAGCCATTCGTGCAAAATACCACGAAGACTTTAGATATGAATATCCAAATAACACCAATGAATGATCTGAGAATTGATTTAAATTCTACATATAGATATAATCAAAACTATACTCAATCGGGCTACAACTATGTGGATAGAAGTAGGGATTTTGTCGGCTATCGTGATGTATTTGGTAATGAGATAATTAGCCATTCCAAATCTGTTTGGACTTTTCCAACGACTTTTAAAAATCCTAATGAAATATATAGGACAATGTTGGAAAATGCAAGGGTATTGTCTCAACGAGTGGGAGATATTGCAACGGTTAATTCCCAAGGATTTACTGAGGGATATGGTATTGCTAATGCATATATATTAGTTCCAGCCTTTCAATCAGCAATGGAAGGAAAATCCATTAAGACAATGAAAAATCCTACGAAAGTTGGTTTCTCATTACCGAATTGGAGGCTTATATACTCAGGATTGAGGAATATTCCATTGATTAATAGCCAATTTAGCAAGTTTGATATCTTACATTCTTATACCTCAACCTATACAAATGCAGGTATCCAAACAAGTATGGAATATTTTAATAACAGAAATACACCTTCTGCAAGGGATGTTAATGGTAATCGTTATAATCCATATACCTTTGGACAAGTGGGTTATGTAGAGGCCTTTCAGCCACTCATTGGAGCGGATATGACGATGCGGAATAATATGCAACTAAAAGCACAGATTAATAAGGATAGAACTTTTCTTCTGAGTACGATTAACAATACTCTCAATGAGGAAGATGCTAGGGAATATGTGTTTGGATTTGGGTATATATTGAAAGATTTGAAAATAAAATTTAATGTAGGAAATAAAAAACGCATTATAAAATCCGACCTAAATATTCGTGGAGATATTTCTATTCGAGATACAAAAACTACCATTAGAAATATTTTGATGAACGATTCTCAAATTACAGGAGGACAGACACTCATAGGTGTTAAGTTTTCAGCGGATTATAATATGTCTGAAAATCTTAATATTAGATTTTTTTATGACCAATTACTTACGCGGTATAAAATCTCAACGGCATTCCCACTTTCTACCGTGAGGGCGGGTATTTCGGCGACATTTACCTTTGGAGGAAATACATCATTGTAGTGATTTAATTAAAAAAATATTACCTTTGAAAAAAATATAAAATGTTAAAAGCAGGATTAGTAGGTGCAGGACATCTCGGTAAAATACATCTCAAACTCCTAAATCAATCGGAGAAATACGAGTTAGTAGGTTTCCACGATGCAGATACCGAAAATGGAAAGAAATTAGAGGCTGAGTTTGGATATAAATTTTTTGAAAATTTTGATGATTTATTGGTAGAAATACAAGTTTTAGACATTGTAACACCCACCATTTATCATCATCAATATGCCCTGAAAGCTATTGAAAAGGGAAAACATTTTTTCATAGAAAAACCTGTTACACATACTTTGGAACAGGCGGAGGAAATTATCCAAAAGTGCCACGAAAATGGAATAAAAGCCCAAGTAGGTCATGTGGAACGATATAATCCAGCATTTATCGCTACTCAAAAATATATCCAAAAACCAATGTTTATTGAAATCCATCGCTTGGCAGAATTCAACCCAAGAGGGACGGATGTATCTGTAGTTTTGGATTTGATGATTCATGATTTGGATATTTTGTTGAGTATTGTGAAATCTAAGGTGAAAAATATTCACGCTTCGGGTGTGTGTGTGGTGAGTAAAACACCAGATATAGCCAATGCAAGAATAGAGTTTGAAAATGGATGTGTAGCAAATCTTACCACTTCTAGAATATCTATGAAAACGATGAGGAAATCAAGATTCTTCCAGCAAGATGCCTATATATCAGTAGATTTCTTTGAGAAAAAGGCAGAAGTTATTCGTATGAAACCTGCTCCCGAAACTCCATCAGATTTTGATATGATTATACAAAATGCTGAGGGTGAAAAGAATCAAATAATATTTGAATATCCTGATATACAGCCAAATAATGCTATCTTAGATGAGTTGGAGACATTTGCTGATGCCATAGAAAAAGAGGCTCCAATCTATGTATCTTTGGAAGATGGAACAGAAGCACTGAAAATTGCTCTTCAAATAATGAAATTAATAGATTAATAATACTTTAAATAATTGATTATTAGTTTTTTATAATATTGTGTTTATAAAAGATATTATAAAAATTTTGCAATTGGGATAAACTTTTTTATCTTTGTATAAATAATTTAAAGTTGATTTAAAATGAAATTACCAAAGTTTTTATTAGCAGACAACACTGAGTTTCCAGAAGATTTATTCGTAGTGCATACAGAATATCCTCGTTTTATCCTTAATGTAGAAGAGGAAGAAGTAGAATGGTTGGATGATTTAGAAGGTGATAATGAAGAATCTATCGCTGATGAAGCTACAAAAGTAATAGAAGAAGCATTTAAATTTTGTGATGAAGAATTAGCAAAATATGACGACGAAGATGATGAATAATCATTAAGAAAAATAATAGGAGGTAAGAATTTCGGTTCTTACCTTTTTTGATTATTTTGAAACAATAAATAAAATCGGGACTTCCAATGGAAGTCCCGATTCGTGTAAATATAATTCAAATGAGAAAAAATAATTTACTTATCTATACTACCCATCACACGCTTCATAAACTGGTTTAGAGCATCTTTTTTAGGAGTACCATCTTTTACCATTTTATGAACTTCCATTGCTCCATACATATTAGAGATAAGCTCTCCAATTACATCTAATTCCTCATCTTTGAGTGCAGGAGCCTCTGTAAGGTTTTCCAATACAGATAGCGTTTCTACGATATAATCTTCGTCATTATCATCGATAAATTGCACTAAATGTTTGATAACGGGTAGTTTCATAGGATTTCTTTTACTAAGTCTGTTAGTATTTCAGCTTTGTTAGTTTGAGTTTCCCCCACTAATTTTCCATTAACGAAAGTAGCAAAAGTTGGTAGGTTGCTCACATTCGCTAATTTTCTACTTTCTGTGAATTTTTCAGCATCTATATAGTAGAAAGGAATATTTTCATTTTCAGTAGCCAATTTTTTGAATTTAGGCTTCATAATACGGCAGTTACCACACCAAGAAGCACCAAATTGCACCACAACTTTTTCGTTATTTGCTACTAATTCTTGAAGGTTGTCTTCTGTTAATTCTATAAACATTTTCTTAAATTTTAATATTAATGTTGATTGTTAGTGTTTTGCTAAATATTCGGCAGTAGAGTTTCTGTCGGCAGACATTGCCTCTTTACCTTTTTCCCAGTTTGCAGGGCATACTTCTCCGTGAGTTTGGATGTGTGTATAGGCATCAATCAGTCTAAGATACTCATTTACTGTTCTTCCAAGTGGCATATCATTCACAGATTCGTGGAAGATTCTACCAGTTTCATCTACTAAGTAAGTAGCTCTGTAAGTGCAGTTTGAACCGCTGATGATTTCGTTTCCTTCCTCATCATAGTCGAAATATTGCTCTACGATACCCAAAGCGTTTGCTAATTGTCTATGTGTATCTGCTAAGATTGGGTATGTTACTCCCTCTATACCACCATTATCTTTTGGAGTATTAAGCCAAGCGAAATGTACCTCATTTGTATCACAAGAAGCACCTATTACGATAGTGTTTCTTTCTTCAAACTCTTTCAAAGCCTCTTGGAATGCGTGTAACTCCGTTGGACAAACAAAAGTAAAATCTTTTGGATACCAGAAAAGAAGAACTTTCTTTTTATTGTTGATAGCTTCTTCAAGAATGTTGATTCTTAAATTATCACCCATTTCAGACATAGCATCTACGGTGATGTTCGGAAATTGATTACCTACTAATGACATATTTTTATTGTTTTTATTGTTAATAATTAATACTCAAATAATTTTTAGCAAATGTAAGGCGTTTTTGGGTATTAAAAAAATAAAATCAATTAAAAAAATCTATAAGAATTTTTATATTATACTATAAATGCGATGATATGGATTGAAATTAAATAAAAAACACTCTCTGTAGAGAGTGCTTTGTATAATTTAGATTAATCAAGTTTTTTTAGTACGGATTCTAGTTTTGCTTTATAAGTAGGATTGTCTTTTCCTTTACCCCAATTGACTCCATTTTGATTAAATTCTAATTCCACAAAATTTACTAAATCTCTTCTTCCTACGAGTAATGTAAATATCCAAGTACCATTTATTCTATCCCCAGCCCCTGTGGAACCTCTAGAGGGCGTTCTTTTAGAGCTCATGGAAATATAATCGGCAGAGATACCCCAATTATCGCCTGTTTGTTGTAATTTTACTATAGGAGGAGCAACTCTAGATAATGTGTTAGTACCATCAATAACATTAGGATTAGCAGTCTCCATTACAAGCATATCATAGTTACCACCATTAACACCACCAGGTAAAAAAGAATAACTCATAATCGCTATAGCGTATTTTTCATAATTAATGCCTGTATCAAAGTTACTGATCCAATCTCCTTCAACATTACTTACTTTAAGGGTAAGTACACTCACAGTACTTGAAATAGGCACTCCCTTATAGACATCTCCATTGCTATCTATCATAAGAGGATGATAATCCGTATAAGCAGTTGTCTTTTCTTTGTTTGTACCCATTGCAGAATTTATGTTTTCGCTATATTCTGGAGTACCTACAAGTCTTAATACAGGTTTTCCTGCATTGTTAGAAGAGTTTTCAATCGTTAAAGTTCTAGCAGGAGTGGTTGTATTGATTCCTACTTTTCCATTGTTTTTTTCATTTGCTGTATTAGTTTCTTGTGCTTTTAAGCGACCTACTAAAGAGATACATAGCATTCCTAATAGGATAAATCTTTCTTTTGTCATTATTTTCAATTTAGGGGCTGCAAATCTATGATATATTTTGTTTATTCTACCCCCCCCCTTATTGTTTTTATCTATATTGTTTATAGTTTAAATCTATCATTTTGTATTTAATTGATATTCAGAGATATAGTTTATGTGTTAAAAAATTTGTAAAGAGAGGACTTTTTCAAATCTCATTTGTATTTTTTTCAATAGGAAGGATTGTTTCATTTGGCAATCTTTTCTAAATAAGGGCGACTTTATTCTGAGGGTTACATTTCCATCTTTGTAGTCAGTCTGTGCGATTTCCTTACTAAAATTTTTGCCGAGGTATTCTTCTAAAAAAAATTGTATATCAAGTGCATATAGTTTGTCTTCTAGTCCATATAGCTTGCCGATGACCTTCATTAGTTCTGATGCTTGATATTCGCGTTTTTTTTTTGCCATAGCGTGTAGGTGGTTGTTATGTTATTGTAAGAATGTCGTGTGAAACTCCTTTTTCGTCGAGGTATTTATTCAGTATTTCGTTTCCACTTCTTATAGAATTCACTGCCCACCGAATCCTCGTTTTTAATAATTTTTCTTTATTAAGGAGATGAGGAATATTATTTTTTATGAGTTTTTGTTTAAGTTCGTAAAAGCAAATCGCTGCTGCTACGGAGACATTAAAACTTTGAGTGAAGCCATACATAGGTATAGCCAAAGTTTCATCTGCAAAATCGAGAATCTCTTCCGTTACGCCTTGCCATTCCGTCCCAAAGGTGAGGGCGATAGGTTCCGTAATATTAAAGTTGGGGAGGAGTGTGGCGTTTTTCTCTGGCGAGACAGCGACGATTTTGTATCCTTGTTGCTTGATATTTTTAATTGAATCGATATGAGCGGGGTGTTTTACGATTTCTACCCAAGTGTCGGCACCTTTGGTGAGGTCTAAATTGGGCTGAAAGACATTTATTTTTTCTAATGCGACAATTCTATGTAAGCCACAAGCCTCGGCACTGCGGACGATGGCTGCGGCATTTCGGAATTGATAGACATCTTCCATTATAGGCAAAATAAAATCCGAACTTTGAGCCGAAAAATACTCAATCTTTTGTAGCCTTTCCTCGGTGAGAAAATTGGTAAGGTATTGATAAACCTCTTCTAAATCTTGATGTATCATTCGGCAAAAGTAGGATTTTATTTTTTATAATTGATGAATATTAATGCAAGAAATGTCTCATTCCAGTGAAGAGCATAGGGATTTGGTGTTCATTCGCTGCCACGATGCTTTCTTCATCTCTCATACTTCCACCAGGTTGGATAATGGCTTTAATACCTTCTTTGGCACAAGTATCCACTACATCACGGAAAGGGAAAAAGGCATCAGAAGCTAAAACTAAATCACCGCTGAATTTTTCTTTCGCTCTTTCTATGGCTTGTTGAGCAGCCCAAATGCGGTTCACTTGTCCGCCACCGATTCCTAAGGCTTGTTTGCCGTTAGAGACTACAATCGCATTAGATTTCACATATTTTACTACTCTTTGAGCGAAAATCAATGCCTTTTTTTGTTCTTCTGTAGGTTCCAATTGGGTAACACATTTTATGTCTTCCGAGAATTGATTGTCGCTACTTTGGATAAGCAATCCACCATCTATTTTCACCCAGTTTTGTTGGTCAGAAATAGGATTTTTAATTTTAATGACTCTTAAATTTTTCTTTTGAGCCAAAACTTCCAAGGCATCAGCATCAAAATCAGTCGCCATTACGATTTCAAGGAAAGTTTTATTAAGCTCTTCGGCAGTGGCTTTATCTACTTTATAGTTCATAGCAACGATACCGCCAAAGATAGAAACAGGGTCGCACTCAAAAGTTTTTTGATAAGTTTCCAAAGCAGTCTCTCCGATGGCTACACCGCAAGGCGTGGAGTGTTTTACGGCACAGCAAGCCATTTCATTTTTGAATTCGCTGACTACCTTCCAGCATAAGTCCATATCACGGAGGTTATTAAATGATAATTCTTTACCACCGATTTGTTCAAAATCCTTCATTGCTCCGTTTTCTATGGTAGAAACATAATACGCTGCCGATTGGTGTGGATTTTCGCCGTAGCGGAGGTCAGCCACTTTCTTATAAGAAGCATTAAGATACTGCGGATACTCTTCATTGAGAAGCATTTGAGAAATGGCAGCATCATAGGCAGAAGTAAGATTAAAAACTTTTCCCGCCAAAGTCTTTCTTGTTTCAAAAGTAGTGTCAGAATGAGTTTCAATCTCGGATTTTACTAAATGATAATCATTTACATCAGTAATTACCGTTACAGACTTGAAGTTTTTCGCTGCAGAACGAAGCATAGAAGGCCCTCCGATGTCTATAAACTCTACTTTTTCATCTAAGGAAATGTTTTTATTGGCATTTTCAAAGAAAGGATAAAGATTTACGACCACCATATCTATTAGACCGATGTGATTTTCTGCTACGGTCTTCATATGCTCGGCGTTATCCCTTACGGCTAATAGACCGCCATGCACTTTGGGGTGTAGGGTTTTTACTCTTCCGTCCAGCATCTCGGGGAAGTTGGTAACCTCATCTATTGGGATAGGGTTTAGCCCTGCCTCTTTCAGATGTTTGAATGTCCCACCTGTGGAGATGAGTTCATAATTGTTTTGCTCTAAAAATTGTGCAAATTCTATCAATCCTGTTTTGTCTGATACGGATATTAATGCTCGTTTTTTCATTTTTATACTTATTTATGGGTAATATTCTATAATTCTTTCTGTGATTCTATGAGGAATAGTGTTTTTATATTCTATCCTTTGTGTCCAGTTGTTATTTTTATCATATTCATAGGTGTATTTGGAGTCAAGTCTACCATTGGAGTCATAGTTATTTTTTTCTATATTATTCCCTTTTTCATCGTATTTATAGGTGTATTTGTAGTTAAATTTACCATCTTCATCATAATGGTATTCTTCTATTTTATTCCCTTTTTCATCGTATTTATAGGTATTTTTGTAGATAAGGCTACCATCATCGGAGTCATAGAAATTATCTTCTATCATATTCCCTTTTTCATCGTATTTATAGGTGGTTTTGGAGTAAAGTCTACCATTGGAGTTATAGTAATTTTCTTCTATTTTATTCCCTTTTTCATCGTATTTATAGGTGTTTTTGTAGATAAGGCTACCATTGGAGTTATAGTAATTTTCTTCTATTTTATTTCCTTTTTCATTATAAATTTTAAAATGACCATCATCAGTATAAACAGCACTACTATCTACTAGTACATCACCTTTTTCTATTTGTCCGAATTTTTCTACTGCTTCATAGGTGTTTTCTGTTATAGATTTTACCTTACCTTTTAGGTTTTCTTCTGTTAGGTCATTTTTCTTTTCTGATTGGTTACAAGATACCAAACATAACACAGAAAGTATTACTAATATTATTTTCTCCATTTTTAATAAATATACTTTATACTATTTACTTTTTATTCCCCTCTTTTAGAAGAGGGGGAATTTTTCTCTTTTTGAGATTATTTAGCCTCCGTTTAAAACCTTTACAATAGCTTTGGGGAATATTTCGTATTCTACTTGATGGACTTTCTCAGCGAGGGAGTGGGGGGTATCGTTTTTTTCTACGGATACTTTTCCTTGCAAGATGATTTCGCCTTCGTCTATTCCTGCGGTTACGAAATGCACGGTGGCTCCGCTTTCTGTTTCTTGGGCATCAATCACCGCTTGATGGACATTCATTCCCCACATGCCTTTTCCTCCAAATTTAGGAAGGAGGGAAGGGTGAATGTTGATGATTTTGCCGTTATGTTGATGGACAAAATCAGGAGTGATGATGGAGAGAAACCCTGCTAAAACGATGAGGTCTGTATTTTCAGGAAGGTGTTTTTCTAAATTAACACAAAAATCTTTCCCTCGCTTGATGATGAGGTGAGGAATGCCATATTGTTCCGCTCTGGTAAGTCCGTAGCACTCTCTATCAGCGACTACGAGGGCAATCTCAGTGTTAGGAATCTCTCCGCTCTCTATGCTGTCTATGATTCTTTGGAGGTTCGTCCCTCCACCTGATACTAAAACTACGATTTTCTTGGTCATTTTAGTAATGAGTTATTTCAAGATGATTTTTTCTTTTCCTTCGGTGATTTCTCCTATTTCATAGGCATCATCAAGGAGAGAAAGTGTTTTTTCTACTTCGTGTGCCTCTACTATAACTACCATACCTACTCCCATGTTGAAAGTGCCAAACATCTCCATTCTATCTATGTTACCGCGTTTTTCGCACTCTTGCATAATGCTTGGAACTTGGATTTTATTGATGTCAATATCAGCACATAATCCATCTGGAATGATTCTCGGTACATTTTCTATCAATCCTCCTCCTGTGATGTGTGCGATGCCCTTTACATTTACTTCTTTTAGTAGTTTATGTATTGGTTTATAATACAATCTTGTAGGTTCTAAAAGTGTTTCATAGAGAGGTTTTCCTTCAAAGGTTTCATTAAAGTCAGGGAATATTTTTCTTACCAAAGAAAAGCCGTTGGAGTGGAATCCTGAACTTGGTAGAGCGATGATTTTATGCCCTTGTTGGATTTTAGAGCCGTCAATGATTTGGTCTTTTTCTACAATACCTACGCAGAACCCTGCGACATCATAGTCACCAGGGCGATACATCCCTGGCATCTCGGCAGTCTCTCCACCGATGAGGGCACATTCGTTGTCTTTACATGCCTCAGTAATTCCGAGTACGATTTCGGCTGCGGTATCAGAGTCTAATTTCCCACAAGCGAGGTAGTCAAGGAAGAAAAGGGGCTTGGCTCCATGGCAAAGAATGTCATTGGCACACATTGCGAAGCAGTCAATCCCAATAGTGTCAAATTTTTGGGTATCAATAGCAATTTTAAGTTTGGTACCTACACCATCTGTCCCACTAACGAGAACAGGGTTTTTATACCCAGCGATTTGGTAAAATGCTCCAAAACTTCCAATGCTATTGAGAACATTTTCGTTGTGGGTTTCGCTCACTGCTTTCTTGATTTTGTCTACGGTTTTGTAGCCTTCTTCTTTATCTACACCAGCGGATTTGTAAGTATTGCTCATATTTATTGTATTTTTATTCGAGTTAATTCAATAAAAAAGCCAATAATCGTGTAGGATTATCGGCGTTATAATATATTACATTTTGCATACTTTTAGAGCGGAAAAAAGCACCCTTCTCTGGAAAGGATTATACTTCTCTAAAAATGCAATTATAATCATTCTTTTTTCTTTGTCGCAAAAATAAGAAAAATATCCTGATTTTCCTAATAAATTTCAATAAATATTTTTGAGAGTAATCTTCATTTGAGTGAGTAAATGTTTAAATATTGTGTTTTTTTGATAAAAGTTGTATCTTTGCAAGAAATTAAAGACGAAAAAATGAAATTTACGATATTAAGTAGCGAATTAAGAAAAAAGTTAAGCACCGTAGGAAGTGTTTTAGCAAGTTCGTCATCTAATTCGACTAATCCTATTTTAGAAAATTTTTTATTCGAAGTAAATCAATCAAAACTTACAATCACGGCATCTGATGGGGAGACTACTTTGGTAACAAGTCTTGAAGTAAATTCAGAAGATGTATTCAAAATTGCTGTGCCTGCAAAAATGTTGCAGACTTTGATGAAAACTTTCGTAGAGCAACCTCTTACTTTTATTGTGGAAGCCAATGAAAGAGGACGAGGTAAGAAATTGGATATTTGGAATGATAAAGATGTATTTACTATCGCCCTTGATAATGAAGATGAGTATCCATCATTACCTAATATTGATGCAGGAAAAACTATTACAATACCATCAGAAGTGTTATATAAGACTCTTTTGAATACTCTTTTTGCAGTATCTAATGACCCATTGCGTGCAGTGATGACAGGGGTGTTTTTCCAGTTTACAGAAAAGGGTTGTAATTTTGTATCAACAGACTCTCACAGATTGGTAGTATATACGAGAAAAGATATTGTTTATGAAGATAATGTGGAGTTTATTATTCCAAAAAAAGCTTTATCTGTACTAAAAACTATTCTTGGGAATACTAATGAGTCCGTTAAAATTGAGTTCAACGAGAACAATGCGAGATTTATATTAGAAGACTATGTTTGGGTTTGTCGCTTGATAGATGGAAAATATCCTAATTATGTAGCTGTGATACCTAAGGATATTCCAAATCATATGACTATTGGTAGAAATCTACTATTGAGCTCCATTGAGCGAGCTTCTGTTATGTCTAGCGAATCTACTCATCAAGTGAGATTCAAATTGTCAAAAGATAATCTTCATCTACAGGCAGAAGATACAGAGTTTGGAAAAGGTGCCAATATGAAAGTGCCATGTAGCTATATTGGAGAGCCAATGGATATAGGTTTTGATGCGAGATATTTATCGGATATTTTGAAAGCCTTGATATCTGATGATGTTATATTTAAAATGTCTCAGCCAAATCGCCCTGCCGTTATTGAGCCAATTGATGGATTAGAGGATGGAGAAAGTATTTTGATGTTATCAATGCCTTTAGTAGGGTTTTAATAATTTTGATTATATATTTATAGATTTGAGGTGGTAATTTTACTACCTCAAATTTGTTTTTGTAAGTTAAAATACTTAATTTTGGTAGAGAAAAACAGTATTTAATAAATTGATATTATGAAGAAAATATTATTTCCAACAGATTTTTCGGATACGGCAAATAATGCGTTTTTATATACACTTCACCTAGCGAAATTATATAACGCTGAGGTATTTGTTACCCATATTTATGACAAAAAAGTAATATCTACACTCTACGGAGGACAGCCAGAATTGGTAGCTACGATTTATGTGGATGTGGAACTTGATGAGTTTGAGTATTTTAAAGAAGAAAGCAAAAAATTAAGAATGATTGCTGAGGAAAATAATTTATCCGATGTGAAACTTAATTTCATTTTTAAATCAGGGAGTTTGGTTTCGACATTAGGGGAAATTATTGAAAAAGAGAAAATTAACCTCGTAGTGATGGGAACAAGTGGCGTTACTAATTTTGAAAAAAAACTATGGGGTAGTAATACGATGAATGCCCTTCGTAGTCTCGATATTCCTATTTTGAGCATTCCTAAAAAAGCTATATTTAAGGGAGTGAAAAATATTGGTTTTGCAAGTGCGTTGAAAGATTCGGATAAACCTATTTTGGCAAATTTATTAAATTTTTATGATGATAATAATCTAATAATCAAGGTTCTATATGTTATAAAAAATGATAAAAATACAGAGGTAGAGGAGCAGTTGATAGACAAAAAAATAGCAAGTTGGGAGAGTGAATTCAGAAATGAAAAACTTATTTTTATCAAAAAAATATCTGATAGTGTAACCAAGGGTATTTATCAACTTATTTTTGATGAAAATATTGATATTGTGGTGATTGCTAAGCGAGATTTGAGTTTCATTGATAGTCTCTTTACTCACAGTCTCAGTGAGGATTTGGCGAAAAAAATGGATTTTCCATTATTAGTCGTGAAGTAACAGATGATATTTGTGTAAAAAATCGTAGATTTGCAACTATTAATCAAGATTAAAAATGAAAATTTCTAATAATTGGCTTAAAGATTATATTAAAACTGACTTAAAGTCAGAGAAAATAGGTGAATTCCTTACAGATATTGGTTTGGAGGTAGAAGGAATAGACCAGTTTGAGTCCATTCGTGGTAGTTTAGAGGGAATTGTAGTAGGAAAAGTACTCACTTGTGAAAAGCATCCAAATGCTGATAAATTGAAAGTAACGACCGTGGATGTGGGGAATGGAAAAATCCTAAATATCGTCTGTGGGGCTTCTAATGTATCTGCTGGGCAAGTAGTGCCTGTGGCCGTTATCGGAACAAAAATTTATGATAAAGAAGGAAATTTTTTTGAGATAAAAGAAGCGAAACTCCGTGGCGAGATTTCTCAAGGTATGATTTGTGCTGAAGACGAGCTGGGCCTTAGCGATAATCACGATGGTATAATGGTGCTTGATGCTGAAAAATTTATGGTAGGAACGCCTTTCGCTGATTATTTTGATATTGCAAAAGATGAGATTTTTGAGATAGGATTAACTCCAAATAGAACTGATGCTATGTCTCATTATGGGGTTGCCAGAGACCTCAATGCATTCCTTGTTTCCAATAATATGCATTCTGAATTTGAAAAAGTAAGTTCGGAGGTATTAGAAGCGGAGGGAACACATAGTTTTAGTGTAGATATTGAAAATGAGGAACTTATCCCGAGATATCTTGGTGCTGTAATAGAAAATGTAGTAGTCGAAGAATCCCCAGTGTGGTTGCAGAATAGATTGAAATCAATAGGAGTGTCTCCAATCAATAATGTGGTAGATATTACAAACTATATTTTGCACGGATATGGACAACCACTTCACGCTTTTGATGCGGATAAGATTTCAGGGCAAAAAATCAAAGTAGGCGTAGTAGATGCAGGAACAAGATTGACAACCTTAGATGGGGTGGAGAGAACACTCAATGGTTCTGAAATTGTCGTAAAAGATGGACAAAATAAACCTCTTGCTATTGCAGGGGTACTCGGAGGAGCTATTTCGGGGGTGGATTCAGAGACGATAAATATTTTCTTGGAAGGTGCTTATTTTAATCCCGTTGCTGTCCGAAAATCTGCAAAATATCACGGGCTAAATACCGATGCGTCTTTCCGATTTGAGAGAGGAATCGATCCAAATAATGTAAAGACCGCTATCACCCATGCTATTAAGATGATTACTGATATAGCGGGCGGTAGATTAGTTGGGGATATTATTGAGCATTACCCTAATAAAATAGAAGACCATTATGTGATTCTTCGTTTCTCTAAAATAGACCAAATTTTAGGAATGAAAATCCATAGAGATAAGATTAAAGAAATTCTTAAGTCTTTGGATATTAAAGTGTTAAATGAAATAACAAATGGTGTAGAAATCTCTGTGCCAGCCTACCGAGCTGATGTGACCAGAGAGATAGATGTGATAGAAGAAATCCTAAGAATATATGGCTACAATAAGGTAGATGCTCCTAATAAGATAGCCTTCACACCGATTAAATTGTATCTTGATAATCAAGAGGCATTGGAAAACTCTTGGGCAAGAACTTTGCAGAGTAATGGCTTCTACGAGGTGATGAACAACTCCCTTACGGCAGAGAAAAATGTAACACCTGAGGCTGTTAAGTTGTTAAATCCACTGAGTGGCGATTTGGCTTTTATGAGAACATCTCTTCTACAAGGCCTTTTGGAGAATACAATTTATAATATCAATCGTAAAAATCCGGATATCAAGTTCTTTGAGTTAGGTAAAATTTATCAAAAGAGAGAAAGTTATACAGAAAGAAAGCAACTTGCGATTTTGGTATCAGGAAGAGAGGTGAGAGAGAATTGGCTCGAACCAAAATCTGCAACTAATTTCTATTATCTAAAAGGTTATGTCCAATTGTTGTTGGATAGATTAGGATTTACATTCGTCGAAAAATCGTTGGTAGATAATAGATTCGCTGATGCAATAGAACTCCTCGTTGGAGAAAAAGTTATGGCAAGAATCGGAAAGGTTTCCTCTCAATTATTAAAATCATTTGATATTGAGCAAGATTGCTACTATGCTGAAATAGAAATAGAAGTAGTAGAATCTCTCAGAAATAAGGATAATTTTAAATTTGTTGATATTCCTAAATTTAACAAAATAAGAAGAGACTTGGCTCTGCTTGTGGATAAAAATGTAACTTATTCGGAACTATATGAAGCTGTGATGAAGGAGAAATCTCCAATCCTGAAATCTGTAAATCTTTTTGATGTATATGAGGGTAAAAACCTTCCAGAAGGTAAGAAATCTTATGCATTGAGTTTTGAATTATTAAATGAGGAAAAAACTCTGGAGGATAAGGAAATTACTGAGGTGATGGATAAAATCATTAAGATATTTGAAACTAAATTTCAAGCGAGTTTAAGATAATATTTAGATAAAAAAGGCTATCAAATTTGATAGCCTTTTTTGTTATTATTCGGGGATAAGGTCTTTATATAGTCCTGTTTTCCATTGCTTTTTATTAATGAATTGAAGTAATTTTTCAAATCGAGCAATCATTTTATTACCGGTATTTTTCATTACATATGATGGGAAATTAAACTCCTTTTGATGTAGGTCTGTAAATTCCCAAGGGTGAAAATATAGCGTGGCATACTTTGTATCCTTGATGCATTGGGATAATAAAAATTGATAAATCCACATTGGAAAATTATGGAATGATAACCAAAAAAGGGGTATTCGGAAGCAACTCACAGCTGTGGGAATTTGCCACAAATTTCCTTCTTGAAAGATGGTTTTGGGGCTGCTGAGTTTGTTGTATCGTCCGGGTAATAGTGTTGGGTTGATGGATGAGTTATACACATATCCTGCTTTGGCTACTTCTTCTGCGGATACCTCGGCCATTCTTGGCATTCTCAATCCTTTTATCTCCGCACCGAATTGTTCTTCTAAGGCATTTTTGCTCTTTTTTAGATGAGAAATATCGAATTCCGAGTGGTAGTAGGTGTGGGATGCAAGTTCGTGGCCTTCGTTCAAAAGTCTTTGTATAAGGTCGGGAACTTGTTGGGCAAAAGTTACGGTGGAGAAGAATGTTGCCTTAGCATTGTATTTTTTTAATAAATCCAAAATACTTAATAGTCCTTCTCGCGAGATAGATATTTGTCTATCAAAGGGTATTTCGTAGCCATATTCCTTCGGCATATCAAATTCTTCAATATCAAAACTTAGATATATCATTTTTTATTTTTTAAAACTTCAAATTTATAATTTTTCTTCACTGATGATGTAGCTTGGCCGTTCTTTAGTTTGCTTGAAAATCTTACCGATATAGATGCCAATAATTCCCAAAATGATGAGGTTTAGCCCACCAAAGAACACGATGGTCATAATTAAAGAGGCCCAGCCAGATATTTCTGTTCTGCTGATGAATGCATAACATACATAGGGTATGTATAATAATGATAGAGCTGAGAATATAAACCCCAAAAATACAGCTATATACAATGGTTTTACACTGAAAGCTGTAATGCCTGCTAAGGCTAAGTTTATCATTTTCTTCATCGTATATTTCGTTTGTCCAGAGAATCTCTCTTGTGCGACATATGGAATATATATTTGCTGAAAACCGACCCATGGAATAATACCTCTCAGGAATGGCTCGTTTTCGTTCATAGTACGAATTACGGCAATTACTTTTTTGTCCAAAAGGCGGAAATCCGCTGTACCATCTTTTATTTCAATATCTGATAATAGATTCAGAAATTTGTAGAATAAATGAGATGATTGTTGTTTTTGAGTGCTGATACTCTTGGTGTCTTGCCTTATGGTAGCCACGACTTCATTTCCAGCTTCCCAATGTTGGACGAGAGTAGGTATGAGATTTGGAGGGTGTTGCAAATCACAATCCATAGAAATCACGGCATCTCCAAGAGCCTTGTCCATACCTGCTTTTACGGCAATTTGATGTCCAAAATTTCTTGAAAAAGATAGATATTTGATGTTGCTATATTCATGACTCATTTTTTGGAGTATGTATAGCGAACCATCAGAACTGCCATCATTCACGAAAATAATGGAATAGTCGTATTGTGGCAATTGCTCGCGGAATATATTGTCTATTTCTTGGTGGAGTCTTTTTATGTTTCCTTCTTCGTTGTAACAAGGAACTACGATGTCTATCTGTTTTTTCATTTTTTAACCCTTTGTCAATGATAATGTAGAGGAGTTTTTCTCTAAATTGATTAAGAATTCTTTTCTCCAAATACCTCCGCTGTATCCTGTGAGGGTTTTATTGGCTCCTATCACTCGGTGGCAGGGGATTAGTATAGGGATTTTGTTTCGCCCGTTGGCATTGGCTACGGCTCGCACCGATTTTGGCTTACCCATCAGTGTGGCTTCGTGTAGGTAAGAAATGGTATTTCCATAGGGGATTTTTAGTAAGGTTTGCCAAACTTCCCTTTGGAATTTGGTTCCGATGAGTATTAATGGCACAGAGAAAGATTCCCTCTGACCATTGAAATATTCTGTAATTTGTGTTTTTAGTAGTTTTAAGATGGTATTTTCCTCTTCGTAAATAGTACTTTGTAGTTTCTCAGATACTTGGAGGAGCTCCTTGTCTAAATTTTTTGTATCTTCAAAATCAAATAAACATAGGCCGTTTTCATTAGCACAAGCGACCATAGTCCCCAGAGGTGTTTGTATTTTTTGTTGATAGAGTTTCATTTGTATAGGCAAGGGATATTGTGTTAGTATAAAATAATGAAAAACTTTATTAAATAATTAACAAAGTTTTTCATTGGTTATAAATATAAACTATTTTGAGTAATGCTCAAAGAAAAGAGGAATACTTTCTATACCTTTAAAGAAGTTAGATACTCCATAATGCTCATTTGGCGAGTGGATAGCATCGGATGCTAAACCAAATCCCATAAGAACACATTTGGAACCAAGTACCTGCTCAAACATCGCAGTGATTGGGATACTGCCTCCGCTACGGAATGGTAATACTTCTCGACCGAAGGCTGTTTCCATAGCTTTTTTTGCAGATTGGAATTCCTTCGTATCGATTGGGAGTACATACGGCATCCCTCCGTGATGAGGATTTATTACAACTTTTACATTATCAGGTGCAATTTTTTTGAAATATTGGGTGAATTTTTCTGTAATTTCTTCGGGTGTTTGGTAAGGCACGAGTCTCATTGAGATTTTGGCATAGGCCTTAGATGGAATTACGGTTTTTGCACCTTCGCCAATGTATCCTCCCCAGATACCATTGCAGTCCAAAGTAGGGCGTATGGAGGTTCTTTCGAGTGTTGTATAGTCTTTTTCACCTTCTAAACCTTGTAGTCCGATGGATTTTTTGTAGGCCTCGGCATCGTCTTTTAGTTTGTTCATTTCGGCTCTTTCTTCCAAAGAAACTAGCTCTACATTGTCGTAAAAACCATCAATTGTTATGTGCCCATTTTCATCAATTAGCTGAGCAATCATTCTGCTTAGGGTGTGGATAGGGTTAGGAACAGCCCCACCATATAGCCCTGAGTGTAAATCGCGATTTGGTCCTTCAATCTCTACTTCTACATAGCTGAGCCCTCTCAAACCAGTGGTTACGGTAGGTTGTTCCATAGAATATAGACTTGTATCGGAGATTAAGATACAATCGCAGGTCAATCGTTCTTTATTTTCTTTAGTAAAATCACCTAGACTTACGGAACCAATTTCTTCTTCTCCTTCAATGATAAATTTTACATTACAAGGCAGAGTATCCGTAGCCATCATTGCTTCAAAGGCTTTTAGATGCATAAAGAATTGCCCTTTGTCATCCGCAGACCCACGAGCAAAAATCGCTCCTTCGGGATGCAAATCTGTTTTAGCAATGTATGGTTCAAAAGGTGGTTTGTTCCAAAGTTCTAGTGGGTCTGGTGGTTGCACATCGTAGTGCCCATAGATTAATACGGTTGGTAGTTCGGAACTGATAATTTTATCTCCATATACAATAGGATTTCCTTTTGTAGGACATACTTCTACATTGTCGGCCCCTGCTTTTTTTAGATATTCGGCCACTACATTAGCACATTTTAATACATCATTTTTGTAGGTAGAATCAGCTGAAATAGAAGGTATTCTAAGTATATCAAATAACTCTTCTACGAATCTGTCTTTATTCTGATGAATGTAATCAATTGTTTTTTGCATAGAATGAATTTTTCTGCTAATTTACTAAAATATTATCATACGAAAATGAAAAAAGAGACGATTTTTTTTGAAAAGATATTTTGATGAAATTTTTCATTATAAATTATGGTACTAAAATATATGATAAATATCATATGTTTGTATTTAATATATTGAAAATCAAAAAATTATATAATTTTGTGTTTTAGAATAATTTTAAATAGCAGTGGTGTGAAGATTATTTACAAATAAAAAATATTAATTTTGCAAATCAAGAGAATTTTAAACTTATAAATAAAGCAAAATTATGTTTGATATATTTTTAAAGAACATTAATAAGAAAGCATTTAGGAATGCCTGTTTATGGACCTTGGGGGTAATTGTTTTGACTTTGGTAGGGTCAGTGAATTTGCAGAATTATGATGCAGCCTTGATTATTTACTTTTTTGGGACGATAGCGATGACTTTTGGCTTGGCATATCGTCATACAATTTGGTTGCAACGCCCACCCACAAGGAAATATTGGGATAGGACTTGGGAGTATGTATTTAGTAAAGATTTTTGGACTTATACCCGAGAGATGGGGAAATTGTCCTTTAAGAATATTTTACTTCAAAAGTTCATTTTTCCTCGTGGAAAAATGAGATGGTTAGGACATTTCTTATTAGCTACGGGATGTTTAATTTCTTTTGCGGTAACCTTTGGGCTTACTTTCGGTTGGATGCACTTTACCTTGGAGGAGGGTTCTACATCCATTTATGAGACTCATTTTTGGGGTATTACGGTGATGAAATTTGAGCTACACACAGTATTAGCTTTGATTTTGTTCCATGTTTTGGTTTGGACGGCAATAATGGTAATTGTGGGTTGCTTAATAATGATGCACCGCCGTTTCGTAGATGAGGGGCAATTGGCATCTCAGTGGTTTGAGAGGGATTGGTTACCATTATTTTTATTGGTGATAGTATCCGTTACGGGATTAGGTATTTGGTTTGATTATACTTTCTTAGAGGGTAAAATGTCTCAGTTTATGGCTATTACTCACGCTATTACAGTAGCAATGTTTTTGATGTGGATACCTTTTGGTAAGTTTTTCCATATTTTCCAAAGACCTGCACAAGTAGGAGCAAATATATATAGAATAGAGGGTAAAAAGCAAGGTATGCAAGTATGTCCACATACGGGACAAGAATACACTTCTAAATTGCATATTTCAGATTTGAAAGAAATAACCAAGGAAATGGGATTCAAATTGGAGAATGAAGAAGGAATGAGCTATTTAGAATATAGTCCAGAAGGTAAGAGATGTATGCTTGCTAAGGCACATTTGAAGGCAAGAAAAGAAGCAGGAAGCTTCTTCGGATAGAAAAAATAGAGAGGAAGAGATTAAAAATAATTAACATAAAATTATGCTTAGTCGTAATTTTAATAAAGATAAAAAGAGATATGGCAAAATTACCAATACCAGCAGATGATATTATTGAAAAATTTGGTCCGCATAAACATTATCCTAATACAGGGACAATAAGAAATAATCCACAGAATCCAGATGAACTTGTAAAAACGCATTGTTGTTTTTGTGGCTTGCAGTGTGGTATCAAGCTAAAAGTAAAAGATAAAAAAGTAGTAGGCTTTGAGCCTTGGAAAGAGTTCCCATTCAATGAGGGGAGACTTTGTCCGAAAGGGGTTCAGAGATATATGCAAGATAATCACCCAGATAGATTACTCACTCCGATGAAGAGGGTAGAGGGTGTAGGGTTTGTTCCAATAGAATGGGATGAGGCTTTTGATGTTGTTGTAAAAGAAATCAGAAGAATCCAAGAAAAATATGGAAGAAATGCTTTTGCAATGCTTTCAGGAGTATCGTTATCTACTGAGAAAAGTTACACAGTAGGGAAATTTGCTCGTGTGGCACTAAAAACAGCAAATCTAGACTATAACGGGCGTCTTTGCATGGTGAGCGCAGGAGCTGCCAATAAGAAAGCTTTCGGTATGGATAGATCTTCTAACTCTTGGGCAGATTTGGCTCATGCAGAGGTGATTATTATTACCGGAGCGAATGTCTCAGAATGTTTCCCAGTGCTTACTTATAGAATTTGGGAAGCGAGAGATAATGGAGCAAAAATAATTGTAATAGATCCAAGACAAATCCCTATTGCTAGAACGGCAGATTTACACCTGCCAGTAAGACCAGGAACAGATACAGCCTTAACTAATACGATGTTGAAAGTATTGATTGATAATGATTGGTTAGATCATGATTTTATTGATAATTATACTTCGGGTTGGGAAGAGACTATCAAGGAAGTGGAACATTGTACCTTAGAGTGGGGAGAAAAGATTACAGGGGTGCCAGCAGACTTAATCTATAAGGCGGCAGAGATGTGGGGGAAAGCTAAAACTTCGTTCCTAATGCATGCCCGTGGGATAGAACAACACAGAAAGGGAGTTCAGAATGTATTGAGTTGTATTAATTTAGTATTGGCTACAGGTAGAATCGGAAAACCTTATTGCGGTTATGGAACTATCACGGGACAAGGAAATGGACAAGGGGGGAGAGAGCATGGACATAAGTGTGATCAGTTACCAGGTAACAGAGATATTGAAAATCCAGAACATAGAAAAATAGTAGCTGATTTTTGGGGTATTCCAGAGTCCGAACTACCAAGAAAGGGACTTAGTGCTTATGAAATTATAGATGCTATCAATAGAGGAGAGATTAAGGGATTATTATCTATTTGTTTTAATCCACTTGTATCTCTTCCGAACAATCACTATGTAAGGAGTGCATTAGAAAAATTAGAGTTTTATGCAGGTATAGATTTTTTCCTTTCGGAAACATTGAGGCATGCTGATATTATATTAGCAGGTTCTTTGCAAGAAGAAGAGGAAGGAACTACTACTACTTCTGAAGGTCGTGTGGTGCGTATTTCAGGTGCTGTAAATCCACCAGGAAAAGCAATGAGAGACCTCGAAATATTCAAGGAGTTAGCAAGGAGATTAGGCCAAGAGGATAAATTTAATTATACTTGCTCAGAGGATATATTTAATGAGTTGAGACATATTTCTAAAAATTCTTACGCTGATTATTACGGTATTACTTATGAAAAGGTAGAGAAAAATATGGGAGTATTTTGGCCTTGTCCAGACCTCGACCATCCAGGTACTCCGAGACTTTGGGAAGATAGAAAATTCAAAACTAATGATGGTAAGGCGCATTTTAATCCTACCCCTTATATCACACCTACGGAGGAACCAGATGAAGAATATCCAATAGTGCTAACCAGCGGTCGTGTAGTATCTCAATATCTATCAGGAACTCAAACACGAAGAATTGGTAAGTTAGTTGATATTTATCCAGAACCATTAATGGAAATACATCCAGAGTTAGCAAGTAAATATGGTATTGAAGATGGAGATTTAATTCGTGTTAAAACTCGTAGGGCAGAGGCATTGTTCCCTGCAAATGTCGTGGAAACCATCAGAAAGGATACTATATTCATTCCATATCACTGGGGAGGAGTTAATTCTGTAAATCAACTTACTGTGGGATTGGATGGTTTAGACCCAATTTCTAAAATGCCGGAGTTTAAAGTTTGTGCTTGTAAAATAGAAAAAACAGGTAGAAAAAAAGCAGAAGACTCTGCAGAGTTGGCTTATAGAAGTAGAGATATTCAATACTAAATTGAAATCTTGACTGAGAAAATTAGAATTAAAAAGGAGATTAAAAATATAAATAAAATAAAAGCGAATCATTCATTAAAAATTAATGAATCATTTGGTTCGTGTCAAAATTGTAAAGAGAGATTATGGCTGAACAATTTGAGAAGTTCAATGACATGGAGTTTTTCCTTGATATGCAACGATGTATAGGTTGTCACTCTTGTGAGATGGCTTGTGCGGAGTGCGAAACTAATGGGGAAACATCTATGATTCATATACATTATGTAGATAGAAAAGAAACTATCCAGACTACTGTGCAGGTATGTATGCACTGCGATGACCCAATATGTGCTAATGTTTGTCCTGCCGATGCAATTACCAAAGACGAATTTGGAATAGTGCATTCAGCTGATGTATCAAAATGTATCGGATGTGCTAATTGTGTAATGGGTTGTCCTTTTGGGGTACCTCAAATCCCTGACCAAAATGCAATGCTGATGATGAAGTGTAATATGTGCTACGATAGAACAAGTGTAGGACTAAAACCTATGTGTGCGACAGTTTGTCCATCAGGGGCATTGACTTTTGATACAAGAGAGAATATCGCTAAAAAACGACCAAACTCCACACCGGTTAATAAATTCATATTTGGAGAGGAGGTCGTATCCACAAAAGTGAATGTGATGATGCCGAAAGGTAGCGAAGAACTCAAAGTATTCTAAATTGTTTTATTTTACTTAATTATTAACATTAAATTTTAAAGAAAAGATATGTCGAATTGCGGTTGTCAAAATAATAACAACAATATTCCTGATTGGAAATCTGATTTCCCAATTAAAAAAAGAGAAGCTGGATATGTTTCTCGTAGAGATTTTATTAAGGTAATTACCTTTTTTTCTGGGTTAATGGCTTTTGCTAATATTTTTATTCCATTGTTTAACTATTTCTACAAGAAAAAGCCTATAAAAGATTATTTCGTATGTCACACAAACGAATTAGAAATCGGTAATCAGAAGACTTTCTATATCAATGGAGACCATAGAAATCCATATATGCTAATCCGTATGGATGAAAATAAATGGAAAGTTTATGAGCAAAAATGTACTCACTTGTCTTGCTCTGTAATCTATCAGCACGATAAAAAAATTATTGAATGCCCTTGTCACCATGGGTATTTTAACCCTGAGAATGGAGATGTACTTCAAGGACCACCACCAAGACCATTGGCACAACTTGCTGTAGTTGTGAAGGATGATAGAATCTATGTTCAGGATTATGCTTATGAGAAGAAAATTAATCATAAAATACACCATTCTTAATGGTAAAATGTTGATTTTAAATAATTATCAAAATGGCAATTAGAAAAAAACCTATTACAAAAGTTACATATCGTATCAATGAAATGCTATCTTTCGTTATAGTATTATATGTTATGTTTTCATCACTACAAATGTGGCTTTTGTTCGGAACAATCAATAAAGCACTATACTTATATAATACAGAAATTGAAGTTCAGCCCTTTGCTACTTGGTCCGCAATAGGCTCTACAGTTATTTTTCTTTGTTTGCTTTTCTTCTTGAAGTATATCCCTAAAATACCAACTGGAAAAATTATGAAGGGGAACGAAAAAGAAGAAGAATATGAGTATTGATTTATTAGATTCATTTGGAAGAAAACACAATTATTTAAGGGTTTCTATCACAGACAGCTGTAATTTCCGCTGTCTGTATTGTATGCCCGAAGAGCCATTCTCTGCTACTCCATCTTCAAAAATGATGTCAGCAGATGAAGTTTTTGGAATTTCTAAAATTTTTGTTGATTCTTTTGGAATTTCTAAAATTCGTATTACGGGGGGCGAACCCTTGGTGAGACGTGATTTTTCTGAAATTATCACAAAACTTGCTACACTGAATGTAAAATTAGGGATAACAACAAACGGCGTTATTCTTAATAAATATTTTGATTTGTTTGAAGAAACAAATATCCGTGACCTTAATATTAGTATAGATTCTCTTGATAGAGAGAGATTTAAATCCATTACTAAAAGAGATTTGTATCCAAAAGTTTGGGAAAATATCCTGCAAAGTATAGAACGAGGGTTTAATGTAAAATTAAATGCCGTAGTAATGAAAGGGATTAATGATGATGAAATTTTGTCTCTTGCAGAGTTATCTCACAAATATCCCATAGAAATGAGATTCATAGAGTTTATGCCATTTAGTGGTAATCTTTGGGAAAAAAATAAAGTATTGCCTATTGCAGAAATGTTAAGGGTAGTGGAAGAAAAATATGATATCCTTAAGATGGAAGATGGTTTTAATGATACTTCAAAAAAATATAAAATAAGGGTGGATTCCTGCGGGCAATTTGCTTTTATTTCTACTATGAGTGATTCTTTTTGTGGAGGTTGTAATAGGGTACGGCTTACGGCAGATGGCAAAATGAAAAATTGTCTCTTTGGAGCGGAGGAGTTTGATTTACTAAAACTTTATCGTGAAGGAAAAGATATAAAAGAAGCCATTCAGTATGGGATTTGGAGAAAACATAAGGAAAAAGGTGGGCAATTTGATAAAATAGAATCTATTGATAATAATAAAATTGTTAATAGAAGTATGATAAAAATAGGAGGGTGATAAATATCATATTTTTTGTGGTATTTATTGTAGTAATTTTTTTCTAAATTTGCGAAGGAGAGTTTTTTTTAATTATCGTTAGGGTAAAAAAAACATATTGATAATTTTTGTTTAATATGTAAATAATAACTTATGAAATTTTTAAAAATTATTTTTTTTTCGGTAGCACTATTAGTATTACAATTTTGCAAAACCTCAGAGAATGTACCTCGTTCTACGGGAACACAAACTATTAAAGTAGCTGCAGCAGCAAATTTAAGGTTTGTTTTGGAAGACCTTAAAAAGGATTTTATATCCAAAAATCCTAATTATCGGATAGAAATAGTTTTTGGTTCGTCAGGGACTCTTACTCAACAGATTATCAATGGGGCAGATTTTGATTTATTTCTTTCAGCAAATACGAAATTTCCCGCAACATTGGATAATAAGGGACTTGCAATGTCTAAGCCAAGTGTATATACTCGTGGGAAAATTGCCCTTTGGTCTATGAATATTGAAGTTTCAAAAGGATTGAAAGTTCTTGAAAATAAGTCTATTAATAAAATTGCAGTTGCTAATCCCGAATTGGCACCTTATGGAAGGAATACAGTAGTTGCTTTAGAGAAAATAGGAGCTTATGAATCTTTAAAATCTAAAATTGTATGGGGAGAAAATATTAGTCAAACTGCTCAATTTGTGTCTTCTGGAAATGCAGATATTGGCTTTGTGGCTTTATCAACTGTTTTGGTACCAGAGATGAGAGGAAAGGGAAATTATTATGTTCTTACTTCACAAGAGGCAAGTCCTATTGAGCAAGGCGGAGTTATTTTAAAGTCTGGAAACCAAGATTATACAAGTAAATTTTATTCTTATATTACAAGTGAAATAGCTAAGCCTATTTGGGCTAAATATGGATATGAGAATAATTAATATAGTATTTTAATGATAGATTTCTTAGAAACCTTACTACTCACAGGAAAAATGGCAACCATAACGACACTTATCCTATTTTGCATAGGGTTACCAGTCGCTTATTGGTTGGCTTTTTCTCGCTTTAGGTTAAAATTTGTGGTAGAAGCTTTGCTTTGTATGCCTTTGGTATTACCTCCCACGGTGATGGGGTATTATCTTTTGGTGTTATTTAGTCCTAATAATTTAGTTGGAACATTCTTTCGAGAGACGCTGGGTATTCAGTTGGCATTTACCTTTCAAGGGATTGTTTTGGCAAGTATTATTGCAAATATTCCGTTTATGATTCAACCATTACAAAATGGATTGTCTGCTTTGCCAAGTAGCTTTCGGGAAGCAAGCTACACTATGGGGAAATCTCCTATTATCACCTTTTTTAGGGTTCTTTTGCCTAATATAAAACCCTCTATCATTACAGGAATGGCTATCACTTTTGCACATTGTATTGGTGAATTTGGTATTATTTTGATGGTAGGTGGAAGCATCCCAAACGAGACAAGAATAGCCTCTATTGAGATTTATAACGAAGTGCAATCGCTTAATTATGAACTTGCTAATCAATATTCTATAATTTTATTTGCCATTTCATTCATTATGTTGATTATCGTTTTTAGTGTGAATAAAAAATTTAAAATAAATAAATTTTAAGATGATGAAAATTGATATAAAACATAGAATATTTACCTCAGATGGCTATAAAACTTTGAGCATTAAGGAGGAAATAAATGAAAAATATATAGTAGAGGTTGTGGGGCAATCGGGTATAGGCAAAACTACATTTTTTAGAATTTTATCAGGGTTACTTGTTCCCGATTATGGAGTGATTTCTATCGGTAATAAAGTAATATTAGACACAAAAAATAAAATAAATATACCTCCACAAAGACGTGAAATAGCTTTAATGTTCCAAGATTATGCTCTTTTTCCTAATATGTCGGTGGAGGAAAATATTCAATTTGCCCAAAATAAAAAGAATATTCTTAGAATTAAAGAATTGTTAAAAATATTTGATTTAGAGTTGTTTAAAGATAAAAAAATACAAAAATTATCAGGCGGGCAACAACAGAGAGTCGCCTTAGCAAGAACCTTGGCTCAAGAGGCGGGAATAATTTTATTAGATGAACCATTTTCGGCAGTGGATAAGGAAATGAGGAAGAAGATGCAAACAGAAATTTTGAAGTACCAACAAGAAAAAGAAGCTATCGTATTTTTTATTAGCCATCAACAGGATGAAAATTCTAATTTTATTGCCAATCATAAAATTTTTATTAATTTTATCTAAAATTTATAGAAAAAATGAATCAATATATATCAGCAACCCAAGCTAAAAATTTAATAGAAGCTAATATTCAATTGACTGATTCTGTGGAAGTTTCTATTCTTGAAGCATTAGGTATGTATTCGGCAGAACATATTGTGGCACCAATGGAGGTTCCTTCGTTTGATAATTCGGCGATGGACGGCTATGGAATTCGTTTCCTTGATTTAGAAAAATTTGATGAGTTGAAGATTGTTGGAGAGGTTCCCGCAGGTGTCAATCCACAGATAGAACTATCTACTGGCGAGTGTGTTAGGATTTTTACTGGTGCAAAAATACCGAAAGGTGTAGATACAATTGTAGTGCAGGAAATCGTTGAGCGAGAAGGGGATATAATAAAATTTGATAGATTTAAGGTGAAGCACAAGGATAATATCCGAAGAAGAGGCTCTCAAACGAAGGTCGGTGAAGTGATACTACCCGAACATACCCTTATAAATCATGCTGTGATTGGTTTTTTAGCAGGTTTTGGTATTAAAAAAATTAAAGTATTTTCGGCTCCGAAGATTGATTTACTCTATACAGGTGACGAACTTAGGGAGTTGGGAGAGCCTTTGGAAGAGGGGCAAATCTATAATTCTAATTCTTATATGCTACAATCTGCCTTATCCGAAATTGGATTAAAGTTCCGAAATATAGAGCATATCAAAGATGATGAAAATTCCACTTTTGAGGCAGTGAATAAATCTCTACAAAATGTTGATATATTGATACTTACGGGAGGTATTTCTGTTGGTGATTACGATTTTGTGAAATCTTCTCTTGAAAAGGCAGGTGTAGAAGAAGTATTTTATAAAATTAATCAGAAACCAGGGAAGCCTGTTTATTTTGGCCGTCGTGGAAAACAATTTGTATTTGCTTTACCAGGGAATCCAGCCTCGGTGTTTTCTTGTTATCATAATTATGTAAAGCCCTTTATATTAGGTTGTTATGGTCGTGTTAATTTTATTAAAGAACAAGGATTTTCTATAATAACTAACGATATTATGAAGAAAAATGAGTCTCAGACACAATTTTTAAAGGGGTATTTGGATAGAGGTAAAGTTTTGGTTTTAGGCTCGCAGGAATCTTACAAGATGGATTCTTTGGTTGTAGCCAATTGTATGATAGAATTTCCTGCAGGGAAAACAGAAATAAAATCAGGCGAAAAAGTGAAAATATGGAAAATTTAAAGGTAAAGGGACGGATTTGGATTGAGACTTCTACAGGGCTTAAAATTGGTTTTGGAAGGGCTTTGTTATTAGAACAAATTGATATTTTAGGTTCTATTTCCGAGGCAGCAAAAGAATTAAAAATGCCCTATCGTAGAGCTTGGGGTATTGTACGAGATATTAATCAAAATTATGATAAAGAAGTAGTTGTGAAAGAAGTGGGAGGAAAATCAGGAGGTAGGAGTGTTCTCACGGAAGAGGGAAAAAAAATCGTGAAGATGTTCCGAGAAATAAACGAATGTTTTAAGCAATTTTCTGAAGATGAAAGCGGTCGTTTTAGCGGGTGGGAAAAGTAGCCGAATGGGGGAAAATAAGGCTCTATTACCGCTCGGCGGTATTCCGATGATTTGCAGAATAGCAAATATTTTGGAAATGAGATTCTCGGAAGTGTATATTTCGGGGGCTTCTGAGGATTTTTCTTTCTTAAATATGCCAGTAATTACAGACATTTATACTGAAAAAGGACCGATAGGAGGGATTTTTGCCTCATTGGAATTTCAGCAAGATGATATTTTTGTTTGTCCTTGTGATATGCCATTTATTTCAGTACAAATTGTTGATTTCCTAATTAATAACTATAATAAAGGACAAATTTCGGTGGTGAGTTATAAGGATAAAATTTACCCAACTTTGGGAATTTATCCATTTTGTTTTAAAGAAAAAATAGAAAAATACATTATTGAAGGTGATTTGAAAATGAAAAGAGTATTAAAAGATTTAGATGCAAAAATTATCAATATTCCAAATAGTTTTTCGGAGGATATTTTACAGAATATAAATACGAAAGAACAATATGAAAATATTAAAAATAAATATTTTTAGTCAAAATCTTCTTAGTTAAAATCATTTTACTTTAGTACCTCAAAATAGGGGTATTAAAGTTTTTTTATCTAATTTTGCTTTATGAAAATTAAAATTTTTGGAAAACTGACAGATATTTTTGGTGGTCCTTTGCTTTTCGTAGATAGGCATTGCGAGAGAGTGATAGACTTAAAAAATTATATAGAAAATCAATATCCTGAGGCTAAACAATATACTTTTATCATTGTTGTAAATAATAAAAAGTCTGAAAATGAGGATAATATCCCAGAGAATGCAGAAGTGGCAATTCTTCCTCCATTTTCGGGGGGATAGTGCTTTAGTAAAACGAATTTTATGAGATATTTGAGACAAATACAGCTTTTCGGTGAGGAAAATCAACGAAAATTATCCGAATCCAAAGTTTTAATAATAGGAATCGGTGGGTTGGGTTGCCCTGTTTTGGAGATTTTAGCATCAGCTGGTATTGGTAGAATTGGGATAGTGGATAGCGATAAGGTTGATTTTTATAATCTACATCGCCAGTTTTTATATGATGAAAATTCAGTTGGACAACCTAAGGTAGAGGTTGCCAAAAATAGAATAAAGAACAGAAACTCAGAAATAATTATAGATACATATTATCAAGAAGTTAATCAAAAAAATATTTTCCAACTGATTGATAATTATGATATTATTGTGGATTGTACAGATAATTTCAATACGCGATATTTAGTGAATGACGCTTGTTTTATTCGGCAAAAACCATTGGTTTATGGGGCTATCTATCACTATGAAGGGCAAATTTCCGTATTTAATGTATCCAAAAATGGAAAGATAACCAACTATAGAGATTTATTTCCAAATCCTCCGCGACGAGATGAGGTTCCCAATTGTAATGAGGCGGGGGTGTTGCCGACTATTTCTGCGATTATCGGGAATTTTCAGGCAAATGAAGTAATTAAGTTGATAACGAAGCAAGATGTTTTGGTTCATAGATTATTGATTTTCAATACTAAAAATTATCAATCTCTGATTGTAGATTATGGTGATAATGCCAATAAGTTATACCCTAAAAATCAGCAGGAAGTGGAAAATTATAACTATCAAATCTTTTGTAATATAGACCTTGATGGAATCCATTCTTGGGATGAGTTACAGCAATTTTTAGAGCAAGAAAATTCAGTTTTATTGGATGTTAGAAATATTGATGAAAAACCTAAGGTTCTAATTAATAACATATTAGAGATTCCGCTTTCACAAATTGAAAATTCTTTGGAGAGATTATCCTCTTTTGATAATATAGCTGTGATTTGCGCCTCTGGGATAAGAAGTAAAAAGGCTTGTGAAATAATAAATAATCGTATTTCTTGTAAAAATATTAAGAATGTAATAGGTGGATTGAATAAATATATAGATGAAATTTAATAAAATATTATAATAAAATGAAAAAAATAAAAAATATTTTTAAGCAAGGTGCTATCTTACCGAGTTTTGTGGCGGAAAGTATCCAAAAACATACTATAAAAACGAATATTGGAGGGCATGGAATTTTTCTTGGACAAGTTCGAGAGGATTCTATTGGTGGGAAGAAAGTAAAGGCATTAGAATTTACGGCGTATGAAGAAATGGCATTAGAAAAGGCAAGTGAAATTCGCGAGGAAATTATTGAAAAATATGGACTTACCTGCTCACATTTTTATCATTCCTTGGGAAATGTAGCCGTAGGAGAGATTTGTTTTTTTGTATTCACTTCTGCTCCGCATCGCAAGGAGGCAATCAAGGCTTGTGATGAAATGGTAGAACGATTTAAGAAGGAAGTTCCGTTATTTGGTAAGGAAATCTTGGAAGATGATACCTATCAATGGAAAGAAAATAAATATTAAAAACTGGAAATCAAATGGTTAATATTACCCACAAAAATAATACACTAAGGAAAGCTATTGCCACTGCAGTGGTGCAGGTAAGTAGCGAACAGACCATAGATGCTGTACTAAATAATAAAGTCCCAAAAGGAAATGTTTTTGAAATGTCTAAAACGGCAGGGCTCTTTGCTGCCAAAAAAACGAGCGATGTAATCCCTGATTGTCATCCTTTGCCGATAGAATTCACAGCTATTACTTTTGATGTGAGAGGGTTGGAGATACATATTTTTACCGAAATTCATACCATTTATAAAACGGGAGTGGAGGTTGAGGTTATGCATTCGGCTTCTGTGGTGGCTCTTACGATGTATGATATGCTGAAGCCTATTGATAAAAATATTGAAATAAAATCAATAAAATTAGTAGATAAAAAAGGTGGAAAATCTGATATAAAAGATACTGCCGAAGGAGTGAAATCGGCCGTAATAGTATGTTCTGATACAATTTCTGCAGGAAAAAAAGAGGACAAGGCTGGTAAGGCAATTATTGCTCATTTAGAAAAATTAAACATTGAAAATCAAGAATATAAAATAATTCCAGATGAGATTTTGGAAATTCAATCTAATGTGAAAAGATTGATTAGCGAAGGGAAAAATTTGGTAATTATTACAGGTGGAACGGGGCTGTCTAAACGAGATGTAACCCCCGAAGCTATTAAACCACTTCTTGATAGAGAAATACCAGGGGTTGCTGAACAGATTCGTGCCTACGGACAAGATAGAACACCATATTCTATGCTCTCTCGTTCTGTAGTGGGTACCATAGGAGAGGCTCTCGTGATGGCGTTACCTGGTTCTACAAAAGGGGCGTCAGAGTCTATGGAGGCTATTTTTCCAGCAATTTTGCATATATATAAAATATTTAAGGGAGGGAAGCATTGATGATGGATGAGGGGAGATTTTTGTAGTACAATCTTTTAATCCTCAATTTTTTATATTACGAATTTAGTTTTATCTTTGCAAAAAATCAAAATTATGTCAAAAAGAAAGATGATTACCGCTGCTTTGCCGTATGCAAATGGACCAGTGCATATTGGGCATTTGGCGGGTGTGTATATCCCTGCTGACGTATATGCCAGATTCCAAAGGAGAATGGGAAAAGATGTAGCATTTATTTGTGGTTCTGACGAACACGGTATTCCTATCACTATTAGAGCGAAAAAGGAAGGGGTGACGCCACAAGATGTAGTAGATAAATACCACGAAATCATTAAAAAATCTTTTGAAGATTTAGGAATTTCTTTTGATGAATACTCTCGTACGACTTCCAAAAAACATTATGAGGTGAGCCAAGAATTTTTCCTCAAAATGTATCATAATGGAGATTTTATAGAGGAAGTTTCTGAACAGTATTTCGATGAGCAAGCAGGAGAGTTTTTAGCCGACCGATACATTGTGGGAACTTGCCCAAAATGTAGCAATGATGGAGCCTACGGAGACCAATGTGAAAAATGTGGTTCTACACTATCCCCTACGGAGTTAATAAATCCAAAATCCGCTCTAAGTGGTAATGTTCCGGTTCTAAAAGAAACAAAAAATTGGTATCTTCCTCTCAATAAATATGAAAATTTCTTGACAGAGTGGATTATTAAAGGACATAAAGATGATTGGAAACCTAATGTTTATGGACAAGTAAAATCTTGGCTCAATGATGGTTTGAAACCGAGAGCCATGACAAGAGATTTGAATTGGGGGGTGCCAGTACCACTACCAAATGCAGAAGGCAAAGTTCTTTATGTTTGGTTTGATGCACCGATTGGTTATATCTCTTTCACACAAGAATGGGCAGAGAAAAATGGAAAAAATTGGAAAGATTATTGGCAGAATCAAGACACTGATTTAGTGCATTTTATCGGTAAAGATAATATTGTTTTTCATTGTATAATTTTTCCTTCTATGATGAAGGCTCACGGAGAATATATAATGCCTCAAAATGTCCCTGCCTTTGAGTTTTTAAATCTTGAAAATGATAAAATTTCCACTTCCAGAAATTGGGCAGTGTGGGCTCACGATTATGTAGCCGATTTTCCTGGTCAGCAGGATGTGTTGAGGTACACATTGTTGTCGTCTGCACCAGAAACTAAGGATAATAACTTTACTTGGAAGGATTTCCAGACTAAAAATAACTCCGAATTAGTAGGTATTTTTGGAAATTTTATCAATAGAGTAGCTGTGCTGATTCATAAATATTATAATGGAGTTATACCTAATAAAATAGATGATACAAATTTAGGTGTGGAAGAAAGTGTAGAAGAATTATTATACCCTTATTATAAAGCCCCTAAAAAAATTGAACAATATTTAAACAATTTTGAATTTAGAAATGCTTTATCTGAAATGATGAATGTTGCAAGATGGGGAAATCAATTCTTACAATCTGGAGAACCATGGAAAACTATTAAAACAGACCCTAACAAAGCTCAACATTCTCTATTTATAGCATCACAAATAGCCGTATTGTTGGGGCAAATTTGTGAACCATTTATGCCATATACTTCAGAAAAGGTTTTAAATATGTTTAATGTTAGTAAGGAAAAATGGGAGAATTTAGAAATTAAAGCAGCTGGAAATGCTCTAATATTCTCAGGACATAAAATTAATGAAGCCTCTCTTCTTTTCTCTAAAATAGAAGATGATGTTATTGAGGCTCAAATCCAAAAATTAGAACAAACAAAACAAAACAATAAAAAAACAAATCCAAACGCTAATCCGATGAAAGAACAAATAAACTTTGATGATTTTGCAAAAATAGATTTAAGAACGGCTACTATTTTGGAGGCTGAAAAGGTAGAAAAAGCAGACAAATTACTAAAATTAAAAGTAGATACAGGGGTGGATGTTCGTACTGTAGTTTCGGGTATTGCTGAGAGCTTTACACCAGAGGAATGTATCGGTAAGCAAGTAATGATTTTACTCAATCTCGCTCCAAGAAAAATTCGTGGTATAGAGAGTCAAGGTATGTTGTTACTTACGACGAAGCCTGATGGAAAACTATCTTTCGTAACACCAGATGACAAAATAGAAAACGGCGTAGAAATAGGTTAATATTATGAAGAGATACTTTTATAGAGTGTCTCTTTATTTTTAGGAAAAGATAAAAAATTCTTACCTTTGGACAAATTCTTAAAAAATGAAAAAAATATTTTTATCATTGTCTATAATGGCTTTTTTAGGAGCGTTTGGGCAAGAAATTACATTAGATAAAATCTATTCTGGACAATATCGTGGGCGAGGGATTTCAGGAATTTCTTCTTTGTCTGATGGCGAACATTATGCGGTGATAGAGGGTAATGCTATTGTGAAATATTCGTATGTAAATACGCATAAAATTGGTAATATTGTAGATGGTAAATATTATAATTATGAATTTTCTAATGATGAGTCTAAAATATTATTATTGACAGAATCGTTACCGATATATCGTCATTCCTTCTTGGGTAAATATCAAGTAAAGGATTTAAAATCGGGAAGAGAAGTACTTATCAATGGAGGAAAATTGATACAAGAGCCAAGATTTTCACCTGATGCTTCCAAGGTGGCTTTTGTTGAGGGAAATAATCTTTTTTATCAAGATTTAGAAACAGGAAAAATTGCTCAGATAACGACCGATGGAGAGAAAAATCATATACTGAATGGTATTTCTGATTGGGTGTATGAGGAAGAATTTGGGCACTCTCGACAATACGAATGGACAAAAAATTCTGATGCAATTGTATTTGTGAAATCAGATGAAACCGCCGTGAGGGAGGTTAATTTGCCTATTTATCAAGGAAACCTTTATCCAGAGGAAATGAAATTCAAATATCCGAAGGCAGGGGAGGAGAATTCCAAAGTATCGGCATTTATGTATCAGTTGTCTAATAAAAAATTGAGTAAAATAGACCTATCTGCGTTCAAAGGGTATTACATTATTAATGTGGTACCGACCCAAAAATATGATGAGATTGTTTTAATAACCTCCGAAAGAAATCAGAATGCAATGGACATTCTCAAAGTGAATACAAAGACCGGGAAAACTACAAAATTATTTACAGAAATAGATGAAAAATGGATTGATACCGATAAAAATATCATTGAATTTCTGGAAGATAATTCATTCATTTGGGCTTCTGAGAGAGATGGGTACAGACATTTGTATTGGTATAATGAGAATGGAAAACTCAAAAAACAAATAACAAAAGGTAATTGGGAGGTTGTAGAGTATTATGGTTTTAATCCTAAAACAAAAGAGGTTTTTATCCAAACTACTCAAAATGGAAGTATTAATAAGGTTATTTCAAAAGTTAATATTAATACTGGTAAATCTTTAATTATTTCTGAGAAAGAAGGGAATAATATAGCTAATTTTAGTAAAAATTATCGATATTTTATAGAAACATCGTCGGCAGTGGATAAGCCATATACTTATACACTTAAAGATAAAGATGGGATACTGATAAAAGATTTGCAAAATAACAAAGAGCAATATAAGAGATTAGAGAGAGATAATTTTGTGGCAAAGGAATTTTTTACTATTCCAAATGCTGTAGGAGATTCTATGAATGCTTGGATTATCAAACCTAAAAATTTTGATAAGATGAAAAAATATCCTGTTCTGATGTATCAATATTCAGGCCCAGGCTCTCAATCGGTTGAGAATTCTTGGGATAATGGTAATGCTTTGTGGTTTAATATGTTGGCTCAAAAAGGTTATTTGGTGGTATGTGTAGATGGTCGAGGAACAGGATTTAGAGGAGCAAAATATAAAAAGGCAACCTACAAAAATCTTGGTAAATATGAGATTGAAGACCAAATAACCGCTGCAAAATGGCTTGGGAATCAGCCGTATGTAGATGCCAATAGGATTGGGATTTTTGGTTGGAGCTTCGGCGGATATATGACGAGTTTGGCTCTCACAAAAGGGGCGGATACTTTTAAATTGGGTATTGCTGTAGCTCCCGTTACCAATTGGCGATATTACGACTCTATCTATACGGAAAGATTTATGGGAACACCGCAAGAAAATCCAAGTGGTTATGATGATAATTCTCCAACGAATTTCGCTCATTTATTAAAGGGAAAACTATACATAATCCATGGTACGGCAGATGATAATGTCCATTTCCAAAATGCTATGGAATTTTCTGAGGCGTTGATACAGCATAAAAAACAATTTGATTTTATGGCTTATCCTGACAAAAATCATGGAATATACGGAGGAAATACCCGTCAGCATCTATATGAGTTGATGACTAATTATATATTAAAAAATCTATAAAATATAGTAATAAAAATAGAGATATATTGTTTAATGTTCTCTAAAAATCAACATATTTAAGAAAATAATTAGGGAATGTATCTGAGATAAGGGCTATCTATTTTTACTAAGAAATAGATAATTCGAACAAATAATTTCAGACAAATTTAAAAATTAATAATATTGATAGATTTTTGATGAGTGATTATTATAGTTGTTAAAATAAAAAAAATAAAAAAAATGAAAGTAAAGAAAGTAATAATTTGCACAATTATATTACTGATGTTATTATACTCAATGTATCTTAATGTTTATCAGGATTCGAGTATATTGACTTCTATTGTTTTTGCTATGTCATTGTATGTATTTGCTACAAATAAACAAATATATAAATAGAAATAAATCATAATATAATAATAAAAAAGTGAGTGGTAAAAATAGCCACTCACTTTTTTTGTTGGTTGGGTTACCAGATTTTTATTCTATTGTTAGGTTTTTTATAGTGCTGGTCTCCTTCATTTACTTGAAAAGCATCATACCAAGCATCTACATTAACCAATGGCCCAAAAGCTCGGAAATATCCAGGTGAATGGGGGTCGGTTTTCACTTGGTTAATCATATATTTTTCTGTGGATTTTGTTCTCCAAATTGTAGCCCAAGAGAGGAAAAATCGTTGGTTTTGGTTGTATCCGCTGATATTTTCTGGAGACCCTTTGTCTTTTAGATACATTTGCATTGCATCGTAGGCGATAGCTACACCTCCAAGGTCTGCGATGTTCTCTCCGCTAGTGAAGGTTCCATTTACGAAATGTCCTTTTACGGGTTCGTATCGATTGTATTGTTCAGCGAGTTGTTTTACTTTATCCTCAAAATTTTTCTTATCCTTATCAGACCACCAATTTTTCAAGTTTCCATCGCCATCGAATCTTGCTCCCCCATCATCAAATCCGTGTGAAATCTCGTGTCCTATTACCGCTCCAATTCCTCCAAAATTAAAGGCAGGGTCTGCTTTAAAATCGAAGAAAGGAGATTGTAATATTGCCGCTGGGAATACGATTTCGTTATTCGTAGGGCTATAATAGGCATTCACGGTCTGAGGTGTCATTCCCCATTTAGATTTATCTACGGGTTTATTTACCTTTTCTTTTAAGGCTTTTTCATAATGCCATTTAGAGACATTTTTGAGGTTTTCGTATAGCGAATTTTCTTTTGGTAAATTAAGCTGAGAGTAGTCTTCCCATTTGTCTGGATAGGCCACTTTTACAGTGAATTTGCTTAGTTTTTCTAATGCTTTTTCTTTAGTTTCTGGCGACATCCAAGTAAGTTCGCTAATGTGTTTGCGGTAGGATTTTAGTAGGTATCCCACCAATGTTTCCATTTCGGTTTTGGCTTCTGCAGGGAAAAATCGCTCTACATACAATTTACCGAAAGCTTCTCCTAATACTCCATTGATTACTGATAAACCTCGTTTGTTCATTGCTCTTTGTTCCTGTTGCCCGTTGAGATATTTGCTATAAAAATCAAAATTGATTTTGTCCAATTCTTCATTGAGAGCCGTAGCGTTTCCTGATACTAAACGATATTTCAGATAATCTTTTATTAGAGGAATATTTTTTTCATTGATAAATTCATCAAAATGTTGATAAAATTTTATTTCACTGATGATAACTTTATCGGTATCTACTCCCGAATTATGTAGGTATGCAGGTAAGTCAATATTTTTCACCAAAGTAGCTAATTCATTCATCGTCTTTGGATTATATTTTATATTTGCATCTCTTCCTTCCTCATTGGTTAGGAGTAATTTACCTACTGATTTTTCAAAATCTACAATAGATTTTGCAGTATCACCAGCATTTTTATATCCCAAAACTCCAAGAATTTTGGCAACATATTTTTGGTATTCTATCAAAGTTTCTGTATTAGCATCGCTTTGTTTTTGATAATAATCTCTGCCCAAACCGAGTTGAGGAGTACTAAGATAGACAGCGTTCATTTTAGAGTTTTTTAAATCAGTAGAAGCTCCCCAACGATAGAGCGGATTTTCCCCTGTTTTTACTGCTTCGGTAAGGTAGTTTTGTAGATCTTTTAGGTTTTTGATATCATCTATTTTTGCCAAATCGCCCTTGATAGGAGTGAGTCCCTCTGCATTTCGTCTTTCTATATTCATAAAAGATTTGTAGAGGTTTTGTATTTTTTCACCTTCGGAACCAATAGGGTAAGATTTAGTTAGTAAATCATTTAGAATACTGAGAGATGCCTCGTCGGTTCTTTCTCTTAATTCATTGAAACTTCCCCAAGTAGCTTTGTCAGAAGGGATTTTTGCAGTTCGCATCCAGCCTCCATTTACATAATTGTAGAAATTATCTTGTGGGCGAACGGATTTATCCATAAAATCAAGGTTTAGGCCATATTCTGCATAATGAGCATTAGAATCAGAGTGACCGTGTCCAGCGAAGCAAGTCACTATTTCTATTTTTCTTTCGTCGCAACACATTTTTTTATTCATTGCTTTTTTAGCTGTACAAGAGCTAAGAACCAGAGTTCCCGCAATTGCTATCAAGCTAAGAGTTACCTTTTTCATTGTTGAAAATTATTTTATATACTATTAGAGCAAAATTAGAAAAAAATAATTAATAAAATGAAAAAATGCATAAAAATATATTAAAGATGATTTTAAATTAATATTTTTGTAAAAATAATTATTATATGAAGTTACAGAAAATCGTTTCCCATCTTAATGAAATTTTTTGTATCAAAAATGCCGAAAATTTTGACAATGTAGGATTACTTTGCGGAAATTTAGATAGAGAAATTACAGGAGCTTTGGTTTGTCACGATACTTTGGAAAGTGTTGTAGATGAGGCTATTGATAAAGGGTTGAATCTCATTGTGAGTTTTCATCCAATTATTTTTTCGGGTCTGAAATCCATCACAGGGAAAAATTATGTAGAAAAATCCGTCTTGAAGGCCATTGAGAATAAAATAGCCATCTATGCTATTCACACTGCGTTTGATAATGATTATTTTGGTGTTAATTATAAAATATGTGAGGCTTTGGGACTTCAGAATCAAAAAATATTGATACCAAAGCAAGAAAATCTCAAAAAATTGGAGGTATATGTGCCGGTTAATTACACCGAAAGCGTAAAAAATGCTATCTTGGAAGCAGGTGCAGGGAGTATTGGTTTCTATGACGAATGTAGTTTTTCCATAAAAGGAGAGGGAACTTTCCGAGCAAAAGAGGGTGCTAATCCATTCATCGGTAGTAAGAATATCCGAGAAAATGTAGAAGAAACCCTCATTACATTTGTTTTTGAAGGAGATAAACAAAATGCTATCTTGAGGGCAATGAAGGAGTCTCATCCCTATGAAGAAGTAGCCCACCAAATCATAAAAATAGAGAATGAAAATCCGTATATTGGATTGGGGCGTTATGGGGATTTGATAACTCCACTTTCTGAAGAGCAATTTCTTCATTTTGTGAAAGATACATTTAATTTGAAAGTTATTCGCCATTCTTCATTTTTAGGAAAAGAAATTCGAAGAGTTGGGGTTTTAGGTGGTTCGGGCACTTCTGGAATTGGTATGGCAAAGCGTGTTGGTTGCGATGCTTATCTCACGGGAGACTATAAATATCACGATTTTTTTCAGGCTGAAAATGAGATATTGTTATGTGATATAGGGCATTTTGAGAGTGAGCAATTTATTGTTCAACAAATTTTTGAAAAAATTTCAAAAAAAATTCCTAACTTTGCGGTTTATAAGACAAGTGTGAATACAAACCCCGTAAATTACTTTTTATAAAATGGAAAATAAAAGCAATGAAATTTCGGTTGAAGAAAAACTAAGAGCATTATATGACCTTCAAATTATTGATTCAAGATTAGATGAACTAAGGAGTGTAAGAGGCGAACTTCCATTGGAAGTAGAAGACCTTGAAAATGAAATTGGCGGACTTGAAACAAGAGTTGATAAGTTTAAAGCAGAAGTAAAACAGCAAAAAGAAGAAATAAAGGCTCAGAAATTAGATATTGCCCAAGCAGAGGAGATGATAAAAAAATATCAAGAGCAACAAAATAATGTGAGAAACAACAAAGAATACGAGCATCTTGATAAAGAGATTGAGTATGAGAAGCTTAATATAGAATTAGCAGAGAAGAAAATAAAAGAATTTGATGCTAAAAACAAAAGAAAAAATGCTGAAATTAGCGAATTGGATACCAAAATAAAATCGTTGAAGGAGCATCTCCAATTTAAGAAAAATGAGCTGGATAGCTTGATGGCCGAGACTGAAAAGGAGGAAAATTTCTTATTGGAAAAAAGAGAAGAGTTTTCTGTAAAAATTGATAAAAGATTATCGGAGCAGTATAATAAAATCCGTAATAAATCGGCGAATAAATTGGCAGTTGTAGGTATAGAGAGAGGAGCTGCAAGAGGTTCATTTTTTAATATTCCACCTCAGAAGCAAGTAGAAATTAGCCAAAGAAAGAAAATAATCATCGATGAATTTTCTGGTAAGATATTGGTGGATTTGGAATTAGTGAATGAGGAAACAGAGAAAATGCAGGAAATAATAAAGTTTTCATAAATAAGTTTTTTAAAATTAATTGATTTAAAGGGACTTTGCTGGATAGTGTTATTCAGCAAAGTTTTTACTTATATAGAAAAATTTTATAGATTATATTAAAATTTGTATTTTTGAATCATTAAATAGAGTTTTATGGATAACCATACTTTTAGAAAATGGAATAATATTGTAGGCTGGTTACTTTTTGGGGTAGCCTTATTTGTGTATCTCTTTACATTGGAGCATAAGTTCAGCTTCTGGGATACGGGGGAATATATTTCTTCGGCAACAAAGTTGGAAGTAACCCATGCTCCTGGTGCTGCATTATTTCAATTAGTAGGTGCTGTGATGGGGATTTTTGCCTTTGGCAATGGTCAGTATTATGGTTTGGTGATTAATGTAATGTCGGCAGTATTTTCAGCATTTACGATTTTATTTTTATTTTGGACTATTACTCATCTTGTGAGAGGTATTTTTAGGAAAAGAGGTGGAGAATTATCTGTATTGGATGATTTGAAGGTGCTTATTTCAGGAGGAATAGGGGCGTTGGCCTTTACATTTTCGGACACATTTTGGTATAGTGCAGTGGAGGGAGAGGTTTATGCAATGGCCTCAATGTTTATAGCTATATTACTTTGGTTGATATTGAAATGGGAACAAGAATTTGATACACCTTATGCAGAGAGATGGTTGGTATTAATTGCTTTTCTTGTTGGACTTTCTGTTGGAGTACATATGATGTGTATGCTGGTGATACCTGCGGTATGTCTTATTTTTTATGCCAAAAAATATCAATTTTCGTGGAAATCTTTCCTTTGGGCGAATGTTATCACATTAGGGATACTTATTTTTGTATTTAAATTGATATTCCCACTGATAATGTCTTTATTTGGTAAAACAGAGATTTTAGTGGTGAATGGTTTGGGGCTTCCGTTTAATTCTGGAACTATTTTTGCCTTTTTGGTATTGATAGGCGTATGTTATTATTTACTCAGAAAAGCTATTAAAACGGAAAAAAAATTATATCAAACGATAGTATTATCTGTAATTTTTATGATCATCGGTTTCTCGTGTTGGCTTGTGATTCCAATTCGTGCTAAGGCTAATCCACCGATGAATCTTAATAATCCAAATAATGCCATCGGTATGTTAGATTATTACAATCGAGAGCAGTATGGCGATTGGCCTACGCTATATGGACAAAACTATACAGCTGCATTGGATAATAATGGTATATTGAGAAATGAAGATGGTAGTTATAAGACTAAAAAGGATGGTGGGCTACTGAAATTTGGAGATATATACGAACCAGACGAGGCTACAGGACAATATATAAAGGTAGGGGAGCGAAATAGTTATGTATATAATCCCGCTCATATTAGTTTTATGCCACGAATGTTTAATGAGGATAAGAGCGTTATGGAAAATTATATTTCTATGTATGGAGCTCCTGATTTTGAATTTAATTATAGTAACCCTGATATAGAAAACAATCCTGAGGCAACTAAAATTTTTGAGGAATTACGAAGAAAATACGATAGCGGAACGATTACAGTTGATGATTATCTCTCTGTAAAAAAATATGATTTAATTAATGTGAAACGACCATCATTTTTTCAAAATTTGGATTATTTCATAACTTTTCAGAATGGATATTACTTTGTGAGGTATTTATTCTGGAATTTCGTGGGTCGCCAAAATGATTTAGAGGGGAGTATGGAAAATACCAAAGGAAATTGGATTTCGGGAATATCTACAATTGATGATGCTATTCTTGGAGACCAATCTACGATGCCTGCAAAATATATTAATGAAAGCAGTGTAAAGTTCTATTTTCTACCTCTTATATTAGGAATTATAGGCTTTTTCTTTCAATTGAAAAAAGATTTTGGAAGATTTTATGCTGTGTTGTCCTTCTTTATATTGACTAGTGTTGGTATCATTTTTTATACTGGGGTAAAGCCTTTCGAACCACGAGAGAGAGATTATGCAATGGTAGGTTCGTTTTATGCCTTCGCTATTTGGATTGGACTTGGTGCTGTGGCGATTATGAATTTTGTTAATAATAAAATAAAATCAGGAAATACAACAATTTTAACAGGAGTAGTATTAGCAGGAATTCCATTGATGATGGGCTTCCAAAATTATGCTCCTCACGATAGAAGTGGTAGGCATACGGCTTATGATTTTGCCTATTCTACATTAAAATCATTGAATAAAAATGATATTTTATTCGTGTATGGTGATAATGATACCTATCCACTTTGGGCTATACAAGAGACAGATCAATTTCGAAATGATGTGAAAGTCGTGAATTTTACATTATCCTCCACAGCTTGGTATATAGACCAACTCAAACGAAAAACTTATAATGCATCTGCCATCCCGTCCGAACTTACACATAATGAATATCGAGATGGGGTGAATGACCAAGTTTTTGTATTTACAAAGGATTTATGGAAGAATTTCTTTGAAAGAGAAGATGCAGAAGGTAATACGAATTCATTTCCAAGTTTTCGTAAATATATTAATATAGAAGGTATTACGATACAAGATGCAATGAAATTCTTGAAAACAAATTCGGCAGAAAAAAACGAAATATTAAAAAGATTTTTTGGTGAGGATAAATATGAAAGATTTAATTTCCTCCCAACGAATAAATTTATATTACCAGTAAATAAGTCTAATGCCCTGAAATCGGGTATCATCAAAAAAGTAGATTGGGATAAAGTAGAAAATCAAATAATCATCAATTATGAGGGACAGACGATGTTTAAGAACAACCTTATTATGATGGATATTTTGGCGAATTTTGATTGGAAACGAAGCATAAACTTCTCTTCTGGTGGTATTTATGATAGTGAGAACTTATTCTACTTGAATGATTATTTACAATATGATGGATTTTCTTATCGCTTAGTTCCTATCAAAACACCTGAAAATAATGGAGATATGGGACGAGTAGATGCTGAAGACCTTTATAAAGTGGTAAAAAACTATCGTTGGGGTAATTTTAAAGATTTGAATACTCACTTTGATGAGACTTGTACCTCTAATATCATTAGTTATCGTACATCTGTGAGTAGAGCAGGGATTGCTTTGGCATTAAAAGGAGATAAAATGAAGGCGAAAGAGATTTTAAATCTGGCAGAAAAGGAAATACCATCTCAAAAGTATAATGATGTTAGGTCGCTTAGCTCGTTAGTTACTACCTATATAGTTGCTGGTGATGAACAAAAAGGGTTGCAATTGGCTAATAAATTAAAGAAAGATATCTTTAAAGATTATCAATATTTCAAGTCATTATCACCTAAATATAGGTTGCTTTCAGGTGAATTAAAGAAGAAACCATACGAGTATTCTCTTGTTGTGGAGGCCGTTAGCGAGGCTTATAAAATGCTTGGTAGAAAAGACGATGGTTATCAATATGTAGTGAAATCCCTCGAGCCTATAGACAAACAGTATGATAATATTATTAAAGATATACAACAATTAGGCAAAGAAAAGTCATATATGAAAATGGATGATATACAGAATGTTATGCCTTTTTATAAGTTTCTTTTTAATGTGATGAAGCCGTATGATTCTACTTATGAAGAGGAGAAACTTAGTAAAATCCAAAATGATTTGATTCGCTATACGGAATAGTATTTCATAATAAAAATCCATCTCTGTAAAGAGATGGATTTTTGATTTATATTTAGGTATAATAAAAAAACTTGTTAGTTGGAATAGCTGAATAATTCCTCTTTTTGATTATTGAAAACTCTAAATTCCAAATATTTAAAGGAGTCTCTTGGTATAATGGATACCCATTTTTTATATTTAAGTAGCCATTTCATTCTAATGCTGTTGAAGAATCCTTTGGTGAGGTATGCTTCTACGAAAGGATGCGTATGTAGGTAGATAGTACCTTTCTCTTTTTGCATTATATTTTTTATGACCTCCTCCATTCTTTCGGCAATTACGATAGGAGCTATAATTTCTCCATCTGCATTTGGATTTTCCTCTTTGGTTTCAATATTTATTTCGGGTCTTACCCTTTGTCTAGTTATTTGTATGAGCCCGAATTTACTTGGTGGTAGTATTTTGTGTTTTGCTTTATCTCGCTTCATTTCCGCTTGGAGGTGCTCGTATAGTGCTTTTCTTTGTTCAGAATTTGGCATATCAATAAAGTCAATTACAATAATACCACCCATATCTCTAAGTCTCAATTGTCGTGCTATTTCGGTGGCTGCCATTTTATTTACGCTAAGGGCATGCTCACTATTAGCAACAGATTTTGTGATATTAGGGCCAGAATTCACATCAATTACATGAAGGGCCTCTGTGTGTTCTATTACCAAATAGGCTCCTTTGGAGCTTGGGATATTTACATGTTTTCCGAAACTTTGTTTTAGCTGTTTCTCTACATTATAGTATTCCAAAAGAGGTATATGTGAGTCATAGAACTGCACGATATTTTTTCTTTCAGGAGCGATTACATCTATGTATTGTTTCATGTCCTCCACCATTCTCTCGTCATCACAGATGATGCTTACAAAATCTTGGTTAAAGTTATCTCTCAAAATAGATGATGCTCTATCGTCTTCGCTTAATACTTTGCAAGGGTTTTTTAGAGTTTGTATATTCTTAAACGCCTCTTCCCATTTTTGAATAAGAGCATTCATATCATTATGAAGCTCGGCTACTTTTTTGTTTTCAGCAACTGTTCTTATGATTACCCCAAATCCTTCTGGTCGGATACTTTCAATAAGTGTTCGTAGGCGCGTTTTTTCCTCTGAATTTTTTATTTTTCGGGATACTGATACCTTGTTGTCAAAAGGTATAAGCACCATAAAACGTCCTGTGATAGATATTTGTGTGGATATTCTTGGGCCTTTGGTAGAGATTGGTTCTTTAGTAATTTGTATAAGTACAGTATCGTCTTTTGTCAAAACTTTCTCTACGATACCATTTTTGTCTATTTGGTTTTGTATTTCAAAATTTTTCAGACTTCCCGATATTTGCTTTTTCTGTAAAGTATCATTCACATATTTCCTGAAACTTAGATAGTCTGGTCCTAAATCTTGATAGTGTAAAAAGGCATCTTTCCCAAGTCCAATATTTACAAATGCCGAATTAAGATTTGGTGCAAGTTTTCTTATTTTTCCTAAAAATAAATCTCCTACCACGAACTTATTTTCTTGATGCTCTTCGTGAAGTTCAAATAATCTTCCGTCTTCCAAGAGAGCAATTTTTATATGTCCGTTTTCATTTGATACTATTAATTCTTTCTTCATTGCTCAAATTTTTATGGTTGAGATTTAAGTTAAAAAAGACTTAGGTTAAGATAAAATATGCCTTAGCCTAAGTCCTAATTTTTCCGAAAAACTATTTTTTCTTATGTCTATTAGCTCTTCTTCTTTTTTTTCTCTTGTGAGTTGCTACCTTATGTCTCTTTCTTTTTTTTCCGCTTGGCATAACTTAATATTTTTTATATGTTAAACAATTATTTTACTTTTGATTTTACTCTATCTACAAAAGTTTTTGCAGGTTTAAATGATGGAATATTGTGGGCAGGGATATCGATTGCTACATTTTTAGAAATATTCCTTCCTGTTTTTGCAGCTCTTGCTTTGATTACGAAAGAACCAAAACCTCTTAAATAAACATTTTCTCCTTCATATAGAGAAGCCTTAACCTCTTGCATAAAAGCTTCTACAACCCTTTGGGTGTCATTCTTGTCTGTGCCCAATCTGTTTGAAATTGAAGCTACCAATTCTGCTTTTGTCATTTCCTGATTTTATTTTTAACTTTGGACTGCAAATATAAAACTTTTTTTTGGAAACAAACAAACAAAACGCTGATTTTCTTAATATTGGTAATAAAATTTTAGATTGGTACCATAAAAATGGTAGGATTTTACCTTTCAGAATGACTAAAAATCCATACAAAATATGGATTTCGGAAATTGTTTTTCAACAAACTCGTATCCAGCAGGGACTTGGGCATTATGTTAATTTTATAGAGCGATTTCCAAATGTAGAGTCGCTTGCAAATGTTGATATTGAGGAGGTTATGTTGTATTGGAAAGGTCTTGGGTATTATTCCCGAGCATTGAATATTCATAAGGCATCTAAACAAATAATAGAAAAATTCAATGGAGAGTTCCCAAGTGAATATCAAGAGATTTTGAAGCTTAGTGGGATTGGTAAATATACAGCTGCTGCTATTGTGAGTATTTGTTTTGACGAAGATTATCCTGCGGTTGATGGTAATTTTTATAGAGTGTTGTCTCGCCTTTTTGCTGATGATTTTGACATTTCTCAATCAAAATCGTTTGATTATTTCGCTACTTTGGCACTGAAAATTATGCCAAAAGGTAAAGCAGGTGATTTTAATCAAGCTATAATGGATATGGGAGCAGAGGTGTGTAAGCCCAAACCGCATTGTGAGGAATGTCCCGTCCGAGAGGATTGTTTGGCGTTTTCAGTGGGTAAGCAACAAGAGTTTCCAGTTAAAAATAAAAAGACGAAACAGAAAAATCAGAATCTAACTTATTATTTTGTAGAAAATCAAAATAAATTTCTTATTCGTAGACGAGGAACAGATTCCATTTGGAAAAATCTAAATGAATTCCCAACTAAAATTCCTAAAAAATGGCAATCTAATATTGTAGAGCATCACCAAGTGAATCATAAATTAACACATCTTAATTTAGGTATAGATATTTACAGAGTTATTGTAGAATGTCCTAATGAATTTCAGTTTTTTGCAGACCGAGAGCAGTTTGTGCTTATTACTCACGAAGAGGCTATCCAAAAATCCTTTCCTAAACCATTAGAAAATTATGTAAATAAGATTAAAAAATCATAAAATATTTTTTTAATTTGATTTTATCCATATATCTTATGTGAAGAAGATTGCTAAAAATTATTGTTTTGCAAAAAAAAATATATATATTTGCATTAACTTTTATGATGAAGATACTGAAAAATATTAAAGTTATTATTTTACCTCTGATGGTGTTCATCTTTGTGCTGAATATATCAGGGGGAGCTTTGTATTTGCGTCATCATTTAGAGCATACTCATACGCAGGACGAATTGGCGATAGATAATAAGTGCAGTGATAAAAATTGTAATCATCAAGCACATATTAAAGTGGAATACCATGGTTGTGATTGCGGATTTTTTGCTACTATAAATCATTTTTTTCTCTTACCTGAAAAGGTTGATATTGCGCTACAACCGAAGGAAATAATCAGTCGTAACACAATATGTAAAATCTTATTTTCGGAGAGAATAATTACTCTACAGCAGTCACGAGCTCCACCTGTGGCAATTTAAAATTTATTTCTTAAGGAAAATAACTTATTAAAGATGAGGTGATACATTTTTTTAGAAGGAGGGTGTATGTACTCTTTGATGTGTATTTTATATTTTATTTAAAGTTATTTTAAACTCAAGAAATATAGCAGATTATCCAAAAATTCTGGTGGATAATGATTCAATCTTTTTTTTTCACTTTTTGTAAAAAAATCATTAATGCGAAAATTAACCATTGTAGGTACTTTTTGTGTAGTTGCTCAGTTGGCTATTGCACAAAATGTCACCTCCAAGAAGTTGGATACTATCGTTATTAAGAAACAAATGGCGGTAGTAGATAATGTCTTAAAAATTTCTAAGGAAAATTTAATAGAAAATTCAGGGCATAACCTCGCGGAACTACTTGAAAAAGAAGCTGGTATATCTCTTCGGCAAGTAGGAGCAACTGTGGCAAAGCCTGTGATAGAGGGATTGGCAAATAATAGGATACTAATTCTTAATAATGGAATAAAATTAGAGAGCCAAGATTGGTCGGATGACCATGCTCCCGAAATCAGTCTTGGGGTACCGCAGAATATCAGTATTGTAAAGGGTGCTCAGGGGGTAAGATATGGGGCAGGAGCTTTAGGTGGTGTGATTTTATTATCTCCCAAGCCACTTCGTTTTGGGAAAGAATTGTCGGGTTCGGCGGTGCTTTCTGGAAATTCTAATTCTGGGAAAATATCGAGTGGCGTGTATATAGAGCGTGGTTTAGGTAGATATTGGGCATGGAGATTACAGGCAAATACTCAGTATTCGGGAGACTATAAGACACGAGATTATTATGTGAATAATACGGGAAGCCGAGAGCTAAACTATTCTGCGGAATTGGGCTACCGAAGGGAGAATTTTCAATCTAAGTTGTATTATAGTGGATATCGCTCAGATTTAGGGATTTTCTATGGAGCTGCTACTACCAGTCGTTATGATTTTGAGGCTCGTTTAGAATATGGTCGCCCTACGGAATACGAGGGTTTTACCTATAAGATAACAGCCCCGAAGCATAATGTGTGGCATCATTTCGTAAAATCGGAGACGGAGTTTCGTCTTGGAGATTTTAACCAAGTAAGTCTTATTTATAATTATCAAAACAACCACAGACGGGAGTTCGATATTCGGAGAATGGACAGGACGAGGATTCCCACCCAAGATATGAAACTGACATCTCATTTCGGAGAAGTTCTCTGGAAGAATCATTTTTTTAAAGATATAGAGTTTCAGCTGGGAATGAGCTATTTGCGGAAGGAAAATATCAACATTTCGGGTACAGGTGTAGTGCCTACAATTCCTAATTATGTGATGAATAACTACGCTTCATTTTTCATTGTTGAACTTAAAAAAGAGAAATGGTTAGCAGAGCTTGGTGGAAGGTTTGACTTTCGTAATATCAATTCTCTTGGGTATAATGCCTTTGGAGAGCTATATGGGAGTAAGAAGAAGTTTTCAAGTTTTTCGTATTCGGCAGGAGTTCATTACGAATTTTTAAAAAATTTGGAATATACGGCACATATTGGTTATGCATGGAGAAATCCCGAGCCTTATGAGTTGTATATCAATGGAAAACAGCATGGAATACCGATTTATTACATAGGAGATGAGCAGATGAAGTCAGAGCGAGGATTGAAGTTTGTAAATAAGATAACTTATAAGAATCCACAATTTTCGGCGGATTTGTCGGTGTTTGTTCAACCGATTGAGAATTTTATTTATAATATTCCACTCTACCATGACAATGGGGATAGGTTGTATATAGATTTGTTTTCGGGGCCGTCGGCAGCGTTTCAATTTGTACAAACAGATGCGTTTTTCCGAGGAGGGGATTTGTCTATAAGTCTACCTATAACGAGGAATTTGTCTTATCAATCTAATCTTTCGTTGGTGTATGCGAATGATAGGAAAACTGGGGGATATCTTCCGCAGATTCCGCCGTTTAATCTTAATCAAAGCATTAAATGGAATATTCCAAACTCAGTCTTTGAGAAGGCGTATATTAAGTTGGAACATCAGTATTATGCTAAGCAAAATAGATTTGATGCAAGGCTTGATTTGGTTGCTGACTCTCCGAGTAGTTACCATCTTTTTGGAGTGAAAATAGCCTCAGAATGGAAGATTGATACGAAAAGAAGTGTTAATTTTTATTTAGGAGTAGAAAATCTTACCAATCAACTTTATAAAAATTACACAGACAGATTAAGGTATTTTATCCACGGAAAAGGAATGGATATTCAATTTAAAACAGAATTTAATTTTTAAATAAGAAAAAATGAAAAAGATTTTAAGTTTTTTTATGACTTTTTTGGTATTGGCTTTTATCGTCCAATCTTGTGGGAGAGATGGAGATTCTCCTGCGGTACCTACCGACGAAACGAAAGATAGAGGCCACGAGATGCCTAATAAGATTGAATTGATAATGACGGATTTGTCTACCAATCAGCAACATAAAAAGGTTGGAGTACTTACTCCTAATGGTGTTGTATATGATGATGAAACTCCATTTGTTTGGAAAGCAGGTGGAAAATATCATTTTGAAATAGTGTATTTTGTGAATGGTAGAAGAATGAATAGCGAGTTTGTATCAAAAGAAATGGCACCGATACATCAGCATTTTTTTGAAATGTTTCAAGGAGAATATCAAACTAGTGAGAACAAGAGAAAAGAACAAGCTAAAGCTATGGACAGAGTGGTAACCTATGAGTATCAGGATACGGCCCCAGAAAATAAAAGCTTAAAAGATGGGGCGTCGATTAGATTGAGAACATGGGATACGAATAATCCAACTGAGATAGACCCTATCGGCCTAAAAGGTGTATTCAGTGTGAAAACAGATGTAGAAACACAGGATTATAAAATGTTAGTCCGTTTGGCACATTTTCTCAGAAAAAATAAATTACAAGATAACGGAAAGGTGAGAAAGTATAATGAGATACCTACCATTGTTATGGTACCAGATATTGCAATGACCTTACCAATAAGAATTGAAAAATAAAAAAGTTTAATTAATAAAAGTATTTATAATGAATAATTTAAGAAAAATATTCCTTTTTTTGCTAACTATTGTAGCTTTATATTCTTGCAGAAATAATGAGGAAGATACGCAAACTACTCAAATTGTGAATCACGAAGACCATAACCATGAACACGAAGAGGAAGAGTGGAGTAAAGTGGAATTTAGATTTATTGAAGGACACTCTCACGGATATTTCCACGGAACACCAGAGTATCCAGGTCTTAAATATTTAAAGGTTGTCCAACGATATGTTTTTGAATACAAAGATGGGAAATTAGTTCCTTCTAAAGATAATCCAAAAGCTATTCGTTGGAGAGGGGATGATTTATCATCGATTGCTCTTACAGGGTTAGAAATCATCTATTATAATGACAAGGGAGAGCGAGTGAAAGCCTATTCAGGTGAAGCAGGTGAGCATCATCAGCACTTCTTCCTTGCGGAAAATATCAGAGCGAATAAAAATGAACCGAATGTTAAGTTACCAACAGAAGCATTTAGTTACAGATACAGAGATACAGATCCAGAGGATTTGTATTTCAAAGTACCTGCAGGTAGTACAGCACCAACTTCTAAATTAATCAAAGAGAGAATAGGGGTGAAAGGATTCTTTAAGGTGAATAAATCTTATGTTGATTTTGATTTGAGGGTGATTTTGGGGCATTATGGTAAAAAACCTTCGGACTTACCATATAATACCATACCACAAATCAGAGAGTATGATGTGAAAATTCCAATACATATCTATACCGATTTTAATTATGAAGATAGATCACTAAAAGATGCCGCTAACGAATTTGGGGTGAGTGAGGAAGAAATCAGAAAAGATGCGGAAACAAGATTGAATTCTGATATAAATGGGGAGAGTAGCGTTATACATTTGTAGGGAGAGATACACCTTTTTATAAAATTTTTAAAAGTCAAGGATTTTATTCTTGGCTTTTTTGTTGTATTTATTATCTTTGTAGAATGAATTATAGACGAGAGTTTCGCAAATTTGTTACAGGGCAGTATATTTATTCAGGGGTTCGTCTTACACTTTCTTGTGTTATTCCAGCCGTTATTTTAGCATATTTTGGTATACTCAAAGAGTATTTTTTGTTTCCATTAGCCACGAGCTTTGTAGGACTTACGGATATGCCAGGTCCGTTTGTTCGCAGGCGTAATGCTATGATTTTTACGATAATATCTTTTATTTTTGTAGCTTTACTTTCTAGCTTGGTAAGATATGTTATACCACTTACTTTATTGGTTATTATGGTGTGTGGTATGTTTTTTACCTTAATTGGTGTTTATGGACAGCGGTTGGCGACTATTGGCTCCTTCGTTTTAGTTATTATGGGGATTTTTATTGATAGAGATATTGTCCCTAGTGATAATATAGAGAAGAATATTACGGTTTTTTCATTGGGTTCGGTTTGGTTTTTGGTGGTGTTCTTATTGGTAACTAAAATTCAACCTTATAAGTTGGCTTCGCAAATGATTGGGGAAATTTATATAGAATTAGCAGAGATGTTGAAGATAAAGTCTAAATTCTATCTACCAAATCCAGATTTTAAAAACCTACATACTCAGCTGATTAATAAACAAATAATAATAAAAAATCATCAAGAGGCAACACGGGAGACGGTATTCAAAACCCGAAAAATAGTCCAAGAATCTACTACCTACGGACGAATGCTGATGATGATGCTCCTAAATTCCTTTGAACTTCATGAGAGATTAATTAGTTCGGATAATGATTATCGAAAAATTCAGGAAAATTTTGGAAAAACGGGTTTTTTGCCAAAAATATCCGATTATCTTTCCAAACTTTCGGAGGAAATTGTGAATATAGGAGTGGCTCTACAAGGTGGTACTAAGGCTAAACAAATCTATAATCTTGACAAGATTAAAAAAGAATTGTATCAAGAGTATTTTTCAATGAGAGAAAAAGAACTAAAAGCAGATAATCTTGAAAATTTTATGGTTTTGAGACAGATTCTTATTAGAGTTAATAACCTAAATGATGAAATAAATAAGATTTATCAATTTTTTAGTCAAGATATTAAACGAGCTAAATCTCTCTCTACGGGGTTGGATTATGATAAATTTGTACCAAAAGAAGAAAAATTAGGATATAAAGTGTTTAAAAGTAATCTATCTTTTGATTCTTTACATTTTAGACATGCTCTTAGGACTACAGTTGCACTTCTCTTGGGATATGGTTTTTCTTTACTTAAATTATGGGGTATTGGGCATTCTTATTGGATTATTATTGCTATTTTGTCCATTATTCGACCATCATACTCCATTACAAAAAGTAGAAATTTATTGAGATTGTATGGTACGATTATAGGTTGTGCCTTTTCTTACTTATTATTGCAGTTTGTTGATAATCAAGAAATTTTATTTTTTATACTTCTTTCTTCTATGATATTGTGTTTCACTTTTTTGAGAGGGAATTATATGATTGCCATATTTTTTATGACGATATATGTATTTTTGATTTTTAATTTTTTGAAACCAGGGAATATTAATATCATCTTTAAAGATAGGTTACTTGACACGGCAATTGCAGGAATTATTACATATTTTGTTACATATTTTGTTTGTCCAATATGGGAGCATACTAAAAATGTAGATTTATTGAAAATATCTGCAAAATCTAATCAGAATTATTTCAATGTCGTAATAGAAGCTCTGAGAGAAAATACGAATGAAGAACAATACAAATTAAGCAGAAAAGATGCTATGATAGCTTTGGCAAATCTATCAGATAATTTCCAGAGAATGCTTTCTGACCCAAAAAATAAACAAGATAAAATGGAGAGTATTCATCAATTTGTAATTACGACTCATCTCACAACGGCCTATATTGCTTCATTATTTCAATTTACCAAAAATAATCAAAAATTTCCCGAATTGGATATGGAGGTATGGGCAAATAAGATAAATACGGAATTCAACAAAACAATATATATCATTGAGCATAAGACAAAAAATGAGGAGCAAGAAGAACGACCTCTTGAACCCAAAGACCAACTTTCGGAGCTTTTGAATGAAAGAAAAAGTAAATTGCAAAATATTGATTACGAGCTGAATAATGATACGGAAGTAATATCTCATCTTGCAGAAGCTCAAAATATTCAGGAACTTTTGAGTCTTATTTATCGAACAATGATGGAGCAAAGAAAAATTGTAGAAAAAACAATCGTTTAAGAAATAAAATGAGAGTTTTTGATATAATTTTGCAGGTTTGCCGTAAAAATAGTAAATTTGGGGATTATAATTTTTAATAAAACATTAAAATGATAGAACAGCAAGGATTGCAAACATTAGGAGAATTTATTATTGATAAACAAGAGGATTTTAAATATACAACGGGGGAGTTATCCCGCCTTTTGAGTTCCATTCGTTTAGCATCAAAAATTGTTAATAGAGAGGTTAATAAAGCTGGAATAGCAGATATTATTGGTAGAGCGGGGAATACCAATGTGCAGGGTGAAGAACAGCAAAAATTGGATGTTTTGGCAAATGAAATTTTCATTACAGCGCTATCCAATAGGGAGGTAGTTTGTGGTATTGCTTCCGAGGAAAATGATGATTTTATAGAGATAAAATCTGGTGAAAATGGATATCTTAGTAAGTATGTTGTACTGATAGACCCACTTGATGGCTCATCTAATATAGATGTTAATGTCTCTGTAGGGACGATTTTTTCCATTTATAGACGCGTAACTGAACCTGGAACACCTGTGAAATTGGAAGATTTCCTACAAAAAGGTGAAAACCAAGTAGCAGCGGGGTATATTGTCTATGGCTCATCAACGATGATTGTCTATACCACAGGCCACGGAGTAAATGGATTTACCCTTGACCCAAGTTTGGGTACTTACTACCTTTCTCATCCAAATATTAAGTTTCCAAAGACAGGGAAAATTTATTCTATCAATGAGGGGAACTATATAAAATTTCCTCAAGGAGTGAAAAATTATATCAAATATTGCCAAGAGGAAGAAAACGATAGACCTTATACATCTCGTTATATAGGGTCATTGGTTTCTGATTTTCACCGAAATATGATAAAGGGAGGTATTTATATTTACCCATCAACCTCTCAATCTCCAAAAGGAAAATTGAGACTTTTGTATGAATGTAACCCTATAGCTTTCATAGCAGAGCAAGCAGGAGGAAAGGCATCGGATGGATTTAATAGAATCTTAGAAATTGAGCCAAAAGAATTGCATCAGAGAGTGCCATTTTTTTGTGGAAGCATTGAAATGGTAGAGAAGGCCGAGGAATTTATGAAAAATAGTTAGAAAATTAAGAGGAATAAGAACTAAACTTATTCCTCTTGAATTATTTAAAACAAATATGAAAGCAAAATACAGACCTTATTTGTTGAAGTTTAAGAAGCCCAGCGGTACTTCGCGAGGTGTTTTGACCACCAAGGAGACTTATGTATTAGAGATTTCTAACAACGACCGAAAGGGTGTGGGAGAATGTGCAGTTTTTCGTGGATTGAGCTATGATGATACCCCCGATTACGAAGCAAAATTAAAGTGGCTTTGTGAGAATATTAATGAGGGTATAGATGTATTAAAGACTGAATTACAGCAGTATCCGTCTATTTGGTTTGGGTTGGAGCAAGCGATGTTAAATCTTAGCTTAGGAGGGGATTTTTATTTTGAAAATGATTTTAGTTTAGGAAAAAAATCAATTAAAATTAATGGTCTTATTTGGATGGGGAGTGTTGATTTTATGAAGGAGCAGATAAAGGAAAAATTAGCGAAAAATTTTAATTGTATCAAACTTAAAATCGGGGTAGATTGGAAAAATGAAAAAAAAATCCTCCAAAATTTAAGAAAAGAATATTCTAAAGATGTGTTAGAATTGAGAGTGGATGCTAATGGAGCATTTGATGTTCAACAAGCAAAAATAGTCTTACAAGAGTTAAAAGACTTGGATATGCACTCTATTGAACAGCCTATAAAAGCAGGAGATTGGTTATCAATGGAATATCTTTGTAGTGATACACCTACTCCCATTGCATTAGATGAGGAGTTGATAGGTATAACGAATTTAGAGGACAAAAAAAGGTTATTAGATATCATAAAACCACAATATATAATTCTGAAACCTTCATTGGTGGGTGGGTTTTCTGGTTCTGATGAATGGATAAATGAGGCAGAACAAAGAGGAATAGGTTGGTGGATAACCTCTGCATTAGAAAGTAATATAGGACTGAATGCAATTGCTCAATATACTTATTCCAAATTGCCAAAAATACCGCAAGGATTGGGTACGGGAGCCTTATTTACCAATAATTTTTCAACAAATCTTTCTCTGAAAGGAGACCAATTGTGGCATAATTATCAAAATTAACCTTGAAATTATTTAAAAATTATAAATTAATACAGTAAAATAAAAATCAGTAAATGATGGAACAAAATTTTAACAAAATGAATGGAAAAGCCTATTTAATTATTGTATCGTTATTTTTAGGAAATTGGACTCTAAATGCTCAACAAGTAAAAAAGGTTTCTATGCAAAAGGAGGAAACCTATCAGGTAGTAGATGAATATGCAGACTACGAAAGTATAAATGCTGTCAATGGAAATATTGATTGTCTCAATACCGAACCAAAATATGATTTTTCTTTGGATAATAGTCTAAAAGTCTATAATAGCGGAGTTTATGATATGGTGTTGAAACTGATAGATGATAAAGATAATGTAGCAACCCGAATGATTTATATCAAAAAAGGAACTACTCACGAGATAAAAAATATACCGCAGGGGATTTACACCATAAAAGAAGCTCACGGAGTAGATTGGAGACAAAAAATAGAAGATGGAAAATGTATTGGAGTTTTTACGCAAGGGGCACATTATAGAATTGCAGAGACTCATCCTAATTTTAATATTGAAAAACAATACGAAAAAGATAAAGAAATTACGACTATTCCGTATTATGAAATTGAGTTGGGAGTAACACAAGCACTCGTAGATGATAAAAAAGTTGATTATAAAACAAATTATATATCAGTAGAAGATTTTAATAAATAAAAAAGGAGGCCTATTAAGGTCTCTTTTTTATTCGTAAATCTGTCTGACTATTTCCAGAGAGTTAGGTAGTTGAAAATGAGGGATGTGATATTTATAATATAAAATGATACTATCCAATAATTCCTTTCGAATTGTAGGCGGTATGGATACTTTATAAGGTTCCTCACTATCGAGGATTTGTTTCCAAAGTTTAGAAATTTCAACAGTGAAAATTTTATGAGATAATTCATCAGCAAACTGGCCATCTTCGGGATTGAGATATTCTCCGCTCGAAAGATAAGGCATTGAGCCATAGTGTTTTAAAAATTGAAGCATAAAAACAAGATGACAATGATAGTTTTCCACTAAAATTTCATCTCTAAGCTTACAAATCTCCTTGTAAATGTCCTCAGACGCAGTTTCGCTTCTGAGAATAGAATTAAGAAAATCCGATAGGAAAAAAACGATAGTATTCACTTTTAAATTATTGAATAAGTCTAAAATTTTATATGGTTCAATTTTAGAAATCGTTTTCATAGATTTAGATTTTTGGATATCTGGAAGCTGGAAATACAACTCGTTTAGTGGTACTAAATAAGGTTTTTTCTTGTTTTTTTTGCTGTAAATACTCCTTGCAAAAAAGGTTGTAAAGCCTAATTCTTGGGTATAACAATTAAGCACAGCATCTTGCTCTCCGTACCGTATGCACGATAGTAAAAATCCATTGATAATCATAGTTTTATAATGTATGATATTAATTTACTACGGCTATTTTTGCTGTTGCTGTATCGGAGCCATCTTCGTTGGTCATCAGTACGAAATAAATCCCTGATGCTACTCGTTGTCCGTAATCATTAGTTAAATCCCAAGTGTAAAAACCGCCTCTTGCCACCGCTTGATGTACTAAGTTTCCTGCTGTATCGGTGATTTTAATGTTGGTTTTTTCGGCAAGTCCTTTGATGGTTACATCATTTTTGAATTGATTGTAAATTACAGGGTTAGGATATACCAATACATTTCCAAATTTAGTTCTGTCTTTGGTATCTACATTATTTCCCAGATAGGATACGATTCCATTTTCACTTGCAAAATATACCATACCTGTCTTTCCATTAATCTGAATATCAGTAATATTATCAGAAGGCAAAGGCGAGTTTTTTGTAGTGAAATGATGTAGTATTCTATCACCGTTAGGTGAGATGTAGAAGACTCCATTATTTTCCACAGAAATCCATTTGTAATTTCCGGCATCTACGGTGATTTGTAGTATGTGAGAATCTCTAAGTAATTCCTCTCCGAGGCCATTTTCTTCAATGATAATCGGTTTAAATTTTTCTTTTCCAGTTTTTAGAGAGTGGATATTAGATAATACCCTCAGTCCCGATTGTGTAGCGAGCCATACAGCATCATTTTTGTCTTTGGTTACCATCACATTTCCGCGCGATGTGGTTGGGAATCCTGCTTCTACTCCCTGCATAAGGGTATAAGTATCATCATCCAAATTTTTTGGAGTATGGTTTAGGTCTATCGTTACGAGGTTGTTATTTTGAGTACTCGGCACTATGAGGAGCCCATCAGCATAAAAAGGCTGGTGAGGAAATCCAATGCTAGAATTGACCTTTGCCGAGAAAGAATCAGTGGTATTGTCGTACCTCAATAGCGCCATATTTACTGTATAAGGATTATAAGTAAAACGATTAGCAACCGAAAATAGATTATTTTGGTCGTCCGTTGCGAAGCCAATAACATTTACATTATAATGAACATCAGCAAGTTTCCCTAATGTATATCGTTTTTCTAGTACAATATCATCATCTTTTAATTTGAATTTATAGATACCATCATATCCACCATAATAGTCCCAGCCATAGTTACAAATAAAAAATTCGTCTTTGTTAAGAGGGTTAAATGTAGCATCTAATACATTGTAATAGTCTCTCCCAGAGGTCGGTTTTTGTAGGTTATTAAAAAAAAGAGATGGATATACCCAATTATTCCCATTAAAATAATAAAAACCCAAATCTAAATGGTGTGGAAGCTGAAATTCCCGATATCTCCCTGTACGACCACCTGTGGATACTAAAATCTTATCATTAGAGAGTCGCATCTTATAAGCCCAATTGCTAAATGGTCCATCGGGTTTTATTTCTCGTTGTTGATCATCAATAATCCCCGAATATTTAGTCCCTCCAAAAAATTTTCCATTAGAAAAAAAACCAGTATTGAGTTCTGTTGAAAACTGCTGAGAACCCAATTTATTACCATTAAAATCAAACACCGAGACAGAATTTTCATTCGTTACGATGACTTTATCATCATTGATATTGAGGTCTTTAATATTAGGTAGGGATATTATATTTCCGTTGAAATTAATCTGATTCTCAGTAGAATATATGATATTTTGCCCATTGGATATGATGTTGCTAAAATTCCCTGCTTCTGTCGTGTTCCAAGTGTTATAGGCAGGGAATTCAGTATTGATTTCGTGAGATTTGATACCTATTGGAGTAATGGCAAAAATATGATTTCCATGCATTACGGCCTCAGTGATTTTTTCGCCAGTGAAACAAGTATCCTCAAACTCTCGTTTGTCTAGATTGAAAATAGAAACTCCATAGTCAGCAGATATTATCGCCTTATTACCATTAATGGAAATATGGTTGATTTTCCTCGTCCCAGTGTAGGAATTAGAAATAGGGATATCCACGATATAAAACACTTTCCCCTCGGCAATAACATCAAGACTTCCGTTTTCGTAGCCGATAAGCCCAATATTTGTCATTGGGTTATAATCAAAGGCTGAAATTTTTACCTGATGCAAGCCATTGGTTTTGGATAATTTAGCCAATTCACCATTAGAAAAGGAGTAATAAAACAACCCATTTTCAGCAGTGGCAATTAATCTACCGTTTTCCTCTCTTATATGGCTGATGTTATTGTAGGAAAATAAATCGCTCCAATGTGGAGAGGTGATATTTTGCCCATTCAGAACCAATGAGAATAATACAGATGAGCAGAGGAGTTTTCTTTTCATTAATATTTTTTAAACTAAATCAAGCTGACTATCAATAATATGAGTATTCCAAGCGATGTTCTGGATATTGTTTTCTTTGTTGAAGAAAAATTCTATTTTTCCCAAAAGAAGCCCTGCCCATCCTACTTGATTTACCAATACGGATTTCCCAGATTTGTTAGTATATTTCTGAGGTTCAGGTAAGAAGGTATGGGTATGTCCTCCAAGAATGATATCTATATTATCCGTTTTTTGTGCGAGTGTAATATCGCATATTTTATTAGGGTCGTCTTCGAATCTATATCCCAAGTGAGATAGTCCGATTACCAAATCACATTTTTTGTCTTTTTTGAGGAAATCAGCATAGTGCTGAGCAATTTCCACAGGGTCCAAATATTTCGTTTCGGCATATTGTTTTTTGCCTACTAATCCATCAAGTTCAATTCCTACCCCGAAAATACCCACGCGGATACCATTTTTGTTTAATATTTTATAATTTAATGTTTTACCTTCAAGGATAGTATTTTTGAAATCATAATTAGAGGTGATGAATGGGAATTTTGCATTAGGAAGTGATTTTAAAAAACCTTCTAGTCCATTATCAAAATCATGATTACCCATAGTAGCTGCTTCGTAGCCCATCATAGACATTAGTTTAAATTCCAACTCCCCGCCAAACATGTTGAAATAAGGTGTTCCTTGGAAAATATCTCCGCAATCCAACAGAAGAACATTTTTATCCTGCTCGCGAATTTGTTGTATCAAAGTGGCTCTACGGGCAAATCCTCCTTGGTTAGGGTTTCGTGTATAAGATGCATCAAATGGTTCAATTCGTGAGTGTTGGTCGTTGGTATGTAGGATGGTTAGTTTCTTTAATCCTTTGTTGTTTAGGTGGTTATATTGTTCAGCAAAAAATAGATTTGGCGCCAATGATAATGCCATACCACCACCGATTGCTGTTTTTAAGAATTCTTTTCTTTTCATTTTAATGGAGTTTTTGATTATTTAAAGCTTAGTCTTGTGTCAGTAGGTACCTCTACTTGTGGAGTTTTTCGGAATATATCAATGAATACATCGCGAAGTTTTAACCCTGTGTAGATTAATTTTCCTTTACTAAAAAATTTCATATTATCACCTCCGAGAGCTAAATAATCAGATGTTACGATATAATAGGTTTTTCCGTTTTGTGGTTTTTCTCCATTGATTAAAGTTTTTACTAATTGGTTTTTCTCCACCTCAATATTGAGTTTGGATACGGGATTATTTTTTTTAGTATGTAGATAGTAATCAAATAATCCGTTCAAATCTTCACCCTTCATTTCCACAATCACGATTTCGTTTTCAAAAGGCATTACTTCAAAGATATGTTTCAGTAAAATGTCTCCCTTAGCGATAATGGAGCGTATTCCACCAATATTGATTACTGAAGCATCTACGGATGGAATTCCATTTTCTTTTGCCCATTTTTCACCTGCTTGGTAGGTATAGTCTGCAAGTAGATTTCCTAAGTTGCTGTTTTCTCCTTTCTTATTAAGTTCTATAGGCGTATAGGAGATTTTTTCGTTCATTTGTTTTTCAAGAGAGTGTTTATATGGGCTTATGGTATTATTAATAGCCTCATTCTCTTTTAGTTCGCTAGTGATTTCTGTATTTCGGTAAGGGGTTACATTACTTACATTGAACGATGTTTTGCACGAAGTGAAAGCAAGTAGCGCCAAAATACCGATGAAACTCTTGTTCTTCATAGTTAGGTGTATTATAAATTAATTTTCTAAATTTCCCATATAGAAAAGTCCTAAACATTTTTGGTTTTCTTGCAATGTAAAGGCCTCTTTTATATGTTCTGTGATTCTTGCCGAACTCCAATAGCAACCTATATTACTGGCACTGCACATTAGGTACATATTTTGTACGGCCATAGCTACGGCAGCTGTTTCTTCCCATTCTGGGACGATTATATTATATTCGCAAATGAGTGCCACTACGGCCTCCGAGCGATTGATTCGGAAGGCAATATCATCGTATTTCTTCTCTAAGAATAATTCTTTGGGCATCATTTTTTTGTAGATGGATTGCAGTTCTAAGCCTAATTTTTGTTTCTCTTCCCCTTGAAAAATTATAAATTTCCACGGCTTAGTTCGTTTATGATTAGGTGCTGAAATAGAGGTGTTTACTATATCCTCAATGAGTTCTGTAGGGATTTCTTTTTCGGTGTAATCCTTTGGGAATGTACTTCTTCGTTCTTTTATAATCTGTTTAAGAATCTCTAATTTATTCATCTATAAATTTAAAATTTTGGACTACAAAAGTACGATAAAAGAATGAAATAATCAGCAAAAAAAGATTTTTATCCTTGTTTGGAAATAGATAAATAAAAGGACGAGTATGAAAAAAAATATTATTATTTTTGTTTATTCTAATTTTATATTTTAAATTTGCTAAAAATTTAAAATTTTAATAGTAATGAGAAAAGTCATTCTTAGCTTAGTGCTATCAGCAAGTGTGTTAAGTGTAGTGTCGTGTAATAGAGAGGAAGATACCTCTTCGGCGATTATCCCTCCGACTGTGAAACCATCAGAAAATAAGACAAAAGAGGTGACCCTTAATGTGGAAAAAGCAACAGATTGGAAGTATTTTTCCTTTGAGGCGGGAAAAGAAGTGAGTGTAACCAATCCTGCTACGGACAAGGGTTGGGATGTTGCCTTTTTAGCTTATATGGTGAAAGTTAATGGCGGGGCTTCTACTACCGTAGATGCCAAAGGCGAGGTGTATAGAACGGAACAAAAAGATTTTTCTGCGGTGAAGGAAGTTCCTGCTGATGCAAAATATACAAAGGATGAGACGGGTAGTTTCAAATATGGAGATTATCCTAATCTACAAACAAAAGAAGATAGTTTTAATAATCTTATTTCAGGAGGATTCAAAAGTAAAACTGGGTATGTAAGTTTAGACCCTGCTAACAGAGGGAAATATCCAAGCGTATATGCTCCGAATCAGTGGGTGTATATAGTGAAAACAGCCCAAGGCAAAATTGTAAAATTGCAAGTATCCGACGTATATGGTGGTGAGAAAGGTACTGCTTTCGGTTATCCGAAATTTACTTATCAATTTGCTGATGGCAATAACAAATTTTAATAAAATGTAATTAAAAATTAAACCATTCTTAAAAATTGAATTGTCGTAAGGGTGTCTTATTGCAATTCAATTTTTATATAAGCAAAAGGTTTTAATTAATATGGTGAATTTTAAAATTATCTTGCCGATGTATATCCTAATGATGGGGTGTTATTCGGCACAGGAGCATAGCAATTCAAAAACGGAAACAACTCTGCAAGAAGTAGTAGTAACGGCAACTCGCTTTCAGAAAAAATTAAAAGATGTACCTATCCCTGTGCAGGTAATAACTGCCGAGCAGATTCGTAAGGCTCAGGTAAGTAATTTTCAAGATTTCTTAGAAAATGAATTTTCAGGGATTAATTTTACTTATGATGGCGGGAGCCCAAATATTAATATGATGGGCTTCGGAGGAAAATATGTTCTATTCCTTATTGATGGTGAGAGAATGGCAGGGGAGACTTTTAATAATATTGATTACGACAGAATTAATATGGACGATATAGAACGAGTAGAGATTATAAAAGGTGCTTCCTCCTCTCTGTATGGGTCTAACGCTATCGGTGGAGTGATTAATATTATTACCAAAAATGCAAAAAAATCATTGGAAACGGGAGCTGGATATTTCTATGATACCAATGTAGATTATAAAGTGAACTTCAATATAGGAACAAAACAAAAATGGGGAGATATTAAGGTATCGACTTTCTATAAATACCGAAGACCTTATACATTGAAAGACACAGAACCACTACGAACGATTTATGAAAATGGTAAAATTGAAGAAGAAGAAATGTCCGAAATAGCCGTGGCAGGATTTACAAATTATGGATTATCCCCAAAGATAGGTCTCAATATCAGTCCAAAGTTTAAACTTACACTGACACCTACATATTACTTTAACGAAAGAAATAATGGTACCAACCTAAGTAAAAAACTTTTGGATAGATACTATAATTATATGGCGACGGCTCGTGCAGATATTAAAATCTCCCAAGATAAAGATTTGAGCATCACAAGTGCTTTCGATAGGTATGACAAATTCAAATACTATAAACTCGTAAAAGAACAAGAAAAAGAATACGAAAATAAAATAGCAAGAGTAAGTGCCCAATACAACCAGTATATCCACAGAAAACACTCTCTTGTGACAGGGGTGGAGGCTCTATCTGATGAACTACTGAGTTTTATGTTCAATAAAAATGGAAACAAAATAAAGAAAAATGTCCAAACATATGCCGTCTTTACTCAGCAAGATTGGGTGTTATCTCCGAAACTAACTCTCGTAACGGGTGGTAGGTTGGATTATCATTCTTATTTCAAAACTTATTTCACTTTTAGATTATCAGCAATGTATAAAGTTAGGGATTTTATTTTCCGCGGAGGTTATTCTGGGGGGTTCCGCTCTCCAACTTTGAAGGAACTCTATACCAATTGGTTTCACCCCTATGGTGGAGGATTTCAGATTATGGGAAACAAGAAACTAAGACCAGAATCTAGTGATAATTATAATTTCTCCGCAGAGATTAATCATAAAAAGTACAATATTACTGCGATGATTCAGTATTCTGATATCAGAAATCAAATCGGCTCCGAATGGACAAAGAAAGGGGATACAATAAATTATGTCAATCTTTCGGAGAGACAAAAAATAATAGGTACAGAACTCTCGGCAATGTATAAATTTAATCAGCACTTGCGTCTGAAAGGCTCTTATTCCTTCTACGATGTGGCCAAACGACGCTCCGAAAATCGCCCGCATACTCTCACATTCAATGCTGAATATCAGTCGGGGAGGTTGTATATCCCAAGTGTGATTTTTAGTGGTAAATATCAGAGTGCCACCAATATATATAAAAGTAGTGCCGATGGGGATTCCTACACTCGCTATTCGCCATTTAGTATTTTTAGACTGCAATTTTTCGTGAGGTTCCCTTATAATATCACCTTGGAGGGAGGTATTAATAATATTTTTGATTATGTTGCAAAGACAAATAGTTTCTATTCTCCAACAACTATCGGACGGACTTATTTTACAGGTTTTAAATGGAATTTATAATTTAATTATCAGATAAAAAAAATAACAATGAAAAAGAAGATATTCAAAATATTAGGGGTGATACTATCCTTAATTGCGGTATGGTTCTCGTGGAGCAAATGGATTTCTCCGACACGAATTGCCCTTGTGAATTTCCCAACTTACCAAGTAGCTAATATAGCACTTTCAAACACAGATTATTTTATCAAGTTTAAAGATGTTCCTTTGGAGGATATTGACGAATTGGAGGATTACGACTTTGTACTTACTTGGGGAATGGGGCTTCGCATTGATGATGCCCAAAGACAAAAATTTCTGAAAATAGCCGAAAAAGTACCAACTCATTTCATTTCGGTTACTGCCCCAGAAAATGATATTACTAGCCTTACCGACAAGCAGTTGGATGAGGTGGAGGGCTATCTAAACTCTGTGAGTAAGAAAAATTACCAAAACTTCGCAAGGTATGTCCGCACCAAAATAGATGGTAAAAAACTTTTCGTTACTGAGCCCGAAAAGCCCTCAAAAACCCTCGCTGATGCTTTTTTCTATATTGGTGAAGATAATTATTTTGCTAACATAAAAGATTTTGAAAATTATCTCAAAAAACAAAAAATATACCAAGAAGGTAAGCCTAAAGTAGCCCTAATAGCAGGTATTCACGACCCATTTTCGGGTAATAGACAGCACTTGGACAGCATCATTGTCTCTCTTCAAAAATCGGGACTTAATGTCTATCCTTTTGCTACATTCAATAAAAGAATAGATTTCTTGGAGCAAATAAATCCTGATGCCGTAGTCTATTTCCCACACGGAAGGGTACAAATGATGGAGCCCGACGATACCGTAGAGTGGCTAAAAAAACAAAATATTCCGCTCTTTGCACCACTTTCTATCTTGGATTTGAAAGACAAATGGAAGGAAAATCCAATGGGGATGTTCGGTGGATTTATGGGGCAGACTATCGTAATGCCTGAGTTAGATGGAGTCTTATATCCTTATGCTTTAATAGCTCAAGAGAAAACCAAAGATGGATTTTATCTCTTCAAGGCGATGCCAGATAGATTGAAAACCTTTACGAAAATCATTAACAACTATATCCATTTAAAGAAAATAAAAAATGAGGATAAGAAAATAGCTATTTATTATTATAAAGGCTATGGACAAAATCCACTTGTAGCACAAGGATTGGAGACGAATGCTTCGCTCTATAATTTCTTAAAACGCCTAAAAGCAGAAGGCTACAAGGTGGAAAATTTCCCAAGTACCGAACACGAATTTGAGCAAATTCTCAATCAAAAAGGAAACATATTCCTCTCTTCGGCTGATGGAGCTTTCCAGAATTTTGTAAAAAATGGGAATCCCGAACTCGTAGAGACTTCCGTCTATGAGAAATGGCTGAAAAATGCCGTAGAAAAACCACTTTACCAACAAATAATGCAAAAAAATGGCTCTGCTCCATACTCCTATATGGGGGTGGATAAGGGTAACAAACATTATTTGGTTATTTCTAGAGTGAAGTTTGGGAATGTTGTAATTCTGCCTCAGCCTCCTGCCTCAGTGAGTTCCGATGACCAATTTAAGGTAACCCACGGAGCCAAGGAAATACCGCCACACGCCTATATAGGTTCGTATCTATGGACTCAAAATGGCTTTAAGGCTGATGCTATGATACATTTCGGTACTCACGGCTCGTTGGAATTTACCCCAACCAAGCAAGTAGCCTTAGATGGTAATGATTGGGGAGATATATGCATTGGTGCTGTACCACATTTTTATTATTATACCATTGCTAATGTAGGGGAAAGTATTATGGCAAAGAGACGAACTTATGCCTCTTTGGTATCCTACCTTAATCCACCTTTTACCGAAAGTGATACTCGAACAGCCTTCAAGGGATTGATGGACAAAATTATCTATTATCATAAAACAATAGATGAGGCTCATAAAAAAGAATTATCATTAAAAATAAAAGCCGAAGCCGTGAAAATGGGCTTCCATAGACCTCTAAGGTTGGATTCTGTATTGAGTAAACCATTCACGGAGAATGAAATAGATAAGTTGGAAAATTTCGCAGAGGAAATTTCTACCGAAAAAATTAATGGCGAATTCTATACAATGGGTATGCCTTATTCTGCGGATAAAATACATTCCTCTGTATTGGCAATGAGTGTGGATCCAATAGCTTATTCCGTATCCAGCTTAGATAAATTACAAGGAAAAGTCAGTGATAAAGATTTAAAAAGAAAAGTATTTTTCACCGAAAAGTATCTTAATCCTGCCAAAAATTTAGTTAATCAAATATTAGCAGGGACAAAAATCGTAACTCCCGAACTCGTGGCACAGGTAGCAGGTGTCTCCCTAAAAGAGATTGAAAAAGCCAAAGAAATAATGGCTCCTAAGAAAGAAATACCTTTCTTCGTGAAAAAAGCGATGGAGAAAAAAATGAAAAATACTGACCTCTCCGATATTGAAAAACAACTCAAAGCAGGGAAAATCCCCGAAGGAATGCCAGAATTCATCGCTAAACGACTAATGGAAAAAGTAAAACGAGGCGAAAAATTAGGCGAAAGACCTAATTTCGGCGGAAAACGAGCAGTGAAAAAAGGAAAACCCACTTTGCCAAAAAATGAAATCCCAAAAGAAGTAAAAGAAAAGGCAATGGCTATCCTTGATGTAGAACGAACCCTAAACGCCGTTTTGGAAAACAAAAATAATCTCATCAATAGCCCCGAAATGGAGATGAAAGCCTTCCTAAATGCTCTCAGTGGAGGATATACTCCTCCATCTTCGGGAGGTGATTTGGTAGCTAACCCACGAGCTGTGCCTACTGGTAGAAACCTATATGCCGTAAATGCCGAAATGACGCCAAGTGAAATATCGTGGGATAGAGGGGTAACTCTTGCGAAACAAACTATTGACAATTACAGAAAACTCCACAAAGGGCAATACCCTAAAAAAGTAGCCTATACATTCTGGTCATCGGAATTTATAGAAACAGAAGGTGTATCTATCGCCCAAGCTCTCTATATGCTCGGTGTAGAACCCGTACGAGATTCATTCGGTAGGGTGGTAGATGTTCGCCTTATTCCATCCAAAGAGTTGGGCAGACCGAGGATAGATGTTGTAGTACAGACTTCGGGTCAGTTCCGCGATTTGGCTGCTTCGCGTCTTTTCCTCCTTACCAAAGCTGTGGAAATGGCCAGCAATGCCGAAGATAATAAGTTTGAAAACCAAGTGGCAAAAGGAACCTTAGAAATAGAAAAACAACTCGTAAAAGCAGGTGTATCCCCAAAACGAGCAAGAGAAATGTCCAACTATCGTGTATTCGGTGGCCAACAAGGACGCTATGATACAGGCTCCAAAGAACAAATGCTCTCGGGAGATAAATGGCAATCATCCAAAGATATTGCCCAAAACTATATCCATAATATGGGGGCATTGTATGGCTCTGAAAAAGAGTGGAGCAAATATGAAGAAGGTATGTTCCGTGCTGCTCTTAGCAATACTGATGTATTGATTCAGCCACGACAAAATAATACTTGGGGTGCCCTCAGTTTAGACCATGTTTTTGAGTTTATGGGAGGTATGAATGCCGCCATCAAAGATGTTACAGGGAAAAATCCAGATGCCTATATTGCCGACTACCGAAATCATAAAAATATGAGAATGCAGGAGCTCAAAGAATCCATCGGTGTGGAGGCTCAAGCAACCATCTTCAACCCTAAATATATCAAAGAAGTAATGAAGGGAAAAGCATCAAGTGCTGGGCAAATAGCAGAAATAGCTACCAATATGTTCGGCTGGGAAGCTACTCGCCCCGAAGTGATAGATGATGCTATGTGGGACGAACTCTACCAAACCTATGTAGAGGACAAATACCATTTGGGAATAGAAAATTTCATTCAAAAAGAAAATGGTGCCAGTCTACAAACCATTACAGGGGTTATGTTAGAGGCTACACGAAAAGGTCTTTGGAAAGCTGATGCTCAAAAAATATCAAAACTCGCACATATGCATACCGATTTGGTGAAAAAATTAGGTGCCGAGTCCTCAGACTTCTCTGCAAAAAATGAAAAATTGCAAGATTATATCGCAGGAAAACTATCATCTAACGAGGCCAAAGACTATAAAGGCGAGATACAAAAAATGAAGTCTGGCTCTACTGTCGTGAAAAATGGAAAAGTCCTCAAAAAAGAGGAAACCAATACCGAGCAAAAACAAGAAAAAGTCTCCATGAATGGACTTTGGATTGGTGTGGGTATTATAGTTCTGTTTGTAGGACTTATTATCCTAATTAAAAAACGCAGAGAGGAATAATTTCTTTTTAATATATTCAGAAGGCATAGAATTAATGAAAGTTTCTCTGTGCCTTCTTTTTTGCTCTTTTATCTTGATAAAAAAAGTGATAAGGTAAATTTTTAAAGTAGAGAGGCAATTTTTGTATCAGTACAAAGGAGCGAAAAAAAGAGCTACCAAATAGGTAGCTCTTTTTTTGTTTATACTAATTGAATAAACAAATCATCGTTTGTTTTTTCTACTTTTACGAGGTTATTTTTCGTAAGGTTTTTGGTTGCTTTATCCCATTTTTTGCCAGAGAGTGCCGATTTTGTTTTTACTTCCGAAAGTGGGAGAGCCTCACCTGATTTTAGTAGGTCTAAGATGGTTTTCTCATCGTCGCCAAGTTCTATTGCTGGTACTTTTTTCTCAGGTTTCATTTGTGGGAAGAAAAGCACTTCTTGAATGGAGGCATTGTTGGTAAGGAACATAATTAATCTATCCATACCGATACCGAGCCCTGCCGTAGGAGGCATACCATATTCTAAGGCACGGAGGAAATCTTGGTCAATGAACATCGCTTCGTCGTCGCCTTTTTCGGAGAGTCTCAGTTGTTCTTCGAATCGCTCTCTTTGGTCAATAGGGTCGTTAAGTTCGGAGTAGGCATTGGCAATTTCTTTACCGCATACCATTAGTTCGAATCGTTCTGTGAGACCTTCGTGGCTTCGGTGTTTTTTTGTGAGAGGCGACATTTCCACTGGATAATCCGTAATGAAAGTTGGCTGTATAAAGTTTCCTTCGCATTTTTCTCCAAAAATTTCGTCAATGAGTTTTCCTTTCCCCATTGTATCATTTACTTCAATACCGATGGATTGAGCAAAGGCTCTCAGTTCGTCTTCGGATTTTCCTGTAATATCAAATCCTGTAAATTTTTTGATGGCATCGGTCATAGATATTCTCTCGTAAGGAGCCTTGAAATCTATTTCGTGTTCGCCGAAAGTTGCTTTTGTGGTTCCATTCACGGCTAAGGCACAATGCTCCAATAGTTTCTCGGTGAAGTCCATCATCCAATTGTAGTCTTTATAGGCTACATAGATTTCCATAGCGGTGAATTCGGGGTTGTGGGTTCTGTCCATTCCCTCGTTACGGAAGTTTTTAGAGAATTCATAGACGCCATCAAAACCGCCCACGATGAGTCTTTTAAGATAAAGTTCATTGGCAATTCTCAGATAAAGAGGAATGTCCAAAGCATTATGGTGTGTGATGAAAGGCCTTGCAGATGCCCCGCCAGGGATAGATTGCAATACGGGTGTCTCTACCTCAAAATAGCCAGCCTCATTGAAAAACTGACGCATAGCATTGAAGAGTTTTGTTCTCTTGATGAAGGTATCTTTTACTTGCGGATTAACAACCAAATCCACATATCGCTGTCTGTATCGCAGTTCGGGGTCGTTGAAGGCATCATAGACTACGCCATTTTCGTCAATTTTTGAGAAAGGTAGCGGGCGGAGTGTCTTGGTGAGTAGTGTGAAGTTTTTCACCATAATGGTTTTTTCGCCTACTTGTGTTGTGAAAAGTTCCCCCTCAATACCGATAATATCACCGATATCCAAAAGGTGCTTATATACCTCGTTGTAGAGGTTTTTATTGTCTGTTGGGCATATTTCGTCTCTGTTGAGGTAGATTTGTATTCTTCCTTTGCTGTCTTGTAGCTCTGCGAAGGAGGCTTTACCTTGTATTCTTCTGCTGACCAATCTACCGGCGAGTTTTACTTTTTTGCCTTCTTGAAAATTTTGTTTGATGCTTTCTGTGGTATCTGTGATGGAGTATTCCTCTGCTGGGAAGGCATTGATACCCATTTGGGATAGTTTTTCTAATTTTTCTCTACGGATAATTTCCTGTTCTGATAATGCCATACGATTATTTTTTAGTATGCAAAAGTAATGATTTTTTTAAGATTGTAGAAAAAAAATGACTTTTGTGGGGATATTACCCATACCACAAAAGTCATATATTAATAAAATACTTATTTTATCTTATTTAGTAGGTTGCAGGCTTCATCATTTTGATTATTACATGCCTTGCGTAGCCAGTAGAGGGCTTTCGATTTAGATTGTTCCACGCCCTCGCCATTGTAATAAGCCTTACCTAAGTTGTATTGAGCTATTGCCTCCCCTTGTTCCGCTGCTTTTCTATACCAATATACGGCTTTCGATTTAGATTGTTCCACTCCATCGCCATTGTAATAAGCATTACCTAACTCGTATTGAATGTATGCATTTCCTTGTTCCGCTGCTTTTCTGTACCAATATACGGCTTTTGAGTAGGATTGTTCCACTCCTTCGCCCTTGTAATAAGCATTACCTAAGTTGTATTGAGCGGAATCCTCCCCTTGTTCTGCCGCTTTTTTCAACCAATATACGGCTTGTGAGTAGGATTGTTCCACTCCTTCGCCATTGGAATAAGCAATACCTAAGTTGTTTTGAGCGTCAGCATGTCCTTGTTCCGCTGCTTTTCTGTACCAATATACAGCTTGCGATTTAGATTGTTCTACTCCCTCGCCATCGTAATAAGCAATACCTAAGTTGTATTGAGCGACAACATTCCCTTGTTCCGCCGCTTTTTTCCACCAATATACAGCTTGCGAGTAGGATTGTTCCACTCCCTTGCCATTGGAATAAGCATTACCTAAGTTTAATTGAGCCTTAGCATCCCCATTGTTTGCCTTTGCTTTTAGGGTCGCAATATTGGTGTTTTGTGCAAATGTTATAGAGCCTATCATTAGGCATAGGGTAATAATGATTTTTTTCATATGTTATCTATTTAATACTTTTTTTACGGAGTTTATTACGGCTTGTGCATCTATGTTGTATTTTTTCATCAGTTCGGCAGGTGTCCCAGACTCACCAAATGTATCATTCACAGCAACGAACTCTTGTGGTGTAGGTCGTTTTCTGGCGAGTAGCCCTGCTACGGATTCTCCCAATCCTCCGAGGTAGTTATGCTCTTCGGCGGTTACTATTTTTCCTGTTTTTTCTACGGATTTTAGTATAATCTCTTCGTCCAGCGGTTTTATGGTGTGTATGTTAATCACCTCGCAGGAGATGCCTTGTTTTGCAAGTTCGTCTGCGGCTACCAGAGACTCCCATACGAGGTGTCCTGTTGCTACGATGGTTACATCGGTACCTTCTTGTAGTAGGATACCTTTTCCGATTTCAAAAGGCATATCTTCTGGGATAAATACAGGTACTGCGGGACGCCCAAAACGGAGATATACGGATCCTTCGTATTCGGCAATTGCGAGTGTTGCGGCCTTAGTTTGGTTGTAGTCGCAAGGGTTAATCACCACCATATTAGGTAGCATTTTCATCATACCGATATCTTCCAAAGTTTGGTGTGTGGCTCCATCTTCTCCTAATGTGAGCCCTGCGTGGGAGGCACATATTTTCACATTTTTTTCGGAGTAGGCTACGGATTGTCGTATTTGGTCATATACTCTCGCTGTGGAGAAATTGGCAAAAGTTCCCGTAAAAGGTATTTTCCCATTGATGGACAGCCCAGCGGCAATACCAATCATATTCGCTTCGGCGATACCGATTTGGTAGAATCTTTCGGGAGCTTTTTCTATGAATTTTTCCATTTTTAGGGAGCCGATGAGGTCTGCACAGAGGGCTACCACATTAGGATTTTTGTCTGCTAATTCTGCCAAACCATCTCCGAAACCGCTTCTTGTATCTTTTTTTTCAGTATAAGTATATCTCATTGTAATAATTTTAAGTTTTTAATAATCGTTCAAGTTGTCTAATGTTAGTTGAGCCAGCGCTTTTTCTAATTGTTCGTTATTTGGAGCTTTTCCGTGCCAAGCGTTGGTACCCATCATAAAATCTACCCCTGCCCCCATCTCTGTGTGTAGGATGATAGCCACAGGTTTGCCTTTTCCGGTGAGGGATTTTGCTTTTTCTAAGATGTTGATAACGGCCTCCAAATCATTTCCGTTATTTTCCTCTAAGACTTCCCATCCGAAGGCTTTTAGTTTGTCTTGAAGATTATCCAAACTCAATACATTAGATACATCTCCGTCTATTTGTCTGTTATTGAAATCAATAGTAGCGATGAGATTATCTACCTTATTATGAGAGGCATACATTAGAGCTTCCCAGATTTGTCCTTCTTGTAATTCTCCATCTCCGTGTAGGGTAAAAACTAAGTTTTTGTCGCCATCTAATTTTTTTCCTAATGCTGCTCCAATAGCCACAGAAAGTCCTTGCCCCAAAGAGCCGGAAGCCATACGAATCCCTGGTAAGTGGTCGTGAGTGGTAGGGTGCCCTTGTAGTCTAGTGTTTAGTTTTCGGAATGTGGATAGTTCCTCCACTGGGAAGAAATTGTTTCTGGCCAAAGTAGCGTACAAAACTGGAGAAATATGCCCATTAGAGAGGAAGAAAAGGTCCTCATTTTTCCCCTCCATTTGGAAAGGTAGTTTGTAGTCTAAAATTTTACCATAAAGAGCCACGAAGTATTCCACACAGCCCAAGCTTCCCCCTGGGTGTCCCGAATTTACGGCATTTACCATTCTCAAAATGTCTCTTCTGATTTGTGTAGCGAGTGTTTTTAACTCTTGAATAGATTTACTCATTTATATAGATTTATTGTGTCGCAAATATAGTCTTTTTTTTGAAATTTTTCGTATTATTTTGGCAAAAAAAATGTGGTTTTCTTGTCTAAATAAAATAAAATTAAAGAGTCTATTGATATAAAAAAAACTACTCCACAGCATAGCGAAGTAGTTGATGATTTTATATTATAATTGCCATTTTAATAGACTTGCTCCCCACGAAAATCCTGCCCCAAATGCAGTGAGCATTACTAAATCTCCTTTTTTCATTTTTGGAGCATTTTCCCAAAGGCAGAGTGGGATAGTGGCAGCGATGGTATTTCCGTAGTTTTCAATGTTTACTACTACTTTTTCTGGGGAAATACCGATTTCTTTTCCCACAGCATCGATAATTCTTTTGTTTGCTTGGTGAGGTATTAGCCAATCTATGTTTTCTATTGTAAGGTTGTTTTTTTTAAGAACGGAATTGCACGCCTCCGACATAGATTCTATTGCTTGTTTGAAGACGATTTTTCCATCCTGCTGGATGAATGATTTGTTTTTGTCAAAATTATCCGAATGGTAGGAATATAGCGAACCACCACACTCTATTTTTAGGTGTTCCTTGCCTATTCCGTTGGTTTGTAGCACTGCATCTATTACACCTACTTCGTTGGAACTTTCTATCCATACAACGCCTGCACCATCACCGAAAAGGATGTTGGTAGCTCGGTCTTTAATATTTACATAAGTAGAGATATTATCGGCCCCTATCACCAAGATATTTTTAAATCTACCGCTCTCGATGAGTGATGAAGCGGTATTCAGTGCAAAAAGGAATCCCGAGCAGGCAGCATTCATATCGAAAGCCATAGGGATTTGTAGCCCTAATTTTTCGCAAATGATATTGGCTGTCGAAGGCATCGGCATATCGGGAGTGGAGGTTGCTACGAGGATAGCATCGAGCTGGTGTAGGTCTTTATTGTATTTTTCCACTAAGTTTTGGATTGCCTTTACGGCCATATCCGAAGTGGCGAGGTTTTCCTCCAAAATTCGTCTTTCTTTAATCCCTGTACGCTTTATAATCCATTCGTCAGAAGTATCGGTTATTTTCTCTAAATCTTGATTAGTTCTCCTTCCCGAGGGCAAATATCCTCCTACACCTGTTATTACGGCAGATGTTTTCACTAAATTATTTTGATGAATCATATAATCAAATTCCTTAATGCTATTTTAATTCAAATAAATAAATTTCAGTTATTAATATTCTTTTACTAAGCCTTTTACGATTGTTATTACTTTTGGCATTGCTTTGTTTGCGGCTTGTAGCACCTCTTCGTGAGATACATTAAAGGCTATCTCTGGCCCTCCTAAGTCCGTGATGATGGATATTCCGAAGCAGTTCATACCTTGATGTTTTGCTACGATTACCTCAGGTACGGTGCTCATCCCTACAGCATCTCCACCGATAGCTCTTACCAATCCGTATTCGGATGGCGTCTCAAAAGTTGGCCCTTGTAGTGATACATAGACTCCTTTTTTTATGTCAATATTGTTTTCAGAGGCTATCTTTTCGGCGATTTCTAACATTTTTAAGTTATAAGGCTCGCTCATATCTACAAATCTTGGCCCAAACTCATCGAGGTTTTTTCCTCTTAGTGGGTGTTCTGGCATCATATTGATATGGTCTTTAATGAGCATTACATCGGCTACTTGGAAATCTTTATTGACACCACCAGATGCATTGGATACGATGAGATTTTTGATACCCAGAAGATGAAAAACACGGATTGGGAATACCACAGTCTGCATATCGTGTCCTTCGTAGTAGTGGAAACGACCGTTCATTAGAAGAACTTTTTTACCTTCTAAAATACCATAGATTAGCGAACCGCTATGTCCAACGACCGTTGTTTTTGGGAAGTTAGGAATATCGGCATAGTCAATTACGAATTTTGGTGAAATTTCATTTTTTAATTTCCCAAGTCCCGAACCTAATATAATTGCAAAGTCGGGTGTGTCATTGATTACATTTTTTATAAATTCAGCTGTTTCTTTAATTTTTGCTAACATAATTTAAAATTATTTGGTTAAATTCCTCTTTTTTATCAATATTAATGTTAATACCCCAATAGAAAAGTTTTTCTTTTAGAGAGTTGTGTTGTTTGAGCCTTACAAAATCTTTTTCCGTTGTGATGATGATTGCATCTTCGCCCAAATTTTGATATTTAGCCTCAATATTTTCAATGTCTCTAGTAGAAAAATTATGATGGTCTGAGAATTCTAAATGTTTAAACTGAGCATTGAATTTTGAGAGATGCTCTACGAGAGGTTTAGGATTAGCAATTCCAGAGACTAATAAAATATGATATTTGGACAAATCGATAGCAAGTATTTTTTTCTTCACAGAAGATACATACTCATCGTATTGTATTGATGAGAAGAATACTTTTTGGCGATTGTTTGGTTTTATTTTTGCAATGTAAGATTGCTTGTCTTCCTCCGTAATATTGACAGGGCATTTGGATACCATGATGAGGTCTGCTCGTTTTTTACCATTTCTACTTTCGCGTAAATTCCCTGCAGGTAGTACGAAGTCTCTGAAATAAGGGTCGTTGTAATCAGTCATTAAAATATTAAATCCAGCCTTTATAGCACGATGTTGATAAGCATCATCGAGGATAAGAGAGTCCAAATCCATACTTTTAATGATTTTTATAGCTCCTAAGACTCTATTTTCACAGACACCAATTACAAATCGGTTTCGGAATCGCTCAAATAATTGCATAGCCTCATCTCCAACCATTGTGAAGTCACTATGATAATTGGTTATTCTGTATCCCTTAGTGAGTCTTCCATAGCCTCGTGAAAGTACTCCTGTTCGGTGTTTTTTGGATACTAAATCAGCAATATACATCACCATAGGCGACTTTCCAGAGCCTCCCACTGAGAGGTTGCCAACATTGATAATAGGTGTAGAAAATTTTTTAGAACGGATAATTCCCCAATCGTAACCCCAATTTCTAACGGCAGTTATTAGATGCCATAATAGTGCAAAGGGGTATAAATACCATCTTTTCATTGTGTGATTTAATAGGCTGATAGAGCTTCGTAGAACTCTTCTTCCATAATGCCGAATTGTTGAGCAAAGTGCTTCACTCCATTAATACAGAATATAGTATCTTCGTCTGTAATGGATATTGGTACATTTCCGAAATCTGTTTTGAGGGTTACATTTCCGTTTTCAGTTTCTCTTTCGGGTTTTCCGTAGTCCATTTTTCGGAAGTAGTTTAGAGTTTGTAGTACCGCATTGTCTATGTTTCTCACGAATTCTGGGTAGATTACGATACCTCCTGCAGTTATTTGTTCTAAGATAGGGTGATAATTTTCCAGTTGATGCTTAATACCAAAAAAAGCTATCGTTGGCGGAAAGTTTTGTATATCGCTTTCGCTGTGAGTTTCTAAGATGAAAAAATCGTATCCATCGATATTTTGTAAATTATTGCTGTAATAATCATAAATCTTTCCGTGATAGTTTAGGATATGGAAAGTTAGTTTTGAAACCTCTGGACTGAGTCCGAACATTAGCACTCGGGTTTTACCATTGGATATTTCTGTAATATTCACTTTTTAATTATCTTTTAATTAATGTTTAGTCTAATTTTTCGTTTGTGTTTTGTTCTAATTCTTTTTGTTTTTTCAGTTTCTCGTCATATTCGTGGAGGACATTGAAATCTTGTGTTTGCTCAATGGCAATCATTAGTTTTTCTAAAATATCCTGTGCAGATTCGTTGTCGTAGTCTATTTCAAGCGGTTTTTTGAATTCCATTGTAGGCTCGGTATTGGTTTTCTTTATTTTCAATCCTTTTTTGTCGAATGCTCTACGGAATCCATTGATTTTGATAGGTACTACGATAGGTTTTTGTGCTTTGATGAGTTTAGCAGTACCCTTTCGTCCTTGTGCAAAGGCGGAGGTTGTTCCTTGAGGGAAAGTTATCACCCAGCCATTATCAAGAGCTTTCATAATATTCTCTACTTCGCTCATATCTACCATTCTATTTACAGCTTTTCCCTCGGCACGCCAAGTTCTTTTTACGGTAACAGCTCCTGCTATCTTAAATATTCTAGATAGAATACCCTTGTTCATTGTCTCTTTTGCGGCGACATAATAGAAATTTATCGGCGGATTGATGAGGTATATCGGATTTTTGATGGTATTGAGATAGCCATTATTCACTGCACCAAATACATGAAACATTGCAGCTACATCTGCAAAATAGGTCTGGTGATTAGATACGAAAAGTACATTCTCTCGTGGTAAATCTACCAAGTATTCGCACCCAGAGATTTTCAGTCTATTGAATCCATTAAATCTCCTATATGAAATAAGCCCAAATATGAAAACGATAATCCGTTTCAGAATGTAGGGCGTCCCAAACGCGTCAAAAAAAATATTCTTCTTTTTAGCCATAAAAACTTAAAGTCTTGCAAAGGTAATAATTTTTTATGAAAAGTAGTAAATACAAGGATATAAAATCCGACATATCTGAGGTTTAGTAGTTCGATTTTCTGTGTCTATTTTTAGGGTTGGAGTATGATATTTATCAGCCTGATAAATATCATATTCTTTTGTAAAGTAAAATATGATATTTTTGCCAAAAAATTAATTATAAAAAATATGGAGTATAATCTATCATCGGCACACAGAGTGTTATTTTTAAATGTTTTGGCATTTACCATTTGTTTTGCGTGCTGGACTCTCAATGGCGTATTGGTTACCTACCTAGTGGATAACAATATATTTGATTGGTCAGTAGTGGAGTCAGGCTGGTTGTTGGGAATACCTATTCTTACCGGGTCTGTTATGAGATTGCCAATGGGGATTCTTACGGATAAGTTTGGTGGTAAGGTGATGTTTTCATCATTATTATTACTTTGTAGTATACCATTATTTTTATTGTACTTTGTGAATTCGTATTGGATGTATTTTCTGCTAAGTGCCCTATTTGGTATTATTGGTACAGGGTTTGCTGTTGGTGTGGCATTCACTTCAGTTTGGTACCCTAAGAATTGGCAAGGGACAGCTTTAGGTATTTTTGGTGTTGGGAATGCAGGAGCGGCACTTACGACTTTTTTTGCTCCTACATTACTAAATAAACTATCAGAGTATGACCCAGAGAATGGTTGGCGCCTTTTACCTGTAATATATGGTATAGTATTGGTTATTATAGGGTTAATATTTTTATTTTTTGTGAAAAATAAAAAGGTAGAGGTACAAGGTAAGTCTCTCTCCCAGTTGCTGAAACCATTATCTAAAACTCGAGTTTGGCGTTTTGGGTTGTATTATTTCTTAGTGTTTGGGTTGTTTGTGGCCTTTTCTCAGTGGCTTTTGCCGTATTATGTGAGTGTATATAAGACATCTTTAGTTTTGGGAGGAATGCTTACCTCTGCATTTAGTATGCCGAGTGGTGTTATCCGTGCTTTGGGTGGATATTTATCAGACCGATTTGGTGCAAGAACGGTGATGTATTGGGTACTGTATTCTTCAATAGTTTTATCAGGACTTTTGATGCTTCCAAAAATGCAAATCACCACACCAGGGAAAGGTATCACAGCGAAATTTAAAGGAAATGTGAAACAAGTAGATAGCGATAAAATCGTTCTTGATAAGGAAAGTATAGACCTAAAATCTAAGCCAAAAATTTCGGATGAAATTACCATCTTTCCGAAATCTTACTCTTGGCAAGAGGCTTTAGTAAAACAAAATGAACAAGTACAAAAGAAACAACTATTAGCACAAGGAATCACTCTCATTAAGTTTGAAGCTCATATTTGGGTATTTTCTATTTTTGTGATACTTATAGGTATTATGTGGGGGATAGGAAAGGCTGCCGTGTATAAATATATACCAGAATATTTCCCGAACGAGGTAGGTGTTGTGGGAGGTATGGTAGGTCTTATTGGTGGTCTTGGTGGTTTTATGGGACCTATCTTGTTTGGTTATCTGTTAGATTTTTCAGGCTTATGGACTAGTTCTTGGATCTTCGTATTTGTAGTTTCAGCGTTGTCGCTATATTGGATGAATGTAACGATTAATAGAATGAATAGAAAGGCAGCACCAGAGCTCCAAGAAAAAATAGACGAAAATAATTAAAAAGAGTATAATATTAAATAAGTTAAATAAAATGAGTAATAATTCTGAATGGTTAGTAAAATACGACCCTACAAATGAAGATTTTTGGAAAGAAAAGGGAAGTGCAATAGCGTGGAAAACATTATTTATCACGACTTTGGCATTAGTGATGTCGTTTGCAACTTGGTTCTTGTATAGTGTTGTAACAATCAAATTGCCACAAATTGGCTTTAAATTCACCGATGACCAATTATTTTGGTTGGCAGCAATGCCAGGACTTTCAGGTGGGTTGCTTCGTGTAGTGAATACCTTCCTTATCCCAATTTATGGTACTCGTAAGGTGATTTCTATATCTACATTATTGAAAATTGTCCCAATGCTGATGCTTGGCTTTGCTGTAATGGATAAGAGTACTTCGTTTGAGTATTTTATGTTTATAGGTATTCTTTTAGGAATTGGTGGGGGAGATTTTTCTTCTTATATGCCATCTACTTCTATGTTTTTTCCAAAAAGTGAGCAAGGAACAGCTTTGGGGATACAAGCGGGAATTGGTAATTTCGGAGTGAGTTTAGTACAATTACTATCACCGATTATTATCAGTATGTCTCTGTTTTCATTCCTTGGCGGTGGAGAAATAGTAGAAGAGACAGGTAAGAAAATTTATCTTGAAAATGTAGCGTTTATTTACATTATCCCGATTATTATAGTAGGAATTTGGGCTTGGTTTTCATTGAAGAGCATTAAGGTTGAGACTTCTTTTAGAGACCAATTGGATATTTTTTCTGAGAAGCATACTTGGTTTTGTACTATTATTTATATAATGACCTTTGGTATATTTGCTGGCTTGGCAGCATCTTTTCCATTGATGATTAAGAATTTATATATGCCATTAGATAAAACGATTAACCCATTGGACTATGCCTTTTATGGACCATTGATTGGCTCTTTAATTAGGGGAGTTTTTGGTAAGATTGCTGATAAATTTGGTGGAGCAATTCTTACTCATATTACAGGTATTGCCTTGATTATTTTGTTTTCAGTGTTGATATTTGGTGGTTATCTAACGCCTACCTCTGCCGACCAATTTAAGGGCTTTATCGCTATCGTTATGCTAATATTTTTCTTCACAGGAATTGGAAATGCTTCCACATTTAAGCAATTCCCAATGATTTTTTATAAATCACCAAGAAGAGCAGCAGGAGTGATTGGATGGACTTCGGCTATGGCAGCTTTCGGGCCATTTACATTCAGTATTTTGATAACTTTGTCTAGAAAATTATTTGGTAATTCCGAGCCATTTTTCATATACATTTTGTTATCTTGTATCTTGGCTACGGCTATTAACTGGTATTATTATACTAGAAAAGGTTGCGAGAGACCAAGTTAAAATAAAAAATACCAAGCTTTGTCTTGGTATTTTTTTTATTTAATACTTATTAGATTTTAAATAAATTTTTCGATAAGAATAAAAATATTACTTTTGTAAAGTAAAAAAATACTTTAAATGAAAGATAAATTAGCAATCGGTGTGGATGTTGGTGGAACCAATACTAAGTTTGGAGTGGTGAATAAAAAGGGGGAAATTATTGTCCAAGATAGAATAAGAACTGATAAAAGGGATAGCGTGGCAGAGTTTATAGAAGACCTTGCAGAAAAACTTATCCCAATGATTGATGCTCATGGAGGAGTGGAAAACTTTGTAGGACTTGGTATGGGCGCCCCTAATGCTAACTATCACAAGGGATTGATAGAATATGCTGCCAATCTAAAATGGAAAGGTGTGATTCCTATGGCAGAACTTCTAGAAAAAAGATTCAGACTTCCTGTGAAAATGACTAATGATGCCAATGCTGCTGCAGTAGGCGAACAAAAATATGGTGTAGCAAAAGGTATGGAAAACTTCATCGTTGTAACGCTTGGTACTGGCGTAGGGAGTGGTATTATCATCAATGGTGAAATAGCAAATGGCTCTAATGGATTTGCAGGTGAATTTGGGCATATCGTTGTAAGACACGGAGGACGCTTGCATAAGGGAACTGGTCTTAGAGGTTCAGTTGAATCTTATGCTTCGGCAACGGGGCTTCGTGATACTGCAATAGAATTTTTACAAGAAAACTCAGATAAAAAGAGTCTTTTGATGGATTATAGCATTAATGAGCTAAACTCCGAGACTGTTTTCATCTGTGCGGAGCAGGGTGATGCCCTTTCTAATGAGATTTTTGAATTTACGGGAACTATATTGGGAGAGGCATTAGCGACTATAGTCCATATCTGTGACCCTGAGGCTATTATCCTATTTGGGGGACTTATGAAGGCAGGAGACTTAATAATGAAACCTACTCAAAAGGCGATGGAAGATAATCTTTTACAAGTTTTCAAAGGAAAAGTAAAACTCCTATATAGTAATTTGAAGGAAGCTGATGCTGCTATCTTAGGGGCAAGTGCGCTGGTTTGGTAGCTTTTTCCCATAATTTTTTTATTTTTGCAAAATGTTAATTGAAGTTTTTAAATCAAAAATACACAGAGTAAGAGTTACAGAATCTAACCTAAACTATATCGGAAGTATTACTATAGATGAAGATTTAATAGAAGCGGCTGGTATTGTAGTTGGAGAGAGAGTCTATATAGTAAATGTGAATAATGGAGAACGATTTGATACTTATGTAATCAAAGGAAAAAGAGGTTCTGGTGAAATATGTCTTAATGGGCCTGCCGCGAGGAAGGTGCAGAAGGACGATATCGTAATCATTATTGCATATGCCCAAATGACGATGGAAGAAGCCAAGTCTTTTCAGCCAAAAATTGTTTTTCCAGACGAGCAAACTAATCTCTTGAAATAAAATGAAAGAAGAAACAACTCGCAATCCCATAAAAAATATTTTAACCATTGTGGTTTCTATGGTGTTTGCAGTAGGGTTTATGTATTTAGCATTTCAAGATTTGGATGTCCAAAGTATCAAAAAAACTCTATTGAAAGCCAATTATTTATGGGTGTTGGTGTCAATGTTTTTTGGAGTTTTAGCTTATTGGATACGAGCTATCCGCTGGAATTTACTTCTTGAGCCATTGGGGTATAGAATATCTCATACAAATGCCCTTTGGACGCTGTCTTTTGGGTATTTGATGAATCTTACTATTCCAAGAAGTGGCGAAATAGTCCGCTCTACTGCTCTTTATGGAGTAGAAAAGGTTCCTGTAGATAAATCTTTTGGGACGATTATTTTAGAGCGTGTGGTGGATTTGTGCTGTATGTTTATCTTCTTGGGGCTGACTCTTATCTTTAAGTATGATGCCATTGAGCAATTCCGCAAGAAGGCGAATATCAATATCAATCCTACGCTGTTGGTAGGAGGTATTCTATTGATGATTTTTGTTTTTTTTATCTTTTTTATTTTCAAAGAAAAGCTAAAAAAAATAGGGTTGATTCATAGAATCATCATAGCAATAGAGGGCGTTATGTCTGGAATGCTAGCTATTTTTAGATTAAAACACAAATGGAAATTCATACTTTATACGATGGGGATTTGGGGGGCTTATTACGGAGCTTCGTATCTGATTTGTTTTGCTCTACCAGAGACGGAAAATTTTACTATTGCTGATGGTTTTTTCATTATTGTAGTTGGTACTTTGGGGATGATAGTCCCTGCATCTGGCGGGATAGGAGCATTTCACTATGCTCTAAAAATGGGTATATCAATGCTATTTTTGTCTATGAGTAGAGACCCTGAGCAGGGTGCCGAGGTGGGATTATCGTATGCTTTTCTGTCCCATACTGTACAGTTAGTAATTATTTTAATAATGGGATTAATTTCCATACCGATGTTAGCAAAGAATAAAAAAAGCAACCAATAAGGTTGCTTTTTGTTGTTTATATTTCTTTAAACTCTAATCCTTGTTCGGCTAATAGTTTTTCGGCTTGTTGTTTGTAATGTCCAGAAACTAATTTGTCGTGGATAGCCTCGAAGGCGGATAGTGTTTCGTTGATTTCAGCATCGGTGTGAGATGCTGTAGGAATAAGTCTTAGCAAAATCATACCTTTCGGAATAACAGGATACACTACTACCGAGGTGAATATACCGAAATTCTCTCTAAGGTCTCTTACGAGGAGAGTTGCCTCTACAGGGCTACCTTGCATAAATACTGGGGTAACACAAGTGTTGGTCTCACCGAGGTTGAAGCCTCTTTCTTTGAGTCCATTTTGTAGTTTATTTACATTTTCCCAAAGTTTTGCTTTTATTTCAGGATGATTCCTTAGTAGTTCTAATCTTTTTAATCCACCGATTACCATTGGCATAGTGAGGGATTTTGCAAATATTTGCGAACGAAGATTAAATTTTAGGTATCTTACGATTTCCTTATTTCCTGCTACGAATGCTCCAAAACCAGCCATTGATTTAGCAAAAGTGGAGAAATACACATCAATTAGATCTTGGCATCCTTGCTCTTCTCCTGTTCCTGCACCTGTAGCTCCTAAAGTTCCGAACCCGTGAGCATCATCTACTAAAAGTCGGAAATTATATTTTTCTTTTAGTTGAGTTATTTCTTTTAATTTTCCTTGTTGGCCTCTCATTCCGAAAACACCTTCTGTGATTACGAGTATTCCTCCGCCGTTTTCTTCAGCCACTTTGGTTGCTCTTTGTAGGTTTTTTTCTAAACTTTCAATGTCGTTGTGCTTGTAGGTGAATCTTTTCCCTGCGTGTAACCTTACTCCATCAATAATACAAGCGTGAGAATCTACATCATAGACAATTACATCGTTGCGACTAACGAGAGCATCAATGATGGAAACCATACCTTGGTATCCGAAGTTTAGTAGATAGGCAGATTCTTTTTTTACGAAATCTGCTAATTCTCTTTCTAATTGTAGGTGGTAATCCGTCTCTCCAGACATTGCTCTTGCTCCCATTGGGTAGAACATTCCGAATTCTGCTGCTGCTTTTGCATCGGTTTTGAGAACTTCGGGATGGTTGCAAAGTCCAAGATAATCATTTGCAGACCAGAATATTACCTCTCTTCCTTGGAATTTCATTCTTGGACCGATAGGCCCTTCTAATCTGGGAAAAATAAAATATCCTTCACCATAGTCAGCAAACTGCCCAAGAGGTCCAGGATTTTGTTTAATTCTATCAAAAATATCTACCATTTTGTTTTGTATTTTTTAAAATTATGTCAGCAAATATAAGGTTTTTTTAATATAGATAAGAAAAATAAATGCTTGTTTGTGGTATAAGAAAAATATTCAGAGTGTTATTATTTAAAATTAATAAAAATTATTTTCGTGTATATTATTAATTATATTTAAATTTGTGCAAAAATTTAGAAATATGAGAGAAAAAATTGTAATTATAGGAGGAGGTTTTGCAGGGCTAAAATTAGCGAGACTTTTAAGTAATAGAAAGGATAAAAAAGTTATATTGATAGACAAGGTGAATCATCATATGTTTCAGCCATTATTTTATCAATTAGCATCGGGTAGGATAGAGCCATCTAATATTTCGTTTCCGTTTAGGAAAATATTCCAAAGGTCTAAAAATGTGAGTTTTAGACTTACGGAAGTGAAAAAAATAATACCAGAAGAAAATAAAGTGATTTGTGAAAATGGATGTTTCCATTACGATAAGTTGGTAATTGCTACGGGATGTAAGACGAATTTTTTTGGAAATCAAGAGATGGAGAAATATGCCTATGGAATGAAAACCACCCAAGAGGCAATCTGCATCAGAAATAATATTTTGCTCACTTTTGAAAAACTTATTATAGAAAGAGGGCAGTCCGACGAGGGAAATTGGAATATTGTAGTCGTAGGAAGTGGCCCAACAGGAGTAGAAATGGCAGGTGCATTTGCCGAAATGAAAAATAATATTTTACCGAGAGATTATCCAAATATGAATTTTAAAGATTTGAAAATCATAATGGTAAGTGCTACTCATCCACTTGATATAATGAGTAAAGAGTCTCAAGAAAAATCTGCACAATACCTAAAAGAACTTGGTGTAGAGTGTTATAATAATGAAGTTGTAGTTCATTACGATGGAAAAGTACTACAAATGCAAAGTGGTAAAAGTATCAAAACAACCAATGTCATTTGGGCGGCAGGTGTTACTGGAAATGTGATAGAAGGACTAAATCCCCAAAATATTATGAGAAACCGCTATCAAGTGGATAGATTTAACAGAGTGAAAGGTTATGATAATATTTTTGCTATTGGAGATGTAGCCTATATGGAAACTCCAAAATATCCGAAGGGGCATCCACAAGTAGCAAATGTGGCAGTGAATCAAGCTGTTAATTTAGCTCAAAACCTTCTAAAAGGGGATAGAAAATATTGGAAAGAATATGAATATAAGGATCTTGGTTCAATGGCAACTATCGGAAAATACAAGGCAGTAGTGGATTTGCCAAAATGGAAATTCCAAGGAATGCTGGCGTGGTTCGTATGGATGTTCCTTCACTTAATGTTGATTTTAGGGGCGAGAAATAAGTTTGCTATTTTCTTCAATTGGGCTTGGGCATATCTTAATAAAGATTCTTCATTGAGATTGATTACTTGGCATTCCAAAGAATAAATTAGTATTTTTGCAGGTGAAAATTATTTTCAATGAGAATAGATATTATTAGTGTATTACCTGAGTTAATGGAAAGTCCATTTCAGACATCGATTTTAAAGAGAGCTATGGAGAAAGGTTTGGCAGAGGTGTATTTTCATCAATTGAGAGATTGGTCAGTGGGGAAACATCGTCAAGTAGATGATGAACCTTACGGCGGAGGTGCAGGTATGGTGATGATGGTGGAACCATTGGATAAATGTATTTCGGAGCTGAAATCTCAGAGGAAGTATGATGAGATTATTTACTTGACTCCTGAGGGATTTACCTTAAATCAAAAAATTGCTAATACGCTGTCTATCAAAGATAATCTAATGTTTATTTGTGGGCATTATAAAGGTATAGATCAAAGAGTGAGGGATTTGCATATTACGATGGAAATTTCTATAGGAGATTATGTACTTACAGGGGGAGAACTGGCGGCATGTGTTTTGGCGGATTCCATTATTCGCTTGCTACCTGGTGTATTGAATGATGAGCAGTCGGCACTAACGGATTCTTTTCAGGATAATTTGTTATCCCCACCGATATATACGCGTCCAGAGGAATACAAGGGGTTACGAGTGCCAGAAGTTCTCCTAAGTGGTAATTTTGCAAAGATAGAAGATTGGCGGTATGAGGAAGCCCTTCGGGTAACGCGAGACAGACGTCCTGATTTGTTAGATGAATAAAATAAAACCACTCTTTTGCGGAGTGGTTTTTCTTATATTTCAAAAATTTTACTTTCGTTGTTGATTTTCTTTACTACGGCTTCCGTCCGTTCTTTATGGGTATCCGTGATGAATATTTGTCCGAATTGTTCAGTATTTACTAACTCAATCAACTGAGCGACTCTGCTGTCGTCTAATTTATCAAAAATATCATCAAGGAGAAGGATTGGAGTCTTGTTTGTGAGTTCTTTTATTCTATTGATTTGAGCGAGTTTTAAGGCTATTAAGAAGGATTTTTGTTGTCCTTGTGAGCCAATTTTTTTGATGAGATTTTGGTTCATCTCAAACGATAGGTCATCCTTGTGGATACCCTTGGAGGTATATGTTAGTATTCTATCCTTGTCCAGACTTTCCTCTAAAAGACTACCGAAATCTCGCTCTGATAGGTGAGACTCGTAGTTAATGTTGATGAGTTCCTTTCCGCCAGAGATAATATCATAGAAATGTTGTACGATAGGTTTTAAGTCGGTGACGAAAGTTTTCCTTTTCTGGAAAATTCTTGTTCCGTGTGTGATGATAGGTTGAGAATAGATGTCTAGCGAGTCTCTGTCAAAAGTTTTATTTTTAGCAAACAATTTTAGAAGGGCGTTCCGTTGTTGTATCGCCTTTTGATATTGTATGAGGCTGAAAAGATACTCAGCATCGGTTTGGGAAATCATCGCATCTATGAATTTTCTACGACTGTCTCCCGAGTCGGAAATCAAGTTAGAGTCGTATGGAGAAATAATCACATTTGGCAGATATCCAATATGCTCGGCTATTTTAGGATAAGGTTTATCATTTTTTTTGATTACCTTTTTTGCATCTTTATTGAGAGATATTTTTATGGTATCCTCTCTGTCGTCATTAATGATATTAGAGGTAATTGAGAAAAATTCTTTATTGTTTTTGATATTTTGATGGTCTGAAAGCCCTAAAAAACTTTTCCCCATTGATAGATAATGTAGAGCATCGAGGACATTTGTTTTTCCTACACCATTGTTTCCCACAAAACAATTAATATGAGGTGAAAGTTGGAAATCTCGCTCGCTATGATTTTTAAAATTGATTAAAATAAGTTTTTTGATAATCATCGTATCAAACTTTTAGGGCAAAGATAAAAAGATTTTTTGGATAAAGAGCAGGCATAAAATCTATAATATTTGATAAATAATGAACGGCAAGCCACAGCAAGTCTCTATTATTACTGAAAAATACCAATCTGGAAAAGTCTTTTTGGTAAAGATAATCAATAATATAGAAATGATAGAAGAGATAAAAAATGAGGAAAAAAAACTACCTAAGAGATTAAAATAGCCAATAACTACTGCAGTGATTAATATTATAATGGCTAAAATTTTCGTAGCAATCGTACCTATTATTTTGGGAAAGGTGAGAATCTCGTCGTTGTCCATATCACGAATATCAAAAGGTAAAACTAATGCAGTGATGTAGAAAAAAATTATAAAAAAAATAGATGTTTGGAACTCCCGAAACACTAACCAACCGTTAATAAGCCCCCAAATGAGCCCTACATAAAAGACCTTCAAGAATGGTATCTTGCGGATGTATGTGTCTAAAAAAGAAGAATTATATAATATCCCTAAAATAGTGATTAATAACCATTTGTAAAAAGTATAAACATCATGGTTTGTAAATATGAAACTAATACATACAATAGCTCCAATAATATTAGATACGAAAATATACCTAAAAAAAATAGAATTCTGATATTTTGTGTAGAGATATCCGCACCAATAGGTGATAAATATTAGAAAAAAGGTCGTCCAATGAAAATTTTGTCGCTCTATCATAAAGAAATTAACTAACAAAACACCCATTAATGATACGAAAAACTGACTATCTATAATTAATTTTTTAAAAAAAGTAATATTTTTCATTTCAAAATAAACCCAAATATAATAAATAAAATGTAAAGGAATATTCAAAACCGTTATTTAGATTGTATAAAAATAAAGAATAAATTATCTAATAGATGGATTCGATTAGTGTAGTAATTTAAATTATTTAGAGAAAATAAAAAAAACTTTTGTATATTGCGACGATTTTTAAAATAAATATGTATGAATAAAAAACAAGAAGTTACTCAGCAACAGGGTATTATTATGTTTGTAATATTGCTATTAGCATACATTACATTTGCGTCTAACTGGATTGTAGGGTCTAATTTGGATAAACAAATTATGGAGCACTTTTTCAAGGGTGAGACCGTATCTACAACGATGAAAGAGGTCGTGAATTATTCCATTACAACGGCAAGGATTTTTGCAAATTTCTTAGCAGCTTGGGTTCTTATAAAACTTAATCCTAAGAAGGCGGCGATTTTGGCAATGGTATTTTTAAGTTTCTCTGTTTTGGCGGTATTTGCACCGAGTTATGGAGTTTATATTGGTGCAAGAATGATTATGGCTCTCGGTGGTTCTATGATTATGGTATATATGAATACCGTAATTGCTAAATTTGTTCCTGCAGATAAAAAAATTATCACAAGTGCTTTGACATCAGGGTCTTATAATATGGGAGCGATTATCGTAGGGGTAGCACTTTATTTCTTAGATGACTATATTAAAATAGGAAAAAATTGGCAACATGTGAAGTTTGCTTTTGCTTTTGCTACCTTGGTAATGTTTGCATTTTGGTTAGTACTTAGTAAAGATTTTACTCCAAGTGCGGGAGCTTCTGCCTCTGCCGAAGAACAAAAATATGGCTATGGAGATGTGTTGAAAGATAGATTTTTACATTACTTCTCGATAGGATTTGGAGGATTTTTATTCTTATATGTAATATCTCTTACATCACTTCCTTCAAAATTAGAGGCATTACAAATTAATCCAGATTTTTCTAAATCAATAATGATTTTTACCATACCAGCAATGGGGATTTTAGGGACAATCTTCTCAATGTTTATGGGAAAAAAACAATTCCAAAGAAAACCATATCTTATCCTCCACGGGGTACTTATGGTTTCTGCAATTGTAGGTGGTATTTTGGTACTAAAAACGAGTGCGGTGGCATCTTATGTTTTATTTGGAATAGCAGGCTTTGTGATGGCATCTCAATATACAGTGTATCTTAATTTGCCGTTTGAGCTACCAAATATGAACCCTAAAAAAATAACGATAATGTTTGGAGCATTCTGGGCATTAGGATATACTTATTATACAATTTTCAATTTTGTGGGAAGTTTTATTTATGATATTAGTCCAGTTTATGCATTTATATTTTATATAGTATTCTCTTGTTTGTATATTATTTGTATCTTTGCATTCCCAGAAACAAAACCAAGATTGAAAAAATAAGAGTAACTATCTGAAAATTAATTAGAAATAACATAATATAAAAATAGTTTTAATAATGAAAGATTTATCAAAAATGACGAATATTGAGGACTTACGAGTGGTATGCCAGCGTAATGTTCCTAAAATGTTCTACGAATATGTAGATACAGGTTCTTGGACAGAGAGAACTTACAAAGATAATGTTACTGATTTACAAAAAATTAAGTTCAAGCAAAAAATATTGGTAGATATGTCCAATAGAAGCCTTGAAACAAAACTTTTGGGTGAAACAGTAAAAATGCCTGCAATGACGGCTCCTGTTGGTTTTATGGGTATGATGTGGGCCGATGGAGAAATCCATATGGCAAAAGCTGCCGAAAAATTCGGTATACCATTCACTCTATCTACAATGTCTATCTGCTCTATTGAAGATGTAGCAGCTGAGGTATCTAAGCCTTTCTGGTTCCAACTTTATGTTATGAGAGATAAGAAATTTATGAGAAATCTTATCAAAAGAGCAAAAGATGCTAAATGTTCTGCATTAGTGCTTACTGTAGATTTACAGGTGTTAGGAAACAGACATCGCGATATTAAGAACGGACTTTCTACACCACCTAAATTTACCATCCCGAATCTTATCAACTTATCTACAAAAATCCCTTGGGGACTCCGTTATATGAAAAATAGAAGATGGACTTTTAGAAACATTGCAGGGCATGCTGAGAATGTTTCTGACTTATCATCTCTATCTTCTTGGACAAAAGAGCAATTTGACCCTCGCCTAAGCTGGGACGATTTAGCTGAAATCAAAGACCTTTGGGGCGGTCCAATCATCTTGAAAGGTATTATGTTACCAGAAGATGCGGAACTTGCTGTGCAACATGGAGCTGATGCTATCATCGTTTCTAACCACGGAGGTCGCCAGATGGATGATACTGTTTCTGCTATCAACGCTCTTCCAGATATCGTGAGTGCAGTAGGTAGTCAAACAGAGGTTTGGGTTGATTCTGGATTTTATACAGGACAAGATATGCTAAAAGCTTGGGCATTAGGAGCTAGAGGTATTATGCTTGGTAGAGCTCCTGTATATGGATTAGGTGCTTATGGTGAAGAAGGTGTAACTCGTGCATTGAATATCCTTTATGATGAAATGAGTACTACAATGGCATTTGCAGGTCATAGAGATATCCAAAATGTGGACGAAAGTATTCTAGTGCCAGGAACTTATCCAAAACCACTTTTTAAATAATTTTTAGTTTTATAATACACAAAGAAAAGTACTATCAAGAATATTGATAGTACTTTTTGTTTAATAATAAATTAATATCTTTGTTGGCAGTAAATTTAAATTATATTATATAATGTCATTACAAAAAAATTATAGACTACCAATAGCGATGATGTTCGCTTTGTTTTTTATGATAGCCTTTGTTACAGGATTACAAAATCCAATGGCTGTTATTGTGAAAAATCAATTTCAATCTAGTAATTTTTCTTCGCAATTAGGGAATTTTGCTAATTTTATAGCATATGCCTTTATGGGGATACCTTCGGGATTGTTACTTCAAAAAATAGGTTATAAGAGAATGTCTCTTGTTGCTATTTTTGTAGGATATTTAGGGGTAAACCTTACTTTTTTATCAGGGCATGTAGGGAGTTTTTTAGTATATCTTATGGGTGCATTTGTTGGTGGATTTTCAATGTGTATGCTGAATACTTTGGTTAATCCTATGCTGAATACTCTAGGGGGAGGAGGCAAGAGGGGAAATCAGTTGCTACAATTTGGTGGAACCCTGAACTCTATGGGAGCAACGATTGTTCCCGTACTTGTAGGGTATCTAATGAGGGATGTATCTAAGGCATCTATTACCGATGCTAATCCAGCACTATTTCTTGCAATGGGGATTTTTGTATTAGCATTTTTTGTTTTGTTTATGATGAAAATTCCAGAGCCACATATCTCGCAAGAGACGGCTACTGAGAAGCAAAAATCACCACTAGGGTTTAGACATTTCGTACTGGGAATGATAGCTATTTTTGTGTATGTAGGTGTAGAGGTGGGGATCCCAAATATTGGGAATTTGTATATGACGGATAAACTTCATATAAACCCTACCATAGCAGGTTCCGTGGTGGGTACCTATTGGTTTCTAATGCTTATTGGAAGATTAATAGGAGGAGCCATCGGAGCAAATATTTCTAGTAGAGGGATGCTTAGTTTTGTTACTATTTTAGGATTGATATTTACTATTTTAGCAATTATGATGCCAAGTGATATATCTGTAAATATGGTTGTTTTCCAATCGGATATTTCATTTGGAATGGTAGAAGTTCCATTGAGTATAATGCTTTTGGTGTTGTGTGGTTTTTGTACTTCGGTGATGTGGGGTGGTATTTTTAATCTAGCTACAGCAGGATTAGGAAAATCTACAGCTACGGCATCTGGTTTTCTTATGGTGATGGTTTGTGGTGGTGGTATTCTTCCTGTTTTACAAGCGTATATAGCTGATATTTCAGGATATATGAGTAGTTATTGGGTGATAACTATCGGTTTTTCCTATATACTTTTTTATGCTTTGATAGGAAGCAAGAGAAAGGATAATTAGAATGAATAACTTTATTTTTGATAATAGTAAGTATCAATAATAAAAAATCCTTTATCAATTTTGATAAAGGATTTTTTTTATATCTAAAAAGGATATCCTATACCGAAATTCAGTACGCCGTCAAAAGGTTTCCACTTTTGTATTACCCAACGATTTCCAATTGGTTGATTAGGGTCGTAAAGTTTGTAGGCATAATCCATTCGGAGGGTAATGTAGGCTATGTTTATTCTCACACCAATTCCCGAACCTACCCCCATTTGAGATAAGAATTTATTAAATTTAAATTTTGCTCCTGAATGATTGTCATTAAGGCTCCAAATATTCCCTGCGTCTACGAAAACTGCTCCCTCAAACATTTTGTTAAATGGCATACGATATTCTATGTTTGTGGTAAGTTTCATATTTTCCATAATAAAAGAACGAACTTTTTCGTCAAGTTGAGAGTCTGCAGGCCCCAATCCTCCATAGATATGCCAAGCACGAATATCATTGGAACCGCCATTGAAATAAGACCTTACAAAAGGCATCCTCGTAGAGTTTCCGTAAGGAATACCGATGCCTATAAGTTGTCTAAAGATTAAAGTATGATTATTGAAAAGACTAAAATATTTGCGGATATCCAAATCAATTTTCAAAAATTGAGAGTACGGAATATTGAAAAATGTATTTTGCTCTGATTTGAAAACTTGGTTTTTGTCATTACGCTTCTTAAAAAATAAACTTAGCATAGAACCTGCATTTTCAATCTTAGCATTGAAATAAAAAGGATTCTTATAGTAAGATTTCCCAATCTCATTGTAAGTAAAATTATAGATAAAAGACGATATAATCACATCCTGGGTTTGTCGGTCTTTATTGTATAAAGATTGAACAAAGGAATAATAGGTTTCCAAATCACTTCCTTGTAATGATGCCTCAAAATCAGTATCGGCCAAAATTTGTCTTTGTAAGTCATCACTAGAAAGTGTCCCCGAAAGATATTGATTGTATAGATTGGTGTCATACATTTTGAAAACATTATTAAGAATAGCCTTCTCACGAGGGAAGAAATCATAATAAGAGTTTTTATTCCTTGTAAGACTTAGTTGAGTATTGAATAATGATAGTTGATGGCTAATAACCTGATTTACAATAGCTGAGTAATGCAATCCCGTATTGAAATTGAGTCGCCCAAGTCCCAAGTTATTTTGTATAGTAGTTCCTAAATTGATGGATGATGATGGTGAATATCGTTTGGGGATGACTTTCCAAGATTTAAAAGGTAATAAAAGACGAGGAAACGATAGATTTACCTGAGCAGAAATCTCTGAGGCAAGTGTCTTTTTATCTTTATCTGTAGTAGAATTGATATATCCAAAAGTTCCCGAAAATGTTGTGTTGAGGTTTTCTCCTCCTCCAAAAATATTTCTTCTTGTAAGGTCAATAGATGGGGAAAAACCAATGTTAAGTATTTGAGAATAAGCGATATCTCCAGATATTTTTAGATTGTATTTTGGTAGAGGGATTAGGGTATAATGCACATCGACAATGCTGTCTGAGCCCTTACGAAAATTGACATCTGCAGAAATATTAAAATTATCCATAGATGCAAGATTTCGTCTTGTAAGGTCTAATCTCCGTTGGCTATATTTTTCGTTTGGTTTTAGTACAATAGCCCTCCAAATAGCAATATTTTTATAGTTGTCGTTATTTTTATTGATATAGATACCAGCTAATGAGTCTTTTTTAAGAATTTCATCTACATTATTTTTTATGCTCACTTGTATTTTACCAATTTTACTAATGTGATAAGGTTTGTCTCGTCTTATCTCCAAGAAGAGTGGGATATTTTTTTTATTTTGAAGAGTATCCGCCGTGAAGAAGATATCTTCTCCAGATTCGTTAAATTTGTAAATACCAATATCTTGCATCTGTTGATTGATACGGCTTACTTCTGCCTCCAATTCGGTTTGGTCAAGGATATGTCCTTTTTTTATGAATGAGTTAGCTATATCCCATTGATAATTTTTATAAATAAGACTATCGGGGATTAACTGATGAAAATCGCTGATTTTTGTAGGCTCGTTGTAGGTAATATTGTATTGTACTTTTGCTGTTTTGTGTAGTGAGTCTATCTTTGTGTCATAGGATACTTTTGCATCCCAAAAACCGCGATACACGAGTCTTTTGCGGATGTTTTCAGCACTTTGGTAGGTGGTGTTTGGGTTATAGATACTTGGCGGAGTGGCATATTTATGGAGTAATCTTTGTATCCAAAGAGATTTTCCTGCCAGTTCGGGGTATCCATATTTTATATAGAGAGAATCTCTCAGTTTTTGGTTTTTCATCTCTGCAGGATAGGAAGAGTATTCTCTGAAAATGGCATCGTATTTCGGATTTGTAGCATTGTAAAACCACAAACCTATGGGTAGAAAAAAGAATGTTTTGGAGTTAGGATTTTGTAGTACAAAATCAGGTATTTCATTGGAAAACTTATTGTTATCCAGATATTTAAATTCATTTTTTGTTAATAAAAAATCCTCCTCTGTGAGTTTTTTTGTGGTGCTACATGCCGATATAATTGCTAATATAGTTGTAAAGGACAAAAATAATTGATACTTTTGACGATATTTCTTAAAAAAATGCTTACAAATCATACGATAAAAGTTTTACAAACTTTGGATAAAAAAAAATTTAGGCAAAAATACAATTTGTTTTTGGTTGAAGGCAATAAAATAATAAAAGAACTTAAAAATTCTTTGTTTATTGTTAAGGAAATTTATTCTTCCGAACCAGAATGTTTATCAGAAATAAGTGAAAATATCATTGAAATTGATAAGAAAACACTTAAAAAAATCAGTTTTTTGCAAAATCCTAAGGATTCTATTGCCGTTTGTGAGCTTCCTGAAATTTCTTTAAAGAATAAAGATTTTAATATCGTGTTAGATGGTATCCAAGACCCGGGTAACTTAGGTACTATCATTCGTCTTGCCGATTGGTTTGGTATAGAGCAGGTCGTTTGTAGCGAGGATACTGTTGATTGTTTTAATCCCAAAGTGATACAAGCTACGATGGGGAGCTTTACACGCGTGAATGTCGTTTATACGGATTTGACGGATTTTTTGTCAACTTCACAAAATACCAATGTAGGTGCGGATATGCGTGGCGAAAATATCTATACAGCGGATTTTCCTACAAAAATTAATCTCGTGATGGGCAATGAAGGTAATGGTCTTCGGAAAACAACGGAGCAGAGACTTCATCGCAAGATGAGTATCCCAAGATTCGGAAGATTACAATCCACCGAAAGCCTCAATGTATCCATTGCTACGAGTATTATTTTAGGAGAGATATTCTCTCGTCGGTAGTCTATTCTTTGGGTAAATTAGGCACGATGATTCTTTTCGTTCGTGTGTTTAGTGTTCCCAAAAAAGCTTCTAATTGTTTCATTTCATTTTTTGTAAGTTTAAGAGGTTCAAGTATTTCTGATTTTTTAGATATTAAGGGGGTACCATTAAGAGTGGTTGTTTTTCTTTTTTGAGCTTCTGGATTTCCAGCGTTATAAAAGGTGATAACATCAGTTAGTGGGGTGAAGGCTCCGTTGTGCATCCAAGGGCCTGTTCTACCTACTTCACGCAGGGTAGGGACGCGGAATTTACCCACATCATCGGGTTTTTTCGTGGTGGTATATCGTCCCAAATCTTCATTTTTGGAACCGAGGAGTGCCGTGCCAATATTTTCAAATTGATTATTTGAAAAGTACCCAGTGTTGTGGCAATTGATACATTTTGCTTTGGTGCGGAATAGGTGTAATCCCATTACTTCGTCGTCGGAGAATAGGTCTTTTTCTCCATCAATAAACCTATCGAATTTACTTGGAGTGGATTTTATAGTTCGCTCAAAGGTTGCGATAGCCTTTGCTACGCGGTCTTTATTTATAATTTTGTCTCCAAAAGCCTTTTCAAAAAGAGGTTCGTAGCCTTTTATTTTAGCAATTTTGTCAATAGCGAAGTCTATATGCTCATTCATTTCTCTAGGGTCTTGTATGGGCATAAGAGATTGTTCTTCAAGGGATTTTGCTCTTCCATCCCAGAATAGGGTTGTAGCGTATGCAGAGTTCAGAATGGTCATTGCATTTCGTGTGCCGAGTTGTCTATCGTGTCCGAATGAAAGAGTTTTGTTGTCTGTCCAAGCGAGTTCGGGGTCGTGGCAGGATGCACAAGCAATTTGTTGAGATTTGGACAAACGAGGTTCGTAGAATAGGATTTTCCCAAGTTCAGATTTTTCTTTCGTGTAGGGATTATCTTTTGGGTAGGGTATATTTGGGAGATGCCCAATATCCTCAAAATTTTGTGCTACGGAGGGGTGTAGATTAGGCTTTGGCCATAGACTATAATTTTTTGAAGAATATATTTTTCGTAATTTATTTACGAATTTGTTTTCGTTATTAGTAGGCTTATAAGTTATCTTTATGCAGTTGGATAAGGTTATTATTAGTAGTAAGAGGATAGTTATCAGGTTGATAGTTTGTTTCATTTAAAATTTTAGGCAAAAATATAGATTTATTTTTATAATTAAAAATTATTTTCTATTTTTGCAAAGTCTAAATAAAAATTTAGATAATATAAAGTTAAAAAAATAGAAAATATTATAATACATGTATAATAAATTTTTACTTATCATGTCATTATCATCTGTGATGGCAGTAGCTCAAGCGAAGAAAGAAAGTTTTAATTATCCGCCTCATAAATTGACAGATAATGGCTGGGTAGATTCCAATATTGGAAAAATTTTTGTAGCAAGCGAAGGAAGTCTTACTTTTGGTAAGTTACCAGTAGAGGGAGGGAAGGTGTCTTTGCCTTTCAAGAGTGATAAAGGAAGTCATAATGTAAATTTATCTTTTACAACACCTGTAACTACTACGGCATATGTTTCATTTCTTATGAAAGTAACAAATATCTCAGAAGTAGAGGAGTATAAAGCTACAAATGGAACGGACAATGTTATTCAACCTGCATATTTTATTCATTTCTCACCAGATGAGGGTTCAAAATTGAGCGTATCAAGGTTTGGTGTAGCCAAAAAAGGTGATAAATTTGTAATTGGAATTGTAAATGCTAGGGGCGGTGCCCAAATTGCAAAAAATGTTTATGGCGAAACTCCAAAAGAATATAATGTGGGTGAGACTTATTTTGTAGTGATGAAATATGATATGACGGGCGATAAGGGACTAACCTCCATTTGGGTGAATCCTTCATCTACGACAGAGCCCATACCAAATCATACTACTGATGCAGGAGGAAGTAAAACTACTAAAAAACAACCTCAAATTGCCAGTTTATCATTAAGACAAACAAAAAATAAAATGGCAAGCGTCGATATAGATGAGATAAGATTAGGCTCTTCTTGGGCGGATGTATTCCCTACTATTCTATCCACTTCTGAGGTGAAAACAGATGCTACTAAGTTGATTTCTAATACTTCTGTGAAAGATAATTTTAAAGTTTTGAAAAATTCCAAAGTGGAAATTTACAATGCAAGTGGCCATATTGTGAAGTCGGTAAATGCTATTGCAAATCAAGAAATAAATATTTCTGACCTAAATGTAGGAGCATATATCGTGAAAATCACTCACAATAATAAGACTTCAGTAGTGAAAATTATAAAACAATAAGTTTTCAATTTATTATTAGATAATTAAATAGCTTTAACCACAAAAGACATAATGATTATATAGCGTGTTTTTTGTGGTTTTGTTGTGTTAAAAAAAACACTTAATTGTAATCTACTATATGAACAAAACTATTATAAGTACCCTAATGATAGCAGGGATGATGCAACTAAATGCTCAACAAAATTCCAAAAAAGACTCCATCAAGCAACATAGCATAAAGGAAGTCATCATCACCTCATCTTATGGAACAAAAAAAATAAAAGAGGAAGTAGTGGGGGCAATTACTTCCTTGTCTTCTAAAGATATAGATATATCTCAACCCTTTGAGAGTTTGGATAAAATGTTGCAAGGCTTGGCACCAGGTCTACAAATTGTGGATAATACCGAATTAGGAAAACCGGTAAATATCAATATTCGTGGGCTTGGGTCTATGGTTAGCCTCAGTAATCGTGTTGGAGGAACTTCTACCCAACCACTGATTATTATCGATGGGGTGATAATGAGGGAGGATTTACCTTTTGATGCCATTGGTTTCAATGGTAGTGCTGATAGCGAGATGAATATCAATCCATTGGCAAGACTTAGTATAGATAATATAGAATCCGTAAATATCTTAAAAGACGCTGCTGCCGTGGCTCTCTATGGTGCTGATGCTGCAAATGGGGTAATCCTCATCAACACGAAAAAAGGGAAAAAAGGTCGTATGGCACTCTCTTTGTCTTCACAATATGGGGTATCTACGAGTATCAATAAGATGAGATATCTTTCAGGAAGTCAATATGCTGAGGTGATGAATGCTTATAGCCTAAATACAGGTGGAAAAGGTTATACTTGGAATGGGGTAGATGTGGATTGGTTTGATGTGATGAATCGTAGAGGCTCATATTTCAAAACAAATTTTACAGCAAGTGGTGGTTTTAAATATTTTAACTATCGTTTTGGAGTTGATTATTCTGATAATCAAGAATCTAAGATTATGAATAACCTCGTGAAAAGAGGAATAGATGCCACTTTGGGGGTAGATTACAAAAAATTAAAGGCAAGTTTATATATGGCCTATAATGATATAGACAAGAACCAACCAAATACTTATTTTAACTTTATTCTTGCACCCGTTATTCCTGTGTATAATAGCAAGGGAGAATTCAATGATACGGGGTATAATAATATTCCTAATCCATTGGCTGCTGCTAAACAAAATATTGCGAATGTGGGGAATAAATCATTCCTTTCAAGTCTGAATGTGAATTATCAAATTAATAAAAACTTTAAAATAAGTTCTGTTTTTGGATTGGATTTGTCGGATAAAGTAGAGACAAAATGGAAATCTGGATTGAATAATAGTGGGCGTTTTAATGGGACAAGTACTGCTCCTGATGGTACAAAATATAACCGCTGGGGGAGAAGTATTCTTAATTATTCCGATGGACTGAAATGGAACTGGTCCCTACAAATGTATTATCAAAAAACTATCGCTGATAATCATAACATAGATGTTCTCTTGGGTGGAGAAATTCGTTCTAATAAAGATATAAAGAAACAGCATAACGGCTCTACATTTGCTAATTATTCGGAATATCAACTGCCGTGGGAGGCTTTAGTTTATATTTCTAATGACAAACAGACGCAGAATTACACCTACCGCCAATTGACAAATAAAGATGCAGGACGAAGTGTTTTTGGACAGATAAATTACGACTTTGATAAAAAATATTTCCTCTCTGCTACTCTCCGCCGAGATGAGAGTTCGGCCTTCGGAAAAGATGTCAATGCAGCCTATAATGGTGCTATTGGGGTATCTTGGGTGATATCTAAAGAGAGGTTTATGCAAAATCAAGAGGTATTTTCATTCCTTAGAATGAGAACATCTTGGGGGATGACGGGGAATTCTCGTATTGGGTCTTATCGTTCGTCGGGGTTGTATAATATCTATCAAAATGGGAATATCTACGGTGATCAATACGCTACACCTGATACCAGCTCGCCACCTGTTGGGAATCTTAGTTGGGAAAAAAATGAGAAGTATAATGTGGGCTTAGATTTTGATTTATTTAATGGTAAGGCAAGTTTTACCCTTGAAGCCTACAGAAATAATATCTCCGATATGATTGTTTCCCGCGATGCTGTCTGGGAGAGTGGTTATACAAATGCCGAAATCAATGGTGCTGAAATGTATAATCAGGGAATAGAGTTTTCTGCTAATGCAAAATGGTTTTCAGGAAAAAAATTCCGCTGGAATACAACCTTTAATATCGGTACAGTGAGCAACAAAATTACCGCAATGAAGGGCTTTGGAGAGTCTTATTCTATTGCAGCGTACGCCAGAGCGCAAAAGATAGGTACCCCTACTTCTGCTATTTGGGGGTATCGCTATTTAGGGGTGAATCCCACTACGGGAAGATATCAATACTTAATAAATGGTGATGTGCGAGAGGAAATTTTTACCTCTAAATCATCTGAATATGAGATTATTGGTGATACCCAGCCAGATGCTATCGGAGGACTTCGTAATGTGATAGGCTATAAAAATTTTAATTTAAGTTTTAACCTAACTTTTGAAATCGGTGGCGATGAATTACTCTCTAATGAGTATATTGATAAGTTTAATATCTTACTAAATAGGAATACAAGTGTCAATGCTTTAGATTATTGGTCTTCTGCCAATTCTAATGCTGATATCCATAAACCAGATAGAGTTGTACCGAAAAGTAATACTTCTAAATATGTTTATGACAAAACAAATATCAAACTAAGAAATATCAACCTTAGTTACAAATTACCGCTTAAAAAGGAGAAAAGCTCATTTTTGAAAGATGCTAATATTTTTGTTGATATTACAAATGTCTTATATTGGTATAAAGAAAAATCACCAATAGGGCGTAACGGAATACGAGAAATGAGATATCTATATCCAGAGATGAGAACTTGGAGTATCGGTTTTAGAGTAGGATTTTAAATGAATAAAAAATGAAAAAAATAATAATATCAATCTTGGTTTTAGCAAGTATATCTTGTTCAGATTTTCTTACAAGAGAACCCGTTGAGCAAGTGTCCATTAACCAACAATTAAGCACCAAAAAAGGCGTTATCGATGCTCTTAATGGAGCGTACATCAGCCTAAGGGGACTTCTCTTGACAGATGCCGATTTTTTGGTGTATGCTGATTTACTTAGTGGTAATTTAGGGATAACTCCCAATAATTCAGGGAATTTGGTAGTTCCAAACTCAGTCCAAAACATCTATTCATTTAATGATAATAGCAATAGTAGTGATTTGTCTAATTTTTATCAAAATTCGTATGCTATTATAAATAATCTAAATTTAATTTTGGAGAAAGTAGATGACTTGCAAGATGCTACTGATTCTGAAAAAAAACAAATCAAGGCAGAGTCTCTGGCGATGAGAGCTTATATACATTTTCAGTTGGCGAAAATGTATTCTCAAAACTATACCTATACTCCTGATGCATCCCATTTGGGAATTGTGTATAATACCCATTCTCTGAAAGTTGGGATAGATTGTCCTATCAGACAAACAGCTAAATCTACCTTTGATTTGTTGGAAAATGATATTCTCACAGCAATTGGTCTTTATCAAAATAAGAAGGCTATTCCATCGGGAGAAGATAAAAATTATATTTCTAAAAATGTAGCTAAGGCCATAGCAGCGGATATTTTTCTATGGAAAAACGATTGGAAAAAGGCATATGAATATAGTAATCAGGTGATTAATGAGTCGGGGCTTATCCTTTCAGATTTGTCTAATTTGGATAATTGGGCAACCTCAGAAATGCTATTTGAGTTGTCAAATACCATTAATAATGACTCTCCTGTATCGGCGATTTATACTCAGATGGGAGTCTCTCGCCCGAATTATACCCTCTCAAATGACTTGTATAGCAAGTTTGATTCCACAGATAAAAGATTAACATTACTTAGTGTAAGGACTTATAAAACTGCGGGATATACCACAAATCCTTCGTATAGATTTACAAAAAAGTATGCAGGAAATTTAAATAATGCTATATACCGACTTTCCGAAATGTATTTTATCCGAGCTGAGGCAAATCTTAAATTAGCAAAAAATATCGACGCCTTAGCAGATATTAATATTATTCGTGCTAGAGCAGGCTTATCTAATCTTACGAATGTGAGCATTGATGATATTTTATTAGAAAAAAGAAAAGAATTCGTTTTTGAAAACAAATATTTCTTTGATTTGATGAGAAATCATAAGAATATAGAGCGAAAAAATTGCTTGTCGGAGGTTTGTAATATCACTTATCCAAATGATAAATTTGTGTTGCCATTGCCTAACAGAACAATAGAGGTAAATGTTAATCTCAAACAAAATCCAAGTTATTAATAAAAAATCTTCAGTGAGGAAACTCATTGAGTTTTTTTTGATTGAGCAAAATCCCCGAAAATGAAAATATTTGTTATATTTGTATTAAACTACGATAAAAATGATAAATGCTTTTAATGTACGGGTTTATGCCCTTTGTATCAATCAAAAAAAAGAATTATTGACACTCCACGAAGAATATGTTGGGGAATATCTAACAAAATTGCCAGGTGGGGGCTTGGAGTATGGTGAGGGAACTATAGAATGTCTCCGAAGAGAATTGGCAGAAGAACTTAATTTGAATATTAAATCTGCTACTCATTTCTATACTCAAGAGGATTTTGTAGAGTCTAAATTTAGAGAAAACGAACAGCTCATCACCATATACTATAAGGTTGAAATGGAAAACGAGGAAGATTTGGTGGCTCTTGACCCTTGTATAGAGCGTGTTGAATGGTATCCTATAGGAGGTGAAAATCCATTTAATCTCCCCGTGGATAGGTTGGTATATGAAAAACTTTTGATAGATAAATAAAAATACCCTAAATAACTTAGGGTATTTTTATTGTTTTATGATTTGGATAGTTTTCTGTGAATTATTGCTTAGGGAATATCTTAAGAGGTATTTCCCAGGTTTTAGTCGGTCTAATCTTATCTCTGCCGATTCGGTATTTATTATAAATTCTGCAACCTGAACCCCCAAAATAGAATAAATAGAAACTGATTTTATTTTTAATGAATTATCTTTAACCTTTAAAAGAAGAAAATCTTTTGCGGGGTTAGGATAGGCAATAATGACATTATCATCCTTCGATGCTCCAAAACCAAAACTCGTCTGGGCACTTACATTAGAATAAATTACCATCAAAAAAAACAAAAGTAATAGTTTTTTCATTATATTATAGAAGTTATTAGATATTTTATATTGCAAAATTATAAATAAACCATATAATAAACAAGGGTAAATAAAAAATAATTATGTATTTTTGTAATCAAATAAAATCAATTATATTAAAATGATTATATTCTCAAGAAATAGAAGGTTGAGGACTAAAGAAAGTCTCAGAAATTTAGTTCAAGAAACGGTGCTAACGACTAATGATTTTGTAATGCCAATGTTCGTAATGGAAGGCGAAAACAAAATAGAATCAATCCCCTCAATGCCAGGTATATATAGAAGAAGTATAGACCTAACGGTGAAGGAGTGTAAAGAACTTTATTCATTAGGTATTAAGGCTGTGAATCTCTATATGAAAGTGTCTGAAAAGCTAAAAGATAACGAAGGAAAAGAGGCTTGGAATGGAAATGGATTAATGCAAAATACCATCAAAGCCATTAAAGATAGCATTCCAGAAATGGTGATAATGCCTGATGTAGCACTTGACCCATATTCTATCTACGGACATGATGGTATTATTACAAATGGACAGATAGATAATGATGCTACTAACGAAGCCCTTGCTAAAATGGCAGTGTCCCACGCCGAGGCAGGTGCTGATATTGTAGCACCGAGTGATATGATGGATGCACGAGTTTCCGTTATCCGTAAGGCATTGGAAGAGAATGGATTCCACAATGTGGGGATTCTTAGTTACTCGGCTAAGTATGCGAGTTCTTTTTATGGACCTTTCCGAAGTGCATTAGATTCTGCTCCGAAAGCTGATATGGAAATTCCAAAAGATAAAAAGACATATCAAATGGATTTTCATAATTCTCGTGAGGCACTTAATGAAGTTCTGAAAGATGTTGATGAGGGAGCTGATATTATAATGATAAAACCAGGTATGCCATATTTGGATATAGTTTCGCAAGTTCGTCAGGTAATAGACCTACCAATAGCTGTGTATAATGTAAGTGGTGAATATGCTATGCTGAAGGCAGCAGCCCAAAACGGTTGGTTGGATAATGATAAGGCCATCATAGAGAGCTTGACTTGTATCAAGAGAGCAGGTGCCGATATGATTTTTACTTATGCTGCGAAAGAAGCATCTATTTTGTTAAATCGGTAATAAAATGATAAAATAAAAATAGCCATTATTTATAATGGCTATTTTCTGTATTTTGATGAAAATTTGTTTAAAGAGTATTTAGGTATGCCTCCCAGCCTTTTGTTTTGTATTCTAAGGCAGATTGTTCAGGGTTGTCAGATTTGTAAATCCCTCTTCCTACGATAATAAAATCTGTGTGCAACTTATTGAAAACAAACTCTGGTGTGTTGTATTGTTGTCCTTTGTTATCTCCCGAATCAGCGAGATTAACTCCTGGTGTGAAGAGTAATAGGTCGTCAGAAATAGGTTTTTGAGATACTCCACCAATTACATTTGGATGACTTTTAGCTATTTGTAGAGCTTCTTCAAAATAATGATTATCGGTAAGGGTTCCCTTAGACGACATACTAAGAATGGCAATCACTCCTGAATTTAGGAAAAAATCCAACGATTGACTACCGCCAATTACCTGCGAAGTGATGAGGTCTGCCCAAGAAGATATTTTGTATATTCCGTGAGAATATTGCATCTCCTGAGTGCTACCTATGTCAGCGAATTTTCGGTCTTCCATTATTAGGAAGTTGTGTTTTTTAGCAATTTCTTTTAGTGGTAAAATAGTTTTCTCAAAATCAAAATCGCTAATAATATCCATATGTGTTTTGAGAGCTACAATATGTGGTCCCACAGAATCAGCTAATTTTAGTAGTTCACCGGTGGTGATTACATCTGCAGAGGCAATTAGATTAGATTTTTTAGCAATGGAGATTTCAAGTAGTTTTTTTACAGAAAGATGCTTGGCGTCTGCTAATTTTTGTTCGTATGAGAGGTGTTTTTTTTCCTCAAAATGTACCTCATTTCCTGCCAAAAAGTCTGTTATTCTTTGGATTTCTTCATCATTGAGAATATTTTCGTCTTTTAGTATTTCGCATACTTCTGTGATATTGAATAATGTATGAACTCGGAATCCTTTATTTTCCAAAAGTTCTTTACCTCCTTGTTGTCTATCTAGAACTACCACAATATTAGATATTTGCAAATCTTCTTTTTCTATTTCGGTGATAGTTTCTACGAGAGATTTCCCAGAGGTTATTACATCTTCTACTAGCAGACAATTTTGCCCTTTATGGAAAATACCTTCAATGAGTTTTTTTGTGCCATATGTTTTGGCTTCTTTTCTTTTGATAATCAAGGGGATTTGGCTATCCAGAGACATTGCCGTTGCCATAGGTAATGCAGCATATGGCACACCACAAATTAGGTCTATGTGCTCTAATGGGGTGATTTCTAAAAGATATTTTGCTAAGTTTTTTAATATCTTTGGGTCTGATGCTAATGGTCTTAAATCCACATAAAAAGGGCTTTCTATTCCGCTTTTTAAGGTGAATTTTCCAAATTTGATGATACCTAGTTTATAGCACGCTAAGAAAAAATCTCGTTTATTACTCATAATAATCCTTGCTTTGGGCAAAGGTAATAAATTTTCATTAATAATCTATTTATAATTAAAATAAATTAGTATATTTGCTGAACTTTTTTATTGATTATTTGATAAATAAATAACTAAAAAAGGTATTTAATGATTAAAATTTTCATTTTAAATAAAAAAAATAGTATAATTGTAAAAACATATAAAGATATTGAGGGTGTATAATAAGATTAAAAATTTACAGAAATACAAAATAGGATATTTTCCAAGATTGGTTATATTACTGATAGACATAGTATTAGTGGCTGTGTCTTTATTGGCGTCATACAATATCATCAACTATGAAAATGATAGTTTTAAGGTTTTTTACAATCCATTGTATGCAGGTGGGCTTATTATATTAGTCAATCTCACTTTTATGTATTTATTCAAGACATATGCGGGAGTGATACGATATTCTACTTTTGTGGATATAAATAGAGTTTTATTCTCAGTAGTATGCTCAGTATTTTTTATTAAGGGTTTTAATATTCTGATATATAATATCTTAGATATTGAATTAATAGGTAGAATAAATGTCTTTCTGCTTGTGTTGGGAGTACAAATTTTCTTTTTTCAAGTTTTGTTCCGTATCTTAGTGAAGATAGCTTTTAAATCGATTAAAAATCTTGGTTATAAGGAATCAAAGAAAAATATTTTGGTATTCGGTATAGATGAGTTATCTGTTGCTTTGGCAGCATATATTATTGATAACCCTCATATACCATATTATGTAGATGGATTCATTACGGAGGAGCAAGAGTTTAACTCTAAAAATAGTTGTATTTTGGGAAAGAGAGTGGTTTGTGTCGATAAAAAAAGTTTTCCTCCTAAGAAAAAATTAGATGTAGAAGGTGTGATTATTATTAAAGAACTTTTCTCAAAAAATGAACTGAATCAGTGGGTTAATATATTTTTAAATAATGATTTACAAGTGTTCTCGTCTTCTGTTATTGAACGATATAAAGTTAAAATCAATAAAATTAATATAGAGGATTTGATGGAGCGAGAGAGAGTAGAGGTGGAAAATATAGAGGTTGGAAATCAAGTAAAAGATAAGGTCATTTTGGTGACGGGAGGAGCAGGGTCTATTGGTAGTAAGATTGTGGAGAAAGTGGCATTATATAATCCGAGTGTCTTGGTGGTTTTGGATCAAGCAGAGACACCTCTTTATGATATAGAATTGGAGATGAGAAAGAAATTTCCTAAACTCAAATTGGAATTCGTAATAGGTGATATTACGAATTATGATAGACTTAAATTTTTATTTGAAAAGTATAGATTTTCTATCGTATATCACGCAGCGGCTTATAAGCATGTGCCTTTGGTGGAGTTAAATCCTAATGAGGGAGTATTAGTTAATGTATTGGGAACTAAGAATTTAGCTTTGCTTTCATCGGAGTTTAAAGTAGAAACTTTTGTGATGGTATCTACTGATAAAGCTGTAAATCCTACGAATGTAATGGGGGCAACGAAGCGTACTGCAGAATTGTATGTTCAATCTTTACAAAAGAAGGAAGGGAATCAGACAAAATATATCACGACTCGTTTTGGTAATGTGTTAGGTTCTAGTGGTTCCGTGATTCCGTATTTTATGAAACAGATAGAAAATGGTGGCCCGATCACTATTACTCATCCAGAGATTGTTCGGTACTTCATGTCTATTTCTGAGGCATGCGAGTTGGTTCTTATGGCAGGGGCTATTGGTTGTGGTGGTGAAATTTTTGTATTTGATATGGGAGAACCTATTAAAATTGTAGATTTGGCAAAGAAAATGATTAAACTTTATGGCTTAGAAGAGGATAATGATATAAAAATAGTCTATACAGGGCTTCGTCCAGGTGAAAAACTTTATGAGGAGTTACTAAGCGATAATACAAAAAATATTCCGACATCCTACAAGAAAATAATGATATCAAAAGACCCACCAATGGCTATTGAAGAGATTAATACTTTGGTGAGTGAGTTGGTGGAAGAGGCAAAAGGAAATGATAGAATGGAAGTAGTGCGAAAACTAAAAAAAGTCGTAAAGAATTTTAAGTCTAACAATTCCATTTATGAATGTTTAGATTAGTTTAAAAATAGTATATTTGCAATAAACATAATTTGTATTTACTTTAAGATTAAATGAGAAAAGCAATACGATATATTTTTGGTATGGGAGGAATGCTCGTTTTGATGTTGTCTTGTAAGGCACAAAAAGATGAGATTTCTTATATGCAAAATATAGACAAAACAATGATGGAATTTGCTCGGCAAAATATTTCTGTAAAATTGCAGCCTAAGGATGAATTGGTAATAACAGCTTATGGAAATGATGCTGATTTGATGAAACCATTCAATCAAAACTATTCCTCTTCCGAAATAGTAAGAACCTCCCCAATGATAGCCAATATTCCTAATGGCGGACAAAATACTCAATTAGGAACAATGTATATTATTGATGACGAGGGAAATATAAAATATCCGCTAATCGGAGAAATAAAAGTGAGTGGTCTTACAACCAATGAGGTGAAAAATGTATTGGAACAAAAAATGAAAAAATACATAAAAAAACCATTAGTTGAAGTTCGTCTCAGAAGTTTTAGAATTGCCGTGATGGGAGAGGTAGCCAATCCATCTAACTATATGATACAAAGTGGGCAAAAAATCAGTATTCTTGATGCTTTGGCAATGGCCGGTGATATTACTATTTATGGAAAACGGGATAATATATTGGTGCTAAGGGACGAAAATGGTAATATCACAAAACATAGATTAGACTTGACAGATGCCGAGAGTATCAATTCACCATATTTCTATCTACAACAAAATGATGTTGTCTATGTAACCCCTAATAAAACAAGAAGAAATTCTTCTAAATTTGGTAGCCAAACAGGGGTTTATGTAACCATAGGCTCGGTTGTAATATCAACACTTATCACAATTTTAACACTATTTATCAGAAAGTAATCATTGAAAATGGATAATAAAAATATTGAAAATCAGGAGGAAATCAATATTCAAGGAATGATAGAACCGTTTCTACGAAAGTGGCAATGGTTTGTCCTTTCCGTGGTAATGGTATTGTTTCTTACTTTTATTTTCCTGAAAATAAAAAGCCCAATTTACAAAATATCCTCTACAATTCTGATAAAAGAAGCCAAAAGTAGTGGTGGAGGAAAAGACGATTTAGCAATGGGATTGCTCGGAGAACTTTCCGTATTTGGAGGTATGGGATCCAACTCAGTAGAAAATGAATTGGAAATCCTAAAATCCAAAAAATTAATGAGAGATGTCGTCTTAAAAAATAATTTGCAAACCTCCGTATATGTCCTAAAATCATTAGGAAAAAAGGAGGTATATAAAGATAAAAGTCCAATCGTAGTAAGAATAATTAACGAAAATCTTGAAGAGAAATACCCCGAAAAACCAATACAATTAAATATTAAAGGTGATGCTGTGGAGTTAGTTTCCAAAGAATTGAGTAATTCACTGAAAACACAATTTGGAAGAGAAATAAAACTACCAGCTGTAACTTTTGTAATTGATAAAAATAAGAACTTCCGTCCAGAAAAAGATTTAGATTATAATCATTTGGAGATTTCGTTGGCTTCCATAGATAGCAGAGTTAGTAAATTGCAGGAAGAATATAGTGTGAATCTTGCTGATAAAAAAGCAACTGTAATAGTCCTAAATATTAATGTAGAAAATATAGAAAAAGGGAAGGATATTCTCAATGAATTAGTGAAATCCTATAATGCTGACGCTATTGAAGATAAGGATATTACGACCAAAAAGACTTTGGAGTTTATTGATGAAAGAATTAAATTAATTTCGGAGGAATTAGGGCAAGTAGAGAATAAGAAACAAGATTTTAAGCAAAAAAATAAACTATCGGATATAGATACCGAAGTGAAATTAGGCCTCGAAACTAATGCAGATGCTCGCAAAAAGCAGTTAGAGGTAGAAACTCAAATGAATATTAATAAAGCTCTTTTGAACTCAGTAGTGCATCTGAATGGGAATAGCCTTTTGCCGATAAATACTGGAGTGGAGAGTGCTGAAATTAATACGGGGATAGATGCTTATAATAGATTGGTGTTGGATAAAAATAGACTTTTGGAAAATGCTACTGACCAACATCCTGCTGTGGCGGAACTTAATAAGCAAATCCAAGAATTGAAAAAGAATATAATCAACACACTTAATAAAAATAAGCAAAGCTTAGAAATTGCTAACTCGGAATATGCAACGGAATTGGCAAAGATAGATGGGAAAATATCTAAGGTGCCATACTTGGAGAAAATTTTTAGAAATATAGAGAGAACTCAGCAAATTAAGGAAAATCTTTATCTTTTGTTATTGCAGAAAAGGGAAGAATCTGCAATAAGTCTCAATATTTCGGCACCAAAGGCAAGAGTGGTAGATGTAGCTTATGCCTCTGAAAAGCCTATTGCTCCGAAAAAAATAATTTATTATATTGGAGCGTTAATGCTCGGGTTGTTGGTACCGTTTTTGATAATCTATCTGAGACGATTGTTAAATGATAAAATCATTACAAAGCAGGATTTAGAGCGATTGGTGAAAGATAATATCTTGGTAGAGTTGCCAAGTATTCCTAAAAATGGTAGTGAATTAGTTGGGGTAAATGACTTATCCTCTATGGCAGAGGCTTTTAGGATATTGATAACAAATCTAAAATTTAAACTTCCAAATAGAGAGGATGGTAGGGTAGTATTAGTAACTTCCACCGTGAAAGGTGAGGGGAAAACATTTGTGTCTATCAATACAGCATTGACATTGGCGGGAGGAAAGTCACGGGTAGTCATCATTGGTGCGGATATTAGAAATCCTCAATTACAGAGATATGAAAGAGAAAGTAGAAGACTAAAAGGACTTACGGAGTATCTTCACGGTGATTTGGATGTGCAGGAAATAATACATCAATTCCCAGATAATACCAATATGGATATTATTTATTCGGGAATGATACCGCCGAATCCAACTGATTTATTGACAAATGGTAGATTTGACACCCTTATAGAGGAACTAAGACAAGATTATCAGTATATTATTATAGATTCAGCTCCGTTGTTGCTTGTGCCGGATACCTTGTTAATTGCTGATACGGCAGATGCTACAATTTATGTATCCCGTTCTAAACATACGAAGAATGACTTGATAGAGTTTGCAAATAAAAATATAAGAGAACATAAAATACATAATGTAGGATTTATTCTTAATGATGTTAATAAACACTTTTTCAGTTATGGACATAAATATAGCTATGGTTATCATAAAGAAAAGGAGCGTAAATCTTGGTGGAATAAAATTTTAAAATTTAAATAATGAAAATATGGAACATGATATAAGACCATGGGGGGAGTATTGGGTTTTGGAAGATGAAGCAAACTATAAAGTAAAAAGAATAAAAGTGAATGCAGGGGGAAGATTATCTCTTCAATATCACCACAAAAGAGGTGAAGTTTGGACAATTGTTTCTGGTGTGGGAACAGCTACTGTAGGTGATGAAATACGCGATTATAAGGCAGGCGAAGTAGTGCAAATCCCACAAGGGGTAGTGCATAGAATGGAAAATAAAACCACTGAGCCGATGTATTTCATAGAAGTGCAGTATGGAACTTATTTCGGAGAAGATGATATCGTAAGAATAGAAGACGACTATAATAGAATTTAAAATGAAAATCGTAAATGTAGTCCTCACAGGAGGGGTAGGTAGCCGTCTTTGGCCTTTGTCTCGTAAGAATAAACCTAAACAATACCTTAATTTAGTGGAAGGGAAATCACTTTTCCAACAGACTATTTTGAGAAATAGAAAAATTTGTGATGAATTGATGATTATTGGAAATGTGGATAATTATACCCTTTCTCGTTCGTCTTTGGAGGATTTAAAAATAGGAAAGTATAAGGAAATTATAGAGGCTACTCCGCGTAATACAGCGGCAGCAATAGCTTTTGGTGCAATGGCTCTTGATAAGGAGGATATAATGTTCGTAACACCATCAGACCATTTAATAGAAGATGATGAGGTTTATCAATATGCTGTTAATCAAGCAATTGATTTAGCAAAAAAAGATAATGTAGTTACTTTCGGATTAAAGCCTACAAAGCCCGAAACAGGCTATGGATATATTCATATAGAAGGAAATAAAGTGCTTGGATTCCGAGAAAAACCCAATAAAGATACTGCTGAAGAATTCCTAAAAGCAGGAAATTTTTATTGGAATTCAGGGATGTTCTGTTTCAAGGTGAAGGCGTTTTTGGATGAGTTAAAGAAATATGCTCCCGAAGTTTTTGAAAAGGCAAAAGAGGCATTTAACAATATTCAAGATAATTTTCTACCATTGGAGGAAAGTTTAAAAATCCCATCTATATCAGTGGATTATGCCATAATGGAGCGAACTAAGAGACTACAGGCTGTCATAGGGACATTCTATTGGTCGGATATGGGGTCTTTTGAATCCATCTACGAATATTATCAATCCAAAGGATATAAGGTAGATAATAAAGGAAATATGGTGATAGGTACCCAGTTACATACCGAGTTTTTAGGGTTGGAGGATTGCATCTTGGTGCATACTGACGATGTTATTCTGATATTGAGAAGAGAAAAAGTACAAGATGTAAAAGGAATATATGAGCGGTTGGAGAAAGAAAATCCATCATTAGTATAGTATGAAACGAGGTGGGAGGCAAATCATATTTAATATATTTTATCTGTATAGTGTGCAAGGATTGAATTTGATACTCCCAATTCTTGTGTTACCTTATTTGATAAGAACCTTGTCGATAGAGGCATTTGGAAAATATAGTTTTGTATTTGCTTTTTCTCAGTTTGTGATGCTTTTTGTGGATTTTGGTTTTAATCTTTCTGCTACGAAAAAAATTGCTGAAAATATTGATAATCCGAAAGTAGTCAAAAGTGTTTATTGGAATGTTACACTCATAAAATTGCTTCTTTCGGTGGTGTCACTACTTTTTGTATTTATTTTCGTGCTATTGGTTCCTAAAATTAGCCAGCACTTGGATGGTATTTTATATTCTTATATAATGGTGTTAGGGACTGTTTTTTTTCCTATTTGGTGGTTTCAAGGGAATAATAAAATGCGAGAACTGAGCATTGTGAGTGCCGTGTCGAAGATAGTTTCTTATCCTTTGATTTTTGTTTTTGTTCGGACGAAGGATGATTATAATAATGCTATCGTTATCCAATCGATGTCGTATTTTTTGGCAGGGATATTCTCGATAGTGTATCTATATAGAAATAATAGGGAATATTTCTCCGATTTGGAGTGGTTTGTTTCTCCAAGTAAATATATAGATGAGATGAAGGATTCTCTACCGATTTTCATTTCAAATTCGTCTATTAGCCTTTATACAAATAGTCTCACGATATTTTTGGGAGTATTTTCAACGGAATATAATGTCGGGTTATTTGGAGCGATGGAAAAAATTGTTCGAGCAATATGTTTTGGGATTTTATCACCGATTAATCAAGTTTGTTTTCCGATTATTGCACAATTGAAGAAGAATGATTTTGTCCGAGCAAGGAGAGTTTTTCAGTGTGTTTTCTTATTTACTTTGGGGATGATGCTGATGGTGTATCTTGGTTTGTGGTATTTCAGAGAAGATGTTATGACTTATCTTTTTAAAGGTTTTAAGGGAGTGGATCCTCTATTGAGCATATTTTTATTGATAATATTTCCTATTTCGTTGGGAGGTGTGTTGGGGCAGTTAGGCTTATTGGCTTTGGGTGGCAACCGAGAGAAAAGAGAATTCTCAAGAATATATACGATTGTTGGTGGGCTGAGTGTTCCTTTGTCTTTGGTGAGTATTTACTACTTTCATTTGGAGGGGGCTATAGCAGTAATGATACTTGTCGAGGTTGTTGTCTTTATGTTGTTTTTAGTGAAGATTATTCGTGCTGATTTTATTCAAAATAGATAAAATGCAATGGAGACGATATTATTGGGAATTGTATTTTTGTTATTTTCTTTTTTAGGATATTTGTTAGATAAGAAAATATTTAATCCATTATTTTTGGTGCCTTTTCTTTGGGGGGTGTTATTGGTATCTTTTGAGTTGATACCTAATGATTTGTTTCGTTTGCAAGAGCAGTTTCTTAAAGGGATATTCATTTGGGTAGTGAGTTTTTGTATTGGTGGATTATTTTTTTTGAAGATGAAAATACAGGCGGTGGATATTTATCACAAAAGACTATTTGATATTTATTTTTATATCGTTGTGGTATTTGCTCCGATGGCTCTTGTTATGTTGGTAGTAGAGGCAATACAATCCGGACCTGAGTTGTTTTTTATGAGATTAAGGATGATTAACACAGGGATAGATGAAGATGTTACATTCTCCTTAGGAAAGTTGGGGTATATTTTTAATTTTACAAATGTCTGTTGCTTACTATATACTTTATATTACGAAAAAGTATCAAAAAGGAAATACTATGTTATTCTAATATTTGCATTTTTATTGAGTCTTGTTACGCTTTCTCGCCTTAGTATGGTTTCGTTGTTTATATCAATATTTGCAATATTGTATACAAAGGGAAAATTGAGGAAGAAGCACTACGGATACTTTTTCATTATTTTTTTTATATTCATTATAATGATTACCTTGATGAGGAATTTCTCTGACGAGGCAGTGGATTTTGGAAATACTTTTGCTATTTATTTGTTTGCAGGTATGCCAGCCTTCGACACCTTACACCTTACACATCAGGAGTATGTTGGCGAAAATCTATTCCGATTTTATTATGCCGTTGCCGATAGCTTTGGAGCAACCTATGAGGTGAAAAATACGGTGTTGGACTATGTAAATGTGCCCACCCCTACCAATGTATATACTATTTTATATCCTTTTTATAAGGATTTTGGTTATTGGGGGATAGGTATATTTGGTTTATTATATGGAGCGATGTATAATACGCTACATCGAGGATATATTTTCCGAAATGGTATGTGTGTTATTTTGTATGCCATTATTTTACCCTATTTGTTTTCAGAGTTTTTGGGAGAGTTTATTTTTACAAATTTCTCTTCGCATTTGCAGATTTTCGGTGCTGTGATGATACCTTATTTATTCGTAAAAGGAAAAAGATGATAGATATACTTTTGGCAACATACAATGGAGAGCGATACATCAGGCAACAGATACACTCTCTCTTATCTCAAACTTATACCGATTGGAGGCTTCTAATCCACGATGATGGCTCCACAGATGAGACAATTAATATCATTAAAGATTTACAAAAAATAGATACAAGGGTAATCTTTTTAGAAGATAATATTAAATGTGGTGGGCCTGCCAATAATTTTTTACATATATTGAAAAATTATTCTACGGCTGAATATATTATCTTTTGTGACCAAGATGATATTTGGTTGGAAAATAAATTAGAAGTAATGCTATCACATTTTCAGCAGAATAAAGGTCCGCAAGGAGTCTTTACTGGTGGATATTTGTATTCTGAAAAGAAAGGTATTATGGGAATAATTCCCTCGCCGAGACTAAGTAGGTTTGATGAGACTTTCTTCATTGCGGGCGGTTTGCAAGGGTGTTCGTTTATGTTTAATAAAGAAATAGCGAACATAGCTAAACGATACGAGGGATATATGGTAATGCACGATTTTTTGCTTACATTGGTTACTCTCGCCTTTGGTTCGTTGGTTTATGTTGAAAACAAATTGATGCTCTACCGTCAAGAACACGAGGAAAAGGCTACGAAAAATGTTTCTAATGAGTCTGTATTGTATAATAGATTTCCTGTGATAGATGGCAAACATTATCAATCCTTGGTGAATTTTGTAGAACAGTTTTATCCAGAATTGAGTGAGCCTCAGAAAGAAAAATACCAAGAATTTATTCGATTCTATAAAGCTAATTCTTTAATGAAAAGAATAATAATCATATTGAAAAATAAATTTTCATTAAGAAACTCCACCATTATTTTAATTATAAAAATGTTAATTCGCCCCATAAAATGAAAATATCCATCATTACGGCAACATACAACAGAGCTTATTGCCTCCCAAATATATACAATAGTCTCCTCCGAAACTCGCATCGGCAAGATTTTGAGTGGATTTTGGTTGATGACGGCTCCATTGACGATACTGAGCAATTGGCAAGGAAGTGGCAGACAGAAAATAAGATTAATTTCAGATATTATAAAAAAGAAAATGAAGGGAAAACAAGAGCTATAAAATTGGGTTTTGATAAAGAACCTCGTGGAGAATATACTCTTATTTTGGACAGTGATGACTATCTTTCGGATAATGCTATTGAAATTATTATTAATAATGTAAGTTGTTTAGGACCAAAATTTATTGGAATATTAGGCCTGAAAGCCTTCACAAATGGCGAAATCGTAGGACAAAAATTTTATAGTGAAGAGTCTAATTATATTGATTTGTATTTTGGTAAAAAGTCAATCTCATCGGATAAATTATTCATTATAAAAACAGATATATACAAAAAAAGTTACGAACAACCCTTTGCAGGAGAAAAGTTTCTACCAGATAATATTCCTTACATCAATGCTAATATCTATGGGGGATATAAGCTCATTAATGAGATTTTTTATTATGGAGATTATCTTACTGATGGCATGACGAATAATGTATTCCGTATGGCAATGAATAATATTAATGGGTATATTTACGAAAAAAAACGACTGCAAACCGAAAAATTAACTTTGAAATTTCGTATATTAAACACAATAAAATACATTAATTATTCCATTTTAGGAAAACGGAATATTACGAAAATAATATGTTATTCAGAAGATAAACTATTAACCCTATTACTTTATTTTCCTGTATTGTTGGGATTGTATAGATATAGAAAATTAAAACTATCAAGTATAATAAAATGAGAGTTTTACATATAATTAATTCTTTACGAATGGGCGGAGCAGAAAAACTCCTTGCAGACTCTTTGCCTCTCTATCAGCAATTTGATGTTGAGGTAGATTTGCTATTACTTGATGCTGAAAATACCTCTTTTTTAGACGAGTTAAAACAAAAATTTACAGGGGAAATTTTCACTACAAAGGTGAAAAATTGCTATTCCCCTTTACAAATTTTGGCAATTCGAAAATATATCAAGAATTATGATTTAGTACATTGTCATTTGTTCCCGGTACTTTATTGGACGGCGATTGCAAAAATGTTTTTTGATAGGAGTAAAAAGTTGATTTTCAATGAGCATAATACTCATAATAGACGATTGAGTAATTCGCTGTTTTTGTATATAGATAGGTTCATTTATCTGTTTTACGAAAAAATAATAGCTATCACTCCCCAAGTGGAAAAAATTTTAATTGAAAAACTAAAATTATCACCTCAAAAGGTAGAAATAGTCTATAATGGGCTACTAATCCAGCAGTACCAAGATGCTCAACCTTATCATAAAACAGAATTTTTTGCCGAAGATGATAAAATTATTATCCAAATATCAAGATTTCAGTTGCAAAAAGACCAAAAAACTCTCATAAAGGCATTGACTCTACTACCTAATCAATATAAATTGTTACTCGTAGGGGATGGAGAATTGAGACCCGATTGCGAAAAGTTGGCAGTGGAACTAAATTTACAAAATCGTATAAGATTTTTAGGAAATAGGACAGACATTCCGAGACTTTTGAAAACGGCAGATATAGCCGTGCAATCGTCTCATTGGGAGGGGTTTGGGTTATCTGCTGTAGAGGCTATGGCATCTGGGAAACCTATCATAGCGAGTGATGTGGTAGGGCTTGGTGATGTAGTTCGTGGTTATGGACTTTTGTTTGAAAAGGAAAATGCCCATCATTTGGCTCAGCAAATTTTATCATTGGAGAATCCAGAATTATGTCAAAAGGTTATCGAAAAAGTTAAGAGGAGAGCTTCGGATTTTCATATTTCAAAAATGGTGGAACATTATATTAAAATCTATCGTAATTTAGATAATGAATAAGAAAAAAATACTTTTCGTAGCTTCTATTCCGAATCATATAAAGGCATTTCATCTTCCTTATCTTCAATGGTTTAAGGATAATGGTTGCGAGACTCATATCGCGACAAATGGTCCTTTGGAATCGCCGTGTATAGATAAATTCCATATTGTGAATTTTAGTAGGAGTATTTATAGTAAGGATAATTTTAAGGCATTTTTTCAACTAAAAAAAATTGTAGAAAGAGAACAATATGATTTGATAAATTGCCATACGCCAATTGCGGGAGCTATCACAAGAATGGCGTCGTATAGGGCAAGAAAAAATGGTACTAAAATAATCTATACGGCACATGGATTTCATTTCTATGATGGTGCTCCGTTTAGGAATTGGCTCTTTTTCTATCCTATTGAGAGATTATTAACAAGATATACCGATGCTTTGATTACCATTAATACAGAGGATTACCGTAGGATAAAAAGAATCGGTAGTAGTAGGTGTAAATATTTTTTAATCAATGGAATAGGTGTGGATTCTGATAAGTTTTTTCCAAAAAAAAGAGGGGCTAAAGAGTTGTTTTCAACAAAAAAAAATATTGTACTAACCTATGTAGCACGATTGGAGAAAGAAAAGGGGCATCATTTCCTGATCGATAGTATTATTAGAAATAAAGATACTTTTGAAGGGATAAAAATACAGTTCGTGGGAGATGGATATTTCAGTGATGAGTTGAAGCAAAAGGTTTCTCATAATGGCCTTGGGAATATTGTTTCGTTTTTGGGTTTTCGGGAGGATATTCCAGATATTTTCAGAGATAGTGATTTTGTATTGTCCGCGAGTGAGCGAGAGGGGTTGCCCATTAACATTGTGGAGGGGCTTCTGACGGGGCTTCCAGCGATAGCAACTATCAATAGAGGACATTTGGAACTTATTGATAATGAATGTAATGGGTTTCTTTTTCCAATTAATGATGAAAAGATGTTTATTGAAATCATTAGGAAAGTGAAGTCTAAAAAATATAATTATGAGAAGCTTAGTGAAAATGCTCTCCAAAAAGCAGTGAAGTTTAGTCTCAATAGTTCGTTGGATAAAATCACTAAAATTTATCAAGAAATTTTAGGAATTAAATAGAATCTTATTTAAAATTAGTATAAAAAAGTATATATTTGTACTTATATTTTATTTAAGAATATTAAAATGAGTTTGAAAAAGGTTGTTTTCATCGTTACCAATCTGAATGCAGGCGGTATAGAGACTGATGTTCTCCGTTTTTTGAGGTATTATGATGGACAATTGCTACCAATTGTGATATGTAAGGGCAACGAATATGGCGACCTTTATGAGGAGTATCAAAAAATCCAAAATATTAAGATAATACCGATGAATTTGGGATATTTTAACGCTTTTGGTTTTTGGTTTTTTAAGGTATTTTTAGACCGAGAGAATCCTGATTCTATTGTAGATTTTACAGGGAATTTTGCAGGGTTTCCGCTTTTTTGCGGTAGAATGGCGGGGGTGAGGAAGAGAATAGCTTTTTATAAACATTCGAGTAATATTTTTAAGGAAAATTTTATAAAATTATGGTATAATCGTTGGATGAGGGATTTGGTATATCGTAATGCTACGAGTATATTATTTAACTCTCGAACAGCAATGAATTTCTTTTTCAAAAATAAGAGGATTGACGATAGATTTGAGGTGATAAATAACGGAATAGATATTGACATATTTCTCAATACAAAAGATGACCTTCGGCAGGAGTTGGGGATACCTAAAGATGCTTTCGTAATAGGAAATGTGGGGCGATATACCGAAGTGAAGAATCAGAAGGCAGTACTGAAAGTAGCAGATAATCTTTGCCAAAGAGCAAGGGATATTTATTTTGTTGTCTGCGGAAAGGGTGTAGTGGATGGATTGTTACCTATGATAGATGGGAAACCTTACCGAAATCATATAAAATTATTAGATGTTCGCAAGGATATAGCCAAGGTACTGAACACATTAGATGCTTTTTATCTGCCATCTTATACCGAGGGGCAACCAAATGTTTTGATAGAAAATATGCTGATGGGAACTCCTTTTATAGCTTCTGATATAATGCCGATACGCGAGATGCTCCCAAAGGAGATGTTATCCAATTTAGTGGCACCTGATGATGTAATAACAGCAAGTGAATTACTATATAGAATATACGAAAATAAAGATAATACAAATGGAGAAATGATGATACAATGGGCTAAGAAAAAGTTTGATGCTAAGCATCAGTTTATGCAGTTTTACAATAAATTATAATGGATTTATATTTTGTAACAGATGCTAGATTTTATAAGGATACTGACGGGAGTATCTACGCTGGTGAAATGTCTTTTAATCATAATTTGTACAAAAGATATTTAAAGGTGTTTGATAAAATCTATATAATAGCACGGATTTTTGATGGAAGAAATAATCTTCCTAAGGAACATATCGTAGATAATGTAGAGATACTTCCTCTGCCTGCATTTTGTGATGTTTGGGGATTTTTAAGGAAATATAATGAGGTAAAGAGGTTAATGAAACAATATTTGGAGAATAAGAAAGATGCCATCATCATACGAGGAGTAGGAGGGGTGGGTTTTTTGGCATCTCAGTATTGTATGAAGCAAAATATCAATTATGGAATGGAAGTGATAGGCGACCCATATGATACCTTCGTGAAGGAAGTGATAAAGCATCCATTGCGAACATTATTCCGCTATCTATTTACTTACTTCCAAAAAAAAGCAGTCTATCACGCCTCATCGGCTATTTATGTTACTCAATATGCTCTACAGAAAAGATATCCCACAAAGATAGGAAGGCCATCTTTTTTTGCATCTGATGTATTTATTGATGACGACGATATTTTTCCAAAACAAATCCTCACTGATAAAAATAGACTTGATATCATTTGTGTCGGAGAATTAGAGGATTTGAGAAAATCTCCTGATAAATGTATCCATATTATCGCTGAGATGAATAGAAGAGGAATTGATACTCATCTGAAATGGTTAGGACGAGGTAGATATATGGAACGAATGAGGGCGCTAACTCGAAAGTTAGCCATTGAAGATAAAGTGCAATTTCTCGGTTCCGTGCAACGAGATGCTGTAGATAAACATCTGGATTCCTCTGATGTGTTTTTACTTTTGTCACACTCTGAGGGACTACCACGGGCAATGGTCGAGGCAATGTCTCGCGGGTTGCCATGTGTAGGAACGAATATTGGTGGAATTTCAGAATTGTTAGATGATGGATTTATCGTGCCGACTAGAGATATTTACAAAACTTGTGATATCCTACAAAATTTATTGAAATCACCAAAAATATATCGCCAACAATCCGAAAGGAATCTAATAAAAGCAAAACAATATACAAACAAAATTTTAGATAAAAAAAGAGAAGAATTCTACCAAACAATTAAAAAAAAGACCTATCAAAATACAAATAACTAATGCCGAAAAAATATGTAAGCAACCTCTTTAACGAGCATACTAAGGTTTTGTTGAAGAATTTTTTTTCTCTATCAGTATCTCAGTTGGTGGGTATGCTATCATCACTTGTTGTGTTGCCTTATGTGTTAAGAATCATAGGTGTAGCTCATTACGGGGAGATTATTTTTATTATGTCGTTAGGGGTTTATTTTCAGACGTTAATAGATTTTGGTTTTGGAGTAACAGCTGTACGGGATATTAATACATTTAAAGACAATAAAAAGAAAATTAACTTAATATACAGTAAGGTAATGCTCATAAAAATTGTTTTTTTGGTCATATCTGCTTTATTGATTTTTATATTAACAATATCCTTTGCAGAGTTTTATGAGTTGAGATTATTGGTGTTTTTTCGGATGATGATGCTCATTGGAGATAGTCTATTCCCAGATTGGTTTTTTCAAGGCGTTGAGCAGATGAAATACATAGCATATCTTAATGTAGGAGCAAAAATATTTTTCATCTTTGGAATATTTACTTTATTGAAATCCTCGGAGGATTATTGGCAATATTTTATGTTGCAGGGAGTTAGTTCATTAATATTAGGTTTTTTAGGACAATTTTTTTTATATTACAAATATCAAATTAAGTTTCATTTTTTGAAATATAAAAGCATTATTCAAAGTTTAAAAAAAGATTTTCCGATATTTGCCAATCAATATTTGCCAATTTTGTATAACAATACCACGATATTTTTATTAGGATTGTTGCAGGTGAAGACTGCTGTCGGAGTTTTTCATTCTATTAATACTATTGTGTTGGCTGGAATGATGTTGTTATATATTGTATCAAAGGTGTTTTTTCCTTTTTTAAATAAGAATAAAGCGTTTTTTCAAAAATATCAGCGATTGGTAATCTTTTTTACAATGATTATTATGCTTGCTATTTTGATATGTAATAGATTTATTTTTTGGTATTTAAATATAGAAAACTCAGAGGAGAATTTCATTGTGTTATTGGTACTTTTGTTGGGTTTTGTAGGTTATGCCTTTACTAATATTTACGAGCTGAATTATTTCATCATAAGACGGAAAGACAGATTAGTGTTACATAATACTATGATTGCATCGTTTTTGGGAGTACTTATTTCGTATCCGCTCATATATAGGTTTGGGGTGATTGGTGCTGCAGTTACTATTACCATTGTGAGGAGTTTTATGGGAGGGAGGATATATTATAAATATTTGATAACAAAGTGATTAATATTAAATAATGTATAAAAATTATTATAAACCAATATTTGATTTTTTGTTGGGAATATTACTTTTTTTATGTTTTAGTCCCATATTTTTGGTGGTGATGATGATATTGTATTTCGCTAATGGAGGTAGTCCATTTTTCTATCAATTAAGACCAGGGAAAGGCGGGAAAATATTTAAAATCATTAAGTTTAAAACAATGAATGATAAGAAAGATTCTCAAGGATATCTTCTCCCTGATGTAAATAGATTAACAAAAATAGGACTATTTATCCGAAAAACTTCATTGGACGAACTGCCTCAGTTACTGAACGTTATTAAAGGAGATATGTCTCTGATTGGACCACGACCACTATTGCCAGAATATTTGTTATTATATAATGAAAAACAGCATCGCCGTCATGAAATAAAACCAGGAATTACGGGCTGGGCTCAGGTGAATGGGAGAAATGCTATCTCGTGGAATAAAAAATTTGAATTGGATGTATGGTATGTAGATAATGTATCTCTATTATTGGATATTAAAATACTTTTTCTCACAATAAAAAAAGTTCTCCTCAGAGAGGGAATATCAGCTCAAGGGCAAGTAACTACGCAAAGATTTAAAGGAAATAATTAATATGAAAAAAATAGCAATCGTCGGAGCAGGAAAATATGGTTGTGAAATAGCTTGTATCATAAATAATATCAACGATATACAACGAGAGTGGGAGTTTATAGGATTTTTTGATGACGCTGAAAACCTCAAAAATACCGAAAATCACTATGGAAAGGTATTGGGAACTATAGAAGATTTGAATAATATCTCCGAAAAAATAGCAGTGATAATAGCTATTGGTAATACGAGGAGTATCCAGTCTATTGTTGGGCGGATTGATAATCCTAATATATATTTCCCAAATATCATACATCCATCGGTGTTGTTTTTGGATAAGAAAAATGTTCGTATAGGTAAGGGAAATATTATTTCTGCATATACCATCGTAAGTTGTAATGTGGAGATTGGCGATTTCAATATACTTAATACTCGTGTTACACTTGGACACGATAGTGGTATTGGTAGTTACAATGTATTTAGTCCTAATGTTCAAATTTCAGGGAGTGTGAAAGTTGGTAATGCAAACACCTTTGGCTTCAATTCGGGCGTAATTCAAAATTGTACGATTGGAGATAATAATAAGTTTGGTGTTGGTGCAATCCTCCTTCGTAATGCCAATAATGGAGATAACTATATGGGAAATCCAGCAATAAAAATGAAATTTTAGAAATGAAGTATTTGTTCAGAAACTACACTATAGAATATTTGTTTGATAACTCATTCTCTTTCAGTGGATATGGGGATATTAACAAACCAGATGGAGAATATGATGAATATACGATTTTTTATCAATTAAATCCATCTTTTACTCCCGAAGAGCAAGTTTTGGAGGTGGAGGAAATCAAGTCTAAAATCAGTTTTATACTTGGTATGGGGATTACGGAACGGATTGTGATTGTTAATTTGTATCGTAATACCACTGCCGATTGGCAACTAAAAAATAGACAGTTACTAGAGGCGATAGACAATTTTAATAATCATTTTCTACGAGAAAAAATACAACAGTATAGTAATGTTAAGGTATTGGATATCAATATTTTTTGTCAGAATCAAACATTATCTTTAATAGATTGGCGTTTTTTCTTCACCGCTCAGATGGTGATTAATCCCAAATTGGCAAAAAACTTCAAGAAGTGGTATCAAAAACAGACTGAGATTTTGGATTTGAAACGAAAAAAGTGTATCGTTTTGGATTGTGATAATACCCTTTGGGGAGGTATTGTTGGCGAAGATGGCACCCACGGAATTCAGCTGGGAATGGATTACCCGGGTATTTGTTTCAAAAATTTCCAAAACCTCTTGTTGCAACTTTCTCAAAAAGGGGTAATTTTGGCAGTATGTAGCAAAAATAATCTGAAAGATGTACAAGATGTATGGGAAAATAATCCGAATAACCTTATCAATAGCGATGTTCTTTCGGCGTATAGAATCAATTGGCAAGATAAGGCATCTAATATAAAATCCATTGCCGAAGAACTCAATATCGGTACTGATAGCATCGTATTCATTGATGATAACCCAATGGAAAGGAATTTGGTGAAGAATTTCCTACCAGAGGTGGAGATTCCCGAATTTCCAAAAAATCCATACGAATTGATAGATTTTTTCTGGGAAATATATCATCAATATTTTGCTGTGTATGAACTTTCGCAAGAGGACATACATAAAACTCAACAATATAAAGAGAACTTTTTCCGAAATGAAAGTAAAAAAGCTTTTGAAAATATAGATGAATATATTGAAAGTCTTGAAATACAAGTAGATATATTTAAGGCGAATGAGTCTAACATCACCCGTATTGCTCAAATGACACAAAAAACGAACCAGTTTAACCTCACGACTAAACGCTATACAGAGGAACAATTAAAAGGGTTATTGGATACTGGGGCGAGTATTTTTTGTGCAAATGTAAAGGATAAATTTGGTGATAATGGTATTACTATTGCTAGTATCATTACTGAGAGTGAAACGGAGTTGTATCTGGATTCTTATCTGCTGAGTTGTAGAATATTAGGGAGAGATATTGAAAAAATAACCCTTCTTAAAATATTAGAAAAAGTAAATGAAGGGAAACATAAAAAAATCACAGCAAGATACATCCCTACTAAAAAGAATATAATGGCAAGGGACTTTTTGGAGAAAATAGGTTTTCAGTTGGAGAAAACGGATGCCGAAGGAAATAAGTTTTATATTTTTGACGAGACGGCGAAACAAGAAATTAAGGAATACTATACAATAACATTTATTTAGATTATGAGACAGCAAATAATAGAAATTATGGCAAGGGTTTTTGAAATGGATATTGCCGATTTTCCTACTGAAATTAATAAAGATACCATAGAAAATTGGGATTCTCTGAGGCATCTAAATCTCATTTCCGAGTTGGAGGAAACTTTTGAAAAAAACTTTGAAATGGAAGATTTTTCTGATATGACCTCTTTGGATAATATTATTTTAATGTTGGAAAAATAGTTTTGATTTTTAGAAAAAAATAATAAATGAATTCAAAAATATGGCTCTCTTCTCCTCATATGGGTGGATCGGAGTTGAAGTATATTCACGATGCTTTTGATGCAAATTGGGTAGCTCCACTTGGAGCAAATGTTGATGGCTTTGAGAGAGATTTGGAGATATTCTTAGGTGGAGATGTAAGAGTATCAGCACTCTCAGCGGGTACGGCGGGGCTTCATTTGGCTCTTATCCAATGCGGTGTGCAGGCAGGTGATGAGGTTATTTGTCAATCTATGACTTTCTCTGCATCAGCAAATCCTATTGTGTATCAAGGGGCTATACCCATTTTTGTAGATTCCGAAAAAGATACTTGGAATATGTGTCCCAAGGCTTTGGAGGAAGCAATCACTGACCGAATAAGAAAGGGTAAAAAGCCAAAGGCAATTATTGTGGTGTCTCTATATGGAATGCCATTTAAGGTTGAGGAAATTCTTTCAATTGCGAAAAAATATGATATTCCTTTGATTGAAGACGCTGCCGAGGCATTAGGCTCTACATATAAAAATCAGCATTGTGGTACTTTTGGAAAATTTAGCGTTTTATCGTTTAATGGAAACAAAATAATAACTACTTCGGGTGGAGGTGCTTTGGTATGCCATACTCAGGAAGAAAAGACAAAGACTATTTTTCTTTCTACACAAGCCAGAGATAATGCTCCTCATTATCAGCATTCGGAAATAGGGTATAATTATCGTATGAGTAATATATCAGCGGGGATTGGGCGTGGGCAGATGGAGGTTTTGGAGGATAGGATAAAGGCACGCAGGGAGATGAATTTATTTTATCGAGAATTATTTGAGGATATTGATGGTGTGGAAGTACTTAAAGAACCAAATCAAGATTTTTTTTCAAATCATTGGCTTACTGCGATTTTAGTTGATGAAAAAATAGTAGGATTCAATAGGGAAGAGCTAAGATTAAAGTTGGCAGAAAACGATATAGAATCTCGCCCATTATGGAAACCTATGCATCTGCAACCAGTGTTTGCCAATAGTCCTTATTATGGTGGAAATGTGGCAGAAACATTATTTAATGATGGTCTGTGCCTACCTTCAGGGTCTAATCTTACGACTGAAGATAGAGAGCGAATCAGCCGAGTAATAAAAAGTGTAATATCAAAATAATTTTTTGACTTGTGAATATTAATAAAGCGGATTTAAACGAATTAGAATTTACGGAACTCCTCTCGGAAATCATACCTTTTGTGTATTCTCAAAAAACTGCTGATAGATTGGCAAACCTCCGCCCAATGCCTTTTGATGAGGCTAAAAAAGCATTGAAAAAAACTTCAGAATTTTTATCCAGTTTTGAGAGTGCTAATGCCATCCCTTTCAATGAGTATGAGGATATAGAGCAGGAACTAAAATTGATGATGATTGAAGATTTTCGGCTGGAAAATAAATCTTTTATCCGTATAAAAAATATTACTGAACAGGTCGGAAGGTTACAAAAATTTTTTCCAACACTTGCTGATACCTTCCCAACACTCAATGAGGAGGTACGGGGTTTGGTATATCGTAAAGAGATTGTTGAGAAAATTGATAAAGTGCTTAATCGTTTTGGTGAAGTAAAATCCGAAGCCTCAGCGAACCTTAGAGTATTGAGAGAAGAAATAGGTATGGCTCGGAAAAGCATTGATGAGAATTTTAATAAGACGCTCAATTTCTACGCTCAAAATGATTTTTTAGACGATATACGAGAGACGATTATGGATGACCAGAGAGTGCTTGCCGTGAAATCGGTCTTCAAAAAAAGAGTCTCAGGACGCGTTTTAGGAACTTCAAAAACGGGGTCTATTACCTATATTCAGCCCGATTCTGTTATAAAACATTATTTTAAACTGAGAGAAACTCAGGATGAGGAAAAAAAGGAAATAGATAGAATTTTAAGGAAATTAACAGCCGAACTAAGAGAATTTAACTTGGAGTTATCTGATTATCAGTCATATATATATGATTTGGATATTACGAGAGCAAAAGCTAAATTTGCTGAAAAAATCGGTGGTGTGCTTCCCAAAATTAATTCTCACCCTACTTTGAGGCTTATTAATGCATATCATCCTTTACTTTGGATTAGAAATAAGGAGGAAAATAAACCAACTTTTCCGCAGACAATTACCCTCACTGAGCATAGTAGGATTATTTGTATATCAGGACCCAATGCAGGAGGAAAGTCTATCACTTTGAAAACTTTGGGATTGTTGCAACTGATGATTCAGTCGGGGATTTTAGTGCCAGTGCATCAGAAATCTGAGATGTTTTTCTTTGATAAGATAATGACGGATATTGGGGATAATCAATCTATAGAGAACCATCTATCTACCTACTCTTCAAGGTTGAAAAAAATGTCTGGAATGATAAGACAAGCAGATGAGCGAACTTTGCTTTTGATTGATGAGTTCGGTACAGGTTCTGACCCAGAGTTGGGAGGAGCTTTGGCAGAGAGTTTTTTGGAATTTTTTTACGAAAAGAGAAGTTTTGCTATCATTACAACGCATTATACCAATATAAAACTGCGGATAGAACAGCTCCCAGCGTGCAAAAACGCAGCAATGTTATTTGATGAAAATAGTCTCGAGCCACTCTATAAATTGGAGATGGGGCAGGCGGGAAGTTCTTTTACTTTTGAGGTGGCAGAGAAAAATAATATACCGAGGTTCATTATCAAATCCGCCCAAAAAAAGATAGAAAAAGATGTGGTCAATCTTGATAAAACTATTGTAAAACTTCAACAAGAAAAATATGAGGTAGAGAAACTGAAATCAGACTTGGAAGAAAAAAAGGAATCCGTAGCCGATAAGAGGGATAATTTGAAAAAACTGAACCAACAAATAGAGCAGAAACTTTATAATTTCCAGAAACTTTATGAGGACGAGCACCGTAAATTACAGTTTGGAAATCGTATAGAGGTATTTATTGATAGCTACATCAAAGGAAAACCTCGTAAGGAAATAGTGAAGGATTTTGTGAAAATATTGGAACAAGAAAAATATAAAAAATTAGAAACAGATAAAGATGAATCTAAACGATTGCAAATCGTAAAGAGAAAAATCACACAGCAACTCAAAAAGCAGGAAGTGATAGAAAAAATTGCAGAAACCAATGAGAAATTAGAGGAAAAAAGGCGCGAAGAACGAAAAATATGGTTGAAAGTAGGGCAAAGAGTGAGGATAATTGGTGGAACAAGTGTCGGTGTGATTGAGAAAATATCCAAAGACAAGGCAGTGATTAATTACGGAATATTCAAGACTACAATAAGTACAGACGAGTTGGAGAGAATATGATAATTTAAATTATTTTTAAAATGGAATTAAAGGCAGTTTTATTTGATATGGACGGAGTGATTGTAGATACCGAGCCATTGCACAGAAAGGCGTATTTTAAAACTTTTGAGGATTTGGGAATTGAGGTTTCTGATGATTTATATAATTCATTTACAGGGAATTCTACGAAAAAAGTTTGCGAAACCTTGATTAGTCGTTTTGGACTTCGTCAGACGATAGAGGAGATTTCGGAGATGAAGAGAAGGTATTTTAAACATTTCTTTGATACGGATGAGGATTTCCAATTGTTGCCGAATATATATCAATTATTTGAGGCTTACCAAAAGGCAGGTATTGTGATGATTTTGGCGTCTTCTGCCTCGATGAATACGATTGATTGGGTATTTGAAAAATTTCAAATAGGGCATTTCTTTAAGGGGAAAATAAGTGGTGCAGAGTTGAAAGAATCTAAGCCCAATCCAGAGATATTTAATCTTGCTTCGGAAATTTCGGGTTATCCGAAAGAGAATTGTATTGTTGTAGAGGATTCTACAAATGGGATTTTGGCAGCTCACCGAGCAGGAATATTTTGTGTGGCATATAAGAGCCGACATTCTAAAAACCAAGATTATACATTGGCGAATATGATTGTAGAAGATTTTTTGGATATTTTGCCAGAAAAGATGAAAAATATTGGATAAGAATAGTGTAGTTTTTAGAGAATAACAAAAAATAACTATATTTGCATAAATAATTATATATAATAATGAAAACACAAAAGATAGGAATAACTTTTTCAGCGTTTGATTTGCTACACGCGGGACATATAAAGATGTTAGAAGAAGCAAAAACAATCTGTGATTACCTTATTGTTGGACTACAGATAGACCCTTCTTTGGATAGACCTCAGAAGAACAAACCCACTCAATCGGTAGTTGAGCGATATATACAGCTGAAAGCCTGCCGTTCCGTAGATGAGATTATTCCATATAATACAGAGGAAGACTTAATGGATATTCTTCAATCATTTGTTATAGATGTGAGAATTATTGGTGATGATTATCGTGATAAGGACTTCACAGGAAAACAATATTGCGAAGATAAAGGGATACAGATTTATTATAACAAGAGAGATCATCGTTTTTCAAGTTCAGCATTGAAAAAGGCTGTTTATGAGCAAGAAAGAGATAAATTAAACAAATAAATGAAACTAATAGAGACTCCACTAAAAGATTGTTATATCATAGAACCTATTATTTTTGAAGATGATAGAGGTTATTTTTATGAGAAATATAATGAAAAGAGATTTGAGAACCTTACGGGACTGAATGGACATTTCGTACAAGATAATATTTCTAAATCTTCATATGGAGTACTCAGAGGGTTGCATTTGCAAAAAGGAGAATACGCTCAGGCAAAATTAGTATCTTGCTTAGAGGGTGAGGTTTGGGATGTTGCTGTGGATTTGCGAGTAGATTCACCTACTTTTGGTCAATGGTATGGAGTGGAACTCACAGCAGAGAATAAGAGACAATTCTATATTCCAAGAGGTTTTGCTCACGGATTTTCGGTACTCAGTGATATTGCAATTTTCACCTATAAGTGCGATAATTTTTATAATAAAGAGTCCGAAGGAGGTATACTTTGGAATGATACAGACCTTAATATAGATTGGAAACTGCCGACTGAAGTTATCCAACTTTCTGAGAAAGATAAAATTCAACCATTGTTTAAAGAGAGAAATTATTAAATGAAGAATATCATCATTACAGGCGGAGCAGGATTTATAGGCTCTCATACAGTAAGGAAATTTGTAAAAGAATTACCACATATTAACATTATCAATCTTGATGCTTTAACTTATGCGGGTAATTTGGAAAATCTCAAAGATATAGAAAGAGCGCCTAATTATATTTTTGAAAAGGTAGATATTACCAATGCTGAGCAATTGAGAAAGGTATTTGAAAAATATAATCCAGATGCTGTGGTGCATCTTGCAGCAGAATCCCATGTGGATAGAAGTATTACCGATCCGAATGCTTTCATTAATACAAATGTATTTGGTACCGCAAATTTATTGAATCTTTGTCGTGAATTTTGGGAATTAAAAACAGAACATTCTCACGGGAATTATCCTGATACTCCGCGAAAAAATCTCTTTTATCATATCTCCACAGATGAGGTTTATGGAGCCTTAGGAGAGACTGGATTTTTTACCGAAGAGACTCCATACGCTCCGAAATCACCTTATTCTGCAAGTAAAGCAGCCTCCGATCATCTCGTGAGGGCATATGGAAATACCTATGGATTGCCATATATTATTTCAAATTGTTCTAATAACTATGGGCCAAATCATTTTCCAGAGAAATTGATACCGCTCTGTATTTTTAATATCATTAATGAAAAACCTTTACCAATTTATGGAGATGGACAATATACTCGAGATTGGCTTTTTGTGATAGACCACGCTCGGGCAATTTTCCAAATTTTTCACGAAGCAAAAACAGGCTCTACCTATAATATTGGCGGATTTAATGAGTGGAAGAATATAGACTTAATAAAGGAACTTATTAAGCAAATGGATATAAAATTAGGCAGACCAAGTGGTTACTCTGAGAAACTGATAACTTTCGTAAAGGACCGACCTGGACACGATAAACGATATGCCATAGATGCTACGAAACTTAATAGAGATTTGGGATGGAAGCCTTCAGTAACTTTTGAAGAAGGACTTGCTAAGACGATTGATTGGTTCTTAGAAAATGAAGAATGGCTGAATAGTGTAACTTCTGGTGATTATCAAAAATATTACGAGAAGCAATATCTATAGATAAGTATTTATTAAAAACACAAATTAATGATAAAATTAATGATAAAATAAAACGATGAAAGGAATAATCTTAGCAGGTGGGTCGGGAACAAGACTCTACCCACTAACAATCGCAGTGAGTAAGCAACTAATGCCCGTCTATGACAAGCCGATGATATATTATCCGCTATCTACATTGCTTTTGGCAGGTATTCGAGATATTCTCATCATCACCACTCCACACGATCAACCTTCTTTCCAAAAACTTTTGGGAGATGGCTCACAAATTGGTTGTAGATTTGAGTATAAGGTACAACCTTCCCCTGATGGACTGGCACAAGCCTTTATTCTTGGTGAGGAATTTATTGGAGAAGATTCTGTGGCATTGGTTTTGGGGGATAATATTTTTTATGGGACAGGACTTTCCCAGCTTTTGGAAAGTAAGGTAAATGTAAAAGGTGGTTGTGTATTTGCCTATAAAGTATCCGACCCCGAGAGATATGGTGTTGTTGAATTTGACAAGGATTTTAGAGCGGTTTCTATTGAAGAGAAACCTAAAGTTCCAAAATCTCATTATGCTGTGCCAGGCCTATATTTTTATGATAATTCTGTCGTAGAATATGCTAAAAATCTAAAACCTTCGGAAAGAGGCGAATTAGAAATTACAGACATTAATAAAATATACCTTGAAAAAGGCGAATTAGAAGTAGGTGTAATGAGTCGAGGAACAGCTTGGTTAGATACAGGAACTTTTGACTCTCTTCACGAGGCGTCAGAGTTTGTGAAAGTCTTAGAAAAAAGACAAGGTTTTAAGGTTTCTTGCATTGAAGAGATAGCTTATCATAAGGGATTTATTAATGAGGAACAACTCCTAAAATCTGCTGAAAAATATGGGAAAAGCGGATATGGTGCCTATCTAAAACGATTGATAAAATAAAAAATAGAGATTGCATAATCTCTATTTTTTTCTTAAAAAATGTATACCATCTCTCAAAGGTAGGATGAAACTATCAAAGTCCTCATCAGCGGAGGCAAGGTCATTTAGTTCCTTTATTTTTTTTGTCATTTTACTTTTTGGCGTTTCTTCTAATACTTTTCCATACCAAAGGACATTATCAAATAAGACTACGGAACCGCTTTTTAATAGTGGTTTTATCAGTTGAAAATAATCTACATAGGCAGATTTGTTGGCATCAATGAATACCAAGTCAAAGGTTTCTGAGCAGTTTTTTAGGTATTCTCTGGCATCTTGTAACTTAAACTCTATTTGTTTTGAAAAATCACTTTCAGTAAAATATTTTTTAGGAATGTAAGAGAGTTCTTCGTTGATATCTAAGGTTATAATCTTACCATCTTTTGCTAATCCTTCGGCCATACATAGTGTTGCATATCCTGTAAAGGTCCCTAATTCCAAAATTCTTTTTGGCGAAAGCATTTTGGATATTGTAGCGAGAAATCTTCCTTGTTGTATTCCTGAAATCATATGAGATTGGGGAGCATCTTTGTAGGTTTCTTCCCTCAATTTTGCCAACAATGAAGACTCTTGCGAGGTATGTTGCTCCAAATAATTATCCATTTCGGGATTTAATTCACTGAAAAAACTCATCTTTTTTTTTAGATTGTTTTAGGTTAAATATTGGACAAATATAATGAAAAATCGTAATTTTGTAGATTATTATTTATTCAAATGATGAAGGCGTATCTTAAACTTTTACGGGTAGAGCAATGGGTAAAAAATTTATTCGTATTCATTCCGTTGTTCTTTTCAGGGAAAATATTTGAAACAACTCAACTATTCGAGACGATTTTTTCATTTATAATATTTTCATTTACAGCGAGTTCTATATATATTATTAATGATTATAGTGATATAGAATCAGATAGAGTTCATCCTGAGAAGTGTAGGCGACCTCTTGCGAGTGGTGAAATTTCCGTAGGGCGAGCAAAGCTTGTTTTGGTAGGGTTGGTTATTTCCACAATTGGACTGATTATTTCGTTGAGTGATGTTTTTGGGTATAATGTTTTGAAATTTGGAGCGGTCATATCCTCATATTTTGTGATGAATCTAGCCTATACATTTAGGCTAAAACATATTGCCATTGTGGATATTAGCATTATTGCAGTGGGATTTGTGCTACGCGTTTTGGCGGGAGGATATGCTACGGGGATAGTTGTTTCTCAGTGGGCTATTATATTGACTTTTGTACTGGCATTGGTCTTGGCAGTAGGGAAAAGGCGAGGAGAATTGGTTAATACACAACTTTTGGGGAATACTCGAAAAGCATTAGATGGGTATAATATCCAATTTGCAGATATTGTGCTATCTATCTCTGTTACATTGGCAATTGTTTCGTATATTATGTTCGTTATAAGTCCAGAAACTCAGAAGGAATTTACTAATAAGGTGTTCTATACATTTATTTTTGTGATTTTTGCCTTTTTAAGGTACCTTCAGCAGACGCTAGTCTATAACCGAACGGAGTCGCCTACGAAGATGATATATAAGGATCGATACATTCAGGTAGTGCTGGCGTTGTGGGGATTTGCCTTTTTGATATTGATTTATTTTAAAGATTAACCTGATATTTCTATATTAATATAATGAAACAAAAAATAACGAATTGGGGGAATTTTCCTGTGGTGGAAAAGGAGATGAAATCCGAAGATTCTTTACAAAAAATAAAAGATTTTGTACTTAGCCATAAAGAGGTGATAGCTCGTGGTAATGGGCGTTGCTATGGTGATGCCTCACTTGGGGAGAATATTTTTTCTACGAAAAGACTGAATAAATTTATTGGTTTCGATAAAATAGAGGGTGTTTTGGAGTGTGAAGCGGGCGTGTTACTTTCTGATATTTTGGAAATTAGCGTTCCTCAGGGATATTTCCTTAATGTTACTCCTGGTACAAAATTTGTGAGCGTCGGTGGAGCGATAGCTTCTGATGTTCATGGGAAAAATCATCACTCCGAAGGGTGTTTTTCGGAGTATGTTTTGGAATTTAAATTGATGAAAGAAAATGCAGAAGTAATCACTTGTTCTCGCGAAGAGAATGCCGAAGATTTTTGGGCAACTGTGGGAGGTATGGGACTTACAGGGATTATTCTTTCTGCAAAAATAAAACTGAAAAATATAGAAACTGCCTATATACGACAAGAGAGTATCAAGGCGGATAATTTGGACGAGATATTTCAACTTTTTGAAGAGAGTGAAGGTTGGCTTTATAATGTTGCGTGGATAGATTGCCTACAAAAGGGCGAAAATATAGGTCGTTCTATCTTAATGAGAGGTTATCACGCCTTACGAGAGGAATTGCCACCAAAATTACATAAAAATCCATTGAAAAATCCAAGAAAAATAATGCCTACTATTCCGTTTTATTTCCCAAGTTGGGTGCTGAATAGTTTTACGATTAAGATTTTTAATTGGCTGTATTACAATAAACAAACAAAAAAAAGTGTAGAGGGCTTTGTACATTACGAGCCATTTTTTTATCCACTTGATGTAATCAATGAATGGAACAAAATATATGGTAAAAAAGGATTTATTCAATATCAAATGGTAATTCCTAAGGAAAAAGGAAAGGAGGGGATGCGGAAGATATTGGAAACTATTGCCGACTCTGGGAATGGTTCGTTCTTAGCAGTGTTGAAGTTATTTGGTGAAAACAATCCAAAGGCCTATAATTCGTTCCCAATGGAGGGATATACTTTGGCATTGGATTTTAAAGTAAATGATAAACTGAAATACTTGGTAGAGGAATTGGACAAAATTGTAGAAGAATTTGGCGGAAGAATTTATCTTACGAAGGATTCTATGAGTAACCCGAAACTTACTAATTACCTCCGAAATGTGGATAGCCCAAAGTTCGTATCTCTACAAAGAAAGAGGATTTTAGGTTTTTAGTGTGGAATATTAATTAACAAAGTGAAAAAATGATTGTTTTAGGAAGTAACTCGGAAGTGGCACAGGCATTCGTGGAGAAGGTATTGAGCGAAGGCCAACGATTTGAAAAAATATATCTGCTGACCTCTAATAAAGAGAATACAGAGAAATTTGCAAGACATATAGATGTGAAATATGTCCAAAACTCCGAGATTATAGAGTTTGATTTATTGAAAGATAATGACTATCATCGATTGAATCATATAGACTCCGATTTATTGTTTTGTGCCTCTGGTTATTTGGGTATGAATACGGCTGATGGACTTTACAACGATATCAATACTACAAAAATTATTGATATTAACTATGCAAAATTGGTTCCTTTAATGAATTATTTTGCTCAAAAATTTGAGGCTAAAAGAAGTGGAACTATCATTGGGCTGTCCTCAGTAGCAGGCGAAAGAGGGAGACAGAGTAATTTTATTTATGGATCAGCAAAGGCTGGTTTTACCGCTTATCTTAGTGGGCTTAGAAATTACCTCTACGATAAAAAAGTAAATGTATTATCTGTAATTCCTGGATTTATGGCGACGAAAATGACGGAAGGTATGCCTCTTAATCCAAAACTAACTGCTTCTCCAAAGCAAGCTGCCAACTGCATTTATAAGGCTTATAAAAATAAAAAAAATGTAGTTTATGTATTACCAATTTGGTGGGTTATTATGATGATTATTAGAAATATACCAGAGTTTATTTTTAAAAGATTAAAACTTTAATCATTAAAAATGAAAAAAGTATATTTTTTTGATTTTGATGGTACTCTTACCTATAAGGATACGATGTTCCTATTCCTGAAATATTATCATCCAGCGGTGTATTGGAGACAATTTATATGGCATATTCCATTGTTTGTCTTGTTAAAATTAAAATTGATAGATGCCGAAAAAGTAAAACAAAAATTCGTGTATTCTATCTTAAAAGGGGCAACCAAAGAGGAATTAACCACCAAGGCAACTCACTTTTTTGAAAAATATTATCCAAATTTGATACGACCAAAGGCCTTGAAATTCATAGAGGAAATCAACAAGGAAGGTGCGAGAGCTTATTTAGTGACGGCCTCATTGGATATTTGGACAAAACCTTTTGCAGATAAATTCGGATTCGGATTAATAGCTACTAAAACAAAATTTGTAGAAGGAAAAATAGTAAAAGAATTTGATTCTAAAAATTGTAATGGACAAGAAAAAGTTAATCGCATCCTCTCGGAAATAGGGGAAAATGATACCTATACCACCGTTGCCTTTGGGGATACGAATGGAGATAGAGAGATGCTTTCTTGGGCAAGCGAAGGATATTTTAGATATTTTCATTAGTCAATAATTAATATAAATTAATAAATAAAAAATATAGCGAATGGAAAGTGTTTGTAGATAAAATTCATATGCTAAAAGTATTTTATATTTTAGGTGAAAATATTTGAATATTTATTTGGAATATATATGGCAATTTTCTATTTTTGCGAAACTAAAAAAATAGAAAAAATATTATGAATTGTTCGCTTAAAAATTTGCATAAGTCTTTGAAAATATGTGTCTTTGAGTGCGGAATCGAACAGCGAACAAATTTTATAATAAACAACCTTATTTGAGTATAAAAAAATCCATTTTGGGGAAATATTTTTCTCCGAAATGGATTTTTTTATGTGTGAAAAATTAAACGGACACATTTTGGCGTAGTGGGGATTTAACTTTGTGCTATTAAAAATAAAAAACGAACAGAAAAACCTAAAAATAAATTTTCAAATCATAATAAAAATGGGAATCAATAATTTGAACAACCTACACCTCATAGAGCAGCAGGTTACGGCATTACAACAAGCCATCACAAATTTAGAAACGGCTCTGAAGCCTATAAATATCAATCTCTCTCCAGAAGACCGCACGAAATACGGCAGAGTGAATGAGCAGAATAAACTCTTCATCAATAAGGTACATGATTTTGTACAAACACAGCCTGACCTCAAGTCTCCTGATGTAGATTGGGAGGAGTTTGCTAAGGATTATAAGAGCAGAAACCTTTATGAAAGTGCAATCAATAGACTAGAAAGCCTTGTCATTAAAATGAAAAATTCTAAAATTTTACATGACTATGATAATTACCAAGATGCACTGAATGACTATGCCTATACTAGCTATAAAGCAGGGTCTAAAATCGTAGGATATGAGGATAAGCTGAAAGAATTGAAACAATTTTTTGCAAAAAACCGCAAAAGCACCGCTCCTAAAGAAGACAAACAAGCATAAAACCTTGCTAGGCATCTGGCAGATGATGATTTTCATGCTCTGAATGATGAAAACCATGCTCCGGAGGTTGATTTTACTCATAAATATGACCTCCAAGGTCATCCCGAGGAGCTTTTTAATCATATTTATCACTAAAATGATCATATGAACCACCTTTTTGATGGTAATTATCATCTTTTAGGTCATACGAAGGAGCTAAATCATACTCCAAATGATGAAAAACATATTCCAAAGCATGAAAATCATCTTCCTGACTATATCTAGACTATTGAGAAGGAGTAAATCCATCTTCACAATGATGAATAACTTACTCCAAAATATGTAAGAAAAATAAGAAACATTTAATTTTTTATATAATGAAAAAACAAATATTAGCATTAGGGTTAATTCTCACCCTATCCGTAGCAGTAACCAACTGCTCAAGAGAGGAAGCACAAAAAGCCATTAATGGTATCAATGGGAAAGATGGGACAGCTATTCTTTCCGGAGAATCTACTCCTGCACTTAATGTAGGAAATATAGGTGACTACTATTTTGACAAATCTTCTCAAAAACTATACGGCCCTAAAAAAGCTGATGGATGGGGAAAACCCGTAACCCTAAAAGGAACTGATGGGGAAAAAGGAGAGAAAGGAGAAAAAGGGGAAAAAGGTAACGATGGTACTCAAATAATTCCAGGAATAGGCGCTCCTACACCAAGCATAGGAAACAACGGTGATTGGTATATCGATACTAAAAACAAAAAACTCTATGGTCCTAAAACACAAAATGGATGGGGAGATGGTTTTATTCTAGGAAATGGAGGCTCCGTATCCAGCCTAAGAGGTGATTACATCCTTGACAAGAGTGGGGTAATACTATTCAAATGGTATAATAGCGAAATAACTGATGTTGATATGCAAAGTGACCCTGAACTAAAAAATGTAACCATCATCGCTAATGAAGCCTTTAGAAACAGATCTCTCAAAAGTATTGTTTTACCTAACAATCTAACAAAAATAGGTAATTATGCCTTCGAATCCAATCAACTTACCAGCGTAACTATTCCTAATAGAGTAACGAGTATCGGTCAAAGTGCCTTCGAATCCAATCAACTTACCAGCGTAACTATTCCTAATAGTGTAACAAGTATTGGTGATATTGCTTTCTCTGAAAATAAACTTACCAGCGTAACTATTCCTAATAGTGTAACGAGTATCGGTAATTATGCCTTCTCTAACAATAAACTTACCAGCGTAACTATTCCTAATAGTGTAACAAGTATCGGTCAAAGTGCCTTCTATTTCAATCAACTTACCAGTGTAACTATTCCTAATAGTGTAACAAGTATCGGTCAAAGTGCCTTCGAATCCAATCAACTTACCAGCGTAACTATTCCTAATAGTGTAACAAGTATCGGTAATTATGCCTTCGGATCCAGTCAACTTACCAGCGTAACTATTCATGCTGTTAACCCTCCTACTGCTGATAGAGGAGGTATATTCGGATATAATTCTTCTCTTAAAATCTATGTCCCAGCACAGAGCGTTAATGCTTATAAAACTGCTGAAGGATGGAAGGATTATGCAGATAAAATATTTCCTATACAATAAAATAAGGAAATCAAAAACAGTATAATCGGCGAACCCCAAAGATGCTCCGTCTCACCTCAATTATGAGAAAACGCACCTCGGGAGTGCTCGGTCGGATGAAATAAGTGCAAAAAGCCATCTACAAGGTGTGAAATACCACTTCCAAGGTGCTAAGAAGAATAAAAATGATGGAAGCCTCTATCAAAAACATACAGCGGAATCCGAAAAGCTGATAGAGTAGGGAAAAATAATTAAATTTTTATAAAATGGCACAAGTAATAAGTATAGGGACTGCATTATTAAGAAGGCAAAACAATAGATAAAATTATAAAAGAGTATAACCCAACAATAGAAAAAGAAAATTAATTTAAATATTTATAAAATATGGAAAGGAAACATTCTTTCTTTATGAAAGACAAGCAAAGTTCAGATAAAATAGAAAGTCTTGTAGATGCTTTTTTATCTTGGACTATCCAATGTTGTGATACTGATAAAGTAGCAAGGTATAATAATGCTATACTTCATGATTATTGCAAGAAAATAGCTTCTGTTTTGCTATTTGGAAATCCAGAAGAACTAAATCAATATGAAATCCATAGTGTAGAAACATGGAGACAATGGGAAAAAATAGACCTCTGCGCAGAGTTTGTTCTAAAGAATAAAGCTACTCAAAAAGAAGAAAAATACGCTCTCCTTCTTGAAAACAAAGGATATTCATCTACTCATAACGACCAATTAAAACGATACAGAACTATTTTTGAAACTCATTACAATGGGAAAGGTTTCAAATTAGAATATGCATATTTTAGTTGTAAGGAGAATCTAAATGATTTAGAGAAAGAAGAATGCCAATTAGCAGGCTACAGAGCCTACACTATGGATCAAGTATTTGATTTAGCAAATCCAAACAAAGATTGGGATTATACAGGTAATGCTATTTTTGATGAATTTTGGTTCACAACTTGGTAATTTCAATAAAAAAGACCTTTGAAAAAAGGTCTTTTTTATTTTAACTCAATCCACTAATATTCCCATCTTTGTCTATATGCATATTCTCCGCCATTGGTACTTCGGGAAGACCTGGCATACGCATAATATCACCTAAAATCGGAATAATAAATCCTGCTCCTGTAGCAAATTCAAAGTCTCTTACTGTAACATCAAAATCTGTAGGTCGCCCAATTTTTTTCTCATCATCACTCAATGATTTTTGAGTTTTTGCAATAATTTCTATTTTTTGCTCTATACCTTGTTCTAAAGAATATAAAAATTGGAAATCTCTTTTTTGAGTTTCAATACTTTCTATTGCAGCATTAGCTAAATCTTTCATTCCTTCTCCACCAAGAGTAAATTCATCGGCAAGGACTGCCTTTACTCCTATTTTTTCACACTCACTTTTTAAACATTGTATTTCTTCTTCGGAGTCCGTAGCAAAATGATTTTTTGAAAAGGATAATTATTCACAAGAAAATGGGGTTAATTATTTAGAATATAATGGTAAAAAGTATCCTTTTTTAGTGATTCCTCATCCATCATCTACGGGACTTAATTATAAAGTTTATGGAGAAATCCAGCAGTACATTCAGAAAATTAAATAGGAAAAGCAACCTGAAAAAGGTTGCTTTTTTTTGTATTAAAATCTCTATCTTTGTAGTATGAAAATAGTAGTAAGGATTATTAGGAGGAGTAGAACAGGGAGTTAGCGTATTGTAGATTGAAGGCAATATGAAGTAAATAGGTATTTTAGTATTATGTTTTGTACTTTTAAAAAAATTTTTAGTTTTATGAATAAAAAATATATATTATTGATTTTCCTATCAATGATGTCTTATGGACAAGGGAGGGTAGGAATAAATACAACCAATCCAGAAGCAACACTTGATATTAAAGCGTTGCCAGTATCTGAGTTTCCAGAGGTTTCGCAAGGAGTATCCTTTCCTAATTTTACAACAAAGGAGAGAAATACATTCAAAAATGTAAAGGAGGGAACGATGATTTTCAATACAGACAAAAAATCATTGGAGATTTATACTTCTGTAGGGAATGTGCCTGGGTGGTATAGAATGAGTGTGCTAGAGAATGAACCTGCTCCAGCTCCCAAAATGATTAGTAAAGCAGAAGTAGCAAATAAACAGAAGATTATGTTTCAAGATGATGAACCCGAGTCAGTTCTTTTTAATGAAGAAAAAAGAGGTTTTTATTTGAATGCAATGCTTCAAGTGAAGAAGATAGATGAGAATAAGTTTAGGATTCGTAATTTCTTGCCACATACATTTAAGGATGTAGAGGTATATTTTAAAAATTCAAATATTACTAAGCCATTGAAAGTGGCCGTTATAGAAGAGGTAGCCTCCTTAGCTGAAATAGAATTGGATTTACCTTTTGAAGGTGAGAAAGTTCGCCTCGAAGATGAAGATGGAAATAGTGCAGAATATGAAGTATCAACCTTAAAAACAAATGATTATACTTTGAGTGTAAATGTACCCGAAGATAGATTGTTTAACCAAATAAAAACTATCAAGCATAATACATTTATTAGTTTTGGTAAATATGGTTCTGGAAATTGGGGAGCAACAACTGCTAGACATATTCGTTTGTATTTACCTACGATAGCTAATATGGCTTATCTTTATAGTCATCCAAAGTTTAAAGATAGATTTATAAATTTTAAGCATAGACTTTATGATAATAATAACAAAGATATTGATAGAGAGGCTGTTTATAATAAAATATTTACAATTCATAAGCAGCATTTTGGAGTAACTACTGGAGTAGAAGGATTAGGAGGAGGTGGTGTTTTTGGAATACATGAGCGTTTTTTAGCAAATGATGATTATTATAGTCAACTTAGTCATTGGCCTTTGGAATGTTGGGCTCATGAGTTTGGACATGAATTAGGATATAGTCATGCTAGTAATATGACATATAAGGATGGAGCAACTAAAACTGGATATGTGGATATAGTAATAAGATTATTTGGGGACTTGATTCGGGTTGGGGATTTACCTTTTTGGAAGAATCCTTATAAGTAATGAATAGAAAATTTATGAGAAATCATAATATAAAATTGTTAAAATGAATAGAGTTTATCTTGATAATGCAGCAACTACTCCACTAGCAAATGAGGTGATAGAGGAGATGCTTGGGGTAATGAAAGAAAATTATGGCAACCCATCTTCTACTCATAGTTTTGGACAGGAGGCCAAAGCAACGATTGAGAGTGTTCGTAGATACATAGCAGGACAATTGAAGGTGCAACCTAATGAGATTATCTTCACTTCGTGTGGTACAGAATCTAATAATTTGATTATCAAATCTTGTGTCAATTATCTTGGCGTAGAGCGGATAATAACTTCTCCATTAGAGCACAAATGTGTGGCAGAATCCGTAAGAGATATGAAAATACGCCAAAATGTTGAGGTAGTCTATATCAAACCCAACCAAAAAGGAGACCTATCTTTGCAGGATATAGAAAAAGCTCTTCAAAAATCCAATAAAAAAACTTTGGTTACTCTAATGCATGCTAATAACGAGATAGGAAACATCTACGATATAGAAGCGATTGGTAATCTATGTAAGAAATATAACGCTTATTTTCACGCAGATACGGTACAGACTATTGGACATCTTGATTTAGATTTTTCAAAAATAAATATTGATTTTGCCTCGTGTTCCGCCCATAAATTTCACGGACCCAAAGGTAGCGGTTTTGCCTATGTTAAAAAAAATACCCAATTGAAAGCTCTTATTTCGGGAGGTGGTCAAGAGCGAGATATGCGTTCGGGTACCGAAAATATTGTCGGTATCGTTGGACTTGGGAAAGCATTGCAACTTTGCTTGGATAATTTGTCTGACTATCAAAAATATATTCAAGATTTAAAGAATTATACGATACAAGAACTACAAAAGAGAGTTCCTAATGTGAGATTTAATGGCCGTTCGGATGAAGCAGAAAATTCATTATATACATTAGTAAGCATACTTCTGCCATTTAAGGAACCTCTACTAGGCTTTAAGTTAGATATGAAAGGAATAGCAATCTCTCAGGGAAGTGCTTGCTCGTCGGGAGCAACAAAAGTATCTATGGTAATGATGATGATACTTAATGACGAAGATTTAGAAAATCATACTCCATTGAGAGTTTCTTTTAGTCATTACAATACAAAGGAAGATATTGATAGACTAATAGATGCTATCGTGGAAATCCAAGAGCAACAATAGATAAATAAAATATTTAGAATAGATAAATTATTTGCATAAGAAAGAATAAAAGTATTACATTTGTAATCGTAAAATTAATATTATGGCATTAGAAATTACAGATGCTACTTTCAAAGAAGTAGTTTTAAATTCAGACAAACCAGTATTGGTAGATTTTTGGGCAACATGGTGTGGGCCTTGCCAGGCTTTGGCTCCGACAATTGAAGAACTTGCTAACGATTTTGATGGGCAAGCATTAGTAGGTAAAGTGGATGTAGATAATAACCAAGTTTCGGCAGGTGAGTATGGTATCAGAAGTATTCCTACTGTTCTAATCTTCAAAAATGGAGAAGTTGTAGATAAATTAGTTGGTCTAAACCCAAAAGAAGTAATTGCTGAGAAACTTTCAGCACATTTATAACAATAAGAAAATAAGTGCTTTCTGAAAAATGGAAGCATTTTTTTATTGGAAAATTTGTATATAATAAAAAAAGTTGTATCTTTGCAAAACGAAAAGACGAGATCCGGTAGTTCAGTTGGTTAGAATGCCGCCCTGTCACGGCGGAGGTCGCGGGTTCGAGTCCCGTCCGGATCGCAATAGTGTTGTAAGGATTACTTACAGCACTATTTTATTTAAAAAATATATCATTTGACTTTTGCCCAAATCATATTACCACTTAGTTTAAAAGGTACTTTTACTTATATGGTACCTGATTTTTTGCAGTCGGAGATTGCAGTCGGAAAGAGAGTGTTGATACCCTTTGGAGGTAAGAAGATTTATACGGGGATTGTTCATTCTCTTCATAAAACACAGCCAGAGGGTTTTTTAGCGAAAGAAATTATTTCGGTTTTAGATGAAAATCCTATTTTGCCTCCCGAACAATTATCGTTTTGGAATTGGTTTTCAAAATATTATATGTGTCATTTGGGAGAGTTGTATCGCTATGTATTCCCATCATCTTTGAAGTTAGAGTCCGAGACCTATATCCGATTGAGACAAGAGGTGGAGGTAGATTATACCAATTTGGATGCTAATGAGATATTTTTATTACAAGCACTTGAGACAAAGCAAGTTATCAATATAAAAGAAATAGAAGCCTTTATACCGAAAAAAGAAATCATCAAGACGATAAATTCATTGATTGATTTGAGATTTGCTCAAATTGATGAGCAAGTAAGTGAGAAGTATTTTTCAAAACAGGTAGCCTATATCAAGATTAAAGATGATATTTTAGAAGAAAAAAATCTTATAGAGACGCTATCTCGATTGAAAAAATCTCCGAAACAAAAGGAATTATTAGTACATATTTTATCCATCTATTATTCTGATACAGAGAAAAATATACGAAAATCGGAGGTGATAGAGAAAGGTGTTTTTACTAATACTCATTTAAAAGGATTGATAGAGAAGGGAATAGTAGAGGAGTTTTATCTACAAAAAGACAGATTAGAAGGATATTCTGGTGAAATTGAAAGGATAGAACAACTCACTCCGACACAATTTGAGGCGAAGGTTAAAATAGATTTAGCATTTGCTGATGGAAAAAATGTTTTGCTCCACGGGGTAACTTCTTCAGGGAAGACGCATATTTTTTTGGATAAAATAGATGAGATGGTTCAGCAGGATAGAAATGTACTAGTTCTCTTGCCTGAAGTTTCTATTACTAAGCAGATAACGAGTCGTTTAGAGAAAAAATATGGTGGGAAATTAGGATTTTATCATCAACGATTAACAGATTTTGAAAGGGTAGAAATTTGGAAAAAAATACGAAATAATGAATTAAGAGTTGTGATAGGAACAACTATTTCTATATTTTTACCTTTCTCTAATTTGGGGCTTATTGTGGTTGATGAGGAACACGATACGGCATATAAATCAAGGGAAATAACCCCTTTTTTTAGTGGGAAAGATGCAAGTCTATACCTTTCAAGTTTATACAAAGCGAAGGTTATTTTGAGTTCGGCAACACCTTCTGTGGAGTCGTATTACCTTGCCCAAATTGGTAAATTAGAGTATATTTTTGTTGGAGAACGCTTTGGAGGAATATCAGTTCCGAAGATAGAAATAGTAGATTATAAGCAATCTGTAGAGAATAAGGATTTGAAAAGTTTGAATTTTTCAAATCGTTTGTATGATGAAATTAATACAGTCTTAGAGCGAAAAAAACAAGTGATGTTGTTGCACAATAGGAGAGGGTATTCTAATGTGATGGAGTGTGTAAAGTGTGGCTATGTGTCCTATTGCTCAAATTGTGATGTTATACTGACTTATCATAAGGCGTCTCATCAGTTGAAATGCCATTATTGCGGAAACAAAATTGCTCCACCTGTGAAATGTCCTAAATGCTATTCTAATGAGTTCAATATGAAAGGAATAGGAGTGGAACAAATCTATGAGGAGACGAAGACAATATTTCCTACTGCAGAAGTGGATAGAATGGATGCCGACTCTATGAAAACGAAATTTGCTTATGAAAAATTATACGAAAAAATAGAAAATGGTGATACTGATATTATTGTAGGTACTCAATTGATTGCCAAAGGTTTGGATTTTGATAATATTGAGTTTGTCGGAATCCCTCGTGCAGACCAATTACTCTATAATCAAGATTTTAGAGTGGAGGAAAAGGCTTATCAGCTTATTACTCAAGTTGCAGGTAGAGCAGGACGAAAATCAGGTGTTGGGAGAGTTTTGATACAGACATATAATCCAGACAATAATGTCTTTCAGTTGATTAGCAAAGAAGATGTTAACCAAATATATCAATATTTTTTGTCGGAAAGGAAGGCTTATAATTATCCACCATTTACAAAGTTACTCTTGATAGAATTGAAATACGGTAAGGAGGATAGGTTAAAAAGAGCAGCTACTTTTTTAAGTAATGTGCTGAAAAAATATATTCCATCTCAGTGTATTTTCGGTCCCGAAAAGCCTTATGTATCAAGGATTAATAACTATTATCACTATCAAATATTATTGAAATTTCCACGAGGTAAAAAATATCAGTATTTTAAAGATTTGGTAGAGATAAGTTTAGAAGAGTTTAATGAAATTACAGCTTATAAGACAATTAAAATTAGACTTCTTGTAGATGTATAATTTTTCATTTTACTCTAATTAAGTTAAAATAATATAAAAATATAAATATAAATATAAATAGAATTGATTATTTTTTATTACTTTTGGAGAAAATAAGATATTTTGAAGATTATTTTTGTTGATAAATGTTGAATTAAATTGAAATATTAGTGAGAAAATTATATTTAATCATTGCTCTATATACTATTTTTTTTGGTTTTTCTCAAAATATAGAAGAGAAATCGGAAAAGAAAGAAAGAATAACGGAAATACTTGAAAAAAAAACACTTACACCAAAGGAGCAAATTGAAGAAAATATAGAAAAAATGCAACAAGACCCCGTGCTTAAAAAGGCAAACTGGGGTTTTGTGATATACGATACAAGGACAAAAAAAACGGTTGTTTCCTATAATGAGAGTAAATCTTTTATCCCTGCATCCACTACTAAATTACTCACGACTGAAACGGCAATAGGAATTTTAGGGGTTAAATATAGATGGACAACTCAACTAGAATATTCTGGAAAAATTGATGAAAATGGTGTGTTGAATGGTAATTTGTACATTATAAGCAGTGGAGACCCTTCATTAGGCTCTGGAAAGGCAGGTTCATTGCCCTATTCTTTATTGATTAATAATTTCAAACAAGAGATTATTCAGAAAGGAATAAAAAGAATAATTGGTGATATTGTAATACAAATTGCTGTATTTAAGGATAATATAAAAGATGCACTGCCTCCAAATATTGTTTGGCTAGAACATAATAATTATTATTTGCCAGTAGGTGCAACGATAGATATTTCCTTGCAAAAAGAACAATTGGTAACCACGAGAAAATCACCTTTTAATGATGAGAAAAGGTATTTTTATATTTCGCCGTATACAAAAAAAATGGCATTTACTAATGATTATACCGAAAGACCTTTAAAGGTCAAATTACCTGATGCTCCGATGTATTTGGGAAATAATTTGAAATCAACTCTCATAAAATCAGGTGTTTATGTATCTGGAAAAGTAGTTGCAAGGATGTTGGATAATAATCCTGAAAATAGATTTTTTATTACGAATTATAAGTCTCCAACTGTTTCGGAAATTATTTTTGATACAAACCAAAGAAGTGATAATGCTTTGGCAGAGGCATTATTGAGGGTTTCTGCTTTTCATAAAGAGGGAAATCAAACATTGGAGGCTGGTAAAGAGGTAGTTATAGATTATCTTAAAAAGGAAGGATTCGATATGAATGGATTTATCTATTCTGATGGTAGTGGATTATCTCGTTCTAATTTAGTTACTCCAATTTCTCAAGTTAAATTTTTGACAAAATTAATGTCAAAATCACATTATAATGAATATTTTCGGTCATTACCTATTGGTGGACAATCAGGTACATTAAAAAATTCTTTTAAGGGAGATGGATATGGTAGAATTTTTGCTAAAACAGGCACTCTAAATAGAGTAAAATGCCTTGCAGGATATATAAAAACGCGTTCGGGTAGGGTTTTGGCATTTTCATTATTGATAAATAATTATGAGGGTTCTGTTCAACAAGTGAAATCTAAAATGGAGCAATTGGTAGAGCCTGTTGTTAATTTGTAATAGACTGATTATTAAATAAATACAAATGAAAGTTAATCTTCCTGATAAGATGTATTATACCACGCGCGAGGTTGCCGATGCCTTTGGACTTAATCAGTCTAATATTAGGTACTGGGAGAGTCAGTTTCCGATTTTGAAGCCTAAAAGAAATAAAAAAGGTGATAGATATTTTACCCAAGAAGATATTAAAAATTTAGAGATGATTTATTACCTTACGAAAGAAAAGGGATACACGTTAGATGGAGCAAAAATGGCTCTTTCCACAGATGAAAAATTGTATCAAAGGAAGGCTATGATTGATAAACTTAGATTTGTGAAAGCAGAATTAGAAAAGTTAAAGGGTTCATTATCAGATAATAAATATTAGAATGAGTAGATTGTCTCATATTGTATGGAAAAAACAAATCATCGGACTGATTGTTTTGGCGATGGTTATTGTCGGTTTGAAATTGGGTTTTGAATGGTATGAAAAAACTCAGAAACAACAAGAAATAAAAATAGAATTTATAAAAAAAGAGGATAAACCTGTTATCTTAACGATGTTCGACCCAAATGATTTGGACGAGGAGGCATGGCAAAATTTGGGTTTTACAAAGAAACAAGTAAAGACAATCTTGAAGTATAAGGAAATTGTTGGTGGAGAGTATCTTTCAAAACAGCAATTTAGGAAGTGCTATGCAGTATCTGATGTAAAATATAAGCAGTTGGAGAAATTTATTTTACTCCCTGAGAAACACGATAGATTTAGCAAAAATTATAAATCCCATAGGAGAGAAATTGTTGTAAGTAAGCGGTTTAATCCTGATGATTTCTCTCAAAAAGATTGGGAACAATTAGGTTTTTCAGAGAAGCAGGCTGTTTCTATTTTGAAATATAAAAATTATCTTGGTGGAAGTTTTCTTAGTAAAGAAAAATTTAGAAAATGTTTTACAATTTCACCTAAAAATTATGAAAAATTAGCCCCGTATCTTATTTTACCTGAAAAAGTATCAGAAGAATTTGCGAAAAATATAAAATATAGTAAAAAAGAATCTCGTAAGATAGAATTGCAACCTTTTAATCCGAATGCATTGGATGTAGAAGGATGGAAACGGCTTGGATTTACTGAAAAGCAATCTCAAGTGATTGTAAATTATAGAGATAGACAAATGAAAGGGAATTTCAAGTCTTTGGAGGATATTAAAAATTGTTTTGTTATTTCCGAAGAAAAATTTGATTTATTGAAGCCTTTTATCCAGATTAAAGTTTTGGAGAATAGTATTGTGAATCAGAGTATAAAGAAGGTGGAATCTAAGACGGATTTCAATAATATAGATATTAATAAAATCTCATATAAACAACTATTGGAGTTTGGTTTTGAAGAAAAAGAATCGAGTATTTTTGTTGGATTTCGTAAAAAATTAGGTGGATTTATTAATGAGAAACAGATTTTGGAGATTTATAATATAGATAAGGAAAAATTACAGCAATTAGTACATATTTGTAAATTGGATAATTCTTCTGTCCAAAAATATACATTAATAGATGCTCCAGAGGAATGGTTACAAAATCATCCCTATTTCAAATATTCGGCGGATAAGATTATCTATTATAGAACAACCTATCCCGATGATAAAAAAATATGGAAATTATTGAAGCTCAAACCAGAATATGAAGAGAAAATGAAATGGTATTTATATTGATGTTATTTAAAATAAGCCAAAAGTGTTTTTAATTGATATGAAGAAAAATAAAAGTTAGATTGGGTTAATAAATTATATAAATTTAAATTAATATGCGAAAACGGAATATTTATATTAATTATATAATTGTATAAGGTGTTTAAAAGTTAAAAAATGTTAATGTTTCGGAGATTTTGTCTATAATGATTTTTTTTATTAAATTTGCAACAAGAAATAAGTTTTTTTGTAAATTAATAATTATATAATATGAACTATCAATTAGACGAAATCGACAAAAATATTCTTGATTTTTTGGTTGAAAATACAAGAATGCCATTTACTGAAATTGCAAAGCAGATGAATGTTTCTGCAGGTACAATTCATGTTAGGGTGAAAAAAATGGAGGATGCTGGTATCATAAAAGGGTCTTCATTGATTCTTGATTATGGAAAATTAGATTACCATTTCATCGCTTTTATGGGGATTTTATTAACAAAATCGGATAAATCCCAAGAGGTTTTAAATGAGTTAGTTTCTTTCCCGAATGTGGTAGAAGCAAGCTTAATTTCTGGAAAATATAGTATTTTCTGTAAGATCCAAGCAAAAGATACCGAAGATGCAAGAAGAGTTATCAATAGAATTGATGATATTTCAGGGGTATTGAGAACTGAAACTATGGTGTCTTTCAAAGAGTGTTTTAGTGATAAAAATAGATTAATAAAAGCTGTAAGCGTAGAATAATCAATATTTTTAAAGGCTATCTAAAATGATAGCCTTTTTTTATTTAATTTCTTCATAATCTATCGTTTCGGCATCTTTCCAAAATGATTTTTTATTGGAAGTACTCTTTTTTTTGGATGAGTCTTGCTGTTGTGGTTTTCGAGCCTCATTTTTCATTTTTTGATGCGGAAAATAGTTGTAAAACTGATTAAAAAAAATCCGCTTCAAACTATTCCATACGAGGAAAAAAACGATAGTTCCAAAGGTTACATATAGTATAAATTTTATCAAAAACATAGTGTGATTTTTATGGATTGACTGCAATAGTAGTGCTCGTTACCGACTTTATAGATTGGCTTTGTTTGCCATCAGATACGGATTCTGTCTGAGTTGCAGTTACATTTATTTTTTGTTGTTTTATCCATCCAGATTTTTGGTTAAAAGTAATTGTCCCGTTTTGGACGAGTTCCGAGCTAATAGAACGAGTAACGCCTTGCTGAGTCTGTTTATCAGATTGTTTTGGTATCCCTCCTGATACAGATATAGTTACTAATCCTTTTTCTATGGATTTAATACTATAGTGAGTGGATAATTTTATTTTTCCATCGGGGGATATTATATCTGATTTTGACCATTGCTCCCCAATCTTAACCCCTTTTTCTGGTAAAATCATTATATTTTTAGTGAATTGGTCTTTCAATACCTTTTCATTAAAACCAGCTTTTGTGGAGTTTAGTACCTGTTTTTTTATTTCTGCAGTTGCTCCTTTTATTTTATTTAGAGTAGATGAAATTTTGTTGTAAATATTTTCAAAACCTGTAATAGATAGTATTTTACCAGTTTTATCCATCTTCATTTGTAAACTATTATTTACTAATGCTTTGTCGATAGCCCATTTGTTTTTTAACTCTTCATTTTTTGGGGCTGGAGTATCGGTATCAATGCTAATATTTTGTCCGTTTGTGGATTGCGACGCTTTTTTACTTACAAAATTAATTTGAATATCATAGATGTCATCTTTAATATCATTCACTGTAAAAGTTACATTATCAGTAGTTTCACTAGTAACGGATTGGCTTTCACCTGTTGGAGAAGTCATATTAATTACATCTTTTTGGTAAGTAGTGAATGGATAAGTTATCCCTTTTTCTAAAATGAAATGTTGTTTATAGACGCCTGTGCTATCCTTCTCTATTGCAAAAGAACTCTCTAAAGATGTTTTTTTCTCTTCCGTGTCGGTAGTTAAGGTTTGCTCTTTATTAGGAGAATTGCTTTTATCACTGGCGATTTTTTTTTCTTTTTTGCTATTACAAGAGATAATAGATAAAATGGTAACAGTTATGATACTCAATTTTTTCATTTTGTTCTAAATATTGTGTTAATATTATTGTAATCGTTGTCTCAAAACTTCGTATAGTACAGCACCACAAGCTACTGAAACATTTAGAGATTGAGTTTTTCCTAAAATTGGAAGTTTTATTTTTTCGTCGGAATGATGTAGTACTTCTTTTGAAATTCCTGTTTCTTCATTCCCCATTACAATGGCGCAAGGCTCTCGAAAGTCGGCTTCGTAGATTGTTTTTTGTGCTTTTTCGGTAGATGCAAAAATACTGATGCCTGATTGTTGAAGAAAATCAATAGTATGAGCTAAGTTTTTTTCTTTACATATTTTTAAGTTATAAATAGCACCTGTTGATGTTTTTATAGCATCAGAATTTATAGGAGCACTACCTTTGTCGGGAATAATGATGGCATCCACCCCTACACATTCTGCGGTTCGGCAGATTGCCCCAAAATTACGAACATCAGTTAGTCTATCTAAGATGAGTAAAAATGGAACCTTTCCATCCTCAAATAAAATAGGAACAATATCTTCTATCTTATGAAACATTACATTAGAAATGAAAGCAACTACCCCTTGATGGTTTTTTCTTGTAAAACGATTTATTTTCTCGATAGGGACATAATTAGGGCGAATCCCGTGTTTAGAAAGAAGTTTTTTAAGTTCAATAATGGTGTTTCCTTGTAAGCCATTTTGAATAAAAATTTTGTCAATCGTTTTATCAGATTCCAAAGCCTCAATAACAGGGCGAATTCCAAAAATGAAATCTTCCTTTTTGTCTTCTGAAGAATGTTTATATTTATTATGATTATTCAATTTTGATAATTTTTTGGTTAAAAATCAATATTTATTGTTGCAAATCTAATGAATTTTAATTAATAATCTAATATTAAATACATTATTAACAAAAAATTAAGATAGAGCATTGCTCTAATGAGTATCTTCATTATATGGACTTCTATTGATGATAGACCTTCCTAAGGAAATTTCGTCGGCATATTCAAGTTCGTCTCCTACAGAAATACCCCTTGCAATAGTAGAAAATTTTATATCAAGATGTTTGATTTTCTTATAGATATAATAAGCCGTGGTATCACCTTCCATTGTTGCTGAAAGAGCGAAAATAATCTCTCTAATATTTCCATTTTTTGCTTTTTCTTCTAAGGCTGATATATGTAATTGATTAGGGCCAATGCCTTCTATAGGAGATATTTTTCCACCTAAGACTAAATATTTTCCACCAAATTTTCCAGTGTTTTCTATTGCCATCACATCTCGGACATCTTCTACAATACACAATAATCCCGAATCTCGATTATTGTTAGCGCATATTTTACAAATGTCAGCATCTGAAAAATTATAACATTCCTTACAATATTGAATGTCCTTTACTAATTTTATTAACGATTCTGCAAGATTAATTGCTTGAGATTGATGTTGTTTCAATAAATAAAGTGCTAATCTAAGGGCGGATTTATTCCCAATACCAGGTAATCCAGAAATTTCTTCTACAGCCTTTGATAATACTTTACTTGGATATTCCATTGATTTTAAACTTAGATTAAAGGTTATTTAAAAATTCTTCCATAGGAATCGATATTTGCTCTCCTGTCTCCTGATTTTTTATGTTAATAGTCTTCGTTTCAATCTCTTTATCACCAATAAAAACAAGATTTTTGGCTTTTTTCTTCTCGGAATAACTAAAAAATTTCTTCATTTTACCTGCTTCGGGGTATAATTCTGCTATGATACCTTTTGCTCTTAGTTGGTTTATAATTTTCTGAGCTACAATAGATTCTGTATTTCCATAATTTGCAAAAAGATATTCTATATTACTTTCGGTATTGTTTGGAAATTTATTTAATTCACTCATTACCAGATAAATTCTATCGAGCCCAAATGAAATCCCAATACCAGGCATATTCTTCACACCAAAAATTTCAGTGAGGTTATTATATCTTCCACCACCACCAATAGATCCCATTTCTATATTTTCTGCTTTTACTTCAAAAATTGCTCCAGTATAGTAGTCTAATCCACGAGCTAAAGTAATATCGAAAACTAATTGATTATCAATATCTAATTCTCTGCAAGTGTTCAATACGAACTCCAATTCTTCAACTCCAATTCTTCCGATTTCAATATTTGTAAATTTTTCTTTTAGAATATCAATTACTTGATTTTGAGGGAGGTTATTAAATAAAAACTCTAATTTGGAAATAGCATCTACAGGTATTTTTTTATCTAAAAGTTCTTTAATGACATTGTCTTTACCGATTTTATCTAATTTATCTAAAGCAACAGTGAAATCTATTAATTTATCAGAAATTTTTGCATATTCAGCTAAACCAGATAATATTTTTCGGTTATTGATATGTATTTTAATGGAAATATTTAAATCGTTAAATGATTTTAAATAGAGTTGAATTAGGTCAATTTCCTGCCAAAGACTTTCACTCCCTACAATGTCTGCATCACATTGATAAAATTCTCTAAATCTGCCTTTTGCAGGTCGGTCTGCTCTCCAAACAGGTTGGATTTGGTATCGCTTGAAGGGGAATGATAGTTGTCCGTGGTTCATCGCTACAAACCGAGCAAAAGGAACGGTTAAATCATATCTTAAAGCCTTTTCGGAGATTTGCGGTATTAGTTTTTGGGCATCTTTGTTTATCCAATTTTCCTCATTTACCTTACTTGTGAAATCTCCAGAATTCAAAATTTTGAAAATTAATCGGTCGCCCTCTTCACCATATTTCCCTGTGAGGGTTGATAGGTTTTCAAAACTCGGAGTTTCAAGTGGCTGAAATCCAAAAAGTTCAAAATTTTTCTGTAAAATATTAATAATGTATCGTCTTCCTGCTACTTCCGATGCGGTGAAATCTCGCGTTCCTCTTGCCAATGATGGTTTCATTTTATTTTTCAAAAATTTAATATAATTTACAAAATTAGTATTTTCTCATTAATTCTTCGTATATATCCATCAAGTTTTTTGCAATAATATCATCGTTAAACTTTTGAACGAAAATCTTACCTTTTTCAGCCCTTCTTTCTCTTTCGGATTCGTTTTCCCAAAGGAAAAGTAGTTTTGCTCGTATATCTTTGATATCCAAAGGGTTAATATATGCGGAGTCGCTACCACCTGCTTCTGTAAGTGATGAGGTATTGCTCGTAACAACTACGGTATTAGAATATAAGGCCTCAATAATTGGTATTCCGAATCCTTCAAAAAGACTTGGATATACGAAAATATCGGCTAAACGATAGATACCTGCGAGCTCTTGTATGGATACTCCCTCTAAAAATTGGATTTTTATTGGATTTCTTATTAATTCTTTTTCTATTTCAATATGGTATTTTGTTTTCTTTCCGATGATAATGAGGGGAATATCAGTTCCTTGTAGTGCTTTTACAACGGATAATATATTTTTTCGTTCCTCAATAGTCCCAACATTTAGGATAAATCTATTAGGAAGATTGTATTTTGATTTTATATTGTTGAGAGTCTCAGTATCAATATTTTCTTTAAAGAAATGATGACATCCTTGATAGACAACTCGAATTTTATCCTCATCAATCCGAAGAAACTCTATAATATCTCGTTTGGTTTGCTCCGAAATAGCAATAACAAGGTCGGCCATATCCGCAGCTTTTTTGAATTTGTAGAAATGAATAAGTCTATCAAAAAAAGAGTAAAATTTTGGATAACGAACGAAAATAAGGTCGTGTATTGTAACGATTTTTCGTATTTTTTTGTCTCTCCAAGCAAAGGGAAGTTCTCCTGAAAGTCCGTGAAAAATATCGGCATCAATTTGTTGAGCATCAAACCCCATCTGTGTTTGTCTTGCCAAAAATCCCTTAGAAATTTTATCAAAAAATACATTTGGTTTTTCCAAAATATCGTCTCCACGGCCATTTTTATCCTTAAATAATAGGTGGTATTCATTTTCGGGATAATAGTCAGCCAAAATTCTGATTAAATCACGAGAATAATTTCCTAATCCAGAGGTATTTCGAAAGAATCGTTTCGCATCGTAAGCTATTTTCATTGCATTATTTTTTATAAAATACTAATTATGATTATGACAAAAATAATTATGATTATCGTTATTATCCATAAATTTTGTGAGTTTTTTTGTTTATTTGTGAGTGTAGGTTCGGTTTTGTTTTCTTTTATATTACAAACAGAATCAGTGTTTTCTATATTAAATTCTTGATTTATAGTTATTCTATGGACTTTCATTATATTAAGATGAGAGTTCATTGCTTGTAAAATGAGTTGGAATTTACCATCTGAAAAATTGGAGATTTTTATTTTTCGTTCGCCATAGGATTCAACTAAACCCAAAGGTATAATCTTCACAATATCAGCATTTATTGTGTTCCAGGTAATGATGATAAAGTCGTCTTTTTTAGCATTTTTCTTGTTAGTATTAAAGGATTTTATTATTGGTGGGGTATCAAATTTTTCTATTTTTTTTTGTTGATTTCGTAATTGGTCATAGTTTTTTCTTTTGTTTTCGTCAATTAAGATATCATAAGCTTCCTGTACTTCTCGGAAGCGATTTTCAAAAAAGGCGTCATTATCATTTTTATCAGGATGATATTTTACGGATAGTTTCCGATAAATTTTCTTTATTTCCTCTGCTGTGGCATTTTGCGGTAGCCCTAAGAAATAGTAATAATCTTTCAAACTAACTTTAATTTTAATGAGACAAAAGTAATAATTTTTTTAGTTTTTACTCCGTTATTTTAGTGTTTAATAATTTTTTGCTACTTTTGTAAATTGTTGTTATTGATATATCAACGAATGAAATAAATTTTATATGGCTGATAATCAACAAGTAAAGTATTCAGAGGATAATATTCGTACATTAGATTGGCAGGAGCATATCCGTCTACGGCCTGGGATGTATATTGGGAAATTAGGTGATGGTTCTTCGGCTGATGATGGAATATATATACTACTTAAAGAGGTGATAGATAACTCTATAGATGAGTTTAGAATGAAGGCTGGTAAGAGGATAGAAATAAAGCTCAGCGAGGATACGATAGTCGTACGAGATTATGGTCGTGGTATTCCTCTTGGTAAGGTGGTAGATGTTGTTTCTAAAATGAATACGGGAGCTAAGTATGATTCTGAGGCTTTTAAAAAGTCGGTGGGACTTAATGGTGTTGGTACCAAGGCAGTTAATGCCTTATCTATTTATTTTAAAGTCAGAGCAATACGAGATGGGCAGATGAAAATAGCAGAGTTTTCGAAGGGGAAACTCACAGCGGAATATGAAATCGAGGAGACTAATGAAAAAAATGGTACGGAAATAACTTTTGTTCCCGATAATGAGATTTTTGTGAATTTTAAATTCCAAAAGGAATATATTGTTAGGATGCTCAGAAATTATGCCTATCTTAACACAGGGTTAAAGATTATTTTCAATGGTGAAACATATTTTTCTGAAAATGGATTGAAAGATTTGTTGACAGAAGAGATTGGAGAGGAGACTCGTTATCCGATTATTCATTTGAAAGGCAAAGATATAGAGGTGGCAGTTACCCATTCTGATAAATCATCATCGGAGACCTATTATTCGTTTGTTAATGGACAAAACACTACGCAGGGGGGGACACACTTAAATGCCTTTCGCGAGGCTTATGTGAAGGTCGTAAAAGAGCATTTTAACAAAAATTTTGATGCCTCAGATATTCGAAAATCAATCATTGCCTCAATATCAGTTAGTGTAGAGGAGCCTGTTTTTGAGTCTCAAACGAAGACCAAATTAGGCTCTAATAATGTAGCTCCCGACGGTGTTACAATTCGTACTTTTGTGAATGATTTTCTCAAAACGGAGTTGGATAATTTTTTACATAAAAATTCGGAGATAGCCGAAGCTTTACAACGAAAAATTTTGCAGTCTGAGAGGGAACGAAAAGACCTTGCTGGAATCCAAAAATTAGCCAAAGACAAGGCCAAAAAAGTGGCTCTAAACAATCCAAAATTGAGAGATTGCCGGCAACACTATAATGACCAAAAAGCAAGTAGAAAGGCTGAAACACAGATATTTATTACAGAGGGGAATTCAGCTTCGGGGTCTATCACAAAATCTCGTGATGTGGAGACTCAGGCTGTTTTTTCATTAAAAGGTAAGCCTCTGAACTGCTATGGATTAACAAAAAAAATAGTATATGAGAATGATGAGTTCAATCTCTTGCAGGCAGCTCTAAATATTGAGGAAAGTCTGGAAAATTTGAGGTATAACCAAGTGATTATTGCTACTGATGCTGATGTTGATGGAATGCATATCCGTTTGTTGATGATTACTTTTTTCTTGCAGTTTTTTCCAGATGTTATCCGAAATGGGCATCTTTACATCCTTCAAACGCCACTTTTTAGAGTGAGAAATAAAAAGGAAACACGCTATTGCTACACGGAGGAGGAACGATTGAAGGCTTTGGCGGAAATGGGGAAAAATCCAGAAATCACACGATTTAAGGGGCTTGGAGAAATATCCTCGGATGAGTTTAAACATTTTATTGGTAAGGATATTCGTTTGGAACCTGTTATTTTGGGTAAAGACCAGACGATTGACCAGCTTTTAGAGTTTTATATGGGTAAGAATACCATTGATAGACAGAATTTTATATTAGAAAATCTTATTGTAGAAAAAGGACTATAAAAAATAAAAAAATGAGATTAAGTAATAGAAATAAATGTACGACTTATAATATAGTAAGTTCCGTGATTATCTTTTCTGCGATATTTAGTATATTTATTTATTTTTTGGACAAATACGAGCTGAATACTTTTGGGAATAAGGCGTTGTTGTTTATGTTGATATCTAATGGACTATTTGCTATTTTCTATATAAGAGGACGGCAGATATTTGATTATGACAGTGATGGTGAGGCTCTCAATTTTAAGAATAGGGGTGTTTTGGCTATTTTTGGTAGAGATATTAGCGATGAATTTCCAAAATATAAATTGAAAAAATATGAGGTTGTGAATGCTATATTTTTCAAAAGGTTATACATTACTATTTCTTCTAAAAAACAAAGTACTACTACATTAAAGTACGAAATTTCTTATCTTACAACGAAAGAAATTAGGGATTTAAAAATATCTCTTAATAAGGTATTAAAGGTAAATAGAGAGAATTCAACTCATTTTGCTGAAAATAAGTAATATTACTCTTTTGTTAAATAATGTATAATAGAGGATTATAGTATGGGTGAGCAACTAAAAAAAGTTTCAGGATTATATAAAGATTGGTTTTTAGATTACGCATCGTATGTGATATTAGATAGAGCTATTCCATCTATTTTTGATGGTTTTAAACCAGTGCAAAGGCGTATCATGCATTCAATGAGAGAGTTGGAAGATGGTCGATATAATAAGGTAGCCAATATAGTGGGGCATACGATGAAATATCACCCGCATGGTGATATGGCTATAAAAGATGCAATGGTACAAATTGGACAAAAAGAGTTGCTAATAGATACGCAAGGGAACTGGGGGAATATCTATACGGGAGACGATGCAGCTGCTGGTAGATATATAGAGGCTCGTCTTACACCATTTGCTTTAGATGTTATTTTTAATCCTAAAACAACAGAATGGGTAAAATCTTACGACGGTAGGAATAATGAACCAATAAATCTCCCTGTGAAGTTTCCGTTATTGCTCGTCCAAGGAGCAGAGGGGATTGGTGTGGGACTTTCTACAAAGATTTTACCACATAACTTTAATGAGTTGATTAACGCTTCTATATCATATCTGAAAGGTAAAAAATTTAGTCTCTATCCTGATTTTCAAACGGCAGGTTTGCTTGATGTTTCTGAATATAATGATGGACAAAGAGGTGGTAAAATCCGAGTAAGAGCTAAAATCGTACAATTGGATAGGAATACACTGGTAATTAATGAATTACCTTATTCTAAGACGACGGGAGATTTGATAAATTCAATCTTAAAAGCCAATGAAAAAGGAAAAATAAAAATAAAAAAGGTAGAGGATAATACTTCCGATAAGGTGGAGATATTGATTCATTTGCATAATGATGTCTCGCCTGACAAGACTATAGATGCTCTATATGCATTTACCGATTGCCAAGTTTCAATTTCACCAAATGCGTGTGTTATTATCAATGATAAACCTATATTTACTTCTGTATCAGATATTTTGAAGTTTAATACAGACCATACCTTATCGCTGCTCAAAAAGGAGTTGGAGATAGAACTTCACGAGTTGCAGGAAAGTTGGCATTTTGCTTCGTTGGAAAGAATTTTTATTGAAAATAGAATTTATCACGATATTGAAGAGGTGAAAACTTGGGAGGAAGTTTTGAATACGATAGATAGTGGGCTGAAACCACATACAAACAATCTTTTCCGAGAGGTTACACAAGATGATATTATAAAACTGACAGAGATTCGTATTAAGAGAATCTCTCGCTTTGATTTGGATAAATTTAAGGAAAATATATTAGCATTAGAAGGAAAGATTGAGCAAGTGAAATATAATCTTGAAAATTTGGTTCAATATGCTATTGGTTATTATTTAAATATCCAAAAAAAATACGGAAAAGATAAAGAAAGACGAACAGAATTAAGAGTTTTTGATACGATAGATGCTACAAAGGTTGCAGTGGCAAATGTGAAATTTTATGCTGATTTTGAGGAAGGATTTATTGGGACTTCCCTGAAGAAGGATACTTATCTATTTGATTGCTCTGATATAGATGATGTTATTTGTTTCCGAAAGGATGGAACAATGCAGGTGGTAAAGGTGGATTCTAAAATATTCGTTGGTAAAGATTTGCTCTATGTGGGGGTATGGAAGAAAAATGATACGAGAATGATTTATAATATGATTTACCGTGAGGGGAAATTAGGTCCATATTATATGAAGCGTTTTTATGTTACTTCCATAACAAGAAATACGGAATATTCATTGGCATCTGATAAGAGAGACTCAGAGGTGTTGTATTTTTCAGCGAATCCCAATGGTGAGGCAGAGATAGTGAGTGTTATTTTGAAAGCAAATGCCCGTATCCGAAAACAAAAATTAGATATAGATTTTTCAGATTTAGCAATAAAGGGAAGAAATTCCAGAGGAAATCTCGTTACGAAATACATCATTAAAAAAATAGAATTGAAAACAGAGGGAATATCCACCCTCGCACCACGAAAAATTTGGTTTGATGATACGATTCGTAGATTGAATACAGAGGAGAGAGGAACTTTTTTAGGAAACTTTAAAGGTGATGATAAAATACTTACTATCAATCAAAAAGGAGAGGCAAAGCTTTTGTCTTTCGATTTGAGTAATCGATTTGATGACGAGTATCTTATTTTAGAGAAATGGAACCCAAAGCAGGCAATTTCGTGTATATATTATGATGGAGATAAAAAAATCTATTTCATTAAGAGATTTTTGTTAGATAATACAGCAAATGTACAGTCTTTTATGCCAAGCGAACATCCGAAATCCTTCATAGAGTTTGTCGGAACGAGAGATGGTTCTCTTGCAGAGATTACTTATCTTAAAGATAAAAATAATAATGAAAAGCCTGCTGAGACCATAAATATTGACGAGTTTATTGCAGTGAAGGGTATTAAAACGATAGGAAATCAGTTTATCAAAGAAAAGGTAAAATCCATTAATATCATCGTTCCAGAAAAGGAGGAGGTGATAGAGGAAGTGTTCACCCCTGTGAATACTGAAATTTATGATAATGAGGTACAGGGAGAATTGAAATTCGGAGATGATTAATCTATTGAGGTATAAGATTTATAATTAAGAAATGAGATGGAAGAACAAGGTATTATAGAGAGAATGAGTACATTGATGCATCTTGCTATCAAAGATTTCTTTCCACAAGATTTTGTGCTAATTGCTCAGATTACCACGAAATGTTTGTTTTTGTTGGGGATTGCTATTATTTCTTTGATTATTTTCAAAGGAATTATAGATATTATTCTTAAAAATAAATTTTGTAATAGAGAGAAATATCCGATAATTTATTCTCTCTATCAGGTTAAGATACATTCTACAGTAGCTAAAATATCTGCAGTTGTTGTAGCAGATTTAATATCTGTTTCGGTATTTCAAGAGTATCATCCACTTACGAATATTTTAATTAGTAGGGTGATTAATTTAGCGATGGTTTTACTAAGTGCAAGAGTTACTTACAAGGCTCTGAAAGCTACTATTTATTATTATGAGATGCAGAATGACCAATATAGAGTGATAGCATTAAAAGCTGTTTCTCAGACACTTAGGATTATTGGTTTTCTGGTTTTTACTATTATTGGGATTAGCATTCTTTTTGGTATCAAAGGAGATACTATTTTTGGTTATTTATCAGCATTTATTGCAGTTTTCTTTTTGATTTTTAGGGATTTCATTTTAGGAGCAATCACGGGAATGAATGTTGCCCTTTCCAAGACTTATAAAGTGGGTGATTGGATAATGATTGATAAACATAATTTAGAGGGGACAATTGTAGATATATCATTGCTAACCACTAAGGTACAAAATTTTGATAGAACGATTTCTACAATTCCTACTTATGACTTGCTCAATACAGAGGTGAAAAATTTTGAGGTGATGAAACAAGATAATAAGCGAAGAATTAAAAAATCAATCACTTTCAATATTAATTCATTCAAGTTTGTAGATGATGAACTTTTTAATAGATTAGTGAAAATCAATCTTATATCAGATTATCTTATTATAGCCAAGGCTGAAATTAACAGTGAAATAGCAAAACTATCGGAACATGAACGAGCAAAAGAAATAAATTCTCGACAATTGACAAATATAGGTGTTTTCAGAAAGTATGTAGAGGCGTATCTGCATAAAAATCCGAAAATAGACCATTCAGATACTATTCTAGCAAGACAATTGGATATAACCCCCGATGGACTGCCATTGGAGATTTATTGCTTTACCAACTTCCCAAATTTGGTGGATTTTGAGAGAGTTCAGGCGGATATATTTGACCATTTGCTGGTAGCTTCGAAATCCTTTGATTTGGAGGTAACTCAATTTATGAGCAAATAAATAAGAATTTTAATTTAAAGAAAAAAAATAATGACAAAATTAAGTGTAAATATTAATAAAATAGCAACACTGAGAAATGCTAGAGGAGGAGATGTACCAAGTGTAACCCAAGTGGCAATAGATATACAAAGATTTGGTGCAGAGGGAGTTACAATCCATCCAAGACCAGATGAAAGACATATTACAAGAAAAGATGTATATGATTTGAAGCCTCTCGTACATACAGAGTTTAATATAGAAGGAAATCCACATCCGTCTTTTATAGATATGGTTCTGGAAGTGAAACCACAACAGGTAACTCTTGTTCCCGATGCTGATGATGCTATTACTTCTAATGCAGGTTGGGATTGTCAAAAACATAAAGAATACCTAACAGAAATTATTTCTACTTTCAAAAAGGCAGGCATTAGAACTTCTATTTTCCTTGACCCAAATCCAAAAATGGTAAAACATGCTTTTGAAACAGGAACGGATAGAATAGAACTATACACGGAAGCGTATGCTAAAAACTATTTATCGGATAAAGAAAAGGCAATAAAACCCTATATAGAAACAGCTCTAAAAGCCAATGAGTACGGGTTGGGGATAAATGCAGGCCACGATTTGAGTCTTGAAAATTTACAATATTTTGCACAAAATATACCAAACCTATTGGAGGTTTCTATTGGACATGCACTTATTTCAGAGGCACTTTATTTGGGGTTAGAAAATACGATTCAAGCGTATTTAAAAAGATTGGCAAAGTGGTAATTTATCAAAATTAAAAGAATTTAGAAATGAAAAAATGGATAGAGGCTTCACGATTGAGGACTTTGCCACTTTCTATCAGTGGGATTATTATGGGAGCTTTTATTGCTCGGTGGCGATTGCTTGGCCAAGGTCAATTTTGGGATTGGAGGATCTTTGTCTTGGCGATTTTGGTGACTTTGTTGTATCAAATTTTATCAAATTTTGCAAATGACTATGGTGATGGAGTTAGGGGAACCGATGCTCTACGAACCAATGAGGCTGAGAGCCGTGCCGTAGCCTCTGGGAAGATTTCCGCAAAAGAAATGAGGAGAGCAATAGTTCTTTTTTCAATTCTTTCGTTGGTGGCTACCGTTGGATTACTATTTATTACTTTTTATCCGAATTATTGGATAGAATTTGGCTTTTTTATAGGTTTGGGAGTGGCTTGTATTCTAGCTGCGATAGGTTACACGATGGGTAAAAACCCCTATGGTTATCTTGGTTTGGGAGATATTATGGTATTTATATTTTTTGGATTGGTATCGGTAGGTGGGTCGTATTTTCTCTTTACTAAAAGTTGGAGTTGGGATATATTATTTCCTGCTTCAGCGGTGGGGTTGATGAGTACTGGGGTGCTTAATCTAAACAATATGAGGGATATAGAGTCTGATGCTCTTTCTGGGAAAAAGTCTTTGGCACTGAGATTAGGATTTAAAAATGCAATGATTTATCAAATAATATTATTGCAACTCCCTTTGATTTTGATTTTGATTTTCTTGGGTGTCAATGGATTTTTTCAATCCAAAAATTATTACGCATTTTTAGTGATGGTTTTAATGTTTCCAATGACCAAACTACGAAGAAATATAATCCAAATAAAAGAACCAAAGAAACTTGATCCATATCTAAAACAAGTAGGATTAATGACTTTAATGATGGCAATTCTATTGGCTTTTGGGTTGAATAAATTTTAATATTATGGCAATTTATAAATTAGATGAAAAAGTAAATTTAATAAAAGAGATTTCTTTTAATTATGAAAAAGAAATACAAAATATTGTAGAGGAAAATATAGAAATTTTATTGGGATATAAATTAATAAAATCAGAATTTACAATAAAAAATTTTAGGATTGATAGTCTTTGCTTTGATAATGAGTCTAAATCATTTGTAATAATAGAGTTTAAGAAAGATAAAAATTTTAGTGTAATCGATCAAGGCTATGCATATTTATCATTAATGCTAAATAATAAAGCAGATTTTATATTAGAGTTTAATGAAAATAATCAATCAAATCATTTACGAAAAAACGATGTGGATTGGTCTCAATCTAGAGTTATTTTCATATCTCCATCTTTTACGAATTACCAAAGGGAGGCTATTAATTTTAAAGATTTACCTATAGAATTATGGGAAATTAAACAATATGAAAATTTGACAATTTCTTTTGAACGAATGCAAAAAAATAATGCAAAAGAGAGTATTAAAACTATTTCGAAGAATAATGAGGATGTAGAACAAGTTAGTAATGAAATTAAAGTTTTTACAGAGAATGACCATCTTCAAAATATTGAAAGAGAAATAGTAGAAATTTATGAAACATTTAGAGATAGAGTCCTAAATTTAGGAGATAGTATAGAACTTTTACCTAAAAAAAGATATATATCGTTTATATTTGAGAATAAAATTTTTACAGATGTACTCATACAAAAAAGAAGTTTGAAGATATTTTTAAATGTGAAAAAGGGAGAATTGTCAGATGTGAAAAATATTGTCAGAGATGTTTCTGATATCGGACATTTAGGAAATGGTTCGTATGAAATACAAATTTCAGATTTAGAGAATATAGATTATATAATAAGTCTTGTCAAACAATCATTGAAAATTAATAAGATAGAGGAAGAATTAATAGTTTAAAATCAAGAATTAAAATATGAAAATACAATTTTTAGGGCATAACTGCTTCTTAATATCATATGGTGGCAAAAATATTATTACCGACCCATTCTATAATATCCAAAAAGAAAAGTCAGGATTTGATATTTCTTCTCAAAAAATTGATTATGTACTTATCACACATGCACATGGAGACCATATTGCTGATGTTGATGAGGTGCTTTCTAACCATTCAGAGGCTCATATTATTGCTCAGCCTGAGATTTGCGGATACTTCAAACACCAAAACTTTATTGATCTCAATATTGGTGGCTCTACCACAATTGGAGATTTGAGAATAACGATGGTTAGTGCCTCTCATACGAGTTCTTTTCCCGATGGAACCTATGGAGGAGTAGCCTCTGGGTATATCTTGAATTTTTCTGATAGAAATATTTATCTCGCAGGGGATACGGGTATCACTGCGGATATGAAGCTTCTACCTAAATTTTTTGGCGATATAGATTGTGCTATTTTGCCCATCGGTGGACATTATACAATGGATTCGGAACAAGCAAGTCTTGCTTCAAAAAAATTGTTAAAGACAAAAAAAGTAATAGGATGCCATTTTGATACTTTCCCACCAATATCCATTAATCACGATAAGGCTAAAAATGATTTTTTGGAGAGAGAGATAGAACTCATCTTGCCAAACGTAGGCGATGTATTGGAGTTTTAAGAATATGAAATAATAAAATAATGGATTTAGAATTTAATAAAAATGAGGATTTTAACCGATTAAAATTATCGGAAATTAATCAACATTTAAATAAAATATACAAAGGTGGAGGAGAAAAACGCCTTGAAAAAATCAGAAATGATGGCAAACTTACTGCACGAGAAAGAATAGAATATCTACTAGATAAAGGTAAAGAAAGTATAGAGATTGGTGCGTTTGCGGGTTTCCAAATGTATGAAGAACACGGTGGATGTCCAAGTGCAGGCGTAGTGGTTGTTATAGGGTATGTATCTGGTAAGCAGTGTGTTATAGTTGCTAATGATGCTTCTGTGAAAGCGGGTGCGTGGTTTCCAATTTCAGGAAAAAAAAATCTTAGAGCTCAGGAAATAGCTATGGAGAATCGCCTACCGATTATTTATTTGGTAGATTCTGCTGGGGTTTATCTCCCTATGCAAGATGAGATTTTTCCTGATAAGGAGCATTTTGGTAGAATTTTTAGAAATAATGCCAAAATGAGCGCAATGGGAATTGTCCAAATTTCCGCAGTGATGGGGAGTTGCGTAGCAGGTGGAGCCTATTTGCCAATTATGAGTGACGAGGCTATTATTGTTGATAAAACAGCCTCCATATTTTTAGCAGGAAGTTATCTCGTAAAAGCGGCTATTGGTGAAAGCATTGATAATGAGACTCTTGGTGGAGCTACTACTCATTGTTCAATATCGGGAGTTACAGATTATAAAGCGAAAGATGACAAAGATGCTCTGGATAGAATTAGAAATATAATGAAGTCTATCGGAGATTATGAAAAAGCAGGATTTGATAGGATAGTATCCCAACCTCCAAAGGAAAAAGAAGAGGAGATTTTTGGTATAATACCGCATTCTCGATCAGAGCAATATGATACCTATGAAATTATAAAAAGATTAGTAGATAACTCTGATTATGAGGAGTATAAGCCAGATTATGGCAAAACAATCATTTGTGCAACAGCAAGAATAGATGGTTGGTCTGTGGGTATCGTAGCTAATCAACGAAAAATGGTAAAAAATGGAAAAGGAGAAATACAATTTGGAGGTGTAATATACTCAGATTCAGCGGATAAGGCTACTCGTTTTATCGCAAATTGTAATCAACGAAAAATTCCATTAGTTTTCCTACAAGATGTTACTGGCTTTATGGTTGGTTCTAAATCAGAGCACGGAGGCATCATTAAAGATGGTGCTAAATTGGTGAATGCAGTCTCAAATTCTGTGGTGCCAAAATTCACGATTATTATAGGAAACTCTTATGGAGCAGGTAATTACGCAATGTGTGGCAAAGCTTATGACCCTCGGTTCATCATTTCGTGGCCGTGGGCGGAATTGGCAGTGATGGGGGGAGTGCAGGCAGCAAAAGTATTGGCTCAAATACAGGAGACAACCCTCACAAAGCAAGGTAAGCAACTTACCGAAGAAGATAAAAATGCTATATTGAAAGAAATATCAGAAAAATATCAAAAACAAACTGAAGCAACCTACTCTGCTTCAAGACTTTGGGTAGACGCTATTATAGATCCAATTGATACCAGAAAATGGATTTCAATGGGAATAAACGCTGCCAACCATTCCCCGATTACAGAAAGGTTTAATTTAGGAGTTATTCAAGTTTAATGAAAAAATATTGAAAATAATTTGTATATTTTGATTATTTTTCTTTACTTTGCGGACTGTTAATCAACCTCTGACGAGAGCCGTGAAAGTTGTTTAGCATTAATCATTTTTATTTATTAATAATGGATTTATTAAAGTACGTACAAGACAAGTACATCGCGAAAAAAGAATTCCCAGAATTCAAAGCAGGAGACACGATTACAGTGTATTATGAAATTAAGGAAGGTAACAAAACAAGAACTCAGTTCTTTAAAGGTGTTGTTATTCAACTTAGAGGGACAGGAGCTACTAAGACTTTTACAATCAGAAAAATGTCTGGTGATGTAGGTGTAGAGAGAGTTTTCCCTATCAATATGCCTGCACTTCAAAAAATTGAAGTTGAAAGAAGAGGTAAAGTTAGAAGAGCAAGAATTTACTACTTCCGTAAACTTAGAGGTAAAAAAGCGAGAGTTAAAGACGCTCCTTTCAAAAAATAATCCTCTTATAAAGATAAAACCAAACAAAAAGTTTGGTTTTTTTTATTTTAATAAGAAATTTTCTAGGATTTTTTTTCCATATGGTGTTAAAATACTTTCAGGATGATATTGTACGGCATGAATATCATATTTTTTATGCCTTAAGGACATTATGATATCTTGGTCATCAATGGATGTTACTACTAAATCTTCAGGTAAAGTTTCTAGATTTACAGCCCAAGAATGATATCTGCCAACTTTAATTATTTTCGGTAAATTATTAAAAATTAGGTGATTATTTATTTGCTTGGCACTTGTTGCAACACCATGATAAATATTAGATAAATTGAAAAGATTTCCTCCAAATGCCTCTGCAATTGCTTGTTGTCCTAAGCAAATTCCCAAGATGGATTTTGATGAAGCATAAGTTTTGATAGTATCCAATAGTATGCCTGCTTCTTTTGGAATACCAGGTCCTGGGGATAATACAATTTTGTCGTATTTTTCAATTTCGTCAATTGATATTTTGTCATTTTGGAAAACATCTATCCTGTTACCTATAATTTGTTCAATCATTTGAACTAAATTATAAGTAAAACTATCATAATTATCTAAAAGTAAAATTTTCATTATTTATGGTTATTTTAAATGAGTTAGATGTAAAATAAAAGTCATCCACGTGAAGATGACTTTTAGTATTTTATTTTTCTCTTGTTTTTCCAAAGGACATTTTGATAATGACAGGTAAAGTTGTAACCAAAACAAGTCCTAAAACAATAATTTCAAGGTGGTGAGTGAGGTCAAATCCATATTGGTCTTTTAGTATTTTGTATAAATAATGTCCTGCAAATACTAAAATATAGGCCCAAAGGATGGCACCAATAATATTATCTTTTAGGAATTTCTTTTTATCCATTTTTACAATTCCTGCAACGATAGGAATAAAAGTTCTAACAATCGGTAGAAATCTTGCAATAATCACAGCAAAAGAGCCTTTTTGTTTGAAAAAATCATCAGCTTGATAGAGATATCTTTTCTTAAAAAGTAATGTATCCTCCTTTTGATAAAGTTTTTCACCCATTCTATGGCCAAAATAATAGCCGACTTCATTTCCAATAACTGCCGCTAAGGTAATACAATTTGCTAATAGAAAAGTATTTAGAAAATCATTCCCTAAATCTCCAAAAGTTTCCCTAATGATAGATTGAGAATATATTCCAGAGATGAATAATAGACTATCTCCAGGTAAGAAAAAACCTGCAAAAAGTCCTGTTTCTGCAAAAATAATAAATAAAACCAACCAAAATCCCCCCAATTTTATATAAAACTCTGGATTTACGAGGTCTTTCCAACTTTCAAAATATTCCATTATGCAAAATTAAGTAATTTATTTAAAAAAAAAATGATAAGAATGACAATTTAAGTGATATTTAACAAAATTTATTTTTTAAATTTGCTCTTAATGAAAAAAATAGCATATATAGAATTGGATACTCATGCTGAAATTGTGAAGGATTTTTCAAATTATATTAAAAATTCAGAAAATATTCAGTGTGATTTTTATTTATCAAAAAAAATAATAGATATTGTTTGCGATATAGATAATATGTATCTTACATCATCAAAAACAATAGCTGATGATTTGGATAATATTGATTATGATGAGATTATTATAGGAACCGCTCATAGATATTTTAATGTTTTTAATAAATTGGTAAAAAAATATAAAGCTTCTATTATTGTTCATAATATTAATTTTTCAAAGGCAACGAAATGGCAATTATTTAAAAATGTTTTTAAAAATGAACAGAAATACAGATTGAAATTATTATTGAAGGAAGGTTTGCTCACTGCTCCTAAATTATATAAAAATTCTAAATTATATGTGTTAGATGAGACTTTGAGTGATGAGGTATATCAATATTTAGATATTTTTAAAAATATGTATATATCTGATAATGAGTGTGTTTATCCCATAAAAATTGTGGTTCCAGGTACAATTTCTCAGAAAAGGAGAGATTATAAGTATATCATACAAAAAATCCAAAAATGGAAAATTGATGCAGAGGTTATTTTTTGTGGGAAGGCTTCTGGCGAGGAATTACGATGGCTTCGAGAAGTAGAAGAAGAGCTACCTCAAAATGTTAGTATTCAGTATTTTACAGATAAGTTAAGTGACAAAGTTTTTGATAAAGTGATGAAATCTGCACATCTGTTTTGGTGTCCGATTTGTGAGAAAACAGACTTTATGAGCATTCCCGAAATTTATGGGAAAACGAAGATTAGTGGAAATGTGGGTGATACAATAAAATATGGTAAAATGAGTATTTTTCCTAAAAATTATCCATCTAAATGTAAATTTATTATAAAAGAACAAGATGATATTGAAAATCAAATAATGGAAATTTTTATTCAATTACAAAAAAAATGAGCCTTATTTTACCAATTTATGATAGCTTTTTGGTGTTTTGATAGGTAATTATTAATTTTAGAAAATGGTTTGCTACCCAAAAATCCACGATGGGCAGAAAGTGGAGAGGGATGGGCGGTTTTTATAATTAAATGCTTTTGAGAATCAATTAGTTGTGATTTTTTTTGAGCATATGCCCCCCATAGTACAAAAACGATATTTTCTTTATGTGTTGATATCTCTTTAATAATAAAATCGGTAAATTGCTCCCAACCTAAATCTTTGTGAGAATTTGCTTCGTGAGCTTTTACGGTGAGGGTTGTGTTGAGTAATAGAACTCCTTGTAGAGCCCAAGATGATAAATCATTAGTATTTTTTTTAATGTTTAAGTCGCTTTCCAGTTCCTTATATATATTTTTCAGAGATGGAGGAGCAGGTACCATATCAGATACAGAGAAACAAAGGCCATTTGCTTGAAAATCATTATGATAAGGGTCTTGTCCGAGTATTACCACTTTAACTTCGTCAAAAGGAGTAAGTTCTAATGCTCTGAATATCTGTTTTTTAGGAGGGAAACAAATGTTTTTTGCATATTCTTCATTAATTTTTTTTCTGAGAGTAGCAAAATATTCAGAATTTTTGATTGGTGCTAAAATTTCTTTCCAAGTCATAAAAAAAGATTTAATTTTGATAGAAGTGTTTGGGAAATGCATTTTTAGGATTCATTTTCAATAGGTTAAGCTTTATCCAAGAGTTTAAAAATCCTAACCCATAGAAGCTCATTTGTATGTAAATGATGAAACAAGAATATAAGGCAACCTTTAAATTATGAGTTACCTTTAAAGAGTGAAATAATATTAATAGAGTATAAAATGCATAAAATGAGATGAATAGAGGAGTCTCTAATATATAATCAATGAAGATGGATGCCAAAAATCCGATTGTGAAAATACTTGGAAAAAGGAAAGATATTTTCACATATTTTGGATGTCTTTGGTTGAGGATTGGTCTTGCACAGCCGAATTGATATACTTGTTTTGCAAATTTTTTAAGGTCAGTTCTTCGTTTGTGATAAACACTAATATCATCAAAAAAAGCAGTGGAAAATCCATTTTCCCAAAGTCTTATAGATAGGTCTGGGTCTTCTCCGATTCTCATTTCTGAAAAGCCGTTTACAGAATCAAATGTTGTTTTTAGGACGCCCATATTGAAGCTTCGCGGTTGGAATTTATTCACGATTTTTTTACTCCCTCTGATACCTCCCGTGGTTAGTATAGAGGTCATTGTGTAAGAGATAGCTTTTTGTAGAGTGTTAAAATTTGGATGGGCTTTATCTGCTCCTCCAAAAGCATCACATGGAGTATTTTGTAGATTGTTTTTAATATTTTGTATATAATTTTTCTCTACAATGACATCAGAATCTACGAAAACAAGCCATTCATTTTTTGCTTTTTTGGCACCAAAATTTCGCGATAAACCAGGTCCAGTATTTTCTTTTTTGTAATAAGAAATGTTTAGATTGTTTTCAAAATCTTGTATTGTAGGGAGTAAGTCCACAGAGGAGCCATCATCAATAATAATCACTTCAAAATCCATATCAGATTGATTAACAAGTGATTTTAATAATTCTGTAAGTTCATCCTTTCTATTAAAAATAGAAACGATAATGGAGATTGTAGGTTTCATTTTTTTATTATAAGGCAAAAATAAATATTATGAACTTATATAACCAAATGGAAAGATTAATTATTTATTTTTTATTAAGTTAGTTTATTGATTTTTAGTTTTTTAGGTAGTTTGTTGATTACTTCGTTGTAAGAATGTTTTATCATTTTTATTACAAAATCATTAGGGAGAAATTCTGCTTCTATTGTATTCCAATGCTTTTTATTGAGGTGATATCCAGCAGTTATTTCGGTATATTCTTCTCGTAATTCCACTGCCCAATTGGGGTTGCATTTTACACTGATACTCATAGGAATTTTATTTAGATTTGTGATAAGAAAAATCTTACCTAAAACCTTGAAAACTAGATAATCATCACCAAAAGGAAAACCTTCAGTGGTATGAGGCAGGGAAATACAAAAATCTCTGATGTCTTCTATATTCATTTTTATTATTTTAGTTTTATTCTGAAAGTAGTTCCTTTTCCAAGTTCAGATTGAGCAACGAAAATTTCGCCGTTATGGTATTCTTCAATCACCCTTTTTGCGAGGCTTAGTCCTAGTCCCCAGCCTCTTGTTTTGGTAGAATATCCTGCTCGGAATATATTTCGGATTTGTTTTTTTTGCATTCCGGCACCAGAATCTTTAATATCTATGTAGATATTTTTATTTTTTTCATAGAGGGTAATTTGTAGATTGCCAACACCTTTCATTGCATCTACAGCGTTTTTTACTAAATTTTCAATAGCCCAATTAAACAAAATTTGATTATGAGGAATGAAAATTTCGTTTTGTGGATTGTTTAAAGAAAAGTTGATTTTATTAGATATCCTATTTTTTAAGTAATTGAAGTTTTGTTGTATTGTTTTAGAAAGATTGAGTTCATTAAGTTCGGGAGTTGAACCTATTTTGGAGAATCTATCGGAAATAGTTTTCAATCTTGAAATATCTTGTTCTAATTCTGTGATTCCAATATTATTAGGGTTTTCAAGTCTCATAATTTCTATCCAGCCTATCATTGATGAGAGGGGAGTTCCGATTTGATGGGCTGTTTCTTTTGCTAAACCTGCCCAAATAAAGCCTTCGTCTTTTTTCTTTAAAATTCTCAATATCCAAATAGAAATCAATAGATAGGATAATATGAAAAATCCAATAAAATAAGGATAATATTGTAGATTGTTTAATAGTCTAGAATTATCATAGAATACCAATTGTTTATGATTATTGGCTAATTTTATCACGAAAGGTTTATACTGAGCAGACATTTCTTGTATATAATTCCTTAATTCTGTAGGATTTTTCAGTATATCATTAGGGATATTTCGGTAGGTGCCGGTCTCCAAAATTGGTTGTTTTTTTTCATTAGTGATAATTACAGGTAACTGGTTGTTTTCTTCTAAAATTGATAAAATTAAATCTTGCGTTTCAGGTGAAATATTTGTAGGATTGTCTTGTAAGTGTTGCATTGCTTTGGCAAAAATTTGTATGCGAGAGGCTTCTCGAATCCTTAAATCCTTGATGAGAAAAACAGAGTGAATTACTAAAAAAGTAACGATAGTCGTAAAAAATATATAAATAAACCAAGGGTTAATGGGGTAAAATCGTTTTAACATTGTTAATTATTTAATGGAGATAAGATTTTAAAAAGTTCATCACTGATATTTTTTCCTTGATAATTATTGATAATAACGGCAAAAACATATCCATTATGATATCCAGCAAAAGATTTTATTTGAGACATTGTTCCGCTTTTCATTTTCATACCATTTTTTTGGATAGGAAGGCTATCAATGAAATATTTGGCCCAATCTTGTTGTTTTATCCATAGGAGAGCTTGAACTTCGGCCTTCGCAGAAATATAATTTTTTACCGAAAGTCCGCTTCCATCTCGAAAATTAATCGATTGTGGTGAGATACCCTTACTTTTCCAAAAATTTTTGAGGTATTCTACAGCTGATAAAAAACTTCCATCACCTGTTTTTTCCTTAGCAATCGTCCTAATGAGCGTCTCCCCATAGAGGTTAATGGATTTTTTCATAAACCAATAAATAATTTTGTCCAAAGTAGGGGATTTATAGGTGAATAATAAATTCTCTTTTTGATAATTTTTTATAGGTAATCCTTTGATAATATGATAATTGTTTGATAAAATATTCCCACTTAAAGAAATATTATTCTCTTTCAGCCAAGCTTTAATTTCCTCTCCCAAAGTTTGCGGAGGATTGGGATTTGCTCCTGAAATTTTAATTAATTTATTAGGTATTTTTCCACTGATATAGGCAAAATTAGAGTAGGGTGAAGAGTAGATAATACTCTCGTCAGTAGTTTCGTTTGTTTTCAGATTAGATATCCATTGTAGTTGTAGTGGGATATTAACTTTTTGTATTTCATAGTTTTTGATACTGATGTCAAATTGATTCTCTCTCCAGTTAATCCCCCAAACACCAGCTCCGTAGTAACTACCTAAATCTTCCCAAGCCCAACCATTCGGGATATGTTGTAGGTCAAAATAAGTATCATCAAGGATAATATCTCCAGAGATATGTTTTATTTTTTTTTCGGTGATGGATTGGATGAGTTTTTTCTTAAAATCTTGTGGTTGGAATCCTTCGTACCTCCAACTTCCCAAGGTTGGGTCACCATTGGAATAGATGAAAATGTCCCCTGATAGAGTATCATTTTCAATATTTCCAGAGAAAGTTCCCGAAGTGGTATATTGGTAGTCTTTTCCAAGTTCTGCTAGAGCCATACCAGCTGAAAATATTTTTTGAGTAGAAGCAGATGTTAAGCCTTTATTTCCTTGATAATCAAATATTAAATTACCATTTTCATCAGAAATATATATGCTTAAATTTGCGGAAATAGCATCAGGAGAACTGAGTAAATTGTCTATTTTATGTTGAATTTGTTCTTTTAAATTTTGTCCAAAAATAAAGGAAGAAGTGATTAATAATATAAAAAAAATGAAATACATTTTGATAGCCATAAATTAATTTAACACAAAATATGAAATAAAAAACCCAGCCGAAGCTGGGTAAAAACTAATAACCATGAAAACTCAAATTAAACATGAGAATCTAATTGATAAAACCCTAACACCTAATATATAGGTGTATCGGATTTTGTTTTGCAAATGTAAAAAAAAAATTATATTTGTGCAAATTTTTTTTATTATGTCGAATATAACATTTACAATGATTAAGCCAGATGCTGTAGAAGATGGGCATATAGGGGCTATTTTAGGGAAAATATCTGAATCAGGATTTAAAATAAAAGCTTTGAAACTCACACAATTAACTGTTGATGATGCTAAAAAATTTTATGCGGTACATTCCGAAAGACCTTTTTATAGAGATTTAGTGGAATTTATGAGTAGAGGACCGATTGTAGCTGCTGTTTTAGAAAAAGAAAATGCAGTGGAGGATTTCCGAAAATTGATAGGTTCTACAAATCCAGCCGAGGCAGAGGAGGGAACAATCCGAAAATTATATGCGAGAAGTATCGGAGAGAATGCGGTACATGGGTCGGATTCTGATGATAATGCTCTTATAGAAGCTTGTTTTCATTTTTCAGGAAGAGAAATATTTTAATCAGAAATATTCTTAATGGTATAATTAATTATTTTTAGTAGAATGGAATTTAACGAAAAATCAATCAATTTTTTAGAACAATATCTCAATACTGCGTCGCCTACGGGCTATGAACACGAGGGACAAAAAAAATGGATGGACTACATCCGTCCTTATGTGGATAAAATAGAAGTAGATAATTATGGAACTTGCTATGGTATTATTAATCCAGAGGCAGAATTTAAGGTCGTTATAGAAGCTCATGCAGATGAGATTTCTTGGTATGTTAATTATATTACCGATGATGGACTTATCTATGTGATAAGAAATGGTGGCTCCGACCAGATGATAGCCCCGTCTAAAGTGGTGAATATTCACGGAGAAAAAGGTATCGTAAAAGGTGTTTTTGGATGGCCTGCAATACATACTAGAGTAGGTTCTGATGAAGTAACCCCCAAACTTGACAATATTTTTATTGATTGTGGAGCAACTTCTAAAAAGGAGGTAGAGGAGCTAGGTATTTATGTGGGATGTATGATTACTTATCCAGATGAGTTTTTTGAGATGAATGATAAGTACTTTGTTTGTAGAGCATTAGATAATAGAATCGGTGGTTTTATGATTGCTGAGGTGGCTCGCCTTTTGAAGGAGAATAAAAAAAGTCTTCCTTTTGCGTTGTATATTACAAACTCTGTACAAGAGGAGGTTGGATTGTATGGTGCAACAATGATTGCCGATACGATAAAACCGAATATTGCTATCATTACGGATGTTACCCACGATACGACCACACCAATGATAGAAAAGAAAAAGGAAGGTGACCAAAAATGTGGTAAAGGACCTGTGATATTTTTTGCTCCGAGTGTGCATCATAAAGTGAGAGAAATTATCATCGATACGGCGAAAGATAAAAATATCCCATTCCAACGAGCTGCAGCTAGTAGAGCGACAGGGACGGATACCGATGCTTTTGCTCATTCTAATGGTGGGATACCAAGTGCATTAATTTCATTGCCACTGAGATATATGCATACCACAGTAGAGATGGTTGCAAAGGAAGATGTTACCAATGTAATCCTATTAATATATGAGACATTATTAAATATCACTCCTGAAACTTCGTTGAAGTATCATTAAAAAAAAGAGGAAAAAGATTTTATAAAAAGGTGTATAAAGTCTTTAAATATAAATAACAAGAGGTAGACGAAAAGTAATTTTTTTTACTATTATTATGGCAAAAATACTTTGGATTGATGATGAAGTAGATTTACTTCGCCCACATATTATTTTTTTGGAGAATAAAGGCTATCAAGTAACCCCAATTAATAATGTTAATGAGGCTTTGGAGATACTTGACAAGACTAAATTTCAACTAGTTTTGTTGGATGAGAATATGCCTGGTATTTCAGGGATAGACGCTATACCAATGCTCAAAGAGAAAGATTTTTTAATGAAAATAGTGATGGTTACTAAATCAGAAGAAGAGCATATTATGGAGCAGGCGATAGGTTCTCAGATTGCAGATTATATCCTAAAACCCATTAACCCGAACCAGATTTTGTTATCTTTGAAGAAGAATCTTCAAGAGGATAATCTTGTGGAACAGACCACAATATTTAGTTATCAACAAGAGTTTCGTAAGTTGTCTATGGAGCTTTCTTATCTTAATACTTATCATGATTGGGCAGAATATTACAAGAAAATAATAAGTTGGGAAATAAAGTTTGACAAGGTAAGCGATAGCGAATTTGCTCATTTATTACAAACTCAAAAGGATGATGCTAATCAATATTTTGCAAGATTTATAGAGCAAAATTATCAAGATTGGCTAACTTCCTCGGATAAGCCCATAATGAGCCATACCCTCTTTAAAGAAAAGATAAAATCTCAAGTAGAGAAGGGAAAAGTACTGCTTTTGGTGATAGATAATTTAAGATACGACCAATGGAGAGTGATAGAGCCACTCTTTACGAGATACTATAACAGAATATCGGAGGATTATTATTATTCCATTTTGCCAACTGCCACACAATATGCGAGGAATTCTCTGTTTGCAGGATTACTCCCTTCCGAAATAGAAAAGCGTTTTCCTGATAAGTGGTTCAATGATAATGAGGAAGGAAACAAAAATGAATATGAAAAGGATTTCCTTACCGATCAAATGAAGCGTTATGGTTTATCTTCCAAGCAGATGAAATATATTAAAATCCTCAATTCTGATTTTGAGAAAAAGATATTAGATGACTTCCATCAGTATAAGAATGCCGATTTGCTGACGATTGTTTATAATTTCATAGATATTTTATCTCACGCCAAGACTGATAACCCTATAGTTAATCAACTCATAAGAGATGATAAGACTTTTCGTTCGCTTACTTATAACTGGTTTAAAAATGCCTCATTATTGAAAATCATACAGTTAGCATCAGAAAGTGGTTTTAAATTAGTGATTACCACTGATCACGGGATGATTTATGTGAAGAAAGCTAGCCAAGTGGTGGGAGATAGAGAAACTTCTACAAATCTCCGTTATAAGACAGGAAAAAGTCTCGCCTATGACGAGCGAGAGGTATGGGCTATTACACAGCCAGAGAAGTTATTTTTACCAAAAAGTAACCTAAGTTCAAAGTATATTTTTGCAAAAAATAATACCTTTTTGGCATACCCGAAAAATTATAATCATTTTGTGAATTATTACAAGGATACCTATCAGCACGGTGGGATTTCCTTGGAAGAGTGTATTATACCGATTAGTATTTTAGAGCCGAAATAAAATATTAGGATTGTTTTGGTGTTTTATTTGGAAAATAGTACAAACTTTGATTAATTTTGCACGACGAATGAGGCATTAATAATCAAGATAGAATCTTTTTATTGATTAAATTTGTCTATTAAACCAAACAATTTATAATTTTGAACTATGACAACAAATGCAAAAAGAAAGGAATCGGATTTAATCTTAATAAAAGAGGTATTAAGACAATACTTACAAGATAAAAAATTTCGTAATACACCCGAGAGATACACTATTTTGGAGGAAATATATAATATGGACCACCATTTCAATGTAGATGATCTGTATCTTTTGATGATAGAAAAGAAGTATCATGTTTCTAAGGCGACTATCTACAATACGATAGAGATTTTCCTTGATGCGGGACTTATCAGAAAACATCAGTTTGGCGAAAAAACTCAGACTTCGTCTTCTTACGAGAAATCTTATTTTGATAAACAACACGACCACCTTATTATTTACAAAAAAGATGGTGATAAAGATATTGAGGAGGTTATAGAGTTCTGTGACCCAAGAATTCAAGGGATAAAAGATGCTGTAGAGGAGGCTTTCGGTGTGGAAATTAGCTCTCATGCATTGTATCTATATGGAACGAAAAAAGGCTAAAATTAATTAAGATTATTATAAAGAAATATTTGTCATTCTGAGAGAAAATTATATGAAATTCTTTTAGAATGACAAGTTTTTTATGAAAAAATATCAATTATAAATTTTTCAAATGAGATACTATTTTGTTTTTTTCGCTTTTATTTTTACCCAAATATTTGCTCAAAAGCAACCTACAAAACTTTCCCCAAGTAAAGAGCCGTTCTTTTTGCAAAATATTAATCAAAAACAGGAAGAAAAAGTAAAACATATCCATTCGGATACCTTTGGTGTGAGCAAGAATAAATTTGATGGTAATCCGCATTTTTCTGGAAATGTGATATTTACGCATCAAGGCTCTACGCTTATGGCAGATGAGGTTATCCTCTATCAAGAAGAAAATTTTGTAAAAGCTTTTGGAAATGTAAAACTCCAAAATGCCGATGGCTCTATAATTACTGCTGATGAAATGGAATATGATGGGAATACCGAGCGAGGTATAGCACGGAAAAATGTAGTACTCACAGACCCAAAACAGACTATTAATACCAATATTTTGTATTATGATAGGAAAACTAATCGAGCATATTTTAATACAGGAGGGACAATTAGAGATTATCAAGGAAGCGTAATGCATACAAAATCTGCTACCTATGATATTGGAGCGAAAGAAATAGACTTTACGGGAAATGTGAGAATTGACAATCCTAAGTATATTTTGGAAGGAGCGAATATAAAGCAAAATCAGCAGACGAATACGGCTCATTTTTCGGGGGCAACTACGATTTTTGATAAGAAAAATCCCAGAAATAAAGTCTATACAGAGCAGGGAAGTTTTAACCAAAGTACCAATGAAGTTTTTCTGAATAAAAATTCAGTGATTTATTATAATAATAAGAAATTAACGGGTGATAGACTTTATTTTAATAGGAATACTAATTTTGGCAAAGGAGATGGAAATATTACCCTTGATGACCCTTATGAAAATCGCTATATCAAGGGAGGATACGGAGAAATTTATCAAGATAAAGACTCTGCAATGGTTACTGACAAACCCTATGCAGTGAAGATTCTGTCCAAAGACACAATCTATTTTTCTGCGGAAAAATTTATTACTTTTCAAAAAATAGATAAGAAAACCCAAACAAAAAAAAGTTACCTAAGAGCCTATAAAAGAGCAAGATTTTTTAAATCTAATGCACAAGCAAGAGCGGATTCTATCAGTTTTGATGAGACCGATGGTGTCTTGCATTTTAGTATAAAACCTATTCTTTGGAGTGGTGAAAAGCAGGTAACAGGCGATAAGATTGAGGCCTATTTCAATACTAAAAATGAGAATATAGATAGCTTGAAAGTAATTGGTAATGCGATGGCAATTTCAAAATCCGATTCCTTGAATTTAAAAGATGAGTTTGACCAAATCAAAGGTCGTCGAATGATAGTCATTTATGAAGAAAATCAAATAAAAAAAGCAAAAGTAATTGGTAATGCACAAGCCATTACCTATGCTGATGATATTAATGAAAAGACCAATAAAAAGGAAAGGATAGGTGTGAATCTATCCACTTGTGGGGAGATTGTAGCTGATGTTGAGGAACAAAAAATACAAGTTGTGTCATGCAATATTGGTGCAAGTATGGAGACTTATCCAATGAGTTTTATTTCAAAAGAAAAACGATTTTTTCCAGATTTTAATTGGAATACCAAAGATAGACTTCGCAGGTGGCAGGATATTTTCTTTGATAGTCCAAATTATGAAGAGATAAAATACACTTCGGATAATACCCTCTATGAAAATGCACAGCGAGAGTTAAATAATAAAAAAGCAAAAGAAGAATCAACCCGTCCAAAGAGGAAAAGGAAATGATAATCAGATAGATAAGGTGTAATGGAATGATTATATTTGTTTTATAAGTAATTTATATATTAAAAATTTATCCTTTGGATTTCTTCTTTGATAATAATAGTTATTAAAAAAGGACACTTTTTGAGTGTCCTTTTTTGTTGATTAATCTTCTTGCTCTACTTGGAAGACCTCTCGTTTCTTTTTATTGTTTTCTATTTTATCTCCTTTTTTGAAATTATAGGTCAAAGAAAGTTGTATTTGGCGAGGCTCTCGTCTCATATAAGATTCGCGGTAGGCATTTGCTGAGTAGGTATAAACTTCACGAGCATTTGTGTTGAATATATCCTTAATATTAAATGACACAGTAGCATTACCTTTCAAAATTGTTTTTGTCAGAGCAAAGTCTATAGTATAGGTTGTGAGGCGGTGTTGATATTCCGTTTTTATGCCTCCTTTGTACATTCCTTGTAATTGCAAACTAAGTGTTTTATCCACTTTGAAGGTTGTGCTTAGTCGCCCTCGGCTGGTCATTCCTTCTCCTTTGAAAGACGCCAAGCGATTTACATAATTGCCACTTGCATCCCTCGTGCGGTAGGTAGTATCTCCATCAATATTGTAGTAGGAAACACTGATATTTCCCATAAGTCTCCACCAAGGTAGCAAATCGGCAGAGAAATTCAGGTCTAAACCATAATCTTTTCTTGTACCGAGATTAATAGAAGTGGTATAAAATACATTGGTAGATTCATCTTTTTGATAGGTCAGTTTTTTTACATCATCTGTTTTATAGCGATAATAGAGGGTTGGGTTTATTGTGAGTTTCTTTTGCTGTATGGCGTATCCCACCTCGTAGGAATGCACATAGGATGGATCTAAATTTTGATTGCCAAGCATAATATTTTGATTATCAGCAATAGAATGATAAGGAATAAAATATAAACCTTTTGGGCGATCTATTCTTCTGGAATAATTCACTAAAATTTGGTTATTCTTACCTAAATCATAACTAAGATATACGGACGGAAATAGATTATTGTAGTTTTTTACTTTGTCTAAAACATTGCCATCTCGCTGATTTTCATAGTTAATATTAATATGAGAATGCTCATTTCTTAGCCCTAATTGATATCCAAAGTTCTCAATTTTAGATTTGAACTGAACATATATAGCATTGAACATCTCCTTATATATGGTGTTGTTCGTATATTCAGGAATATTATTGAATGTTTCGCTACCGATTTTTTCTTGTGCTAAATTAATCCAATGATTGTTGTCTCTATCAAATCTATATCCTGCTTCCAATTTAGAGATATCTCCGATGGGAAGTTCGTAATCTATTCCTGCAAATATTTTTTTATTTTTATTTGTCTGGTCGGTGTATGTCCATAATTCACTTAAGGTAGGGGAGAGTGGATTGGCCACAAAGTTTCTATCAAAAGAATTGTTAGACTTTTGATTGATGTTCGTTGTGTTGGCTCTGTCGTTTTGTTGGTAACTTGCCGAAAATGATATTTTATGACCATTATCATTGAATTTATGGTCAAGTCCTAAATCTCCTTGCCAGGAAATATGTCCCTGGTTCTCTGTGTTATTTCTTAGTGAGTACGGATTAGCGAGCGTTGTGTTGTTGTAGGTATATTGATAGTCGTTGGTTCCTTCTCCATTTACATTAAAGATTCGCAGTGTGGTCGATGCATTAATAGAAGTTTTGTTGCTAATATCATATATAAATCCTGTAGAAGCATTGAATGTGCTTATTTTATCCGTATCTTGGCCGTTTTGTAGGGCTTTTAATAATTGATTAGGTGTATTTTTATCCGTATAGAAATTATTATTTCGGCTAATGGCTTGGGACTTTTTGTAACTACCACCACCATTTATGAACCAAGAGAAATCTCCCTTTTTCCAATTGATGTTAGCATTGAGGTTTGTGGTGGGTAGATAGCCGACCATACCTACGACATTCCCACTAAGTCCTGCTGTTTTGTTTTTCTTTAAAATAATATTAAGGATTCCTGCCGTCCCCGATGCTTCAAATTTAGAAGAAGGGTTTGTAATTACTTCAATTCTATCAATTTGGTCAGAAGGTATCGATTGTAATGCCGTAGTGCTATCATCAATACCAAACATTGCCGACGGCTTCCCATTGATGAGAAATTTCACATTAGATGACCCTCTCATAGATACAGAACCATCGGTGTCTATTTCCACTGATGGTACATTTTGTAGTACATCGTGGAGGCTTCCCCCCTTACTCAATAGGTCAGAGGATATATCATATGTCTTCTTGTCTAGCTCTACTTTGTAAGGTTTTTTAGCAGTTGTAGAAATAGTAACAGCTTGAATATTAGTAGTCTTTTGAGTGCTGTTGGCTACTATCACAAAATTTTTATGCCTATTCTTATTGCTGATGGTGGTCTCCTGTTGGAAATCATCAAAATCAATTGCCTCTATCTTTACAATATATTTTCCACTGATGAGGTCCAGTTGATAGTTTCCATTCTCATCGGAGAGAGTTGCGTTGCTAATAGCTTTATTATCAATGTTTTCAAAGGTAATTGATGCGTATGGGATAGGATTATTTTGTGTATCGGATATTTTTCCACTAATATTTTCTTTATCTTGTGCAAAGGACAAACTTGCCATTCCAAAGACCAATGTGAGTCCTAAAGTTCTTTTTTTAATAATCGTTGAAAATTCTGTCGTCATAAAATGTACTTATATTTTTTTGATGAAATTTTCAGATAAAAGTTAAATATAGTATGAAAAAAAATATCAGTAGAAAAGAATTATGCATTGTTTTAGTATCTCATAATTAAAGTTTTATGTAGAAAAAGTTGTGGGATAGTAAGATAATATTTTTTTATTTTTTCCTTATTTAATTAAAAATGCTTACATTTGCAATATAAATTTTAATTTTAAAAAAATGGCAGAATATACTTTTCGTGAAGTAATTGCTCAGGCAATGAGTGAGGAGATGAGAAAAGACGAATCCATCTACCTTATTGGAGAAGAAGTAGCAGAATATAACGGTGCATATAAGGCATCAAAAGGTATGTTGGCTGAGTTTGGTCCAAAAAGAATAATAGATTCCCCAATTGCAGAGCTTGGTTTTGCAGGTATCTCGGTTGGTGCAGCTATGAATGGTAATAGACCTATCGTGGAGTTTATGACTTTCAATTTCTCTCTTGTAGGTATAGACCAAATAATCAACAATGCAGCAAAAATTCGTCAAATGAGTGGTGGACAATGGAATTGTCCTATCGTGTTCCGAGGACCTACGGGGTCAGCAGGACAGTTAGGTGCTACTCACTCGCAAGCGCTTGAAAGTTGGTATGCAAATTGCCCTGGATTAAAAGTAATTGTACCATCTAACCCATATGATGCAAAAGGATTATTGAAATCAGCCATCCAAGATAACGACCCTGTAATCTTTATGGAGTCTGAGCAAATGTATGGTGACAAAATGGAAATCCCAGAAGAAGAATATTACCTACCAATTGGTAAGGCTGATGTGAAAAGAGAGGGTTCCGATGTTACGCTTGTTTCTTTCGGTAAGATTATGAAATTGGCTCTACAAGCGGCTGATGACTTGGCAAAAGAAGGAATATCTGTGGAGGTGATAGATTTAAGAACAGTTCGTCCATTAGACTACGAAACTATTTTTAATTCTGTGAAGAAAACAAACAGATTGGTAGTATTGGAAGAGGCGTGGCCATTCGGTTCTGTAGCTACTGAGATTACTTATATGGTTCAACAAAAGGCATTTGATTATTTAGATGCTCCTATTAAGAGAATTACTACTCCAGATACACCTGCACCTTATTCATCAGCGTTGTTTGCAGAGTGGTTCCCTAAATTAGAAACCGTAAAAGAAGAAATTAAAAAAGTATTATATAGAAAATAAAATAGTTTTTTCATATTAATAATTTTAAGTTATTCAAGAGGCATTGATGCGACTTATGTGTCAATGCTTTTTTAGGTTATAACCATTTCTAAATCTTGAATATATGGCAGATACTTTTACAAATGAACAACATTTTGATACTAAAAAACTAACTCTGCTGGGGGTATTAGTATCAATGGGAATTGTTTTTGGAGATATTGGGACTTCACCACTTTATGTGATGAAAGCCATTGTAAATGTTCGTCGCGAAAGTGGATACATACCATTTGATGAGTATATAGAAGGGGCATTGTCTTGTATTATTTGGACCTTGACTTTGCAGACAACATTGAAGTATGTTATTATAGCTCTGCGTGCGGATAACAAGGGTGAGGGAGGAATACTATCGCTTTATTCGTTAGTGAAAACAGTTAAGAAAAATTGGCATTATATTATTGCAATTATTGGAGCCTCCGCATTAGTTGCAGATTCAGTAATTACGCCATCACTTACTGTAATGTCCGCTGTTGAGGGACTTAAAATTTATAACCAGCATACTCCAGTCGTGCTATACACTTGTATTATTTTATTTGTTATATTCTTTGTTCAGCAATTTGGGACGAGTAAAATAGGTAAATTCTTTGGCCCAGTGATGATAATTTGGTTCTTGGTTTTGGGAGGTTTTGGAGCGATGCATATTGCTGATAATATCAGTATTTTGAAGTCATTCAATCCGATATATGCCTATAAACTTATTACTCAATCACCGAGTGCTATAGTCATTATGGGGGCTGTTTTTCTCTGTACAACAGGAGCTGAGGCTATGTATTCGGATTTGGGACATTGTGGTAAAAAGAATATTCAAGTAAGTTGGGTTTTTGTAAAAATAATGCTGATACTCAATTATTTAGGTCAAGGGGCGTGGATTTTGGATCATTACAAAGAGGTTCGTTATCACGGCATTAATCCATTTTTTGGTATTATGCCAGATTTCTTAATTTACCCAGCAGTTATTTTGGCTACTTTGGCAGCAGTTATTGCCAGTCAAGCGGTAATTACAGGGGCTTTTACAATGTTTTCAGAGGCAATGTCTATTACTTTTTGGCCAAATCAGCAGATAAATTATCCAAGTGGTGTCAAGGGACAAATGTATATTCCAAGAATCAATTGGGGGCTTATGGCGTTGTGTTTCATCGTAGTACTATTTTTCCAAAGTTCCTCTCGGATGGAGGCTGCTTATGGACTTACGATAACTATTACAATGTTAATGACAACCATATTCCTTATTTTTTGGTTGAAAAAAATCAAGGTTAATCCAATTCTTGTATTTTTATTTGGATTCGTATATTTATGTATAGAGATAGGATTTTTTTATACAAATATTATTAAGTTTTTTGATGGAGGATGGATTACGATGGTGCTTGGTGTGTTTATGATGCTGTGTATGTATGCTTGGTATAATGGGAGACAGATTAAGGCAAAATTTATGAAATATGTGAAGTTTGAAAAATATGTGCCTATCATAAAAGATATGAAGCTCGATGAGACAATACCCAAGTATGCCACTAATCTAGCATTCCTGAGTAGAGCTAAAAGACCAGATGAACTTGAAGCAAAAATCATATATTCTATCATTAGAAAACAACCCAAACGAGCTGACCATTATTTTATTTTAAGTATTATTAATCAAGAAGACCCTTATACATTTAAATATTATGTTGATGAAATAATGCCAGGAACGATTTTTAAAATTAATTTTCTATTAGGATTCAAAATAGAAAGACGGATAGACGATTATTTTGATCAAGTTTTGAAAGACTTGATGGATGAAGGTACAATCCCTAACAGAAGTGCTTATCCATCTCTACGTCAGCATAATATACCTCCCGATTTGAAGTATGTGATTATAGACAATATACACATTAATAACTATTTGCTTACCTTTAAGGAAAAAATAATATTGAATATATATCACTTTGTGAAGTATATTGGAAGTAATGATTTCAAGGCATGGGGAGTGGCTCCGCATAATGTTATAGTGGAATCTACACCACTTTTGGATCAAGAAGTTTTGTGTTTCAAGAAAATTGAGCGGATAGCTAGATAAATAATAAAAGAGATATTCCTCGTGGGTATCTCTTTTTCATTGATGAGTAAAAAAAATAAATTCGTATTTTTGCAATCCAAATTAAAATTAAATAAAATGTCAAAAGTAAAAATAGGCACAATCCAAATGAGTTGTGTAGCGGATAAGCAACAAAATTTAGAAAAAGCAATAAAAAATATAAGAGAAGTAGCGGCTAAGGGAGCTAATATCGTCTGTCTGCAAGAGTTATTTACCTCATTGTATTTCTGTGATATAGAGGATTACGATAATTTTGACCTTGCGGAGTCCATTCCTGGCCCATCTACGGATGCACTTTCGGCAGTGGCAAAGGAACTTGGTGTGGTGATTATTGCATCACTTTTTGAGAAGAGAGCAGAAGGTCTGTATCATAATACCACAGCAGTTTTGGATGCTGATGGTACTTATTTAGGAAAATATAGAAAAATGCATATCCCTGATGACCCTGCATATTACGAAAAATTCTATTTCACACCAGGGGATTTGGGGTATAAGATTTTTAAAACTCAATTCGGAAAAGTAGGAGTGCTTATTTGTTGGGACCAATGGTATCCCGAGGCATCAAGAATTACAACTCTGATGGGGGCAGATATACTTTTTTATCCTACAGCGATTGGGTGGGCTACCGACCAAGACGAGGAGACAAATAAAGACCAATATAATGCTTGGCAGATTATACAACGCTCTCATTCCGTTGCGAATGGGCTACCTGTGGTATCTGTAAATAGAGTAGGATTTGAACAAGATGGAGCAATGAAATTCTGGGGTGGAAGTTTTGTAACAAATGCACAAGGAAAATTGCTATACCTCGCTTCCCACGACCAAGAGGAATCCGTAGTAACTGAAGTAGAACTTGGGCAAACAGACTATATGAGGAGACATTGGCCTTTCCTAAGAGATAGAAGAATAGACTCGTATCAGCCTATTACAAAGAGATTTTTAGATGAAGATTAAGCTAAAAATCCATTGATTTGATTAAAAAGAAAAATTTTTAAATAGTAGTATTAAATACAAAATGTCGATAGATTTACATAAAACACTAAAATCACAAGGCTATCGTTTCCCAGCGGAGTGGGAAGAACACGAGGCTACTTGGCTTAGTTGGCCTCATAAAGAGGAATCTTGGCCAGATAAATTAGAGGAAATATACCCTTATTATAGTGAGTTTGTGAAGGTTCTTTCTGAGTCTGAGTTCGTGAGGATAAATGTAGTAGATGAGGAAATGCGAAAATTTGCGATGGATTGTATAATGCAAGCAGGTGCAAAGTTAGAGAATGTAGAGTTCTTTATCCATCCAACGAACGATGCTTGGTGCCGAGACCACGGGCCTGCATTTCTCATTAATCCCAATGCCGAAGAAAAAAAAGTAATTGTTGATTGGGGGTATAATGCTTGGGGAGGTAAATATCCACCATATGATTTGGATGATGATATACCAACAAAAATTGGTAAAGAGTTTGGCTTACCTGTATTTTATCCTAAGATTGTGATGGAGGGAGGTTCGGTGGATTTTAACGGAAAAGGGACATTACTTACTTCAAAATCGTGCTTGTTGAATCCCAATAGAAATCCTCATCTTTCTCAGGATGAAATAGAAAATTATCTCAGAGAATATTATGGGGTAGAGCAGATTTTATGGGTGGAAGATGGTATTATTGGTGATGATACAGATGGACATATTGATGATACTATTCGTTTTGTAAATGAGAATACTGTATTGGCGGTAGTAGAGGATAATCCCGATGATGAGAATTATGAGATTTTGAGGAGGAATCTCGAACAATTGAAAAAGATGAAGTTGCTAAATGGGGAACCGCTAAATATCATCGAGTTACCAATGCCAGACCCTGTTATTTGGGATGGACAACGATTGCCAGCTTCATATGCGAATTTCTATATAGCTAATAAATCTGTGATTGTACCTACCTATCGATGTGAAAAAGATATTATTGCATTAGAAATTATACAAAAATATTTTCCAGATAGAAAGGTTGTAGGTATAGACTCTACGGAAATTATTTGGGGGTTGGGAAGTTTCCATTGCCTCAGTCAGCAAGAACCATATGTAGATTAAAATAAAAAGCCTTACTAATCTGTAAGGCTTTTATCTTTAGAATTTCCACCCTAAGGTGAAAGAATAGAGGTTTCTTGTTGTCTTAACATTGGATACAGCAAAATCCCCGGAGAAATAATCAGTAGTAGCGGTTGCATAGTATCCAGTATTTGCTTTGCTATCTCCATACAAGAAAGGATTCTGGTATTTAGAGGTAATGTATTGATAAGCAAAATCAAGATACATTGAGTCAAAATGTAATCCTAAGCCACAAGATAAAGCACTACGGCGACCTAAGACAAGATTGTTGAAATTTTGCTCCGTCGTATTTCCGTTATCCGTAAATGCGAAGGTTTTAATATCCTTAAATGGTTGAAGCGTAGTGTAATATCCGCCACGAAGACGCAAATAAGAGAATCTATACTCTGCTCCGAGACGAAGTTCGGAAGGATAGTTATAATATTTTTCATAAAAATCCTTAAACTCTAAATCAACACTTTTGCTATCTGAAGTATGTTTTGGCTTGGTTAGAGTAACATTGTAATCTATATCAAACGCAAAGTTCTTATTAGGAGTATATCCCAAACTCAGTGTAGTTTTTAGCGGGGTAGAGTAACTTGCATTTTCAGAATATTTATTGTCGGATTTTCCGTCATTTGAATAGAATTTATATTCTCGACGAATTTCCCACAGCGTAGGTGTATCCAATGCTACTCCGAGACGGATTCCCTTGCTGAGTTTTGCAATTACCCCCAAGTTAAGGGAGAATCCATTAGCATCTTCCGTATAAGGAGTATATTGTTTGTTGAATAATACAAAATTATTTACATTATTACCTCTCCATAGAGCATTGTCCGTCTGTTCAATATTTAGGGTATGAAAGTTGAGTCCCATACCGAGATATAATCTATTAAAAACATTTGCACCTACTGCAAAATTTGTCTTTACTCTATTTCCAGATCGGGAATATTCGTGTCCGTAGAAACGCAATATTGGAGTGTTATCCTTATCATTAATAGTGATGTTATTATTGAAAGGCGTGGTAATAGTCTCGTCGAGAGATTTATTAGTATAATTGAATGCAAAATTTAAAAATTTCACAGGCGAATAATCTCCTACTTTAAAAGAAATTAAACCACCAACTTGATTGAAATTATTCTCTTTTGTGTTGTTTATGGCAGTTGTTTGTCCAAATTTGGAGCTGATACTATTCGCCAAGATGTTGTAACTTACGCTGATATCTCCTGTAATAGCCACTCCGACTCCTGCGGGATTGACATTTACAGAAGACAAGTCTCCACCTAAGGCTCCCATAGCCCCAGCCATTCCATTAAATCGAGCCGTCCCGTGAAGAGGATTATCAGAATAAGCATTTTCAAAATTTCTAACTGCTGAAACATCTTGTGCCTGAGCGAAGTATACTGAAGATATACTTAGTAAAGTTAAATATTTTTTTATCATTTTTAGTTGTAATTTTATAGTGAATTATCTACCCGTGCGGAAACCACCATCTCCACTTGTTCTTCCACCTGTGTTAAAACCTCCTAAATTCCCTGTACGGAAACCACCATCACTACTACTTCCTGTACGAAAGCCGCCATTGTAAGAATTTGGATAGGATGAAGTAGGTGAAGAAGGAGTATTTTGATTATAATAATCTCTTACAGTACCACTACGAATAGGTTGTCCATACTCGTTTATTTGGCTACTTCTGTAATTATTATTACGATTTGCTCGGTATTCATTATTGGTGTAGTTGCTACTATTTGCACCTCTTGGTCTATAAGTGCTAGGTCGATAGGTGGTAGTTCCATAATAGTAAGGAGATCCATAATAATTTCTATACCCATAGTAATAAGGCGAGTAACCATAAAAAGGACTGTAAAAATTATTATAAAATCCATTATAGAATCCGTAATATGGCTCGTAAAAATAAGAGTATCCCCAAGGTCTATAATAATCATAGTAGCTAAAAGGACTACCCCAGTAATAACCTAAACCAAAATTCCAATTGGAATAAAGACCTGGACGATACCCACCCCAACCATACGAGAAATCCCATATAAATGGAGAGTCGTATAATCCAAAGTAGTTGTTATAAAAATTAGTCTCCGAACCTGCATAACCACCCCAATCAGAGTATTTGTTTTGGGTGTTGTTCGTATTTCTGAAGCGATTTTCAGCCTCTATTATATTTTTCTTATTATTGCTTATTAGTCCTTGCCCCTCGTAGTTGTAGATATTGTTAATCCTATTATCTTCATTTTCGAAATAGTTATTAGAAGGTATTACATCCGTTTTAGGGTCATAGTAGATACCATCAGTTTCCGTATAGGCTCCGTTGGTGATTGAACAAGAACTTAGGAAAATAGACGCTGTAACTCCCAATACCAAACTTTTAGTACTGAGTAAGGGGAATAGAATTTTTTTCATATTTTTTATCATAACTTAATGCTTTTCTTTATTATTTTAGATATATTTGCACTCGTAAATTATTTTTCGTTTCAAAAAGGAGAAAAAAATATTACTATTAATGAAACAAATATACTAATAAAATTTGATTTAAAGATGTAAAAATAGATTTTTTTTGAAAATTACAATAAAATAATTTATTTAATATTGTTTGTTTATCAATATTGATTTTGTTATATAAAAATAAAAAGTATTTTAAATAGAATAAAAGTGTTAAAAAACTTTGTTGTATTTTAGATTTGATTGAAAAAGATAATAAATAATACAAATATGGCAAAACTTACATCAAGAAGTGAAGATTATAGTAAATGGTATAATGAACTTGTAGTAAAAGCCGATTTAGCGGAAAATTCTGGCGTTCGTGGTTGTATGGTAATCAAGCCTTACGGATTTGCTATTTGGGAGAAAATGAGAGATGAATTGGATAAAAAATTCAAGGAAACAGGACATCAAAATGCTTATTTCCCAATTTTTGTTCCCAAAAGCCTATTTGAAGCTGAAGAAAAAAATGCCGAAGGCTTTGCAAAAGAATGTGCCGTAGTGACTCATTATAGATTGAAAACTGACCCTAATAACCCATCAAAACTAATTGCTGACCCTGAGGCGAAGTTAGAAGAAGAACTCATTGTGAGGCCAACCTCCGAAGCAATTATTTGGAATACATACAAAAATTGGATACAATCATACCGGGATTTGCCAGTTCTTATCAACCAATGGGCAAATGTAATTCGTTGGGAGATGAGGACGAGACTCTTTTTAAGAACTGCAGAGTTCCTTTGGCAAGAGGGGCATACAGCTCACTCTACACGAGATGAAGCAGTGGAGGAAACCGAAAAAATGCTTAATGTATATGCTGATTTCTTAGAGAATTTTATGGCAGTTCCAGTCGTAAAAGGTATAAAAACTCCAAGTGAAACCTTTGCGGGAGCAGACAAAACCTATTGTATTGAAGCCTTGATGCAAGATGGAAAAGCTCTCCAAGCGGGAACATCTCACTTTTTAGGACAAAATTTCGCAAAGGCATTCGATGTGAAATTTACTAATAAAGAAGGAAAAATAGAGTATGCTTGGGCTACTTCATGGGGGGTGTCTACAAGGTTGATGGGAGCTCTTATTATGGCTCATTCTGATGATTTTGGATTGGTGTTACCTCCTAATCTCGCTCCAATACAAGTTGTTATAGTCCCTATATTCAAGGGTGAAGAGCAATTGAGACAGATAGATGAGGTAGCTTTTGAACTTCAAAATAGATTAAAAGCCAAAGGTATTTCTGTGAAGTATGATAATGATGAGAAGAATAAACCAGGGTGGAAATTTGCAGAATACGAATTAAAAGGAGTGCCTATCCGTATTGCTATGGGTAGTAGGGATTTAGAAAACAAAACTGTAGAGGTCGCTCGACGAGATACTTTGACTAAGGAAACAATCACTTTGGAGAATATTGATAATTATATAGAAGAACTTTTGAAGACAATACAGAAGGATATCTATAAAAAAGCTCTATCTTTCCGAAACGAAAATATCACAAAAGTGGATACTTACGAAGAGTTTAAACGAGTGATAGAAGAAAAAGGAGGATTCATTTCTGCTCATTGGGATGGTACGGAAGAAGAAGAGGAGCGAATAAAAGAAGAAACCAAAGCGACCATAAGATGTATTCCTCTTGATACAGAGGAAGAGGTGGGAGTTTCGCTTATTTCAGGAAAACCATCTCAACGAAGAGTACTTTTTGCAAAAGCATATTAAAACAAATAATATTTGGGCAAGCTTAGGTTCGTCCTTTAAATATAAATAAATATTTTTACCTTTGTCCTATGGAAAATTTCATCGTATCAGCTCGAAAATATAGACCGCAGGAGTTTGAATCAGTTGTGGGGCAATCTCATATAACTGAGACTTTGGAATACGCTATTGAGCAAAACCAAATTCCGCAGGCACTTTTATTTTGTGGTCCGCGTGGCGTTGGTAAGACAACTTGTGCAAGGATTTTTGCAAGAAAAATCAATGAAAAAGACGGAGCAACATCAGATGATGGATTTACTTTTAATATCTATGAATTGGATGCTGCATCTAATAGTGGAGTTGATGAAATTAGGAGCCTTATTGAGCAAGTTAGATATGCTCCTCAGCAGGGGAAATACAAAGTCTATATCATAGATGAGGTACATTCACTTTCGCAAAGTGCTTTCAATGCTTTTTTGAAAACTTTGGAGGAACCGCCTGCATATGCCATCTTTGTACTGGCTACAACTGAGAAACATAAGATTCTACCAACGATTCTTTCTCGTTGTCAGATATTTGATTTTAAGAGAATTACAATAGATGATATTCAAAAACATCTAAAAAGTATCGCTGAAAAAGAGAATATTCAATATGATGAGGATGCTCTATATCTCATTGCTCAAAAGGCAGATGGAGCCTTGCGAGATGCTCTTTCTATGTTTGATAGATTGGTAACTTTTACCAAAAGAAATATCACTTTGGCAAAAGCTTCGGAGGTGCTTAATGTGTTGGATTACGACCAATATTTGTCTATTACAGAGTATATATATGAAGCTAAGATTCCAGAAGTATTGATAGCGTTTAATGATATTGTAAAGAAAGGTTTTGATCCCCATATTTTCATAGCAGGAATGGGAAGTCATTTTCGAGATTTGATGATGGCCAAAAATTCTAATACATTGGAAATTATAGAGGTAGGAGAAATCACAAAACAGAAATTTGTTGAGCAAAGTAAAAAGTGGAGTAGCCAAAATTTGGTAGATGCTATAGAGATATGTAACCACGCAGATATTCATTATAAAACTTCTAAAAATCCAAGACTCACAGTGGAAATTGCACTTATGCAGTTATCAAGTTTGCAAGCAAATCAAGAGGGTATTAAAAAAAAAAGTTTAGAATAATTCCTCCACCATTTGCAGAAGAGATAGTGATTCCGAAAAAAGTGGAAACCTCAGAAACCTCACGGGAGATAAAATCCATTGATGTTGAGCAGATTAAAGAGCAGATTAAGAGGGGAGATAAACCCCTAAGAGTAGGTCAGCAATCTATATTTTCGAGATATAATATAAAAAGTTATGTCAATAAAAAAGATGAAAATATAGCTGGGGATATAGAGTCAGAGGAGGAGGTGATGGATGAGAAATTCACACAAGAGGAACTAGATACTTATTGGGCGGATTTTCTGCAAAATAATCAGTTAGATAGCGTTTTGTTGTATGCAATTAGTGATTTTGTATTAGAGAAAGTAGAAAATAATATTGTCAAAATAAAATATACTTCTGAGTCTGCAAGAGAGCGATTTAGTGAAATCCAAGCTCAGTTTGTGAGTGGATTGAAACAAAGAATAAAAAATAATCGTATCGTCTTAGAATTTGAACTTACCTCTAAAACGAAAAGTTCATATATGAGTAAAGCGAGTATTTTTAAGGAGTATGCTGAGATTAATCCATTGCTTAAAGAATTGGATGCTGTATTGAATTTTGATTTGTTGTAAAAAAATGAAGTTCTTCAAATTTGAAGAACTTTTTATTATTATAAACCTAATTTTTTTGCTTCTTGTATCACAAAATTTTTTGCTTGTTCGTGGTTGTTTTCTATTTCTCCCTCAAGGATTGCTTCCTTTACTTTTTCTTTTAATATACCTATTTCACGACTAGGTTTTAAGTTGAATAAAGCCATTATTTCCTCTCCTGTGATTGGTGGTTGGAAATTTCGCACCTTATCTTTTTCTTCTACTTGTTTTATTTTTTCAGCAACATATTCGTAATTTTTTTTGAATTTATTCTGTTTAGTATTGTTTTTAGTAGTGATATCAGATTTGCATAGAGTGAACAAATCTTCTAAATCTTCGCCAGCATCAAATAAGAGTCTTCTAAGTGCTGAATCGGAGGCGTCATCTGTAATGAGAGCTATTGGCCGTGCGTGCATTCGTACTAATTTTTCCACATATTTTAAATCGGAATTAAGGGGAAGTTTTAGTCTTTTGAAAATACCTTTTAGCATTTTAGACCCCAAAAATTCATGCCCGTGAAATGTCCAGCCAATATTTTTTTCAAATTTTTTGGTTGGAGCTTTTCCGATATCGTGAAGTAAGGCAGCCCATCTAAGCCAAAGTTTATCAGTGTGTTGAGAGATATTATCCACTACTTCCAATGTATGATAAAAGTTGTCTTTGTGTCCCATACCATCGATTTCTTCAATACCTTTAAGAGCAGTGAGTTCAGGTAATATATAGTTCAAAAGACCAGTTTCATCGAGTAGATTAAGTCCTTTTGATGGTCGTTTGGAGAGCATTATTTTGTTGAATTCCACCATAATTCTTTCCATCGAGACAATTTTTATTCTATCAACTTCTTTTTTTATGGCGTTTAGTGATTTTTCCTCAATATTGAAATCCAATGTAGTGGCAAAACGTATGGCTCTCATCATCCTCAAAGGGTCATCGGAATAAGTTTGGTGAGGTTCCAATGGTGTTCGGATAATTTTATTGGTCATATCATTTTGTCCATTGAATGGATCTATCAGCTCTCCAAAATTTTCTTTGTTTAAGGAAATAGCTAAGCTATTAATCGTGAAATCTCTCCGCTTTTGGTCATCCTCCAAAGAGCCATTTTCAACTTCTGGTTTGCGGGAATTTTCAGTGTAACTTTCCTTCCTAGCCCCAACAAATTCTAAATCAATATTATTATACCTAAACATTGCTGTCCCATAATTTTTGAATATGGATACTTTGATATTCGGATTAATCTCTTCAGCAATTTTTTCAGCTAAAAGTATTCCGTTTTGCTCTGTAACAAAGTCAATGTCTGTAGGAACTTTTCTATTCATTAGTAAATCTCTTACATACCCTCCAACAATATATATACTTTGTTGGTTTTTATTAGCAATAGAGGAGATTATTTTGAATAATTTTAAATTTCTATTTTGGTTTAAATTAATAATCATAAGCTTATTAAATTTTACGAAAAGCTATTTTTGTAGCTTTTAGAGTGGCAAAAATAATATTTTATTTTCAGTATAGAAAAGGATTTTAGAAATATTGATTAAAATTTATTGCTTTTTTTTTGTTTTTATAAATAAAAACTCTAAATTTGCAGACTAGATTTAAAGTATAGATATGAGTACAATATTTACACTGCTTATGGTGTTAATCATAATAGCATCAATCTTATTGGTTATCATTATTTTAGCTCAAAATCCAAAAGGAGGAGGCCTTTCAGGGACTTTCGGTGGAGTATCATCCGCTCAGTTTGGAGTACAGAGAACCAATGATTTTATGGAAAAATCAACTTGGACTTTGGGTATTACTATTGTCTTATTGATTTTATTGAGTGTTATCCTTACGGGTAAACCTTCTTCGGTAGCTGATTCGTCTGTATCAGTAAAAAAAGAAGCGACAACAAATCAAAAAGAACTTCCAGCACAAACAAAAACAGAAAAAACTACAACTAAACCAGAAGCAACTCAGACAACAACTAAATAATGTTTCAATATTTTTGTCTGATTTTGTAAAGTATAAAATTAAAATCCTCGCTATTAGTAGTGAGGATTTTAATTTTATCTGTTTTAAGTTTTTTTATGTAGAAATCGAGTTAGTTTTATACCTAAATCTGTCCATATTATTTTGGCATTACCATTCCTTGTAATATGATTATTCGCCTCTGAAATTTCTTCCAAAATATTTTGAATATTGATTCCATTGATAAATTTTGAAAAAGAATCCCACTTGAAATTATTGATTTTCAGTTTCTTATAAACTAATGATTGAGCAGTGTAATTTTCTAATAGAGCTAAACGGAATATTTCCGATGCGTAGTTTAAAAAGTGTTTTTGCGTTTCTCGATTCCAAGAGGATGTGTCGTCTGCCCAAAGGAGGATTTCCTTTAAGTATTGGGGTTTTGTCTTTGCATTGAAGGCGTATCGTACCCATTTAATAAAGTGTTCCTCAAACTTATTTTCGATATTTTGTGAGGAAAGTATCTTTAGGACATTATTCCAATTACCTTGTGCTTGAAAAATGATATCTTGTATTGTATTCTCATCAATATTTTGTTTTTCGAGTTGATTTTTAATGGCTTCATCATCAATATTTTTTACTTCAATAATTTGAGTTCGTGAGGTAATTGTTGGTAAAAAATTATCTAATGAATTGGCTGTTAGGATTATAAGAGTTTTCTCAGGAGGTTCTTCTAATGTTTTTAAGAATTTATTTGCAGTATCATCATTCATTCGGTCAGCATTCCAAATAATAAGGATTTTGTGACCGCCTTCGTAACTTTTGAGCCTTAGTTTTGGGATGATATTTTCTATTTCGTCAGTAGATATTATAAGTTGTTTATTTTTAGATTTTAATGTATTTGTCCAATCTTCAAGTGTATTTGTCCAATCTTCAAAATCAAAATAGGGGTTACTTAAAACTTGTTCTCTAAAAATATTAATAAAAGATGAACTGATATTTTTTTTATCAATTTTGTAAGTTGGGAAGGAAAAATGCATGTCAATATGGTTTAGGCTATCTATCTTAATTGCAGACTCAGGATTTTCCATACTGATAATTTCTCTACAAAATGCCAAAATCAGAGGTAGAATGCCATATCCCTCTTGTCCTACGAATAGCAGAGCTTGTCCAATTCTATTGTTTTTAACACTCTCTTGGAGTTGTTTTTTTAGGGCATCTTGCCCAATGATATTATCCCAATTCATAGCCTCAAAAGTAAGTAAAAAACTAATATTTGCCAAAAAAAATAGGTTATTAATAAAAAAAATAATGATTAAAGTATTGTATTTAAATTAGTTATGAATTTTTATTTAATGATATTTTTATATTAGGTAATATTTTTAGATATTTGCTATTTAATTTTAATAAAGATGAAAAAAGTAATCGTACTATCTGCTTTTTTTATGGGGTACTTTGCCAATGCACAAAATATAGGAAATTCGCCCTATGCCATTTATGGAATTGGAGATAGGAAATATGAAAACGCCGTAGATATCTCGGGTATGGGAGGTATTTCTACAGCTTTTGTAAATGATTTTAATAATAGATTTAATTTTCAGAACCCTGCTGGTAACCAAAATTTTGGAATGACTTCCTTTACTTTGGAGGGGACGAATGAAAATAATTATTTCTCGTCAAACAATCAAAGTTCGAAATCTGAAAAACATTCTACCTATTTGTCTAACATTTCCTTTTCATTTCCTATTTCCAAAAGAGTGAAATTTGGGGTAAATTATCAGCCATATAGTTCTAAGTCATATGAATTTTTGAATGCTTCGGATTCCTTTGCGAGCCGTTTTCAGGGGAGTGGAGCTTTATCATCATTACAAGGAGCATTGTCCTATCATATTAATAGTCATTTTTCATTAGGAATTAAGACAAATTATATTTTTGGTAAGTTAACTGATTTAGAAGAAGTTACTTCTAAAAATGTTAATCTTATTAATGGTTATGAGACGAATACTAAGGTGAAAAATTTCAATTTTACGGGAGGTTTTGTTTTTCAACATAAATTCAAGAATGATAAAAAAATCACCTTGGGGGCTACTTATACTTTTGGAGGAAATGGAGATGCGAATACCGATTATAAAAATAGTACCTATTATTATTTAGATGAGGAGACAAAGGAGAATGAGACTTTAATAGATTATAAAAAGACGATAAGTAAGAATCTTATTCCAGAGGAATTTTCAGTGGGAGTAGGTTATGGAAAAGATGCTAAGTGGTATGCGTCTACACAATTCGATTATAGAAGGGGACAGGGAATACAATTTTTAGGAAAGCCGTTTCCTTATCAAGATGCTTATAAGGTATCGATGGGAGGTTGGTTGCTACCGAATTATAACAATTTCCGAAACTATTTTTCAAGGGTAATCTATAGATTTGGAGCCTATTATGAGAAGGGGGGACTTAGCCTAAATCCGGTAGGAGGTATAGCAAAAAACATTAATGAATTTGCTGTAACGGCAGGTGCATCATTTCCATTTGAGAACTCTAATATAAACAAAATGAGTTCTTTAGATATTGCGATAGAAGTAGGTAAGAGAGGAACTACACAGAATAATTTGATAAATCAAAGTTTTTTTAATCTGAAAGTTGGATTGAATTTTTCAGACCTTTGGTTCCGAAAAGTGGAGTTTGATTAAAAATTATAACTAAATGAATCTTAGTAATATAGTCTATTTTGGTGCAATGCTACTAATTACCATTTGGGTACAATCTTGCGAGGATAAAATTTCCGCTAAAAAAGGTAGCGCAAATAAAAATTTTCCCTCTCAGATTATATATAATACTGATATCGTTCGCAGAGATTCTGGCAATATTAATCTGAAATTTAGAGCCAAAATAATAGAAAAGTATGAGTATGTGGATTCACCTTATGTTGTGGCTAAAAAAGGTTTTTATTTGGAGTATTTTGATAAGAAAAAAGCAAAAAAACCAGGGAAAATATGGGCTGATTATGCAGTTTTCAATGAAAAAAAGAATACCTATGAGGCAAAAGGAAATGTGCGGATATTAACTAGCGATGGAACTTCCTTTAAGACGAAATCTATATTTTGGGATAAAAATAAAAAGGAAATGAGTACAAAAGATTCCGTTTTTGTAATGGATAATAAAGGAAATAGCCTCGTGGGTGCTAATGGAATGAGGGCAAAAGAAGATTTTACAGAATATACTTTTTATGATAATTCAGGGGATTTTGAAGTAAATGCTCTCCCTGATACAAAACGATAATAGCTTTAATAAAAAAAATAAAATTATGTCTTTACAAACAAAAATTGAAGAAATTTGGGATAATAGAGAATTATTACAAAATGAGGATAATCAAGCAATTATTCGAGAGGTGATTGCAAAATTAGATTTAGGAGAGCTTCGTGTAGCAGAGCCAACAGCAACAGGTTGGCAAGTGAATGAATGGGTGAAAAAGGCGGTTGTAATGTATTTCCCTATACAAAAAATGGTTACTATTGAGGTAGGTCCATTTGAGTTTTATGATAAGATTCCGTTGAAAAAAAATTATGCAGAAAAAGGGGTGAGAGTAGTTCCTCACGCTATTGCGAGAGAAGGAGCTTTCGTGGCAAGTGGAGTGATTATGATGCCTTCTTATGTGAATATCGGTGCCTATGTTGATAGCGGGACAATGGTAGATACTTGGGCTACGGTGGGTAGTTGTGCACAGATTGGTAAAAATGTACATCTTAGTGGTGGAGTAGGTATTGGAGGGGTATTGGAGCCATTGCAGGCTGCCCCAGTTATCATAGAAGATGATGTGTTTATAGGTTCTAGATGTATTGTAGTAGAGGGGGTTCTGGTAGAGAGAGAGGCAGTGCTTGGGGCTAATGTGGTGCTCACCGCGTCTACTAAAATTATTGATGTAACTGGCGAAACTCCAGTCGAATTGAAGGGGAGAGTACCTACCCGTTCAGTAGTTATACCAGGTAGCTATACAAAAAAATTCCCTGCAGGTGAGTATCAAGTACCGTGTGCATTGATTATTGGTAAGAGAAAAGAATCTACCGACAAGAAAACTTCCCTAAACGATGCTCTGAGAGAAAATAATGTAGCTGTATAGAGGTATTATGATATAAGTCTAATTTTTTAGACTTATTTTTTATTATAAATAGATTAAAACAGTTCATCTTTAAAAAGATACAAGATGAAAAATTTAATTTGTATATTTGCCTAAATTTTATGATAATGAATGCATTTATTGAAGAGCTTAGGTGGCGAGGTATGCTTGCTGATATGATACCAGGGACGGAAAAATTATTAGATGAAGAAATGGTTTCGGCTTATGTAGGGTTTGATCCAACAGCGGATTCCTTGCATTTGGGACATCTCGTGCCTATTCTAATCTTGAAGCACTTTCAAAGATTTGGACATAAGCCATATGCTCTTGTGGGAGGTGCTACGGGGATGATTGGTGATCCATCAGGGAAATCTAATGAGAGAAATCTTCTTAATGAGGAGACCTTGGCAAAGAATGTAGCGGGATTAAAGGCTCAGTTAGAGCGATTTATAGATTTTTCAGGTAAAGAACCAAATTCTGCAGTATTGGTTAATAATTACGATTGGATGAAGAATTTTACCTTTCTTGATTTTGCTCGTGAGATTGGTAAATTAATCACTGTTAATTATATGATGGCGAAGGATTCCGTGAAAAAGAGACTTAATGGCGAATTTCAAGAAGGAATGAGTTTCACTGAATTTACTTACCAACTTCTACAAGGGTATGATTTTATGTATTTATATGAAAATCATAATGTTAAACTTCAAATGGGTGGCTCTGACCAATGGGGAAATATAACTACGGGAACTGAGCTTATTCGTAGAAAAATACAAGGAGAAGCCTATGGATTGACTTGCACACTCATCACAAAAGCTGATGGCTCTAAATTTGGTAAATCCGAGGCAGGTGAAAATATTTGGTTGGATAAGAATAGAACATCGACATATAAATTCTATCAATTTTGGCTTAATACAGCCGATGCAGATGCTGAAAGATACATTAAAATATACACTTTTCTTTCTAAGAAGGAAATAGAAGACCTTATTGACGAGCATAGAAAGGCTCCTCACGAGAGAAAATTACAGAGGAAATTAGCTGAACAGATTACTATTTTGGTCCATAGTCAAGAGGATTTAGATAAAGCTATCAAGGCAACCGAAATTTTATTTGGGAAATCTACTGCTGAGGATTTGGTAGGACTTGATGAGAATCTGTTTTTGGAAATTTTCAATGGTGTTCCACAGAAAGAAGTTAAAAAATCAGAATTAATAGGAGCAAATGTTGTTGATTTATTCTCTGAAAAATCGAAGTTCCTTAAATCCAAAAGCGAAGTGCAAAGAGAATTGAAAGGAAACTCACTTTCCGTAAATAAAGAAAAGGTAAATGAAACTTTTATCGTAAGAGAAGAGGATTTGATAGCCAATTCATATTTACTTTTGCAGAAAGGTAAGAAAAATTATTTCATAGTGAGAGGAATATAAACTTAAAAAAGTTGTCTTTTTAAGGACAACTTTTTATTTTATTTTCATTTCCAAAATTCATCCTCATATTCTTCCTCTGCATCGTGGTGGATAGCATCTAATTTTTTTCCAACTTCATTTAGGGTATTCTCATCAAGAGTTTCTTCTAAATAAGGAAATAGAATTCGTTCCTCAAATCGTATATGTTTGGTAATTAAATCTGCAAAAAGTTCTAGAAGCGCTACCTCTTCTACTTGATTGATGGCTTCTATAAGTTCCTTTATTTCAATGTGTTCTCTCATTGCTTGGTCTATGTATTCGCGTTTTCCTAGTGGGAAAAGAATCTCTTCTTCTGCTTTGAAATGCTCATACAAATGAGTATGCCAGTAAAAATTTACATATTTCCGAATTCTTTCATAGGAAATATTATTTTTGATTCCTTTTTTTACTTTCCAACCGCATAATAATCCAAAATGATGGTCTTGGGATAGTGAGACAATATTTTTATTTCTTTTCATAAAAAATATTTTGATATACAAATATAAGGTTTAATTAAAAAAAATAAAATAATTATTTGTTGTTATGGTATTTTATATGTAAAAATCATATCTTTGCATACAGTTATATAGTATTATTCTAAAAAATAAAGTTATGCAAACGAATTCTTTATTAAAAAACATTACTTATAAAGATAATAAGCCCAATATTGAGCCTATTTTTGAGACCCCATTTTCAAAAGAAATAAGAATAACAATGAAAAAAGGGCAAGAAATGAAAGAACACCAAACTCCATATCCTATTGTGGTAGAGCTATTTGAGGGGAGAGTAGATTTTGGTGTAGAGGGTAGAATTTATAATTTGGAAAAAGGAGATATTCTTACTCTTGGAGGAACTATTCCTCATAATTTAGTTGCCTTGGAAGACAGTATAGTAAGGCTTACCCTTTCTAAGCATGACAAGGTGGAGCGTGTGCAGTCGGTTTCAGATATTAGTGTGCAATGTGATTGCGGTTCTTAAAAAAATAGGCTATCTCCCTATGAGATAGCCTATTTTTTTTATTCTAGCCAATATTTTTTGATGAGATTTATTAGGAACTCTGGGCATTTTGTGATTTTTTGTTTTTCGGCATCAAGAAAGAAGAGTGTTGTATGAGCCTCTGTGAGCTTTTCGTTGGCTTGATTGTATATTTCATACTCAAATTCTATTCTCACCGATGGTAGTTTTTTGATGGTAGTTTTTATTTCTAATAAATCATCATATTTTGCTGGTTTTAAGTATTTTATAGAATATTCAGATACAGGAAGCCATATTCCTCGTTGCTCAATTTCGTTATACGAAATTCCTATTTTTCGGAATAATTCAACTCGTGCAACTTCTAGATATTCGGCATAATTTCCATAATATACATATTTCATAGGGTCAGTTTCTCCATAACGAACCCTTATTTGATGAGTTGTCTGTAGCATTTTTAAAGTATTAAAAATCCAATCATACAAATATATTTTTAAAAATCCAATAGTTTGAAAGTTTTTTTTTCCACAATGATTGTCGCATCTTTGCAGAACCCAATTTTTGCTTTTGAAAATATTTTAAAATATTTTTAAAGAGGGATGAAACGGAACAATATATCTACAAAATCAATCAACATACAATAATCACTTGTCAAATACGGAAATGAACCAAGAACTATCTTTTATATGGGAGAAGTGCCTGCAATTTATGAGGGAAAATCTTGATGCCCAGCAAGAAAGCGAAGAATCTAAGAAATTGCGAAAGTCTTTTGATATCACTTTTGAGAGGGTGTATCCTATTTCTTGGGTGGATGGAAGTCTAACACTCTATGTGCCAAGTGATTTCTACAAAGAGTATATCGAGGAAAACTATATTAATATGTTGTCCGTTGCTTTGAGAAATTTTTTCGGAAAGAGGATAAAATTATACTATTCTAATAAAATGCTTGCTCAGAGCAATGTGAAGGGGATGTCTATGCAGCCTCCTAAAAATCAACAAGCTTCACCTGTTTTTACGAAGTTAGTGAATCCGCTTGTGGTACCAGGAATCCCGAAAGTTAATATAGAATCAAATCTTAATCCAAACCTTACTTTTGATAATTATATTGAGGGTGAGAGTAATAAATTTGCCTCTACTGTGGGGCGAAGTATTGCGAAACGACCAGGGATTACGGCATTTAACCCATTATTCCTTTATGGAGGTGTAGGGGTAGGAAAAACTCATCTTACCCACGCAATAGGCATGGAAATCAAGAGATTATATCCTGAAAAGGTGGTGCATTACATTTCCTCTGAAACATTTATTCAGAAATTCATTGCTGCTGCAAAGTCTCAAAATAAGACAGATTTTCAGAATTTCTTTCAGATGATAGATGTTTTGATTATTGATGATATACAATTTTTATCGAGTAAAACGGGTACTCAGGAGGCGTTTTTCCATATTTTTGATCACCTTCATCAGAATGGGAAACAAATTATCTTGACTTCAGATAGAGCACCTTCCGATATTCAGGATATTCAGGAGAGGGTTATTTCTCGTTTTAAATGGGGTGTAACTACGGAGATAAAATCACCAGATTTCGTTACAAGAAGAGATATTATTGTTGATAAATTGAGTATAGATGGTATTGTACTTCCTGACGAGATGATAGATTATTTGGCCTATGAGGTTAATTCTAATGTCCGTGAATTGATAGGTGTCATTAACTCTGTAATTGCTTATGCTACAGTGTATAAGATGGAACCTACGCTTGAACTATTAAAAGAAACTATTGATAAAATCGCTACGAAACAGAATAAAGTGATAGATATTCCCTATATTCAAGATGTGGTGTGTAGTTATTTCGGTGTGGAGAAAGAGCATCTTGTGTCTAAGTCTAGAAAAAGAGAATACACCCTTCCGAGACAACTATCAATGTATTTTGCAAAGGAGCTTACCAATTCTACCTTTAAGAAAATAGGTAAGGAGACAGGAGGTAGAGATCATGCAACAGTGATGCATGCTTGCGATACCATTAGAGATTTATCTAATATAGATAGAGAAATTAAGAAATATGTAAAGGATTTGTCAGATAAAATTAAAAATTGATAATTTTATAGTATAGATTATGAAAATTTTAATGGTCTGCTTGGGTAATATATGTAGAAGCCCTCTTGCCGAAGGTATTTTGAAGAGTAAATTACCGACCGATTTCGTTGTTGATTCTGCAGGTACAAGTGCTTTTCATCGTGGTGAATGTCCAGATGAAAGAGCAATCCAAGTGGCAAAAAATCACGGAGTTGATATTTCTATGCAACGCTCAAGACCTTTCCAAGTTTGGGATTTTGATGAGTTTGATAGAATTTATTGTATGGACCAATCAAATCTGAAAAATATATTACAATTTACTGATAATGATAGTCATAAAGAGAAAGTTTCTTTAATTTTGGACATTTTGGAAAATCCTAATTATACTGAGGTTCCAGACCCATATTATGGAGGTAGAGAGGGATTTGAACTGGTATATAAACTCCTTGATGAGGCTTGTGAGAAAATAGCCAATGACCTAAAAAAGCATTCTTGAATATTTAATTTTAGTTAAAATGTTATTTTTAATTCCAGCATACCTTTCGGATGAATCTCCTATTGAGTATTTTTCACCAATTGTTAGAGAATATATAATGAAAACTGATTATTTTTTTGTAGAAAATGAAAAAACTGCAAGAAAAGTAATTAAATTTTTTGCTCCCGAAAAAAAACAATCAGACTTAAAATTATTTTTATTAGATAAATATTCTGAGACAAACGACTTGAAAGAAGCTCAAAAATTAATGAAACAAGGGCAAGATTTTGGTCTATTGTCCGAAGCAGGATTACCATGTATTGCAGATCCAGGTAATATTATGGTGGAGTGGGCTCACCAAAAAGGAGTGAAAGTAGTACCTATTTCGGGACCATCATCTATTATTTTGGCATTGATTTCTAGTGGATTTAATGGACAGGAATTTACCTTTAACGGATATTTGCCAATTGATAAAAATCAACGAAAGTCTAAAATACAATTTTTAGAAAGCACGATACAAAAAACGGGATACACCCAAATTTTTATGGAAACTCCATACAGAAATAATCAACTTTTTGAAGATTTATCGAAAATTTTGTCGCCAAGTACAAAACTTTGTATAGCGTCTAATATCAATCATCCTACGGAGGAATTCATAAAAACACAAACTATAAAAGATTGGCAAAAAAATAAGCCTGAATTACATAAAATTCCTACGATATTTGTTTTAGGTAGATAATTTAGTATAATTAATTATTAATTGATTTGTTAAAAATTTAATTCTTTAAATAAAATGGAAGTTAATTGGAAAATCGTAAAGGAATATGAAGATATTACCTATAAAAAATGTGGTGGAGTAGCGAGAATTGCGATTAATCGCCCAGAAGTTCGTAATGCATTTCGCCCAAAAACTACGTCAGAGTTGTATGAGGCGTTTTATGATGCATCTGAAGATTCGAGTATTGGAGTGGTATTGCTTACGGGTGAGGGGCCAAGTCCGAAAGATGGAGGTCATGCTTTTTGTAGTGGAGGAGATCAGAAGGCTCGCGGGCATCAGGGATATGTGGGAGAAGATGGTAGACATCGTCTCAATATACTTGAAGTTCAGAGACTTATTCGTTTTATGCCAAAGGTTGTTATTGCAGTGGTGAATGGTTGGGCAGTAGGTGGTGGCCATTCGTTGCATTGTGTATGCGATTTGACTTTGGCAAGTGAGGAACATGCAATTTTTAAGCAAACAGATGCAGATGTTACTAGTTTTGATGGAGGATATGGTTCGGCTTATTTGGCGAAAATGGTTGGGCAGAAGAAGGCTCGCGAAATTTTCTTTTTAGGTAGAAATTACTCGGCAAGAGAGGCAGAAGCAATGGGTATGGTGAATGCTGTGGTACCACATTCTGAGTTGGAAAAGACTGCTTACGAGTGGGCACAAGAAATCTTAGCGAAGTCTCCAATCTCTATCAGAATGCTGAAATTCGCAATGAATCTTACCGATGATGGAATGGTTGGACAACAAGTATTCGCAGGAGAGGCTACTCGTCTTGCATATATGACCGATGAGGCTAAGGAGGGACGAAATGCCTTTCTTGAAAAGCGAAAACCAGATTTTGGTGAAAATCCGTGGATTAGTTAGCTGATTTTCAGTAGAGAATGTATTATTCTAAAACATCTTTAATTTCCTCATTTTTGGAAAATTGAGATTGTGCGAAAGAGCATGTGGGGATAATTTTTACAATTTCTTCGCGAGCGTATTCTACAGCTTTTTCAAGGAGTACTTTACCGATACCCATTCCTTTAAACTCAGGAAAAACCTCGGTATGTGTGATACTGAAAGATTGTCTTTCATTCCATATGTATTCCAATAGTCCTACTTTTTTACTATCGATATAGGCTATAAATTTACCTTTTTTTGCTCCGTTGAATTGTTCTATTTTTATCATTTTAAATAAAATTACATTACAAAGGTAGTAAATAAAGTTGGACAATAGCATAGAGTTCCATTAAAAATATTATAGAGAAGTGTGTAGTAGAGTATTTCTCTTTTTTGATAAAAAAAGATAGCCTCTATTGAAAGGCTATCTTTAAAAATACTATATAGATATGAAATTTGATTAGTATCTGAAATTAAGGCTGAAATTGATATATCTTCCGTTTCCTCTAGCATATTCGTCATCGCGAGCCATAAGCATTGACGCTGGAGTATAATATGTTTTATCAGCAAGGTTTTCAATACCTAATCCTAGAGAAAGATTTTTGTTGAAGGTATATCCTGCACTTAGTGAGAATAAATCGATTGGAGAAACAACACCATTACCTTCAGGGTATTTACCAGTAGCATCTTTTGCAAATCTGTCTCTAGTACCAGTATGTAAGTAATTTACTTGGATATAAGATTTCTTATTAGGCAACACTCTCACATATGCTGTTGTTTTAGATGCTGGGATAGAGATACCATTCATATATCCGTCCCAATTGCCATTAACATTTGATTTGTTTTTTCCTTCAAATGAGATGAAACTTGCACCTAAAGTAAGCCACTCGGTAGGGAATATATCAGCATTCACTTCAAAACCATAAACTTTTTGAGGGCTTCTATCTACTACCCAGAAACCGTTTACAGATTTTAAGTCGCTACCTAATTTAGAGTAAGTATGGAAATACGAACCGCTCAATTGGATATGATTTCCAATTTTAGAGTAAGCACCGATTTCATAGTTATCTGTTTTCACAGGTTCTGTATTAATTTTAGAAAGGATATCTGCTTTTGCTGAACGAAGGGTTCTTCCTAAGTCAAAAATTGAGAATCCTTGAGAGTAGGATACGAATGGTTGGAAAATTTTATGTTCGTTGTAAGTGAAACCCACATTTGGAGATAGATTTTTGTAAATTAAGCTACCGCCTTGTACATGAACTTGAGGATCTGTATCTTTTAATCTTAACACATTATAATTAGGGACAGAGACATCTATATAGTCATATCTCAAGCCAAATTTTAATACATAATGATTAGCAAAAGTAGTTTTTGTTTGAACGAATGGTGCAAAGTTATAAGATGTCATTTCAGGAGTCCATATACGGCCATCTACAAGAGGTTGGCTGGTAGTATCCATCACGAAATCCGAACCATAAAGTATCTGAGAATGAATATCATCAGTGAATCTTACCTTAGAGATTAATTGCCCACGAAGTCCGTATTTGGAAGCTTTTACAGCAGATTGTCCGCTTTTACTTTCCCATCTTGGCTTCTTAGGATTGTGTTTTCTGAAATCAAAAACAGTATATAGTTGTTGGGAAAATGCTTGAACTTCTAAGTCTGTATTTTGGAATACATTGTTAGAATTAAATTTGATATAAGCATTATGGTTGAATCTCATACCTTCATCTACTGCTTGAGGATCTTTTTCACCATAGATACCAATACGAGGACTTTCTAAATACTTACCTCCAGAAGGAATAAGTGGAGTATGTTGTGTACTTCGATAGAAATTATACATTGCCTCAATAGAGCTATTACTATCAAATTTATAACCTATTTTAATGAGGCCATTATATGTACGAACATCTCCTAATCCGTATCTTGGGGAGATATATTGCCCATCTCCATCAATGGCAGAACCACTTTGGTTTAGAGTACCACTTACCAAGTAAGACAAACCTTTGTAATCTCCATAAAATTGTTGGTTGATTCTGTATCCGAAACCTCTATTCTCTTTGAAAGAATCGTGAGCAGAAGCTCCAACGATTGTTTGCCCTCCAAAAGCCACATTTTTAGGTGCTTTTTTAGTTACTATGTTCATTACACCACCAATGGCTCCATTTCCGTAGATTGAGGTGGAACCTTTCACAATTTCGATTCGTTCAATAGCCGAAGGGTCAATAGAACGAATCTCGCGGTCGGTAGCACGCAATGGTGTAGATTGAGGAATACCATCGATAAGTACCAACAAAGAACGTCCTCTAAGGTTTTGTGCGCGATTGTTAGATGTATTAGTGGATAAAGACATAGCAGGCTCTATCATTCCGATAAGATGAGACAAGTCCGGTGATACTTTTACAAATTCTTGTAGTTTTTTACCATCAATTACGGTAACATTAGCAATCGCATCGGTTTTTTTCTCTACAATACGATTGGTAGTAATGGTAACTTCCTCTATATTATGAGTACTATTACCTGAGATTTCATTAGTTTCTTGGGCATATCCCATAGCTGTTGCTCCAAGAAATAAAGCAGAAATAAAAATCTTGTTCATAAAATATTTATTTAATTTTATCAGTGCAAAGTTATAAATAAAATTATAATAAATACAAATAATTAGGTTTAATAAACCAATTATTTTATAAAATACTGATAAATATCATATTATATTTGTATTGCAAATTAAAATAAATAGATATTGTCTTAATGGAGTATTTTATTAATTTATTGAGAAATAATAATGCTAAAAAAATGTACTTTTAAATAAGATTTTCGTAAATTGTAATAATGGGATTTTATAGTTACTTTTGCAAAAACATAAAAAAGTTAAAATTATATGAGTTTAAAATCAATACAAATGTTGAAAAAAATTATTTTTGCTTTGCTGGCAACTCTTTTTATGGCAGGAGGAATCTTATTTTATTTGGGTGATAAAAATAATAGTGGAGAGAGAAATTTCTTACCATTATTGCGAGATAAACTATTTGATGAGCCGAAGGAACCTGTGAATGTGATATTTTGTATGACCACTCTACAAATGGTAATTGCTGAGAAAATTATAGAAAAATACCCTAACGAAAAGTTTTATGCGGTGCTTATTTCATTGGATAAAAATGAAAAATATGACTATTATTTTCAAAGACTTAAGAGTAAAGCTTATAGGACTTATTCCTTTTATTATGATGGTAAAGATCGTTGGAGAAATAGAAATTTTTTTCCCATTATGTTGGAACTCAAACTGAAAGCTAACCTTCTTCCAAAGGTGAAGAGTATTTATTTATCAAATATTGATTCCGAGTCTATTGCATGCTTTATCAATACTCATCCAGAGGCAGAGGTGAATACTTTTGACGATGGAACTAAAAACTTAATTGAGAATACGAGTTTTACTCGTGATGATGTTTTTTATATGAAAAATAAAAATCAAAGAAGATTTTTTAATATCATTAATGATGGTTTGACTATTACAAAAGTAAGAGAAAAGTCCCAAAAGCATTATACAATTTTTAAGGAGTTACATAATGTAATGGATAACGGAAAAAGAAAAATGATATATCTACCGCTTTTTAATGCTTCTAAATTAAAATCAAATATTATAAAAAAGGATACAATAAAGATATTATTAGGTACTACAGAGGAGGAAATGAAGGCTATTTCAGAAAAAGCAGTGAAACATTATGGTATAAAATATACTTCTCGCCACCCGAGACAAAAATATAAATTGGATGGAGCAGAGACCTTAGAATCTAAACTCATTATTGAAGATTATATTTTGAAAGAAATAGAGAAAAATCCTAATACTCAGTACGAAATATATACATTTTTCAGTGGTGCTGCTATCACAATGAAGGATTTCCCAAATCTTAATGTATATGCCATAAAACCAACTTCTCTCCCAAAAGATTATTTTCTAAATCCTGTTCAGAAACTATATCAGCAGGTAGGAATCCAAATCTTAGAATTTAAAGATAAATAAAATGCTGAAAAAATACCTTCTATTATTGATGTTTTTTGGAAAGTTGTTTATGGGGCAAAATACTCATATACAATATGATAACCACTTATTGCCTTCGGAAAATATTTATTGTTTGGGAAATGTTTATCCTCTCTCTGTCAGTACAGATGCTATTTCTACAAATGAATATTCGGTAAGTGAATACAGTGAAAGGATGCCTAACCCTACTACGGCGGTTAGGTTCCGTTCTTCAGATGCTAATATTTTTAGTAGAGCGATAGATTTGCCATTTGATTTTAATTTTTATGGAAAAATTTATCGTAAGGTGGTAGTGGGGCGTAATGGAAGGCTTTTGTTTTCTAATTCCAGTGATATAGATAGACTTTACCAAGATACTTTTATAGATAAAACAAATACCGAAAAGTTACCTTCGGTAGAGTATAATAGGGTTTATTCTTCTTTTCCTGAACGAGAATTGCCGATGGCTCAAATATTTGCAGGTTATACGAATATAGATTTTCATAAAACTCGTGAAGGTCGTACTCAATATCGATATTCTATTGATAATGATGAGTTTATATTAAAAATATCTGATGTGGTAGCCAATATTAATGGAAGGTATGCCAATACAACCTATGATATTATCGTAAAAATTAATAAAAAAAATGAGATTTTTATTAAGACGGAAAGAAAGAAAAATGAAAATTATAATGCAATTTTAGGCTTACAAGACGAAACTGCTACAAGGTTTTTAGTTCCGAATAATCAGTTTAATAATAATCAATGGAGTAATGATAAAGAGTATAAATTTTCTCCTACCAAAAAACGAATCCAAAAGGTTGTTTGGCAGGTGAATAACGTCTATAAACATACAGGACTAACCTATAATTATCAGCCTATTTCAGCAAATGAAGTGTTATCCGCAGAGATAACTTATACGGATGGTTCAACGGAGAAAAGTGAAGTGAAGTTTAAGACTTTTCTCACACCACAAATTAGAAAAATTGATAAATCAAATGCTTGTATTTCAGAATATTTATTAGAAGTAGTTAATCCAGAAAATAATGTAGAATATACTTGGCGGAATCTCATCACAAATGAATTTTTGGGTGATGGAAATAGCTTTATAGTGAAGCGGTCTGGGGAGTATTATGCCCAAGTGAAAAATTGCGATGGAGTGAGGTCTAACTCAGAGAAAATTATCATTCCAGAGAATATCTTACCTCCATTTAATTTTGTTGAAAATCGAATATTTAAATTTAGTGATAATGCAAATTTGGATAGTAAGAAATTTGACTTGTCGGTTGTTGTAAATCAGTATAGTGGGACAGGATATACAGTGGAATTTTTCCAAAATGAAACACCTATTAATGGTGATTTTGAAATAAAAAATGGAGATACTGTGACTCTTACAATGGTGCTAAAATCCACAATAAATATCGGTTGCGAGGCAAGGAGAAATTTTATTTTAAAATATCAATCTTTCCCAAATAATTCACCACTTATAAACCCAAAAAAAATCTGCTTTGAGAGAGAAATTTATACGATTGAAGAGTTTAAAAATGATTTTCCAGCATTAGCAGGGTACGAGATTCATTTCTCAAAAGATGGGATTCATTTCGATGAAAACACCATTAATCCGAAGGAAAGAAATTGGGTGAAACTATCTAAAAATGGTTTTTCTTCTGAGAGTATTAAAGAGTTAAAGTTTAATATTTTAGATAAAATTGAGGTGAAAAATTATACTCAATTTAAGCCTCATTGTGAGAGCCCGACAGAGTATTTTGATTTGAATATTATTAAAAATCAACTTGAATATGGCGATGTGAAGGTGAAATTTTATACAAAATATGAAAATGGGATTTTCTCTAATGAAATTACCAATTTGCAGTATCGGTCAAGAGTTAGAAAAGTATATGTAAAACTCTATAATTCTGAGGGTTGTGAATATCAAGGAGTTCCTCCAATACTAGATTTTATAGTGTATAGAAAACCAACTTTACTGAAAAATACTCAGACCTTACAGACACTTTGCGGAGGAAATATTGTGGATATTACCCTGAATATTAATGACTTTATTCCAACAGATTTTCAATATAAGCAGGAAGTAATCGTGAGATATTTCAATTCTAATGGCATAGAACTCACTGAAAATGAGATAAAAAACTTTGATGTAAATAGTGGGGTACCCTATGCTGAAATATACTATACCAAAACGCCTACCAATAATACTTGTTATGATAGAATAGATTATGAAATTATAAAATCTGTAAAACCAATAAGAAGATTATCAAGTATTTATATATGTAATGAAAATATTTATCCTTTGGAGAATTTTAAAAATAAAGTGATAGAGTCGTCCCAAAACTATGTATTTTATGATGAGAATATGGAGGAAATTAATAGCGATATAGCCATTCAGTCGGTATTCAGATTTTATATAAAAAATAAAAATACAGGTTGTCTTTCGGATTTGCAAACTATTAATTTTGAGAAAAAAAATCCGATTTCATTGATTAATAATGAGATAATAGTAGAGGTGTGTGATACTTATGATGATGTATTTGATGGAAGGGTAGAGTTTGATTTAGATTCTCAAAAATCAAAATTTACCAATCAAAATTCTGTTTTTGAGTATTTTAGAGATGAAAATTTAACTCAAAGAATTTCTCCTCAAGGAGTGTTTGGTAATGAAATTATTTTTGTAAAAATTTCTGATAATAGCCATTGTCCTACTATTGCTAAAATTTATTTAAAAGTAAATAAACCTACAAAATCTTCAACACTTTTAGATAAGTATTATATTTGTTATGGTGATTCCGTTATTATTAATGCAGGGAATGAAAATATTGATGCTATTTGGAGTGATGGTAGAGTAGGGCAGCAGCAGATATTTGATAAAATAGGGAAATATTATGTAACACTCACGAATTCAGAAGGTTGTTCTTATACTCATAAGTTTGAGATTTCCGATGAAAATCAGCCGAAAATAAAGAAAATTAATCAGTCGGAAAGCCAGATAGAAATCATGGCAGATGGAGGACTTCCCCCTTATGAATATTCTTTTGATGGAGGAGCTACTTGGAGAGGAATGAATGTTTATACAATGCCTACTGCCGATAAATATAAGGTACAAGTTCGCTCGGCAACGGGATGCGTTGGCGAGCCTAAAACAATTGCTAATGTGAAGATTGCTAATGTAATAACTCCTAATGACGATGGTAAAAATGATGTGTGGCGAGTGGATAATTTGGAGGAAATGACTCAGGTGGAAATCATAATTGTTGATAGATATGGAAAACCCGTTTTTCATTCAGTGGATAAAAATAAAATGGATTGGGATGGGAAAAGTAACGGCCGACCTCTTCCTACGGCGACCTATTGGTATGTGGTGAAGTGGTATGACCCTATCCGCACCAAAAATGAAGTTCGTTCGGGGTGGATACTTCTACAAAATAGAGATTAGATATAATTATAGTATTGATTATTAGTTTTTTATGTTTTATTTGATAAAATAAGTGTTACTTAATTTGGTAGTATCATATAAAAATCATACATTTGCAAAACGATTGGGGGAGTATTATCCTCAGTTAGGAGAGATGGCAGAGTGGTCGATTGCGGCGGTCTTGAAAACCGTTGAGGGTAACACCTCCGGGGGTTCGAATCCCTCTCTCTCCGCAAAGTGGCTTCAAGATGACTTCAAAATGGTCGTCAGAATAGCCTTCAAAATTAGCGTAAATCGTTGTAAGACTTATACTTACAACGATTTTTCTTTGTATATAAGCCTACACAGTGACGGCTAAACCCTAGGTTTTGA